>TARA_R110000764_G_scaffold1503_1_pt1 | contig 564662 bp, 512 predicted proteins | sample TARA_R110000764 | Tara Oceans TARA_R110000764 (sample SAMEA4398111) | marine metagenome | biome: Polar Biome; feature: [SRF] surface water layer (ENVO:00010504); material: water (ENVO:00002006), including particulate matter (ENVO:01000060) such as... | depth 5 m | reverse complement strand
CTACTGACTACTGACTACTGACTACTGACTACTGACTACTGACTACTAAAACTATTTCTTTCTTTTAAACAAGGGTACCGAAGAACAAGCTTCGCCGTACATTACACTTTTGGCGACTTCTTGTATTCTGGCCACCGCCATAATGTAGGCGTTTTCGGGAACGGGTTTATGGGAACACCCTTTTATGATGACCGGTTTGTCCATAAACTCGGTTACATCCAAATTTTCCAAAATAGATTGATAAAGAGCGGTTTCGAGCTGGGCCAAGTCTCCCTGTACAACTTTTTTTGCATACGGTTGTAGTTTGGAAGCAACAAGCATAAATGCCCAACCCGGTACAATCGCATCCGAAGAACATTGTAGCGCCACGTAGGCATCTTGGTACTCGGTCCAATCGTGTGCTTCCACATGGGTACGGAATTCCTTTTCGCGCAAGATAAAACCCTCGTACAACCAATCTTTGATATCCAATACCTTTCGCTCACCCTTTGGATAATAGTCTTCCAGGTTAAAGGTAATCAACTTGCTTTGGGCTACTCTATTTACGATTTCTTTTTCCATAATTACTAGCTATCAGGTTTCAGATTTCAGATATCAGATTATTTCCTTTCAAGATGTTTAATTAATCCATGAATGGTTTTAGATATCTCATCACAAAGAGAATAGAGATATTTAAAAATTTCATCATCCAAATATTGAATATCTGTAGCCAAATATAATTGTGATTTTACTTCATAACAGGAGGCCTTGGCTACATTTAAAAAATAAATGAATTCCTTATTGGTTTTTCTTCCATATCCTTCAGCAATATTGGAGGATATTGAAATGGATGCTCTTCTAATTTGGTCTCTAAGCGCAAAGTCTCTACAAAATTCATTTTCACAAGTGATTTTATATATCTCCTTGTTTAACTTTCTCGCCTTTTGCCAAGAGACAATTTGTTCAAACCCTTTCTTCGTTCAATTTTAGTATTGATATCGGGGGTTCGATATTAATTTATAAATACATCAGACTTCTGAAATCTTACCTCTGAAATCCATCTAAACTTCGGGAATCCACTATAATTTTTGATTATGAGACCTAAATCTATTGGCCGATGAGGTTTTTTGATGCTTGGTCTTTCTTCCCTTCACGCGCTTTCTCCATAACTCAAAAGACGAACGTTTAAGGTTGGTTCGCATTACTTCCCTAACATCATTTTCTTTTAGGCCAAACTGGTACTCAATAGCTTCAAATGGGGTCCTGTCCTCCCAAGCCATCTCAATAATTCTATCGATTTGTCTTGTAGTCATCTGTTTATGCTTAAGAGTTTATTATAACAGCCCCAATTCCAATTTAGCCTCTTCGCTCATCAACTCTTGGGTCCACGGGGGATCAAAGGTGATTTCCACTTCCACATCCTTCAATACATCAATGGACTTTACTTTTTCCTCTACCTCTACAGGCAAAGTTTCGGCAACCGGGCAATTGGGCGATGTAAGCGTCATCAAAATCTTGACTTCGTATTCTTCGTTCACGAATACATCGTAAATAAGTCCCAGTTCGTATATATCCACAGGAATTTCTGGATCATAAATGGTCTTGAGGACTTTTACGATTTTTTCGCCCAGTTCTTGTGTGTCTATGATAGTTTCTTCGCTCATTTCTGTTTATTTTAACTGTGTTTGATAAGCAACTGCATATAATTTCAATTGCTTGATCATACTTACCAATCCGTTGGCCCGAGTGGGCGACAAATGCTCCTTTAGACCAATTTCATCAATAAAATCCACATCTGCATCAATAATATCCTGTGGTTTTTGGTTGCTAAAGGCCCTTATCAAAATTGCAATGATACCTTTGGTGATAATGGCATCACTATCGGCAGTGAAAACCAGTTTGTCGCCATCCAGTTCAGCGTGCACCCAGACTTTGCTTTGACAACCTTTTATAAGGTTATCATCGGTCTTGTACTGCTCTTCTATCAATGGAAGCGATTTTCCAAGTTCTATCATGTATTCGTAACGCTGCATCCAGTCGTCGAACATGGAGAATTCATCTATTATTTCTTCCTGTATCTCTTTTATGGTCATGCGATGGTTTTTTCAAAAGTACAACTCGGTCGGTTGCCATTCAAGTCTTTATGATAAAGATAACGGTTCGGCTATAGCAACATGTTTTTTGCACGTGTTACGCCTTCCACCAGCTTGTCCACTTCGTCCTTGGTATTGTAAAAGCTAAAACTGGCCCTCACCGTTCCTGGAATCTTGTAAAAATCCATAATGGGCTGTGCACAATGGTGTCCAGTTCTAACGGCAATGCCCAATTTGTCCACAATAGTACCGATATCGTAGGGGTGAATGCCTTCAATGTTAAAGGATATCACCGAAGTTTTGTGTGCTGCGGTTCCATAAATCTTTAAGCCATCAATAGCGAGCAATTGCTCCGTCGCATAATGCAACAGTTCATCCTCGTACTGGGCAATGGCATCAAAACCTATGCTGTTCATATAATCCAAGGCCGCTCCAAAAGCAATGCCTCCACAAATATTGGGTGTTCCCGCTTCAAATTTATGGGGGAGATCTGCGTAGGTGGTCTTTTCAAAAGTCACCTCAGCGATCATTTCACCTCCGCCTTGATAAGGTGGTAGTTTTTTGAGCCACTCCTCTTTTCCATACAACATCCCAACTCCAGTGGGTCCACACATTTTATGGGCAGAAACAGTATAAAAATCCACATCCAGCGCTTGCATGTCCGCTTTGATATGGGCTGCTGCCTGTGCACCATCTATTAATACGGCGGCTCCTGCTTTATGAGCGGCTTCGATGATTTCTTTTATAGGGTTGATGGTTCCCAATGCATTGGACACGTGGTTGCAGAATACCAACTTTGTCCTGCTGGTCAATAAATTATGGTATTCCTCCATGACCAACTCTCCTTCGAGATTCATTGGGATCACTTTGAGCACTGCTCCCGTGCGTTCACACAGCATTTGCCAGGGCACAATATTGGAGTGGTGCTCCATGGCCGACACCAAAATCTCATCTCCTTCCTTTAAAAAAGAATTGAAACCCGTAGCCACCAAATTAATGCTTTGCGTAGTTCCGGAGGTAAAAATAACCTCATGGGAATGGACAATGTTAAAGTGCTTTCGGATTTTTTGGCGTGCCGCTTCATAAGCATCGGTTGCCTCTTGTGACAAGGTATGTACCCCACGATGGATATTGGCATTGTACCTTTGGTAATAATCAACAATGGCATCGATTACCTGCTGTGGTGTCTGCGAGGTAGCTGCATTGTCCAAATACACCAAAGGATGTCCGTTGACCTCTCTTTGGAGGATGGGAAAATCCTTTCTAATGGCCTGTATGTCCAAAGTGGTCTCTATCATTCAAATGTTACTGTGAATTGTTTCAAATTATAGGTCAAAACCCATACGCACACCTAACTTGTCGGCGATAATCTTGTTGATTCTTGCCTTTAGCTCCGGAATACGAACACTTTCCAAAACATTGTTGGCAAAAGCGTACATCAACAAAGCTTTGGCTTCTTTTTTAGGAATTCCCCTTGATCTAAGGTAAAAGAGCGCCTCTTCATCCAACTGACCAATGGTACATCCGTGCGAACATTTTACATCGTCCGCAAAAATCTCCAATTGAGGTTTTGAGTTGATGGTCGATTTATCGCTCAACAAAATGTTGTTGTTCTGTTGGAAGGCATCCGTTTTTTGGGCAATCTTGTCCACAATGATCTTACCATTGAACACCCCCGTGGAACTATCGCCAAAAATCCCTTTATAATCTTGATGGCTCTCACAATTCGGTTGGGCATGATGTACCAGTGTGTGATGATCTACATGCTGTTTATCAGCCAAAATGGTAACCCCCTTCAATGTAGAGTCGATTCGTTCCCCGTTCTGATAGAAGTTTAGGTTGTTACGAATCAGTTTTCCACCCAAGGAGAAGGTATGTACCTTTACTACGCTGCTATCTTTTTGTGAAATATAGGTGTTGTCCACCAATGAAGCGGTAGACTCATCATTTTGCACTTTGTAATAGTCAACAATGGCGTCCTTGCCTGCAAAAATCTCGGTCACAGAGTTGGTGAACACTTCATTGCTCGTCAAACTTTGGTGACGTTCTATAATTTGAACTTCAGCGTTGTCCTCTGCAACAATCAAGTTTCTAGGTTGCAACATCAAGGCTGCCTCGTTGCCTGTGGCCAAATGTAAAATTTGGATAGGCTTTTTGGGCATTTTGTTCTTTGGAATATAAATGTATGCCCCTTCTTTACAAAATGCGGTATTCAAAGAGGTCAAAGACTCCTCCTTGGATGCTGCTTTGTTGAAATACACTTCTATCACCTGTTGGAACATGGGCTTGCTGAACGCAGAGCTCATCAGGCAAACATCGACTCCATCGTGTGTGGTTTCTGATAGATACGAACTGTATACTCCGTCTACAAACACAATTTTGTAAGTATCTATCTCGTGAAGAAAGTACTTCTTGACATCTTTGTATTCCAAAGAGGTCTCTTGCTTTGGAAAGATGCTGAAATCCACCTTTTGCAAGCCTCTCAATGAGGTATATTTCCAAGCTTCGTCCTTTTTGGTGGGAAAGCCTTTTGTCTCAAAATTCTTAATGGCAGTATTACGTTCTTCATGCACAGGATGGTCTAGATCCAGTCCATCTTCAAAAGCCATAAAAGAGGAGACTAATTTTTCCTTTAAATCCATATTTTTTCAGTTTTCAGTCGTCAGTTTTCAGTCATAAATTTTCCAAAATCTGATATCCGAAGTCTTAATTTCTGTTTTTTAAACCGCCGTTTCTTCTTTTAACCAATCGTATCCTTTTTCTTCCAGTTCCAAAGCCAATTCCTTGGTTCCTGATTTCACGATTTTGCCATTATGCAATACGTGGACAAAATCGGGAACAATATATTCCAACAATCTTTGGTAGTGGGTAATCACGATGATGGCATTGTCCTTGCTGCGCAATTTGTTCACACCATTCGCCACAATTCTAAGTGCATCAATATCCAATCCGGAATCGGTTTCATCCAAAATGGCCAATTTTGGTTCCATCATCGCCATTTGGAAGATTTCGTTTCTTTTCTTCTCACCACCAGAGAAGCCTTCATTTAAGGAACGGGAGAGAAATTTTCTATCAATTTCCAACATCTCGGACTTCTCACGAATCTTTTTGAGCATTTCGTTGGCCGGCATATCTTCCAAGCCCTGTGCTTTTCTAGATTCGTTGATGGCAGTCTTCATAAAGTTGGTTACGGATACCCCTGGGATTTCGACAGGATATTGGAACGATAAAAACACACCTTTGTGAGCTCTTTCCTCTGGAGAAAGTTCTTCCAAATCCTCTCCTTCCAATAGGATACTTCCTTCACCTACTTCAAATTCTTCTTGACCGGCGATTACTTCTGCCAACGTACTTTTACCTGAACCATTGGGTCCCATAATGGCGTGAACCTCTCCGGCGTTTACCTTTAGGTCAATTCCCTTAAGGATTTCCTTATCTTCTACGCTTGCGTGTAAATTTTTGATTTCTAGCATGCTATTCTTCTTCAAATATTATTTTAAATAGTTGGGTGCCTTTGGCAATTTTTCAAAATCTTGTTTGGAGTGCTGTAAATATACTTCCGCGCCTTTTTCTTCAGCGAACTTCTCAAAAGCTGCCATACTTTCTTTGGTCTGGGCCACATCAAAATTGAAAATAGGAACTCTTCTAAATTCCCGGTTCTCATAAAAGTGGTACATATCACCAGACAGCAAAAGTGGACCGTTCTCTGCCAAGTCTACAAAAAGAACTTGGTGACCAGGCGTATGACCCGGCATAAATTTCATAACAACCGTTCCGTCGCCAAACACATCATAATCTGTATTGGCTATTTTTTTGATGTTGGTCAAGTCCTTGATTGCGGCATATATGTCCGGATTGTTCTTTTGGTTCTCCTCACTGGTAACAAAATCATATTCCTTTTCCTGCACCAACCAAGTTGATCCTGTAAACTCGTTCGCATGACCTACATGATCAAAATGCGTATGGGACAGCGCGAGATAATCAATATCTTCTGGAACCATCCCGATAGTTGCCAACTGATTGGCCACAGAATCTTTCCTTGATACGGTAAAAGCTCCATCGGGAGAGGTATACGGTTCTTCCATACCCACTAAACTTTCGGGTAATCCTCCATCCCACATCAAGGTTCCCTTCGGATGAACGATTACATAAAAAGCATCGGCAAATTCTTTGGATTGCCCAGTATACGTAGTATCCTGTGAAAATAATTCCAACATATTGGCACTCACTGTACCTCCGTTGAACGCATAAAACTTTATTTCGGGCGCCATGGATTCCTCCGCGGCTTCCTCTGTTTTGACGATCTCTTTTTTGGCCTGCTTACAGGCAAAAGCGCCGATTATCAAAAGTGATAAAAGTATTTTTTTCATGAATCTATTCTTTTATCCTACAGAACCTTCCAAACTGATTTCCAATAGTTTTTGGGCTTCAACAGCAAACTCCATGGGCAGTTTGTTCAATACCTCTTTGCTAAATCCGTTCACGATCAAAGCAATGGCCTTTTCGGTATCTATTCCCCTTTGGTTACAATAAAAAATCTGATCCTCACCAATTTTACTGGTGGTAGCCTCGTGTTCTATCTGTGCTGTTTTGTTTTTCACTTCAATGTAAGGGAAGGTGTGGGCTCCACAACGGTTACCCATCAACAGGGAGTCACATTGCGAGAAGTTCCTTGCGTTTTCTGCTCTGCTGTTCACCTGCACCAAACCTCTGTAGCTGTTTTGTGATTGACCTGCAGAAATACCTTTGGAAATAATGGTACTCTTGGTGTTTTTACCCAAGTGAATCATTTTAGTTCCAGTATCCGCCTGCTGAAAATTGTTGGTCACGGCAATGGAGTAGAACTCACCAATGGAATTATCCCCTTTTAAAATACACGATGGGTATTTCCAAGTTACGGCAGATCCTGTTTCTACTTGGGTCCAAGAGATTTTTGCGTTCTTTTCGCAAAGTCCACGCTTGGTTACAAAATTGTAAACACCGCCTTTTCCTTCATTGTTTCCCGGGTACCAGTTCTGAACCGTGGAGTATTTGATTTCTGCATTGTCCAAAGCAATCAGTTCCACAACAGCCGCGTGCAACTGGTTCTCGTCTCTAGACGGAGCGGTACACCCTTCTAAATAACTTACGTAACTCCCTTCTTCGGCGATTACCAAAGTTCTTTCGAACTGGCCGGTTCCCGCTTGGTTGATTCGGAAGTAGGTAGAAAGTTCCATTGGACATCTTACTCCTTTTGGAATATAACAGAATGATCCATCGGAGAAAACAGCGGAATTCAATGCCGCATAAAAGTTATCTTTTTTTGGCACTACGGTCCCGAGATACTTCTTCACCAATTCAGGGTGTTTTTGTATAGCTTCGGAAATGGAACAGAAAATAATGCCTTTCTCCGCCAATGTCTTTTTAAACGTAGTTGCCACGGAAACGGAATCCATCACAATATCCACAGCGACACCTGCCAATTTTTTCTGCTCATCCACAGAAATACCCAACTTTTTAAAAGTATCCAGCAATTCCGGGTCTACTTCATCCAAGCTATCGTACTTAGGCTTTTTATTTGGAGCAGAGTAATAGGAAATATTTTGGAAGTCGGGTTTTTGATACGTTACGTTGGCCCATTCTGGCTCTTCCATTTCTTTCCAAGCACGAAAAGCTTCCAATCGCCACTGCGTCATCCAATCCGGCTCCTCCTTCTTTTTGGAAATGGCAATAACAATGTCTTCGTTCAGCCCTTTGGGAAGGGTATCCGATTCAATATCCGTATAGAAACCATACTCGTACTCCTTGGTTTCCAGTTCTTTTTTTAATTCTTCCTCTGTATAAGCCATATATCTTTAAGTTAGCCAATTACAGGCTTTTTGTCAAAATTTATAATGAAAAACTTTCGCCGCACCCGCAGGTTCTTTGTGCGTTTGGGTTGTTAAAAACGAATCCTTTCCCGTTTAAACCTCCTGAATATTCCAATGTGGTACCTACCAAATACAAAAAGCTCTTTTTGTCCACAATGATTCTCACATTGTTATCCTCAAAAACTTTATCCGTATCCGCTGCTGAATTGTCAAAAGTCAATTCATAAGACAATCCACTGCACCCTCCACTCTTTACGCCAACACGGACAAAATCGGTGGTCGCATCAAAGCCTTCCTCGGTCATGAGCGACACCACTTTATGTCTGGCTGATTCTGAAACCTTAATCATCTTACTTGTATTTATTCTAAATAGCTCACAAATATACAGTATAAGTAGGGTTTTACCATAGCAACTAACATTATTATAACGAATGATTCCATAGGTGTTTCCTATGGAAAAGGACACTAAATTGCCTATCGTGCCCATCAAGCTTGTGTTTATTAAGATTCCCGCTCTTTTTTCATCCTTTTGAAGGGAAAAAATTTTATGTCCCCTTCTACACCAAAACTTACGATTATCCTCATTATTTTTGCAAAATGCTAGAAGACAAGAATCAAGAACGTACCTCATTGGAAAAATTGGGTGAATTTGGCCTAATTGAACATCTTACCAAAAACTTTGAACTCAATCAAACATCTTCCATAACCGGGGTTGGTGATGATGCCGCCGTAATGGATTACGATGGCAAAAAGACCATCGTTTCCACCGATATGTTGGTCGAAGGGGTTCATTTTGATTTAAGCTATATGCCCTTAAAGCATTTAGGATACAAATCGGTAATGGTAAATCTTTCGGACATCTATGCCATGAATGCCATGGCCACCCAAGTCACAGTTTCTTTGGCCATTTCCAATAGGTTTCCATTAGAGGCTCTTGAAGAATTTTATGAAGGCGTGGCCCTGGCCTGCAAATTGTACAATGTAGATCTGGTGGGGGGCGATACTACATCTTCCACTAGAGGAATGATCGTTAGCGTTACTGCTTTGGGAGCTGCCGATGAAAACGAAATTGTTTACCGAAAAGGTGCTAAGCCCAACGACTTATTGGTTGTGACCGGTGATCTTGGCGGAGCCTATTTGGGACTGCAGGTTCTGGAACGTGAGAAAGAGGTTTTCAAGGTGAATCCGAACAATCAACCAGACCTTGAACCCTATTCCTATATTGTTGAAAGACAATTAAAACCTGAAGCCCGAAAAGATATTGTAGAGTTGCTCAAAAAAATGGAGGTGAAACCAACTTCCATGATCGATATCAGCGACGGCCTTTCTTCCGAAGTGATGCATTTGTGCAAACACAGTGAGATTGGCTGCAATGTTTTTGAAGATAAGATTCCTTTGGACCCCACGGTGATTTCTGCTTCTGAGGAATTTAAAATGGATAGTACCATGATCGCTCTTAGCGGTGGTGAGGATTATGAGCTGCTGTTTACTATTGACCAGGGTGATTTTCCAAAAATAAAAGGGAATCCGAACTTAACGGTAATCGGCCATATGGCGGAGAAGAGCGAAGGCGTCCACTTGATTACAAGGGCTGAGACCAAAATTCCGATTGCCGCTCAGGGCTGGAATTCGTTCAATAAATAAAAAATCCCGAAAATCAAGGGCTTCCCTACATCATGGCATTGGGGCACGCAACCATTAGCAGCAGGCAATTACTTAAGTTTCCGGGATAAGATTTGGGTCTTTTCTAAAATAAAAAAGGGCTATGCAACTTGATGCACTACCCTACTCTTTCTTTTCCTGTACATGTCTTCCAATGTACTGTTTATCTCTTGCATTTGAGGAGTTAATGCAGAGAGCTTGCCACTGACATCCGTTGTCACCTCTTTTTGACAGTGAATACATTTGTATTCTTTGATGTGCTGAGTTACTTTTTTGGAAACCACATAATGGTGCCCGAACAAACTACAAAAGAAAGAAGAAAATTTGTTGCCATGCTGAGTAGTAGATGTTTTCATACGCTGGTTTTGTTTGAAGAAAAGCAATGATTTACGAAATGGGGCTTCGAAAAATGCTTAAATTGGTTTGTAATTTTTTTATATAAACTTGATTTTAAGAGGTTCATTTTAATAGGAACGGATGTTGATAACTTTTTATTTCATGTTTGTTCTCATAATATATTTTTTTCGATGAAATACCATAAAATCGACAAAAACACATCTTTTTGCGCTCAAAAACACTTTTGTAATATACCATATTGAAAACAAATTATCAACAACCCATCAATAAAAAATCATTAACCGTTACGGCATTTGCCCTTTTTTCTCTTTTTTTTGGAGCAGGCAACCTTATTTTGCCTCCGTTGTTGGGATTTAAATCGGGTAGTTTATGGTGGTTGGTTACTTTGGGTTTCTGCATCTCGGGAGTGCTGATTCCTATTTTAGGGATAATGGCCCATGCAAAAATACAGGGAACCTTGTTTGATTTTGCCAAAAAGGTATCCCCTGCTTTTAGCGTGGTGTACTGTTATTTAATTTACGCTATTGCCATCGCTTTACCTTCGCCAAGGACAGCATCCGTGACGCATGAAATGGCCATCCAGCCTTTTTGGAATTCCTCATCCTTACATACCAGCCTTCTATATTTCTTGCTTGTGTTCGTATTTGTAATCAATCGCACCAAGGTTTTGGATGCGTTGGGCAAGCTATTGACGCCGGGTATTCTTATCATTCTAATGATAATGATAGCGACCGCTATTTTTACTTTGGATTTTGACTTTCTTCTTTCTAAAATGAGCCAACCTTTTAGCTCGGGTATTTTGGAAGGGTATCAAACCTTTGATGCCATTGGTGCTGTGGTAGTGGGGGCCGTTATCATTATTTCCATCAATTTAAAAGAAAAAGCTGCATCTTTTGAAGAAAAAAAGAGGCTCATTGGCTATGCGGGACTTTGGGCAGGAATTGGTCTGTTTTTAGTGTATGGGGGACTAATATTGACAGGCTCCTTATTCGGTGAAGTTTTTGATCAAGAAATTTCTAGAACAGCCCTATTGCGTGGGATCAGCACAGAAACATTGGGCCAAAAGGCCAATATATTGCTCAGTGTTCTGGTTAGTTTGGCATGTTTTACCACAGCGGTTGGCATTGTGACCGGTACTTCCGATTTTATAAAAAGCAGGTTCAACAATTCTAAAAAGGCGTATCTGACCACAGCCTTTATAGGTTGTCTATTAGGGGTATTGGTTGGTCAATTTAATGTAGGTTATATTATTACAGTGGCGGTCCCATCCCTAATGTTTATTTATCCCATCACCATTGTTTTGATCTTATTGAATGTTGCCCCAGAAAAATGGGGTCAATCAAGAGTGTTCAAACATGTAATATGGACCACCATCTTATTTAGTATTCCCGACTTTTTGGGAAGCATCGGTTTTGGCGAACAAATCTCTCCTTTTGTTGCTTGGATTCCTTTGGGTCAATATCAAATGGGGTGGGTTTTGCCTGCATTACTGGTGTTTATAATTTCGAATTTATCACAGCATAAATCAGAAAAACAGTCTATTCCTTAAATTGGAATTTCTGTAGAAATGGAATCTATTTTTTGATCTTGTCTCTGGTCAATCACAAACTGTTATCCAATAATCGAACCTGTCTTGTACATTATCTGCCTTTGCCTTTGGAAGTCCTTGTTTTAGGTTTTCACGCCATTCCGTCCATGTATGGCCCATAGCATCTTCAATTTCCTTTAGAGTGAAATCAGCCAAATTCGCTTCAAACTGGGGATTATTTTGATCAACCCCATCATCATTCCCATGTGGATGGATTAAATCTTTAACAACATAAGATGTGTAATACGGGTTGTCTTCGTATGCACATATTGACCAACCCAAAAAATAGTTATGAATATTGGGATAAACCTCTTTTATAAGCTCTATCTCTATCCCGGTAGCCCAACTTTCTCCCACTATCCTTTCCAGGTTCTTCCATTTGAGCTGACTGTCTATGTAAAAAAGATTTCTCTGTGAAGCATGACCAAATTCATGGATCAAGCCACTATATAATTGATGATGGTTTTTGTCAAAGTTTTCACCATAAAGCCATTCTCCTCCCTTTGCTTTCGAAAAAACTGATATGGCATGCGGGGCATTTTCATAAAAATGGGCCCTATATCCAAATATAGAGGCTTTCTTATGGGCCCTGATCCACATTCTGTCATTACCAGGCTTATTGTGCATAGGTCTAGTGACCTCATAATTTTCACCATAATAAGAATGATACGCCCCCCTATGTATCTGTGCATAAAAAGATTGTATGCTCCCATTGATCAAACTGTCCCATTCACCCTCTTTTTTAGGGCCAAAATACCATGCTCTGGTTACACTGGAACCTTTAATGATGTACCACTCATGATTGGACCATCTAACACTATAATTTACCTTGTTATTGAAATCCTTTTTTACACGGAATACTCCATTTTCGTCCGTAATGCCCCAAGACCACTTAAGTCCCCTCCTAGCCAATACCTGTGCTCCTTTTACAGGCACGGCCATTTCATCTGTAGGCTCACCTTGTGCATGGTCCACTACCCTGATTCGGCCTTCGGGCCTCCATTTTTTTGATGTCTTGCTTAATTCATTTGTTGATTTTCCAGCTGCAATATTTTCTGCCACCAGTTCCAAAGTATCGGCTAAATCAGGGTGTATGGTCCTATCTTCATCGGGCATATAAAGCTCCTCGATGATTTCGTATGGGATAGATGAAGGAAACATATAGTTATCATCAACTACAGTGTATAAAGGACTTGGGGTTTCCAAGGGCAGTGATCTATCTCTATAGCTGTCATTTTCATCTGTTGTTGGTTCAAATTCATAGTGCAACGGAAATGCAAACAGATCCAAATCTTCATCAAATCTAGAAAGTTCCAATATTTGATTTTTGTTTTTGGGCAAAAAGCGGATGTAGAGCTTATTTACTTTGACAGGGTTATCCACTCCGGGATAGAGACCTCTACCCTGTAATTCTTGCCATGCGTTTTGCATATTCTCCATGGTCTGAGGAATATTCATCTTACGGCCAAGAGTTATTGATCCCTCATAATCAACAATGGAAAGAGGTTCCTCTACATTGACCAAACATGATTGACCATCATCAAAATCATAATCCAAATAAACCTGTTCTTCTTCTGTGGTTTTGAGCTCCTCGTTCGAGATTTCGCTATCACAGGAAATAAAGCCCAGTATACTCATAATCAATACAAATCCCTTTGAATATGTTTTCCGATTTTTCATTTTCTGATATTGTTATCGATTCATAGATTATCGAAACTCAGAAAATTATTCATCATAATGTTAAATGAATTGACCAATACCAGTTATTTGGGCATGGTACGCCTTTTTCAATTGACGGATGACGATTAAATCACACCATTTATGCCTTTTTAAAACTGCAGAAAATAAAGTTTTGCGTTGTATTGAATGGGGTTCTGTGGTCCTCGGTCCTGCAATGAATCTTTTCAAAATTTTGAAAAGTTGCTTCCATTGCCTCCTCATTATATTGCTTAATGTCCAACCCACTGCATTTTTTAGGGCCGTTTTCAGAAAATGTGCCCAAAATCATATGACCATCCACCACTTTTTTGGTCAACTCAACATACGTTTGAATCTGTTCGGGTTCCGTTAAAAAATGGAATGCGGCCCGATCATGCCAAACATCATAAGTTTCTTGTGGGTTGAACTTGAGGATGTCACTTTCCACCCATTTAACTTTATGGGCTTTGTCACCAAGCCTTTTTTTGGCTCGCTCTAGAGCTTTGCCCGATATATCCAGAACAGTAACGTTTTCAAAACCTTCATTGAGCAAATAATCCACCAATTTGCTGTCGCCACCACCCACATCAATGATTCTTGCCGACTTGTCCATTTGCAAAGAATGGATAAAATCCAACGAAATTTGAGGAACCTCCTGGGTCCAACTTACCTCATCTGGGTTTTTGGTATTGTAAACGGTTTCCCAATGGTTTTTTCTGTCCAACTTGCTTATTTTGTTTAGTAAAGAACCGAATCAAAAAAGGATTTCATTTCTTCCGCGTATGGAACACCATATTTGTTAAAGGTTGCTCTAGTTTGGGCATCGGGTTTCCAATCGAAAAATGCATGTCCTGCTCCTTCAACTTGAATATATTCCACTGTTTGACCGTTCTCTTTTAAGTCTTCCACGTAAGGTTGAACCACTTCATTACTGATCAATGGATCTTGGGTCCCTCTTACTATAAAGTGGGGTATGGCGCGATTGGCTACATTGGGCACATGTGCAGCTGGGGATACAGCATCAAAATAATCTTGACCTGCCTGCTCTGGCATAAATTGTTTAAAATCTGAAGCACTAAATGGTCCGTAGCTCGGTGCCACTACTTTTATAGCATCCGTTATTTCTTTTTTTACTTCTGCGACCGTTTTTCCCTTTGGGATATAAGAGGGCATAAATTCATAAACATTGTTAGCCCTACCAAAACCATCGTCACCGATCATAGGGCTCAATATTGCAGCAGATGCAGATAAATGGCCCCCGGCACTATCTCCCGTTATGGCAATCTTAGATGGATCGGCTCCGTATTGGGCAGCATGTTCCTGAATATGGGCTATGGCACCAAACACATCTTCAATAAGTTGGTGCATAGAATTGGGTTCTTCATCACCATCCAATTGGTTTACCCATCTGTAATCTATACTTACCACCACATAGTGGTTTCCTTTGGCAAGTTCACGGGCCAAGCCTCTCATAATATCCTCATTGTTGGAAGACCATCCCCCGCCATGCACAATAATTGCCAAGGGCAGATTTTCAGCGCCCTTAGGCGAATACACATCATACTTTAAAGATTTTACCCCTGGTTTTGCATATACCACATCGTGCATCACATTTAAATTACCAACCAAGTCGTCGTCCACAAAAGTTGCACCTATGGACATATCTTTATCCACGGTAATTTTCATAGTGTTTGTAAAATTTTCTACACTTGTAGTCCCCCACATGCCGCCTTTATAAGTATAATAAATCGCGTCTAAACTAAATCCATCGGATGGGTCTGCTTGAATTGTAAGCTCCGTTCCAGAAGAGACCATACCATCTTCGGGAATTTCGGGAGAAACGGTATATGAACCATTTTCTGGTGAAACCAATGTTACTTTAAAGCTTTCTTGAACATTTATAGCCTTTGTATTGGCGGCCATGGAAAAAACAGATATAAAAATTAGTGAAAAAATCGAGGTTGTTTTGGTCATTATCTTATATGTATGTTGATTAATAGGAAAACCTAAAGTTAGGATATTTTATCTAGTCACAGCAACAATGTTTATTGCTTCTGGCCTTCTCAAAGCATTCCTTTCCCTCTGTAAATGCAAAGTAAGCAAGTCCCAAAGTTCCCAAGCTATCGATGTACGGAATTTGAAAAAGCTCATAAACTCCGCTGCTTATTAAAAGAATAATGGACATGTAAATACAAACCAATGTGCAATTGGCATCTGCCAAAATAGGTGCAGAATTCAATCGTTTACCGACTTTTCGCTTCCACCAGACCAAAATCCACATAACAAGTATGGATATTGACGAAATGATGACCCCCCAGAAAGTGGTCAAGGGTTTGTGTCCTGTCCAAATATTGTATACGCTTGAAACGACAAGACCAACGACCAAAAGGTAAAAGGCAAACCCTGTAACTCTTAGAGCCGTTCTTTCAAAATTGTCTCGATTGCTATCGGGATTCTTTTGTATACGTAAAACCATATGTGCAATACCCAATCCCGAAATCACTTCGATAAAGCTATCGGTTCCAAAACCAAACAAGGCCAGGCTTTCATCTTCAAATCCTAAATAAGTGGAAATAAGTCCTTCGGCTACGTTGTAAAAAATGGTAAACATAGCTAGGGCAAATGCTGTTCTGTAAAGTTTGTCCTGTTCCTTCAAAATTTACGGATTCATGTCCTTTAAGTTCGTTTTTTGAGCTGAAAATCCAAAAATTTATTGTAGCCAAGCTTATTCAGAGCCCCGTTTTTTCTTATTATACCGATAAATGGCATAAGCGATACCTACCAAGACCACAAATGGAAGGTAACTCCCGATAACCACTCCAATTTCGTAGGCGCTATCGGGAGCTTCCTCCATCTTTTTTTCAATTTCCGATTGTTGCACCAAGAATATTAAAAACTTCATAGGGTCTATTTATTCATCAACTCCTCTATCTCTTCAATTTCTATTGGAATGTTTCGCATTAAATTAAATGGCTCCCCTTTTCCTTGGATAACCACGTCATCCTCCAACCGGATTCCCATTCCTTCGGCTGGAATATAAATCCCGGGTTCCACGGTAAATACCATATTGGCTTTCATCGGTTTTTTCAATTCCCCATAATCGTGGGTGTTCAATCCAATATGGTGACTGGTGCCATGCATAAAGTACTTCTTGTAAGCGGGCCAATCTGGATTTTCGTTTTGTACATCGGCTTTGTCCAGCAATCCCAATCCTATCAACTCCGAGGTCATTAATTTACCAACTTCATTATGGTATTCCGCCCAAATAGTCCCGGGTACCAACATTTTGGTTGCTTCGTCCTTAACACGGAGCACTGCGCTATACACTTTTTTTTGTCTATCTGTGAATTTGCCATTTGCTGGTATGGTACGGGTCATATCGCTAGAATAGTTGGCATATTCAGCCGCCAAATCCATCAGGATCATATCGCCATCCTTCACTTGCTTGTTATTCTCTAAATAATGTAGAACGTTTGCATTGTTACCCGCCGCAATAATTGGGCTGTATGCAAATCCTTTGGAGCGATTTCTTATAAATTCATGCAAAAATTCAGCCTCGATCTCATGCTCCCAAACTCCGGGCTTAACAAACTCCAATATTCTTTTAAATCCTTTTTCGGTAATGTCGCAGGCTGTTTGCATCAATGCAATCTCTTCAGGCTCTTTTACCCCTCGGATATTTTGTAAAATCGGATTGCTCTTCGCCCATTGGTGTGCCGGATATTCCTTTTTGCATTTTTCTATGAACCTAGCTTCTCGGGTTTGGGTTTCCACTGCTTGGCGATAGTGTTCGTTGGTATTAAAATAAATGGTGTCGGCCTCGGTCATCAGATCAAAAAAGATTTTGTCAAAATCTTTGAGCCAATAAACAGTTTCTATTCCCGATACCTCTGTTGCCTTCTCTTGGGTCAACTTGGCGCCTTCCCAAACTGCAATATGATCATTTGTCTCTCGAACAAATAAGATTTCCCTGTGCTTTGGGTCCATGGCATCCGGAAACAATAACAATATAGTTTCCTCTTGGTCTGCTCCACTCAAGTAAAAAATGTCCCTGTCCTGCTCAAAAGGTAAGGTACTATCCGCACCAATAGGGTAAATATCGTTGGAATTGAACACGGCAATACTTTTAGGTCTCATTTGGGCCATGAACTTCTTACGGTTTTTTATAAAAAGGGTATTGTCTATTTGAGCGTATTTCATAAGTATCATTTAATTTGTCCAAATGTAGCCAATTGCGTTACCGAAGACAAATTCTTACCTTCAATCCCAAATAGAAACCATGGAGCTCAGCCTAAGTATCCCAGCACTGCTTTTCCCAGCAATTTCCTTGACCATGTTGGCCTACAATGCACGGTATTTGGCCATTGCGGCATTGATTCGGCAGTTGCACAAACAATTCGAGGAAACCTCAGCCCAACCTCTAAAGCAACAGATCAATCAATTGCGTACTCGACTGGGAATCATCAAAAATATGCAGGCCTCTGCCATAGTTAGTTTTTTGTTGGCTGCGATAACCATGTTCTTGATCTACGTGGAAATGCGGGTTTGGGCCAATGTGATCTTTGGAATTAGTTTGGTTTTTTTGATGATTTCTTTGATCCTCTCCCTTTTAGAGGTACAGTTATCCACAAAGGCATTGGGTATCCAATTAAAAAACATGGAAAAATAATAGGCCATTAAAACAGACCCTGTAAGAATTCTTCTTGCCGTTTTATCCCTAATAAATTGTACGTCAATTGAAATGACCATTGCGCCAATCCTTAGGCACTATAGGTGAAATAACCTAAAAAAATACCTCTGCTTACATTTAATTTTGATTCAAATATTGATTCATCAAAGGAAAAGGAATATGCAGAGCGTCAAAGATTTGGAGTTTTTTAAAAACATACGGGAAATCAGGGAATATGAATTTGGAATTTTCTATTTCTTTGATGGGTTGGTGATTTCTGAAATGAAGGAAGGCGAAATTTTTGATTGGTCGATTGCCGAAAAAATCATTGAGGTAGCTTACGAGGTGTTGGGCAGGGACAAACCCATTGCTTATATCAGCAATCGCATTCACAATTACTCTGTAGTTCCGACGGATTGGCTGAAATTTTATAAACATCGTCACCAATTGGAATTTTATTCCATTGTAGCCTACAACAATAGCGGGTTGGCAAGCGTGGTTTTAGAACGAATGTTCTTTCGCAATAAAATACGGCAATTCTCAAATCTGGAAGATGCCATTAAATGGAGCTTGCCCAAAGTCAACGATAAAAAAATTGACTTGCCCGCCCAACAAAAGTAGTCCCAACTATTTTCTGGTTCTTTTTACATCTTTTTCCACATATTGAACAATACACTTCGCCACATTTACCCCTGTGACCTCCTCAATGCCCTTTAACCCAGGAGAGGCGTTCACCTCAATTAAAAGAGGGCCGATATTGGAACGGATTAAATCCACGCCAGCTACACCAAGGCCCAAATGTTTGGTCGCACTTAGGGCTATAAATTTTTCGCGTGGTGTCAATTGCACCTTTTGGGTTTTCGCTCCGCGATGAACATTGGATCTAAAATCATCCTGTTCACTAGTCCTTTTCATGCTAGCCACAATTTTGTTTCCCACTACAACTATTCTAAGATCTTCTCCATTGGCCTCCTCAATAAACTCTTGTAGCAAAATGCTGGTATTCATACTATATAATGTATCTATCACAGATTTTGCCGACTTTTTACTTTCCGCCAAAATAACTCCTTTGCCTTGGGTACCTTCTTGGAGTTTAATTATGACCGGGGCTCCTCCCAAAAGCTCTATTTGATCATCCACATTGTTTGGGTTGATGGAAAAAACGGTTTTTGGTACAGGTATTCCTCTTTTGGACATCATTTGCAAGGTAGACACCTTATTTCTTGCCCGTATAATACCCAAAGATTTAGCTGTGCTGAAAACATGGTTCATTTCAAACTGTTTTACAATGGAGGCGCCGTGCCTTGTTACCGTGGTACCGATTCTGGGTACAATGGCGTCGAAGTCATCCGTTATATTATCCGTTCCATAGAATATCTTTGGCCTATCCCCACCCAATTGTACCGAGCATTTGGTATGGTCGATATGTTCCACATAATGACCAGCCTTTTCAAATTCCTCCACAATCCTAGAAGTAGAATACACATTAAGGCTTACGGATAGAATGGCGACGTCCATGTTTATTTGCATTGGTTTGAAAATCAATGGTAATATCGGTTAAAATTCCCAAAATCAAATCCTGAAAGATTAAATCCCAATAGCTTAAAATGAGTCTAAATAACCTGTTTTACAATGTTGAAAGCTTGTTAAAAACTCATCCGTAACGTATTTTTGTTAAAAAACTAACTTCTAATGAGTTTGATAAAATCTTCGTTGGCCAGAAAATATGTCATGGCCCTATCGGGTCTTTTTTTGGTCACATTTTTGATTCTTCACGTGACCATTAATTTGGCCTCGGTATTTTCTCCAGATTTTTTTAATGAAGCATCCCATTTTATGGGCTACAACCCAATAGTCCAGTTCTTGATGCAGCCTATTCTGATTGCAGGTGTAATCATTCACTTTGTAATGGGCTTTGTTTTGGAAATCCAGAACAAAAAAGCAAGGGATGTAAGCTATGTTAAGTACAAGGGAAGCGCAAATGCACCTTGGGTCTCTCGGAACATGATTTATTCCGGTCTTGTGATCCTTGCTTTCTTGGCATTGCACTTCTACGATTTCTGGGTACACGAAATGGCCTACAAATATGTTGAGGCCAATCCTGAGGACCCAACACGTTACTACCATGAAACGGTCGAGAAATTCGAACCTATTTGGAGAACCGTCCTTTACGTGGTTTCTTTTGTGTTGCTGGGCTTGCACTTGTGGCACGGCTTTGCCTCCTCGTTCCAATCCATGGGTGCGAACAATAAGTACACCGAAGGATTCAAAAAATTCGCTAAAATATTTGCGGTTGTGGTACCCTTGGCATTTGCATTTATTGCCATATACCACCACCTTAACCCAATAACACATTAAGTATGGGCATTTTGGACTCTAAAATTCCATCTGGGCCATTGGCCAACAAATGGACCAAGCATAAAAACGACATCAATCTAGTTAACCCTGCCAACAAAAGAAACATCGACATCATTGTTGTAGGTACAGGACTTGCAGGTGGTGCCGCGGCAGCCACTTTGGCCGAGTTGGGTTACAATGTTAAAACATTCTGCTATCAAGATTCACCGCGTAGGGCGCACTCCATTGCTGCCCAAGGGGGAATCAATGCAGCAAAAAACTATCAAGGAGATGGTGATAGTAATTACCGTCTCTTCTACGATACCATAAAAGGCGGGGATTACCGCTCCCGAGAAGGTAATGTTTACCGTTTGGCAGAGGTTTCCGGAAACATTATTGACCAATGTGTGGCACAAGGGGTTCCTTTTGCCCGTGAGTATGGCGGAATGTTAGATAACCGTTCTTTTGGAGGGGTACTTGTATCAAGAACCTTTTATGCGAAAGGACAAACAGGGCAGCAATTATTGCTCGGTGCCTATGCTGCAATGAACCGTCAAATCAACCGTGGTAAGATTCAAGCCTTTAACCGTCACGAAATGATGGATTTGGTTTTGGTCGACGGTAAAGCAAGAGGAATCATTGCCAGAGACTTGGTAAGTGGAGAAATTGAAAGACACAGTGCCCATGCCGTTGTCTTGGCGACTGGAGGATATGGAAATGTATTTTTCCTTTCCACTAACGCCATGGGAAGTAATGTAATGGCCGCTTGGAGAGCGCACCGAAAAGGAGCTTTCTTTGCCAACCCATGCTTTACACAAATTCACCCAACCTGTATTCCTGTTTCAGGCGACCATCAATCCAAATTGACATTGATGTCCGAATCACTTCGAAACGATGGACGTATTTGGGTACCTAAGAAAAAAGAAGATGCCATTGCCATTCGTGAAGGTAAATTGAAGCCGACAGAACTTTCTGAAGAAGATCGCGATTACTACTTGGAAAGAAGATATCCTGCTTTTGGTAACCTTGTTCCTCGTGATGTTGCCTCAAGAGCTGCCAAAGAGCGTTGTGATGCTGGTTTTGGAGTAAACAAAACTGGAGAGGCAGTATTCTTGGACTTTGCATCTGCCATTGAGCGTTATGGAAAAGAAAAAGCCCTAACATCAGGACTTAAAAATCCCGACAAAGCAACCATCACCAAATTGGGTGAAGAGGTTGTAGAGGCCAAGTACGGTAACCTGTTCCAGATGTACGAAAAAATCGTAGATCAAAATCCATATAAAACCCCAATGATGATCTATCCCGCGGTACACTATACCATGGGTGGGCTTTGGGTAGATTACAACTTACAGACCACAATCCCTGGATGTTATTCGGCAGGTGAGGCCAACTTTAGCGACCACGGTGCAAACCGTTTGGGAGCTTCCGCTTTAATGCAAGGTTTGGCAGACGGATACTTTGTGTTACCATATACTATTGGCGATTACTTGTCCGATGATATTAGAACAGGAGCCATCCCAACCGATACCAAAGAATTCGAGGAAGCCGAACAACAGGTTCGTGACAGAATGGAGAAGTTGACGAGTGGTTCTGGAATCCATTCCGTGGATTACTATCACAAGAAACTGGGTAAGATCATGTGGAACAAATGTGGTATGGCCCGTAACGAAAAAGAATTGAAAGAAGCCATCGAGGAAATTTCCGCACTTAGGAAGGATTTCTGGGAGAACGTAAAAGTTCCCGGAAGCATCGATTCCAAGAACCAAGAGTTGGAAAAAGCTGGACGTGTCGCCGACTTCTTGGAACTGGGAGAGCTTTTCGCCAAAGATGCCCTGCATAGAAACGAATCTTGCGGTGGACACTTCCGTGAAGAGTACCAAACTGAAGAAGGTGAGGCACTCCGCGATGATAAAAACTTTAAATATGTGGCTGCTTGGGAATATAAGGGCGAGCCCAAAGATGCAGCATTGCACAAAGAAGATTTGGTATACGAAAATATTGAACTGAAGACACGATCCTACAAATAAGAAACTATGAAATTATATCTAAAAATATGGCGTCAGAAAGATGCATCCGCACCAGGAAAAATAGTTGATTATACCCTTGACGGTGTAGAAGGTGATATGTCTTTCTTGGAGATGCTGGATATTTTAAATGAAGACTTGATCTCCAAAGGAGAAGAACCTGTGGAGTTCGACCACGATTGTAGGGAAGGTATTTGTGGCACTTGTTCCTTGCAGATCAATGGAGAACCACACGGCCCGGATAGATTGGTGACCACTTGCCAGTTGCACATGCGTAAGTTCAACGATGGGGATACCATTGTAATTGAACCATTCCGTGCAAAGGCATTCCCAGTGATCAAGGATTTGATTGTGGACCGAAGCGCTTTTGACCGTATTCAGCAAGCGGGTGGATATATCTCCGTGAACACTTCTGGTAACACGATTGATGCCAACACTATTCCAATTAATAAATACGATGCGGATGAAGCCATGGATGCCGCTACCTGTATTGGTTGTGGGGCCTGCGTAGCCGCTTGTAAAAACGCAAGTGCTATGTTGTTCACCTCTGCCAAGGTTTCCCAATTTGCTTTGTTGCCTCAAGGACAAGTGGAAGCTACCGAGCGTGTACAGAACATGGTTCGTCAAATGGATTTGGAAGGTTTTGGTAACTGTACCAACACCGGAGCTTGTGAGGTGGAATGCCCTAAAGGTATTTCTTTAACGAACATTGCCCGTATGAACCGTGAATACCTTGCTGCAACATGTAAGGGATAGACAACATACATTTTTATATACAAAACCCAAATTCCATCAGGAGTTTGGGTTTTTTGTTATCTTACAGTATGCCCAAAGAATACCCGAAAGAACGAATCAAAGTACCTCGTTTCAATGAGGAATCCGGTTTTTATACTACACCCGAGCGTTCCAAGATCATGGGAAAAATACGCGGCAAAAACACCAAGCCGGAACTTGCGTTTAGAAAAGCGTTATGGCAAGAGGGCTACAGATATCGGGTAGATTACAAAAAGCTCATAGGAAGGCCTGATATTGCATTAAAAAAGTACAAAACCGTCATATTTATTGATGGGGAATTCTGGCATGGGCATAATTGGGAGGAACGCAAGCATAAGATAAAGAGCAACCGCGAGTTTTGGATTCCTAAAATTGAACGCAACATACAACGGGACCAAGAAGTGAACGAAGCATTGGAGCAAATGGGTTACACCGTGTTCCGGTTTTGGGAAACCGAAGTGAAAAAAGACTTGGAAAGTTGCCTGGAAAAAGTGCTTAACGCTTTAAACGAACATCACACTAATGATTGAACCACTATCGAAACTGCCTCATGTGGGCACCACCATTTTTACAACCATCAGTCAACTGGCCCATGATCATGATGCCATAAATCTATCCCAAGGATTTCCAAACTTTGACCCCGACCCGAAACTTCTGAAACTCGTGAGCGAAGCTTATAAAAAAGGACATAATCAATATGCTCCTATGCAAGGAGCACTCTCCCTTCGGGAGGCCGTTTCAGAAAAAATTGAGCGCTTGTATGGTACCTATTACCATCCTGAATCTGAAATCACCGTTACCGCTGGTGCAACACAAGCGATTTTCACTACTATCGGCGCCTTTGTGCACCCCAAAGATGAAGTGATTGTTATAGAACCCGCCTTTGATTGCTACGAACCCGCCATATCCCTTTTTGGTGGCAAAAGTATAGCGATGCCCTTGGTGGGGAATAATTTTAAAATGAATTGGAGCGCTTTTAAATCGGCCATAACCCCAAAAACCAAAATGGTCATCTTTAACACTCCGCACAATCCCACGGGCACCATTTGGTCTAAAAAGGATATGCTACAGCTTCAAGAAATTTTAAGGGATACCGATATTATCTTGTTGAGCGATGAGGTTTATGAACATATTGTTTTTGATGGCAAGTTGCATGAGAGTGCAGCGAAATATCCAGACTTGGCTGCCAGAAGTGTCATTTGTTCTTCGTTTGGAAAAACATTTCATGCCACTGGTTGGAAAATGGGTTATTGCGTAGCTCCAAAACCCTTGATGAAAGAGTTTCAAAAAGTACACCAGTTCAATGTGTTTTCGGTGAATCATCCGCTGCAGATTGCTCTAGCCCAATACTTAGATGATCCCCAGCATTATCTAAATCTTGGTGGTTTTTATCAAGAGAAACGGGATTTTTTCTTAAATGGCATCAAAGACTCCAGATTTAAAATGGTCCCTTCGGCCGGTACTTATTTTCAATTATTGGATTATTCGGACATCACAGACGAAAGGGATACGGTCTTTGTGGAACGTTTGATCAAGGAATATAAGCTTGCGAGTATTCCGGTCTCTGTATTTTGCAAGGCGGATTATGACAAGAAATTTCTGCGGTTTTGCTTTGCGAAGACCAACGATGTTTTGGACAAAGCTTCCCAAATATTGAATTCAATTTGAGTATTGGAAGGCTAAAGTTGCTTTTTAACTATTTTGAAAATCTGAAGTACATCATCCAAAGGCAATTCAAAATCCTGGAATTCAGGGGATGAATTCAAATTGTGGCATAATATTGTTTTACTTTTCCTATTATACCCTGTAAGCCGTTTACAGATAATCCTATCCACACAAACCAATATGTATGATTGGTTCCAATAGGCCTCCTTGTTGCGTGCCAACGATTCTTTTTTGATTTCCAACCCAAGTACATAGGACTTATTTGGAATGGCAGCAACACTGTTGTCGTTCATGGAATCGCCGGATACTTCGAATATGCGATGGGGCTCGTCCGTTAAAAAGTCAATGATGAAACCTCCTTGGAATGGATTACTTAAAGATTCCTTCTGCAAACTCGCTATATATTTTTGATGCCATTCCACCAATACCAATGGAGCCATTACCAGATACTTTCCATGCTCCAAAGGATAAAAAACGCTGCCATGCTTGGTAAAAGGTTGTCTTTTGGTATAGGCCTCGCCCATATCGTTAACCTCGTGCATATAAAGTTCGGCAATGGTAAGTCCAAAATACTCGGCAATCTTGGTTAGATTCTTTATAGGAATGTTGGCATCCTTCCTTTCATATAGCTGAATGGTACGAAGACTGACACCAATCTCTTTGCCCAATTGCGATTGGCTGATATTATTTTTTCTTCGTAACTGCTTTATTATATACATTTATTTCTATATTGTGTAATATTGTTACGCAATAAGCACTCAACGCAGCAATTTATCTAGTTTTCTGTAATTGGGTTACAGGCCAAATATAGAAAATCCGATTTGACCCCAACATATAATTATTTAAACCAGAGTTATATATGGGTTCCACCAAAGGCCTTGGGCCACTTGTAAAAAGTGAATTAATCTTTTGTGAAGCAGATTTTGGCAAACCAATCAGTGAAAAGCTTTCCGAGATAATTAGAAGAAACACTTCTAAAAACGATTTTGCCAATATTGCCATTCAGAGCAGTGTGAGCTTTTCCACCATAAGGGATGTGGTTTACCGTACCAATAGCTTGACCAAGCTGAATGCCAATGCGATTTCCTTATTGATTCATGCAGCGTTTGAGAACTCTTTTGCTTATAAACTACAAGCCGAGGGTGATATTCTTTATCTGGGTAATCTTTTAAAGCTCTAAACGCATCAACCAATCGGTTTGTTTATCCGAACCTATATAATAGGGATGCTCATCAAACTTTGTAAAACCATGTCTCTTATAGAAACTGATGGCTTTGGGGTTATGTTCCCATACACCAAGCCAAATGAATTCCTTGCTCACTGATTTAGCTAAAAAAATAATCTGTTGAAGCATCCACGAACCTATCGTTTTGCCTTGATGATTCTCTAGCACATAAATACGTTCAATTTCCAACGCATTGGGATCATGTACATCGGTCTGTGCCGTTCCAATGTTTAATTTGAAATACCCCACCAATACTTCATCATCGTAGACAAAATGAAAAAGGCAGTTCTCATTGGCAAGTTCGGCAGCTAGTTTACTTGGATGGAAAGCTTCTTGAATATAGGATTGAAAGTCATCAGGATTATTATCTTTTTCAAATGCAACCGCAAAGGTGTTCTTGGATATTTTAACCAAGGTTTCCAAATCAGTATTATCACATTCCCGAAGGTGAAGGGGCATTAAAATAGGTTTTGCTTAAAATTACCGCAAAAAAAAGAGCCTAACAAGATGTTGGCTCCATATTTTTCAGGGGGATAAATACCGATCTATAGCATAAAAAGCTTCTTGATCAAAAGCATAAAACCTGTGAAAAAATCGTTTCTGTAAACTTGTACATTCTCGTCCATCGTAGTTTTTGATTTTAGGGCCATGGTGAATAGGTTTTAACGGTGTTAATTTGGGTAAAAATTTCGATATAACCAAATATATACTCGATGAATGGTAATTTAAAACTATTGTTGTGTAATCGCTCGTTTTTGTTGTAAAAAAGCTTTGGATATTTATTAAATGTTCATTTCGGGAATCTCACCATTCACTACCAACTTTCCTTCCGTTGCCTTTTCAATTTCCTCTACAGAAACGCCCGGTGCCCTTTCCAATAATTTGAAACCGTCTGGAGTCACCTCCAATACAGCAAGGTTGGTAACTATCCTCTTAACACAACCCACTCCAGTCAATGGTAAAGTACATCGTTTCAATAATTTTGATTTTCCAGCCCTATTGGTATGCATCATGGCTACAATAATATTCTCGGCAGATGCCACAAGGTCCATGGCACCTCCCATCCCTTTTACCATTTTGCCTGGGATTTTCCAATTGGCGATATCTCCATTTTCCGCTACTTCCATCGCCCCCAAAATGGTTAGGTGCACATGTTTACCACGAATCATGGCGAAACTCAAAGCCGAATCAAAAAAAGATGCTCCCGGCAGTGTTGTTATAGTTTGCTTTCCAGCATTGATGATGTCGGCATCCTCTTCCCCTTCAAACGGGAAAGGACCCATTCCCAATACTCCATTCTCGCTCTGGAATTCAACACTTATGTCGTCTCTAACAAAATTGGCTACCAAGGTAGGTATGCCTATGCCAAGGTTTACGTAATATCCGTCCTTGACCTCTTTTGCTATCCGTTTTGCTATTCCGTTTTTATCTAACATAATTAACTTTTCTGTCTAACTGTTCGCTGCTCTATCCTTTTCTCAAATGATTCTCCTTGGAAAATACGCTGTACAAATATTCCGGGAATATGGATTTCATTGGGATCCAAACTTCCTGCTGGAAGCAATTCCTCCACCTCAGCTACAGTAATGGTAGCAGCGCCACACATACATGGATTAAAGTTTCTTGCTGTTCCCTTGAATATTAAATTACCGGCCTCGTCTCCCTTCCATGCCTTTACAAAAGAAAAGTCTGCTTTAAAAGCTGGCTCAAGCACATACATTTTTCCATCGAACTCCCGAGTCTCTTTTCCTTCTGCCACCTCAGTTCCATAACCTGCTGGAGTATAGAAAGCTGGGAAACCGGATTGTGCCGCCCTACATTTTTCGGCCAGTGTTCCTTGCGGTGTTAATTCGACCTCCAGTTCTCCGCTCAACATTTGACGTTCAAACTCATCGTTTTCACCTACATAGGACGATATCATTTTTTTAATCTGATGCTTTTGCAGAAGCAGCCCTAGGCCAAAATCATCAACACCCGCATTGTTGGAAATGCAGGTGATATCCTTAATCCCCAATCGCACTAATTCTGCTATGGCATTTTCAGGTATTCCACATAAGCCAAATCCGCCTAACATGAAGGTCATACCATTCTCGACTCCCTTCAAAGCTTCGGTAACATTGGCAACTTTCTTACTGATCATTTAATTAGTATTTATGATTGCCTGAAATTACGATTTAAATAAAAAAGCCCCAAGCAAATTAAGATATGCTTGGGGCTTTTCTTTAAAATATTTTAGGCTAAAAGTCCAGGTCGTCCAAATCGTCTTCTGTATCAATTTTTTCCTGCTCTTCGTCTTCTTGTTCTTTCGAACAATCTATATTGATGGACATTTCTTCGGGCTCTTCAAAAGCTTCTTTGGAAATACCTAGTTCGTCATTGGCATAATTCTTCTTCATATACAAAGCCCAAATAGGTAATGACATTACTGCACCCTGTCCATAGCTAATACTCGAAAAATGAATTGATCTTTCTTCTCCCCCAACCCAAACACCTGTCACTAAATTAGGGACCGTGCCCATAAACCAACCATCACTTTGATTCTGTGTAGTACCAGTTTTTCCAGCAATAGGATTTTCAAAATTATAAGGGTATCCTGACATTACCTCTTTGAACCGTGTTTCGTTTTTATGATAATCACCTCTCAACCACGCTCCAGAACCATATTGTGTCACCCCTTCCAAAAGGTTGACCATGGCATAGGCGACATCCTTACTTAGCACATCCTTTGTTTCAGGAGTATATTCATAAAGCACAGTGCCGTTTTTATCTTCGATACGGGTCACCATTACAGGCTTTACATATACCCCTTGATTGGCATAAGTACCAAAAGCACCCACCATTTCATATACGTTTACATCAGGTGTACCCAATGCAATCGATGGCACTTCTGGAATTTCTTTAGTAATTCCCATACTCTTAGCTATTGAAGCCACCGAACCAGGGCCAACCCTATCCATAAGCTGAGCAGTAATAGTGTTTACTGAACCTGCTAGTGCCTCTTTTAGTGAAAGATTCTCCCCAGAGTATTTTCCATTAGAGTTTTTTGGGGTCCAGGCTTTCATGTTTCCATGTTTCCCCGGTTCAATACTATACATATTGTCAGGCAATGTGAAACAGGGTGAGTAACGTAATTGGTCAATTGCAGCTGCATACACAAAAGGCTTGAACAAGGAACCTGCTTGTCTGGAGCCTTGAATCACATTGTCGTATTGAAAATGCTTATAGTCAACTCCACCTACCCAAGCCTTTACATGACCTGTTTGCGGCTCCATGGACATCATGGCGGTACGCAAGAACGTTTTGTAATACCTAATGGAGTCCATCGGGGTCATGATAGTGTCCTTTTCATAGGAATCGCTGTTCCAATCAAAAACGGTCATTTCCTCCTTTCTATGGAATGTAGCCTCGATTTCTTTTTCAGATAAGCCATCTCTCTTTAGATGACGCCATCTGGCGGAACGTCTCATGGCACGATCCATAATGGTGTCGATTGCACCTCTAGAAATATCCAAAAAGGGTGCTGTTGCATTTCTTTGCGGTGTGTTTTGATGAAAAAACTCAGCCTGCAAATTCTTCATATGCTCTTGAACGGCTTCTTCGGCATTTTGCTGCATTCTGGAGTCAATGGTGGTATAAACCTTTAGTCCATCCAAATAGATATTATATTCTTCGCCGGTTGGTTTTGGGTTTTCCTTCACCCAATTATTTAGCCAACGTTGAAGATACATTCTAAAATAAGTGGCCAAACCTTCTCGGTGTGATTCTGGATTAAAATTGATTTTCATCTCCCGGGCTTGCAACGAATCCCTTACCTCTTCGGAGATGTATCCGTACTTTGCCATCTGTCCGAGAACGGTGTTACGCCTGTTGAACACCAATTCTTCACGTCGCATGGGGTTGTATAGCGATGAATTTTTGAGCATCCCCACCAGAACAGCGGATTCCTCTGTTCTTAAATCAGCCGGTTCCTTGCCAAAATAAATTCTGGCAGCGGAACGTATACCGTCTGCGTTGTTAATGAAATCATACTGATTTAAGTACATTGCTATGATTTCTTCTTTGGTATACTGCCTTTCCAAACGGATAGCTATTACCCATTCTTTTATTTTTTGAATGATTCTTTCTACTCCTCCTGATGGTTTTTCGGTAAAAAGCAACTTCGAAAGCTGTTGGGAAATGGTACTTGCGCCTCCTTTGGTTCCTAAATAGGCTACGGCCCTAAGTGTTCCTCTTGCATCAATTCCTGAGTGATCAAAATAACGAGCATCTTCGGTAGCGACCAATGCATTCACCAAATTTTGGGGCAGTCCCTCATAGGTAACGGGAGTCCTATTGTCATTAAGATATAGTTTTCCCAATGTTTCTCCATCAGAAGAGATAAACTCCGTTGCCAAATTGGTGGTTGGGTTTTCCAAACGTTCAAAGGTGGGCATTTCCCCAAAGGCTCCCCAAGAGGCCAAAAGAAAGATAAGGACAATGGAAAACACTCCTGCTCCAAATAAAATCCAAAACCACTTTATGAAAGGAAAAAAATTCTGCTGCTGTTTTTTTTGACGCTTCTTTGCCATTATAATTTGGGTGCTTTTTCTATTTCCAAACCAACATCTGTTACTCCTTCTAAAACATGAAGGCCTTCCACATCGCCATTTTTGCGCATGGCATGGGAGATATTCACTTTATATACGCCAGAATTCGGAAAATCGATCTTTTCCTTGTACCAAAGTTTGTTTTCCTTGACACCTCCCATTCCTTTTCCCAACCATTCGCCGCCGGGTTCGGCCATTCTATATTCCAACGTATCCTTAACGGTATTGCCGCTCGGATATTCTAACTCAGTAATCAAAAATAAATTGCTGAAGGCAAAAGTGTCATCGTTTCTTATGTTGATGAACATATTATATGTTTCCGTGGAATCCAGTTCGGAAAATTGAAAACCTACCCCTTGGCCCATCTCCCATTTCCCTTCTTTGATGGGTTTATAATCGGAATAGACCAACAACTCATTACAGGATGATAATGCAAGAACTGTAATGAATAGAAACAAAAATTTATTTCGCATTGGAGGATGCTTTAGATTTTGGCTTTCTACGTTTTTTCTTTCTTCGCTTTTTATTCTTGGGTCTATCAAAGCGGGTAAGGCTGTCTTGGCCCACTACATTTTCAAAAGTTGTTTTTTCTTCCTCTATATTATCCGCGGCATATTCCTCTAAACTCGCAACTTTTTCATTTTTCTTGTTTCGCTCCAATATTTCCAATACTTGATCTTTGGACAGGGTGTGCCAAGTCGCGGGTTCATCTTTGTAGGAGAACCAAAGGGTTTCCTTAAAAATATCCGCTTTTTGACAAAAGGCCAATCCTTTTTGTGTTTTAAGCTTACAATCGGAGGGCGGGAAATTCTTGAGCGCTTCCAAGTACATGTCCAGCTCGTAGTTGAGGCAACATTTTAGTTTACCACATTGACCTGCCAATTTCTGAGGGTTCAAGGCCAATTGTTGGTATCGGGCAGATGCGGTACTGACTGATCTAAAATCTGTCAACCATGTTGAGCAGCAAAGTTCACGACCACAGGAACCGATTCCTCCCAAACGCTGAGCCTCTTGTCGGTAACCGATTTGACGCATTTCAATCCGAATACCAAAGGCTTTGGCCATATCCTTGATCAACTGCCTAAAGTCCACTCGGTCTTCTGCGGTGTAGTAAAATGTGGCTTTGGAACCGTCTCCTTGAAATTCTACATCGCTCAACTTCATTTGAAGCTTTAGAGAGATAGCTATTTCTCTGGAGCGTTTCTTTATCTCCTCTTCCCTGTCCCTGCATTTTTGCCAAATATCAATATCCCGCTGGGAGGCCTTTCTATAAATTTTTGGAATGGTTTTATCATCGGGAGATACTTTTTTGCGTTTCATTTGGATTCGAACAAGTTCCCCGGTCAAGGTCACTACCCCAACATCGTGTCCAGACTTGGCCTGAGTGGCCACTACATCCCCAATGCACAATGTGAGATTCTCCGAATTCCTAAAGAACTCCTTTCTACTATTCTTGAAACGTACCTCAACGCAATCAAAAGGTTTTTGACCGTTGGGCAACGACATATTGGAAAGCCAGTCAAAGACCGTTAGCTTATTACAACCATCAGTGCCACAAGTTCCATTGTTCTTGCAACCACGCGGTTGTCCATCCTTGCCGGTTGAACAACTGCTACACGCCATATTTAATATCTTGATTTAAGGAAACTTAAAGCACTTCCTTAAAAAGGGTTCATAAAAATTACTAGCGTAAATATACTACAATTTGTTGCAGCAGTGAAATACTAATTTTTGTATTTCAATACAGGTGAACGCCCTTTTTTGAATATTTTGTTGCTGGCCCTCTTACCTTTTCGCAAACGTTTTTGTTCCTCATACGGCAATGCATGTACTTCCATGCAATCCACAGAGCAGCAATTATTCATTTTTTCGGCACATTCCTCGCATTGGATAAAAAGCAAATGACAAGCTTCATTAGCACAGTTCACATGGGTGTCGCAAGGTTTGCCGCATTGATGGCAATGTGCAATCACCTCATTGGAAATACGCTCCCCTCTCCTGTGGTCAAAAACAAAGTTTTTGCCCATAAATTTATTTTCCAAGTTTTTATCGTTCACTTGGCGGGTGTATTCTATGATTCCTCCTTCCAGCTGAAACACATTTTTGAAGCCTTTGTGTTTGTAATAGGCACTGGCTTTTTCGCAACGAATACCACCTGTGCAGTACATTACCAATTTTTTGTCCTCTTTGTGCTCGGCCAAATCTTGCTCAATAATGTCCAAAGAATCACGAAAAGTATCCACATCGGGTGTCACGGCATTCTTAAAATGGCCTATCTCGCTTTCGTAATGGTTTCTCATATCCACCAAAACGGTGTCTGGGTCTTCAATAAGTTCATTGAACTGTTCCGCACCCACATGGATTCCTTTGTTTGTGACATCAAAAGTGGCGTCGTTCAACCCATCGGCCACAATCTTTTTACGAACCTTCACTTTTAACTTCAAAAATGATTTATCATCATGTTCAATGGCGATATTCAATCTTACATTTTCCAAAAATGATATACCATCCAAATGCTCCTTAAAAACGTTAAAGTTTTCTGCGGGAACCGAAAGTTGAGCATTTATTCCTTCATGAGCTACGTAAATTCGACCGAGAACGTCCATGTCGTTCCAAGTCAAGAAAAGATGGTTCCTCAAAATTTGAGGGTTGCCTATATGTGCATATTTATAGAAAGAGATGGTAAGCCGCTCTTTTCCAGCTTCCTCAATAAGAGCTTCCCTTTCTTTTGCACTTAATGTGTTGTACAGTTGCATGCTATACTTGATTAAGTTAAAGAATGGTTCTTTGAAATTTGCCGCAAAGATAGGAATTAGAAGGGAGAGTAAATCAAAAGGGCCTTATGATCGGCCCCTTTAATCCACTTTCTCTTTTTCATAGCTGAATTTTCTTCTTTCTAGCAATTGTGAGCTGTTATAAGCTCTATAAAGATGAGTTAGTATGCTTAAGATGTAATGTTATTAAAAAGGTTGCGTGGCCTTTGTGGCATGTTGAAAGAAATGGTATTTTAGCCTTCCTAATCGTTTTTTACCATGAGCAAAGAAAAAGAAGCAAAATTAAAAGCCCTTAAACTTACACTTGATAAATTGGACAAAACCTATGGTAAAGGTGCTGTCATGAAAATGGGGGACAGTGTCGTTGAAGATGTAGAGGTTATTCCTTCTGGCTCATTGGGATTGGATATTGCCCTGGGCGTTGGAGGTTACCCCAGAGGAAGAGTGGTTGAAATATACGGTCCAGAATCTTCTGGTAAAACCACTTTGACCTTACATGCTATTGCAGAAGCTCAAAAAGCCGGTGGAATAGCCGCTTTTATTGATGCAGAACATGCTTTTGATCGTTTTTATGCCAAAAAGTTGGGTGTTGATATCGATAACTTAATTATTTCTCAGCCCGACCATGGGGAACAAGCTTTGGAAATTACAGAAAACTTGATACGTTCCGGCGCCATTGATATCGTAATAGTGGATTCCGTAGCGGCGCTAACTCCAAAAAGCGAGATCGAAGGTGAAATGGGTGACTCCAAAATGGGATTACATGCTCGTTTAATGTCACAGGCATTAAGAAAGTTGACCTCCACCATAAGCAAGACAAAATGTACCGTAATCTTCATCAACCAGTTACGGGAAAAAATAGGGGTAATGTTCGGGAATCCGGAAACCACCACCGGTGGTAATGCCTTAAAATTTTACGCTTCGGTAAGATTGGATATTAGAAGATCTACCCAGATCAAAAATACGGACGGGGATGTTCAAGGTAACAAAACCCGCGTAAAAGTTGTGAAGAACAAGGTCGCTCCACCATTTAGAACTGCAGAGTTCGATATTATGTATGGAGAAGGAATATCCAAAATCGGAGAAATACTCGATTTGGGAGTTGCTTATGAAATTGTCAAGAAAAGTGGTTCTTGGTTCAGTTATGGGGACACCAAATTGGGGCAAGGAAGAGATGCCGTAAAATCACTACTGATGGACAACCCAGAACTATCCGATGAATTGGAGGATAAAATAAGGGAAGCAATCTCAGCGGTAAGCGAATAACCTTTTAAACGATTTTTTGGGTAGATTAACTTTTGGTTGTGAAAATCCTACGCAACCCTTGTCTGTGCTGCACATCTAAGGGATAAAAAGGATTTTTATTATGAAAAAAGTGCTAATGCCCTTTATGTTAATTGTGGCATGCTCATGGTTCATATCTTGTGAGGTGGACGATGATTCCCCCAATTTTTACTTTACTGCCTTAAATACAATTGAGGCCGATGTACCTGAATTTTTTGAATTTGGTAAAACTTACGATATTGAAGTAACTTACCAAAGGCCTAACGGCTGTACTTTTTTTGAAGGTTTTGATGTGGTACAAACCTCTGTAACCGGTCGGGATGTTGTAGTGATAGGTTCAGTGCTCACGGACGAAAACCGAGCTTGTACCCAGGCCATAGAAGAAGTTGTGGCCACTTTAAAATTTAATGTAATTTATACCGAAGAGTACACTTTTAGGTTTTATGCGGGTGATGATGCCGATGGCAATGCCACATATTTGGAGTATACCGTACCGATAGCCGAGGAAGGGGCACCCACAAATTAGATAGCAACAATCCAGAATTGACCAACATTTGGATCTTGATGAACTGATACATAACTGTCAAAAGGGAAACCGACAGGCGCAAGCTGAGCTATACCGGAGATATTCCGGTATTCTTTTCGGTATGTGCCTCAAGTATTCTCGGAATAAAACGGAGGCAGAAGATAATCTGCACGATAGTTTTATGACCATATTCGACAAAGTCCATCAGTTTAATTTTAAAGGATCTTTTGAAGGTTGGATCAAAAGGATAACGGTAAATACTGTACTTCAGAAATATAGAAAAGACCAATACCTCAATGTGGTATCGGAAAATACCGAAGATGAGGTAGAAGTAGATACAGAGGACACGGATATAAGTCTGTCTACATTATTGGGGTACATTCAAGAACTTCCACATAAATACAGGTTAACATTTAACCTCTATGTACTGGACGGTTATAGCCACAAAGAAATCGGTGAGATGTTGGGGACATCCACAGGAACTTCAAAATCGAATTTGGCAAGGGCCAAAGCCATTTTGAGAGATAAAATTGAGAAAACAAAAATTAACATTGCTTAAATAGAACGATCATGGGGAAAAAGAATTTAGAGCAATTGTTCAAAGAACGATTTCGGGACTTTCAAGAGGTTCCGGACCAAAAGGTTTGGGATGCCATTGAACACTCTTTGGACAACAAAAAACAAAAGAAGCGTATAATTCCATTTTGGTGGAGCCTTGGCGGTGTGGCAGCTGCTCTTGCAATATTGCTGCTAACAATCAATCCATTTGCAGAAGAGCCTGTAAAACAACAGATTATTTCCGATAGTGAGAACATAACCTCCCCCGAATCGACCAATGATGCCGAAGAGGGTGCAGATAATTTCGATTCTCCTTCCCTGTCCAGGGATTCGGACAATGAAATCAGTAGTGGGGAATTTGTGGAAAAAGAAAGCTACGTTGAAAACAACAATTTGAACACCTCTGGCAACAAAACAGAAGTTGCCACAAGCATCTCGTCGAGCCCACAAAAGAATACTCTACCCATTCGGGACAAAGAAGCGGTTAGTTTAGAGCAATCGGAATCTCTTTTTTCCGACAACAATGAGGTTGCCAAAAACAACCCATCGATTATCCCGAACAACAACAGTAATGAGTCTAACGGTAAACAAGCAATTGCTACTACTTCAAACTCAGAGGAAGCCATAGCGATCCATGAAGAGACAAAGGACAACGTTGGGGAACAATCGATTTATGATGCAATTCAAGAGCAAGAGGATTTAGATAAAGTGGCCGACAAAAACAAACCAGGCAGATGGTCCGTTGGGCCTTCTCTGGCCCCTGTTTATTTTGATGCTTCCGGGGACGGCTCCCCAATTGGTCCGGATTTTTCCTCAAACTCAAAATCCGGTAATCTTAATTTAAGTTATGGACTTACCGTTTCTTATGAAGTAGGACAAAAACTAAGGATACGTTCGGGAGTACACCGAGTAAACTTTGGATATAGCACCAATGATGTACTGTTCTCTTCTACCTTACGCGCGGCATCAGGAGATAAAATTTCCAATATAGATTACAACCCGAATTCATCAACCTTAGTGGTGGAAAGCCGGGAATCAGCGAAAGCGTCCCCATCTACCTTATCCAAAGAAGTAGCGTTGAACAGCGTCCCATCACTAGATGGTAAAATGCTTCAGCAACTTGGTTATATCGAGGTTCCTTTAGAGGTAAACTATGCTCTGGTGGACAAAAAGTTTGGTGTTGACCTTATCGGTGGCTTTAGCTCCCTCTTTTTGGTAGATAATTCAGTTTTGTTGGAATCCAACACTTTAGTGACCGAAATCGGCGAGGCCAACAATATAAATTCCTTAAACTTTAGTGCCAATGTGGGTATGGGCCTCAATTATAGGTTTTCTCCAAAGATTAAAATCAATGTTGAACCGGTCTTCAAGTATCAATTGAACACATTTTCCAATGTTTCGGGCAACTTTCAACCCTATTCAATCGGGGTTTATAGCGGTTTTAGTTTTAGGTTCTAACATTAAAGAAGTTGGTTAGGAAGATTGCTCCTATATGCAATCAGTTAAGCGCTCCAAAACAACGGAGCGCTTTTTTTATGACCATGTATATATATTTATTTAGTATTTTGATAAAAATATCAACCCATATGTAATGGCATTTAAAGCTTGTTAAGGTTGTCCAAGCTTCCATTTTATTATGCATTATCATAGCCTTGACAAATACAGAATTTCTTAAGGATGAAAGAAGTTTGGAGAAAATTTCTTGTTTTAATCTCAATATTTGCTTGCTATTTGAGTTTTGGCCAAACGGAAGGAGGTTTTCCCATTGTCGAGGGCCAAATTCCATTTAAAATATTCAAAACACAGAAGGACAACTATACTATTCATGATCTTTTAAAAAACCCTTCGCTATTTACTCCAATTTCAGAATATCCCGAAAAAACACATCCGCAAGATGTGTTTTGGATAAGATTGGATTTAGAGCAAACATTACCGTATATCAAAGGTGACAGTACTTGGTATTTGGTATACAACAGTTTCGACCATGCTGAGCTGTTTTATTGGGGTAATCAAATGATTTCTAAAAAAGCCATCGGAAGATTTGACAACAATACTGCTGGAAATCAAATAAAATCTGCCAAATATTTTTCGGAAACACGGGTTGACTCCAATTATATTATCAATGGTCGTTATCTCTTCCTAAAAACAAAACGGGTTTTGTTTTATGAAACTTTAAAAACTGGAAGTTTGGGTATACCAAAGTTTCAACAAAAGACCTTTTTACCTGGCATGATACGGAGAAAATTCTTTACAGCTATATTTTCGCCGGCATTGCTGGACTAATGACCATTATTATTTTTGTTTTTTTTGTGTATTTTAAAAGATGGGAGTTTTTAATGTATTCTTTATATACATTGTTCCTCCTCATCTATGCTCTCAAAGATGAGTTTGTTTTTTTTCAAGCTTTTTTAGCCAATAAGTCCCTGCTCAAAGTTTGGTTGTTCGAAGACATTACCTTTTTCATAGGCATTGTCTATCTATTGTTTATCATACACTACTTGGACTTGAAAAAAGAATATCGATTCCTATACTACATGACGTTGTTTTCAACGTATCTCCATATCATTTTCCTTTTTATTGATTTTGCCTATTACTTTTATGACAACTTTACGGCCCATATTTACCTTATGAAGGTACTTCCCATATGGGACTCTATATTTTCATCATTAATAGTGGTTTATATTTTAGTGAAAATCAAAAAATTGGTAGGCTATCTTCTTGTCATAGGATTTACGGCATTCATGATTGGTACAGGTATGCATTTTTATTTGAAAAGCGATGCAGACCCTATGGGTTATTATAATAAAGTTCCACTATATATAGGCTCAACAATTGAAATTATAATTTTTGCTTTTGGTTTGATTTATAAACTATTTCTTGAGCATATTGAAAGGTTGAATTTTGAACAAGAAGCTCTGGTGAACAAAAACAAGGCATTAATGGCACAGATCAGTCCACATTTCATTTTTAATGCCTTGGCGTCTATTCAGCATTTGATTCTTAATGGGAAAAACTCCACAGCTCTTAATTATTTGAGAAAATTCAGTCGTCTTGCCAGAAATGTTCTGGAAAGCTCCATTGAGTTGTACGCCACGTTGGAAGAAGAAATAAAAATGCTAAAGGACTATCTGGAATTGGAATCGCTTCGTTTTGACAATGCTTTTTCGTATACCCTGGAAATTGAAGATCAACTTGCAATTGATGAAATAGAAATTCCATTTATGATTTCCCAACCATTTGTTGAAAATGCAATTTTGCATGGACTTCTACCCAAAAAACAAGGGGTAAAAAAACTACATGTATCTTTCAAAAAATCAAAAAATGCCATTATGTGTATTATTGATGATACCGGGATAGGAAGAAATAGTAGCAATCAACCAAAAAGACCCTATGGCAGCAAAAGAAAATCCAGAGGTTTGGATATCACCGTTGCTAGATTGGAATTCTGGCAATTTGGGTCTGGAGAAGTGGAGGTAATAGATAAATTCGACAATAATAAGGCTTCTTTGGGAACCAAAGTCATCATTACAATACCTATAAAATAATGGAAATAACTAACAAAAATGGATGTACGACTAAGTGTTTTTTGTAAATTCCAACTATTGATATAAAACCATATTGTTTTGAAAAACAGTCAGTTTGAAGATATCCTGATATACTTTTCCAAATCATTAATGGGAAAGGAAAATGAAGAAGACATACTATGGGATGTCGCAAAAAACTGTATCTCAAAATTAGGGTTTGTGGATTGCGTTGTTTACTTGGTAGACGAACATGAAAATTTACTTGTCCAAAAAGCTGCCTACGGTCCAAAAAGTCCTAAAGACCAAACAATTTATAACCCAGTGGAAATATCCATTGGCCAAGGAATTACCGGAAGCGTAGCAAAAACCGGAAAACCGGAATTAATTCCTGATACCTCCCAAGATTCCCGTTACATCGTGGACGATGATGTTCGCCTTTCGGAAATATGCGTGCCCATAATGCATGAAGATGAACTTTATGGGGTCATTGATTGTGAACATCCAGAAAAAGGCTTTTTCTCCGAACGCCATCTAAAAATGCTCTCTGCAATAGCATCGGTTTGTGCTATAAAAATTAAAAGTGTTAGGGCAAATAGTGAACTTATTGAAAAACAAACTAAACTTATTCAAGTAAGGGAGGAAATGTTGGAGTTAAAGCTAAAAGCCTTCAATTCTCAGCTTAATCCCCATTTTGTATTCAATGCGTTGAACGCCATTCAATATTTTATTACCACGCAGAATACAAAATTCGCCCTGGATTATTTCTCTACATTTAGTAGGCTTGTCCGCTTTTATTTAAAACAGCTGGGGAAGGACTCGGCCTCGCTTTATAACGAGATTGATATGTTGCATTGGTATCTAAAGCTTCAAAAGTTGAGGTATGATGGTTCCTTTGACTATTCCATATCCATTGAAAAGGAAAACAATGAGCTCAAAGAAGCTGTTATACCATCATTTGTAATACTAATGCTCTTTGAAAACATTGTTGAGCAATCAATCATAAACGGTGTCATCGACCAACACTTCAACATTGGTATAAAAGCCTTAAAAGATATTGTAAAAATAGAAGTGAAGTATCAGTGTAAAGGTTTAGAGTCCAAAACTCTGGAAAATCATTGGTACAGGGAAAATATTATGGAATGGAAAGAGCAAGTTGAACTTCTCAATACTGTTAAAGGTTATGATATCTCACATGAAACCTCCAGTTCATTCAATAATAGTCTTCATGAAAAGAACATCATTTTAAACCTTCCAAATCTTGCATAGAAGAAAGTGTGTTTTATGCCTTCAATTCTTTTAAAATCACATCCCTGACCTCTTCTCTCAAAGTGGAGGTGTCTTCTGGGCTCAAAATGCCTGTTTCAAAAAATTGGTGGACTTTTACTCTGATTCGTCCGGGTCCACCACTATAAAACGTGAATGAGAATCTTTTTTTATTATCGTAAAAGGTCATGGGCACAACTGGAATCTTATGTGCAATGGCCATTTTAAAGGCTCCGTCCTTGAACTTGTCCAAAACAATATCCTCTTCGGGAACCCCTCCTTCTGGGAAAATACAGATACTCAATCCTTGATCCAACCTTCTCTGGGCTCGACGATATACTCCTGTTCTGCTTCGAACGTTATCACGATCTACCATTATACACACCCTTTTGTAGAAAAACCCAAAAATGGGAATGTTCACCAATTCCTTTTTTCCAACAAAAACAAAAGGATTTCTACTAACATGAAGCATCAGCATAATGTCCAACATACTGGTGTGGTTGGCCACCAACATATAACTCTTTCCCTTCTGCATTCGTTGCTCACGGATTATTCTGGGAAAACAGCCCATTCCATACAAAATGGGTCTTGCCCATAAATTCCGGGCCAACCAAAAAAATTGGGGGTAGGTCTTTTCCGAAATGGTAAATAGCAGTAAAAAAGGGAAAAATAATAAAATGGGAACGGTAACCAGCACATAGAACCATCCCCTGTACAATGCATAACCAACGTTTTTGATTGTTCCAACCATGGGCCAAAAGTAGAATTTTTGAATATCTTTATAGGACTAACCATAAAATCTTATAGCATGGGTATTTTATATGCATTGCTGATTGGGGCTCTCGCAGGCTGGCTTGCCGGTAAAATTATGAAAGGTGGTGGGTTCGGTGCCGTATTGAACATTATTTTAGGAATTGTCGGGGGTGCCGTTGGCAACTGGCTATTTGGAGCCTTGGGCATTCACATAAGTTCTGGTATTCTCGGCGATTTAATCACTGGGGTAATTGGTGCGGTGGCAATTCTATTTATAGCGGGGCTTTTCAAAAAATAACTTAGTGCCCCTAAAACATTTTAGCGCTCATAACCGCTTTTTTTATATGTGCGGGATGCTTACTTTTACGGGCAAAAATTAAGCATGGCCCGAATTCTGACAGGAATACAAAGTACAGGAACACCTCACTTAGGGAATATATTGGGTGCAATTGCTCCTGCCATTGAAATGGCTGAAGACCCCAAAAACGATTCCTTTCTTTTTATTGCCGATATGCACTCACTGACCCAGATTAAAGATGGTGAACTGTTGCGAAATAATACCTATGCCATTGCGGCGGCTTGGTTGGCGTTTGGGTTGGATATTGAAAAAACCGTTTTTTACAGACAGAGCGATATTCCTCAAACCGCAGAATTGGCCTGGTACCTTAGTTGCTTTTTTCCATATCAAAGATTAACCTTGGCCCATTCCTTTAAGGACAAGGCGGACAGATTGGAAGATGTAAACGCCGGACTGTTTACTTATCCCATGCTTATGGCCGCGGATATTTTATTGTACGATGCGGACATTGTTCCCGTAGGAAAAGACCAACTACAACATTTGGAAATGACACGCGATGTGGCATCCCGATTTCACAACCAAATGGGAGAAACTTTTGTTATGCCCGAAGCCAAGGTACACGAGCAAACCATGTACGTACCGGGAACAGATGGTGAAAAAATGAGCAAAAGCCGTGGCAACCTCATCAATCTATTCCAAACGGACAAAAAACTGCGCAAGCAGATTATGGGCATTGTTACGGACAGTACTCCCATGGAAGAACCCAAGGACCCCAGCAAGGACAATGTTTTTGCCTTGTACAAACTTTTGGCTTCTCCTGAACAGATTGAGGAAATGAGTGCCAACTACTTGGCAGGAAATTACGGTTACGGACATGCCAAACAGGCATTGTACGAACTTATTTTGGATAAATTTGAAGAACCTCGGGAAAAGTTCGAATACTATATGAACCACAAAAACGAAATCGACCAAGCTCTAGCTTTTGGCGCAGAAAAAGCGCGAAAAGTAGCCAATGAGGTTTTGGCTCGAGTTCGTGAAAAGTTAGGATATTAAATTGTCCTTCCTGTTATTCCAAATCCGAGTGGAACGAGGATGATGAATCTCAGATCTAATCATAATTTTAGATACTTAGCTACGCTCAGCATGACATGTTATCGGACATAAGGCTCGATAAGCCATTATCTTTGGTTCGAAAAGTGAGTGGAAAACCTAGGTTTTTGCGCAAAAAGCCATTCAAATCCCGATTTGTAGTGGCAAGTTTCGGTTAAACTGCATGCAAAAACAGGGTGACTGTTCTGTTGCGACCTTGTTCGATAAACGGTTGTCTTCAGGTATTCCAATTCGTTTAGTTGTACAATTTAGGGGATAAGTAGCATCCTGTCATTCTGAATCAGAGTAAAACGAGGATGAAGAATCACAAAGATTAATGGTATTGTTGAGATACTTCACATCGTACAACATGAAAATTCATGTAAAAAGAAATCCTTCTTCTAAAAAATCCAAGTCAAGGTTAATAGACTTTATTAAGTTTACTTTTTTAGCCCTAACCCATCCTTTTATTTCCTTTTCACGAGCAATTGTCTCTTGAATCCAGTCATATTGCTCATAATAAAGCAAATGTTTGCACCGATATTTTGCTGCAAACGTCTTCTTTCCTTGTTCGATGTTGTCAATATGCTCAATTAACCTACGAGTTAAATCGTTGGTAACTCCAGTGTACAAGACAGTTTTATTCTTGTTGGTTAAAATGTAGACATAATGTTTATTCATCATTCGTTTTTTGAGATACTTCGCTTTGCTCAGTATGACACAAATTTTCCGGCTGCTTGTCATTCTGAAGCGAAACTTAGTGGAGCTAAAGAATCGCTTGCCGATTTTTGACAGTATTGAGATACTTCGCTGGGCTCAGTAAAACATCCATTAGACCGCCTCGAACATTTTACCGGGCAATGGTCGGATCACGCCCTTCATTTCCATGTTCAGCAAAGTTGACGAAACCTTAAAAATGGGCAGATTACACTCCAAAGCCACGGTATCCAGCAACTGTTTGCCGTTCAACTGCAAGTAAGAGTAGATTGACTGTTCTGTTTCGTCCAACTCGATGAACAGTTGTTTTTGCACCGCTTTTTCCTGCTTTTCCTCCTCAATTTCCCACCCTAATAAATAAATTAACTCTGCGGCGGAGGTCAATAAATGCGCTTTTTGGTATTTGATAAGGTCATTGCAGCCTTTGCTCCAATTATCGGTTGCCCTTCCAGGAACGGCAAATACCTCTCTGTGGTATCCGTGGGCCAAATCCGCTGTCACCAAACTGCCGCCTTTCTCTGCGGACTCGATGACTATGGTAGCTTCACTGATTCCAGCAATAATTCGGTTACGTTTTAAAAAGTTTTCTCGATTGGGTTGGCTGCTGCTCCAAAATTCCGTCATAAAACCACCATTCCCTTCAATTTTGGATTTGTATTTGGAATGGACCTTGGGATAAATCTGATTAAGTCCATGCGCCATACAGGCAATAGTCTGTAATCCATGGTCCATGGCCGCTTTTTGAACGGCTATATCCACTCCATAGGCCAATCCGCTCACAATAATCGGGTTTAATGGGGCAATCTCTTCAATAAATTGATTGCAAAACGATGTTCCATAGTTGGTCACGTTCCTGGTTCCGACCACACTGATGACCTTTTGGTGCTGTAAATTGATATTTCCCCTTTGAAATAGAAGGATAGGGCCATCTACACAATGCTTCAAACGCGTTGGATACCCGTCGTCCATAAAATAAGAGACGGTTATGTCTTCTTTGGACAAAAACTCGAACTCTTTTTGGGCTTCTTCAAGATGGATAGCATCGTATAGACCTTTTAAGGTCATTTTCCCAATACCGTCTATTTTTAAGAGGTGGTGTAGTTTGTCCTCAAAAACAGCCGTTGGGCTTCCGCAATGGGAAATTAATTTTTTTGCCGTAACATCCCCGATATTGGGAATACTTTGCAGCCGTAAAGCCGCAATAATTTCAGGTTCAGTCATTTGATTTGGGAGTCAAAGTTGTTCACAAAATACAGATTTTCAAATGTTAATAAAAAGTTATCCAGCATATTTTGTACTGTCCCTTTTTTTGCAATATTTGTGGCTATGCGGATTGATTCATACATAGAAAAACTATTGTTCGATTATAACTGTGTCGTAGTGCCGGGTTTTGGCGCTTTTTTGGCACATGGTAAATCTGCAGAAATTGATTCAGCCACCAACACTTTGATACCCCCAAGCAAGGCCATTTCCTTTAACGCCCAACTTTCCAAGAATGATGGTTTGTTGGTATCCCACATTTCCAAAGAAAAGAATTTGGGGTATGAAGAAATACTTCAAGAAATGGAAAACATTGCTGAGGATTGGAACAAAAAATTGGCTCAGGGTGAAAGTATAGAGCTTTTTGGGATTGGAAAACTTTGGCACAACAATGAGCAAAGAATTCAGTTTCAGCCTGAAGAAAAAATCAACTTTTTAACATCTTCCTTTGGTCTATCCACCTTTGCTGCCACACCCATTCAGCGTGAAGTCATAAAAGAAGAGGTAGAGGAAATGGAAGAACGCATTCCATTCATAATCACTCCTGAGAAAAGGGAACAAACTTCTTTCAGACCTTGGTTAAAGTATGCCGCTGTGTTTTTATTGGCCGTTTCTTTAGGCGTTACTTCTTACCGCACTTATGGTGATATTCAACAAAAAGAAGTGGCAGCGCAGCAAGATGCCCAACAAGAAGTTTCACGCTTGATTCAAGAAGCTACCTTTTTTGAGAGTTCTCCATTGGAACTACCTGCCATCAACATTAGTGTGACCAAAAGACAATTGGGTAAACACCACGTAATTGCCGGAGCTTTCCGTGAAGAGGAAAATGCCGATAAAAAGGTGAATCAACTGAAAGAAAAGGGTTATAATGCTTTTTATTTGGGCGTGAACAAATATGGGCTTCACCAAGTAGCCTATGATAGCTTTGAAAACCCGAAAGAAGCACTTGTCTTTTTAAGAAAGGTAAAAGCCGAAGATTCAAGGGATGCTTGGATGCTTTCCGAAAAATAAATAATCGCGCTTTCTTTTAAAACCACTCCGCACTTCAATATCTTTGCGCAAAATTTAAAGGTATGCGCGCTAAAACTCCTAGTGAATCCCGCACGGTAATGACCGATTTGGTATTGCCAAGCGAAACCAACCCCCTCAACAATCTTTTCGGTGGGGAATTATTGGCCCGTATGGACCGAGCCGCTAGTATTTCGGCCCGTAGGCACAGCCGTAGAATTACAGTGACCGCTTCGGTTAACCATGTGGCGTTTAATCGTGCTGTTCCTCTTGGCAGTGTGGTAACCGTGGAGGCATCAGTTTCCAGGGCATTTAAGACCTCAATGGAGATTTTTCTGGATGTTTGGATAGAAGATCGCTTTACCGGGGAGCGCACCAAGGCCAATGAAGCGATTTATACCTTCGTAGCTGTAGATGATACCGGAAAACCTACCGAAGTTCCTCCTTTGGAGCCAGAAACGGACTTGGAAAAGGAGCGTTATGCAGCCGCACTTCGAAGAAAACAGTTGAGTTTGGTTCTTGCCGGTAAAATGAAGCCGGCAGATGCCACAGAGCTAAAGGCCCTGTTCACTTCATAAGTCTTTAAAAATCGAAATTGTCTGGATCTGGGCCAAATCGTTTACCGTTGTCCAATCCATCGAGCAATTGCACGTCCTCTTCCGAAAGTTCAAAATCGAAAAGGTCAGAATTTGCAATAATTCGCTCTTTTTTGGATGACTTTGGTATAGTGACCACCCCTTTTTGAAGATCCCAACGCAATACTACCTGGGCGATGGTCTTGTTGTATTTTGAAGCGAGATTCTTCATAATGTCCAAATCAAAGATGTTTCCCTGCATCAGCGGGGACCATGCTTCGTATTGGATTTCTTTGGATTTACAGAAATCTATCAAATCCTGTTGCACTAAATAAGGGTGGAATTCCATTTGATTCACCATGGGCACAATCTCAGCAGACGTAAGCAAATCTTCCAAATGATGCTGTAAAAAGTTACTCACTCCAATAGCTCTTACACGTTTTTCCTTGTACAATTTTTCGAGGGCCTTCCATGTTTCTTTGCTCAACTCACCTTTTGGCCAATGAATCAAATACAAGTCTAGGTAATCGGTTCCCAAACGTTCCAAACTGGCATCAAAAGCCTTAAGTGTAGCATCATATCCTTGGTCAGTATTCCAGACCTTGCTCACCAAAAAAATATCCTTTCGATCCACATTACTTTCTTGAACTCCTTTACCCAACCCTTCTTCGTTATTGTAAATGGCCGCCGTATCGATATGTCTATAACCATGGTTCAAAGCCTCCTTTACTGCATTAATGACTTCGCTTCCATCTTTTGAAAGATAAACGCCCAATCCAAAATAGGGCATCTGGACCCCATTGTGCAATTCAAAAGAGCCTTGTAAATCTGTTATTTTCTTCATAGAAATTAAAGTTGATAAATCCAATCTTCGGGATTCAAACGATTGGAGTCCTTATAAAGATAAAACTTCAATTTTGTAGTGCCGTCAAACCGATTGGTATTTATTTCACCCAAAACCTCTTTAACGGCAACCCTGTCACCTTTTTTAACGTACAGATTGGACAAATTATAATACGTACTGATATAGTTACCGTGCTTTATCTGAACTCCTTTGCTGCCGCCGGGAACGGATAAAATAGCAATAACCTCTCCTTCAAAAATAGCCCTCGCCTTACTCCCAGCATCGGTGGTAATGGTTACACCATTGTTTCTGTGTTTTATTCCTGGATAAAGTTTATCCGCATATACCCCATATCCTTGGCTTTTTACCCCTTTTTCCACTGGCCAGATCAATCTTCCCTTGTTGGATGAAAAATTGTCCGCCAACAATTTTGCTTCGGGCGTTAATGCAAAAGTTGCGCTGCTGGCTGATTTTCCAGAGCTCTTATTGGAACTGGCGATAGCACTTTTGATCAATCTTTCAATCTCTCGATCAATTTTACGTGCCTCAGCTTGTTTATTTGCAATTGCAGTGGTGTACTTTGCTTCATTTTGTTTGATGCTCGTTAAAAGCTTCCTTTGAGACTCTATTTCTTTGGAAAGTTCGGTCTTGGCTCTTTGATTTTCCACTAAGAGCTGTTCCTTTTCTTTACGCTGACGGACCAAATCCTGATTCAATTGTGTGAGCTCCTCGGTTTTCTTAACGATTCCTTCACCCTGCTTTTTCCTATGCTTTGCATATTGCTGCATGTATTGAAGTCTTTTAAAAGCCTGAAAAAAGTTTTCCGCCGACAACAAAAACATCAATCTGTTACTTTGGGATTTGTTCTGATAGGTTTTTTGAATCAAGTTGGCGTAATCGTCTTTTAGGATTTTTAAATCCTCCCGTAGCTTACTAATATTCCTAATGTTAACATTGATTTGTCTATTGAGGAGATTTGACTGTTGATTAGTAACTCGAATAAGCTCTTGACGAACATTGATTTTATTGTCCAATGCTTCCATTTGATCCAAAACCGAACCCTTTTCTTTCCTCTCCGCAAAAAGCAATCTGTTGATTTCTTTGATTTCTTTTTGCAAACGTTCCCGTTTTGCCTCCAGTACTTTTTGTTCACTCGTTTGAGCATACGAGCTGGTTGAAATTAAAAATATAACTAACAGACAATAAATAAAATATGAAAATTTACCTTTCATATTACTTTAATGTAATTTTATCGTACCCCTTTGGTACTTTATAGGGAAAATTCATTGGTTTATTAAGTTCTAGATTGCGAAAACTCAAATCTATGGTGGTTAAATCACCAGATTCTTCGGCTATAATCTTTACTTCCTCGGGCAATACGTTTCCAGAAATATCCTGATAGGTATATTTAGCCATTAACTGTCTAGCGTTTTCTGGTTGCGATATTTCTTGTTCGGCAATTTTAAAATTCTTGGGCTCCAATTGAAACAATATTTTAAAAAGTTCTCTGGCCTTTTTCGGTTTCAATTGATAGTTCCCATTATACACTTCTGAATTGAACTTTTCCTTTCTTAAGTCCAAAACGGCATTTCCAAGCAGCAGGTTCTGTACCTTTTCAAAATCCAATTCTGTTCCGAGCAGATTACTTAAATAACTAAAATCTCCATCAAAATATTCATTTTGGAGCTTGTTATAAAAAGACACCTTGTTTGGAGTAATATGAACTTTAACCACACCGAGAGGTGCACTCATCCAAATTACCTTATCCTTTTCCATTCGAAGGCTCACATTTACACCTTGCGAATCGTCGCCGTTGGCATAATCAATCTTAACCCTACCTCTCAATGTTTTAAATTTCGGCTGATTGGAGTAATGTGCAGTGATAATATTTTTGGCGGACATTCTTGCATTAACCTCTCCTCCCGAAATAGACTTGGTGCTCTTACAAGACCCGAGGGTGAGAAGAAAAACCATTAGTATGGAAATTCTAGTTATGTTTTTATATAGGTGCATTATAATCCTGTATTAATCTTGTTCAAATATTCGTTTGCTTTTTGAGTGTTCCCAATCTTGGAGTACCCTTCGGAAAGCTGTTTATAGATTTTATTCTTCAAACCTTCGTCGTCCAATAAGTAATCGAGTCCACTTTCCAAAACCTCAATGCCTTTGTTCGGGTTGCCTGTGTTATTCAAAGCTGTTCCGTAAGCGTAATAAAAATAGGGCTGTAACGGGTAGGAATCCAACGCTTCTTGGGAATTGCTCAACAGCTTTTTAAATTCCGAAGCCGTAATTAACTGCTCCATTTTATTTTTTAGTTGTGCCACAGGGTCATCCATATCCACTTCTCTCTCCACAATTGGTGCAGTTTCCGGTTGCGTATCTTTTTGAAGGGAGTCGCTTATCTTACGTTTCAGTTCTGATTTTAACTGGAAGTTCTCCAGATCGTCCAGCACTTTTAAAGCTTCACTGTATCTTTTCAAGTTAAAAAGGGAAACAGCCATATTCTGTTGTAGCTTCGTGTTATCGTAAGGTATTCTTTGTTTAATTGTTTCTATTGGAGTTCCTTGCTTATCAAGAATGGTCAGCAAGTTATCCAAATACCAATAGTCGGTTGGCTCCGATAGCAGGGCTTCAATTGCATAATCTTGGGCCTGCACATATTTTTTGTCCAACATATAGGCTTTTGCCAATTCGTAGTCCACAACACTATTGTTAGGCTCCAATTGCTTGCATTTCAAAAACAAATCCACGGCCCTGTCGTAGTTTTGGATGCCTTTTTGTTTTAAGGCTTCAAAGAAGTTTTCTTGAAACTCATCGGTATATTCTTCTAGGTAGACTTCGGAACTTTCCCGCTCTTCTTGGGCACAGGCAGCATTGTGTGCCATTGCTGACACTATCAAAACTATCCAAAGAAAAAACGTCCTTTTCATAACATCCTAAGTCCCCATCAAACTAAAAATCTATTATAAAGTTATTCCAAAACGGAATAATCTCCAATACTAATGGTCTCAAAATTACCATTGTACACCACGTGGTTGCCAATCATGGCATTGTCCAAATTAGCATTGCTTATTTTACTGTCGCTCTGGATGAGACTATTTTTTATTGTTGAATTTTCTATTACCGTATTTGGACCGACCGAAACGAAAGGCCCAACAGTGGTGTTTTTGAGTAACACGTTCTCTCCAATGAAACAAGGTTCCACAATATTCGCATTTTCCTGTTGTACCGAATCGGCAATCATACTTTCACCTTCTTTTTCCAAAAAGCTCAACATACGCTGATTGGTTTCCACTGTAACATTTTTATTGCCGCAATCCATCCACTCATCCACTTTACCTGGTACAAATTTCATGCCCTTTTGCATCATGCGTTTAATACCATCATTGATTTGATATTCACCACCATGGGTAATATCATTATCCAATACATGTTGAAGTTGGTTTTTAAGCACCCCCACATCTTTGAAGTAGTAAATACCAATTACGGCGAGGTCAGAAACAAATTCTTTTGGCTTCTCGACCAATTCAACAATTTCATTGTTTCCGTTTAGTTTAACCACTCCATAAGCTTCTGGACGCTCCACTTGTTTAACCCAGATTACACTATCTGCAGATTTGTCCAAATCAAAATCAGCACGTATCAACGTATCGGCATAGGCAATGACTGCTGGTCCGCTCAAGGAATCTTTGGCACTCATAATGGCATGACCTGTTCCGAGAGGTTTGTCCTGTCTGTAAATGGATCCTTTGGCACCGAGTTCATCGGCCAGCTCCATTAAGCTTTCCACAACATCGTCTCCAAAAAAGGCAGGGTCTCCCAAAATAAAGGCGACTTCCTCGATAGGCTCGCCCAAAACCTTAGCTATATCGCTGACCAATCGGTGTACTATTGGTTTTCCCGCAACGGGTATCAATGGTTTTGGAACTGTCAATGTGTGTGGTCTTAAACGGGATCCTCTTCCCGCCATTGGAACTATTATTTTCATATGTTACACACCTGCGTAGGCAGGTGTCTCCTTTTTGTAGTTAAACTTTCTTTTCTTTCCCTTGATTCAACAAGGTTTATCTTAATTTATTATAATTAAATTTCCAATTAAGACTGATATCAACCAAATCGGGGTTAAAACCTTCTATTAATCTGATTTTCCAGTCTCTCTTCCATCTCTTCATTTGTTTCTCTCGCTTTACAGCCGCTTCCCCATTTTCAAACTTCTCGAAATAGACCAATTTGTCACAATTGTACCTAGCTGTGAAAGATTGCGGATAAACTTTTAATTTATGCTCTTTTACTCTTTCATCAAGATTATCAGTAACTCCTATATAAAGTACACCTTTTGGTTTGTTACTCATTATATAAACATTCCAAAACTTCATGATTCCAATGTCATCTGGGTACCTTTCTTTACCTAAAAGATTCCTGCATTCGCAGGAATTTTACTTAGTACCAGTACTTCCAAATCCACCTTCGCCCCTATCGGTTTCTGATAATGACTTCACCTCTTCCCATTCGGAACGCTCATGCTTGGCAATCACCATTTGAGCGATACGCTCGCCATTTTCAACTGTAAAATCCTCGTTGGACAAATTGACCAGGATTACCCCAACATTTCCACGGTAGTCGGCATCGATGGTGCCTGGTGCATTGAGCACCGTTATCCCTTTTTTTGCAGCCAATCCGCTTCGAGGTCTTACCTGTGCTTCATAACCCACGGGAAGTTCCATATAAAGTCCTGTCGGGACAATGGCCCTTTCCAAAGGTTTCAATGTTATGGGTGATTTCAAATCCGCCCTTAAATCCATCCCTGCCGAAGCAAGGGTTTCATAATGGGGCAACTTATGTCCTGATTTGTTAATGATCTTAATCTTCACGTTTTATAAAAATGCTTCTAAGTTTATCTCCTTCCATTTTATACACTAACCCCAAAAATAACAAAAGTAGTATGCTACCAGCTATTAAATTTCTATTAAAAACATAGAATGAAAGTATTGAAAACACGAGTGATATGGAAAGGTAGAAGATTATCTTCCGCATATTGTAAGGAACGGGATAGTATTTTTTACCGAAGTAATAGGACAAGAACATCATGCTACCGTAGGCGGCTAAAGTGGCCCAGGCCGATGCCATATATCCTATTTTGGGGATAAGACTTATATTGATGACCAAGGTAATAATTGCGCCTATAGATGAAATATAAGCGCCGAACCTGGTTCGGTCGGTTACCTTGTACCATACGGATAGGTTATGGTAAATGCCCAAGAAGAAACTTGCCAAAAGTATAATGGGAACCACGTCAAGGGCTTCCCAAAATGCTTGGTCACGAACCAATAATTTTTTCAAAGGGTCTATAAACACCATCACACCCAAAAAGATAAGACTTCCCATGACAACAAAATAGTTGGTAATCTGGGCATAGGCCTTTTTGGGGTTTTCTGTATTAGCATGACTGAAAAAGAACGGTTCCACACCCAACCGAAAAGCGGTGCCGAACAGGGTCATAAACACCGCCAGCTTGTAGCAGGCCGAGTATTTTCCGATTTCAGCTTTTGCAATGTCTTCGGGCAACAATCTATCCAACAGAATACGGTCAAATACCTCATTAACCGTAAATGCAAGTCCAGCCACCATTATGGGTAGGGAATATTTGAGCATTTCCTTCCACAAATGTTTGTCGAACTTGTATTTGCTTTCAAAATAAATACCACTGACCCACAAAAAGGCCACGCCGCTGGAAATGACATTGGCGATAAAGACATATTCTATCTGAAAGTCATCCTTATATATTTCCGACCAAAATGACTGTCCGCTTTCGGCCATTTTCGGCAGCAGGGTCAAGAAGAAAATGTTCAGCAGCAAATTGATCGCCACACTTGTAACTTTTACAATGGAATACCGAAGTGGTCGCTCCTTTGCCCTGAGCCAAGCAAATGGAACAATGGTCAGCGCATCCAAAACCAGAATCAGGATGATGTAGATGATCAATGATTCCTTGATATCAATGAGTGAGGCAAACGTCTCTTTGAACATCAGTGCTGCCCCGAAAAACACCAAGGAAGAAATCAACAATGATATCAAAGAGGTTGAAATTACATGTTCTTTATTGGCATGCTTATTGAAAAATCGGAAAAAGGCCGTTTCCATACCATAAGCGAGCACCACATTAAAAATGGCAAACCATGAGAAAATCACTGAAATCTCGCCGTAGGTTTCAGGATTCATTACGGAGGTATATAAGGGTACCAATAAGAAAGAGAGCACTCTTGGCATTACCGTGGCCAAACCGTAGATAAACGTTTGTTTAAAAAGCCTCTTTAGTGGATTCAATAGGTGTTGCTTCTTTAAAAACCTTGATTAGGTGGCTACAAGTTACGCAAAAGCCATTAGTACCTAAACCATAATACGCTAAGAAAAACAAAAAGGCCACCGATTTGGTAGCCTTTTAATATCACAAAAATATGAAATCTTAATTGTTCAACGCCTCGGCACCACCAACAATCTCAAGGATTTCATTGGTAATGGCAGCTTGACGAGCCTTATTATAGGTCAATTTCAATTCATCTCTAAGTTCGGCGGCATTATCGGTTGCCTTGTGCATCGCTGTCATACGGGCGCCATGTTCACTCGCAAAAGAATCCCTAATAGCCTTGAACAACTGTGTCTTCAAAGATTTAGGTATCAATTCTTTTACAATCTCCTCTTTGGATGGTTCAAAAATATAATCCGCTGCAATTGCATTATCACCTTCTGCACCAACAATGGGCAAGAACTGTTCGGTCATCACAATCTGTGTCGCGGCATTTTTGAACTTGTTGTATACCAACTCGATTTTATCATAATCGCCTTTAGTGAACAAACGCATTAAAAGTTCGGCTATCTCGGCAACGTTGTCAAAAGTCAAATCATCATACACCTTGCTTTGGTCCCCCAAAATGGTATGTTTCTTTCTTAGGATGTCATGCCCTTTCTTACCAATGGTATAAAAGTCAACTTGTTTACCCGGGTAAGTATTGGATACCAAGCTATTGCTCTGCTTGACGATATTGGAGTTAAATCCACCGCAAAGACCCCTGTTAGAAGTAATGGCAACCACCAAAACTTTATTTACAGATCTTTTATCGGCATACTCACTTCCTCCGTCTCCTTCCAAACTTGCACTAAGCCCTTGCAAGAGCTCGGTCAGCTTATCGGAATAGGGACGCATAGCCGTAATAGCATCCTGGGCCTTTTTCAACTTTGCAGCAGAAACCATTTTCATGGCACTGGTAATCTGCATCGTTGATGAGATGGATGATATCCTGTTACGTATTTCCTTTAGATTCGCCATATTCTTCTTTGTCATTCCGCATAAAGTGCGGAATCATTTTGGTTATGGATTCCTGTGCCCCCTTCGACTTCACTCAGGGTACATCAGAAATGACAATTGTTATGCTTTATACTTGCTTGAAAGGTCCTTGCAAACAGCAGTTAGGGTGTCGATAACTTCGTCGGTCAATTTACCGGATTTAAGCGTATCCAAAACATCCCTGTGCTTAGCGTTCAAGAACTCCAAGTAATCTTTTTCAAATTCTTTTACCTTGTTCACAGGAACATCACGCAATAAGTTCTTGGAACCTGCGAAGATGATAGCTACCTGATCTTCCACGGTAAACGGATCGTTCTGACCTTGTTTCAAGATCTCCACGTTTCTACGTCCTTTTTCAATTACGCTCAAGGTAGCAGCATCCAAATCGGAACCGAACTTGGCAAAAGCTTCCAATTCACGGAACTGGGCCTGGTCCAATTTCAAGGTACCTGCCACCTTTTTCATGGATTTGATTTGGGCATTACCTCCCACACGTGACACAGAGATACCTACATTGATCGCAGGACGAACCCCTTGGTTGAACAAGTCTTGCTCCAAGAATATCTGACCATCGGTAATGGAAATTACGTTGGTCGGGATATATGCGGATACGTCACCTGCCTGTGTCTCGATAATTGGAAGGGCTGTCAAAGAACCTCCTCCTTTTACCATTGGTTTCAATGAATCTGGAAGGTCGTTCATGGTCTTCGCAATACCATCATCGGCAATAACCTTAGCGGCACGCTCCAACAATCTTGAGTGCAAGAAGAAAACGTCACCAGGGTATGCTTCACGTCCTGGAGGTCTTCTCAAAAGCAAGGAAACCTCACGGTAAGCAACCGCTTGTTTTGACAAATCATCATAGATGATCAAGGCTGGTCGCCCTGTATCTCTGAAGAACTCACCGATAGCTGCGCCAGCAAATGGAGCATATACCTGCATTGGGGCAGGATCGGAAGCGTTAGCAGCAACAATGGTTGTATAGGCCAATGCTCCTTTTTCTTCCAAAGTTTTGGCGATGGCAGCTACCGTAGATGCTTTTTGACCTATGGCAACATAGATACAATATACCGGTTCACCCGCATCATAAAATTCTTTTTGATTCAGAATGGTATCGATACAAACGGTGGTTTTACCGGTTTGTTTATCACCAATTACCAGTTCCCTTTGCCCTCGACCTACTGGAATCATCGCATCAATTGCCTTGATTCCTGTTTGCATAGGTTCGTCAACGGGTTGTCTAAAAATTACTCCTGGAGCTTTACGCTCCAAAGGCATTTCGTAAGTTTCACCAGAAATAGGTCCTTTACCATCGATTGGTTTACCCAAAGTGTCCACCACACGGCCAACAATTCCTTCACCAACGTTAATGGAAGCAATACGCTCGGTTCTCTTAACCGTAGCACCTTCCACAATCTCTTTGGATGGGCCCAACAATACAACACCGACGTTGTCTTCCTCCAAGTTAAGAACGATACCTTGCATACCACCATCGAACTCCACCAACTCCCCATACTGGACATTGGCAAGTCCATATACACGGGCAATACCATCACCTACTTGTAATACGGTACCTACTTCATCCAAAGAAGCGGTTGCTTCGTAACCTGATAACTGTTTTTTCAAAATTGCTGATACCTCAGCGGCTTTTACTCCTGCCATTTCTATAGACTATTTGTAAATTCTCTTTTTAATCCGTTCAATTTGTTTGCGATGCTTGCATCGTATTGGGTGTCTCCCACCCTTAGTACAAATCCTCCGATGATGCTCTCATCGATTTTATTCTCAAGGGTCACCTTGTTACCGGTTGCCTTGGTAACCGTATCCAAAATTTTCTTCTCCAACTCCGCGGTCAATGGAAATGCAGTGGTCACATAAGCTACCTCTTCACCCTTCAGTTTTTCGTGAAGAATGATGTATTTGAACGCCACTTCCTGTAGCATGGCAATTCTCTTATTGCCTATCAATGTTTGAAGAAGACCTTTTGTGATTTCGTTGGCACCCTTGAAGATTTCCAACAAACTGTTCTTTTTCACTTCTGATTTTATAATGGGACTTTCCAAAAGGTTCTGAAGTTCCTCGCTATCAGAAATGGTCGCAGCTATCTCTCGCATATCTTTTTCAACGGCTTCTGCCGCTTTCTTTTCGACTGCGAAATCCAAGGTTGCTTTTGCGTAGCGTATGGCTGCCCTGTTCTGGTTCATGCTCAACTAGTTCAGTTTAATATCGCCCAACATATCCTCAACCAACTTTTGTTGTTTGCCTTTACTGGACAATTCTTCTTTGATTACTTTTTCAGCAATTTCAATAGATAAATTAGCTACTTGCGCTTTAATATCGGCAACGGCGGCTTTCTTTTCACTTTCTATTGTGGCTTGGGCCTTCTTGATCATCTTGTCTCCCTCAACCTGAGCTTGCTCTTTGGCTTCAGAAACAATGCTGTCTTTTATCTCTCTGGCCTCTTTTAACAAAGCATCTCTTTCCAGTCTGGCTTCTCTTAAAAGTTTTTCGCTATCCGCAGTAACGTTCTGCATTTCCTTTTTTGCAGCTTCAGCGGCATCAAGGGCGTCCTTAATACCTTCTTCGCGCTTTTCAACAGCACCAAGAATTGGCTTCCATGCATATTTCCTCAACAAGAACAAAAGGGCTACAAAGAGCAACAATTGCCAGAAAAACAACCCTAAGGAAAACTGTTCGATTAACTTTTCCATTTATCTTAAAATATTAATTCTTTTAAACTATATCACTTTAAATCAATGAAGGGCCATAGCCAACCGCTATGGCCTTCATTAATACTGTTACGGATTAAGCTGCAAAAAGAGCGGCGAAACCGATACCTTCAATAAGGGCTGCTGCGATCAACATAGCAGTTTGAATTTTACCAGAAGCTTCAGGTTGGCGAGCAATGGCTTCCATTGCCTGTCCACCGATTCTACCGATACCCAATCCTGCTCCGATTACGATCAAACCAGCACCTACGAAATTTAAACCTGTCATGATATATGAATTTAAAAATTAAACGTTCTATCTTAATTAATGATGATCCTCTTCAACCGCCATACCAAAATATAGGGCAGACAACATGGTAAAAATATATGCCTGTAATGCGGCCACCAACAGTTCCAATAAAGAAAGTGCAAATGCCAACAAGAAGGACAATGGGCTTCCTATCCAGTTCTTAAATATGAACATTAGCCCGATAATACTCATTAATACTATGTGACCCGCAGTAATGTTGGCATATAAACGAATCATCAACGAAAATGGTTTGATGAGCGTTCCCAACAATTCGATGGGTGCCAATATAATTTTCATGGGAACGGGCACGCCTGGCATCCAAAAGATGTGCTTCCAGTAATTCTTGTTTCCTGTAAATGTTGTAATAAGATAAGTAATCATTGCCAAGGCAAAAGTAACGGCAATGTTGTTGGTTACATTAACCCCAAGCGGCGTCAGCCCCAAAAGGTTGATGACCCAAACGAAAAAGAAGACAGTGAGCAAATAACTCATGTACTTCTTATGTTTATGCTCTCCAATGTTTGGTACGGCAATCTCGTCACGAACAAAAAGCACCAAAGGCTCCAAGAACCTTCCCAAACCTCTTGGCATAGTACTTTTTTGGTATCGTTTGGCCATGGAACGGAACACCAAAAACATTAAAAGCGCCACGGCCATAATGAAAACAACGTTTTTGGTAATTGAAAAATCCAATGGTTTTTCGTTGGTCGGATGCGCATCATCCACTACCAAATTCTCTCCAAATGCATCTTCTTCGTGAATCTCCTCTGCGTGATGGCCACCAAAATTGATGGTTCCTTCAGCGTCTGTTTTGTAAATCTTATTGTGATAAAGGGTGTAGTAATTCCCGTTTACTTCGGCAACATTCTCTCCATGTTCGAACTGGGAAGAAGAAAAAACCTTTAATCCATTGTCCCAAAGAATCACCGGAAGTGGGAATCCGATATATTTATGTTCACCTTCGTCTGTAGTATAAGAATACAGGTTGAAATCATGAGAATCCAGAAGGTGATGGTCGATGTATTCCTTAATCTGTGTCTTTAGATCGTGGGCACCTGTTTCAACTTCTTCTCCCTCATGGTTTTGGGCCGATACAAATCCCGCAATCAAAAAAATTACGGCAACTAATTTTTTACTGAAAAAAGAATTTCGCATATGATCCAACTATGGGTCCTCAAAAATTGGTGCAAAAATACATTCCTCGGTCAAAAGAAAAAAGCTTTTTTGAGTATTATTTTTTTCTTTGTTTTTTTCTAAGAATTTCTAGGCTTTGTTACACAGTATTAAGCAGTTTCACCAAAAAGAAAGTTTCCAGTACCAGGGCAAATCCGTACGGCACAAAAAACACAAGGAACTCCAAACGCTCCAAAGAACCATCCTGATTAAAACCTGGATAAAGAAAAATGAAAAAAAGAGTAAACTTTAAAAGGCTCCCTCCCAAAAAAAAGAAACCAAGTAAATCCCGGTATTTGTCCCTAAAAATATAAATGGCAAAAAAAACGATCAATGCCATTATCGCATTCAGCACATAGCTTTTTGTAAATTGTAAGGATGAGATATCGTAGCCTTTGTTCTCCAGATAAGTGGATTGGGCTAAAAACAACCCCAATAACCCCAAAGCTAAAAAGGAAACAAAAAATATAGGGAAGGCCTTAAACTTCAATCGTTGATTTTTTTCAGTTGTTGTATCACCAAATATATGGAAATCGCAACGGCCAAGATTGTACAAATGGGTAAGAACACTTTCTCGGTCTCAAAATGGGTATCGAGCCATTTTCCTCCCCACACGCCTAAATAAATAACAATGCCCATTTGAATGGCAGAACCAGACAAACGGGCAGCAGTGTTAATCGTTTTTTTGTATTTCTTAGGATGCTTTTGCTGGCTCATCTTTCTTTGCGGACTGCATTTTAGGGGCGGATACAGCACCTTTTCCCATGGTACAGGCAGCGTTGAAAGTAGCTCCGGGTTCTACGGCCAATTTGGCCACGCTTACAGTTCCTTCGATAGTTGCAGACGATTTAAGGGAAAGTAAATCCTTTACCATAAGCTCCCCATTGAACCTTCCTTCTATATCAGCGTTTACACATTCTACTTTTCCGTTAATATAGCCATCCTTTCCTATGACAACTTTACCGGAGGTGGTCACATTACCTTCCAATTTACCGTCTATCCTGAAGTCGGCTTCGGAGGTGATGTCACCTTTAATTTTGGTGTTCTTTTCGATTCTATTGGGCTGTCCGCCAAACTCATTCATAGGCCGGGGTTTTTTGTTGTCAGAAAACATTGTGTTCTAGGGTTTTGGGGTTAAAATTGTGCTTTGTATGATTCTAAATTTTTATGGACTTGTATGATTTTGTAATTATCCGATAAAACTACAAAATTCTCATCTTTAATAAGGTAGTCCCTATTCTTTTTTATAAGTTCTGCGAAGCCGAGGGCAAAGTCCTTGGAACGGAAACCGTGCACCACCACAAATTCATCTTCCAAATTATAAATGTCCTTGGAAACCATATTGTCATAGCGCAGTTCTTCGATTACTTCTTTCAAACGATTTTTTAGCTTGGTTGCTTGTTCATCATTTCTGATTTTAAAAGGGAACACTACTTTCCAATTCCCTGTTCCAGAGGAGCCTGTTTCTGGGGAGAACACATTATTCTCCAACTTAGGCAACTGTTCTTCCACCATTTGCTCCGCTTTTTTCCCTTCGGGATTGTTCGGATAGGTCAACGCTACATAGTTCAAAGCCTCCTTAAAAGACTCAAACCCCTGCAAGCGACCAATGGCATTGGCTTTCAGCATTTCGAACTTGGGCACAATAGGGTCTCCGGTAAATTTGTTGATATACTCTTCCGATTGGGTAATTACCCTTAAAAACTCTTGCTTTTGATATTGTTTGAACAAAGCCGCATACCTCGCATCTGGACTATCGGTGTTTCCATCGAGCACAGCCTGTGGGTTCAATAAAATTTCTGCATATCGAGTATCGGGATGATTAGTGATGATGCTCTGCTTCATACTTACAGCCAATGGACTTCCAGTTTCCTCGTAAATCTTATAAAGGTTGTATTTTGATGGGAGTATTAATCGCTCTTCTGGATTCGATGATAATACGCGCTCCAACTTCGCCGCAGCCAGCAAATTGTCCCTGAACTTTTCTTTATAGATCAACCCTAATTGATAATTGGCAAAGTTCCGTTCACCTTTTAGGCTATCTATTTCGGTTACATCGGTTGGGACTTGTCCCAAATAATAATCTACCGAATACTTTTGGTCCTCGGTTAAATTTTCCTCGCTGTCAACAACTTCCTCTCCCGTTGCTTCGGAAATGGAAATTTTGGACCTGTTGCTCCAGCGCCAATCATCTTCCAAACTTCTATTCCCCCAACGGGTCTTGAAGTCGTTTTTACCATACCCTAAACTGGTTATGTTATAGAAATAGAACTTACCTTGGTTCTCTTTGCCTCCCTTGCTATTGGCAAATGTTGCGAAACCAGCAGTGGTTCGTTCCAATTCCTTTTCAGCTGCCGCTTCCTCTTTACGCTTTATTTCGGCGATGTAGTCTTCAAAATAAGCCTTGCGTTCTGCGACTGGCATTTGGTATAAAGTGATTACGCTATCGGCATGCTGAACAACATCTTCATATTTAATAACGTCCTCTAGGTTATCCAGCCTCTTTTTAATGCTGCGGTGCTTTCTTGTATTTTCATTGAGATTGGTCAAGGTACTATCATAGTAAGAGCCTGCAACTCTATACTCATCTTCATCAAAATAATAATCCGCCAAGCTCTGATAATTCAGGGCATTCAGTTTTCGTTCCCCTTGGGGCGCCCGTAATGATTTGTTGTAATAGGCCAGGGCCATGCTATCTGATTCGTAAGACATATGATATTGGGCTACTTGCCGATAAATCTTGTCCAAGAAAGGTCTGTTCTCGCGATTTTCTTCCAAATCGGTCAAGTATTCCAACATTTCCTCTTTGTTTGCCTCGGTAAGCTCTGTATTCTGTATTTTTTTTAGATGTGCATTGATCATGTACACCCTGGGCGATTTGCGGTTGAGATCGATAACCTTGTTGTATGCATAGTTGGCACTGTCCTTATGTCCCAATTGATCGTACAACTGCCCGATTATGAAAAGGTACCTTCCCTTTTCTGGGTTCTTTTTGGTATAGGCTTGGGATATTTTCAGTTTCTGGATGGCTGTGTCGGGTATATTTAGGTTGATGTAACACTGGGCCAAAACCGCATTGGCGTCTGCGTATTCTTGATCTTTCAATTTTTCGTACTTGAACAGGCGCTTCAAGTTTTTAATGGCCACTTCGGGGTTATCCAAACGCATGTTGGTTTTTTCCCTCCAAATGGTGGCTTCGTTCAGCTTATCGCTCTCCACATATTTCCGAAGGATATAGTTGAAGGATTCCAAGGCAGGGATATAGCGCTGATCAAAATAACGTGCTTTTCCCAGCAACAAAAATGCCTCGTCTGTTTGTGGGTTGCGCTCCTCGTCCTTAATGTCCATACTGTGCTTTTGGATGGCCTTGGTAGCCTTTTCCTCCGCAATAATGAAGTTGGGGTTGTTATCCTCTGAATCGAGTTTTATCTCATCGGTGACCTTAAGTCGTTCCACAGGAAGAATTTCCCAATAATCATCCCGATAATTGGCATTGATTTCTTCCAGCCCCTGTTGAAAGGCCAGATTACCATTGTACAAAGTGTTGTACTTGGTGTTGAGTGCGTGCCAATTTCGGTTGATGAATTTGTCTTTTTGGGTGGAACATGCATTAAATACAAGTCCTCCCAAAACAATGGCACCTAAAAATGTATGATGAAGCTTCAAAATTATCGATAATCTTGTGTAACCTTAAACTCAAAAATGAGCGGATTATTATAAGGCTTATCGATAAAATGCATTAAATGATAATCAGGGATGAAGTTTTAAGAAAATTGTATTCCCGATACCCCAGTATCCGTTTGTTGCAATTACAATTTTAGAAATCGTCTGTTTGATGGGAAGCACATTTTTAAAACGGTCCACTTTGAAGAGAGCAATCAAACTTTTAGAGGACTCGTCATAAATTAATTTTGGGACATCCGAAAGCCTATGCTTTTTCAATTGTTCAGCACTAGCTCTTTCTCCAACCTTTAAATCCAATCGAATCTCACCGACTTCATTTTTGGATATATCCATTTTAAAATGCATTTCTATTTCGTCAAAAATGGAGAAACCTTCAATTTCATCATTTACCAATGAAAACAGCGCATCATCTAGGATTTGAGTCTCATCAGAACAGATAAATTCCTTCTTGCTCTTTAACTTTTCTAGTTCTTTCCTAAAAGCCTCGACTTTTGGAGCATAATACTCAGCCATTTTTGGATGCGGCCAATCTCTTTCTGAGTAAAAGTCAATTTCCTTTTCTAGGTTTTTAATTTTGGGGTACTCTGGATTCTTAAGTGTCAACAAGCAATCCAATTCTCTTTGGATACGACCTAATTCCTGGTAACTATAATCTACTGAAAAAAATCTTGTTCTCTTTTATTTTCGTCAATTTCGAGCAACAGACGTTGCTTTTCCCATTGATAAAAATCAACCAACAAATCTAGGTCGCTGCTCATGTTTTTACTTTATAACATAAATGTAATAAAGTGTTTCCAATCAACCTGCAAAGAAAGCTTCCAGTTCTTTCATGGTCTCCGCAGAAGTATGTAGGTCCTTTACAATTTCCCCTTTGTTCAGTACCACAATACGTTCACAGACTTCGGTAACGTGAATCAAATCATGGCTAGATACAAGAACGGTTACGCCTTCTTTGGCCGCTAAGTCTTTTATGATTCCTTTTAGTCGAATTTGGGTGGTTGGGTCCAAATTGGCAAAGGGTTCATCCAAAATCACCACTTCAGGGTTACCGATAAAGCTGGCCACAATGCCCACTTTCTTTTGGTTTCCTTTGGAAAGGTCGCGCAAATATTTTTTCTGGCCCAATATCTCATCGTGGAAAAAATCATCAAAATTGGACAATAAGGCGTCCACATCGGCCTTGTTTCTTCCGCGCAATTCTCCGATAAAGTAGAAATATTCTTCTGGAGTGAGGTACCCAATTAAAAAGGTTTCGTCAATAAAGGCAGAAGTGAATGGTTTCCAAGCTTCACTCTGATCTACTTGCACATCTTTATTTATAACGTGCCCCGATGAAGGCTGAATCAAATCCAACAATAGACTGAACAAGGTTGTTTTCCCTGCTCCATTGTTTCCTACCAGTCCGAAACTCTGCCCTTTTGGAATTTCTAACTGGTCAATGTTCAATACGGTTTGCTCTCCGTAGGTCTTGGTTAAATTATGAACTGTGATCATGTATTTTATGTATTAATGGTGTGTTATTTCTGTTTATATGCTTGCAGTGTTTTGTACTTTTCTTTTTTGTAAATGCCCTCAATCATGGTAAACACCTTTTCCTTGAAGGCAAATCCAAGTAATCCAAAAACAGCTACAAAAATGTACCCTGCAGTGGGACTAATCAAAAAATGGCCAATGGCATAAATTATAATGGGTAACACCAATTTGGGCAAAGTGAGCAATAGTGTTTTGGCGTTAAAGGCCTGTTTATCTCCAAATGCTTTTTTGTTGGAGGTCAGCTCAATCGGAGTTTTTACATAGGCGCCTCCCCAAAGTACCAAATAACTATTGATTCCTATATTATAAATGCCACCAACCAACACTGCAGCATAGGCTTCCCATCCAAAATAGAGATAAAATGTGGCCAAAATGGTGGAAATGATAGTTGCAATAATGACCAAGTACCATTTTGAGGACAGGTATTCCCTGTATTTAATATTCTGACTCATCATAAGGGGATAATAACTACTGTCCCAACTGGGCACGTATTGTCCAAAGCTGAACAAGAACCCTCCGGTAACAAAAATCCCCGCAAAGATTTTCCAAAATGGACCATCATAGACCTCAATGGCGCTAGTAAAAAAGAGCAATCCATAAAAAATAAAGAAAAAGCCCATAATTACGGCCGTTCGAGACCTCTTGTTTCTTTTGATAAGTTTGATATCGTTTTTTAAGAAAGTTCCCAAATTGCCAAAGCGATCTAACCATTCCAAGTTCTCTGTTTTGGCCTCGGTCTGTTTTTTGGCCAAGCCACCATCCAGATACATGTGCTTTTTAAAATAAGAGAAGGCTCCATAATACATTCCCGCCAAAATAATCCATGGGATTACGGCCGTCCATGGCATGTCATAGAAAAAGTCGAAAATGGGTTGGGTGTAAATGGTAATATCAAACCATTGATAATATTGTGAGGCTCCTGCCACGATAAATAAAGCAGCTAACAGATAAAAAATGGAATTCTGGTTGTTTACCATAACATTTAGGAAGTTGTTACAGTAAAAAAGTGCCATCAAAGCTAAGTGCCATCCAATAACTTGTACTGGTGGATACCCTTCCACGAGCAACACGATACTAAAAGGAATAAAGAAGAACGCATGGGCAAGGTTAAAGAATGAAATGACCGTTTTCCCCAACGAAAAGTTGACCACTTTGGTTTTGCTCATAGGCAAATACAACAAAGGTTTAATATTGGTGACGGGCATTTTTTGCAACATGTACCTAAATACAAGGTCAAAAGCCAGATAATAGATCATAAATCGGTTAACCACACGCAGAGGGTCGCCCAAACCGGATTTCTCTATAAGAACATAAGCTCCCAAACCCATACTTGAAAATACAAGTATGAACCAAAGAGCACCTAAGGCCATCAATATTTTAAACCAGATTTCTGTTTTAAAACTTGCAGACCTAAAAAATGACTTCCATTGGAGTCCAATAAAATGTTTGAGCATGGTTAGCGTTTTTTTAGTTGGTGTCTAATTTATCTGATTTGTTACAAAACCTATGCTTTTTCTTAAAATAGATGCTCAAAAGAAGCGTAATGCTTAATTTTGCAGCAAAATTCTTTACATGAGCGAATCCCATGCTTTAAAAATAGCCGCGGTGGACAAACTAACCCCAAATGCCGTGGCCCTTACTTTTGATATTCCAGAAAACCTTAAGGAAGTTTACAGCTTCAAGGCCGGGCAATACATTACCCTAAAACATGAATTGAATGGAAAGGAACTGCGCAGAGCGTACTCTATTTCTTCTCCGCCATCTTCAGGAAAATTAACCGTGGGCATCAAAAAAATGGAGGACGGTACTTTTTCTGTGTATGCCAACGAAAGTATAAAAGCTGGTGACACCATGGAGGTTATGCCTCCCGAAGGCCGTTTTGTTTTTGAAGAAACCACACCAAAAAAGATTGCTGCATTTGCTGCCGGGAGTGGTATAACACCGATTATGAGCATTGCCCAAACCGTTTTGGAAAGCAATCCGGAAAATACCTTTGTATTGGTCTTTGGCAACCAATCTCCAGAAGAAACCATGTACTTTAAGGAAATTCAAGCCATAAAGGAAAAATATGCTGAACGCTTTTTTGTACAATATGTGTATAGTAGGTCCAATGTAGACGAGGCCTTGTTTGGAAGGATTGAGCGATCAACGGTAAATTTTGTACTAAAAAATAAGTTTAAGGGAACATCTTTCGATAGTTTCTACCTATGTGGACCGGAAGAAATGATTCATCAGGTGACCGATACTCTAAAAGAGAATGGTGTTACAGAAGATAAAATTCATTTTGAGCTTTTTACCAGCGAGGACGCCAAAGATGAACTTGCCGAAGGACTGGAAGGTAAAACCGAAGTAAAAGTAATCTTGGACGATGAGACCTTTACTTTTGTTATGGATAAAAAGGAATTGGTGCTCGATGCTGTTTTAAAACAGGACATCGATGCTCCTTATTCTTGCCAAGGTGGTGTTTGCAGTAGTTGTATTGCACGTTTAACCGAAGGAAAGGCCGAAATGGTAAAGAACCAGATTCTTACCGATAGAGAAATTGCGGATGGCTTTGTGTTGACTTGTCAGTCTCATCCCACTACATCTAAAATTACGGTGGACTACGACGATGTATAGGGCGGTGTATTAGCCTAGGTTTTGGACAACATTTTTTCCAAAGCCCTGCTGCCATGCTCATAGCCAACATTGAAGGCGTTTTCAATACCTTTTTTGTCCAGTACCCCAATTTGATCTAATTCTTTGGGTTCGATAAAAAGATTGCATTCATGTAGTTTCTCATCGTTGGATGCATGGATCATTAAACTGGTCACTCGTCCAGTAAGTTGAAAAGAGTTCCGTAAATCCTTCTTTTGTAATGGTACAGTAACGGATACATTACTACCAATAATGAATTCAGTTTTATCCTCGACATATTCCTTTGGAAAATTGTTCATGATGCCTCCATCTGCATAAAGAATGTCATCAATATCCACTGGACTGAACACAGGGGGAAGCGCAGCTGATGCCAGTAAGGGTTTAATAAGTTGGCCCTTACTAAAGACTTTTTCTTTGCCACTTAGCAAATCGGTGGCAACTACGTACAGAAGTCTTTCTAAACTTTCAAACCTATTTTCTGGGAAAAATTTCTCAAAAATGCTTGCATAACGCTCTGTATCAATAAATCCAGGTTTATTTATGGTAAAAAAACTGTACTGGAACAATGGTACTTTTTTAAAAAAATCAAGCATTTCTTCCACCGTGTTATTGTTGGCATAAAGGGCTCCTACCAATGCCCCAATACTTGTGCCTGCCACTACGTTGGCTTCAAGATCGTGTTCGCGCATGGCTTTGATCAGCCCTATGTGTGCCATTCCACGAACACCACCTCCCGAAAGTACAAGGCCTATAGATTTGTTTTCAAGCATTCGGATAATTGAATTTAGAGCATAAAGTTAGCATTTTGAGTAATTACCAAGGTTGCCGCAATGTTGTATTTCGTTTAAAACCATCAAATCTTTCAAAAAAACCAAACCCTCTTTCAAAAAACTCCGTAAGTGATTATATAAACTAAAAATAAAATCACATGAAATCTTTTAAAACATTGACGCTAATATTATCCTGTGTTGGATTTTTGACAATCACAAACGGGTTTTCTCAAACTAAAATGGTAGGCGGTGCTGCTATGTACCCGAGCAAGGATATTGTTTCCAATGCGGTAAACTCCAAAGACCACACTACTTTGGTTGCCGCTGTAAAAGCAGCTGGATTGGTAGAGACTTTGCAGGGTGAAGGACCATTTACCGTATTTGCTCCTACCAACAGTGCTTTCAAAAAATTACCTGAAGGAACGGTTGCTACCTTGCTAAAGCCAGAAAACAAGTCGCAATTGCAAGGCGTACTTACCTATCACTTGGTTGCGGGAAAGTACAGCGCAAAAGACTTGATGAAATGGATCAAAAAAGGGAAAGGTATGACCGAGCTTACCACGGTAAACGGAGACACCCTCACAGCCATGACGGATAATGGCATGATTATGATCAAGGATGGCGCGGGAAATGTATCCGCCATAACCATAGCCGATGTAAACCAGTCCAATGGTGTAATCCATGTGGTGGATACCGTAGTGCTTCCTTCTACAAAATAGTTTTATTTAGTTGGTTGATTTTGAATTTGGAAAAGAGCGGCAGTTGTCGCTCTTTTTTATTTAGAGACCTCACAATCAATCAGAAGGCAATTTTATTTCAAAATATGTAATTCTGACCATGTTTTTTCGACCTAAGGGAATAGCGATATTTGTTGTATGTTTAGAAGGAACATTAAATAAAGAAACATGGCCAAATCATATTACGACCCAGCAGATTTGAGAAAATTTGGTAAGATTACCGAATGGAGCGAGGAACTGGGCAACAAGTTTTTCGACTACTACGGTAAAGTTTTTGAGGAGGGTGCTCTGAGTGCCAGAGAAAAATCCTTGATTGCCTTGGCCGTATCGCATGTGGTAAAATGCCCGTACTGTATTGACGCTTACACTAAAGATGGCCTACAGCGTGGAATTACCAAAGAAGAAATGATGGAAGCCGTGCACGCAGGAGCCGCAATCGAAAGTGGGGCCACTTTGGTACACGGGGTTCAGATGATGAACAAGTACGACAAACTTTCCATGTAAACCTATTTTAGATTAATGACGCAGAGCATACTCACAGACATAAAAAAAGCAGCGAAAAAATCATTAAAAGCAAAGAAAGATGCATTGGCCAATGCCCAAATGCAATTGGAAATCCTGAACGGGGAACTCTTTGCAGATGGCGATCTCCCATACTTTAAGGATAAAATTGCCGAAACAGGTCAATTTCCCTTGCGACCCAAAACGCTGGAAGTGCTCCAAATCAATGTGGGGTATATGTGCAACCAGGTCTGTGGACATTGCCATGTGGATGCGGGTCCAGACCGAAAGGAAATTATGACACGGGAGACAATGCAACAATGTTTGAATGTAATTCGAAACACGGGAGCCCACACTCTGGACCTTACTGGAGGCGCGCCTGAAATGAACCCTGATTTTCGCTGGTTTGTGGAAGAAGCCTCCAAAGCGGGAATTCAGGATTTCATCGTTCGTTCCAATTTGACCATTATTTTGGCGAATAAAAAGTACCATGATCTGCCCGAATTCTTTAAAAAGCACAATGTACACGTAGTATCCTCCATGCCACACTACACTCGCGGCAAAACGGACAAACAACGTGGTGATGGGGTTTTTGATAAATCCATAAAAGCATTGCAAATGCTCAATAAGGTGGGCTACGGCATGCCAAACAACGATTTGCGCTTGGATTTGGTGTACAATCCTTCGGGAGCTTTTTTACCTGCTGATCAAGCTGCCATGGAGCAAGACTTTAAAAAAGCCTTGAAAGAGGATTTTGATATTGATTTTCACAACCTTTTTGCCATTACCAATCTGCCGATTTCACGATTTTTGGACTACCTCATCGCTTCCGACAATTATGAAGATTATATGTACTCCTTGGTAGAGGCCTATAACCCTGCCGCAGTGGAAAGTGTGATGTGCACCAATACCATCTCTGTGAGTTGGGACGGTTGGCTTTACGATTGCGATTTCAACCAAATGTTGGACCTCAAAGTGGCGAGTAAGGTAAAACACATTAAGGATTATAATGATGATGTGCTGAGCAACCGGGATATTATCATCTCACAACATTGCTATGGTTGTACTGCAGGAGCGGGAAGTAGTTGCCAAGGGACGGTGGCTTGACTTTTTGGGAATTAATTCAATGATTTATTATTTTTTTCTTTCTTATTATACCAATCATTTGACCTACACCTATCCCTAAATACGTTTGTTTTTTGCTAATCATTAAAAGTGGGGAAACTGTTAAACCGTAAAAGCTGACAACTGGAAATTCTATTTTTGGATTTATAATTAAACTTCCCGAACTGTAGCTCTCATAATTAACGTCATAATTCCTGGTAAATAAGAATACATTTCTTTTTTGCCAAGTAACAACATTTCTAAATTCTGAATATCCAAAACCTAAAGATATGTTTGCCCTAAAAGTTCCTGCATCATTTAATTTATATACTCTTCCAAATCCAACTTGATAGTTCATCATTTCATCAAATGGTCCAGAAAGCCAAAAACTTAGAATTTTTTCTACACCAGGAATATAATCTTCTGGTGTTGATTTGGGTTTTTTAAGAAACCCTGAACAACCTAACTTTAAAGAATATTTTTCTTTGTAAACGTAATTAACGTTAAAATCCACCCCAACATTATAACTGCCTGAATTGATTTCACTTGACAAATAGATTCCATTATTTTCATAAAACTGGGCATTCGACAAATTCACCGCAGTTAAGCAAATTGTAGGCATTACAAAATGTTTCATCCGCTTATATAAATCAAAAAGTGCCATATAGGTATTTCATGGTTGTTACAAAGTGAAATTCCGAATTATACAGCAATAGATATTTGATAAACTGATGAACGTCTATTATTAATTTATAAATCTACGTTTTCAGTTGATAGATATTGTTTAACTGAGCTACTCTATAAAATAGTGAAGTCTGTTGTCCGAAAAATATTTTCATTTTGGCTCGATTATACCTCCAAAATATCCAACATTTTTTTCAACACTTTATCTGGCTTGATAGTTTTCATGGCATTTTCATACCCTGCAGGTACTTTGTTGCCGTAAACCGAGGTTGGAATTAAGGGATAGGCTTCACGATTGGCCATGAGTGCATTTTCCATGGGTTGCCCAAACGGATAAAATCCAGCATACGGATGGGTTACCCCCCAAAGGGTCACCACGGGAATACCATAATTGGCAGCCATATGTGCATTTCCACTGTCCATGGACAACATCACATCTAAATTGGAAATCAATTGCAATTCTTCGGAAAGATTTAGCTTGCCTGCCATGCACAGGGCATTTTGGTAAGTGTTAGCAAGCTGTTCCAACACTTCAACTTCTTTAGCTCCACCGCCAAACAATAGTATTTTATACTTATCGGTATTATTTAGCGATTGGTTTATCTCTTCAGTGAACTCTAATGGATACATCTTACCCTCGTGCGCTGCAAAAGGCGCAATCCCCACCCATTTTTTGGTATCCTGCTGCACTAGTTTCAACACTTTTTCGGAGAGTTGAACTCGCTCCAATGGTTTGGCATTGGATAAATCAATAGGATAACCAAGTTCTGTAAAAACATCTGCGTATCGCTGATGGGTGCTTTTTAATAGCTCAAAAACTTTGTTCTTGGGGCGGGTAAGTGCTTTCTTGTCCTTACGGCCCTTATCAATTTGAACAAAAGGTACCCGCTCTAAGGCAAAATACTTTTTGAGAATGCGGCTACGCAACACATTGTGCAAATCGGCTACGGCATCAAGCTTTAAAGGTTTCAGCTCTTTGTACAGTCGCCAAAGACCCATCAACCCTTTATGCCGTCTTTTAACGTCTGCTTCTTTAACCTGTACGTTCTCAATCCCATCAAAAATGGGCATAAACGGTTTTTTGGTAAGAACAGTAAGTTGTAGCTCTGGATATTCTACTGTAAGTGTTCGAATAATGGGTACGGTCATAGCCACATCGCCCATGGCAGATAACCTAATGATTAAAATATGGGTCTGTTTACCCTTTTTGTCCACGAAGCACAGGGTTTAGTTCATCATCGTTGTACATTTTCATCTGCTTATAGACTTTCATGTACTTGTCCCCAGCCTCAATGTCAGCCAACAATTGATCAATGGCTGTGGAAAGGTCTTTTTTCTGTTCGAGGAGTATCGCCAGTTTATCACTACACTTTTGGATATGCCCCGGTGAAGCATCCTTACGGCTTACCTCTTCTCGCATATGATAGATTTTCAGTGCTAAAATAGAAAGCCGGTCAATGGCCCAAGCTGGACTTTCGGTATTGATAGTCGCATCAGCCTTTAGCTGTACCGATTGGTATTTATTTAAAAAATAACCATCAATATACTCTACCAAATCCGTGCGATCCTGATTACTGGCGTCAATTTTTCTTTTGAGGTCCAATGCCGCCACGGGATCAATCTCCGGGTCACGGATAATATCTTCATAATGCCATTGTACCGTATCTATCCAATTTTTTCTATAGAGCAAATGCTCCACTTTATCCTTTGGATAAGGGTTGGAAAATTCCTGGTACACATCATCTTTAATGTGATAGGTATCTATACTTTCCTGAAATATCTTGAAGGCAAAATCGCTGAACATAGCTTACATAAATTTGTTCAAAGATATTGCTTTATGATGTACTTATTTCAGGTGAAAGGCAAAAAGCACCAAGGCAATCACAATTGAGAGTATCAAAACCACTTCTTGGAGTTTTCTTTTTTTAATGCTTTCGAAATAGTTGGTCAGAAAAACGGCTGCGGGGAAAAAGGTGATCAACACGGGAGAGGCATCCGCCGGGGTAAAGAAAATAATGCCCGTTCCCAATAAAAAAACAAGAAAAACAATTCTAAGCAAAAGCAGTTTGCCCCCACTTACATTTCGAAGCCGCACAAATACCAAAATAGAAACTATAACGGTCAAAATAAGATAAATCAAGGTCTTTACATTCAATACCTGGAAGAATGATTTGGTAGTAAAAAGTCCTAAGGAGAATTGATAGTGCTCTTCAAAAAAGCTCAAAGAGCCTTTTAATTGGAGTACAGTGAACGTTAATATAAAAATGGTGGCCATGCCAAGGAACGGAACCAGCCAATTTTTGAATGTTTTCCTATCGTAAACCAAAATCACAAAAAAGACCAGTAGCATAAATGCGATGGCCCAATCATAGAAAAGGCTTGCAATGGTAATCAATAGCGAGGCATCAAAAATCTTGCTCTTTACATTTCTAATGGATTTGATGGACAATATTCTCCAAAAGGCCAAGAGTAGAAAAAAGTTGGCAAAGATTACATTTTGAAGAACCAATTCATCAGAAAAGGCAACAATTAAGAGCACAAAAAAGACCATCGCGTAGGAGTTAAACTCCGTAGCCTTTTCGGTTCTTACAATTAAATTGATGATGAAAACAGCCAACAACAACGTGACGAACAGCAAGATTTCCAAGGGAATAACTTCATTGATTCTTTGTTCTTTCAGCTGAAAAAAAATATTGGCGAAGTAAAAAAGAAACAAAAAGATGGCAAGGACAATATAATTTATGGGTTTTGTTTTTCCGAAAAAGCTTGAAATCATCCTATCTTTTGCTACTTTTGTAGAGTAAATATAACCAACATGAGCAAGTTTTTTTACGGTATAGAAGACTTATTTGTAAACTACCTTTTCGCACCATACGATTTTTTCCGCTTTATGCATAGCTGGTGGGGCGCCAATACCATTAACTGGATTTTCTTTGTTATTGGTTTAATTGCAGCTGTTTATTGGATGGGCCAGTTGAAAATTTTCAACGAAAGTGGGGAGGAAGATAAGAGCATAAGCTCTCACTCTTACATCTAATCTAGGTCGAATCCTAAATCCTTTCTATAGTACATTCCATCAAAATGGAGCTTCTCCATATTTTGATAGGATGTTTTTAATGCTTCCTTAAAATCTTTTCCAAAGGAAGTAATCGCTATTACTCGCCCTCCATTGGTGACCACCTTTCCATCGGATAGTTTGGTACCTGCATGAAACACAATGGAATCTTCAATGTTTTCCGTTCCTGTAATTTTTTTGCCTTTTTCATACGCTTCGGGATAACCACCAGACACGGCCATAACAGTGGTTGCTGCTCTTTCGTCAATTTGAAGGTCCACTTGGTCCAGAGTTCCGTTGGCCATGGCCAATAGTATCTCGACCAAATCAGATTTTAGTCGCGGGATTACCACTTCGGTCTCTGGATCGCCCATGCGAACATTGTACTCGATCACTTTGGGTTCCTCACCGACTTTTATCAATCCGATAAAGATAAAACCCACATAGGGTAGACTGTCCTTTTTAAGGCCGTCTACGGTAGGTTTTACAATTTGGCGCTCTATCTTGTCCATAAAGACAGTATCGGCAAAAGGAACTGGGGAAATAGCCCCCATACCCCCTGTGTTGAGTCCAGTATCGCCTTCACCTATTCTTTTATAGTCTTTCGCGGTCGGCAGAATTTTATAGTTAGTACCGTCCGTAAGTACAAAGCAGCTCAATTCTATACCGTCCAAGAACTCTTCGATGACCACCGTAGCACTTGCGTTTCCGAATTTGGAGTCGACCAACATGGATTTTAATTCGTCTTTGGCCTCTTGGATATCTTGGAGGATCAAAACACCTTTTCCTGCAGCCAAACCATCGGCCTTAAGTACATATGGTGGATTTAAGGTTTCCAAAAAAGCATACCCTTCTTCCAATGTTTCACTTGTGAAACTTTGATAGGCCGCTGTTGGAATGTTGTGTCGCATCATAAATTCTTTGGCAAACTCCTTGCTGCCTTCGAGCTCTGCTGCTGCTTTTTCTGGGCCAATAACTGGGATAGATTTTAGTTCGTCATCATTCAGAAAAAAATCGTGTACTCCATTTACCAAAGGATCCTCTGGTCCTACCACCACTAAATCAATCTTTTCCTTTAACACCAATCTTTTGATGGCTTCAAAATCGTTTACCCCAACCTCAACATTGGTCGCAATTTGAGCAGTTCCCGCATTACCAGGGGCAACAAACAGTTTCGATATTTTGGGGCTTTGAGAAATTTTGAGGGAAATGGCATGCTCACGGCCACCAGAACCCAAGACCAAGATGTTCATGATTCAACGTTTTGGCAAAAATACGTTTTGACGGGAACTTGTCTAGCTATTTGGAAAGAAATCTCTGTGCGCTTCCCACAACTCATCGTGCGGAAGTGATTTAAAATACTCAAACACCTTTTTAAGTCCTTCGGAACGATGCACTTTGGGCTCCCAATCCAAAATTTCTTTAGCTCTCGAAATATCAGGCTGTCGTTGCATTGGGTCGTCTTGAGGCAATGGTTTGAACACAATTTTTTGATCTGTACCGGTTAGTTTGATGATTTCTTCCGCAAATTCCAGAATGGTGGTCTCATCAGGATTTCCAATATTGATGGGTTCCACGTAATCACTCATTAATAAACGGTAGATTCCCTCAATCTGATCATCGATATAGGTAAACGAACGTGATTGTGAGCCATCTCCAAAAACGGTCAAATCTTCACCTCGAAGTGCCTGACCCATAAAAGCAGGTACCACCCTTCCATCGTTCAACCGCATTCGGGAACCGTAGGTGTTGAAGATGCGAACAATACGGGTGTCCAAACCATGGTGCCTATGATAGGCCATGGTAATGGATTCCATAAAGCGTTTGGCCTCATCGTACACACCTCTAGGACCGATTGGGCTCACATTTCCAAAATAGTCTTCGTTTTGTGGGTGCACCAATGGATCTCCATACACTTCAGAGGTGGACGCCACTAAAATACGAGCTCCATGATCTCTTGCTAATCCCAATAAGTTAAGTGTTCCCAACGAGCCAACCTTTAGTGTTTCGATGGGGATCTTCAAATAGTCGATTGGACTTGCCGGAGATGCAAAGTGAAGAACATAATCCATTTTACCCGGAACATGCACAAATTTTGTCACATCGTGATGAAAGAACTCGAACCGCTTTAAGTGAAACAGATGTTCAATATTCTTAATGTCCCCCGTGATTAAGTTGTCCATACCAATAACATGATGGCCTTCGGCAATGAACCGATCACAAAGGTGGGATCCTAAAAATCCCGCTGCTCCGGTGATGAGTGTTTTTTTCATTAGATTCTAATAGGCTTTGGCTTCTCCTTTAAATGCATTTATAATAGTTTGGGCCATAATTTTTAAATCCAAGAACAATGACCAGTTTTCAATATAAAAAATATCGAATTTAATCCTGTTTTGAATATCAGTATCGGTTTCAATTTCTCCTCTATAGCCTCTCACTTGAGCCAAACCGGTAATTCCTGGTTTTACAAAATGGCGGACCATATACTTGTCCACACTTGTCGCATATTCATTGGTATGCTTTACCATATGTGGTCGTGGTCCCACAACGGACATGGTTCCGAACAACACATTGTAAAATTGGGGAAGCTCGTCGATACTGGTCTTTCTAATGAACTTTCCGATTTTCGTGATTCTCATATCGTTTTTTGTAGCTTGGATATGGTCGGCATTAACATTGGGAGCCATAGAACGGAATTTATAGCAATAAAACTCTCTATTATCAATTCCATTTCTCGTTTGTCTAAAAAACACAGGGCCTTTAGACTCCAAGGTAATCAACAGCGCCAAAATTGGGGTTAGCCATGAAAGTAGACCAATTATTACGACCAAGGAAAACACAATGTCGAACGACCTTTTGATGAATGCGTTTATGGGATTATCTAAAGGGATGTCCCTAAGTGAGAGAACGGGGATATAATCATAATATTCAAACTTCAGCTTTTTGGAAAAGATATTTTTATTATCGGGTATAAACTTTAGTGTTTTTAAATTGTTGTCTGCAAAGCTTATAAATTTGGCTAATTCTTTGTTTCCAAGTTCTGATACCGAACAATAAATTTCATCAATGTTTTTCTCTAGTATGTAGTCCAAACAAGCCTGGATATCAAATTCTTTTGATTGCGGGGCAAATTGCTTTTGAAAATTATATCCAAACTCCGTTCTTTCATTAAAAACTTGCCTAAGCTGATCGGTCTTTTTGTTTTTTCCGATAATGACCACGTTTCTAAGGTTTCCATTAACTCTTTCCCTGTATTCCATCAACAAAAAGTAGCTCAACAGTTTGAGGGTCGAAATAATCAAGAAAACGATAATGAAGTATTCTCCAAGGGCCAGCCTACTGATTATTGGCTGTTTAAAAAAACCAATAAATGCATAAAGCACCAAAAAGAAGAATACAAACTGTACAAATAGCAATCTAAAGATGTAGGTTACCTTAGAAAAGCGGTAAACAGTGTAAAACTCATTTTTCGTTGAAATAATCAACCATGCCATTGAAATGTAAACATGAATCAAGACAGGGGTTTGGAAGTTGATTGGCAAGATATACAAGAATGTGTTCAGCACCGCCAAATCCATTAAATATGAAATTGGTGTTATAAGGTTTGAATATCTGTATTGTCTGAAGAGCATTTATTGACTTGAAAACTGTGATTTTCAAAGGTATCAAAATTTAAAGCGCTCCCTCAAAACCAAAAGAATAAACTTACTATTTCCTACTAAGTATCTTTTCCACATTCTATTGGGTTCTTGTACTAACCGATAAAACCATTCCAGTCCGGACTTTTGCATCCATCGTGGAGCTCTTTTCACCTTACCGGCAACCACATCGAAACTACCTCCTACACCCATAATAAAATTAACAGGTTTTAGGATAGTCTTATTCTTATACAAAAAAATTTCCTTTTTAGGTGAGCTTATTGCTACAAATAAAATATTCGCCCCACTATCGGCTATTTCTTGAGCTATCTTGCCCTCATCCTCCGCTCGAAAATAACCATTTCTATACCCCGCGATCAACTTTTCTGAATACTTCTTGGAATAAACATTTACCACTTGCTTTACAATTTCTTCTTTAGCCCCAAGAAAGAAAATCTTATGTCCATTTTTATGGGCAGATTCGACCAGATTTGTCATTAGGTCAATTCCCGCCACCCTTTCCTTCAGAGGCTTTCCCAAAAAACGAGATGCCCAGACTACAGCTTGACCATCTGCATTAATAAGGTCACTGTTGTTTACGCTCTGCTTAAGTCTGGGGTCGGTTTGAATTGCCACTATCTTTCCGGCATTTACCACGACATGGTGTATCTGTTCATTTTGGTCTATTGCATCAAAAACTCTACTTAAAGTTTCGGACATGCTCAGATTGTCAATATATGTCTGAAGAATATTAATGCGGGACATTGTCTTTTTGTTTAAAAATATAGTAGCTCATGGAATACATCATCCAAGATTGAGCCCATCTCATATATGGAATCCTAGAACTTATCCCTTTCTTTTTCTGATAATAAAAAAAACCTCTTTTATCCTGCATATGTTCAATAGTCCAAGACAAAACCTTTTGGGCTAGTTCTTCATTCTCATAAAAATAGTCCATTTTGAAAAGGGTAACAATCAATTGCGCAGGAGCGTGGATGTCTATGGGATATATTCTATTGTTGTAATACTTGGGCGTGCCGTCCTCTAAAAAAAAATTTTCCAAATAATATTTCGACCCGATATCAATATTTTTTTGAAAAGTATCGTCACTGGATATTGTGGCGTATGCATATATGCATTCCAGATTGAACCCTGTATGGAAACTATCTATCCACTGGTGGTACGGCAGGTTACTATATGCCCAAGAACCATCTTTATTTTGCTTGTTACAAACATATGTGCAAATTTTCTTGGCTTCGACCAAATTTTGTTGATTGCCGTCATATTTATAACATTGTGCAAGGAGTTTGGCGCCCAATAAGCCTGCATTAAAAACCTGGGTCTTATCTTTTGGGGAATAAGATAGGGTATAGTTGTCGCTTTCATCATACGTTCTATTGAGGTCATTCAGGACAAACTTGGAACTGCTTAATGCTACATCTTTGTACAACTGATTTCCCGTAATATCAAAGGCCATAAACAAAGCCTCCACAACAAAACTGGTCGCCACAACTGTAGGCATTCCTTTGGGCTGAAAAAAAGCTCTGGCCTGCCAATCAAAATTATACCCCCAACAAGCACCCGAGTAATCTTTTGAGCTTAAATGCACCAATTTGTCCGCCAGAAATGAGATTTTTTTTAGAGATTCCTCCCGCTCCATGTTTGCCCTGTACATATTGCAATACGCAATTACAAATAGTCCAAGTCCTTTGGAATTATATCCTTTCCCTACCCCGAATAGCTTTCTAAGGTTAAAGGGGCTTCTTTTGAACAACTGGATCCATGCCAACCTAAAATAGCTTGACTTTCCCAAGAAAGTCCTCTGTGTTACCCAACTATTTAATCCATCGTATGGGTCCCATCCTTTGTAGCCTTCTTTTTCACAATACTCTTTTAGTCTATTGAAGGATTCGTGTACCATATCCATAAAAAGAAAATCAGATTATTTGTTGCGGTAAGCCCGTGCTCAGGGAGTCCAAGATTTTAAATGTCACTTGAGTTGTGTCATAAATAGATTCAAAAGTCAGGGGTAATTCAATGTTCCGCTTGTTCAGGGAGTCCAAAAACACACTTACCTCCTGCCTGTGACCTTTTCCTGACTCTTTTAGTTTTACTTCTTTATTTTTTTTGTGAACACTTCCTCTTCTAAAATCAAAGATTCTTCCAATTTTTCCCCCAGAAAATACTTCCACCAGCTCTTTTGGCATCGATTTGTCTCCGTTGCCCAAATACAATAAATTTCCAACGGAACCATCTTCAAATGATACTATTACGGAGATATTGTCCTCTGGTGTAATTTGGTTATTGGTTGTTCTTATACATTCAGCATAAACCTTGGTGGGTCTTGATTCGGCAAAAAATTGAAAAAGATCTATAAAATGACACATCTCTCCAATAATACGACCACCTCCAAGTTCTGGGTTTTGTGTCCAATGGTCTTTAGGAATAAACCCCGCATTGACCCTTATATTAATAACCTTTGGCTCACCATTATTTTTGAATTCATTTTTGATGGATTTTGCCAAAGGTGAAAACCTCCTGTTAAACCCAACCATTAACTGTCCATGGTTATTATCATAGGCGTCCTTGACCTCCAAAAGCTCCTCCATATTCATTGCCAGGGGCTTTTCAACGAAAACATTTTTTCCTGACCGCAAACATTCAACAACATATTTAGCGTGTGAATTATGCGGCGTGGCAATAAAAACCGTATTAATCGTCTCATTTTTAATTATGTCCGCGGAAGAGGTCGAAGCATTTCTAAAAGAAAATTTATCGGCAACATTTTTTGCTGAAATCCCTTTTGTGGTTACTACTGTTTCCAGAGTAGCTCCCCAAGATTTTACATATGGCACCAAATAGCTTTGTGCAAAACTCCCGGCCCCAATAAAACCAACACTCAACGTTTCAATCTCTGCGTTTTTAGACAATGAAATACTTGTCGAGTCTTTCCCATCCGACTCAGGGTAAGATAATAAAATACCGATATGGGGTTCTGGATTGTTCCCCATTACAATTTCATATGCTTTTTCTGCCTCTAGTATGTCAAAGACATGTGTAGTTAATTCGTCTAGTCTAATTGCCCCTTGGGATACCAAGTCTAAAAAAGCCTCCATGTTTCTCTGCTCCGTATAACGTACATAAGCCAATGGATAATCATTTCCGTTTTCTTCGTAGTTTACGTCATACCGTCCAGGACCATAAGAACAGGACATTTTCAGTTCTAATTCTTTCCTATAAAAATCCGGGTCTCTTGGCACATCCATTTTTACTGCGCCCACAACAACAACTTTCCCTTTTTTTCGACTTATAACTGCAGAAAGTTCTATCGGGTCGTTTGATGTGGTTGCAGCGGTTATTATAACGCTATCAAATCCATGCCCGTTGGTAAAATTGTCAACTGCGGTCAACAGATTGTCATCATTTCGTAATAGTGCCTCATCTGCACCGCTCTTTTTTGAGGTCTCGACCAAACTTGGAGATAAATCAATTCCAAAAACCCTGCAACCGTTTGCTTTTAGCAGTTGAACTGTTATCTGGCCCAAAAGCCCTAGTCCAATAACACAAATCTTATCCCCAAGTCTTGGTTCTGCTTGTCGAACCCCTTGTAATGCTATTGCTCCTAAAGTGGTATAACTGGCTTCTTCAAAACTTACATTATCAGGGATTCTTGCCACTAAATTCTGGGGCACGCCAACATACTCGGAGTGCGAAGCATAATCTTGACCTGCACAGGCCACTCTATCCCCTGGTCTAAACTTGCCATTGCTGTCCAGGGATGCCTTTACTGTTCCTGATGTACTATATCCAAGAGCCTTTAGAGAATCCAATTTTGTCCTCACTTTGTCCAAGGTAGCCTTAATCCCTTCTTTTTTCATATTTTGAAGTACCTGGGCTACCAAGTCCGGCCGTTGCTTTGCTTTGCCAATAAGATTCGCTTTAGCTACTTTTACAGTTCCTCTTTCGGTTCCCGCACTTATAAGTGAGAATTTGTTTTCGACTAGAACCATTTTATTGCTAATAGCCGGTAGTGGAACATCATCTATATATAAATCTCCTGTTTTAAAGTTTTGTATTACTTGTTTCATTGTTTTATCTTGATTTTATTGGAAATAACTTTAAGAGAGATTGATGGTTATTGAATAAATCTAATGCAAACTTAATTCAACACAATTATTTCTATGCTCAAAAAGTTATTAAGAGTTTTATATTTTAAGATGAGTAAATTGAATGGTAATAATTTTGATAATAGCTTATGTCATAATCATTTTGGTTGTTTATCATGTCATTACATTCTCCATTTTCCAAAACTTTGGTAATTTTCGAAAACAAATCAATACTATCTCTATTTTTAAACAAAATTACATTTTCAGGTCTTTTAACAACATTTGAAGCAATAATTGGAATTTTAAAAAACATCGCTTCTCTTACTGTTAATGCATCTCCATCAGTATTGGTAGCCCTAACCACCAAATCACTTTTCTGCATTAACCTTACAAAAGATATGGAATACGGTATTAAAGAAATAACACTTTCTAATTCTTCCTCTTTAATTATACCCATATAAGAATCATATAATCTAAGTCTATCATTTATCGTTGCCACAACAAAAATTATTTTATATCTCTTTTTCTCTTTCTTAACCATACGGGCAACATCAATCATCAAATCTAATCCATATAAATCTTCATTTTTATGAAGCACTAATTTGAATGCATTGCTAACTATAATCTTTGAATCTTTACATTCTTCTAAAATTCTTAAAATCTCTTTAGGTAACGTTTTCTCTTCTTCCATAACTGGAGGCAAAAAAGCAGGCAAAATATATTCTGCTTTAGGTTTAATCTTTTGTGCTACCTCGTCACTAACTGTTATAGTTTTCTTATTCAGAATTAAAAACAGTCTAGTGAATTGAATCAAAATATTATTTGATAGGTTGCTAAGGGAGTGAATTGTCACTATAACTTTCTTTCTTAAAAGAAAAGCAGTAAAAATATGAAAACATCTTAACCACCATACTCCAGTATGGATATGGACAATATCTGATTGTACAATTAATTTAATGTATTTAAGTAGGTTCTTACTACGAATGTTATACACATTGCCAGATATATCACACAAGGGAGATTCATCTATAAAATCGAAATTGTAAAAATCTTTTAAATGAGCTGAAAGTCTTTTAATATGAATACTAACTCCTCCAACCGAACTATAAGGACCTATCAATAAAATTGTTTTTTTTTTTAAAGTATTATTCTCCAAGTTCATTAAATTCTTTTGAGGTAGTATTATATTCCGTAATCGCACATGCTAACAATGCAGACATTAAATAAGCGAACAACACAATTCCACTATGTCTTTCCAAAATTGATTCTGTACTCATAAATATTAAAAAAACTACAATAATAGCTGTTTCAAAATTATTAGCATGTTCTATATTCTTTTTTAAAAGAATATAGAACATAAACATAAATATAAAAAGCCCTAATAACCCAAAGTATAAAACTATTTCCAAAAATTGGTTGTGCGCATTATATTTATGGACATATCCACTTTCAAAGTTATTCTCCTTATATACCTTATATAAATTAAAATGTCCATCACCTGTTCCTGCTCCAAAAAACAAATTGTTATCAAATATAGTTTCAACTACTGATAACCAGTGAACCCGACGTAATTCTACATCGGAAATCTCAGCCCCATTGGGAGCCTCCGCATTAAACCTTTGCTGAAAATTAGGTGTCAAATAAATAAAAAAGGTAGTGACTGTTACAAGTAAAAAGCCAATCCGCTTCTTTTTTGAAATTTTATTATTAAAGATCAATATAAAAAAAGCGCAAATTAAGCTCACAATACTTATTCGGACGCTTAAGAAATATAACATTAAGAATAAAAATGCAATAAAAATTATTTCTTTAATACTATTGCCAATTTTTTTCTTCAAAATCTCATTTGTAAAATACAAAATGGAAAGGACAGTAAATAAAGAATAATAGGTGGTATGTTTATCAAGTACTATTGATAATTGATCATAATAAAAAAAATTGCCCAAATTATTAAACTTAAAATAGCAAGCTTTTGCCAAAGCAAACAGTGAAGCTAAAACAACAGAATAGCTAAAATATTTAAACAAGAAATTTATATCTCTTTTATTAAAATTTATAGACAAAAATATTAAGGGAAAAAGTACAAAAGGGATTTTTTGTTGTAATTTTTTTAGTCCTTCATTAACATCTTGGGTATAAGTTAATCCAATAAGTGCTATCCAAAAAAGTGAACTAAGTAATAAAAAAAACAAAAAATGTTTTTTTAAATTTCCGAATTTGACCTTCCATTGATTGTGTAGCAGCCAAAATATAAAACAAATTATTATACTAAAGGAATTTATATTATACTTTGGAAACGGTAAAGTCATTAAAACTAAAATTAATGACCAATAAAAAAATTTACTGCCTATTGTTATTCTCTTATATATCATCTTAACTCTTCAATAAGAAGCTTATTTAATAAACAGTATCCTTTTTTATTTAAGTGTACATTGTCTTCATACAAATAATTTTCTTCCTTTTGCAAATATTCATTGATATTGATTGTTTTTATTCTCTTGTTACCTGCCTCTTTTAACAGGATTTTGTTGAAAATTTGATTGTAATTATTAAATTCAGGATTAGTTGATGGTGGTAAAGTTATAACAAGGATTTTTCCTGTTCCACTTCTCTTTAATAAAAGTTTAAAGGTTTCATGTATACAATCCCTCAATTCATTAAAATTAGTTTTCTTATCATGTGCCCCAAAAAATAAAATATAATAATCTGCAATATCTATATTCTTAAGTTTATCTAAAAAATCAACGCATTTCCCATTCCATATAGCTTCATGGGGATAGCCATACACATCTTTTTGATCTCCAATGAAAATTAGATTTTTATTTTTTGACAAGTCCTTTCTAAAATTCCTTCCTTCCCTCCATATTATCTGGGAATCACCAATTGTAATTACTTTTTTATTTCCTGATTGAACAATTGGTAGATCGGCTATTTTGAAATCTGTTTTTTTTATTGTCCGTTTAGGCATACTGTTTATCCATTTTATCCCTGAAAAAACAACCTTTCCATTTTTACATTTCACATTTGAAGCCCTAAAAAAACTCTCACTTTTTCCGATTATAAAAGTGTTATTAGAATTTAACTGATTATTTAGCCCTAAGCAGTCATTTTGAAGCACTAAAAAATCATGAGAAATGGAGTCTACTGTTACACTTCCTAAGTTCTCAACAATTTTAATATTATCCCAATCATATTTTAACTGAAAAAATGTTTTTTCGGCATTTATAATAAAGTAAGTAGTAAAATAAACTAGTAAGACTACCCATGTAATTAGTATCGCTTTTTTCGAAGGCATTTTACTATGCATTTTTTTAATACTTAGATTTTCTTTTCAAAATCAAAATAATACATGGGAAATATTAACAATAATGAAACCATCAGAAAAGCTATGTTGTTTAAAGAAAAAGAAAATAATGAATCAAAGAATAATGAAAAATAAATTATAAAGACAATATGAAATTTATTCTTTGGCCATTTCATAAAAATTGGGGATAATATTAATAATAAATAAACCAAGCCTCCTACCGCGCCAAGTTCTACAAATAGATGTGGGTAATAAGTATCTGTGGTTTTGAGGTTTGTCGTTTTGTACCAATCAAAATTTACTTCATCATAAAATGGTGAATTATACCTTACTGACTCAGGCCCTCCAAAAGAACCTATTCCTCTACCGAACATGTTAAAATTAGCCATTTCATAGAACATAACGCGATATGATTCAGATCTCGCAGAATCACCTACAGTTATATATTGCTGAATTCTCATGCTTAAACTCTCCCCCATACTGACAAGGGTAGATGGCATAGTTATAATAGCAATTATGAATACTAAAAAAGCAATTTTAAAAAACTTAAGTTTATTTTTAACTTCTAAAAAAAGTAATAATAAAAATGTGCCAATAGTTTTATATGAAAAACTTAAAAATATTGAAATTGCAAAAATTGTCAGAATTAGTCTCTTTCTTTTACCCGTATAAAACTTCTTGGTTAGAAAAAAAGCCATAAGGTTCATAAATCCAAAAATTGCAAAAAAAACAACAATACCAGTAGCTCTTATGATTCCAGAAGATGAATGATAGTATCTTTCACCATTTGGAAGATACTGATAAAACCACTGATCCACCCCTCTTATCCAATTTATATAGTTAATTATTTGCACAAAATCATTAAATATTACAAAAAGAATTAATGCTTTTAACAAAATTGTAAAATGGCTTCTTATTGAATAACCATAAAATAAAACAACAACAGGGAACAAATACCTTATTCCTTCGGGAATTGCAGCATTAATATTAAAAGAATTAAATATCCCATAACCAAAGACAGGGATAAATAAAAGCAATAACAACAATAAGCTACTAGGGTATTTTAAGCTGAGCATTGAATAGAAAATCATGTAAACAGCAGCAAATGCCTTTAAAATACCTGACAACTCTTTATATGATATCTGCAATGCCTCAGATAAAAAAATTAAAAAAAAAGGAAATAGAACAGCAATAACTCTAAAAAACTTTTTTCTGTTCAGTTTTAATTGAATTTTTATTGACATTATTAAAATAATATAAGGAGAGTCCTTGATTTTGATTTTAACCTCTATAGTTAAAACAGGAGGACGCTTCAAATATATGAATTAAGGGCAACAAGCTATTCATAAAAATCAGGTCACTAAGCGACACTATCCCCCAATAAAGTCTGAAAGTTAAAAATAACCGGGGTTGGGCTTTTCTATAGCCTGACCCTTTTTTCATAGGTCGCAAGGAACTGGTTCAGGATGATGCCCAGTTCCTGATAGGCATTCAATATGTCCACAGATATTACACTGTATTGCTAAGTCCTTGCGGATTTGACAGGCCATATGGTTGCACTGGGTACAGTTGTATTCACTTTTGGCCTTTATCGGTGCCAAATATTCCTTGTAATTTTCATCGGTTTTGAACCGATTGGAGAATTCTAGAGGATTTTGACCCTTGAAAACACATTATACCATATCTTTTTAAGTAATAAAGAAAGTGTCTTTAAAATACTACCCTCTAGATATATAATTAAAATTAACAATGGTTGTTACTTCCAGTGGCTTAAATCAACTCTTAATAAGTTTTCAAGTTTCTCGATATCCTCTCTAAATTGAAGTTTCAATTCTTCTCTTTCAGATGTGTATAAAACATCTTTATTAATATTTTCTTTTTTAGTATTCCATTCTTTGAACCACCATCTAAGTTTAGTCCTTTTATGCAAAGGAATTAGAGGGTCTATTATTGTATCAACCAATATTTTCTTTGTTTTGCTTTTATTAAAAATCAAGTTTTGCAATACTTTAAATCGAACCGACCCCGTAACATTTAAGCGTTTATAATTTGGTTTAAAGTCTTCAGACACCTCAAGGAATTTAAACACCTCTTTCGTTGTTTCGTCTGGATTATTATTAACATCATCAAAAAACAAAACAAGAACCTGTTCCTTTGAAAACTTTTTATATATATTGGATAGTTGCTTAAAATAATAACCATGACTAATATACGTTAAATCACAAATAGTCCTAAGATCCCCTTTAAGCCTAACTTCTTCCTCCGCTATTGCTTTAGGAAAAGATAGAGTTTCTATATTCAATTTCTTAAAATAGTTGTATGCAGAAATCGCTCTATCAACAGGGTTCCTTAAGATTAATATCAATTTACTATTTGGATCGAAGGAATATATTCTATCAATAGATTCTTCAAAAAACATATATTGGACAGAACCTTGCAATACAATTTTTTGTTTTGAATATCCCTCTTTTATATACTCCTCCTTTAGGGATTCTATTCCTTTCTCATAGAGTTCTTCTTTAATAAAAAAAGGATAATCTTTAATACTTTCAGGACCACAAACATCAGGGTGTTGTGCAATCCAATTGTATAAAGATGTGGTTGCTGATTTTTGAGCCCCAATCAAAAATGTGTTTGGTCTTATATCATTTTCATTCATATTCTTCAAAAATTGTAATATGATGTAATATTAACTTTCCTTTTCAAATATACAGCTCCTAAAAGATTCCAACTTGCTATGCTAACTGCAGTCGAAATTGCTGCACCAACGCCCCCATATAAAGGAATAAGGGTCAGGTTAAGAATAATATTCAGAAATAAGGCCAACACCACTATGTTTTGATACACCTTTTGTTTACCGACCATTTGCAATATTGTTCCCACGGAACCCGAAATTGAATTAATTAGCTGACCTAAACACAAAATAACCAAAATAATCCCTCCTTTGATAAACTCTTCACCAAAAATGTTAAGCAAGGGTTTATGAAAAACCACTATTGCAATAACAATGATTAAGGTGCTATAAAAATTTAATGCTGTAGTAATTTTGACAATTTTTTTTAAAGATGTTATATTTTTTTCCTGATGATATTTTGCCAATTTGGGTGCCAAAATTGAATTTATGGCCTGAAGTGTAAAACTGGTCAAGGTAGCTAGCCTTAGTGCTACGTTATATATTCCTACGTTCTCATCAGTTTCATATATTCCAAGAATAAATGTGTCAAGCCACCCTAATATTATAAGAATAGTGGAAGATAACATCATAGGAAATGAGTCGCGTAAAAAAGACCAAGAGTTCGTCTTTGATGTGAATGAAACTTGCTCCAGGGTTCTAACCGCAAGAAAAAGTGAAACAAGGGAAAGTACAAGAACACCAAAAAAATGTGCTTTAATAGCGTTTAAAGGTGTATCCATCATCAAACCTAATATCAATAAGCTTAGAGCGGTAAAAGTGAATCTTCCTGGGTTATTTAGGAAAGCAAACCAGTTGTTGCTTTTCTTCGCCCTTAATAAGCTTGCACACATCAAGGATGACGTCCAAAATGGTATTGCTATTGCTGTCCATATTATGTATGGAGCCAATTGAGGCTTTTTAAAAATTTTAAAAACAAACACGTCCTTTAGAGCATAAAGAACAACCGCAAAAAACAATGATGCAACGAATGATTTTAACCAAGCTTTATAAAATAAGCCTTTGTCTTTCCATTTTTCTTCAGCTGCATAAAATTTCACCAAGTTTATGTCAAGACCCAATCTGCCCATAATACTGGCAAATAAAAACAAAGAAAAACAAATGGATACCAGTCCGTAGACGGACGCCCCATATTTTTTGGTGACCAAAAAAGTAAACACATATGCCATAAAAAGGCCACCTATTCGAATCAGTAAAAATGAAAAACCTTTCTCAAGTATTTCCTTTGAGTCAAAATCGTTGGTTATATTATGAAGTTTCTTTTTTAAAGACATTCACTTATACAGAAAGGTTTAAAATGTGGTTCACGGTCAACTATGTGTATGGTGTAATTTTATCGAAGAAATGAAAAACTCAAAAGTTAGGGAGCAATTAAAACTCCTTAAACTACCATACCCGCTGCTACCGTCTCATTGGTGGCATCATCAATCAAAATGATACTCCCTGTGGTTCTGTTCTCGCGATAAGGATCTACCATTAAAGGTTTGGTGGTCCTTATTTTTACCTTACATATGTCGTTCATGGACATCTCTGTATCGTCGGAACTGCGGTTTAGTGTATTGATGTCTATTTTATACAACACCTCTTTTACCATCGCTTTTTGCTCATTAGAAGTCTGCTTAATAGTGTATTTGGCCCTTGGTTTGGCAGGAGAATTGTTCAACCAGCAGAGCATTACCTCAATATCCTGTTGCGCCTCTGGTTTATTATTGGAACGTACTATCATATCGCCTCTACTGATATCAATATCGTCTTCCAAAGTAATGGAAACAGACATTGGTGCAAAGGCTTCTTCCACTTCACCCGAAAAAGTGTCTATGGATTTTATTTTTGACGTGAAGCCCGAGGGCATTACAGTAACCTCATCGCCTTTTCTCAACACACCGCTTGCCATTCTTCCAGCATAACCACGATAATCTCTAAATTCTTCACTTTGTGGTCTCAGAACAGTTTGTACCGGGAATCTAGCATCCACTTTATTAACGTCACTGCTTATGTGCATAGTTTCCAACGTATGCAATAACGGAGCTCCTTGGTACCAGTCCATGTTTTTGGATCGGTTTACCACATTATCCCCCAACAGAGCACTGATTGGAATAAAGCGAACATCCTTTACCAATAGTTTGGAAGAAAACTCCTCAAATTGGGAAATTACTTTGTTATAGGCCTCTTCGGAAAAGTCGACCAAATCCATTTTGTTAACACAGACAATTACGTGAGGAATTTGAAGTAGGGAGGCAATAAAAGCATGTCTTTTGGTCTGCTCTATAACCCCATGTCTAGCATCCACCAAAATAATAGCTGCATTGGCCGTTGAGGCCCCTGTAACCATGTTTCGGGTATACTGAATATGCCCAGGAGTGTCAGCAATAATGAACTTCCGCTTTGGTGTTGTAAAATAGCGGTAAGCAACATCGATGGTGATACCCTGCTCTCTTTCATCACGAAGCCCATCGGTAAAAAGCGCCAAATCCACGCCTTCATGTCCTTTTTTCTTACTTGTGGTCTCAATGGCCTCCAGTTGATCTTCAAAAATTGACTTTGAATCATATAGCAGTCTTCCGATGAGGGTACTTTTCCCATCATCCACACTTCCTGCCGTAGTAAATCTTAATAGCTGATTGTTGTCCAACATATCTCTCTAAAAATATCCTTGTTTTTTTCTGTCTTCCATTGCTGTTTCCGAGCGCTTGTCATCACTTCGGTTACCTCGTTCGGTTTGTCTCATTGCCGATACCTCCTGAGCTATTTTCTCCACAGTGTCCGCATCTGATTCAATCCCCCCGGTAATGGTGATATCTCCAAGGGTCCTAAACCGTATTTTCTTGGTCAAAACCTCTTCTCCATCCTCCAATTTTAAAAATTCCGAGTTGGGAATCCATGAGTTGCTTCTCCAGACCACTTCTCTTTCGTGAGCAAAGTAAAGGGATGGAATTTGTATTTTTTCTCGATTGATATAGTTCCAAACATCCATTTCTGTCCAATTACTAATAGGGAATACGCGGAAGTGCTCTCCTTCAAACTGTTTTCCATTGAACAGATTCCATAGCTCTGGACGCTGGTTTTTGGGATCCCACTGGCCAAAATCGTCTCTATGAGAGAAGAAACGTTCCTTGGCTCTCGCCTTTTCTTCGTCCCTTCTACCTCCACCAATGGCACAATCCACTTTATTTCCCTCAATGGCATCCAATAACGTGGTAATCTGGAGTGCATTTCTTGTGGCGTTCTTTCCTTTTTCCTCGGCAACCCTACCTTGATCTATCGATTCTTGAACAGATCCGACAATTAGTCGTACCCCTAAACTTTCGATAAGGTCATCCCTAAACTTGATGGTTTCAGGGAAATTGTGCCCAGTGTCCACATGCATCAAAGCAAATGGAATTTTACTGGGATGGAATGCTTTTCTGGCCAAGTGGGTCACCACAATGGAGTCCTTTCCTCCGGAAAACAAGATTACCGGGTTTTGGAACTGGGCCCAAACCTCCCTTAACACAAAAATGGCTTCGGACTCTAATTCATCTAAATAGTTTAAATAATACTTACTCATTACAATTGTAATTTGGGTCGGATCAATTCATATATTCTATTTACTGCCTCTTCAACGGACTCTTTTTCCGTTAAAGTGATATCTGGGCGCAAAGGTACTTCATATGGACTGGAAATACCCGTCATATCCTTTATTTCACCTTTTCTTGCTTTTTTGTACAGTCCTTTAACATCTCTTCTTTCACATTCCTGTAGACTGGTGTTTACAAAAACCTCAACATAGTTCTCATTGCCCACGGCTTCCTTTATGGAATTCCGGTCTTTTTCAAAAGGGGCCACAAAGGCTGCCAAAACTATCATTCCTGCATCTACAAATAGATTTGCCACTTCCCCTATTCTTCTATTGTTTTCTGAACGATCTTCCGGTGAAAAACTCAGGTCCTTATTGATTCCCTTCCTAACATTATCGCCATCAAGCGTATAGGTTCTTATGTTCTCTTTAACCAATTTTTGTTCCAGGGCATTGGCTAAAGTGGATTTTCCCGAGCCCGAGAGACCTGTAAAAAATATTAGGAACGAATTATGACCATTGGCCTTCCTTCTTTCGTTCACTCCAATTTTATAGTCGTGTCTTATAATGTTCTCCTCCATTTTTTAGCTCGTTTTCTTTTATCCAGACCGTAGTTGATTTTATACCAAGACCTTTCGTGAAAATAATACAGTATCATCTTTGTAACAACCTCGGCTAATCCAATTTTTAGTCCTGTAAAGGGATCGCCTGAGATTATCCAAGACAAAATTATAGTGTCTAAAGTGCCCAAAACCCTCCAGGTTACCGTTTTAATCAAGTGCCTTCTACGACTATCACCAATACCAACCTTGACCCATATTCTCTCATGAAAGTAGTACAGTGCCATTTTGGTGACCACTTCTGCCAAACCTATCTTAAGTCCGGTAAACGGGTTTCCAGTAATAATCCAAGAGAGAATTATAGTATCCAGCGTGCCTACCATTCTCCATGTTATGGTCTTGGCCAAATGCCTTTTATACGAAACCTCTTGCGTCATTTACTTCACTAAGAAATATGGGTTCAACAGATTTTCTTTATTGTAAACCAAATCCTTTCCAGTTTCCCAATTTGTGACCTTTAATCCCATAGCGGCACAAATAGCGTGGCCCGCTGCCGTATCCCACTCCATAGTGGGTGCAACTCGGGGATAAATATCAGCGCCTCCATCCGCTACTAAGCAAAATTTTAAAGAGCTGCCTTTTGAAACGATATCCACCTCTTTCCCTTCATCCTTTAGCTTTTTTATAAAAAGTTCCGTTTCCTCGTTCATGTGGGAACGGCTGCCCACTACCCTTGTTGAACTATTCCCTTTTTGCTTTGGTTCCATTATATTCTCCTTGCCAAACAAATCATCTGGCAATGTTTTCGTATCTCCCTCTAAGGTGATTTTATAGGAATTGCCCTTTTCAACATTGGCATAATAGAGTTCTCGGGAAACAGGCACATAGATAACCCCAAGAATCGGGGTCCCATTTTTAATCAATGCTATATTGACCGTAAACTCCCCATTTCGTTTAATAAATTCTTTTGTTCCGTCCAATGGATCTACCATCCAACATACATCCCAAGCTTTTCGTTCACTGTATTCAAGATTCTTATTCTCTTCGCTAATTATCGGAATGCTTGTTTGGGTTAAGTAAGACATAATCACCCTGTTGGATTCCAAGTCTGCTCTAGTCAATGGTGAATCATCCTTTTTAAACTCGGTGCCAAAATCTGCCGAATCATATATTTGCATAATCGCATTACCAGCATCGACAGAAGCCTTAATGGCAAGTAAAAGTTGATGGTCTAAATTAATGGGGTTCAATTTTATCGTCTTTTGGGTTAGTGTTCCAAATATTTTGGCAAGTTCTTATCTTTTTCAGAGAGTAGCAAATCGTTCGGACCAATCCACCACTCTATATTCAGTTCAGGGCTGTTAAAATGAATACCGCCTTCGGCCCCTGGATTATAATAATTATCACATTTATATAAAACTGATGCTGTATCACTCAACGTTAAAAAACCATGTGCAAATCCTCGTGGTACGAACAATTGTTTTTTGTTATCGTTGTTCAGCTCAATTGAAAAATGTTGCGCAAAGGTAGGAGAATCTTTACGTAAATCGACCACAACATCCTGAATTCTTCCGTCCAAAACCGAAACCAATTTGGCCTGTGCATGCTCTCCTTTTTGAAAGTGAAAGCCTCTTAAAACGCCTTTTCTAGAATAAGACTGGTTGTCTTGAACAAAATTAACCTCTTGGCCAATCGCTTCACAAAAATCCTTGTGGTTGTAACTCTCAAAAAAATAGCCCCGTTCATCTTTATAAATTGTTGGCTCTATGATAAAACACCCCTTTAATTTAGTCTCCGTTACTTTGATCATGCTTCTTTGTTCAAAATGCCCAATAATCTTTCTCCGTAACCGCTCTTCATCAATGGTTCCGCAAGTGCTTCAAATTGTTTTTTGTCAATAAAGCCCATTTCAAAAGCTGCAACTTCGATGGAGCCCACTACCAAGCCTTGACGTTCTTCGATAACTTCTATAAACTGAGAGGCTTGCATTAGGGCCTGGAAAGTCCCGGTATCCAACCACGCAGTGCCCCGGTCCAATATACTTACACTGAGCTTTCCTCTTTTTAAATATTCCTTGTTCACATCGGTGATCTCCAGTTCTCCTCTAGCACTGGGCTTGATACTTTTTGCTATGGATATGACCTCGTTGTCGTAAAAATAAATACCTGGTACAACATAATTTGATTTAGGTTTTTTGGGCTTTTCTTCTATGCTGATAGCCTTTCCCCTTTCATCAAACTCCACTACTCCATAACGCTGAGGGTCATTTACCCGGTAGGCATAGATTACGCCACCATCAGGGTCAATGTTGCTCTGCAAAAGCATGGATAAACCAGCGCCATAAAAAATATTATCCCCCAAAATCAGGGCGACCTTATCATCGCCTATAAACTCTTCTCCAATTATAAATGCCTCCGCAAGTCCATTTGGGGAACCCTGAACAGCATAGGAAAAGGAGCATCCGTACTTCTTCCCATCCCCCAAAAGCTCTTTGAATAATGGAAGGTCCTTAGGAGTGGAAATAATCAGAATTTCCCTGATTCCGGCATACATTAAGGTGGACAATGGATAATAAATCATCGGCTTATCGTAAATAGGCATCAATTGCTTGCTTACCGAAAGGGTAAGTGGATGCAGTCTACTACCAGTTCCTCCTGCCAAGATGATTCCTTTCATATAATTTAGGCTTGATATTGCTTTTTATAATATTCCAAATAGTCTCCCGATGTTACATGATCCAACCATTCCTGATTGTCGAAATACCAATCAATGGTCTTTTTTAACCCTTCCTCAAAGGTAACCGATGGTTCCCAACCCAACTCTTGATTAATCTTGCTTGCATCGATAGCGTACCTTAAATCGTGTCCAGGACGGTCCTTTACAAAAGTTATCAGTTTTTCCGATGTCCCCTCTTCCCTATCAAGTTTTTTGTCCATCAATCGGCACAATAATTTGGTCAAATCTATATTCTTCCATTCATTAAAACCGCCAACATTATAGGTTTCACCCTTTTTTCCTTTGTGGAATATCAAATCAATGGCCTTAGCATGATCTTTAACAAACAGCCAGTCCCTGGTATAATTTCCATCGCCATATACTGGCAAAGCCTTATTTTGTATGATATTGTTAATGAACAATGGAATCAGTTTTTCGGGAAACTGATTGGGGCCATAATTATTGGAGCAGTTGGAAATAATGTATGGTAATTTATAGGTTTCTCCATATGCCCTTACAAAATGATCTGAACTCGCTTTTGAGGCTGAATAAGGTGAATTGGGATCGTATGCCGTTTGCTCCGTAAACAAACCGTCTTTGCCCAAACTTCCATAAACCTCATCAGTACTGATATGATAAAACAAAAAGTTTGGGTTGGATTTGGCCAATTCCAAAGAAGCATTCAATAAATTGACCGTACCTAGCACATTGGTCTTCACAAAAGACAAAGGGTCGGTAATGGATCGGTCTACATGGGATTCCGCAGCCAAATGTATTACCCCATCAAATAGATTCTGAGAGAAGAGGTTGTTAACAAAATCTTGCTCGGTAATATCCCCTTTTACAAAAGTATAGTTTGGTTCTTGCTCAATATCTTTAAGATTCTCCAGATTGCCAGCATAAGTCAATGCATCAAGATTGCAGATTTTATAGTTACTGTACTTGGCGACAAACCGCCTAACAACATGGGATCCAATAAAGCCAGCGCCTCCCGTAATTAAAATTTTCTTTGGCACGTTCTTTTCCATGTAAGCTCCCTTAAAATTTTAGCGTTTTCTGGTTAATTGGCTAGAACACTATTTTTTGGCCTCTTTGCGAAAGTACGATAATTCGTGTCCAAAACAAGCTTGGCTTTGTCCGCTAACCCATTCTCATTCAGTATGTGCTGGGCAAATTCATACCATGTCATCGGTTTTCCGTCAGTAAAATGATATAGGCCAAAAGGCTTTTTTCCCAGCACAATTTCCTTTAGAATAAATTTTGCAAGGGAATCTGTATCTGTAGGACACCCTTTTTGAGCATCCGTAATATGCAAATCATCTCCCGCCAACGCCTTTCTTAAAATTGTTCGATAGAAATTATGTCCGTACTTCTTACTGTACAACCAAGATGTACGAATAATAAAATGGTTGGGTATGATTTGTTGGATAAATTGTTCTCCTGCCAGTTTGGACTTACCATATTCATTGATCGGGTTGGTTCTGTCATCAATGGTATAGGCGCCTTTCTTTTTACCATCAAAAACATAGTCGGTAGAAACATGGATCAAGGTGATACGGTGTTTCTTACAAGCCTCGGCCAAGTTCTTCACGCCTTCCGCATTGACCTTAAAGGCTTCTTCAGGATGTTTCTCGGCCTGCTCTACATTGGTAAAGGCTGCACAATTGATACAGAAATCATAGTTTTCTTTTTGAAAGGCCTCAACCAGCTCCTCTGGTTTGGTAATATCCAGCTCTTGAGAGGATTTAAAATCAAAACAAAGTTCTGTAAAATCATGGGCTTTTTGTTGTAAAGAGCGGCCAAGTTGACCATTGGATCCTGTAACCAAGATTTTAACCATTGCTTTTGTCTTCTTTGTCCAACCTTAAAAAGATTAAAAATAAGATGGTAACCTTTTTGGCAAATTATTTTTGCCCATATGTTTTTAAGTAACTGTTTAGCTCCAACAACGCCAGAACCCCAAATACCAAAATCAACAGAATTATCGGCAACTTGAACTTATAACTGTTCCAAATACCCTTTTGTTCCACTCCCCTTGTTGGGAAATCACTGATTACATTGACGATTGTAGATTTATTGGCACGTTCCTCGTTTAGTTCTACCAATTTTTCCTTTAAAACATCTTTTTCCTGAACCAAAGCAAGTTCCCTACTTCTTGACTCCCCAGTTTCTGCCATATTAATACTGGTGCCCTGCATGGGTTTGTCGGCTTCTTTGACCATAACAGTTCTATACAGACTTTGCAGAGAATCTAGCTCTATCAACTGTTTTTTATAAATGTCCTCTTGAAGATCTAAGTTCTGATCATTTATTTTTTTCTGTAGTTTGAAGTATTCATTGACTGAAATGGAATTGATAATGGCGGGTTGGGCTTTTTTAGCCACTCTATTATCCGTACTGATCATGGAAATTTGATGAAATCTAGCATCAAGAGAGTTGAAATTTTTCAGATAATTCTCAAAATCAATGGCCTTAACCGTTGTGGTATCCAATCCACTTATAAATTTATCGAAGAGTTGGATTTTCTGATTCTCATCTGAATAAGAATCGGTAAAAATTTCTTTGATACTGGCCGCTTCGTGCTCGGTAATATTAAGTGCTGTGGCCAATGCAACCGAATCCTGCGCCTTGGCCAAGTCGTTATAAAAAGCAATGTTGTTATAAAGTTGCTGGACGCTGTTGAAATTAGGTTCAACAACCATCCGTGAAATATAATTTTCTGGCAGGACCTTATCCAAAACAAATCCTCCAACACCCCCAATAATGATAGCAGCTGCAATGATTATGATGTTTCTTTGAACAAAAAGAAGAAATAACATAATCAAATGGAAAGCCCCCTTAAAGATGCTGCCTATGAAATTAAAGAACTTTTGAAAGCCCCTTCCAATCATTTGGAACAATTGTCCCAAATCTATTTCATCCGAGTTATTCTGATTTACTGGTTGGTCTGCCATACCTATGAATTGAATATTTGTTTTAAAATCCTGTCCGTAATTAAATATGTGGGCTTTACCCCTGTTGTTCCCAATCCGCCCGAAGCCAATGTGCTTCCAGTTTCCAACGGATTGTCGGATGCATAGTACGCATATCGCACTTTTACATCCTTTTTAATGCTTTTTCGTATTTGGGAGGCTGACTGTATTGCTTTTTGATAATGTACCCCTTCCATTTCCAGCCCTATCACATTCCATGTGGATTCGTGGAAAAACTGAAGGATGTCCCTGTTCTGCAAAGAGGTTCCCAAAACGGTCACCATGGTCCCTTCCATAACCTTAAGGCCATATCCCTCAAAATCTGAACCGCAAAGTTCATTTTTAAAAGGGTAATTATCGGCGGTTCCTTCAAAAATGTGTGCTGAAGGAATCATTAAATCGCCCTTTCCACCTTCTAAAATCCCTGCTTTTCCCATAATGGATACGGAATCTACATTTAGGAAAATTTTATCTCCGCCTTCTTCCAAAGGTTTCAACAACTCATCTATGGTTTCGTAAGCTTGCTCCCCAAAAGCATAGTCCATCACAAATATAACGGGTTTTTCTTCCTGCAGAATATTCTCCGATAAGTTATAGCAGCAGCTTTCATTTCCAAACTTGGCCGTGTCAAAAATCTGCACGTCAATGTTGGCCCCAGATTCATCATCCAAAAAGATCATGCCGTTCTTTTCGGCATGACTTTTTACCTTCTTGTTCAGGGCTCTATATTTCTCAGAGCCTAGTGCTTCATAAATATCCAGGGAATCATGGTCGGGAAAATCCTTGGCCAGTGCTTTTTTTGCGAAAAGGGAATTCATGACACTATGCATGTTTGCGCTAATAATATGCAACGGCCTATGGATAAGGTTGTTTTTCTTTAATGTGGTTTTGATTTTATCTGCCCACTTTTCTCCATGCAAATGATGTCCCAAACGCTCCCGCAATAGGGGACTGAATGTGATGGTTCTTTTATTGCCAGTTGTTTCTTCCTCTATGGCGAGCTTTCCCAGCCAATACATCACATTCAAGAAACGATCGGGGTCCTCCGGGGTCTTGAGTTTATTTGTAATATCGACTACCTCATCAAAGGTCCTGCCCAAGATATTGGCACAATGGATTAAGGCCACTTCGCGTTCTTCATTGTTCTTTTCCTCGCTGAGCACGAACTCCGTTAGCTTGTCCCAATCACGTATGGTGGCATTTCCACCATCAACCAAAACTCTTCTGGAAATTTTGCCGGATTCAACGAATAAAAAGGTAAGGTGGGTCAAAATATCATAAATATCACTTCGACCACGTGTAATCTCAATATTCATCTGCTCATCATCTATACGATAACAGTTTCTTCTTCTTTTTGGGGGAACAATGGCCTTTAGGTGTGATTTGGCAAAGCCTTCGTCGGAAGTCAAATTGATGAAGCGGCACTCTTCTATTCCTTCAGGCAATCTTTCCAAAACATAAATCAACCCATTGAGTTCTGCCTTGTCTTCCGCTATGGTCCCATAGATTTCGGGCCTTAGCAGTAAAAGTGCGCTTCGAAGGGCGTTGCCGGAAACACCAGATGGTTTGTAAAAACCACGGTTTAGCAAATGCCGCATAGTGATATACAAACGTTCAATTGCGTTTGTGGATTCCTGTGCTCTGGTTGTCTGTTTTACTTCTGTTGCCATCATATCTTCTGGCAAAAATAAGTGAATTCCTATGAAAGTTGGACCGTTATAAGTCAACTAATTTTAAAGGGCTGCAGCCCATTCGCCACTTTTCTGTCGTTTGCAAGGCGCTGCACCTTATTTTGACCTCCTAATTTCCCAATAGATTTCATATAATCTTGAAAACCATTTGGTTTGATGCTACAGATTTTTAAAGGCTGAAGTATATTTCCGTCAATCAAGTCCAAATAGTAGCTGTTCTGCTTTTTCATGCTTTCTTCAATGGTTTCGGCAAACGTGTTCCAGTCCGATGGTACCTTCTCAAACTCGATAAACCATTCATGATATGGCAGTTCACCTTCTTTTGGATTGGTCTGTGGGGCAACTGTAAATTCATTGACCAATGCATCGGTGCGTTCAACCGCCTGTTGCAATGCTTCTTCTACCTCCTTGGCTATTACATGTTCCCCAAATGCGGATATAAAATGCTTGATTCTTCCAGATACTACAATTTTAAAAGGGTTTAGAGAAACAAACCGAACGGTATCGCCGAGGTTGTAGCCCCACAATCCGGCATTTGTGGAAATTACCATTGCATAGTCCACATTCAACTCCACATCGGCGATAGTAAGTCGTTTGGGGTTTTCATCAAAAAACTCATCAGCTTTTACAAACTCATAAAAAATACCAGCATCCAAGAGCAAAAGCATCCCTTTTTCCCTTTGTGAGTTTTGATAGGAGAAAAAACCTTCGCTGGCAGGAAAAAGTTCAATACTGTCCACTTTTCTTCCTATCAAGCTTTCAAATTTGGCACGGTATGGTTCATAATTCACACCTCCGTAGATAAACAATTGAAAGTCCTTAAAAAGGTCGCCAACTTTTTTTCCTGTTTTGACGTTGAGCTTTTCAAAATACATTTGCACCCAAGAAGGAATTCCCGCAATAACGGTCATATTCTCCTTTTCGGTCTCCTCTACGATTTTGTCCACTTTCGTTTCCCAATCTTCAATACAATTAGTCTCCCAACTCGGCAATCGGTTTTTTTGGAGGTAATTGGGTACATAGTGAGCGGATATTCCAGAAAGTCTCCCTAACTTGATTCCATTCTTTTCTTCCAAAATGGGACTTCCCTGCAAAAAAATCATCTTTCCATCTACAAAATCCGCATTGCCCGTTTCATGAATGTAGTTCAGGATGGCGTTCCTTGAAGCTTCCACCTGATTTTTTATGGAAGTTTTGGTAATGGGGATATACTTGGCTCCTGATGTAGTTCCCGAAGTTTTGGCAAAGTAGATTGGTTTTCCAGGCCAGAGGACGTCATCCTTCCCTTCTATAATTTGCTGAACGTAACCCTTCAACTCTTCATAATCCCGAATCGGAACTCTTTCTACAAAATCTTGATGCGAACGAATGGTATCAAATTGATGATCTTTTCCAAAAACAGTTCCCTTTGCTTGAGCAACTAGTTGATTGAACACCCTTTGTTGGGTGCGCACAGGTTGGTTCACCCACTTATCGGTCTTTTTGGCTATTCGATTCGCAAATATTTTTGCTGCAAACGCTTTTAAGGACATTTAGTTAAAATCAATATAGTTTTGTGGATCTACCGGTTTGCCCTTTCTCCAAAGTTCAAAGTGCAAGTGTGGTCCTGTGGTAAGTTCTCCCGTATTACCAATCGATGCGATCACTTCTCCAGCTTTTACCATATCGCCTTGAGTTTTACTCAAAGAGCCGTTGTGTTTGTATACAGATGTAATACCTTCTTGGTGTTCAACAATGATAACATATCCCGTTTCAGTGGTCCATTCTGCAAAAAGAACAGTCCCATCGGCGATAGATTTTACCGGGGTATCCCTCGGGGCTACTATATCTACCGCATAATGCTTTGTTTTCTGGTCAAACCCTTGCGACAATGTTCCGTTCGCCGGCGAAAAGAACAAAGTTCCCAAGTTTTCCACATCCCTTTCAAAAAGATTGTATTTATCTTCTAATTCCACTTCTTCTCTTAAAAGCAAGTCCTCTCTAATGGGCGAAAGGTCAACAGAGGCAGGATCTAATTTATATTGTTCGAACAAAGAATCGCGATTGGTCTGGTTGTTCTCGATATCACCTCGCAAAACCTTTCTAACATTGTCCAAATACCGATTGGTATAGTTAAGAACGGTCACCAATGAATCGGTTTTATAAGTAAGATCGGTGGCTTGTCTTTTTAATTTGGTGGATGAATATCCTGGGATATATTCCCGCAGCGGGGAAAAGGCGATTATGAGCGTAGTGAGTCCTATCAATACTATAATGAACATAGTACCTGTCACAAAAACATTGAGCCTATTGAGCTTAAAGGATATTTTCTCCTCAAAGGTGCTCTCATTAAGAATAACCAAGCGGTACTTGTGCAGCAGCTTTCGTTTTATCTCTTTTCTTTTCTTTTTGTCCTTTGCCATGATAAACAAAGATAGTCTTAGATTTTAATATGCATGTTAAGCTTTTTAAAAAGCTGCAGTCGATAAGTTCTTAAAATTCATTTTCAAATGCTAATTTTCGTTAATCGAATATACTCTTCCACATCTTTTTAGTACCTTTACCTTTCTAATTAAAGGTTTTGAAGATATGATTGCTCAAACTATATTTCTTGGTATGCTAGGCCCTTGGCAGATTGTTTTGATCGTAGCCGTGGTAGTTTTGCTTTTCGGAGGAAGAAAGATTCCAGAACTTATGAGAGGCCTTGGAAGTGGAATCAAAGAATTTAAAGACGCAACCAAGGATGACGAAAAATTGGAAGGCGGAAGCAACGAGACTAAATCTTAAGTGATTTTTGCGGCTCGAAACCTGCTGTTTCTTTAGAGGTTTTCGACCAACGACAACATTTTTTTGGCGTTCAATGCCGCAAATTCATCCTTTCACAACAAAAAATTATCACCCCACTTACCTTACACTACTTTAGCGATTGCAACTAAACTGTTAAGCCCCTATGCTTAGCCTCCAGATGAACGATTTTGTTCATTTGTGCAGATGGAGTGATAATGAAACAACTGATCTTGCTTTTTTTCTTATTGTGCTCACTTGGGACATATACCCAAGAGCTTGCCCTATCCAATAATTATGGCGGGAATACTTCATCAACAAACTTGGTGGAGGTGAACAATGACAACAACACTCCCAACGGTTTTTTGAAGCATCTTGATGGACTAAGTAATAAAAAGCTTCACAAGTATCTTAGTAAAAAAGGTGTTTCTGAAAAGCTCATCAAAAAAGGAAATGAGTATTTCGATAAGATGTGGTATGCGGAAGCTGCACGAGTTTTTGATATTGTTCTTGAAAAAACAGAAACCGAACATACTTTGCCATTATTGTCCAGAGCGGGAGATTCACACTATTATAGCGGTAATCTTGAAAAATCTTATAAATGGTATAATGAGCTTTATCAATTATACCGAGATGAAATGCAGGAGGACACCTTTTTTAAATACACCCAAACCCTTAAGGGAACTGGAAAGTATAGAAGAGCCGCCGTATTGACCAAAATTTTGAGGCAAAAAAGGGCTGAGCCTTTAAACGAGCTTAAAAAGTTGGACGTGAGCACTTGGAAAGGTGCAACTGCAGTGAAAATCAAAAATCTTGGCATCAATTCCAAGTATTCCGATTTTTCTCCCATGTTCCACAATGGTTCCGATATTGTTTATGCTTCGGCAAAGGATTCTTCCATTTTGACCACTCGTCGTTATCGGTGGACCAACCAACCGTTCTTGGATTTGTATGTGGCAAAAAGAAAAAATGATGAAGGAGATTTATTTGGTTCCAAAAAATTCTCCAACAAAATAAACACCAAGTTTCACGAAGCTTCATTGGCCTTTTCACCTGACCAAAAAACAATCTACTTCACCAGAAACAACTATGGAAAAAGGTTAAAGCGGGGCAAGAATGGTGTTAATCACTTAAAAATTTATCGCTCTCGTTATGTCAATGATGAATGGACCGAAGCTGAAGAACTTCCATTTAACAGCGAAAATTATTCTACGGGTCACCCAGCAGTAAGTCAAGATGGCAAAAAAATGTATTTCGTTTCCGATAGACCGGGCGGTTTCGGCGGAACCGATATTTATGTGGTTGACATTTATGCGAACGGGGCATTCTCCGAGCCAAAAAACCTTGGAAGAACAATTAACACCGATGCAAAGGAAATGTTCCCGTATGTGACCGAAAACGCATTGTATTTCTCATCCAACAGGCCCATGGGTTTTGGAGGGTTGGATGTTTATAAATCAGAAGGCAGCAACGATTTGTTCAGTGTTGGTATAAATTTAGGAAAGCCCATCAACAGTAATCGAGATGACTTCTCTTATATAATTGATTCAACTGGGGTAAAAGGTTATTTTGCTTCTAACCGGAAAGGAGGAAAAGGAGACGATGATATTTATTCCTTCACATACACACTTAATTTAAATGCCATAAATGGTTCTGTAGAGAGCATGTCAACAGGAGAAGTGATCAAAAGGGCAAATATTTCATTGTACCAAGATGGTGCACTGGTAAAGGAAGCTTCATCAGATGATACTGGGAAATATACCTTTAAGTACCTCGACCCAACAACCGAATATAGTGTAGTGGCAAAAAAAAAGGGCTTTGTGAAAGATAGCCTATCGGTAAAAACCAAAGAAAACAAAAACATAACGGTTTTCCAGACTCTAAAAGAGCAAAAAGAAATTGAGGACAGTGGGCCTATTAGAGATGCTTTTGAGCCCAGTAATGTATACTTTGATTTTGATAGTTATAAAATTACACCCCCTTCCGCCCAAGAACTCGATAAGCTAATCACTGTTTTAAAGGAAAACCAAGACCTATCCCTTAAAATTGAATCGCATACTGATGCGGTAGGTTCCAAAACCTACAACAAATACTTGTCCGAAAAGCGGGCCGAATCCACCAGAGCCTATATTGTTTCACAAGGTATTGATCCCTCAAGGGTTCTTAGTGCTGTTGGTTATGGGGAGGAAAGGTTGCTCAACGATTGTTGGGATGGAAAACCTTGTGCGCCCAAGCAGCACCGTCTAAATCGAAGGTCAGAATTTATTCTCGTTTCAGAATAAATAACCCCATCCCTACTTAAAAAGAAAGTTTCAGCATGCTCTTTTTAGGGCTCATTTGCAGTTTATCGAGGTTATTGTTCATTTAGCCGTTTAGGGCAATATGTCTTTTATCGATCAAACCAGTGCCTTGATGGGAAATTAGAAATGGCTTGGTGTTTTAAACGTTGATTTTCATCCCTTCATCTCTTTCTTTTAGTACTTGCTTAGCAATATTGAACCTTTGCTATGTCTTTAAATCTTAATATCAGGCTTATGAAAAAACTATTACTTATTAAAGAAATATATTTGGAAGGGTTCCGTAATTTGGGCAACATCATATTGGAAAAATACTTTAAGGTATTTGCCTGGTTCAGCTTTATCATGTTCTTTATCGTGCTTTATGCATTTGTGTACAGAATAGCTACCGGCTTTCCGTTTGATTAAATCAACCTAAGCTTTAAAGAACAGGAAAGCCCAGAGCGAAGTGCCTGGGCTTTCCTGTTTTATTCATGTTGGCTTTCCTAATCAGCCGATAAAGAGGAGTCAAATTTTATAGTTTTCAATATTGCCTCCAACTCGAACATATAATCTCTTTTTGCCTCGGAAGGGGCAAAGGTAAACCCTTCTATTACCATCTTTCTATTGTTTTCTTTGTCGTTGATGATGTATGTTAAAAATGGGCCCGCCATCGGGTATCCATGGATTTCCCAAACACCTTTTACCTCAGCGGCCTTTTTACCTCCTATTTCTGCAGGAAAAACATACGGGGCAAAAGCCTTCTCGGTAATCATATAAGTATTCTCATAAGGCCCGGGGATATATTTTTGGCCAATGGAATCTCGCATTCTTACAATATCCTCAACAAACGTGGAATCGTTACTGAAGTAATCCCATGGCATTTCGTAAGCAATGATATTCATGGTTCCCTTCGGAATTTGGATATCCATCCAAACAAAGTCGTCTTCTCTTCTTCCCACCTTGTAAAGCGATGGAACATTAAGATGAATTCCAAGCTCTTCATCAAGAGCCTTGTCTTTGCTCAATGAACGCTCAAATCGTCTTTGGGCCTCGGCAATCTCATTGGCTTTGAATTCCTTTATGGCCTTTTCTGCCAAAGAATCAATATTTTTAATCAATACTTCCTCAGTTGGCCCTGTTACTACGGCCACTTTTTGCGGTTTTGAATATGCGTCGTCTTTTATATGTGCCAACGAGGTTGAATCTTGTTCCACATACAACAATGATCTAGAGTGGGTGGTGGTGCCTTTAAAAACCTTTGGAGGTACTTGGGTAATGGTGAATTTAGGCTCTATTTGCGGCAAACCAATAATCTGAGCAGCAAATTCGTCCCTTATTTTCTCTCCTACCGGACCTCTCCAAAGCTCGGTGTCCATAACAACCATCAAGGAGTTAATGCCCCCTGTGGATGGTGGAAGAAATTTTTCTTTTGGACCTGAATTGTTGCAGGCTCCAAACGCCAATAGAACTAAGGCGATTACTAGTGTTCCTAATTTTTTCATCTTGTGTTAAATTTACGAAGAACAATCGCACAATTTTAGTTTTGTGCCCGGTTTTAGATTATTCCCACTAATACCGTTCCATTCTCGTAAGTTTTCAATGGAAACTCCAGGGTATTTTTTCGAAATCGTCCAAAGGGAGTCTCCAGATCTAACCGTGTGGATTTTTGAACCGTTCGCGACACTTCCCGATGATTTGGAACCTGTGCTTTTGGCAATTGTCTTGGCGATATAGGGTTTTCTTGGGAAAATCGTTAACCGTTGCCCTATTCTCAAGTTATTACTTCGAAGCCCATTCCACCTTTTTATCTGACTGACACCAACTCCGTATCGTTCGGCTATCTTGCCTAGATAATCGCCGCTCCTTACCTTATACCTGATCTGGTCTTGAGCTTTTATCATGTTCGGCAATGGTTTTTCCAAAGAGTCAAGCTCTTTCTTCACAAATGCATAAATCTCCTCTTCGTTGGATACGAACTTGCCTATTTTGGCTGTTGGCAATCGCAACGTATAATTTTTGCCTTCTACTTTCGGTATTATGTTCAACTTGTAAGCCGGATTCAACATTTCCAGTTCCTCCGTGCTAATGTCCACCAACTTGGAGATTTGGTCAAAAGTGATCAGGTTTTTAACATGAACCGTATCCGTTTCAAAATACGGACGTTCTGCTTTTTTGTATTGTAATCCGTGTTCCTCGGCATATTCAAAAATGTACATCGTGGCCAAGAAAGCTGGAAGATATCCTGCTGTTTCACGTGGAAGAAACGGCCTAATGTTCCAATAATTTTCATACCCGCCAGAACGCCGAATAGCTTTGTTTACGTTTCCTGGGCCTGAATTATATGCTGCCAAAGCCAAATCCCAATCCCCAAAAATGCCATACAATCTGGAAAGGTATTTGCTCGCCGCCTTTGTTGCCATGATAGGGTCGTGTCTTTCGTCCACATAGCTGCTCACATCCAGCCCGTACATTTTTCCCGTGCTGTACATAAACTGCCAAAGCCCTTTGGCACCCACTCTGGAACGTGCCTTTGGATTAAGGGCAGATTCCACAATGGCCAAATACTTTATTTCCAAGGGAATGTTTTGGTTGTCGAGCTCCTGTTCAAACAAGGGAAAGTAAAATTGGCTAGCGGTCATCATGCGTTGCATTAAGTCTCTTCTTCGTGTCAAAAAAGATTTGATCACACTCTCCAAAGATGAATTATACGTAATGTTGAAAGGGGTTTTTGCATCCATTCGAGCCAAACGAGCCTTCAACGTGTCAGTTGGCAAATCCACTACAAAAATGGAGTCTTGTTCGGGACCCTTCTGAATCTCCAACAACATATCGCTAAACAAATCTGCATTGTTGTGGAGCTCGTTCAGCCAAAGGCTGTCGTACTTCCATGCCTCTTCTAAATCGCGCAATCTAAACTTACCGTTCTCTTGCGTTTCCAAGGCCATAAGCTGACCATCAATTTTAATATTGGATACCGAAATAGTTGCCTTTTCATCTTCTTGAAGCAAAGTGGAATCCTTCCCTGCATTAGGTGTCACATCTTCTTGTTGCGCACTTAGATAGGAGGTCGTGGACAGTAAGGCCGCGAAAACAACTATTTTCAATTTTTGGTTCATTTGGACAAGGTTTGATTTTTGGGGCGAACTAAAATGGTCTTTTTTTCTGAGATAGTAAAGCCCAAAGATAAAATTATCCATCTTTTAACGTTTGCCTCAATAACTCATAACGTGAGACTTAGCCTAATATTGCAGCGATTCCTGGCAAGGTTTTGCCTTCCAGGCTTTCCAACATGGCTCCACCTCCTGTAGATACGTAACTTACTTTGTCCTCGAATCCGAATTGCTTTACAGCGGCAACGGAATCTCCTCCACCTACCAAGGAGAATGCTCCGCCTTGGGTGGCTTCATCAATATAATTACCTACGGCAATGGTTCCTTTGGCAAAGTTTTCCATTTCAAAAACACCAACAGGGCCATTCCACAAAATAGTTTTAGATGCCAGAATCACTTGTTTGAAGATTTCCAAAGTTTTTGGACCAGCGTCCAGCCCTTGCCATCCATCAGGGATTTTATCCACATCAACAAATTGGGTATTGGCGCCATTATCAAAGTCATCGGCCGCCAAAACATCTACAGGCAAATATACTTGTACGTTTTTGGCCTCGGCTTGTTTAAGAATGTTCAAGGCAAGCTCCATTTTATCATCCTCGCAGATGGAATCTCCTACTTTACCTCCCTTTGCCTTCACAAAAGTATAGGTCATACCCCCTCCTATGATCAGGTTGTCGACTTTGTCCAATATGTTTTCGATGATGGTGATTTTGGAGGATACTTTGGCCCCACCCAAAATGGCGGTTACGGGCTTTTCCCCTGTTTCCATCACTTTGTCTATCGCTTTGATTTCTTTGGCCAGGAGGTAGCCGAAGCATTTGTTCCCCGGAAAAAATTTGGCCACAATGGTCGTTGAGGCGTGTGCACGGTGAGCGGTACCAAAGGCATCGTTCACATAGATGTCTCCGTGCTTAGATAATTGCTCGGCAAAAGCTTCATCCCCGGCCTCTTCTTCGGCATGAAAACGAAGATTCTCCAATAAAAGCACCTCTCCACTTTGCAATCCTGCAACAGCTTCATCAGCCTTGGCACCAACACAATCTTCTGCAAATTTTACCTGTACGCCTATAATCTCGGATACGGTTTCGGTGATGTGGGCAAGGGACATATCAGGATTTACCTTTCCTTTTGGTCTGCCTAAGTGACTCATTAAAACAGCGGAACCGCCATCTTCCAAAACTTTGAGTATACTAGGTTTTGCAGCATCAATACGGCTGGTATCCGTAACGTTGAAATCGCCATCCAACGGCACGTTGAAATCAACTCTGATCAATGCCTTTTTTCCTTCGAAATTAAAGTCGTCTATCGTCTTCATGTAGTGTGTTCTTTTTTGAGAGTCTCAAATGTAAAGATTTCCTTCTTTTTCCATGGTTTGAGAAGCTTATTATTTTAAAGATTCACGGTTTTTAACCTTTTTGGTTTGATATGTTATAGAGGCAAATTTCCAGACAAGTGCCTCCTACCAAACTTCAGCACTTAAAAATGTATCTTTGGAACATGCTTTTTAAAAATGTTTTAGGTCTCGAGCACATCAAAAACCATTTGGTGACCACCGCGGAAACGGGTCGCGTGGCCCATGCGCAATTGTTTGTAGGTCCTGAAGGTTCCGGAGTGCTGCCCATGGCGCTTGCATACGCCCAATATTTACTCTGCGGTAATACAGGTGGTGAAAATGATGGGGGAAACACGGTTTGTAATACCAAATGCAATTCCTTGACGCACCCAGACCTACATTTTGCTTTCCCGGTTTCAAATTCTGATAAGGTAAAATCCCATGCGGTGAGCGACCACTATTTAGAGGAGTGGCGACATTTCGTAAAAGAGCAGCCCTATGGCAACCTATTTGATTGGTACCGACAAATTGGCATTGAAAAAAAACAGGGGCAAATTGGGGTTGATGAGGCCCAGGACATGGTTAAAAAGCTATCGTTGAAATCTTACGAAGGAGGGTACAAAATCCTCATTGTTTGGATGGCGGAAAAGATGAATATTTCCGCAGCCAACAAACTCTTAAAATTGATTGAGGAACCTCCCAATAAAACAGTATTACTTCTTTTGGCGGAAGATGAAGAACAAATAATCAACACTATTCGTTCGAGGTGCCAAATTTTGAATTTTCCTCCTCTTCCAGAGCAAGTTATTACCGATGAGCTTTTACTAAAGGGTGTCGGCCAGACCGAGGCACTTACCATTGCCCTGGAGGCAAACGGTAACTTCAATAAAGCGCTTGATCTGCTGAACAAAGATTCAGAGGACTTGGTTTTTGAGCGTTGGTTTGTGCAATGGGTGCGAAGCGCTTTTAAGGCCAAGGGCAACAAAGGGGCTATTCAGGAATTGATACTGTGGAGCGAAGAGGTGGCCAAAACTGGACGCGAAGTCCAAAAAAAATTCTTGAACTACTGTCTCACCATGATACGGCAAGCACTATTGCTCAATTATAATGCGAATGAGCTGGTATACGCCAAAGTGCATCTGGAGGGTTTTGACCTGAAGAAATTCGCCCCTTTTGTACATGAAAACAATATTTTGGATATTGTAAAGGAGTTGGAACAGGCAATTTTTCATGTGGAACGTAACGGAAACTCCAAATTGATTTTTACTGACCTGTCCATTAAACTTACGCGGCTTTTGCATGCAAAAGCTGCATAAATAAAAACTTACCATGAACAATTTATTTTCGAATGCTACAGAAATTCTAATACTGGTGTTTTTGACCATCACCTTTTTACAGAGCGGAATTGATAAAATTTTAGATTGGAAAGGCAATTTAGAATGGTTGACCGGACATTTTGCAAAATCTATTTTTAAAGGAACAGTTCCTGTGCTTCTCAGTATTATTTTGGTGCTTGAAATGCTCTCTGGAATCCTCTCTGGCGTAGGTGTTTTTCAATTTGCCATTGATGGGGAAACCGTATATGGTTTTTATGGGGCAATACTTGCGGCCATTACTTTATTGATGTTGTTATTGGGACAACGGGTTGCCAAAGACTATGCAGGGGCACAAACCATTGTCGTGTATTTGATTCCCACAATTTTCTTGTTGTATTTGATGCAATAAAATTATTCTGAACATGATTCTTGAGCCCAACCAGAGACCAGAACTTTCCGGTAAAACCAAAGATTCCTATAATCAATTTGAACGATTGATTCTTGAAATCAGAAAAAAGAATGTCCCCGAAAAAATCGAATTGATTATCAACAAGCATATAACACAACTAAATTCGGTTACGGATTCCGATAAAACCTTGAGGGTCCAAATCCGAAAAGAGCAATCCAAAATTGTTGGTATGTTGGCCCAAAAACTAAAGATCGTGCCCATAAATTACTATCGGAAAACTTGGTTTGTTCTTGGTATGACAACCTTTGGGCTTCCGATCGGTGCTGCTTTGGGGCTCAGTCTAGGAAACATGGCGTTTTTGGGAATAGGTTTGCCCGTGGGTATGTCCATTGGCCTTGGGATAGGAGCCAGTATGGACAAAAAAGCTTTTGAAGAAGGCAGGCAACTTGATATTGAATTAAAGATGTAAGGATGTTTGGCAAAAAAGCAATTGCCCCTTTGGTGCCCATCCTCATCAGCTTGGTTTTATTTGTTTTCAATCTTTTTGAATTAAAGAAAAGCAATAGTGCCATATGGGGTATGGTTTCCAACCTTTTATTGATTGTGGCCATGATTTTTGTTATGATTGGGAACAAGAAAAAGTCAAAAGAATAGCTATAACTTATCAATCAAAAAAATGAACAAACAATCAAAAAAAACGGAAGTCTTACCCGTTGATTCTATTTTAACCGCACAAGCTGGCCTTCGAAAGGGTTACGGCGATGGTGCATTAGGTGTAATTTCTTCAGGGACGGTTTGGTTGATTGCCGCTTTGATCGCCTTCTTTGTTTCTTCACAAACTGCTATATGGACCTTGTTTTTTGGTGGAATGCTCATCCACCCTTTCGGTCTATTATTGGCTAAACTTATGGGCATACCTGGAAGTCATTCTAAGCAAAATCCGTTGGGTAAACTTGTTATGGAAGGGACCATATTTATGCTGATGTGCATTCCCTTGGCCCTGCTTCTTTCGTTTCAGAACCATGCTTGGTTTTTTCAGGGCATGCTGTTGATTATTGGTGGCCGGTACTTAACATTTTCCACGCTTTACGGCATAAAAGTCTATTGGGTTTTGGGCGGGGTTTTGGGTGCTACGGCATTTGCTTTATTTTTCTTGAACGGGAATCCGGCAATCTCTGCACTATCTGGTTCGATAATAGAACTCGGTTTTGGAATTTTTCTTTTTCTATCGTTTAAGAAGAAGCAATCACAATGAACAAAAAACCCACTCAAAATGAGTGGGCCTTCAAAATTTAATTATTGTAACGAGTTTAATTCTCGTACTTGTCGTTCAAAATGGAAAGGATGGCATCGGTTACATCCTTAGTTTCGTCACCATAAATTACGGACCCGCTTTCACCGCCTCCAAGAATATAGGTGTATCCATTGGCCTTACCGTATTCTCTGATTTCTTTTTTCACCTTTTTAACCAAGGTATCCATTTCGGCTTGACTGATTTGTTGCAATTGTTGCTCTTCTTGCTGGAGTTGTTGACCCACTCGTTGCCCACGTTGTTGTAACAGGGAATATTCTTCTTGTGCCTTTTGCTGGGACATGCTCTGTGCTTTTGTTTGGAATTGTTGCAACTCCATTTGAAAAGCTTGAGAAATACTGTCCCGTTTTTTGTTCATGGCTTCGGCCTTTGTTTTGAATCTGGCATCGACATCGATTTTCTCTTGATATTCATCCATGATCTTTACGCTATCCACAAATGCAATTTTGTTTTGCTGACATGCCATGGCGGTTATGGCGATAGCAAGAACTACTAATTTTTTCATCTTTTACTTTTTATTGATGCGCAAAAATAGAAAAGCTTTTGGAAAGGAGGTCATTAACTTTATACGATGTGAAATTTAAACGGAAACCCTTTATAAGAAATCTTTATGGGGTTTGACAAATCCATTGAAAAAATTTATTTTAAAGGCTTTTAGAAACGGGGCGATTTAACCGAATTTTTTTTATTCAATAGAATTGCACACCTTGTGCCTGTTTCGGGCCACAACGGGCTTTAGAATGGCTTATTCCCTTCTTTTAAGGATGTAAATCAAGGAAGAATGCTCTTTGGTGAAGATGGCCATGAGATTGGACCACAAACCAACAAAAAACGAACTAATAAGGTACAGCTTGTTCTCCTTATATTTTTCCGAAAGCACAGAGACATAAAAAGCATCGAACCACATGGGTCTAATTTTGACGACCTCCATTTGATGGCGAGCAAAAATTTTGGAAATGGATGTTTTGGAAAAATGCCAAAGGTGCCTAGGAACATCGTAGGCGGCCCAATGGGTTTTATAATATTTGGCATCAAAGGATTTGAAATTGGGAACGGCGATGACCAATACCCCATCTTTTTCCAAAAGCTCAACCAATGTTTTTATTTGTTTTTCCAAATTGGGCAAATGCTCCAAAACATGCCAAAGGGTAATTGCCTGAAATTTTTGTCCTGACACATCTTCCAAACTGGTTTGAAGCTCTACTCCTTTTTTATGGGCCAACTGTCTGGCCCTATCATTTGGCTCTACTCCAACCACAGAAAAACCCGAATCTCGTGCCAAAATCAAGAAATCACCAGTACCAGCACCCAAATCAAGGAGGTTCACAGGTTTATCTAACTGATTTTCAACTATTTGAAGTTTATTTTTCAGATTTTTGCCCTTGACCAACTGATACAAGCGATCTGTAAGTGACTTTTTGGCGTCAGTATGCGAAATATAATCCTCACTTTCATAATAACGCGCAAGATTTTCTGGTTGCGGCCTAGTGACCAGCATGTCCAATTCTTCATCCCAATGCAATTCGAATGGTTCTCCGGAAACGGAAAAGTCTTTAGTTTTTAAAAACAACTTCATTGTAATTATCGGTAGCCAAATATTCATTTTTCAAATCCCGAAGATAGGATAAAACTATGTCCCTCGAAACAGAGCCCTCTATCAAACAATCTTTTTCGGTATCGCTAAAAACTTCCATTGCGATATACCAATTTCCCGTTCGTGATGAATATGCCTCTTCCAAGATGGGGTCCATATCCGCGGTTTGATTTAAAATCACATCAAAAGCCATTGGAATTAAATTAATGGTCTTGGTTGGAATCTCAACTTCGTAAAATGAAAAGTAAAAGGTATTGTCTTGAATTGAAAATGGCACTTGGACATCTACGTAATAATCCTTGAGTTGAAATTTTGTATTGATGTAATTGTAAAATTCGTTAGCGTCCTTTGGGTCCTCAAAAACAAAAACAGTTTTTTTTGGAAGCCCCTTTTTAAATCGCTTTCCCTTCGCCAATTTATAATCTTTGATATTCGGCGCAATACGAATTGGAATACAAGAATTCAAAAAGATCAAAACAAAAATGGCTAGTAACGTTCGTTTCATCTGGCATAGTGTTATGTCGCATTGTAATCAAAAATTGAGCCATTTGCGACCTAAAACAAAGCAAAAAAACGTGTTCCACGTGGAACAGTTTTAAATCTATCTGCCTAAATAAACCAAAAGAACACTAATGTCGGCGGGAGAAACACCGCTGATTCTTGATGCCTGGGATATGGTTGTGGGTTGAATGAATTCCAGCTTTTCTCTCGCTTCGTATGACAAGGATTTTAACTTGCTGTAATCAAAATTATCAGGAATGCGGACGTTTTCCAATCGCTGAAGCTTGTCCGCATTGGTTTTTTCTTTGGCAATATACCCAGAGTATTTAACCTGTATTTCGGCCTGCTCCAATACTTCGGAATCCAATTCATTCTCTTTAACAAATTCAGAAACGGAATCCAATTGAAGCATGTGGTCCATAGTTACTTTTGGTCTAGAAAACACCTTGAACAACTTATCAGATTGTTTGACCAAGGAGGAGTCCAAGGACTCCAAAATAGGGTTGATTTCATCCGTGGTGAAGCTCGTCTTTTTAAAGAAGTGCACAAAACTATCCGACTTGCTCATCTTCTCCTCCATCCTTTTGAGACGTTCTACTTTAGCCAAACCTATTTCATAACCCTTCGGCGTAAGCCGTAGATCGGCATTGTCTTGACGCAATAACGTTCTATATTCAGCCCTAGAAGTAAACATTCGATACGGTTCTTCCGTTCCCTTTGTAATCAAATCATCCACCAAAACGCCAATGTAAGCTTCGTCTCTTTTTAAAATAAAGGGTTCCTTTTCATTCACTTTTAAGTGGGCATTGATTCCTGCCATTAAACCTTGTGAAGCTGCTTCTTCATAACCCGTAGTGCCATTGATTTGACCTGCAAAATAGAGATTGTTGACCAACTTGGTTTCGAGTGTGTGCTTTAATTGAGTGGGTGGAAAATAATCATATTCGATCGCATAACCCGGCCTGAAGAACTTCACGTTTTCGAACCCCTTTACAGATTTTAAGGCTCTATACTGAACATCCTCGGGCAAGGAGGTAGAAAAACCATTGACATACATTTCCACGGTATCCCATCCCTCTGGCTCGACAAAAATTTGATGGGAATCCTTATCCGCAAAACGATTGATCTTATCCTCAATGGAAGGGCAATAACGTGGTCCAATACTTTTAATTCTGCCATTAAACATTGGTGATCTTTCAAAGCCTTCTCGGAGTAAATCATGAACCAATTTACTGGTATGAGTCATATGACAATCACGTTGCGTTTGTAGAATTGGTGTATTCAAATAAGAGAATTTTTCCGGAGAATCGTCTCCAGGCTGCACAATCATTTTAGAATAATCCAACGATCTACCATCAACTCTTGGAGGGGTTCCAGTTTTCATTCGTCCACTATCAAAACCCAACTCTACCAATTGCTCTGTAATACCTGTGGCAGCTTTTTCACCGGCTCTACCACCACCTAATTGTTTTTCTCCAATATGGATTAAACCATTCAAAAAAGTGCCATTGGTCAATACCACGGCTTTGGCCCTGATCTCTAAACCAAGGCTTGTTTTCACACCTACTACGCTATCCCCTTCTATTAATAAACCATTGACCATTTCTTGATAGAAATCTGCATTCGGCGTATTCTCCAAAGCCATTCTCCACTCCTCCGCAAAACGCATTCTGTCGTTCTGCGCCCGTGGACTCCACATTGCTGGTCCTTTGGATTTGTTGAGCATTTTAAACTGTATGGCAGACTTATCGGTAACGATTCCACTATAGCCTCCAAGCGCATCGATCTCTCGAACTATTTGGCCCTTTGCGATTCCACCCATAGCGGGATTGCAAGACATTTGTCCAATGGTTTGAAGGTTCATCGTAACCAACAAAGTGCTTGAACCCATGTTGGCAGCTGCAGCAGTTGCTTCTGCTCCTGCATGCCCTCCGCCTACAACAATAACATCATATTCCTTTTCAAACATACCTATGGTTCCACGTGGAACATTTTGATTTTTTCCTCTTCCTTTTCTCTCATTATCTTCTTCTCCTCTATAGACTTGTCACCAAATCCAGCCAAGTGAAGGATCCCATGACTCATCACCCTTCTTAATTCATTTAAAAACTCAACATCAAACTTCCTGGCGTTATCTTCTACCCTGTCCGTAGATATAAATATATCGCCAGAAATAATCTTCCCATCCGTGTAATCGAATGTGATAATATCAGTAAAAGTGTCGTGGTTTAAATACTCCTTGTTGAGCTCTAAAAGGTATTCATCAGAGCAAAAAATATAATCAATTTGACCCACAGAAAAGCCTTCTGAAATTATTACCCTGTTTATCCAATCGACATAGTCGGGTTTGTTTTGTATTACCAACTCACTTTTAAAATGGAACTCAATCATTATCGAAATAAACCTTTACTTTCTTCTCGAAATTTTGCCGCAAAGGTAAAGCTTGTCTATTTAATATTTCAATGCTATTCTGGTAATCTTGAAGTAGTTCGGGTTTTGTGGTAATAGGATTTCTAAACTGATTTAGATTTGTATTGCTTTCACGCTCCTTTTTGTCACCTTGTTCCATCGATGCATTTTCTAACTTCATCAATTGGTGCTGAATATTATTTGCCTTGCTTCGCGTGCGTTCGGTGATTCCATTATCCAACAAATCATTCTCAAAATCCTCCATTTGTCGAATAAGCTTTTCAGCTAAATTCTTGTCCGAGGAACGCATCATATCCTCCAACTGCCGCTCCAAATTCTCACGTAAAAACTGTTGCTCTTTATAAATTTCATAGACCTCATTAAGATCCATTTCCCCTAATCCGTTGCCGCCGGATTGAGAACCCTTTCCATCATCTCCTCCCTTTTTACCTTTCTCTCCCTGTCCTTGACCTCCTTTTTCTCCCTCTTGTTGACCACCCTCATTTTCGCCTTTTTCCTCTCCCTGACCTTGAGACTGCTTGCCCTTCTGCCCTGAGCCATTCATCTTTTCTTGAATACCCTGTTGTCCCTTAATGATATCGGGTAATTGAAAATCCTGGCCCTGACCTTGTCCTTGACCCAGGTTCATGTTCTGCTGCATATTATCCAATATATTCGCCAAGAAATCCGCTAAAGCATTGGTAGAATTGATTACATATTGTTGATAAGAAGCGCCTTGGTAAATTTGATTCTCAGCAATACTCTCCAAAGATTTATCAATATTGTAATAGACCTTGGTGATTTGCTCATTCACAAATTCTGAAAGTTCAGCTCTACGTAATGAAAGGGCGAACAAACTATCGTCAACGTGCTCGAATAACCTTCTAAGGTTTTGTTGATCCTTGACGGTCCGTGAGAACTGGGAAATGTCTACATCAGCACTTTGAATGTTATCAAAAAGATTCTCCTGTTTGAAAGAAAAAGTAACCAGATTATCCAGAATCTGACGTAACATCTCGGCATCTTCCGCGTCCGTTTCACCACCTCCCATTGAACTTGACTTCATAGATTGGCTCATCTCTCTCATCTTCTGCGCGGCAGACTTCTGTTTCTTTGATGCATTGTTTCCTGCTTCTTGCTTCTCTTTTGGTTGCGAAGATTTCTCCATAACCTGATGCTTATTGATTTCTTCCAAAGCATCCTTTTGATCCTGTTTTACACCATCAGTCTTCTTTTGGTCTGTATTCAGCTCTAAGGGTTTCTGTAACTTCCGATTGTCCTTTTCCAATTCGCGGATGTCATTTTCCAATTTATTGAATTGCTCGTTCAGTTTTTCCTGATTCACCTCACTATCCTCTTTAATCTCAGAAATTGACAAATCCTCCTGTTTTTTGGCCAACTCATCTAACTCCTTTGAAATTTGTGCAGCTTTCTCGGTTACATAATAACGTTTGGTCAACTCTAAAATTTGTTCAAGGTTACGTGTATTTTTCCCTTGATTTTTACCCAACTCTTCCAAACGTTTTTGAAGATCTTCCTTATCAATTTTATCAGCAATTCTATTTAGCTCTTCCAACAGCTCGGCATTCTTTTTTGCTTCTGCCTCTTGTCGTTCCAAACGTTCCTGAAGCATCTTCTTCATTTCTGAATCTTCAGCATTCTTATCTAGGCTTTTATTCAAGTCCCGACTAAACTTCTGCATTAATTCTTCCTGCTTTTTTTGTTGCTGCAAAAAGTTCTTGATCTGACTCTTATCCTCAAAACTTAGGGACTTCTCTTCCTTCTGGATATTATTTATTTCGGAAAGTGTTTCTTCCTGTTGCTTTAAATTCTTTAGGGATTCACCCATTTGGTTAAGCGTAGAATTTTGAAACTCTAACTCCCTGTTATTCAATTCATTATCATTATAAAAAGATGCGTCAAAAACGGGGCTCTTGGTAACCTTTCCGCCTCTAACCCCATCATTGTCAACGACTTCAAAGTATAATTTATACTTCTTGCCCGGTTCCAGCTTCAAACCTGACGGAAACGTATAATAAAACTGATAGACATTAGTACTTGGAGACTCGAGAGATATTCGCTGTACATTGTTGATGTCATCCGAAGGGTAGCTAACCAATCGTATTTCCTTTAGTCCATGATCATCTGCCGCTTGGCCCGTAAAATATGACTGATTTGGATTCAATGAATCCAGTACCTGATCCACTTGAACTGTTGCCTTTTCATCTTTGATAACATTGAGTCGATAGGCCAATATCTCAAAATTCTGCACCTTACTGTTTGATGTACTCAGTTCATAATCAAAATCTGTGTACAGCCGTATGGAATTGGTAAACAGGTCGTCCTCCTTATGGAATGAAAGTGTAGAATCGGAGGCGATCATTCTAATCTCATCCACGTGATCTCCTTGGATTTTCCAAGTTGCTCTTGTGCCTTCAGGAACTTCGGCATTGCCCGTTCCGGTAATCACTTCTGGAATCAAATTAAGGTACTTTGGGTATTCTAGCTCCAAAACAAAATCAACCAAAGTTGGTGTTCGGTAACTAGAAATGGAATAGCTTCTCGAGTTCCATCCGTTCGCTGTTAAATAAAAGCTCGTTTCTTGTACGGGTGCTTCAAATCTATATTCGTAGAACTCCCCTTTACGCTGCATTACCAATTCTTCTCCGTTCATCACCATTTGCACATTGTCCGGTCGCACATCTCCCACTGTTTTTACCCGGACGATCAATGGTTGATTATCCATTACCTCTAAACTGGAATTCATTACTTGGAAGGAAAAGGGTGCCGGCCGTTCGTAAGCCATATCGTAATGCATCACTCTTTGGTGTGAATTGAAAAAAGAAACAATGTCTCCCGTAATCCATATAAAGGCAAACAGGACCACAGGAACTAAAATATACTTCGCATACCTATAACTGTCATTTAAATCAACTGCTTCAGCAAAAGGAACAGGCCCTAAATTAGATGCACGCTGTTCAATACTGGCCATCAACAAATCGGACTTCTGTTGGTTCTCGGACAACTCCAATAGATTAAGCAACTTGTCATCCACATTCGGGAAGTGCTTTCCTATCAGTTGCGAAGCAGCTCTATTATCGATTCCGTCACGAATCTTAAAGAGATACAACAAAGGAACGGCGATGTAACGATATATAAGATACAATTCCACCAAAAGAAACACAATGAAAAGAGTGAGTCTCCACGACTCATTCAACCACAAAACATACTCAAAATAGGTAATGGCCATCCAAAATAACGTGCCTAAAGTCAAAAACAGAAAGATTCCCTTTATCAATTGTTTGGTGTAAAACCGTTTGATAAACTGCTCTAGCTTTGCTATTATGTTGTTGTATGCGTTCAAAATAGGGGTTTAATTATTACCAAATTACCTGATCCGTTGGAAATCAACAGAAAAATTTTGTTAAACCTTGATACATCTACCATTGCAAGCCAAACAAAAGACAGCGGATAAATGCTTTCCTGTTCATTGGCGGCAATGTATCTTTGCCACATAATCATACCTTATTATGAGTCAAAAAGTACGTGTTCGATTTGCACCCAGCCCAACAGGGCCTTTACATATTGGTGGTCTGCGAACCGCCCTGTTCAATTATTTGTTTGCCAAGAAAAATGGTGGTGATTTTGTGCTTCGTATTGAAGATACCGATCAAAACCGTTTTGTTGAAGGTGCAGAAGAATATATCATCGAAGCCTTGAACTGGTGTGGAATTCCATTTGATGAAGGGCCTGGCAAAGAAGGTGATTTTGGACCGTACCGACAAAGTGAGCGCAAACAATTATACAAATCCTATGCGCTAAAACTTATTGAAAAAGGCAAGGCCTATTATGCTTTTGATACGGCTGAAACTTTAGATCACCATAGAAAAGATCATGAGGCAAAAGGAAAAACATTTATTTACAATTGGCATAACCGATTAAAGTTGACGAACTCACTTTCTTTATCCAATGAAGAAGTGAAAGAAAAAATAGTTGCGGGCGAAGATTACGTTATCCGATTCAAGTCTCCAGAGAATGAAGAATTACTACTAAACGATATCATCCGTGGGGAAATAAAAATAGACACCAATATTCTTGACGATAAGGTTCTCTTTAAAAGCGATGGGATGCCCACCTACCATTTGGCCAATATTGTGGATGACCATCAAATGCAAATTACCCACGTCATCCGTGGTGAAGAATGGTTACCGTCCTTAGCCTTGCACACCTTACTATATGATGCCTTTGGATGGGAGGCTCCACAGTTTGCTCACCTACCATTGATTATGAAGCCCGTTGGTAAAGGAAAATTGAGCAAGCGTGATGGTGAAAAAGGAGGCTTTCCCGTATTTCCGATCACGTGGAACCAATCCGAAGGGTATCGCGAAGCTGGCTTTTTCCCAGAAGCGGTTGTAAACTTCTTGGCATTATTAGGGTGGAATCCAGGAACCGAACAGGAGATTTTTAGCTTGGAAGAATTGGTGAACACTTTCACTTTGGAACGTGTAAACAAGTCCGGAGCGCGTTTTGATCCAGAAAAGAACAATTGGTATAATCAGCAGTGGCTCCAAAGAAAAAGTGATGATGAACTGGCCCAAATGTTCAATGCAGAACTTGATGCAAAAGGATTCTCAGCAGAACCCGAGTATATCAAACGAGTCGTATCCGCCATTAAGGAACGCGCCTCGTTTGTGAAAGATTTCTGGGATTTATCCAATTATTTCTTCGAAGCGCCTTCGTCCTACAACGAAAAAGCTGTCAAAAAACAATGGAAAGAAGGCACTCCTGAAATAATGAATGGTGTTACCAATATTTTGGAAAACATCAATGATTTTGAATCTTCCATTATAGAGGAAAAAGTAAAAACATGGATTTCAGAAAGCGAACTTTCCTTTGGAAAAGTGATGCCGCCACTCCGTTTGGTTATTGTTGGTGATATGAAAGGGCCCCACCTTTTTGATATTATGGCCATGATTGGTAAAGAGGAAAGTATAAACCGCATCAAAACAGCGGTTGCCCGACTTTAGAATTGATGGAAGTGTAACATTATTTGACGAATGGCTACTAATACTATAGCCAAGTTTCGTAATTTCCATTTCTAACATAAAATCTAAACACTATGGGCAACTATTTTTTAATACCTATTGCGTTTATCGCGCTCGTCATCCTATTCAAATTCTTTTTTATTGTGAAACAACAGACTGCTGTTGCGGTGGAACGCTTTGGTAAATTTCACAGTGTTCGAAACTCGGGTCTGCAAATGAAAATACCGATTGTCGATCGTATTGCTGGACGCTTAAGCCTTAAAATTCAACAGCTCGATGTAATTATTGAAACCAAAACGTTGGACGATGTTTTTGTGAAACTAAAAGTCTCTGTACAATATGTGGTTATACGCGAAAAAGTGTATGAAGCATTCTACCAACTGGAATATCCCCACGATCAAATTACCTCTTACGTATTTGATGTGGTCCGTGCAGAAGTGCCTAAAATGAAATTGGACGATGTCTTTGTGAAAAAAGATGATATTGCTATCGCTGTTAAAGCCGAATTGCAAGATGCGATGTTGGATTACGGTTTTGACATCATAAAAACTCTGGTGACGGATATTGACCCAGATTCACAGGTTAAAGCCGCTATGAACCGTATCAACGCATCCGAACGTGAAAAAATAGCGGCCCAGTTTGAAGGTGATGCCCAACGTATCTTGATAGTTGAAAAAGCAAAAGCCGAAGCCGAAAGCAAAAGATTGCAAGGACAAGGTATTGCAGATCAGCGTAGAGAGATTGCTCGTGGTCTGGAAGAATCCGTTGAAGTGTTGAATAAAGTGGGCATCAATTCCCAAGAAGCATCGGCACTGATTGTGGTTACCCAACATTATGATACCTTACAGTCCATTGGCGAAGAAACAGATACAAATCTAATTCTATTGCCGAATTCGCCACAGGCAGGTAGTGACATGCTCAACAATATGGTAGCGTCCTTTTCGGCGAGCAATCAAATTGGCGAGGCCATGAAACGCAAGCGAAAGGAAAAAGGTTCAGACGATTAGACTGTGTTTTATCCTAAAGAAAGGCTCCTATGTTAGGAGCCTTTTTCAGTATATAAAGTTAGAAGATTACATACTAACCCAATTTCTTGAGCAACTTTTTTGCAATTAATGAAATGGCAACTTTTTGTAGCAAAGGCGCCAGACCACCAAGAATGTTGGTTGGATATAGTTCCTCCTTGGTGTTTTGGACGGCCAGCTTTACCTTTTCTTCTTCTATTTGCCTTTGCAGTTTTAGAATTTTGAGGTCGCGGTCAATCTCTTCAAATGATGTGTATTGTGTTTGAATCATAGTTCATCAAAATAAAATTTAGAAAATCTTTTCAAGAGTGGCTTTTCGATTTTGTTTCGTAACAAGAAGAATATAATACCCAACAGTACATAAAAGCCTCCAACCACTAAAAAACCTTCTGCTGTAGTACCCAGTATAGTACCAAGCCAAAAAGCGGCGCCCAATGAAAGAAACAGCAGGGCAATGGACACCACGCCCCCGATGAGGAGAACTTTTGTTGCCATGGTAATGCCCTTCATCATGGAACGAAAGCTTTGGAGTCTATAGAGGTCCAAGCTGTTTTTTACGTAGGACCTCACTCCTTCTTCCACCTGACTTATCTGTTCTTTAATTTCTTCAAAAGCCATATATTACTTCTGTAATTGAGCGTTCTTTTCTCTTAAATCTTCCAGCTTTTTCTCCAAGGCCACTAAAATATCATCAGCCTTGTAGCTCATGTTGGATAGTGTATCTTCAAGCTTTTCCTCAAACTCAACTTTTTTGGCATCAGCACTTTTGCTGAATTCTTCTTTGGCATTGGTTAAGCTCTGGGATATATCGTCTTTGGCTTTTACAGCGCTTTTCTTGATTTTCTTTCTTGTCTTTTTTCCTTTATCCGGTGCGTAGAGAATTCCAATTCCGGCTCCTACAACTGCTCCAGTTAATAATGCGGTCAATACATTTCCAGTGTTATTTGACATAATGTTTTAATTTTAGATTAAACTTCAGTTCAATCGAAGTGAGTGCAAGTTCATCTTTCAAAAATCATCCTCATCAATCGATTTATATCAAAACTACAATCCTAGATAAACGAGGGTTGATTCAATTAGTAGAAACCTTAACGCAAAAGCTAATTTTTAAAGAAATACTGTCAATAAGGCCCGTAAATGAACAAAAATGGTGTCATACGCCCCTTTAGTCAGATAAATCCCAAAACAAAAAGAAAACGAGCCTAAAAGGCCCGTTATAAATAAGAATATCTAATGTTTTTTGGTGTTCGAATAAGTATTTCTTATGCTAGCTTTTTTGTTCTAACTTCGCCCAAGTGTCCCTCAAAGTCACCGTTCTGTTGAACACCAAATTTTCTGGAGTTGAATCTTTATCTACATTAAAGTAACCCAACCGTTGAAACTGAACCTGGTCTCCAATTTGTGAATCTTTCAAGCTTGGTTCCAAATAACCAGTTACTTTGTCCAAAGAATCTGGATTAACAAAATCCATAAAATCTTTATCCTTATGACCATCAGGTGTTGGGTCAGAGAATAACCGGTCGTACAACCTCACTTCTGCAGTAATTGCATGAGGAATGGAAACCCAATGCAACGTTCCTTTTACTTTGCGTAAACTTTCCTCGGTACCGGAACCACTTTTGCTTTTGGGGTCGTACGTACATTGGACTTCTAGAATATTGCCTTCGTCATCTTTAGTGCAGCTTTCCGCTTTAATGATGTAACCGTTTTTCAAACGGACCTCACCACCAAGTTTTAGCCTAAAAAACTTTCTGTTGGCTTCTTCTCTAAAATCTTCTTGTTCGATATAAAGTTCGCGAGAAAATGGAACCTTTCTGCTTCCAGCAGCTGGGTCCTCGGGGTTATTCTCGGCTTCCAACCACTCTTCTTTTCCTTCTTCATAATTGGTAAGTACAACCTTTAAAGGATTAAGCACCCCCATTACACGTGGTGCAATCTTATTTAAATGTTCCCTAACATGGAAATCGAGCAGAGAAACATCAACTACATTTTCACGCTTTGCAATTCCAATGGTATCTGCAAAATTTCTAATTGACTCGGGGGTAAAACCTCTTCTTCGCAGCCCAGAGATTGTAGGCATTCTGGGATCGTCCCAGCCCGTTACAACACCCTTTTCAACCAATTGAAGCAATTTTCGCTTGCTTACTACCGTATGACTAAGGTTCCTTCGTGCAAATTCACGCTGCTTTGGTCGTAATTTATCCGAAGATACCACTTGGTCCAAAAACCAATCATACAACTCTCTGTGGGGTAAAAACTCCAGTGTACAAAGGGAGTGAGAGACCTGCTCAATATAATCGCTTTCGCCATGGGTCCAATCGTACATGGGGTAAATACACCAATCGGTATTTGTGCGGTGATGTGCTTTGTGCAATATTCGATACATTACCGGGTCTCGCATTAACATGTTCGAGGAAACCATATCTATCTTCGCACGTAACACATGGGCGCCATCAGGAAACTCTCCATTTTTCATTCCCTCAAAAAGCCTTAAATTTTCTTCAATGGATCTATTTCTGTAAGGGCTTTCCTTTCCTGGTTCTGTTGGCGTTCCTTTTTGTGAAGCAATTTCCTCAGATGTCTGGCTGTCAACATAGGCTTTACCGTCTTTGATCAGCATTACTGCCCAATCATACAACTGTTGAAAGTAATCGGAAGCGTAACACTCCGTATCCCACTCAAAACCAAGCCATGTGACATCTTTTTTGATTGCCTCCACATACTCTTTTTCTTCCTTTGCTGGGTTGGTATCATCAAAACGAAGATTAACCGGTGCATTGTAACGTAATCCTAGACCAAAATTTAGACAAATGGAACTTGCGTGCCCAATATGCAAATAACCGTTTGGTTCTGGGGGAAAACGAAACCTTAAGTCGTTCTGCGTATAACCCTTTGTAAGGTCCTCCTCAACAATGTGTTCTATAAAATTGAGCGATCTAGCTTCGTCTGCCATACCTATAATTTGATGCACAAATGTAGTGAAATCCCATGTTGATAGCTATTTTTCCTGCTTCTGTGTATACAAAGTAGGCGATTTCACAACACTTTTGGTATCGCCTACAACAATATCTTTCCATTCGTCCAAATTAGAGACATATTTGTTATTGGAATACTATATGAAAAAGAGACGCCTGAACAACGTCTTTTGAAAGAATTACAATTAAGGGGCACAAACTAACAGGGCTATTAAGCCCATAACCTCTTAAATACTAACGGTGATGAAAAAAAGTAATTCAACGTATAGCATTCTAGTTCTGGCCTTGGCTTTTGTGCTGCTTGGTACCTTCGTGTCCCAAGCTCAAGTACTGAACAAACCTGTGCCGGCTGCAAACCCCAATTTTGGTAGTACCTCCGCTTGGACAGCAGTGTGTGCTTCTGGTAGCTTCAATGAATATTTTGTAAACTTCACTTGGGACCCACCAATGGTAGGGGGCGATAACAAGTTTATTTTAGAGTTATCCGATAGCGACGGCTATTTTGCTGATCCTACAGAACTTGCCGTTGTCACAGATAAGAACACTACGTTCGATTTTGAGTTTCAGTTTGCTCTTCCTGTAGATATGAGAGGGGATAACTTTAAAATGAGGGTCCGTAGTACCAGTCCCGCCAAGACAAGTCCGGCCTCTGATGCTTTTTCCATGTACTTTATTGACTATAATTCACCATTGCTGATTAGCGAAAATGGCAGTGGATCTATTCCTTCCGGGGGCGAAATTCAGCTTTGTGGTGGAGGCTCTGTAACCCTTAAACCACACAATATTCCAAATGCCGAAACATACATTTATAACTGGTACCGCAGTGGAACACTCCTTGCCTCAAAATCAGAAAGCATCACCGTATCTGATCCAGGCATGTACTATGTGGAACTTGATTATGGAGATTGTTCAGGATCGGCCAACACTCTTTCAAATACTATCGAGATAACCACTGGAACCAGCTCTGGTTTGGCCATTAATGGCAATAGTAATATTGAGGTTTGCCCAGGAGACACACATGTATTGGAAGCTAACATTACCGGTATGGGCTTTACTTACACTTGGTATAAGGACGGAGCAATCATAAGTGGTCCTACCGTAGATCAGAGTACATATACCATAGACGCTGGAATAGCTGGTTTTGAAGGTTCTTACGAGGTTGAAATTGATGGAACCGGAGTTTGTAAAGAGCTTTCTGCACCAGTATCCGTATCGGGCACAGGTTCCTTTGAAATCACCCTGAACAATGAGGAAAATATTGTTTTGCTTCCATCACAGACCAAAACACTTTCTGTTAATACCACCGCTACAAATGCCGCATACCAATGGTATAAAGATGGTGCACCCATTACTGATGCCACAAACAACTCATTGGATATTAATGATGTAGGAGAATATTATGTGGAAGTAACAGATAATGGAGGCCCATGTACCCCATCACCAGTGGCTTCCAGTACCATAAACGTTGTTAATCCGGACTCCTTTGAGTTTATAGTGGATTATGTTAGTTCCTACTCGTCCTGTGAAAGCACCGATGCAACCCTTAGTCTAACAGGGATTAACGCCGTTAATGAAAATGGGGCCACTACAGATGTAACTGGAGACCTACAAAGCTCTTTTGCCTATCAATGGAAATTGGATGGGGTAAATATTGCAGGAGAAACATCTAAAACAATCACCGTATCGAATCAAAACGATAATGGCTCCTATACCTTATATGGTACAATTGATGCTTTCGAAGCATCTTCCAACAACTTGCAAGTAAAGCTTGCTTCCAATGAAACATTACAAATTTCCACAAATGGTAACGTATTTTGTGAAGGAGGCGATGCAATCGTTATAGAAACCACATCAGACTTATCCAGCGAATCTTTTGAATGGAGAAAGGATGGGACCGTTGTTGATTCGTCATCTGAAAGTTTCAACGTTACCGAAACAGGAGTATATGAATTAGTTATCACCACCAATGAATGTCCATTGGTATCGAATACGATAACCATTAGCCAATTTGACGAATCTTTATTAGTACTGGATAAAGCCAAAGACCTCATCATTATTGAGGGAGAGACCGAAACACTTACCGCTAGCGGTGCCGATTCTTATGAATGGTATGATGCTGGAAGCAACCTAATTTCTTCAAGCAATTATTATGACTTTACCGAAGAAGGTGAGTATTTGTTGATTGCAAGCTTCGGTACCTGTACCGTGAGCAAAGTAATTACCGTGACCTACAGGGATATGTTTGCCATACCGAACGTTATTACAACCAATGGAGATGGTATTAACGACCTATGGGTACTCCCAAACACATACTCCAGAGACCCCAATGTTCTCGTCACCATTTTTAATGAACGGGGAGAACAGGTGTTTAGCCAAGCAGGCTATGAAAATAACTGGCCTCAATCCACCACATCTTTCAATAGACAAAACATGATTTTCTATTACAAGATTACCCGTGGTGGCAAAAGCCTAAAACAAGGAACCATCACTGTTATTAAATAAGCAGAAATGCAGACCAAAAAACCTCTACTACTACTTACTATCTTGCTACTTGCCTTCTCCGGAATGAGGGGACAAGAAGAAGGGGCCTATGTGCCTTATAATGTACCTTCACAAAACCTTTTAAAGTTTAATAGGTTCTTGTTGAACCCTACTTTTTCTACGGTTAGAGAAGACAAATCGTACATCAACCTTTTTCACAGAAACCAATCAGTATCTTTTGATGATAACAATCAAGTTTACTTCTTGAGCTATAGTGGTAGAGTTAGCGATAGGAGTGGGGTTGGTTTAAGCTTATTTACAAATCGCGAAGGACTGTTCAACAATTTTGGAGTGCACGCCAACTACGCCTATGGTGTTAGGTTAAGCCCAAAGAGCACCTTCACCTTTGGTGCCAATGTAAGCTACTATCAAAGTGCTTTTAATCAAGACCGTGTAAACTCTGTTGAGGTAGATCCTTTTTTAAACACGTTGGAAAGTAGTTCACTTGTTAGCTTTCAACCTGGATTTAACTTCTCCATCGGTAAATTCGACATTGGTGGTTTTGCGGAAAACCTTTTCGATTACAACCTAAAAACCAGTGAGTCCGTAACAGATTTCAATGAAAAAACCTACTCAGGTCACCTACAATATACCCATCAGTTTGAAAACGGTTCCGGGGTTATGGAAAGCGCTCGCTTAATGCCTTTGGCAAGAGTTCGTAAGGTGGGCGAAGAAGAGATTACCCTTGGAGGTAACCTTATTCTAGACCTTCCCAAATTAGGATGGGTACAAGCTGGTTACGATGATTTCTACGGAGCCTCTGCGGGTCTTGGTTTCAACCTTACCAAAAACATCTCTTTGGGATATACCGTTGAAAAAGGGTTGTCCAACGAGTTCGAAAATTTTGGGGTTACCCACGAAATTTCATTGGCATACTCCTTTACTCCAAATCTTACCGAAGATCGTGTAATGCTTGAAAAAGAAGGCGAGGACTTGGTGTCTAATGATGAGGATGTGCCTCAAGACAGTCTAAACATTACGGATAAAGACCTAGAAATTGCGCAGTTACAAGATAAGCTGGCCGAAAACGATGCCATTTTAGATGAATTGTTAATGCGCCAAGATTCCATAGAATCAACTCGTAAAAAAGATTTGGAAAGACGTTTTGAGACCGTGATGAAAATGGTTCAGCGTGAAACAAGAGGTCAAAATCCAGCATTAGAGCAAAGAGCAAAAGAGGTATACTTCGCCAAAATGGACAGCTCGGACATAGTGACCCGAAGAACTCAGCCCTTGGCCAATCACGGTTTATCCAACAACACCTCAACCAAAAAGGTCATCAAAATAAACGAGACCAAAAACGAATCTAAAGCGGTCTATGCTTCAAAATCAAGTACTGAAAAGGATAATACCTATAGGCCTGTTAAAAGTAAGAACACAAGATTTAAGCCGCACGTTGTCCCAAACGTAGAAAGTGGGCATTACCTAATTGCCAATGTATTTAGGGACACCAACAACCTACATGCATTTATTGAAAAACTTAAGGCACAAGGTATTGATGCAGACTATTTTGAGAACCCAAAAAACGGACTCAACTATGTTTATATCGGTGACTTTAGTAATAAGAAAGATGCATTGGATGCCTATCATACTAAAATGAATGGCGCCTATCAAGGCGATGCCTGGGTCATGAACGTAAATGATGGGAATTCTCAAATAGCCGGATATTCTGGAGAAATCAATCAACCTAACTCCAAATACGGAAGCAATCTATTGTCCAAAAATGTAACAGGAAGCTCTAAAGGAGGTCGCCATGTAGTTATTAGAACTCAATCTGGTGATGGCCTACCAGAGGGGTATTATATCATTGCCAATGTTTTTGAAAACTCATCAAGTGCAAAAGCATTTGTCAAAGAGCTGAATTCAAGGGGCTTGCATGCCAGTTATTTTATTAGCCCACAGGACAAAAACAGATATGTGTATTTAAAGAAACATGAAACCTGGAACAACGCCCTAACCTCTTATTACACCAAACTAAACGCTTCGTATGATGACGATATGTGGATTATGCGTATAAAACCAAACACAACTATTTAACCCCAAACATATGAAATTACCACTACTCAGATGGGGCACATCTATTTGTATACTATTATTTATGTATACAGGTATATCACAGGTTAAAAATGACTTCGATGTTCGTTACGCAAATGAACTTAGAGGGGACCTAACCTTTATTGCCAATAATATTGTAAACAGGGACGAAGGTGGCGACAATCCTGAGGACCCCTATAATTTAACGGGTTCAAGCTCAGAATACAACGATAGGTTGAACATGCAATATATCGATATTGATGGAGACCCTTCGACGTTCAGTTCGAGTAGTGCAACCCTTGCCGTGCCAGACTCTAACTGTTCCTTGGTACGATATGCTGGATTGTATTGGTCCGCCGTTTACCGAGACAATAACAGGAGTAGTGATTTTGACCAAATAAAATTTAGTGTTCCCGGGGGACCCTATATGGACCTAACGGCAGACGAAATTCTATTTGACGGTGATGGTGATGCTGATTTTGGGAACTATGCGCCCTATGCTTGTTATAAAGATGTAACCTCAATAATTACAGGGCTTGCCAACCCAGATGGGGAATATTTCGTAGCAAATGTTAGGGCCAGTTCTGGAGACAATGTACAGGGGGGTGTTTCCGGTGGTTGGTCTTTGGTTGTGGTATATGAAAACCCCACCCTTCCCGGCAAGTACATTACCACTTTTGATGGGTATGCTGGTATAAAATCAGGAGAAACCGTAGATATCCCTTTTAGTGGTTTTACCACTTTGCCGGCCCCTTTCCCAGTAAACGCCAAACTTGGTGTTGCGGCCTTGGAAGGAGATAACAGAATCAGTGGAGACCAATTGGCTATTAGAGCGGACAGCAACGCATCGTTTACCACTTTATCAAATACAGCCAACCCTTCAAACAACTTTTTTAACAGTAATATTACGGACGAGGGAGTTATTCAAACGAATCGCAACCCAAACAGTATTAACACATTAGGTTGGGATGTTGACCTTTTTACCATACCCAACCCAAGTCAATCCGTAATTCCCAATAGCGAAACAGGGGCCACTTTACGGGCCTCCTCATCTCAGGATAAATACGATATATTCTTTACCTCGTTGGATGTTGAGATCATTGAACCTTTAATGAACCTGGCGAAGACCGTAGAAGATATTGGAGGTAATGATATTACTGGACAAGGTGTTAATTTAGGACAATACCTGGATTATGTCCTTACATTTCAAAATGTAGGAAACGATGATGCTATTAACTATACCATAAGGGATGTTCTTCCAATCAATGTGACCCTGGATGAGTCTAGTATAACAATGCCCGCTGGTGTTACCTATACCTATGATCCAGCTACGCGTACCGTATTGTTCACTGTTCCAGATGGTATAATTGAGGAAGGAGACCCTGCAGGAACCATTCGTATGCGCGTGCAGGTTGCCGAAAACTGTTTCGACTTTGTAGATGCATGTACCGATATCATCCAGAACTTGGCTTATTCAACCTATGAAGGTGCCATAAACTCAGCCCAGATTACCGACGACCCTTCCGTATCTGAATTTAATGGTTGTGGTTTTGGAACACCCGGAGCTACCAACTTCTTACTGGACGATTTAAGCGCTTGTAACTTCGACCGAACCGTACAATTGTGTGGTGACGAAGTATTACTGGATGCCGGCGACAATTTTGACAATTATGTTTGGTACCGCGATGAAAATGGAAACAACACCATTGATGTTGGTACGGATACGGTAATCACAGATGGAGATTCCGACAATGACCCAAGTACCATGTTAGTTAGCGACATTGGAACCTACATTGTGGATAAGCAAGTGGCTGACCCATGTAAAGATTTCCAAGAAATCATTACTGTGGAATTGTTTGGTTCGGTTCAATCCAACCCTATTACAGCACTAATCAACGACACTTCCAACACCATCGACGGAGATATAGAAATATGTCCAAATGATGGTAGTGAATTACCAGAGATTTTCTTGTGCGGACTTAACGATACCGAACTCATCCAAATAAACATCCCAGATGCCACAAGCATTGTTTGGGAACAATTGGACGAAGCTAGTTGTGGTGCCGCCGTTGATGGTTGTGCCAATACAAATTCAGGTTGTACATGGAACACCGTAGATACCGGAAACGACTTTTTGGCCTCCGACACAGGTCAATACCGATTGGTGATCAACTACCAAAATGGTTGTTTCAGCAGGTTCTATTTCAATGTTTATAAAAACCCATTGGACCCACAGTATACCAGTAGCGATATTATTTGCGATACACTTGGTAATATTACGGTGACCAACATGCCTTTGACCTATGAGTTCCAACTTGTAGACCAAGCAACGGGCAATGTTTTGGTTCCTTACAACTCCAACCCAAGTTTCGACATCGCTAACAACGGTGCTTACATGGTGGAAATGAGACAACAAGGCATAACCGATGGTTGTGTTTTTGTTTTGGACAACATTGGGATTTTGGAAAGAGATTTCCAAGTAGATGTTGTTCCTCAAGATACGGACTGTAACGGACTGGGGGAAATTGCTATTTCCGTACTTAATGTTGAGGCCCAATACTATTACGAAATATCTCAAGGAGGTACCGTAGTGGATACGCATGGCCCTACAAGTGATAACAACTATACTTTTGTAAACCTGAACGATGGGGTTTATGATGTTTCGGTTACCACAGACGATGGTTGTGATTATACAGAACAAGTCACCATTAACGACTTAACCGATCTTGAGCTGACTGCAAGGGTATCCCAGCACATTACCTGTAAAGAAGGTAATATTCTTATGGAATCAACGGGCGGTAAAACTCCACACACCTATGCTATTTGGTCTTATGTTGATGATAATGGAGTAACCCAAATTTCATATCCATCGGTCAATGATATTCCTGCATCCGCATACCAAACCAGTCAAATATTTGATATCTATGATCCGGGACAATACACATTTGTTGTTGTAGACAGGAATAACTGTCATGATATTTCCAATACGGTTACAATTGAATTTCGACCTGCTGCCGATTTCAATCCAACCACTGTTAACGATGTGCTTTGCTATGGAGATGCAACTGGGTCGATTACCTTTAACTTGATTAGTAGTAACGGTTATCAGTTAACCTACTATTTGTTTGACGCTACTGGTTTTGATGAAGACAATTTTGATGTAAACAATGCTTTGGCCACTAATGCATCTGGAAACTTCCCAGGATTAACAGATGGTGATTATGTGGTGGTGATCAATCAAAGAAAAGGTAGTGCAGATTGTGATTATTTTGAATATTCCACCATATCTGCCCCATCATTTGCATTGGATGCAGATGCTGTATTGACACAAGATTACACTTGTTTGCAAGACGGTATTATCGAGGCACAAAATGTAACGGGCGGAACCGCTCCGTATGAATACAGTATTGATGGCGTTAACTTTGGAGCTTCGCCAACATTCAACAATCTAACGGATGGAACCTATACTGTTACAGTACGAGATGCAAATGGATGTATTTTTGTCACAAACTCGATCACCATTGATCCCTTGGACCCTCCAACGGATATAGATTTTTCAGCGACCAATCCACAGTGTCCAACATTTGTTTCCGATGTTACTTTATCTGTAACAGGGGGGGCGCCAAATCTTGTTTATGAAATCATTTCACCAGCAGGAAGCGCTGTAAACAATGGAAACAATGCTACGTTTACTGGTTTGACACCAGGAACTTACATGTTCAGGGTTACCGATAACGATGGTTGTTTCTATGATGAAAGTTTCACAATTGACCCAGTGACCGAAATTTCCGTTACTGGACAACTAATTAGCAACATTACCTGTTTTGGTGATAGTGACGGTGAAATCCAATACACCGTCAACAACTTTAACACCGATTATGATTACTCGGTAACTGGTCCGGCCACTTTCTCTGGAACGGCCGAAACCAACGGCACCATTTCCTTGACCGGATTGGCCGAAGGAACATACACAATTACTGTTACGGATAATTTTACAAGCTGTACCGATACAGTCGGTGTTACCATAGCAGCTCCTCCTGCCGCCATAGCAGCTCCAGTAACTATTGTCCAGCCGACTTGTTTAGCTGATGGCTCAGTTGATATTGCTGCAGCCGGTGGGTGGGGAAGTTATACTTATGAAATTACCGCCGGACCAGCTGGATATATACTTCCGGCAACACAAACCAATGGCCTCTTCAGCGGTTTAACCATTGGAGGCTCTTATACCTTTACGGTAACCGATGCCAATGGTTGTGTGTACACCGATAACTTCACCATAAATGAAGCTGTTGCTCCGGTTTTAGAAATTGTTCCCAACGACATTTGTTATGATGATGCTGTTGGATTAACCTTAACGGCAAACATCACATCCGGGGGAGACGGAAATTATGAATATAGCTTAAACGGAGGTCCATTTGTATCCGGTAATGTATTTACTGGTTTAGGACCAGGTACTTATACAGTTGATGTAAGAGATGGTAATGATTGTACCGATACGGCTTCCATAACCGTTGACCCTGAACTTAGTGTTGTAGCCTCGGCTCCGAATATAACTGCTTGTGCCACAGATACCAATGTAACCATTACTGCAGCAGGTGGCGATGGAAACTATGTGTATGCCGTGGTTGCCGATGGAGTTGCACCAACATCTGGTGATTTCTCAACAACCAACCCTGCAACAGTTACTAGTGCAGGTGATTACGATGTTTATGTAAGAGATAATGGAGGTGGTGCCGATTATTGTGAGGCCAACTATGATATTACCATTGTTCAAGATGACCCATTGGCCATTTCAATTACCAATACCGATATTCTTTGTAGCGGTGAATCACAAGCGCAAATTACCATTACAGCAACTGGTGGAGAAGGTCCCTATTTGTATAGTATAGACAATGGTGCCAACTACCAAACATCCAACACTTTTGTAAACCTGCCAGCAGGAAGTTATAATATTCGTGTACGGGATGCCAACAACTGTGATGTAACCGAAATTTACACCATAACAGAGCCTTTGACGCTTTCTGCTTCGGCCGCAGTAACTGCTTTAGCAGAGTGCTATCCAGGAATGGGTGCTGAGGTTCGAATCACAAATGCTATTGGAGGAACCGCTCCTTACGAATACAGTTTTGATGGGGGTTCTACCTATGGTGCAAGCTCTATTGGATATCTATTGCCGGGCACACATACCCTTTACATTAGGGATGCCAATTTGTGTACCTATCCTATGACGGTAAACATTGACCCAGAACCAACACCACCAAATGCAACGACCACAATTGACTATGAATGTGATGGTGAGGGAACAATTACCGTAACTCCAGATAGTGCGGATTTTGACTATACTTATGAAATAGATGGTTCACCAAATACACCCAACACGTCCAATGTGTTCAACAATGTGGCTGTTGGCAACCATACCATTACGGTAAATTATACAAGTAATATAGCGCCATCTCCAAGTGTTCTTTTATCGGAAAACTTTGGAGTAGGACCAAATACAAGTATTTCCGAAATCGACCCTGCATATTGCTACGAGCCTCAAGATGGTAGTGTTAGTGCATGTGGCTTCGGGACCGACACACATATACAGGATGGGGAATACTCTGTAACCCAAACCATTGTTAATCCATATGGTTCATGGTTAAGCCCTAACGATCATACCGGTTTGGCCGGAGGAAGGTTCCTTGCCATAAATGTTGGCGGAGTCGCGGGTGTTGGGGGGATTGTGTATCAAAAAACCGGGGTAGAGGTTATTCCTAATAGAGATATCACCGTTTCCCTTCATGCCTTTAACTTACTAAGAAATGGCACCGGGGGAGGAGATCCATCAATTGAGATTCAATTAGTTGACGGTGGAGGTACTATTATAGCAAGTACGACCACAGGAAACATTCCTAAAAATACAGGTGTTAACGATTGGAATAATTATTCCGTTAACCTGAACCCTGGTGCAAACAGCAATTTGGACATCGTTATTCGAACAAACTCCGCTGTGGTCAACGGAAACGATATCGCAATCGACGACATCGAGGCTTATCAAATTCCAGAGGTTTGTACCGATTCAATAACACTTAATGTTACTGTTGAAGATGGTCATGCCTTTGATGGAGCCATCACTGCATATACGGACCTTACGTGTAATGGAGCGGCAGATGGCACCATCACTTTTGAAGCTGAAAACTTTGATCCTGCTACAGGATTTACATATCAAGTTGATGGTGGTGCGGTTTCTGCGGCACAGTTCGCAAGCCCAATAACCGTAACAGGTCTCGCAGCTGGTGCACACACAATCAATATTGTTGATTTAAGAGACCCCGCTTGTTCTGTCGTGTTGAATCAAACATTGACACAACCGGATGTGTTGGATGTTACGGCTTCTATTACCAATGAACTTACTTGTACCAATGGTGGTGCAACCATAACAGCTTCTGCCACTGGCGGAACACCGGCTTATCAATATCAATTGGAAGATGGTGTTGGTGGAGTAATTACTGCTTTCCAATCATCCACCGTTTTTACGGGACTAGCTGCTGGTGATTATGTGGTTCGAGCCAGAGACACCAATCTATGTGAAGATACAACCAATATTATTACAGTTGATCCACCAGCAACCATCGTATTCACCACAACTCCTACCGCTTGTTATAGTGGTAACAATGATGGTAGCATACAAGTAGATGTAACAGATGGAAACGGAAACTATCAATTTAGTTTAAATGGAGGTCCATGGATTACACCAACCCCATCAACGGCAATAACGCATACATTCTCTAGCCTAACAGCTGGAACGTATACTATTGATGTTCGTGATGAGTATGGATGTGCGGGGGTTCAACAAATAGTAACTATTGAAGATACTTTGTTGGCCACAGTGGATGTTGTAGATGTTTCAACCTGCGCCGATGGTAGCATTACTGTTACCGCTTCGGGTGGAACTCCAACATTGGAATATGCCTTTGTTCCAACTACAACAGACCCGACCGGATTGTTCTCAACAACCAACACATATACAGTTACCGCAGGAAACGAGGGCGCTTACGATGTTTATGTAAGGGATAATTCCGCAACAGCTCCGTATTGTGAGTACATGGAAACCGTAACTGTAAATCCAGCAGTTCCATTGACCATGACCGCAACACCGACCGACCCGGATTGTCATGATGGTACTGGAAATATTTTAGTTGATATTACCTCCGGTGTAGCGCCATATACTATTCAAATCATTGATCTGGATAATGGTGGCGCCTCCGACCAGACTGATACCAATGTATTGACATCAAACAGAACATATTACAACCTAATGCCCGGGAATTACACAATAAATGTAACCGATGCATCAGGATGTACCATTACCGATACACAAACCATAAACAACCCTGATGAATTAACGGGCGTAGTAAGTGGAATCACCCCTGCAACCTGTACGGGATTGGCAAGTGATTTCGGATTTGGTTTCTCAGGTTACCCAACAACTTTGGGCACTATCGAATTTAGTGACGATGGTGGTACTACTTGGATTGGTGACAATTCCAACCCAGGTGTTTCCGATCAGTTTACCGGTTATAACTCGGGCGATACTGTTTATCCTTCCATGAGAACGGTAGATGGTTCAGGAAATACGATTTGTCAAACAGACCTGCCTCCTTTTATTATCCCTTATCCTTTGGATGATTTGGACATTACCATCTCGGCATTGATCGTGAATTGTAACGAGCTTCAAGTTACCGTACAAGGATCAGAAGGTGCTCCAGGATACGAATATGCCTATTCCGATGACCCTGCCAATTTTGATCCTGCCACAACTACCTGGAATCCAGGTGGAAGCTTTGACAACCTTGGCAACCCAGTTACTGCAGGTCATGGTATGTACCAATGGACTGGTTTGGTTCCTGGTAGAACCTATGTTTTCTACGTACGTGACAGTGGTGGGTGTGTTAGACAGAGCAATGTCAATGTTAACGACTTGATTACCGTTCCATTGGAAATCACATCTACGGCTACGCCAAGTTGTGCTGGTCTTAATAATGGAAGTATTACTTATACTGTAACCGATAACCAAGCTCCTTTTGAAACTCAGTTTAGATGGAATTTCTATGATATGAGTTCTGGTTCTCCTGTTTTGATTAACAGTAGTGGAATAGTTCCTTATTCTTCCCCTCAAGATATTACTTTAACTGGCCTAGCTGCCGGAAACTATTACATTGAAGTAATCGAAGTTGATGGTTCCAACAATGATAGTTGTGTAGGAGCTACAGAAAATCTGTTGCTGGAAGAACTCGATCCGTTATCTGGAACACCCGTTGTGTTGCAAGACATTAGTTGTAATGCTCCTGGACTTATCCAGATTCAGAACCCATTGGGCGGTGGTGGAATTTACACTTACACTGTAACAGGTCCAGCTGGCTTTACAACCATAACCTCAACATCCGATAATCCTATCGAGATTCCTGCAAACTCACCTGCTGGCAACTATGATGTAACCATGGAAGACCAATATGGGTGTGGTGTGAACTTAGGAACAGTTCCTTTGACCTTAACACCAAATCCGACAATTGACAGTATCCTTATTGATAGTTGTTCCATACCTATTACGGTAACTATTAATGCAACAACAACAGCTCCTCAGGTATTCTACTCATTAGATGGTGGAACTACCTATTTGGATAATGGCGGTGTCTTTACCAATGTATCGCCTGGAACCTATAACGTAGCAATTATAGATAGTAATGGATGTACCGATACCGATGTTATCGATGTTCATCCCCCATTGGAGTTCACAGCTATTCAAACCGTTGCTTTGGATTGTGAACCAGGTGCTGCGGCCAATGCCGAAATTGAAATTGAGGTTATTGCCGGTTCAGGTAACTACGAATATCTAATAGATGGTCCTGGCGCAAACGATCAGGTTAGGGCGGTCCTTCCTTCTAATCCATTTACATGGACAGGTGCTGCGGCGGCTGGAAGCTATGATGTTATTGTGTTTGATATGGGAACGGCACCACCAAACTGTTCACAGACCATTACGATAGATGTGCCGGATGCACCACTGCCAACCTTTACGGAAACACACACAGATATTACCTGCTTTGGCGCCAATGATGGAAGCATTACACTAACAGAAATAGATAATGGGGTTGGGCCTTTGTCTTATACCCTAACACCTATGCCTGCCGGTGCATCATTTAATGCGAGCACTAAGACTTTTGAAAATCTTCCTGCCGGAACTTATGATGTTCGTGGAACAGGAACTAACAGTTGTTTTGATGACATTTTCAACATTGTTATTTCAGAACCTGCTACTATATCCGTTCCAGCTCCTTCAGTAGTTGAATTTGGATGTGCTGTTGGAAACAATACAAACAATGCAACAATAACTATAGACACGGCCTCAATAACTGGAGGTAGCGGAAACTACATTATCTATGAGTTTATTAACGATGCTGGTGCTGTAGTAGTCCAATCTGGAAGCAATCCGGTATATACCGAAACTGATGTCAACGGGGGTAGCTACACCATCAATGTGTATGATGACAATGGATGTTTGGGAACAACAACAGCTACCATTGCGCCATTCGACAGTTTGGATAATGCCACTGTGGCCATTGATGCCGTTGCTACTTGTGTTACCGGAGAGGATATCACCATTACCGCAATTGGTTCTATCACGAATTCAACAACTGATCCTGCAAACTATGAGTTCAGGGAATTACCTTCAGGTACTTTCCAGGCCTCAGGCAGCTTTACAGGATTAAGTGTTGGCACACACAATTTCGAAGTAAGAAATACAGTAACAGGATGTGTCATTACCATTTCTCACGAAGTGGCAGATCCAGAAATATTGGATTTGAATGTAGTGAACACTACTGATATTACCTGTTACGGAGACACCAATGGTGCTGTAGAGTTAAACCTTGTTGATGGTTCCAGTGTAACCTACGCAAGCGCTACCAGCTATACTTTATACTATGATATAAACAACACACCGACCAATTTGGGAGATGATGTTGTAACAACTGGTTCTGATGCTGACGGAAGTTTTACCATATCGGGGCTTGCAGCAGGAACTTATTACATAGAAGTTACCGATACCAACCCTCCAGGTGCGGCTTGTGTGTACAGTGAATCATTTAATATTGCAGGACCTGCTGCTGCAATTACAGGAGCAACTGTTGTTACGGATATTACCTGTGTGGGCAACGATGGTGCTATTCAAATTACCAATGTTGTCGGTGGTTGGGGTGGATATTCTTACTATGTCGGAACCACTTCTCCAACAGGGCCTGGTGATTATGTCGCAAGTCCAAACTTTACAGGTCTAGCTGTTGGAACTTATGAAGCTTGGGTAATTGATTCCAGCGGTTGTGAGCAATTGGTGGATACTATCACCCTAACAGATCCTGTTCCAATTACTGCATCATTGCAGATCAATGTGGAAAACTGTACCAATTTACAAGGTGAAATCCAAGTTGTTGGAACAGCTGGAGGTCAGGGAAGTAATTATACCTATCAATTGATCAGAAATGGATCTAACGTAGGTTCACCACAAACCAGTGATGTTTTCTCTGGATTGGGTGCTGGTTCTTACGAAGTATTGATTGCCGATCAGTGGTCCTGTACCACAACAGTTGGTCCAGTTGTACTAACTGATGCCATGACGGCTAACACTACCGTGGTTAAACCTATCGATTGTACCGTAGATCCAGGTGGTCAGATTACAGTAAATGTTTCAGGTGGTTCTTCCAACTTGACCTTTGATGTAGTGTATCCTGATTTAACAACAACGGATAGCAATACAACAGGAATATTTACCGGACTAATGCAGCCTGGTGTGTATACCTTCACAATAACCGATAATGATACAGCGACACCTTGTATTTATGTGGTAACACAGGAATTGGACGATAAGGTAGATCCAATTATCGATGATGTTATTGTTGATGATGTTAACTGTTTTGGCGGTTCTGATGGAAGTTTGACAGTGGTATTGGATCCTACAACCGTGGTTGATCCAGTATATACCTACGAGCTTTATCAGATGTCCGACTTGGTAAATCCTTACCGATTCGCACAATCAAGCCCTGTATTTGATAATCTACCTGCTGGTGATTACCAAGCTAGAGTTATCTCATCAAGAGCTTGTGAGGATACATTCGATGTTACTGTGGGAGAGCCTACAGTATTGGCGGCTTCTGCAACTGCAACAGATTTTGCATGTAGTCCTTCCAACTCTGTTATTGAAGCAACCGTAACAGTATCTGCAACTGGTGGAACGGCACCATATTTCTATAGTTTTGAAGGAAACAGCTTTACTTCGAATGCAACTTTTGATGTAGTGGACGATGGAACTGTTCAAACCATTAACTACATCGTTAGGGATGCCAATGGTTGTGAATATCCTGATAGTATTGATGTTCAACCTTTGAACACTTTCACATTAGCTGTCAATCAAGATGTTGCCATTTCCTGTGTTAATCCAGAAACAGTAACCTTAACTGTTACGGAAAGCATTGGTGGTGATACCTATACTTTTGAATTGTTGCCTGTTGGAAATCCTTATGGATCAATGACAGCCTCAACCAGTACCACAGCTACTTTTGAGTTGACAGAACCTGGAAGCTATACGTTTAGAGCAACCAACGACACTACAGGTTGTTATGTGGAAACTGTGCATACCATAGCTCCATACGATACCATTGACGTTGTAGCTACAGCTACATCACCGGCCATGTGTTTTGGTGATGCAGGAACCCTGGAAATAGATGTAACCGGATATACAGGAGCATACGATTTTGAGGTGTTCAATGCCGATGGTACAACTACAGGAATCATGGGAAGTGGAAATACTTCGACCAACCCAATGTCCATTACGGATCCATTATTGGTGGGTGGAAACTACTTTGTTCGCGTTTCCGAAACAGGATATCCGGAATGTATTGAAGACTCGAATACCATTACCATAGTTTCTCCAAGTTCAGCATTGGATTACACTCCACAAGAAGTGGCCAATGTAACCTGTACCAACGACCAAGGTGAAATTTTGATAGCCCCAACGGGAGGTTACGCACCATACGATATCGTATTGACCAATACTACTACATCCCAAGTATACACCATAAACGATGTGCCTAGCCATGTATTCACAGGTTTATCTGCTGGAGTTTATACCGTAAGGGTTACCGATAATGGAGGATGTATAGAAGATAGGGCAATTACCTTAATTGAACCCACTCCAATTATTGCAGATATTGATGCTGCTCCAATAGACCTATTATGCTACGGTGCAGAAAGTGCATCTATTTGGGCGCATAATGTTTCTGGTGGTGAAGGTTCCTATGTCTATCAATTGAATTATTACGATCCAACAGGTACAAACATTGTATTTACCACTGGGGAGCAAAGTAGTGATACGTTCACCGGATTGGGAGCTGGAACCTACAGCATTACCGTATCCGATGGTTGGAACTGTGGTGTGGAAACACCTCAGGTGACCATCACCGAACCAACGGAAGTTGAGGCTTCTCTTGTTCAAGTAAGTGCAATGACATGTATCGATGATGCACAAATTATGTTGACTGCAACTGGTGGTACAGCACCCTATTTCTATAGTGTGGATGGAGTTTCATTCAATCCTATGAGCGGTGGAGATACTCATACATTCGTTGTGGGGCCAGGCGTATATCAATATTATGTACGTGATGCCAATGGTTGTGATGCATTGATATCCAATCAAGTAACTGTTGATGAAGTTCCAGAATTGATGCTCGATATAGACGAGTCTGCAGCCATCATTAACTGTATGGGAGAAGCATCTGCAACCATTATTGCACAAGCAACAGGTGGTCTGGGCAACTATAGCTACGAATTGTTCAGCGATGCTGCATTGACCAATTTAGTTGATGGTCCACAAGCCAGTGGAACTTTTAACGGACTAATGGCCGGTGATTACTATGTACGAGTAACCAGCGAGGACTGTGTTGAAGTATCTCCTGTAATTACCATTATAGATCCAGAACCATTGGTCATAGAAACAGAAGAGTTTACAAATATTACATGTTCAGGAATGAACGATGGTACTATTACTGTTGAAGTGTCGGGTGGAACCGGTGAAATCCTTTACGCTATTTCACCAAATCTAGATCAGTTTGATACGACGAACACATTTACTGATCTAGAACCCGGCATCTATGATGTAATCGCCCAAGATGTAAATGGATGTTTCATTACATTCCAATTCGAGCTTACACAACCCGAACCTGTTGTGGCAGAAGCTATCAACATTATGGATGAAGTGTGTTTTGAAAGCGGTGATGGTTCCTTTGAAGTTCAAATATCTGGAGGTACCGCACCTTATGAAACCAGTTTAAATTCCAGCGCCGATGCAAACTTTGTCCAAGACCAGTTCTTGTTCCAAGATTTAACTGCAGGAACGCATGTTGTTTTTGTAAGGGATGCCCAAGGTTGTGAAACCAACGTAATTGTAGAAATAGAGCCAGGTGTTAACCTTGCCGCTACAGTAACACCTATGTATGAGTGTACAGGAAATATTCCAGACAATTATTTAAATATTGTTTTGGAAGATGAATCCATTGTCAATGATTTAATGTACGCATTGGATTCTACAGATCCTGCGGACATGCAGTTAACAGCAGACTTTACGAATATGGTGCCAGGTGACCATTATATTACCATTGCACATGCCAATGGATGTATGACCACTTACGATTTCACCATTGAGGCATACGAACCATTAACATTGACGTTGGAGAATAACAATATCAACCAAATTACAGCAATAGCTGAAGGAGGTGTGGAAGATTATACCTTCTACTTCAACGATATTGACAATGGAACCGACAACACATTCTACATCAACAGAACCGATACGTATACAGTAACCGTGGTTGATCAGAATGGTTGTGAGGCTACTGCAGAGATATTCATGGAGTTCATAGATGTTGAATTCCCGAACTTCTTTACCCCAGATGGAGATGGATTGAACGATCTATGGATTCCGGATAACATTGAAGGCTTCCCTGACGTACTAATTAAGATTTATGATCGTTATGGTAGAGTAGTGGAAGAGATGACCCGAAACGTTCAAGGTTGGGATGGAAATTATGATGGAAAACCATTGCCTACCGGAGACTACTGGTATGTTGTTCAACTCCAAGGAGAATTGGATGACAGAGAGTTTGTTGGACACTTTACACTGTATCGACAATAACACTTAACCTACTTTGACCCCATGTTAAAAAAAGTATACTCAACTATCCTATTGTTTTCCTTGGCACTTTGTGCCAAGGGACAGGAGTTGACCGTACCCCAGTTATCCCAATACATAGCCGATAATCCATTTTTAATGTCCCCTACTTATGCAGGTATAGGAGACCATATAAAAGTTCGTTTAAACGGCTTAACACAGTGGGTGGGGATTGAAGATGCTCCAGATACCCAAACCTTGGCAGCAGATGCCAGAATAGGCAATAGATCTGGTGTTGGTATGCTTCTTTATAACGATAGCAATGGTTTTACGAGACAAAGAGGAGCAAGGGTTTCCTTTGCCCACCATTTAACATTGGATAGATATGATGACGTTTTTCTCTCTTTTGGCCTGTCATATAACTTCAACCAATTTAGGATAGACGTGGAGCAATTCGAAGCCAACAATGGACAATTACCAACAGATGATAAGGCTACCACAAATCATAATTTTGATCTTGGTGTGCTTTACAGGTACGATAAATTTTATTTTAGTTTAAATGCCGGAAACGTGCTAAATAAGGATCTGTCCAATTTCAACACCGATATCATCCGTATTGAGCCCAACAAGCTCCGAAACTATTACGTATACACAGGATACAGTTTTTCCAAAAGTAAAAACAGTAAATTGGAAATAGAACCCTCAGTATTCTTCCAATGGTTCGAAAGTGACGGTCGTTCCGTTACTGATTTGAATACCAAATTCCGCTTTCGAGATTTTGAAGACTATTATTATGTAGGTCTTACCTATCGTTTTTTAAATGACCAATTGGGAGAACCCTTATACATAGCCCCCATTGCCGGATTTAAAAAGAGTAATTTCTATTTTGGCTATTCCTATCAGGTAATTACAAACGAAATTTTAGGTTATAGTACAGGTACTCATGTTCTTACTGTAGGGATGGACTTATTCCAAGGTATAAGTAACTGTAGATGTATGTATTGATTTAAAACGTTTTGCCCTATTTTTGCCCTTTCTTAATTCAAAGTTTTGGGAAAGATTAGGTTAAAGAACGTTAGAATACATTCCAACCACGGGTGTTTAAAGGAAGAAATGCTTATTGGGAGCGATTATAGAGTCGATCTCGAGGTTACTGCAGATCTTGCTAGACCTGCTATTTCCGATCAGCTTATCGAAACGGTGGACTATGTCCATCTAAATAACATTATAAAAGAAGAAATGACAGTCCGCTCCAATCTTTTGGAACATGTGGCAAAAAGAATTATTGATCGCATATTTGGTGAAATTCCTGAAGTAACCGAAGTGGAGGTGGAAGTTTCTAAAATAAACCCACCTATCGGTGGTGATGTGGAAAGTGTTTCGGTGAAACTCGGAATTACTCGATAAACCGCTAGCTCTAACCTACTGATACTGTTTAACTTTTTTTAATTTTGTCTACAACAATTTAAACGGCATTGTGGTCGAATTGGATAGACAAAGTCCCGCAAGGATTTTTATGGTGGTTCGAGTCCACCCGATGCCTCTAAGATATACTTTTCATAAAAGTAACACTCATTTCCATTTAGATTATTTTTCAATCTAAATATTCATAAAATATTTTTAGCTTTGCGATCCAATTGGCATCGTGGCCGAGTGGCTAGGCAGAGCTCTGCAAAAGCTTGTACAGCGGTTCGAATCCGCTCGATGCCTCAAAACCCAGTACTTAGTGCTGGGTTTTTTGTTTATAGTTTCTCTATTTTTTCTATTTCTTGTTTGATATCGAACTTGTCCTTGGGCAAGAAACCTTTGATGATCAATACAATTCCACAAATAATCAAAACTATTCCCAATCCCTTTTTTATAAGTACAATACGTTCCTGGGTTAAATAGCGCTTTAATTGTTTGGCCAAAACTATCTTGAGAAGATCCGTCCCAAAATAAACCAGTAAAACCGTAATAAAGAAAACCATCATCCTATTCGGGTTATTATCCAAACTGGGACCTACAACAATAATCAACCCTAACCAAAAAGCAAGGACACCTATGTTGATGAAGTTTAAAAGAAAGCCTTTTACCAATAGACCAAGATATGTTCCTTTAGAAGCCTTTACATTGGCTTTCTTTTTTGGTTTTTTCACAAATAGAACAATTCCATAAACCAGAAGAATCATCCCCCCAAATACAAAAAGACCAGGTTCGTTGCTTAGGTTTTCCAACAATTGAAAACTACTGAAATAAGCTATCAACAAGAAAACAATATCGGCAATAATAACACCTACATCCAAGCTTACACCTGCCCTGAAGCCTTTAGTGGCACTTGTTTCCAATAAAACAAAGAAAACAGGACCAATCATAAAGCTCAACAAAAATCCCAAAGGAATCGCGGCTTGGATATCATCAATCATTTTAATTACATTCTTTTAATTTTTCCACCAAAAAGAGTGTGCTCATCCATTTTTTTTGGGTCTCCATACACCAATACTTCACCTCCGGCCTTTACATTGGCCTTTACATAATCTGCTGCATAAATTTCAGCATTTCCTCCTGCATTTACATTAATTGTGGTGAACTTTGTTTTAAATGTTCTTCCATTGTAGGTGCCACCAGTATTGATAATCACATCTTGAGTATTGGAAAATCCACCTGTAAATATTTCTCCGCCCGAAACGGCCTTAATCAACAGTTGGTCCACTTCGCAATTAATTTCCAGTTCTCCACCTTCTTGAGCCTTAAGTTCTAAAACTTCTTGCACATAGGTATTATCAGAAGATATTCTGGCATCTTCATTAACATCAATCACCACCAACTCTTCAGAATGGTATAAATCCACATATGTTCTATATCCGCTAAATATTTTAACGATTTCCATCCGAATTTTCAATACCCCATTATTATTAACAATGGCAACATTATCAGTATTGGCACCGGTAATCACCGCTTTGTCTTGGTTGGACTTGATTAAATTAATCGAAATGCCATCAAACCCTTTTATTTCGGTAAACTTTTGTAGGTTTTTGGTTATGGCTCCATCCTGGGCTTCAATATATTGAAGGGATAGGAACAAAATAAAAATCGTAATTGTTCTCATGTTATAAAAATTTGGTTCTCAATAGGATAACAAATTTTATTCCAAAATAGTATTATTTCTTTTTACCGATCAACGAAAAGTCCAAATGTCGTTTGATCAAATCAGTGCTCTTTACCATCACATAAACCTCGTCACCCAACTGATACATTCGCTTGGTTCTTTCCCCGATTATAGCATATTGGCGTTCATCAAAAATGTAATAATCATCCTTAATGTCCCGGATACGAATCATCCCCTCACATTTGTTTTCCACAATCTCCACGTAAATTCCCCATTCGGTAACCCCAGAAATTACGCCTAAAAACTCTTGGTCCTTATGGTCTTCCATAAACTTGATCTGCATGTACTTAACAGAATCACGTTCCGCATTGGCTGCCAACAGTTCCATATCAGAAGAATGTTTGCATTTTTCCTCGTACGGCTCAGCTTTTGGCGTTTTCTCCTTATCCAAATAATGCTGCAGTAAACGATGCACCATCACATCGGGATAACGTCGAATCGGCGAGGTAAAATGGGTATAATATTCAAATCCAAGTCCATAGTGCCCAATATTTTCCGTTGTATAAATGGCTTTGCTCATACTTCGAATGGCCAAAGTATCTACCAAGTTCTGTTCTTTTTTACCTTTTACATCTTCCAATAATTTATTCAGAGATTGATTAATGGTCTTACTATCCTTTAGATTGATACTATGTCCAAATCTGGAAATAACCCCGTTCAGGGCCATTAATTTATCCTCATTGGGCTTGTCGTGAACCCGATAAACAAATGTTTTCTTTTGTTTACCAATATACTCTGCCACTTTTCTATTGGCCAACAGCATGAATTCCTCAATCAACTTATTGGCGTCCTTGGCTTCTTTAAAATATACACCTACAGGTTCGTTGTCTTTGGATAGATGAAACTTTACTTCAATCTTATCAAATGAGATAGCTCCGGCATCCATGCGGGCCTGCCGCATAATTTTGGCCAAACGATCAAAAGTTAGCACAGCTTCCACAACTTCGTCCGAAACGGAGTAAGCTTTTTCCCTAATGGATACTTCTTTTGAAATTTTATTTTGTTCGGTCTCAATAATATGCTGCGCCTCTTCGTAGGCAAAACGTTCATTGGAATTAATGACCGTCCTACCAAACCATTGTTTTACCAACTTGGCGTTATCATCCATTTCAAAAATGGCCGAAAACGTATATTTTTCTTCATTGGGTCGTAGCGAACACGCTTTATTGGAAAGTACCTCTGGTAACATTGGAACTACACGGTCCACCAAATATACCGAAGTGGCACGATCATATGCTTCTTCTTCCAAAATTGTATCGGGTTGTACATAATGCGAGACATCGGCAATATGAATACCTATCTCATAATTTCCATTCTCTAATTTTTGAAAGGAAAGTGCATCATCAAAATCCTTGGCATCCTTGGGGTCAATCGTAAAAGTGAGTACATCCCGCATATCCCTACGCTTGGTAATCTCCGATTCTTTTATACTGGTATCCAAGGTTTTGGCAAACTGTTCCACTTCATACGGAAACTCATGTGGTAAACCATATTCCGCTAAAATGGCATGTATCTCGGTATTATGTTCCCCTGGTCTGCCCAGTACTTCAACAATTTCTCCGTAAGGTGAATCGGCACCATCCGGCCAATCGCCAAGGTTCACCAACACTTTGTCCCCATCCTTGGCTTTCTTCAATTTTTCCGGTGGAATAAAAATATCGGTGTACATTCTGGAATCCGTAGGACGTACAAAGGCAAAGCTTTTTTGTTTGTCCACAATACCCACATAAGAAGTTTTTTTTCTCTCGAGCACTTTGGCAATCTCACCTTCCATTTTCTTGCTTTTACGCTTGGGTTTTATAAATACCTCAACCGTATCGCCATGGAAAGCACCATTTAAATTATTGTTCTGTACAAATATGTCATCATCCAATTCATCCACCACAATATAGGCGTTACCACTAGTGGTTAAATCCACTCTCCCTGTAAAATAAGTATGGAGCGATGGTTTCTTCTGATATTTCCCCCTCTCTGGCTCTACAATTCGTTCGCTGGCCTTTAACTGACCTAAACGTTTGATTAAAAGGTTCCTATCTTGGGTGTCATCTATACCTAATTTTGAAGCTATTTGCTTGTAATTGAAGGCTTTGGACGGTTCTTTTTCAAGTACGGTAAAAATGCCCTTCGTTATTTCATTCTTTCGCTGACTACCAGCTCTCTTCTTTTTCTTCGACATTAACGTCCTTATTTTTTTGAAAAATACAAATTATAATCCTTGACCAACAAGGAAAGGAAGAGTAATCATAAACAAAAGGACTTTTATCAACAATTATCAATATTATATTTTTTCTTCTTTTTTAAATTTAATTAAAATGATGATTATGATAGATCGTTGAAATGTGTAATAAAATTTTCAAGAAAAAGTTGCTTTGAACGATTAGAACATTTTGTTCACAATTTATCAGACAATAAGAAAATTAATAATCAGCCTTTTATAATTTTTATACACGGTTTTTAATAACCGTTGTCAACATGAATTTATTGAAAAGTTAATGTATTTTTAATGTTAATTACCCACGATAAAAAGTTTATATAGGTTGATTAAATTTTAATGGAATAATCCTCCAACATTAAATAATTATTTCTACTGATCGATTTTCGTTAAAAACAAAATTTGGTTACCAATAGTTTTATCAAAATAGTTAACAAAATGGCAATATTGTTAATTGGTTGTTTTTTAACCGAATGCAAAAACCTCCTCGTTTTTATAAACAATTAAAAATTAAAAGATATTGTACCTTTGTATAGCATCCATTTTAATAGAAAACCATGAAAATTGCAATAGGGAACGATCACGCCGGAACCGATTATAAATTGGCTATTATAGGGCTACTAAAATCTAAAGGAATTGAAGTAGTAAACTATGGTACCGATGGCACCGACAGTGTTGATTATCCTGATTTTACCCACCCTGTGGCCACCGATGTAGCAGAAGGAAATGTTGATTTGGGTATAGTGTTGTGCGGCAGTGGCAATGGTGCCACAATGACAATTAACAAACACCAAAATGTTAGGGGCGCCCTTTGTTGGAACAAAGAAATTACCCAATTGGCAAGGGAGCACAACGATGCCAATATTTTGAGTTTGCCTGCTCGTTTTATATCACTTCCGCAAGCACTGGATATGGTCGAAACCTTTTTGAATACAGAATTCGACGGAGGCAGGCACGAGCGAAGAATAGAAAAAATTCCTTGTAGATAGATTTTATGGGTCACCACCACCATCATGGGCATTCACATGCACATCCTGATCTAAAGGGAAGAAATCTACTTATATCCATTGTTCTTAATATTGGTATAACACTAGCACAGGTTATAGGAGGTTTGCTTTCAGGGAGTTTGGCCTTATTGTCCGATGCACTCCACAACTTTAGTGATGTTCTTTCTTTGGTAATTAGTTATGGTGCAAGAATATTGGGTAAAAAGAAAGCCTGTAAGTATAAAACATTTGGGTACAAACGCGCAGAAATTTTAGCGGCGTTTATCAATGCCGCCACTCTAGTGGTTGTTGCACTTATTTTAATTAAGGAAGCGGTTGAAAGATTATTGGATCCACAAGAAATAGAATCGAATCTGGTTATTTGGCTTGCATTGATTGCCATTGCCGGTAATGGTTTTAGTGTGTTGTTGTTGAAAAAAGATGCCGAACATAATATGAACATGAAATCGGCCTACCTGCACTTGTTTACCGATATGATGGCTTCCGTAGCAGTGCTGATAGGTGGTATTTTGATGAAGTTTTACCAGATATATTGGGTAGATGCCATATTGACTATGATCATAGGGGTTTATTTGATCTACATGGGTTATGATTTGTTGAAGGAGTCCACCAAAGTTTTGATGCTTTTTACTCCTAAATCCGTTGTCATACAAGATATTGTGGATTCTATTTGTACCATAGACCGAGTGAAAAACGTGCACCATGTCCATATTTGGCAGCTCAATGAAGAAGAAGTACACATGGAAGCCCATATTGATTTTAAAAATGACATTCGCCTTTCCGAGTTTGATGAAATTTTAGATGAAATAGAAGAACACGTGTACCACAAGCACGGAATCAACCATGTGAATATCCAGCCTGAGTTCGATAAGTGCGATTCCAAAAGCGTAATAGTCCAAGATTAATGCAAGTATCCGTAAAAACTTTTGAAGAACTCTCCACTGAAGAACTGTACCAAATGCTACGTCTCCGCAGCGCAGTTTTTGTAGTAGAACAGGATTGTGTGTATCAAGATGTAGACAATAGGGACCAAAAAGCACTTCATGTTATAGGTAAAAAGGGAGGTGAAATAGTAGCTTACACGCGCATTTTTAAACCTGGCGATTATTTTGAGAATGTAAGTATTGGTAGGGTAGTGGTTAGTCAAGACCAACGTAAATATGGATTGGGCAAGCAGATTATGCAGGCCTCATTAGCTGCTATTGAACAAAAATTTACCAATAAACCCATAGAAATTTCTGCGCAATCCTATTTATTAAAATTTTACACGGAATTGGGTTTCAACGCCTTTGGCGAAGAATATTTGGAAGATGGAATTCCGCATATGAGGATGTTAAAAAAATAGTTTAACACAATTTTTTCGCTACACCAATCCGAATTAAGTAATCCAATTTAAGAACTAGATTTACCGGTTTTTCCGCTTTGTTTTTTGTGGAAAAAAAGAGATATCCTTCGCTTTTCGGGTGTAGTTGTTCTAAATTCAGTTTACCGTGCATATCCAGGTTTTTATAAATGATTCGTTCTAGTCGTTTTTTGGTTAATCCTATTTCGTCTAAGCGTAGAATCAATTTTTCACGATTTACAAAAGTGATGCTGCAAGAAGTAAAAACAGCATCTTCATCCGAATAAATGCCAGTGACCAAAGCATAAAATTGCGTTTTTTTGGTGATATCGAACAGCCATCCCTGTTTTTGAGTGCCATTCTTATGGTAAAAAAGTTCAAAAGCAAAAGTGGGCAAGCTTTCATTGATATAATCCAGCTGTGCTTTCTCATCAACAAAAAACTGCTTTTTTGAACGGTTATCCTTTAGGATAAGATCTATGCCCCGTAATTGTTTATAAAAGTTGGAGACACGCTCAAAACAGTAATGCTTCAAGTGTTTTTGATAATAATGATCCAGTAAGGGGGTTAATCGTTTTTCTTTGGATAGATCAGCTTTGAACTTGCTTTTCAAATTCGGTTATTTTCCGGAACAGAGAAGCGCCCACTTTTTCCACAATGCCCACCACAAGAGCATTGCCCATAAAAAACGCACGTTTGGCATCTGAAATGCCATCCAATTGGGTATGATTATCTGGAAACATGTTCAACCGTTCCAATTCTACAGGTAAAAGTCTTCGTGGTCCCTTGGAGGTCTGGACCACGTGCTTAAACCGGGATGGGGATTTACCGCCCTCACCGGTTATTATTGTTCTGGAAGGTTGATCAAGAGCATCAGGAAACACCATGCTTCCCTCGCTATAATTGTATTCAAAACCAGCTTTGGTCTTGCGTATTTCTTTTTTGGAACCCTTTAAATATTGCCATTTGGGCAAATCCGATTCATCAATATAATATTCGGATGGAATAGAGTCTTTTTCTAAAATATCGGAGAGCAATGTTCTTTTTCCATCATAAGAAGGAGAAGTTTTCAAGGTAGATACTTTCCCATCAATACAAATACCCGTGTTTAAAAAAGGGGAAAGGCCTTTTTCTTTGTTGAAATTATTGGACAAACCCACTAAATCTTTTTCCAAATCAAAAGAAACCAGCTTTTGATCTATTTGGGCGATCGGAAAAGCTTTAGTGAAAGTGCCATTATTTAGAATCCAGTCTGTAGGTTCGGCTTTTTGGAGTTTTTGGTAAATGCCCGTGCCTTTTAAATAAGCTAGAAAAAAAACGCGCCTTCGGCGCTGTGGCATTCCATACTCTGCCGCATTTATTACGCGCCATTCCACAGCATAGCCCAAATCCGATAAACTACGGAGCATAACGGCAAAATCTCTTCCTCGCTGATTGGAGGGAGATTTTAAAAGACGGTCTACGTTTTCCAAAAAAAGATATTTCGGCTTTTTCTTTTTTTCGGTAATAATGCGATGGATGGACCACCAGAGAACCCCTTTTTTGCCGATAAGGCCTTTGGAATTTTTTAAAGATGTGGCCACGGAATAATCTTGGCACGGAAAACCGCCCACAAGCATGTCGTGATCTGGAATTTCCTTGGTTTTTACGGTTTCAATATTTGAATTGGAGTGGTTTTCAGATCCAAAACGAGCCTCATAAACCAAGGATGCGTGCTGCACTTTGGTCGAGGGTTCCCATTGGTTGCTCCACACTACTTTATAATGTTCCGTATGTTCCAATCCTAGGCGAAAACCACCCACTCCCGCAAAAAGTTCACAGACCTTTAGTTGTTGCATGCCCAAAAATAGGATTTATTCCTTTTTTTTAATTCTAAATTCACGCATTGAAGACAGTTTGGTAAAAAGAGAATATAAAAACAGCAGAAAAAATGAAGACAACCACCATAAATAGTATAGTAAGAAAGCGGTTGAATTCCAAAGACTCCAGGTTTTCGGTAATTCTGGAAACCGAAGGGTCGTTGGGAAGATACATAATTTCCAACTGTTCGGTTTCTTGTGGTGAATGGTCTTTTTCTATAACTTTTTTATCATCTCCTTTAACTCTTTGTTTACCATTGGCCTCAAATGTATAATTGAACTCTACCACAGGACTATTTTTTATAAACGTCCCTGTATCCCTGTATTCCGAAACTCTTGCTGTTGTCCCAATACCATAATACAATAGATTCCAGTTTTGTCCCATTGTTTTGCCGGTCACTAAAACACCGATTTTTTGTAAAAGCAGATAAAGAAAAATACTAATACCAATAAAAATTAGCCCTATTTGCCAGGTGTTCGATGATTTAAAAACATGCTCATATCTGTCTGGCTCCGAAAAAACCCTTCCAAAAATTTCGCCCATGATAATATAACAACCCGTAACATAAAGAACGGTTTTTAAGCTACATATAATTACAAACATAAAGGAGAAGCGACACATCTTTTGTGAAAGAAATACGGGATCCTTGGGTTTTCTGGCAATATTTAGCCCTATTGGGATAGTTTTGTCTGGCTGGAATCTATTTAACTGAGGCTTGCTGTCCCACACCCTAATTTTTCTATGGATGTGATGTCCAGAAAAGTTTTCGAACAAAACCAACAGCTCTACCAATGGTTTTTTGCCTTTTTTTATAGTGGTCACGGAAATAATAGAAGCATCCTTTGTGGTGATGGAGCCACTATTTCGGTTTTTTAAAATACAAAAGGACCTGGAAAAACAATTGTACATTAAATTGTAAAGCCAAAACAGAAGAATAAACCCGACCAAAATCAGGGTAAGTATCGTGTAGGTCATGAACAATATTTTCCTTAAGGTAGCACCAAAATTCTGTCCCTATTTGAAAAACTTGACGGTTACACGATATGAATTGATAGATGCCCTATATGGGTTGTTGTGATCCTTTCTCTAGTTTAAAATACTTGAGTACTTATTGCTGTCGGCAAGCAATTCTTTTGCGGTGAGAATAGCGTCATCATGGTCTAGATAATATTTGTACAGTCCATCACGATAGAAGTACCGTGTAATGATTTCATCTTCTAGATTTTTTTGTATTTCCTTTTGGAAAGTATCTAAGGCGGTTATTTTTCCTCTATTCACAGCCAAAAGCAGGTCTTTGTATTTTTCCTGTACCTCGGAACCCAACAGGGCGTCATCACTGTTGATAGTTTCCTCCAGAACCTTCTCTGTTTTGGTCTGGTACGAGAAGTTTTGTTCTTTGACATACGCTTTGAAAGCGTTGTAATCAGTACTGGAAAAATAAAAATCCGCTACAGAACCAAAGTCATGATCGTAGAAATATTTTGTGGCAAAATCAAAAACAATATTATTGGCTTCCAAAGCTTCAATAAGGGAGTTGGTTTTCAAGGATTCAATCGTAACATCGGGCATTACGCCTCCACCATCCCAGACTTTTCTTCCATTTCTTGTGGTGAACTCATTAAATTTGGTGTTGCGTACAGCGTTTCCTTCCTCGTCGCGGTTCCAATAGTCCAAAGATTGGATACATCTTCCAGAAGGGGTATAGTACCTAGAAATAGTAACCTTTAATTGCGTTCCGTATGTAAGTTTAAGAGGACGCTGCACCAATCCTTTACCAAAACTTCGGGCACCAACAATTACGGCCCTATCTAAATCTTGCAGCCCACCTGAAACGATTTCACTTGCCGAGGCACTTTTTCCATTGACAAGAACCACCAATGGAATTTCCTCATCTTCGGGCTTGTTTTTTGTTCTGTATTCTTGATTGAATTTTTTAACCTTGGACTTTGTGGTTACAATCAATTCCCCTTTGGGTACAAAAAGGTTGGTTACATTAATGGCTTCGGATAATAATCCCCCTGGGTTTCCCCTTAAATCCAAAACAAGTCTTTCTGCGCCTTGACCTTTAAGGTCTTGCATAGCTAATTTTGTCTGCTTGGAAGCCTTCCTGTTGAAACGGGATAGGACAATGTACCCTGTTTTGGCGTCGATCATATCGTAAAAAGGAACAGCGTCAACCTCAACACCTTCTCTGGTTATGGTTGCTGTTTTGGTTGCTCCTTGCCTTAGGAAAGTGACTTCAACGGAAGAGTTATTGGCCCCTTTTAGGAGTTCTCCGGCATTGTCGTCGAAATCGGCAACTAAGGTCTCTCCAATCTTGATAATCTCATCTCCTGCCTTTAGGCCAGCTTTATCTGCCGCATATCCTTGGTAGGGCTCCACAATCACCAATTTGTTCTCGTAAGAGCGCACAAGGGCTCCAATACCCGAATATTCTCCCGAGTTATTTATTTTGTATGATTCTACATCTTGTTCATTCAAGAACTGGGTATAGGGGTCTAATTCACCCAACATGTTTTTTATGGCGGAATCCATCAGTTCTGCAGGATTGGTCTCGTCCACATAGTTCATGTTGAGCTCCTTAAAAAGGGTAGTAAAGATTTCTATTTGTTTGGCAATCTCAAAAAAGTCGCTTTTAAAACTACTGGCCCCGACCAAAACGGCAAGTGCCAAAATGGGAATTAAAACCTGCTTTTTAATCAATTTTTTCATGGGATTCTTTTTTTAAAAAGGCCTCTAAGAGTTTTTTCATGGCCGCATCAACTTCATTAAAACTTGGGGTCTTCTTGCCAAGGTATAAAAATATGAACGCATAATTTCCCTCAATGTTGTTAAAAATGAGGGGTTTGTTGAGCCTGTAGGCCTCTCGCAAAAGGCGCTTGATTCGGTTCCGCCCTACTGCAGTTTTAAATCGCTTTTTGGGAGCGACGACGGCAACCTTTATCGCCACATTATCTTTGAAAGTAGTTGGGAGGTAAATAAGTTTTATTGGAAACTCTTTAAGGTTTTTTCCCTCCGTAAAGAGAGCCTCAAAGCACTTTTTATTGGTAAGCTTTTCTTTTTTGGGAAAGGAAAAATCAAAATTGCCTCCTTGAGGAGACGTTAGGGATACCTCTGTCTTTTTTGAATCTGTATTTTCTTCTAGCATATTGGAGACAGTTACTTTGGAAAGGGAAATTACTTAAATAAATTTTACCGAGAACAAGAAAGGGCGGCACAAATGGCCGCCCTTAAATTCTTTTGTTGAGATGGGGTTTTTATTCCTCCGCTTGGTACACATTGTTTTCCCCATCCACATCGGCCATTAGTTGCGATGGGTCAATCATTATAGCTTGAACATTCTCCAAAGGCATGTCCAAGGTAAATTCATACGTTGGATAAGCCCAGGCCCAATCTTCCAAAACGGTGCGTTCTAGATTGGGATAAGGATTCTCTTTTTCTCCGAACATCATACGCAGTGGCACATAATAGGTTTCTTGTGTTCCATCTTTGCCTACCACCAAAATGTCCAAAGGCATTGGCATTTCGCCTATTCTTTCCATGACAACTTTGGTCTTATTTCCATCAGCTTCAACACTTTTGATTCCGTAGTCAATGGTATTTGTTGTTTGTGTCCAATCGGTCAAGTACCAGTTAAGTTCCATTCCAGATACTTTCTCTGCGGTTCTTTTGATATCGTTCGGCACAGGGTGCTTAAACTTGAAGTCTTCAAAATACTTTTGAATGGTTTCCATGAGCTTGTCCTGCCCAATTACGTACCCCAATTGTGATAGGAAAATAGAGCCCTTGCTGTAGGCGGCAACACCATAGGCAAAGTTCGTCGTGTATCTATCTGCATGGGTGGATTGAGGCATCTCTAAACCAGAGTTTACCAAGGCGTAATAGCCTCGGTACGACCCTTCAAATGGGTTTTGTTTGTTCTGTTCCATAATTTGGTTCATGCATAGGCTACTGATAAACGAAGTGAATCCTTCATCCATCCATTCGTGCTCCGACTCATTGGTGGCCAATACATGCTGAAACCAAGAGTGTGCCATTTCGTGTACCATTACACCAACAAGGCTGCCAAATTCGCGATTTCCAGTAACCAATGTGCTCATGGCATACTCCATTCCGCCGTCACCTCCTTGAACAACAGAATATTGCTTGTAAGGATATTTGCCAACATTGTTGCTAAAGAACGTCATTGCTTCTGCCGTTTTTGGCTGAAGATTTTTCCAGTTTTCATTGAATTCTGGGTTGTCTTTGTAGAAGAAATGAAGTGTTGGCCCATCTTCCATTTCATAAATGTCGTGAATGTATTCCGAATCGGCAGCCCACATAAAATCGTGCACTTGGGGTGCTTTAAAATGCCAAGTAAGGGTTTTTCCCTTGGTTTTTACTTTGGTCCCAGGGGTTTCATAACCATGACCAATTTCTTGTGGATTTTGAAGATATCCAGTGCCGCCTACGGTGTAATCCTTATCCAATGTAATTTTCACGTCAAAATCGCCCCACACACCATGAAATTCACGGGCTATATATGGGTTTGGGTGCCATCCTTCAAAATCATATTCTGAAAGTTTGGGATACCATTGGCTCATGGAAAGCGCCACATTTTCTTTACTGTTTCTTCCAGAACGTCTTATTTGTAAGGGCACCTGACCCTCAAAGGCCATTTCCAATGTGGTTTTTCCACCAGCAGGAATAGGTTTGGCCAGATCTACCACAAGGATGGTTCCCTCTTCTTTAAAAGAAACTGGCTGTCCATCCTGAGTAAGGGATTTGACGTGCAAATACCCCATTTCACTTTCTGATAGGGAAGCAATCCTGCTTTCTCCGTCTTCCACCATCCTTTTGTCAGGATCTTTAATGTTTTGGAGCCTAATGTCCATTTCGCTACCGGGCTGAAAGGCATTATAGTACAAATGATAGAATACCCGGTTCAAATCATCGGGAGAGTTATTGGTATATACTAGTTTTTGGCTACCTGTGTACTGATATGTTTTCACATCCATTTGTACATCCATGGTATAATCGACATGCTGTTGCCAGCTACTTGAGTTTTGTGCACTTAAGAAAAGAGTGGCCCCGAAAAAGGCTGAAAAAAAGAAACGCTTCATATGTTATTTTGAATTACTTTCTAAGGTCATTTTACCGTTTGATATGTTGGTTGCTAAAATTAAGGCATTATAGGCATTTACCATTTTACCAGACTTAGAAATTTTATCGAAAGTTGTTGCTTTGGTCTGATCACCGGCTACAATTACAGATGCTTTGGTTCTTAATCCAGATTGCATGATGATGTTTTTTACCTGGGAAGCGGATAAATCCGGATGAAAAGATCGGATTAACGCAGCTACACCGGCAACCGCAGGAGCGGCCATTGAGGTTCCACCTTGAAATTCATATTCACCGTTCGGCATGGTAGAGTAAATTTCGGCACCAGGAGCGAATACGTCAACCCGTTGATTGCCATAATTGGAAAAAGAGGCCACCATTTCAGAGCCATAGCTGCTGGAAAGTGCACCAACGGTAATCATATTGTCCACAAACTCACGATCTTCATCCATATCATCGTTTGGATAATTTCTGTTTTTAGGGTCTTCCAAGTCCTCACCATCATTACCTGCAGCATGAACGATAAGAACATCTTTGGAGGCTGCATATTTAATCGCATCGTAAACCCATTCTGCTTTAGGCGAAAAAGACTTTCCAAAACTACAGTTGATTATGGAGGCACCGTTGTCGACCGCGTAGCGAATGCCAAGAGCAATATCTTTATCGTACTCGTCGCCATTGGGAACCGCCCTAATGCTCATTATTTCAACATTATTGGCAACACCATCGACACCAATCCCATTGTTTCGTGTTGCGGCGATAATCCCGGCAACATGGGTTCCGTGGCTTTCGGAATCCACTTGGTTTTTTGGGTTTCCATTGCCATAAGGAACATCGGCAATATCATAAGGATCATCACCTACAGGGGCGCGACCGTTAAAATCTTTGTTCAGGTTGTAATTGGCTTGTTCGGAAAAATACTTGATTCCTTCCTCCAATTCTTCCAAAACCTCTGGAATACTGTCACCATAAGTGAACATTTGTGTCAATACCGCGACACTTTGTTCCATTTGGGCAGTTTTTGGTTCAATGGAAAGTAAATCTTTTTTAGTGTAGGCTTCTTTGCCCAATTCGGTTTTAACCAATTGATCCGCTCCTTTTACTACCTGAAATATTTGTTCGTACTGTTGTTTATTCTGAACGGCCTCAGGATATTCCTTGTCCAACAAAAGTCTAGCCTCTGCTCTGTCGGAAGCATCTCCAATGTTCAAACGAAGCATTCTTACATATTCGAGTTGCTCATTATAGGAATCTCCTAAAAAATTATAACCATGAATATCATCCACATAACCATTGCCATCATCATCTTTTCCGTTATTTGGAACTTCATCGGCATTGGTCCAAAGTACACCTTTTAAATCTTCGTGCTCCAAATCCATGCCCGAATCCAAAACGGCCACGACTACGGTTTTACCTTTTTTGCTCTTTATGATTTCGTTGTAGGCCCTGTCCACGCTCATACCAGGAATAGTGTCTGCAACAAGATCCAGATGCCCCCAGCGTTTTTTCTCGGCTTGGGTAAGCTCAGCTACCTTTAAAGGAACGGCATCAATGTTCTCAACAGGAGTTGAAACCAACGCAGTTGAACCACAACCCATTAAAAATAGGGCGGCGGACATGGACAGAAATGATAGTTTGTTATATGTGCGATTCATAGAAGATGTTTGTAAAAGTGTGAGGTTATTGTGTGTTAAATAGTTCGTTATATGTGAACAGTTGGTCCAAACGAGCTCCTTTTTCAGTCTGCTTTAGGGAGCAGATTTGATTGTGGGCATCATGTTCAAACAACAAGAGCCAATCATTTTCCACTGCTTTATTTAAAAATGATTGTTTTTCTTTTAAGGTCAATAGTGGTCGTGTATCGTACCCCATTACATAAGGAAGGGGAATATGGCCCACGGTAGGAATAAGGTCGGCCACAAAAACCATGGTCTTGCCCTTATAGTTTATATGAGGGAGCATTTGTTTGTCGGTATGGCCGTCCACAAAGTGGATACCGAAACCAAGTTCAGAGCTCTCAACAAAGGAACCTTCTTTTCTTTCCACAAAAGAAAGCTGTCCGCTTTCTTGCATGGGCAACAGGTTTTCTTTTAAAAATGACGCTTTTTCCCGAGCATTGGGCTCGGTTGCCCATTTCCAGTGATCTTTATTCGTCCAGAAACGTGCATTTTTAAAGGCAGGCTCGTACCCAGTGCGGTCTTTGTTCCACTGAATACTGCCACCACAATGATCAAAATGCAGATGGGTCAAAAAAACATCGGTAATATCATCACGATGAAAACCAGCACTTTCCAAGGACTTGTCCAACGTGTGGTCGCCCCAGAGATAATAATAACTGAAAAATTTTTCGGATTGTTTGTTCCCTAGGCCATTATCAATTAAAATAAGCCTGTCGCCATTTTCGATCAAAAGGCAGCGTGCGGCTAAATCAATCATATTATTGGCATCTGCAGGGTTCGTTCTGTTCCAAATGGATTTAGGAACCACGCCGAACATGGCGCCACCATCTAGTTTAAAATTACCGGTCTCTATGGGATAAATTGTCATTCTGAAAGTAAAATGGGATGCAAAATAAGAAAAGCACTTTCCAAATGCCGAAAAAATAAAGATTTATTGGCCGTATTTTAACAAAAAACAGGTTCAGCGTGACTGTTAAATACAATGATTGAACAATAAACTTCACATATTGTGAGCTTCAATTTAATTCTGGGCTTGCTTTGGGCGATGATTTTCTAAAAGAAAAACATTAAATTTCCACAAAACTTATACCATGCTCGAACTTGCTGGAATTATAATTCTTGGCATTATTGCTCAATGGGTGGCTTGGCGTTTTAAATTGCCGGCCATTTTACCTTTAATATTGATTGGTTTGTTGGTTGGACCCATTGCAACGCTTTATACGGAAGATGGCTCAAAAATTATTGAACCCATTTGGAACGGGGAAAAAGGTTTGTTCCCGGGGGAGGGACTTTATTATTTTGTGTCTTTGGCTATTAGTGTTATCCTTTTTGAGGGAGGCCTTACCCTTAAACGGGCAGAAATATCCAATGTAGGACCGGTAATATCTAAGCTGATTACCATAGGTACGATTGTTACATTTTTTGGAGCAGGTGTGTCAGCGCATTATATTTTTGGGCTTTCGTGGCAGATTTCTTTCCTGTTTTCGGCTTTGATAATTGTTACAGGTCCCACTGTGATAACCCCTATTTTAAGAAATATTCCACTAAAAAAGGATGTGTCCGCTGTTTTAAAGTGGGAAGGAATCCTGATCGACCCCATTGGAGCTTTGGTTGCCGTATTGGTATTTGAGTTTATAAGTGTTGGAGAGGGGCAGGCCTTTACCCAGACGGCACTTGTGGAGTTCGGTAAAATTATTCTGTTCGGAACCACTTTTGGCTTCACTTTCGCTCATGCGCTGGCCTTTGCCATTAAAAGGGATTTTATTCCACACTATTTATTGAACGTAGTTTCATTGTCTACCGTGCTTTTGGTTTATGTGGAGTCTGACCTTTTTGCCCATGAATCAGGGTTATTGGCAGTTGTGGTAATGGGCATGGTATTGGGAAATATGAAACTTCCCAACATAAAGGAATTGCTTTATTTTAAGGAATCGCTCAGTGTATTGTTGATTTCGATTCTCTTTATTTTATTGGCGGCGAATATCAATATTAGCGATATGGAGCTAATTTATAACTGGAGAACGCTTGCCCTTTTTGCCGTGATTGTTTTTATAATACGTCCTGTTGGAGTATTTCTGAGTGCTCAGGGATCCAATTTAAAATTCAAGGAAAAGCTATTTATTGGTTGGGTAGGTCCACGAGGTATCGTAGCTGCCGGTATCGCATCACTTTTTGGTTCTAAGTTGATGTTAAGGGGAGAATCCGGTGCAGAATACATTACCCCATTGGTTTTTATGATTGTTTTGGGCACGGTGTTATTAAATGCCACCACGGCACGTTTGTTCGCCAAGCTTGTGGGTGTGTTCTTGACAAAGTCAGAAGGTATTTTGATTATCGGCGCATCCAAATTGTCCAGGCTCATTGGCAATTATTTGAAAAAGAACAACAGGCATGTTGTACTGATAGACAATAACCAAAACAATGTAGAAAAAGCTAAAAAGCTTGGTCTTGAGGCCATTACGGCCAATATTTTTTCCGATACCCTAACGGATAACATTGAGCTTAACGACATGGGCTATTTAATGGCACTGACCGGAAATTCCGATATTAACAAATTTGCAATCAATAAGTTCCAAAAACAATTTGGGGAAAATGGAGCATTTAGATTGGTAAATACAGAAGAGGTTAACGATCCCGAAAATAACCCAAAAGAAGGACTCTTTTCTCATACGGATGATTTTATCCAACTAATGGACACAGTCAGGAAACATCCTACCATCCACGAAATAGAATTGGAGGACAAGGAGCATTACGACAAGTTAATAGACACTACCTATAAGGAGCGCGATATTGTTCCGTTGTTTACAAAATCACCCAATGGAAGCATTGAGATTATTCCAGCGAATAGTAAAGACTTCACACCTAAGGGCGAAGGCTATAAATTAGTTTACCTGGGCAAAATATTGGAGTCAGATGAGAAGATTGTTGACGAATAATAACAACGGTTTTTGGAGTAACCCTTAAATACATCAATTCATATGGGGCATACATCAATTGGGGCGCAAATAAAAGGCTGATTACAAGTATTTTGGTGCTTTAACAACCAAACAAAGTATTAAAAGATGAAAAAACTTGTACTTAGCGCCGTCGTTGCAGCCGCTTTATTGACCGCTTGTTCCAAAGATGACGAAAAAAAATGTGAGTCTTGCACCTCCGATCTTGGAAACAAATTTGAAATTTGTGACAACGGCAATGGAACATATGACGCAACCTCTAACGGTGTTACCCAAACCATTACTGAAGCGGAATTAGAAGGGTTTACCCCTAAACAGGTAGTGGAATTATCTTGTCAATTTGATACAGGCCCAAACCTTTAATCGTTCAATTTAAGAACGGCCATAAAAGCTTGCTGGGGTATTTCAACGTTGCCCACTTGGCGCATCCGTTTTTTACCCTTTTTCTGCTTTTCCAACAATTTACGTTTACGGGAGATGTCACCACCATAACATTTAGCGGTAACGTCTTTTCGTAATGCTTTAATGGTTTCTCTAGAAATAACTTTGGAACCAATAGCGGCTTGAATTGGAATATCGAATTGTTGTCTTGGGATAAGCTCCTTTAATTTCTCGCACATCTTTTTTCCAATATGGTAGGCATTGTCAAAGTGAACCAAAGCCGAAAGCGCATCGACAGGTTGTGCATTCAACAAAATATCAACACGCACTAATTTTGAGGGGCGCATTCCAATCGGAGAATAATCAAAAGAGGCGTACCCTTTGGATACTGTCTTTAGACGATCATAAAAATCAAAGACGATTTCTGCCAAAGGCATATCAAAAATAAGCTCAACGCGCTCAGTGGTCAAATATGTCTGGTTTACAATTTGTCCTCGCTTTTCAATACAGAGGGACATCACGTTACCTACAAAATCAGACTTTGTAATGATGGTCGCCTTAATATAAGGTTCCTCAACCCTATCAATAGTGGAAGGGTCTGGCAAATCTGTTGGGTTATTTACGATGATTGGTTCTGGATCACCTTTGGTGGTATAAGCGTGGTAGCTTACGTTGGGCACCGTGGTAATTACGGTCATATCAAACTCGCGCTCCAAACGTTCCTGGATAATTTCCATATGAAGCATTCCCAAGAAACCACATCGAAAACCAAAGCCCAAAGCGGCACTGCTTTCAGGAGTAAACACCAAGGAGGCATCGTTTAGTTGCAACTTCTCCATTGAGGAGCGCAGATCTTCAAAATCTTCCGTGTCAACAGGATAAATTCCGGCAAAAACCATAGGTTTTACATCCTCAAAACCACCAATGGGGTTTTTGGTGGGATCAGCCGAATCGGTAATGGTATCACCAACTTTTACTTCGCGGGCATCTTTGATTCCAGTAATTAAATAGCCCACATCACCCGTAGAAATCTTGTTTTTAGGGTGCTGGGTCAATTTTAAGGTGCCAATTTCGTCCGCATAGTAAGACTTGCCCGTGGCCACAAATTTTATCTTTTGACCTTTGGTAATTTCGCCGTTTACCACTCTAAAATAGGTTTCGACACCTCTAAACGGATTGTAAACAGAATCAAAAACAAGGGCCTGTAGCGACTCGTTTGGATTGCCTTTTGGGGCGGGTACACGATCAATAATTGCCGTAAGAATCTCTTCGATTCCAATACCCGTTTTAGCACTTGCTTGGATTACTTCTTCCGGTTTACAGCCCAATAGGTCCACAATATCGTCAGTGACCTCTTCGGGGTTTGCGCTGGGCAAATCAACTTTGTTGAGCACCGGAATAATTTCCAAATCGTTTTCGAGGGCCAAATATAGGTTGGATATGGTCTGGGCCTGAATGCTCTGTGCAGCATCCACCACTAGGAGCGCACCCTCACAGGCCGCAATGGAACGGGACACTTCATATGAAAAATCGACGTGTCCGGGAGTGTCAATCAAGTTGAGCACATATTTTTCGCCATTATGAACATAGTCCATTTGAATGGCGTGACTCTTTATCGTAATGCCTCGTTCGCGCTCAAGATCCATATTGTCCAACAACTGGTCTTGTTTTTCGCGCTCGGTAACCGAACCTGTAAAATCCAACAACCGGTCTGCCAAGGTACTTTTACCGTGGTCTATATGTGCAATGATGCAAAAATTCCTGATTTTCTCCATAACAACAATAACATACCCTAAAATCGGGATATAATCAACTGCAAATATAATTGTTTTAAATACCCATAAATGGTTTTTTATCAATAAGAAAATAACTGCGTATTCCGCTCAAAAATAATTTCTTAGATTTGATGTTCAACCCAAACCTCTAATGAAGAACCTCACCTCTATTGTTTTATTGGTGCTTTTTACAATATGTGGCGCATACGCCCAGACCTTTACGATTACCGGAAAGGTTGTGGACGAACAAAATCAGATAATTCCTTACGCCAACATTTTACTGCTTCAAGCGACCGACTCCACTTTTGTTAAGGGAACCTCGGCAAACGAGGAAGGCTTTTTTGAACTTTCTGAAGTTGAACCCAATCTATATTTGTTACAGGCAAGTTATGTAGGCAGAGGATCAGAGCCCAGAGCTTTGGATATCGCTACAGATGTCTCTTTAGGCGCATTGATTATCCCGTTGGAAAACAATGAATTGGATGAGGTAGTAGTTACCGCCAAGCGACCCAAGCTTCAACGATTACCAGACCGACTGGTCTTTTCAGTGGAGAACACTGTAGTTTCCCAAGGAACTTCCTGGGATATTCTTAAAAACACACCAGGGGTTATTGTAAATCAGGATAATTTATTGATTCGTGGTCAAAATGCCACAGTCTATCTTAATGATAGAAAGGTGCAGCTGTCTGGGCAAGAGGTACAGGATTTGTTACAGGGGCTTTCAGGGACCAATATCAAATCAGTGGAAGTGATTGCCAACCCCCCGGCCAGCTATGATGCCGAAGGAGGCCCCATTTTAAATATTGTTACCAGTAAAAATATTGTTCCAGGATATAAAGGAAGCGTCAACGGGACCTTAACACAAGCTGTTTTTCCAAAATTCAGCGTAGGTACAAGCCATTATTATAAAACGGACAAGCTTAATTTGTTTGCGAATTATACCATCAACCCCAGAAAAGAGATCAACAAAACCAAAAAAGGCATAAATTTTATCAATGGCGCCAATACTATTTTCTCGGTTTGGGACACCGATTATAATCAAACAGATAAATCTCATTCTCAAAATGCAAGCTTTATATTGGATTATGATTTTGATGAGAAAAACAGTTTGAACCTGACATCAAATCTACTTTTCAATCTAAACCAAGAGCAGGAGACCCTTTTGGACAACGAAATGAGGAATGCTCAGGCACAATTGGATTCTACATTTACCTCGCAAAACAATGCCAATGTGGATAACACCAATCTGGCTTTTGACCTGACATATGTGCATAAATTAAAAAAAGAGGGAGCCCAAATTCGCGCCAACGGCCATTACACCTATTTTAACGGAGAAATGTTTCAGCGCCTATCATCCAATTATTTTGATGCCGATGGAACGTTTTTGAGGGATTTTGGGTTTGATACCGACTCGGATCAAGAAATAAAAATTTTCACGGGGCAATTGGATTATTCTACTCCAATTGGAAACGCTTCTTTTGAAACTGGAGCAAAGATGTCATCGATTACCTCCGAAAACAATATGGACTTTTTCAATTTTAACGGGTCCAGCAATACCGTGGATGCGTCCCAGTCGGACAGATATATTTATGATGAGGATGTGTACGCCGCATATATGAGTTTTGTGAAAAATTGGGAAAAATGGTCCATGAAGTTGGGTGTACGTGGCGAATTGACCAAGGCAGAAGGGCGTTCTTTGACTTTAGACCAGGTCAATACCCAAGACTTTTTTGAGCCGTTCCCATCGATCTATTTGCTTTATTCTCCATCGGACAAGCATAGCTTTTCCTTTGATTATGGAAGAAACATCAACCGCCCCAAGTACAACGACCTGAATCCTTTTCGGTTTTTTTACAACGAAAACGATTATGAAGAGGGAAATCCTGGGTTAAAACCCAATTTCAGCAACAACTTTAACTTCAACTATACACTCAACAGCGAGTATTTTTTCGATGTTTACTACAGAGACAATGGAAGTAACATTGCCTATTTGGTGTTTCAGGACAACAATAACCAAACCTTGGTGGAGCTAAAACAGAATGTGTTGGATAGTAAATCTTATGGGTTGGACTTCACCTTGAGCAAATCCATTTTACCTCCTTGGTATATGTATGCCTACACTTCGGTTTTCCATGAAGAAGAAACTTTTTTGGCGGAGCAAAGTGGAAACGTGCCTTATACCAACGAGGTTAACGGGGTCTATGCCTATGTGGGCAATTATTTAACCTTGTCTAGCGATGGAACCTTTACAGGAGAGGTTGCCGCCACCTATGTCTCTAAATTCTTATTTGGCTCTTATGTGTCGGATGAACAGTTTAATTTGACGATTGGTTTGCGAAAGACTTTGTTCGACAACAAGATAACCTTATCGCTTGCTGCGGAGGATATTTTGGAGCAGTATGTACCTACTTATCGTTCTCAGTATCTCAACCAGGACAATTTTTACCGTAGACGCCCTGAAACGCAGTTTATCCGCTTTGGTTTTACCTATAATTTTGGAAATTTCCGTTTGGAAGATAACCAGCGTGGAATTGATAAAAAAGAGCGAGAAAGACTAGAATCGCAAGACTAGCTTTTAGGTTACGGCCTATTTTGTACTTTTGCAGTCCAAAAAACAAAAGGATTTGCCAAAAATTGGAAACATAGAACTCCCTGATTTTCCGCTTCTTCTAGCTCCGATGGAAGATGTAAGCGACCCTCCTTTCCGCAAATTGTGCAAGGAGCAGGGCGCCGATGTGGTGTATACTGAGTTTATTTCTTCTGAGGGATTGATTCGCGATGCGGCGAAAAGTGTCGTCAAATTGGACATTTACGAAAAAGAGCGTCCCGTGGGCATCCAAATTTTTGGGGCAGAATTGGATTCTATGCTACAGGCAGTGGATATCGTTGAAAAATCCAACCCCGACATTATCGACATAAATTTTGGTTGTCCCGTTAAAAAAGTGGTCAGTAAAAATGCTGGTGCGGGTATTTTAAGGGACATTCCCTTGATGGTGAAGCTTACAGAAGAAATTGTAAAGCGCACAAAACTTCCTGTTACCGTAAAAACCCGTTTGGGTTGGGATACCGGTTCCATCAAAATTCTTGAGGTGGCGGAACGATTGCAGGATGTTGGAATTGAAGCCATCTCCATTCACGGTCGTACCCGTGTGCAGATGTACAAAGGCGAAGCCGACTGGAAACCCATTGCGGAGGTGAAAAACAACCAACGGATGCATATTCCCGTGTTCGGAAACGGTGACGTAGACACGCCCGAAGCTGCTGTAAAAATGCGTGACGAATACGGATTGGATGGGGCTATGATTGGAAGGGCAAGCATTGGTTACCCCTGGTTTTTTAAGGAAGTAAAACATTATTTTAAAACAGGGGAACATTTAGCGCCCCCTACCATGCAAGAACGTGTAGAAGCTGCCCGAAGGCATTTACAGATGGCAATTGATTGGAAAGGCGAAAAATTGGGTGTTTTTGAAACTCGAAGACATTACACCAATTACTTTAAGGGTATTCCGCACTTTAAGGAATACCGAATGAAAATGGTGACCAGCGATGAAGCTGCGGATGTTTTTGCCGCTTTTGATGAGGTGCAAGAAAAATTCGGAGATTTTCAGTTCGCTTAAGCGGAAACCAATTTTTCGGTAATTCGGCTACTTGCAATTTTTGAAGAAATAAAGCCCAAGACCACAATCGTACCCATTACTATTAGCAAATTGATGACATTGAATTCCACGGGATAAGCCAGTGTGGGAGTAATTTTCAACCACCCAAACGCCAACTGGGAACCAATCAACAGGGAACCGATCAATACGCCAATCAATCCACCAAAAGAGGTAACCAATATTCCTTGAATAAAATAGATGCGCCGTAATTCCTTAATGGTCGTACCCAAACTGAACAAAGTTTTGGAGTTCTGTTGTTTGTCCAAAATCATCATAATAATGGCCCCAACAACATTAAAAAGAGCTATAATCAACACGAGCGTGAAAATCAAATAGGTTGCCAAATTTTCTGTGTTCAGCATACGGTAGAGCGAAGTATTTTGTTCCCTACGTGTCAAAATTGTGGCTTTTTCGCCCAGAACAGCCAAAATGGAATTCCGAACTGCATTGGGAGAGGCGTTTTCGGTCAATTTAAAATTGATGCCAGAGACCTCAGTACTATCTTTCTGCAATAACTCTTGAACCAAAGGAAGTTGGGCAAACACATATTTTTTATCCAAACTTTCTTCAACTGCATAAACGCCGCTTACCACCAAGGCAAGGTCATCATAGGGTTTGGAATTAAATCCTTGTTGCGAAAAAGAGCCCTCGCCAGGTTTAGGCACCAAAACTTCCATGGCGGTCCTATTGTTCATGGGTACGCCCAGCAGATTGTAGATTCCGATACCAATAACCCCGTTATAGACATCGGAGCCCCAGTTTCCGAAAATCAGGGTGCTGTCCACGCCCGTAACGGCACGGTAGTTTTTATCCACGCCTTTTATGTAAGCGATAGTGCTTTTTTCTTTGTAGGTAAGGTAAGCACGCTCTTCCAGTTCCTTGGAATATTTGGCCAGTCCTTGAATTTGACTAAAACTGGATTCTTCATCCGGAGAGATGGTAAAATGTTTCCCAATGGTGGGCGAAGCCTTTAAATCGGGGTCAAACGTATTGGAAAAAGAAAGGCTGAATGTCTTCAGACCGGCAAAGGCGGAAAGCACGATAAAAAGCGCCGCTGAACCAATCACAATCACCAAAAAAGTGATGAAATTGATGATATTTACCGCATTTTGGCTGCTTTTGGATCGTAAGTAACGCTTTGCGATATAAAGGGGAAAGTTCAAAATCAGGATTTCTTACGTTTGTCGAGCAAGTCCCTGTTCTCAATAGGGTTTTCTTCTCTTTTCAATGATTTTTCAATCTTTTCGATGTATTCCAACGAATCATCCAGATAAAAATTAAGCTCTGGCACCCGCCTTAATTGGTGTTTGGTGCGTTGGGCCAATTCATGTCGGATAGTTACTTGGCTTTCTTTAATGCCCTCCAACAATTCTTTGGCGCCCTTGTTTGGAAAAATACTCACATATACCTTGGCAATAGACAAGTCCGTGGTTACGGAAACCTTGGACACAGAGATCAAAGTTCCCTTAAGGCCACCATCGGTAGCGGCACGTTGTAAAATGTCGGCCAGGTCTTTTTGAATGATTCCTGCTATTTTTTTCTGTCTTTGTGTTTCCTCCATACTGCAAAAATAAGCGAATAAATGACTAACCTCACGCTATTAACCAATTACAGTGTGTAATTTTGGAAAAAGGTGACCATTTTAACGCTTATAGTAACTCCTATGGATAAAATTGAACATATCGGTATTGCGGTAAAAGATTTGGAAACATCCAATACATTGTTTGAAAAGCTTTTGGGTGTGCCCCATTACAAAATTGAGGAAGTGGCCTCGGAAGGGGTGAAGACGTCTTTCTTTAAATCGGGCCCCAATAAAATTGAATTGTTGGAGGCGACAAACCCCGATAGTCCCATTGCGAAATATTTGGAAAAGAAAGGAGAGGGCATCCATCACATCGCTTTTGCGGTAGAGGATATTGTTTCGGAAATTGAACGAATGAAAGGTGAAGGCTTTGTTGTTTTGAACGAAACACCTAAAAAAGGAGCAGATAACAAATTGGTCGCATTTTTACATCCAAAGGGCACCAATGGTGTACTGGTAGAGCTTTGCCAAGAAATAAAAGAAGGGTAGAGCCGTTAAAACCTTGCGCTGAAGAAAAATAAACACTAATATTGCATCCGCAAAATGCGGGTCCTATAGCTCAGCTGGTTAGAGCACCTGACTCATAATCAGGGGGTCCCTGGTTCGAGCCCAGGTGGGACCACCTCAACAAAGATAAACCTTTCAAGCAATTGGGAGGTTTTTCTTTTTTATGCGGGTACAACATAGGTACAACATTTCAAAAACAGTTATTTAATTCCTTAATAGTTTCCCCTGGCCGTAATAAGGTGTAGTACCATGAATTAAGCCTCTTAATCTATTGGTTAGCTAAGACATAAGAACTATTTCGGGGAAGAATGCTCCCCTAGAATCAGACAATATCAGTGATATTTTATGGCTTCAGCAATGTCATAAAATGGATAAGTTTATACGCAGACCCAATTCATTGTAAAAACACCTGTTTAATATGTTTATGTTCCGAGGATTTCTAGGTATGACATTATGTTAACCAATCCCAAATTCTTATTAAAATTCTTTTATTTCTAGGTTTTTTTGGACAATCAGTTTCGGTTTTGACTTGCTTACATTCTCTACGACTTTCCTCCACCTCTCTTTGACTCCATGACCTGGCCCATACGACCTCATTTTCAATAATCCAATAATGTGACCTACAAGGGTAGTCCCAGTTACCTATGGATGGGCTTAATGTCACTTTTTCACCATCGTATTCCATGTTCCAGCCTGTGGGGGAGAGCGGGGTATTCACCTCGCTCCCACAACCACAGCAACAATTGTGCAAAACTGTTCCATATTCCATGGAGAAATAAAGAATCCCGTCCTCAAGTTCCCTAGGGATGGTGTCGACAAATCTAGGTTGCATGATCTTCATTGCATATGGAATTGACATTGATGGAATACGTTGCGTTATATTCCTCTTCGTTATCGTGATAGATGCCAAAAAGCTTTTTCCATTTTATTATGGCCAGACAAGCGTTCAAGCTATTCAATTCCGCAATTTGAATATTGTCATTATAGGCCCCTTCATCCTCTTCATCAGCAAAGGAAATACGCTTTGAATCCATGAAACTCTTGGCATTTTTTGAGGTGCAGAGACTGACTCGCAACATACCTGTCAATGCACTATCCACTCTATCCACACCCATGCCCACATCGATAAATGGAATTTCCAGACTGATTAAACGCTCAAAAATGAATTTCTTGGGTTCGTTCCTGTCTATGGAAATAAAGACAAAATCAAATGCGTCCAAAAGTGACAAATTTGAGCCATCCACATAGCAATCGTGTGGAATGATAGCGCGGTGCATGTGACCATATTTCATCACATAGTAATCGACCTTTTGCATCCCTTGATGCAATTCCTCTAATGTGGCGGAACCTGGTGCCCGGAAAGCATTGTGTTGCAAGAATGCATCTCCATCAAAAAGATGGATTTCGGCAACCTTGGTCTTGGCAAGTTTGTCCAAAATATATGATCCGGTTCCTCCCAAACCAATTATCCCAACCTTTTGATGCTTAACCTTGTCGGTAATAGAATCTATATGTGATCGACTGGAATTGGTGTCTAGGTATACAAACGTGGAATCATCATCAATGTCCTTACAAACCTTGAAGGTCATGGCGGTTGCAGCCCTATCTATCGCACGAGCGGGATTTGAGATAATCCGGATATACTGGGTCATTTTGGAATAATAGTCAGTATACCCGCCTTGAGGTTTATTGGAAAAGGAATGGTCCACCCTGACACCGCCTAAGACATTTGAGGACGATGTGTGACGGATGGCTTGTATAATTGTTCCATCAGCATTGCAAGGATGGCTTCCAGCAAAATAGACTACATGGCTCCTAGGTGGAGCAGTTTTTCCAGAACCAATGGTGATATCCGAAACCAATGTTCCCTTTTTCACCTGTTTTTTCGCGTCTACATAGGGCACATTGGTAATGACCAAGTAAGCCCCATGAATGGAAACTTCGTAACCCTCGTTACGAAGTTTCATGATGTCCGGGCTACGATTTATCAGTTCGAGTGACATTGAAAACCATTTTTTGTTGAACTTTTACACTTTGCCCTTTTACGAGGCTACCTTCAGTATTTCCCTTGGGACCTCGTTTGTAGTTGACCGTATAGCAGATATTCGGATTGCTTGAAATACTGCCGAAAGCCAGGATGATGACTTCTTCATAAGATATGATTTCCTCCGACCACGTTTCGGGTCTGGCATTGACAATGAGCTGATATGCCAACTTGATTGGACAGGTCACAAATACGGACCTCCTATTCAATCCTACTTTGTGATCTAAATCTTCTCGGTAGCCAACTTCAACATCGCCATTCCTTATTTCTTTTAGGAAAAAGTCCTGTGGGTCTTTTTCGGCCAGTTCCAAAATCTCAAGTGGTGTCATGAAGCATTCCTCCACCTTTATGGTTTTCCCATCGATTACGATGGGTATGTGCTTATAGGGCTTTGCACGAAACCCTTCAATCCCCATTTCTCTGAGGTCAACCATCTCATCCAATTGCACAGGTTCAAATCCCCTTTCATTTATGCGCTGGAGCAACTCAAAATCTTGAGCTGGATCAAGACCGGCTAGTTCTAGAATTTGTTGGCCATTAATAATTGGATTGCTTGTTTCGAAAAGCTTCGCGTTAATCTTAAAAGTATACTCGGTCTTCATAATTTTTGTTTTAACCGTTATAAATCCCTAGATTTTAAAGCAGCTTGGGAACAATACCGCTCAGGTAAGTTTTGTGCTCCAATTACTTGTGCCATATCTTTAAAATGGCTAACATTGTAAAAAGAACAGGGGAACCATCAGGGTGATAAGCCTCGATGCACAAGTGTCCAAACTTTATTTTCCCTTATAACAATCCAGTCTGTTGTTACCGCAACAGATTGGATTTTTTGTTTTTTATCGGCTGTCAATTTTTAAAGTCATTTTACAACGATATAGATTACACATGCAAATATATATCATTTTCTACAAATGTCAAGTATTAAAAAAATATTTTTGAGTGTATAATATTACAAACAGTTTGTGTAATTCAACATAATGTATTATTTTTGTAAAATAAACCACGTATCAAACTATGACGGACAACGATAAGGAACAATTCTACATTAAGGTAGGAAAGTCCATTAAAGAGGCGCGGACCAAAGTTGAAATGAGCCAAGCGGACCTTGCTAAAAAGGTCAATATGAGTCGTGCTTCCATCGTTAATATTGAAAAGGGGAGACAACATCCACCACTTCACTTATTATGGTCACTTTCGGAAATCCTTGAAGTAAATGTTGTAAATTTCATCCCCGACTTTCAAACATCCAGCAATGAGTTGAACCCGCTGTTCGAGAAATTCATAAAGGATTCTTCGGAAAAGGGACTCATCCATGAGGACTCCATGGAAAATCTCAACTCATTTATCAGTCAGTCCAGTTGACAGCAACCGTTAATTTTTTTTAGATGAAAACTGCAGAGCAAAAGGGGTTGGAGCTTCTTAACAATCTGAACATTACATCTGTACCCATCCCCATTAATAAAATTGTAAAGACACTTGGAATCAAATTACAGGCCTATAATCTAGGAGAGGAAGTCTCTGGGGCGCTAGTCATTGAAAATGGCAAAGCAAGAATTGGCTACAATCCGTCGGAGTCCAAGGTCAGACAGCGCTTTACCATTGCCCATGAACTCGGGCATTACATACTCCATGGCAAGGATAAGGAAAATGATTTGTACGTTGATAACGTAAAAGTGATGTTCCGAAGACAGAACGCAACTCAGACTCAATTAAAACAAGAACGTGAGGCCAATGTGTTTGCAGCCACAATTTTGATGCCCGAACATTTGGTGGAAAAGAGACTTGATGAAATGTACAAAGAAAAACCCTTCCTGACCGATGACAACATTGTCAAGGAAATGGCAGCTATTTTCAACGTGAGTAGCATAGCCATGGCCATAAGGTTATCGAACCTAAACCTTATAAACGGAAAGTAATCTTAGTACTCCCTTAAACCCCATAATAAACCTGACTTTCCCTCGTTTTGTGACTGGCGTCATTCACAAAAGTCAAAAATATGTTTATCTTTAAACCAAAGCATTTTACAAACCCTTTAAAATCAATGATATGAGCACCGAAAAAGCACAAAACAATTTCGAGACTACCGATATTAATGATGTATTTGTGGAGGGTGCTGACTTTAAATCGGGAAAATTAGAGGACACCAAAGCGATTAACCGGCTTATCGAAAATACCTTGGTACAACAAGTTGAAATCCTTAAACTTAACCAAATGGACCAAGAAGAATTGAGAACATTTGTACAACTCTAGACAAATCCATTGGAAGTTAAGACGTTTTCAAAATCTGCGCTTGCCAATGCACTGAGCAACAACCATACCTCAAAGGAAATAATACTTACCAAGAATCAGTTCATTTTCTTGCACGAATATCTTGATTCTAAGGATATCAATGCCAAGACAATGGTAATAGAGGAGAATTACATTAGTAAAGATTTCCTTGATGGTTATGCATCTTATTATGCCCTATGCTTTGAAAATTATCCCAAAGTCTGCCGAAGGGTACATTTTTTTAACCAAAAATTTGGAGAACCGGAACTGTCTACAGCTATTACATCGGACAATTCGGACTTGTGGGATAGTTATCTCGGATTTATCGTTGTCAAACCTATTCCCATTACCGTAATTGGTCTTACCCTTTTAAAAACCTATCCGAATGAGGTGGAACCGAGAGTATTTTGGGGGACCAGAGAATACGATGTACATCTATTCGGAAAAAAACTTAAAATCAACTCTTTGGCCTTTCAAGAGCAGGATACTGTAATTGCGGCCTGTGCAACCACTGCTATCTGGTCGATGCTGAACAAGGCTTCACTTGATTTTCATACTACGCTAAAATCACCGAGCCAAATCACAAGGGACGCGGATACCGTATCCCCAGATGGGAGTAGGCTTTTCCCAAACAAGGGGCTAAGCTTACTTCAGATTTGTCAGGCAATTGTAAATTCCGGTCTCGTCTCTGAAATAAAACGAGGAAACATAAAGTATAGTGATGATCACGGAATGGTCGTGAGTAGCATCTATATACGCAAAATATTAAATGCTTACTCTGCAATCGGCATACCCATTATTCTGGTGATTAAGGTACCCACAGGTGACACCTACGGAGCCCATGCTATAACGGTATCAGGCTTCAAACAAAAACGGTTGAAAGTAAGTCCGCCGAAAAATGATATCACCTGGTACTCCGAGAACATTGAACGGATATATGCACATGATGACCAATGGGGGCCCTTTGCACGAATTTCTTTTTTGAACGACAGGGAAATTGAAAATCACTGGACCAAGTTTGACCCAAAGAAAAGACCAACTTTGGTTCAAAACATCATTGTTCCCGTTTATCCTAAAATACGGATTTCTTACGAAAACATAGAGGTCATTGTGCTAGGGTTAGATGTTATTCTCAGGTTGTTCTTCGGAAACCAGATTGTGTCGGATCTTGTATGGGATATTAAAATACAATATGCTCAGAAATATAAGGAATCCATTAAGGATGCCAACCTCACAAATACGGCCAAAATAAAAAGACTGGTTGAACCACTTCCTAAATATGTATGGGTGGCCAACTGTTATGTTGCCAACTTAAAAATAATGGAATTTGTCTTTGATGCCACCGGGGTCAATAATGCTATGCTCGGTTTGGACGTGGTATGTTTTTTACCTCGACCTATACGTATAAAACTGAGAGATTTTTTGAAGAATAATAAACACAAGTTCGAGCCACTTATCAAACACAAGGGTAGAGGAAATTACTACGACTTCATAGTAAAAGCTTTATAATTGGGGAGCTTTAAAAGCTCAAAAAATGAATGGGATTATTATGTCAAGATTCCAATAAACCATTTTTGTCATTATCTTGGTATATGGAAAAGTTAGGTAACATATTGGCGATTTGGTTCCATCGTCAAAGGTCCATGTTTAAAAAGATGAATTCTAAGTTGGGCCACCTTTCTCTTAATCAGCTTTCATTCCTAATCATAATCCTTTTTGGGGTATTACCACTGACCACCTTTTTTATCATTGCCCATGATGATTTTTCTTGGACAAAGGTTGTGGCAAGCTACATTTTAGTAGTACTGCTTTTTATCTTGGTACTTGTGGTGGTAATCGGGTGGTTCAAGGCCAAAGAAATGGCAAATGCCGATGTAGAAGGCTTCTCATTTGTAGAGCTATCATTTAAAAAAATAGACAAGGAATATTTTGGGTTTGATGAATCCGATATTGAAAATTTAGAGCTATTGATAAAGCTTTTGCCTTCCAAAGAAAAGATAGTCGTTAGGGAGGTGCCAAAGAACAAGCAGTCTGGGAATCTTAGGTTTCTTTTCTCATTTTTAGACCATATTATCAAAGATGGTATTCAAGGACTGGGAAAGAAATCGAGAGACTCACTTTCCAAATTGGTTCAACAAAGATTTTCCTTCGATGCCTCGGAAATCAACCCAAACACTTTTGCATCCAGTTACTCCAAATGGTTGCAGAAGACCAAAGACGGAGACTATAATGATACCCGAAAAGCTATATCAAAAGCTTTAGGCCTTTATTAATGGTCATTGATTTTGTACAAACCCCGAAAATAAAAGGCAATAAAAGCGCAATCTTCATTTCTCTATTTTTCACTTGCATCAAGTGATATATGTTTGTCCTGTACAAAAAAGTAAGCGGCCGTTTACATATTCTCTAATTCCAAAAAATCAAAAGTTATGGAAGAGCAACAGAATGTGTTGACATTACTCAAGGAAATCAAATTTATCCTTGGACATCAAAAGAAGGTCATGAACGTGGAAGATCTCGCAGCTTATACTGGACTTTCAAAAAGCAAGATTTACAAGCTTACCTCGTTGAAGCTTATCCCAATGAGCAACAACAAACATATTCGTCAAATATTTTTTGACAAGGATACCATTGACAAATGGTTGATGGGCGATCCAAACCTATCCGATGAATTTCTAGAAGAGAAGTTCAATCAACAGCTTCAAAGAAACAAAAACCTCTGAATCTATTGAAGCTCTTTACTGCAAAGAAAAGTATTTCGGTTTTCACGCTTGCGTGAAAAAAGGAATAGCAAGAGGGTGATGCGCAAATTGCGCCATCACGGTTGTTTTCGGGTCTTCAACAAGTTGAAAACCAGTTAATTGAATGGATTTTGGAATGCTGTGCAAAATCAGGGGCTACAGTAAGATTTTCCGAAATCTACAGTAAACCCTTTGGGAAGCCCAGTAAACACTGGAAATTTTTGACGCAAAAATTGACGCATTTTCACTAAAAAACAAAATTCGGCCTATGGAAAAGCAAATAACAAACGGCAGAACAAAGAAAGGAACAAGTGGTTATTCCAACATTACCATAAGGAAAGAAACGGCCACACGCTTTCGCACTTATTCCAAAAGGTTCAACAAATCCCACAGCGAGGTATTGGATGGAATGATACAATACTTCAAGGAGAACAGCCTTGACCCATTTGGAGAGGGAACAAAGATCATTCTTGACAGTATCAAAAAGTTGGAGCGTCAGATGATGAAAAAATTCGATAGGCTCATTGCCATTATCAAGAACATGGAAAAGACCAGTATCCGACCCACCTATGAAATGATGCTCATCCTTTACGAGGCCTATGTAAAGGATGGGAGGAAACCGAGATCTGAACCAGTTAAAATAAAGGAAGAGCGAATGGATTTTTTGGAGCCTAGAAACACCGTTACTAAAACAGAGCACGATAGAATATTGCAAGAATTCAAAGATTATAAAAAGCATTGCAATGAAATCCTCAACAGCGTTGAAAAGGTGGAGCCGATGATGGGAAAACCATATCTGAAAATCAATATGGGCATTGGGGATTTTGAAAGCCTGAAATATCAATTAAAATAACGCTTATGTACCTTACCATCTCGGCACAGAAAATGGGCAGTACCTATAATTCCAGTGTAGGGAACTATGTGGACTATCTGGAAAAGGAAAACGAGGATAGGTCGCCCGAACTCAGGGAGGAATTCTTTGACCAAGAGAACGACAGCGTAAGCCCTCAAACGGTCATCGATGAAATAGATACCAATACCGCCAAATTAAGGCAGAAGGACCCGAAATTCTATTCCATAGTGGTCAGCCCCAATAAAAGGGAATTACAGGCCATCGGCAATGACCCAAATATGCTAAGGGAATACACAAGAAAACTCATGGAGGACTATGCCAAGAGTTTCCATCGCAACCAAGAGGTCAAGGCCGAGAACCTGAAATACTATGCCAAAATCGAACATGAACGCACCTATAGGGGCTTTGACAAACAGGTTCAGGAGAATGCACCGTATCGTGGAGAAATAGCAAGGCTCAGGAACGAGATACGGAAAGTGGAACGGGGCGAATCCATAGGGAATGTCAATGAGCTTGAAAAAAGAATCAAAGAGCAAATAAGATTGGCCCCACACAAACAGAACGGGCAATTGGTAGCGGCAGGAATGCAAAAGGAAGGGCCACAGACCCATATCCACATCATTGTGAGCAGAAGGGATGTTACAAACACCTATACGCTTTCCCCAATGGCAAAACATAAGGCATCCGAAGTGGAACTGAACGGAAAGACGGTCAAAAGAGGGTTTGATAGGGACAGTTTTTACCAAGCAGCAGAGAAGACTTTTGACAGGACAACGGGATTCAAGAGAAACTATGTGGAATCCTATGTAGGGAGAAAGGCCCATGCCAAGGAACCGGGAAAGTTCTTTTCCAAGGTCATGGGACTGCCCACCAAGGAAAAGGACATGGCCTTCAAACTTCTTAAGACGATGGGAGTCAAAGCTCCAAGTATACCGACCAATAAAGTGCAAATGGCGGTCAAGATAATCAAAGCTCTTGGAAGAGGAATCGATAAAGCAAGGGGCACTGGTGAGGATATGGGCTACTGAAATCCAAAAAGTAGGTTGCGCCCTATCGGTTTTTTGCTTTACGCTAATCTTCCCGAACACTACAAAAACCCGACAGGATCCATGCGCAAAAGTTGGGGGTAAGAATTTGGGACGCTTGCAGCACTTCACTGCGTTCAGTTCGCCTCTATGAAAGGACTTTTATATGAAGATTTGATTTAAAGCATTGGGCTATTTCTTGTCCAATAGCTTTTCCAGGTAAGTCACCTTGTCTTTTTCAGCCTGAACAAGACGTTCGTATAGCTCAACTACCTTATCCAATGGATTAAAATTGGGCTGAACATTAATTGCATTGATGGTAGAACTATCATTACTAGTAAAAGTGTTTGATATAATGTTTAGGACGGTTTCCTCAGAAAAATTTTCAATGCCTTCTTTGGTCACGCCCAAAGCCTGTGCAATTTCTTCCAATTTGGCATCATCCACCTTTTCACTGTTCTCAATGTTGGAAACGGCCTGTTGACTAATACCCAGTTCCTCGGCAAGGGTCTCTTGTTTCATTCCACGTAGTTCCCTGATCCTACTGATCTTTCTGCCTATATGGTTGTTCTTGGTCTTTGTCTCCATAACTCAAATATAGGGTGTTTCCCACAATAATCCGATTGTAAAATACAAAACAGTTTCAATAAAGTACAAGTGTACATGGTGGGGTACATGGGAATGTGGCCTTAATATAGTCTGTGATTCTTGAACCTTATAAATCACGAACCCATGAAACACCATACAAACATACCTGAAAACTTTGAAAGGGCGGATGAACTCTCCAATTTGATTGACAGCATACTGAACGTGATCACCATTGATGCAGTCTTTCTGTCCAGAAAGCAAATTGAGGGCGATTGCACTTACCATATCCTGACACTCTTTACAGATGTCGATAACGACCCCATTCCAAATGAGATACTGGCATTAGTGTCAAAGCTTGGGAAAGAGCATCCCGATTTCAGGATAAGGATCTATACCGAAGAACAATCCGAGATAGGTCTTTCACGGGGGTCGCTCTATTTCTTGGAACACTGCTGCCTTGGGGATACGGTATATGCCCGTATGGAGGGAGCAAACCTTTTAGACTATCCCGAAATGACACTGATCAACATCATTAAAAGGACTACTCGCTACTATGATTCGGAAATAAAGAAGGTCAAAGCCTTTACCAATATTGCTGACATACTAATAAAGGGAGGGGACTTTGCCATTGCCACTTTCAACATGCACCAAGCCTTTGAGCTAGCTTTCCGCTTCATCGAACAGATGTGCATTGGAAGAAGTAAAGTTACCCATAGCATCATCAGCCATATCAACTATTGCAAACATTACTTTCCAACGATTGTTCCGTTTTCCAAAACATCGGAATTGGACAACAACGAACTATTGCTGTTATTGGAACACGCCTATAGCGTAGCACGTTACGGCAATGAATTTGAAATAGACAAAACCCAGACTCGGACCATCCAATCCGAACTAAGGGAATTTATTGAAAAGATGGAAGTCGTTTATAGGAGACATTATGACTATTGTAAGCATAGGATTGAGGGCGAGGTGGATCCCACCGATGAAGCTCAAATTGAAGCGTATAATAATGGGAATGAACCTGAAGAATCTCTATGGGGAAAACTGAAAGATTGGGAGGAAGAACACTTTATCACTTTGATGTCCTTTAACGGACATAAGACGATAGACATTACCACTGAGGGTTATTTGGACTCTTCATTCATGATTTCCAATTTGATAAAAGTGTGTATTACGGCAATGGAATCCGATATGTTATCAAATCGGGTGGTTCCAGAACCGGATCATAATATACGTGAAGTACTTGGATATGTATTGGATATGATACCCCATGATGAGATGAGATTTCTTGATAAAATCAGCAAACTGCTTTCGGAACCGAAATACAATCATGAATCCAAAATAGCATACTATGAAGAAGAATAAAAGGCTAAAGACCTTGGAGGAAATCCAACAGTTGAGGAACAATCTTTCGAGATTATTGGGAAACAAAAAGTCAATAGATCCAAAGGGCAACTATGTGTCCTTTGAGGTAAGGGACAATAACCACCTTTTAATGCAGATTATAAGTCTATTGGAGGTCTGTGTTTTTGCCCTTGATGGTGATGGGATGATGTTGTATCCTGCCAACCAAAATGCATCAAAGGAGGATAGTGTCATTCAAGTATTAGAACTGGTGCTTTGCATTCTTCCTGATAGCCAAATGTACTTTATAGACAAATTGGATGAAAAGCTACTAGAGCTGGAAAATGGGTAATAGAAAAACAACGAGTAAAAAGAGAGTTATGAAAAAGAGCAAAAAGGAATTGAAAAAATTAAAGAAATTAGCAAGGAACAAGTTGGTTGTTCTTGGGCCTTCCAATATCCGAAAGAATAAATTTAGACCAACTTTTGTAATGTTGGATGGTTACTTGGATCTTTTTGATACAATAGAAGCATTGATCAATGTTTGTATCTTGGCGACCCAAGGAGACCCATATTCACCACCGCACGTAAAGCAGCCGGGAGAGGATATACGGAAGACCTTGGAACTGGTCACACAACTTCTCCCTTTTGAAGAAGGCGAGTTCTTGGATGAAGTAAACCGGTTATTAGAACAAAAGGAGCTTTGAATTCCCAAACAGGCGGTTTTTAATTCAGTATGACTGATAAAAACTAAAGAATCATAGTATCTTTCTTTAGTACAAATAGAAGGTTATTTGTATGGCCACTAATAATCTTGCTTATTTCTACAAAAAAAGTAGTTCAACTCTTTTATTTGCATTTAAACCATATTCAATTCGACCATTTGTAATCTATTTAGCCTAAATTAATTACAAATAATTTAAAATAGATTACGTTTTTCCATGGCAATCAAAGACTATAGATTTACCTAAACCATTATTGCTTGAATTTCAGGAAGCTTAATTTAGAGAGGTCTCCTACGCCCTTAAGTTTACTGGTTTACAATTTTTAACAGCCTTCGAAAAGCATATGTGGTAGGTCTTCTCCCCGCCCCTTTCTGAGCAATTGCAATAATTCCGTTATCCACCAAAGTGCTCAATAACCTGGCAACACTCGACCTTGGGATGTTTGAATTTTTTTCAAAATTTCGGGATGAAAAAATTGGTTGTATAAATAAGGAATCCAAACATTGTATTGCAAATTGTGAATGTGTACTATCAACTATTTCACGCTTTACAGTTTCATATAAATTGATGATTTCCCTTGTCTTTTTTATATTCTTTTCTGCTTGGACAACAATTGCATTTAAAAAAAACCGAATCCAATTGGTCCATTGACCGCTATCGGTTATTTCTTTTAGGGCGTCATAATAATCGGAACGGTGGCTTTCCAAATAGTCACTTAAATAGAATACGGGCTCTTGAATTATCTCTTTATGGTACAAGAACAAAGGTATCAAAATCCTTCCCATCCTTCCATTTCCGTCCAGAAACGGGTGTATGATTTCAAATTGGGCATGAACAACTGCCAATTGGACTAGGACATCCTTATCCTCAAAGTGAATGTACTTTTCCCAATTATCCAAAGCCTCTAGCATCACGGGAACGGAAGGAGGCACAAAACGGGCATTTTCAATTGTAGAGCCGGGAGAGCCGATAAAGTTCTGTATTCTACGAAAATTCCCTGGGTCTTTACTGTCTCCACGCACTCCCCACATCAGGACAGCGTGCATTTTCTTAATGGTATTAAGTGTCAATGGACGTTCCTTCATACTATCGCGCCCTTGTTTTAAAGCAATACGATAATTGAGAACCTCAAAAATATCTCCTTTAATATAATCATCCGCGTGCTCATCTGCCTCATACTCCAAAACTTCCTCTAAAGTGGCCTGTGTTCCTTCAATTTTTGAGGACAACACGGCCTCTTGCGTACGAAGGGGAGACAGAAGCACATCAGGATTAATAACAGATTGCAGCAAACCATCATAGCGGGCAATATATCGATTGGCTTTGCCCATCAAATCGATGAGTTGGTCCCAGTCAATGTTTTTTAAGGGTAGTGGTTTTGGTTGATATGGATTCATTTTTGTGTCTTATGTATGGGCTATAAATTATTTTGTGTCTCAAATGTACAAAAATATGAGGCACAAACTTTTTTATATATAACTTATGAGACACAAAAACTGTAACCATTAGTTGATGCTTTTGATGTCGTTGTTTCTAAGACAGACTATGGGAACACAGTTTTGTTAAACTTAGAGTTGTATATTTATTCTCACAAAACTAACCATTGTTATCAACTAAATGATTTCCAGTTTTAGCTTCCTTCAAGACCGGTACAACAACTTATTTGCCATAAGTGAACTCACTGAAAAGTTAATCTACTTGGACCCAAGCTCGTCATTGGCCAAATCCAGGCTGTTTGCTGAAAAGCTAAGTCAACTTGTTTGGGATTTTGAAGAAATGGGAGAGTTTGTGGGTTCTCAAAATGATAGGATTTATCAACTTTCAGGCTCCAATATAGTTCCAGACATTATTATCAATATCCTGCATACGGTCAGAAAGTCGGGAAATAAAGCAAGCCATGATGGCACAGGTTCATTTCAAGAAGCGCATTTCATATTAAAAAAATGCTTTCAGCTCGCAAAGTGGTTTTATGAAACCTACGAACAGGATTATCTCGGAAGTTTATCATATACCCTGCCAGAAAAGGAAAATACAGTTCCAGATGAACTTACCGATAAGCTTGAAAAACTTTCCCAAGAACTTACTGATTATAAAAGTAAAATTGCAGAACTCAACAAAAGTAAGGAAGAGGTTACTGCCCGTAAACAAAGAAGCTACGTTCGTGCCAAAAATCTAGATTTAAGTGAAGAAGATACCCGACTTACTTTAATTGACCCGAAACTTGTTGAAGCCGGTTGGGAATGTGGCACCCTAAATTTAAATTTTAGAACCAATAAAACCCTGCCGCAAAAAGGCAGAAATATGGCAATTGCCGAATGGCCTTGCGATGGTAAATGGGCAGATTATGCGCTTTTTGTTGGAACAACCCTTTATGGTATCGTTGAGGCCAAAAAATACGCTAGTGATATATCCACCGATTTAAGGCAATCTGATATCTACGCAAAACGTGTTGTTGAAAACGATGAATTTGAAACTTTAGGAGAATGGCAAGGGTATAAAGTTCCTTTTTTGTTCTCGACAAACGGACGTGATTTTCTAGAACAAATCAAAACCAAAAGTGGAATTTGGTTTCTCGATGTTCGCAAGGAACGCAACCATGCCTACCCCCTTAGAGGATGGTTTTCTCCCAAAGGACTAGTTGAACTGTTTGAAAGTGATGTAGAAGCGGAAAACCGAAAACTGGAGCTGAGTGATTATGATTACTTGCAAGACCCGAATGGGTTGAGCCTACGTGATTATCAAATAGAGGCAATAAAAAGTGTGGAGAAAAATATTCGAAACAACTACGATGAAAACCGCTCTTTATTGGTAATGGCAACTGGAACAGGGAAGACCAGAACGGTAATTGGCCTTTCTTATCGATTAATCAAGGCCAATCGCTTCAAGCGCATTTTGTTCTTGACCGACCGCAGGCTCCTGGCAAAACAGGCTTTTGGCAATTATCAGGACAACAAAGTGGAGGGCATCAACACATTTTCTGAGGTATACCAAATCGATTATGTAAAAACCATCATTCCCGATTCTGAAACTCGTCTCCATTTTGCAACAGTCCAGAGCATGGTCAAAAGATTATTCTATGGGGAAAATGAAGGGCTTTCAATTGACACTTATGACTGTATCATTATTGATGAGGCTCACCGAGGGTATAATCTGGATAAGGAACTGGATGAAGATGAACTGGAATTCAAAAACCAGGATGATTATGTAAGTCAATATAAAAAGGTGATTGAGTATTTCAACGCCTATATTATCGGGCTTACGGCGACACCGGCGTTTCACACCTCTGAAATATTTGGCAAACCCGTGTTTTCCTATTCTTATCGCCAGGCCGTTATCGATGGCTTTTTGTCGGACCATGAACCGCCATACCGAATCAAAACACGATTAAGCGAAGAAGGTATTCTTTGGAAAAAGGGCGAACGCCCCAAGGTGTTCAATCCGGAGACCAATAAAATTGAAGAACTGGCAGAATTGGAGGACGACCTTTTGGTGGAAATCGAACATTTCAACAAATTGGTGATTACACCTGAATTCAACAGGGTGGTCATTAAGGAATTGGTAAAACACCTAGACCCGGATAGCGAGGAGAAAACATTGATTTTTGCCGTTCGCGATTCCCACGCCGATATGATTGTGGATATGCTTTTTGAAGAATTTGAACTCATTGGGCTTGATGTGCCGCAACATGCCATTCAAAAAATAACCGGAGCCGCTTACGACCCTGAACAACTCACCAAAGAATATAAAAACGAAAAGTTTCCGAATATAGCCGTTACGGTAGATTTATTGACCACAGGAATCGATGTGCCACAAATTTGCAATTTGGTTTTTATGCGCCGTGTAGGTTCCCGAATTTTGTACGAACAAATGATTGGTCGAGCCACCCGTTTGTGTCCTGAAATCGGTAAAGAGGACTTTAGAATATTTGATGCCGTTCGCGTACACGAAGCCTTGCAGGATTACACCCAAATGAAACCCGTGTCCAATCCATCCACCAGCTTCTCTCAATTGGTCAACGAACTGGATGCTATTGACTCTGAAGAACGCGTGAAAGTCCAAGGAGAGCAAATCATAGCCAAACTCCAACGCAAGAGACGAAAAATTGAGGAAAACAATCTGGAAGAATTCATTTATATGGCCGGCGGTAAGAATCCTCAAGAAGTGATTAAGGCCATTCAAGGAGCAAAATCGCAGGAAATCGCGGCCATCATCAAGGAATTTAAGGGGCTTTGGAACTATTTGGACAAAAAGGTATATCGTCCAAAGCATCAATTGGTTTCTGAACACAGGGACGAATATTTAAGTACGGAGCGTGATTACGGCAATACCAAAAAACCCGAAGATTATATCGAGAACTTTAAAAAGTTCCTGGAAGAAAATCAAAACAAAATTGCAGCCTTAAAAGTTATCGTTACCAAACCCAGTAGTTTGGATCGTAAATCGCTAAAGGAATTACGGTTGATGTTGGATCAGGAAGGTTTTAATGCCAAAACCTTGAACACCGCTTGGCATGATACGAAAAACCAGGATATTGCAGCGGATATTATCGCCTACATCCGAACCCTGACATTGAATGTAGACTTGATTGGCCATGAGGAAAGGGTGAACACCGCTTTTGAGAAGGTATTTGCCATGAAGGACTGGAACAAAATCCAGCAAAAATGGTTGACCCGATTTCAAAAACAACTTTTGGCCGAAACCATTTTGAACAAGGAGGACTTGGACCAAGAACCATTTAAAAGTGAAGGTGGTTATGCAAGGATCAATAAACAATTTGAAAACCAATTGGACGATGTGTTGGAAACCATCAATGAAAATATGTATGTTGCCTAAAACAATCAAGAATATATGAGTGCAGATGAAATAGCGAATAAATTGTGGAACCTTTGTAACGTGTTGCGCGATGACGGTGTTACTTATCACCAATACCTGAATGAACTCACGTACATTTTGTTTTTAAAATTAAGTGAAGTCAAGGGTTTTGAAGAGCATATTCCTGAGCAGTATCGCTGGAGTTATTTTGTAAATGAACCGGATAATGCAGAAGCTTTTCAGCGGTACCGGACCTTTTTGGCAGAAATCAGTAATGAAACTACCAGTGCAAGTATCACCGAAATTTATGCCAATGCCTCCACCAGTTTGCGCAAGCCTGTAAACTTTAACACCTTGGTACAGGCTATTGACGATTTGGATTGGTACGAAGAAAGCGACCGTGATATGATGGGCGATATTTACGAAAGCCTGTTGGAAAAAAATGCAGGGGAAAAGAAAAGTGGAGCTGGACAGTATTTTACCCCACGTCCTTTGATTAATGTAATGGTTGAGCTGTTGTCCCCCAAATTGGGTGAAAAATGGAACGACCCTGCAGCGGGCACTTTTGGGTTTATGATTGCAGCGGACGAATACTTACGTAACAAGCACGATAATTATTTTGACCTCGACGAAAAGGAGCGAACCTTTCAAATAGAAAAGGCCTTTAGCGGTGTGGAATTGGTAGGTGACGCCCACCGATTGGCTTTGATGAACACCCGCCTCCATGGTATGGAGAGTAGTATTATTTTGGGTGATACCTTAACGGAAATGGGCAAGGAACTTAAAAACTTTGATGGTGTATTGGCCAACCCGCCCTTTGGCACGAAGAAAGGTGGGGAACGACCTACGAGGGACGACTTTACCTACCCAACCAGCAACAAACAGCTCAACTTTTTGCAGCACATTTATCGAAGCCTTAAAAAGGATGGTAAGGCCCGGGCCGCCGTGGTATTGCCCGACAATGTGCTGTTTGAGGATGGAGACGGGGAAAAAATACGCCGTGATCTCATGGAGAAATGCAACCTGCACACCATTTTGCGTTTGCCCACCGGTATTTTTTATGCCGCAGGAGTAAAGACCAACGTACTCTTTTTTACCCGTGGCACCACGGAAATAGGTAATACCAAAGGAGTGTGGTATTTTGACATGCGGACCAATGTACCCAGCTATGGCAAGCGCACCCCATTTACCCGAGAAGCCTTTAACGAGTTTATTGAAGCTTATACCGGAGGAATAAAACCGGAAAAGTTGGCCACAGATTTTGATGGTAGGTTTGATGAAGCTGCGCGCAAAAAAATAAACAATGAGCGATGGAACTATATTAATCGGGAAACCATTGCCCAAAAGAACGATTCCTTGGATTTGGGCTTGATTGCTGATGAAAGCGTAGGCAATGGGAATGATTTGGGGGAGCCTATTGAGATTGCTAAAGAGGCTTTATCGGAATTACAAACCATCACTGAGCAATTGCAGGCGATGATAAAGGAGTTGGGATAATGGATAGTAAACAACTACCTGATAACTGGGCAATTACTAAACTTGGTGTTTTATCAAATTTAATAAGGGGAGTTTCATATAAAAAGACTGATGCAAGTCAAATCAAAACGGACATTTTCAATATCCATATTCTTAGGGGAGGAAACATACAAGATGGTTCAATTGTAGCAGGCAAAGATGAAGTGTATGTAAACCTTGAACTAATAAAAAAAACACAGTTCATTAAAAAAGCAGATGTTGTTATTGTTGGTTCTACAGGTAGTAAAAAATTGATTGGTAAAGCTGGGATTGCATTACAAGATTATAATGATACTGCATTTGGTGCTTTTTTAATGCTTGCTAGAGCAAATAAAAAAATAAACTCTAATTACTTTGCTTACTTCTTCTTGTCCAAATTTTATAGAGATAAAATAAGAGAATTAGCCGGTGGAGTAAACATCAATAATATTCGTAAGGAACATATTAACGATATGCGTTTCCCTCTCCCACCTCGCATTGAACAAGACCGTATCGTTGCCAAAGTGGATACTTTAATGGCCCAAGCGCAAGCCATGCAAAAAAGTTTAGCATGTTTACCTCGATTACTAAATGATTTTAGGCAACAGGTATTGACACAGGCGGTTACGGGAAAATTGACTGAGAATTGGAGAATAACTCATAATCTTTCATCCGAAGTTGATTTAGAAAGAATATCTCATTTGAGAAATACTTTCCTTTCTAAAAGGGATAAGAAAGAAGAGAATTATATTGAATGGCAAAATCAAGTAGAAATTCCAGAAAAATGGACTTGGATAAAACTTTGGGAACTTTCCTACCTTATAACTTCTGGATCTAGAGGATGGTCTAAATATTATTCTGATCATGGGGCTTATTTCGTTAGAAGTGCAGAAATCAATAATAATAAGCTACGACTGGAAGAGGCAATTAAGGTTGAATTACCACGTAAAGTTGAAGGCAAAAGAAGTTTAATAGAAAAGGGGGATTTGTTAATTACAATTACTGGGGCAAATGTTGGTAAATGTGCTTGTATTACTGAGCAGATACCAGAATCTTATGTAAGTCAATCAGTCGCATTGATCAAGTTAGTTGACATAGACATTTCTAAATACGTACATCTCGTATTACTTTCTCAAAATACTGGTGGCAAACAAATAGAAAATATGGCATATGGAATGGGTAGGCCTGTTCTCAACCTGCCCCAAATAAAATCTATAGAAATCCCATTTCCTTCCAAAAAGGAACAGGTCGAAATTGTATGTAGAGTTGATAACCTTTTTGCAAAGGCCGATAAAATCCAAGAAAAATACGAAATCCTTAAATTAAAAATAGATAGCCTTCCTCAAGCTATTTTACACAAAGCCTTTAATGGAGAGCTGGTGGAGCAATTGCCTACTGAGGGGGATGCAAGGGAGTTGTTGAAGGAGATTGAAAAGTTGAAAAAATCTTAAAATTTGAAATAATGAAGATTAAAAAGCTTTGGATTTCACAATACAAAAATTTAGAAGATTCCACATTTACTTTCAATTCTGATTTAACGAGTCTATTAGTTGGAAAAAATGGGTTAGGAAAATCTAACCTTATTGAAGTCCTGGCCATAGTTTTTAGGGATTTGGATTTGCTGAATACAAAAAGTGATTTTGAAAACTGGCCCTACGATGAGGATAAATTTGAATATATCATTAACTATGAATGTTACGATAATGATATTGAAATAACTCTCAAAAAGGGACAGTTCCAAATAAAATCTAGAGCAAAGGAAGGGGAATCTGAATATCACATTGTATCCTTCAAAAGCTTTATTAAGGATAGAAAAGAACAGTATTTGCCTAAATATATAATAGGGTATTATTCTGGAGAAAACAAAAGAATAGGAAAAATCATTGAGCAACATGAATTAATTGAAAAAGAAAAGCTCAAAAATTTTCAAAAGAAGAAAAGTGATGAAGAGGAGTCTGTAAACCTAAGAAAACTATTTTTCACCGAAAACCATCACAGTCAAATTCTTCTTTTGACTTTGGCACTTTATAAAGAGGATGAAGAGTTCAAAGAAAAAATTAATCAACTGTTCAATGAATATTTAGGTATAGAAGAGATTGTTAATTTCGAAATTAAGTTTAACAACCCAAACTGGGATTACTCGAAAATTACAGGTGTTAATAAAGGAATGGACTTTCTAATTGCTAATATCTCTGATAAAGTTAACTATCCATTTTGGAATATTAAAGGTAAGGTTGATTTACTGCTTACTAGGTTTTACAACCATCAAATAGAAAATAGCTCTGAACCATATTCTTATGAAAATGAGGGTGAGGATGTTAGAAAATTTATAAATGAATTTTTGGTTTTTGATGATATTAAAATCTCAAGTTTTATTGAAGAATTAAAAGATGTTTTTGAGCACCCAATTGATTTTTTTGATGCACTTGAAGCTTGTACAGTTATAGATATTCTTAATACAATCAGTTTTAAAGTTGTTAAACATAACGTAGATGAACCAATAGACTTTGAACAGCTTAGCGAAGGCGAACAACAATTATTAACAGTCCTTGGGTTAATTCTTGTTACTGGAATGGATGACTGTCTTTTTCTATTAGATGAGCCAGACACTCATCTCAATCCTGACTGGCAAAGAGACTATCCAAGATTAATAGAGCATTTCAATTTGAATGATTTTAATAGTCATATCATTATTGCAACGCATAGCCCATTAATTGTGCAATCATCGGAAAATACAGATGTTTTTCTATTTAAAGAGTTAGATGGTAAAATCGAAATTGATTCCGAGAAACATAGAATTCATAATTGGAGAATAGATCAAGTTTTACAAAGTGAATACTTTGGTTTTAAAAATACTAGACCAGTTAAGCTTGATGAATTTATGAGGAAAAGAGAAGAAATTCTATCAAAGGAAAAAGTCACCTCCGAGGACATCGAATATCTCGAAAAATTAGATCAAGAAATCGGAAGTTTACCATCGGGAGAAACCTTGAACGATTTTGAAACAATGCGACTATTGAACAAAATATTAAGGGGGGAGCAAGGATGATAAAAATAGACAGGGATAATTATCCTCCATCGGACAGGTATAAAATTGGATTAAATAAGGGAAGAGAAAAGTGGAGGGTTTTTGAGAATCGAGTAATAAATGACTTCAAAGATAATCCGGCACAATTCAATGATGGTAGCTATGTTTTTCCACAACATCCTTCCTATCAGGTTTGGAGAAATGCTATAGTAAAAGTACAAGGCCTTAAATGTTGTTATTGTGAAAAGCCTATTAAAAATGGAGATTTGGAACATTATCGACCAAAAAAAGGTTGGCAGCAAACAAGAGGGACCACTATCAACCGACCAGGTTACTTTTGGTTGGCATACAGATGGAGAAATTTACTTCTTTCATGTAATGACTGTAATGATTCTTCTACAAAAGGAAATTTATTTCCAATTTCTGGAACAAGAGCGATAACTCCAAGATGTAATCTTGAACTTGAAAATATGCTTTTTATCAATCCATATGAGGAAGAACCTACAAATCATATTTCATTTTACAAAAGTGACCCAATTTCATTGGGGGCAAGAGGCCAGCTTACAATTGAAACATTTAAACTTAGAGACAGGGGAGATATTGCTTCAAGTCGAAAAGACCGTTTTGAAATGTATAAAAATGCAAAAAGATTAATAGATTATGCAGAAACTGGTCACATTACGCCACCTTCTAGTGAATTGGAAAAGCTCAAGATAACGCTGCGTAAAGCTTCAAAAAAAGCAGAACCCTTTTCAGGTATGATTAGGGAAAATAAAAAGAAAGGCTTGTTATAATTATGAAAGAAATCCAACAATTACTTGATATCACCCAATCTTTGAAAAGACAATATGTGGGCAAACTGGATGAGCCGGATAGCTGAGACCACCAAAAACGGAAAATTTGAACCACCCACTATTTGATTTTAGCCATATGAAAGTCAGGTTTTTGTGTTGGTTTGGGGGTGCTCAATTTAATCTGGCGAGTGTGGTATACTATGTCCGGTGTTTCCACTTTAGTATTTTTTTGATAAAAGCACCATTTTTTGGGGGTACGCTCGAATTTTAACTAAGAAATCCTTAATGGATGAAAGAAAAAATCAATTTATTCATAACAGGACATAAACACATTTTCATTGACACAAAAATAAAGATATTGCACTAGAGAGAAAACCGCACAGGATAGTTGAATGAATAAAGTTAGTCATAAGTGACTCACATTATAAAAGAACCTCTATTGCCTTATCAACAACAGATGTATCCAGTTCTTTCAAATAGGCTTGGGTTATGGCCATGTTTTGATGGCCCAATGATTCGCTGATTACATCTGTGGCAACCCCTTTTTGCTTAAGACAATTAGCAAAACTGTGCCTAGCCACATAACTGGTCACAGATTTTTCAATTTCGGCCAATTCCGCGATGGCCTTTAAATCCTTATTATAGTTTTTGAGTACTTTGGTCTTGCGGTTCTCTATCTGGTTGGGCGTAAGCACATCATGCAGTAAAATTGGGAAGACATATTTTGTGCCCAAGGAATTTTTACGATAATAATCCAAGATTTCCTGAACCGGAGGTAAGATTTTAATGGTAAAGTTTCCCTTGGTTTTAGAACGGGTATAGTAGATATTGCCCCCTTTGATGTCCTTCCATTTCAATTTCATCATATCGGCAAAGTTCATCCCCCTAGTATAGAAGCTAAAAACAAAATAGTTTTTGCTGTTCACAAGCTCTGGGTTTTTAGAAAGGTCAACATTGATTATTTGTTTTACCTCTTCAAAGGTAAGTGCCCTTTTGGCACCCCTTCCTTTCAATCTCGATACTTTGTATACACGAAAGGGATAAAGGGATTCCTTTACGATGTTTCTTCTGATGGCATGGTTGTACAATGCCCTTATGGAGCGCATCCTAACGCCAATACCGCCATCTGTGCCACCTCGTGAACGCAGATAGGCCTCATACTTTTCAAGAAAGGCCGGGGTAATATCCGTAAAGGAGAGGTCTTTGTCAAACTTTAAATATCTAAGGACGGATTTACTGGTATCGTTGTGGAAACGGGCATTGCCCATTCTACCAGCTAGCTTCAACTCCTCCACGATTTCACCCCAAAAGTCAAAAACGTTTCTTCTAACAGGATTGAAAGCCAATCTAAAATTATGTTCAAATTCCCTCAAGGAAAAATCGTCTTTCTCCATTTCCAACTCTGCGATCACTTTTAACGCCCTGTCCCGAAACTTCAACAATAACCGATTGTCCTGAATAAAATTGCTGTGGTTTTTATTGAAAGAACCGGTACGTTCATCCCATTCTTTGGGAGATACATTGTAGATGGTCTTGAAGTATTTAGATCGCCTGTCTTTGGTCACACGAAGGCATACCGGATAAGTTCCATCGGAAAGCTGTTTTTTTCTTAAAACCGTGCGTACATTGATCATTTTCAGCGGTATTTTGGGTACAACATAGGTACAACAAATGGTCATTTAAAGGTAGTATTGATGCATCTAAATGAAAAGAAAAAATTCATAAAATATTGATAATCAACACATAAGAAACCAAATGAAAATTTATGACAGCTAAAAAAAGCTGCTCATAATCAGGGGGTCCCTGGTTCGAGCCCAGGTGGGACCACTTAAAACCCCCAATTATTTGGGGGTTTTGTTATTTTAGAGATTAAGTTTTGAAGAGGGATTCCTATGTATAGGCATGGTTTTTGATCTGAGAATGTTCTATATTTATTCGTAGTGATCCATTCTAAAAACATAATTGTCTTCCCTTTCTTTTTGATTCTGTTCTTTTCTTCTTTTGGACAAGAGGCAGCAAAAATAGGAGCGGAAGAAGACCCTTTGCTTGAAAATATACATTTACACCTTAATAAAACAGCATTTTTCAAAGGAGAACACTTATGGTTCCAGGCCTACTTTCAAGATCAGAATCAGGGCTTGCCATCTTCGTCAACTACCAATCTGCATGTTGGCATTTTTTCAAAAGAAGGAAAGGCCTTAGTAAAAAAAATGTTTTTCGTCAACAATGGTATCAGCTACGGAGATTTCAAAATTGATTCAACTTTTGTTGAGGATTCATATACCCTGATGGCATGGACCAACTACATGAAAAACTTTGAAGTTGCCACTCCTTTTCTTCAAAAGATCACGATGATTGGAAATGCGGAGCAACCCCCTTCAAAAGTCAAAGGTGGCACGACCATTTTGATTCAACCTGAAGGACAGCAGATAGTAGCCGACACATACAATAGTGTGGGTCTAATGGTTTATGATGAAGCCCTACGCCCCATAAAAACCGATGGGATTCAACTCTTGACTGAAGATGGCACCCATGTTCAATCAAATATTCAAACAAACGAGTTAGGGCAAGGCAGGTTTGGCTTCTTTGCCGACCCCTCCACATCGTATTTTTTAAAGATCAAAGATGCAAATGGTCTTTGGGTTACCAAAAAACTGGAAACCAACCTTAAGCAACAAATAGGAATCAGTGTGGACAACACGGCAAAAGATGTTGTCATGCTAAGGCCTAAATGGTCAAAAACCATCCTGTCATCAAGCGAGGGCAAAGGACGTTCAATAGCAATTTTCAACAATACTGATCGGTCTTTCATTTACCGTGATGATGTCGATAGAGACAACGATGTCATTTCAGTAAACCGAAATCAAATCCCCAACGGAATCAATACTGCGGTAATTTTAGATGAAGAAATGCGCCCCATCTCACAACGTATGTTTTTTAACAAACAAACAGTGGGTAAAAAGGAATATTCGGTTAATGTAAGCTACTGCCTTAATAAAAGCCAAGATTCCCTTCAAATAGACTTGATATTACCTGAAGGAAAAGAAATGGCCAATTTAAGTATATCGGTGCTTCCTGCTGAATCAAGCGCTTACTTCCCCAACAACTCCATAAGCTCATCTTTTTTAGTGCAGCCTTACCTCAAGCAGCAATTTGTTGATGGCACCTATTTTTTTGAGGGGAACAAACGTTTAAGGGACTATCAAATGGATACCAGGTTGCTTATGGAAGGAACTGAAAAATTCAACGGGTACCTTAGGATGGACGACAGCCAAAACAACACATATGAATTCGAAAAAAATATTGCCATCAACGGTAAGATTTTGGATGCGGACACCAAAAATGAAAAACAGGTTTCCGTTATGTCCCAATCATTTGGTGCTGTCAATCTTTTTGAGCTTGCATCCGACAAGCGCTTCGAGGGTAGCCTTCCACTATTCGGGGGAGACTCCATATTGATCAGTGTTTTGGACCAAAAAGGAAAACTCAGAAAGCCAAAAGCCGAAATCTACTTTGATGATTACAAAGAGGACACGTTTGATTATACAAAATGGTTGGGCAATATGAGCCAAGTTGAACACGAACCTATTCTTTTAAAAACAGATGAGGACCTGGACCTGACAGATAGGACCATTTCCCTTGACGAAGTTGTGGTTTCTGAAAGGGCAAAGCAGAACACTAAATACCAAATAACCGCAAACATAGAAAGGCGAATCATAGATAAAGAGGCGATTAAACGATACACTTTTGAAAGCTATATTCGCAGATTGGGTTTTAAGGTAAACCCTAATTATAAGGGAGGTATCAATGTTTATGTTTCAGACCCTCCTTACCTAAAGTATGTGCCTGTTTTAATTGAGGGCATGTTTGCCAGCCCGGGTGAGCTTATTTCCAGGCCACTTTCTTCTATTAAATCAATGGTTTACAGCAAAAATAGATTGGGTCCTTTTATTTCCTTGTCATTAAGGTACGATTATGATGATTTGTATTGCAGAGAGGGTCAGTTCACAAGTATTTTTATACCAAAAGGATTCAGCCGTACACAAACTTATTTTACTCCAAATTACCCAGATTATACTTCATTTTTATATAAAAAATATGGTGCTATTTGGTGGGAAAGTCAACTTGAGGTCAATTCAGAAATACCATATTCAATCACCGTGCCCCTAAACGACCAGAAAGAGGTAAAGGTTATTGTTGAGGGAATGTCGGCCAATGGCCTTTTGTACCATACTGAACAAATTTGTAGTCCTTTCGAAAACAAATATTCCTCTAATTAGGCAAATTCAGAAAAAGCCTGATTCAAACCCAAGAATTCACTAATTTGCTACAAAGGAGAATACCATGCTCACGGCCGAACAAAAGCTCAAGGAACGCATCAAGGAACTTACCTGTTTATATGAGGTCACCTCGCTCATCGTAAACTGTGATTACGACGATATGGAAACGGCATTGCTCGGTATTGTGCAATGTTTAGAGCGTGCTTGGCAGTTCGATGAGGAAACTTACGTGGAGCTGTCCACGCCAGATTACTTCATCAATACAGAGGAGAAAGGGGAAGAATATGTGTTTTTGGAATCAGTAATTACCGTGTTCAATAAACCGAAAGGAGAGATAAAAGTTGGATATCCATCTCCCAAGTACCAACTCAAGGACTTTTTGGAGGAAGAGCAACAACTGTTGGACAACGTCTGCCTTAAAGTGGGCAATCTGTTGGAGCGGAAGGAAATCAAAGAAAAGGAGGAGCATATTCGCCGACAGGTGGAACAATCCGATAGGCTTCGAATTCTGGGAGAAATCACGGCGGGCATCGCCCACGAGCTCAACACACCACTAGCAAACATTTTGGGTTTTACCGAACTGCTTCAGGAGCACATCAGCGATGACCCACAAGCCCTCAAAGATTTGGACAAAATTATCACCAACACCATATTTTCAAGGGAAGTGGTAAAAAAACTGATGTTTTTCGCCTGCGAAATGCCCGAAACCCGGGAGGTTATCAATGTGGTGGAGGTGATTGAGGACGCCATCAATATGTTGCGCACTACCTTGCGGCAAAATGATGTCTCTTGCGAATTCGAACATTCCCAAGACAACATAGCGCTGCGCATCGATAAAATTCAGTTGACCCAAGTGGTCTTCAATCTTATTGTAAATGCTATCTATTTTGCACCGCCTAAAAGTACTATTTCTGTTTCCCTCAGTGTTGAAAAGGAAAATGTCATCCTAAAAATAGTAGACCAAGGCCCCGGCATCCCCGAGGAATCCATCCCTCACATTTTTGATCCGTTTTTTACGACCAAACCCGTTGGGGAAGGTTCAGGATTGGGACTTAGCGTGGTACATGGTATTGTTCAGAGTCACCAAGGAAACATAGCGGTTACGTCAAATACACCAACAGGCACTATCTTTACGTTGCAATTCCCAAAAAAGTAAGCGCTTTGTTGAAAAAGGAAAACATATTGCTGGTCGATGACGACATCGATATTCTTGAACTGCTACAACGGCATTTAAAGTCGATGGATTATCACACCTACAAGGCTGTTTCGGTGAAGGAGGCGCTTTACATCTTAAAAGATACCGAGATAGATTTATTGGTAACAGACATTAATATGCCAGAGATAGATGGGCTGGAATTAGTGAAACATGTGGCCGAACATTACCCGAATATGCCCAAATTGGTGGTAACGGGATTTCCTTCGGTTGAAGATGCTTCAAGCGTAATCAAACACGGGGCAACGGACTACTTGACCAAACCCTTTACCAAAGTGGAGTTGGAATTAGCGGTTAAAAAAGCCTTGGCAAGTAAGAAAGCGAAGAAAACTTTGAAAGCACCACCAGTAAAACCTGTCTTGAACAACAGCTACGGCGATATGATCGGAAACTCCGAAGCGTTCCAAAAGGTCACGGAGATCATAGATCGTGTAAAGGACAATCGAGCCACGGTTTTGGTTCGTGGGGAAAGCGGAACTGGAAAGGAACTGGTGGCAAGGGCCATTCATTATTCCGGCAAATATGCTCGCGCTCCTTTTATTGCGGTGAACTGTGGTGCTATTCCCGAGAGTTTATTGGAAGCTGAGCTTTTTGGCTACACGAAAGGGGCGTTTACGGGCGCCAATGAAAACCGTAATGGATTTTTTCAAGCTGCACATGGCGGCACTATATTTTTAGACGAAATAGGAAATGCTCCCTTGCCCGTTCAAAATAGATTATTACGGGTACTTCAGGAGAAAGAAGTCACCAAAATTGGCTCGCAAAAGGCGGAAAAATTGGATGTGCGGGTCATAGCGGCAACCAACAGCAATTTGGAAGAGCTAATTCAAAAGAAAACTTTTAGAGAAGACCTTTATTATCGCCTTTCTGTAGTCGCTGTTGATGTACCACCGCTCAGGGAACGGTCTTTAGACATTCCTTTGTTGGTTGAAAAGTTTATACAGAAGTACGGCATTGAGTATAAGGACCGTTTTGTTCGTATTGCGGAAGACGCCCTGGAAGTTTTGAAGCGATATTCTTGGCCTGGCAATATTCGCGAGCTGGAAAATGTGGTCCAGCGTGCCGTAATAATGTGTGATGGTCAAATCAAGTTAGAGCATCTCCCCGATGAATTAAAGTACAAAATCGACTTTCCAGAAAAGGGATTCAAAACACTTCAAGAAAAAGAGAAAGAATACATTCAAGAAGTGCTCCTATCCACTCAGGGCAACAAGACAAAAGCTGCTGAAATTTTGGGCATCAACCGGAAAACACTCCGTGAAAAATTAAAATAACTTCTGGGGCAATTTGCCCCGACCGGGTAATTTTTACCCACACCCCTTTTTCTTTACACTTCTTATAATATTATATAAAACATTGATAATCAAGTTATTAAAATTTTTATTTGTCGTTTATCCTCTCAAATGGCACAGCCTTTGCCATTTTAGAATCAGAATGCTGGGGTGTTAATTTTTAGTGCCCCGTCCGTTAATAACTGGAAATGAAATACGGAAGCCTTATCATGGAAAAAAAGGATTACCTAACACTAAAACGCATACTGAACTTTCATAGGTATTATGAAGATTATGCCCATAAGGATGCGTTGGAACAGTTGGGCGATAGAATAGATAAGGCTTTGGTAGAAGATGAGTGGGATATGCCAGACGATGTGGTTCGGTTGAACTCTAAGGTTACGGTGGAATTCATGAAGGGATCACGCCAAAGTTTTCAATTGGTTGCATCAACCCGGGATGATCTTAAAAAGAACATGGTCTCTGTGGTAAGTACCTTAGGAGCCAGCCTCGTTGGACTTGCAGTGGATGATCAAATTCAACTCGGATTTCCATTGGATGCTCAATCCTTCAAGATAGTTGACGTAGAGCAATCGCATGAGGTATCACCCAGTTTTGATTTATAAGAGTGTTACATGAAATTAAATATAAACCCTTAATATATATAGTTATGAGAATAATAGTTTTAGCAATCCTGTTCGTGGTAGCGACCACAAATATCAACGCACAAAGCATAAACCCTCAAGAGGTAAAAGTTGGAGATGTTTTGGAAATTGGCCGCCCCGATGCACCCAAGTTTAAGCATATTGATTTTCCAAGAGCCAACTTCATTATTAAAAAAGGAGGTATTGCCAATTATAAAGCAGTAGTTGGGAACAAAGTGGTTGTGACTGAAGTAAAAGAGAAAAAAGATGGGACTCTGGTAGTGAGAATAAAAAAAGCTGACGGCAGAAGGTTTTTTAATAGTCACCCCGTTGTTGAAGCAGATTTAAAAGAAGCACTTGAGTCTGGCGAGTTAAGCGTACTGTAGTTGATTGATGATTTCCGCTCAGCTTAAAGCATTAGGTTTGCTCAATTAGAATGGTTAGCTAATGGCTGGGCGGATTTGTTTCCCTGTAAAATTTTTAATATCATTAATTTACACATATATCAATTCATGTAAAACACAAAAGGATGCTAAAAAGAAGAACAATAAAACAACGTATACATGCAGGTTTTATACTTGCCGCCGCCTTTTTATTGGTTCTAGCATCCAATCGGTTAAACAACAGAAACTTTTCTACAGTTGAGCATGGAGTGGACTCGGTTTTTGAAGATCGCTTGGTAGTCCAGGAATATATTTACAGACTGAACAATCTATTCCATAAAAAAGAATTGTTCTTGGCCAATAATACACTGGATAATGGAACTATTCCACAATATCCTGAGATAAGATCCATCCTAGCGGATTTTGGAAAGACGGACTTAACTCGAGAGGAGTCCTTGTTCTTGACAAGTTTGAAAGAAAATTATTCTGAACTTAAAACCTTGGAGGGCAATCATGCGAACAAGAATGCTTCCGAAAAAGAAATTGTTTCCGTTTTAAACAGCATCAGCAGAAACCTGGATGAACTTGCAGAGGTTCAACTTTCTGAAGGCAGGCAGTTGACGCAACGTTCCAAAAGGTCTCTGGGTATGAATCAATTGTTGTCCAGTATAGAAATTGTTTTTTTAATCATTATAGGAATACTTTTTCTTGTTATCGTTTTCCATCGCGACAAATCAAATATGAGGCTTGTAGAAGAGGAGTCTTAAAGGTGCTATAATTTCAAAAAACCTCCAAGATTGATTGGCCTTTCCCGTTAAAAACAAAGTTTTCACCCTTCTCTTTTCCAATAAGCAATTTAGCAATGGGCGCATTGGCCGAAATACAGTAAACAATCCCTTGGTCATGCTTAAACGCTCCTGTTGATATAGCGATAAAATAATCGGCCATACTGGTTTTTACCAAAGATCCCAAACGAATTTTGTTCGATCGTTTATCAATTTTGATTTTATTGAGAATGCTTCGGGTTGCATCGAGTTCCTGTAATTGTTGGCCCAGTTTTTCCTGTTCCAATTGCACCATGGCCCGTCCTGTTTCGTGCTTGTCACCTGCAGAACTTTTAGTTTCGGAATTCAGGGATTCCCAGAGTTCATCACCCTGTTTTTTGAGACGGGTGGTTCTTTCGTCCACATAGCTCCAGCAGAAATCTAAAAGCGCTTGTTTCATAGTTTGATTAGGCAAAGGTAAGCCGGAAAAAAGTTTCCTTGTGGGGTACGGAACGCACTTGTATGCTTCCGCCGTGAAGCTGCATTACTCTTTTGGAAAGACTAAGCCCAATGCCTGTCCCTTCACTTTTTGTGGTGAAAAAGGGCACAAAAATTTCGTCCATCACCTCGGGCGGTATACCCGGTCCATTGTCTCGGATTTCAATGTATTTTGAGTCATTTTCATCGATTCCCGCAACCATTTGTACTTTTCCACCTTTGATGGACTCCACAGATTGCAAACCATTTTTGGCCAAGTTGATCAACACTTGGGAAATTTGTTTTTCATCAATATAAAACTCCAGGTTTTCGGGCTTGCAAAGTATAGAGAACTCACTTTCCCCCTCAATAAGCCTTGCAGACATCAGCACTTCAATTTTTTCCAGTAAATCTTTACCTTTCACAAGGGTTTTGTTGGGTTCGGGCACATGCAGCAAACTGCGGTAAGATTGCACAAAATCCATAAGGTCGCCGCCTTGATCTTTGATTACCTCCAAACCTTTCAGCGTGTTTTTTATCTGGCTTTCCTCCAACTCTTCCATCGGAGTGATCTTATCCCCTTTTCGGTAATATTTGATAATGGAGTCCGATATGGAAGCAATCGGCGTGATGGTGTTCATAATTTCATGGGTGAGCACGCGGATAAGACGGACCCAAGACTCTGTTTCTTTTTCATCAAGCTCTTTATGAATATCCTGGACTACCACCAATTGTAAAGACTGGCCATCCAATGACAACGGAGTTGATTTTAAGGCCAATTGTATTTGCTCACGCTCGTTGGACAACTGGAACAGTTTGCGTTGAAAAGGTTTAAAATTTTTGAAGATTTCATACAAATTTTCATCAACCTGCTTTAGTTGTTTGATGTGGTTAAGGGGAGTATAATCCAACAACTTCTCCAAGGTTGGATTGGCAAAAAGAATATGCCCTTTTTCGTTATAGGTCATGATGCCAATACTGGCCTGTTTCAGAATTTCTTGATAGTACTGCTCCCTAATTTGAAGCTGCAGATGTACTTCTTGGATAAGCCCGTTAACGCGGTTTAGACTTTTATTTAATTCTTTAAATGATTCAATAGTGACTCCCTCCGGGAAACGCAGTGTAAAATCCTCGTTTTTAATGGCATCGAAAAAATAGGCGATTTTTCTGTTGGTGCGATTTATAAAAGTAATAAGAGAAAATATTTGTGCTACTAAAATCAGTGCACAAAGACCCATTGTGAAATACCATTTGTAGGACAATGAAAAGGCCATGGCAATGGCTGTCAAGGTGAGAAAGATTACTCGAAGAATAAGCTGAATATAAAAGTTTCTACTTGCCATCCGTGGATCTTTTTTTCAACTTGTTATAAAGGGTTTGGCGCGATATTCCCAATTGTTCAGCGGCCGCACTGTAATTTCCCTCATTCTGCTCCAATGCCCTAAAGATCATTTGCTGTTCCATTTCGTTCAGGGTCATGGGTTCGTTGTCGATAGACTGCATGGGTTTGGCATGCAATAGAAAATCAGAGGGTTTTAAAACAGTACCATCAGAAAGAATAACGGCACGCTCCATGGTGTGCTGAAGCTCTCTTATGTTGCCCGGCCATGGATAGTCCATTAGCCTTTCTTGTGCCAATTGATTGATGCGCAGTCCACTTTTATCATATTTATGGGCAAACTTTTTAAGAAAAAAATCAGCCAGCACCAAAATATCATCATCGCGGTCCCGTAATGGAGGCACTTCTATATGTATGGTGTTGATTCGGTACAACAAATCTTCACGGAACAATCCATCTGCGACCATTTGCTCCAAGTTGCAGTTCGTGGCACAAATGAGCCGAATATCCACATCAATGGATTTATTGGAACCTACCCGCACAATGGATTTATTTTGGATGAAGGACAATAGTTTGGCCTGCATCTGTAACGAAAGGTTTCCTATTTCATCCAAAAATAGACTTCCTTGGTGCGCAGCTTCAAACTTACCGGCCCTATCTTCTTTGGCATCGGTAAAAGACCCTTTGGTGTGTCCAAAAAGTTCACTTTCAAAAAGATTTTCGGCTATCGATCCCATATCCACGGGAATAAAAACTTCTTCTTTTCGCTTGGATAAGCGATGTAATTCCCTTGCGATTAGTTCTTTTCCGGTACCATTTTCGCCCGTGATAAGGACGTTAACATCGGTTTTGGCCACTTTGGCCACTAGATTCAATACCGATGTCAGAGCTTTGGATTGACCAATGATATAATTTCTCCCATCATTGATGAGCTGTTTTAGGTTGTTCTCCTTTTTCTTGAGGCTGTGTATTTCCTGTTTGGATTTTCTAAGTTCGTAGGCCGACTTTACCGTGGTCATCAAACGTTCGTTGTTCCATGGTTTCAACACAAAATCTGAAGCCCCCTGTTTGAGGGCCCTAACGGCTAAATCTACGGCACCATAGGCCGTCATCAAAATCACAGACGTATTGGGAGACCTTTTTTTTATCTCGTTGAGCCAATATAATCCCTCATTTCCGGTATTCACCCCGGCGGAGAAATTCATGTCCAAAAGCACAATGTCGATATCTTCCAAATTGGGAAAAGAGGAAATCTGGTTGGGATTAAAAATGGTTTGGACGCTTTTATACTCAAACTGCAATAGAATCTCCAAAGCACTTAACACGCTCTTATTATCGTCAACAACTAAAATTTTGGCATCAACCATGGGGCGCTGGATTAATTTTCTTAGTTAAAACTAGTAATTGCTTTGATATGTTTTAACCCGATGTAAAATATTTTGACATTTTTTGTATAAAAGTTTTACACTTAATGAGTGCTTGTTGTTGATTTAATATCATAATTAACTGATAATCAATTTATAATAAATTTGGCACAAGAATGGACAGTAGTTTGGCACAGGATAAAATTATGAGTCTAAAAACATACATAACAACCTTATTATTATTTACTGCATTCATTGGGGTTTCCCAAGAGGTGTGGACCTTAGAAGAATGTGTGGACTATGCCATTGAGCACAACCTTCAGGTAAAGAATACTTCTTATAACAACGAATCTAGCAGGGAATCTTATAGACAGTCTGTCAGGGATTTGTTGCCTTCGGTAAATGGTTCCACCGATTATAGTATTAGATACGGTAGATCTGCAGATCCACAGACCAACGATTTTGTGAATACGCAGTTCTTCAGTAATAATTATTCCCTTAACGCCAATTTGGACTTGTTTCGTGGATTTCAAAAATTAAACACCATCAGAGCCTCCAAGTTCATTTACAAGGCTACCCAAGAAGATATTCTACAAGAAAAGTTTTTGTTGGCTTTTAGGGTAATGAGTGCCTATTACGATATCAAGTTTTTCGAAGGTTTGGTGGCCAATTCCTTGGAACAACTGGAAATTTCACAAGGAAATTATGATTTGGTCAAAAAACAAGTGGAACTTGGGCTAATGGCCGGTGCCGACCTTTATGAAGCAGAGTCCAATCTTTTGGGAGATAAATTGTTGTTGACACAGAATAGAAACCAACTTACAAATGCCAAGCTGGTCTTGATTCAAGAAATGAATTTGACCGAAGTGTCTGATATAAAACTAAAAGAAAGCTTGGAAGAAACTTTGTTGAATGAAGATGTTACTTTGGATTCCCTGTACCAATCCGCCAGAGGATTTGTGCCCTTGGTAAAATCGCAAGAATATAGGGTAACAGCAGCCAAAAAACAATTGCAGGCCACAAGAGGGGGGTTGTTTCCTTCTTTATCACTTTTTGCGGGTTACGGAACCAGCTATTTTGAGACCAATGTGGATGAAAATGGCAATGTTATACCTTTTAGAACACAGTTTAGTGATAACACGTCCAAGTTTGTTGGGGCACAATTGAATATTCCCATAAGTAATGGATGGTCCAACCATTCCAGAGTTAAGCAGCAGAAGATAGCGTATATGCAGGCCAAGAATAATTTGGAGATTCAGGAGCAGGAACTTTTTCAGTTGTTGCAACAACTTGTTCAAGATAACAGGGCCCTAATTGCAGAATACGAACAGAGTGCAAAACAAGTAGAATCACAGCAAATCGCTTTTACCATAGCGCAAAAGAGATATGAAAAAGGACTGATCAATGCCTTGGAACTTTTTCAGGCAAAGAACCTTTACGGTGTTGCGCAGAACCAAAACCTACAAGTAGGCCTAAGGTTAAAAGTCAACCAAAGTACCATTGACTTTTATAACGGGCTACCAATTTTTAATATCAACTAAAAAATACGATGGATATACAATTAGAGAAAAAGAAAGGACTTAAGCTTAAGCACTACGGCTATATCGCATTGGGGATATTGCTCTTGTTTTTTGGCTATAAATTGATTTTCGCCAGTTCCATGTCCACTTTTAGAACGGAAAAGGAGCGTTTGTCCCTTTCCACAGTAACCGATGGCAAGTTTGATGATTATATTACCATAAATGGGAATGTAGCCCCAATTGCCACCATTTATATGGATGCCTATGAAGGAGGGCGTGTTTCCGAAAAATTGATAGAAGAAGGTTCCATGGTAAATAAAGGAGACATAATTCTAAAACTGGAAAACATGGCCCTTTATGAGCAGATTTTGGCCAGCGAAAGTAATCTGGCACTAAAACAGAACGACCTGCGCTCTACCAAACTAACTTTTGATTCGAGACAGGTTGAAGGTAGAAAATCGTTGGCCACAGCGCAATACGATGTCCAAAGGCTAAAACGAGCCCATGAGCAGAACCAAGAGTTGTATGAAGAAGAATTGATTTCCAAGGAAACTTATTTAAAGTCTAAGGAAGACTACGAATTGGCGCAAAAGCAATACGAAATCGTAAAGCTACAGACCGAGCAGGATGATGAATTGAGGGAAACCTCCTTAAAAGGATTGGATACCGACTTGGCGCGTATGCAAAAAACGTTATCCATGGTCTACGAACGTTTGGATCATTTAAATGTTCGCGCGCCCGCTGATGGGCAGCTTGGGTTTTTGGATGCCGAAATCGGTCAAAATATTTCGCAGGGACAACGTATTGGACAAATTAACGTGCTTACGGACTTTAAAATTGAAGCCGATATTGACGAGCACTACATTGATCGTGTAAAAAGAGACCTTTCCGCCACTTTGGAACGTAATGGCAACGAATTCAAATTGCGCTTGCGAAAAGTATACCCTGAGGTAAGGAACGGCAGGTTCCGCGTAGACTTGGTTTTTGTGGACGAAAAACCTGAAACCATTCGCGCAGGGCAGAGCTACAACATACGATTGCAATTGGGCGAATCCAACAATGCCCTTTTGTTGCCCAAGGGAGGCTTTTTCCAAAGTACAGGAGGCCAATGGGTATTTGTAGTTAATCCTGATGGCAACGAAGCCATTAAACGTAATGTACGATTGGGAAAACAAAATTCAAGATATTATGAAGTCCTCGAAGGACTTCAACCAGGAGAACAGGTCATTACCAGTAACTACGATAGTTTCGGTGATGCGGAACGGATTGTGCTGAAATAATTCGTAAAAATGTAACATCAATCAAAAGAGCGTAGTCTTTAAATAAAACATAAAACAACCATCAAAAAATGATACAGATAACAGATCTTAAAAAAAGTTTCCGAACGGAGGAAGTAGAAACCTTGGCTTTGAACGGTGTAAACCTAAAAGTGGAAGAGGGTGAATTCGTGGCAATCATGGGCCCATCCGGGTGTGGAAAGTCCACTTTGCTGAATATTATTGGCATGCTGGACAACCCTACGGAGGGCAGCTACAATTTTGCAGGGCACGAAGTGGGCGGATTAAAAGAAAGCCAGCGAACCCAACTTAGAAAAGGTAATCTTGGCTTTGTGTTCCAAAGCTTTAACCTTATTGATGAGCTTACTGTTTTTGAAAACGTGGAACTTCCCTTGATTTACCTTAAAATGAACAAGGCCGAACGCAAGGAAAAGGTGATGAAGGTGTTGGAGCGCATGAAGATTGCACATAGGGAAAAGCATTTTCCACAGCAACTTTCGGGAGGACAGCAACAAAGGGTCGCCATTGCCCGTGCGGTAGTCACCAATCCAAAACTAATTTTGGCGGATGAGCCAACAGGTAATTTGGATTCCAAAAACGGTATCGAGGTAATGAACTTGTTGACAGAACTAAACCAAGAAGGTACCACCATTGTGATGGTAACACATTCCGATCGCGATTCGCATTATGCACACAGGGTCATCAACCTATTCGACGGTCAAATTGTGACAGAAAGCCAAAACAAACCTATGGGAGCAATGGTATAGTAGTTTATTCATCAATCAAAAGCGAACATTATGTTCAGGAACTATCTTAAAATCGCTTGGCGAAATCTTTGGAAAAACAAGGGGTATACCGCGTTAAATATTTTTGGGCTGGCCATAGGGATTACCTGTGCTAGCCTAATATTGCTTTGGGTAGAGGATGAAGTGAACTATGACAAAGTTTTTCCCAAAAGAGACCAAGTATATTATGTGCCCACAAATAACCTTTTTGAAGGTGAATGGCGTACATTCTATGAATCTGCACCAGGACCTCTGGCAAAAGCAATAAAAGATGAAATTCCTGGCGTAATTGGTAGTGCAAGAACAGTAGGGGAAAATCTTTTGTTTACTGTTAACGACAATGGCATTAACAAAAATGGCCGATATGTCGACCCAGATTTTATAAGCATGTTCAGCCTTTCTTTTGTTGAGGGAGACATGGCAAATGCCTTTAAGGATTTTGATGCCATTGTAATTTCAAAAAAGTTGGCGACCCAATTATTCGGTCAAGGCACAAAGGCCTTGGGCAAAGTGATCAAGATCAATAATGAGTCAAATTATAGGGTCACTGGTGTTTTTGAAGACCTGCCCAACAACGTAACCATTAAATTCGATTGGGTTGCTCCCTTTGAAAGGTTCGCCGTTGGAAAAGATTGGATGAATGATTACCAAAACGGATTTGCCGACACATTTGTTGAGCTTACTCCAGAAGCCGATTTTGAGACCGTGAACGCAAAAGTGGAGAAGCTTATTCCTTCAAAAACTGGAAAAGAAGGTAAATATGCCTTTCTGCACCCAATGAAAGATTGGCATTTACGCTCTGGTTTTGAGAACGGAAAAAAAGTTGGCGGTCAGATAACCTATGTGCGTTTATTTTCCCTGATAGCAATAATAATTTTGCTGATTGCCTGTATTAATTTCATGAACCTTTCCACAGCCAGCAGTGAAAAAAGGGCAAAAGAAGTAGGGGTACGTAAAGTGTTGGGTTCCAACAAAAACAGATTGATCATACAATTCATGGCAGAAGCTTTGCTTACAGCAACCATGGCTACAATAGTAAGTGTTCTACTGTTGGTTCTTCTTCTACCCATGTTCAACACGCTGGTTCAAAAACAAATTGAGCTAAACTTTTTCAGTTATATCCATCTGTTCTCTCTTTTGGGGATTAATCTTATTTGTGGTGTTCTTGCTGGATGGTACCCGGCCTTCTATTTATCCTCTTTCAAGCCAATAAAAATAATTAAGGGAGTAAAGGTCAAAGAGGGCAGTGCCCCTATAATTCGAAAGAGCCTGGTCGTTGCACAATTCACGGTTTCCATTGTATTTATAATCAGTACCATTATTGTATACCAGCAGATTGAGCATGTAAAAAGCCGCGATATGGGATATGACAGAGAAAATCTTATACAACTTCCGGTAAACGGCAATGTATTAAAGGATTTTACACCCATAAAACAGGAAATGATTGCTTCTGGCACTGTTGAAAATGTTGCCCTTTTAAATACTTCCATTCTTTCAGGAGGGAGCAATAGTTCTGGTTGGGAATGGCAAGGAGGTAAAGACACCAAGGGTGTGCTCATTTCCCATAGATTTATTAGTTCTGACTTTTTTGATACAACAGGCCTGGAAATTATTGAAGGTCATGGTTTCAGTGATAAGGTTGCATTGGACAGCACAAATGTGTTGATAACACAATCTCTCGCCAAATTAATGGGTGACGAAAGTGCTGTTGGCAAAATAATACACCGAGATGAAGACGCGTATACGGTGATAGGTGTGGTCAAAGATTTTTTATATGGCAACATGTATAAAACAAGTGATCCGGTAATGTTCTTTAACTACCCCCAGTATACCTATAACATGTATGTAAGGGCAAAGTCTGGCTATACTATGACATCCATTCTTGCCTCAATGGAAAAAGTAATGAAAAAATACAACCCCGCTTTTCCTTTTGAGTACGAGTTTGTTGATGAAGCTTTTAGTTCAAAATTCAAAAGCGAAAAACTTGTGGGCAGCCTTTCGAAGATTTTTGCACTACTTGCTATTGTTATTTCTTGTTTAGGGCTATTTGGCCTTTCCACATTTACAGCAGAGCAACGAAGAAAGGAGATAGGCATACGAAAGGTCCTTGGGGCATCCGTGGCCAAAATCAGCCAAATGCTTTCCATGGATTTTGCCAAGTTGGTGCTATTGGGTTTGCTAATAGGTTTTCCACTGGCATATTTTTCAATGGAAAATTGGCTTGAAGGGTTTGCCTATAGAATTGAAATCCAATGGTGGGTATTTGCCCTTGCCGGCATTATTGCTCTCGGTATTGCCCTTTTAACGGTAAGTTTTCAATCCATAAGGGCTGCATTAACAAATCCCGTCAAAAGCCTAAGAACAGAATAAATCAATCAATCAAAAAACGAATCATATGTTCAAAAACCACCTAAATATCGCTTGGAGAACCATCAAAAAAGATAGGCTCTTCACTTTTATCAAAATAGGAGGTTTTGCAGTGGGCATTGCTGCCTGTCTATTGATCGCCTTATTTATTCGAAACGAACTCAGTTACGATCAGCATTATGCCAACAAGGATCAAATGTACAGAGTGGTTTTTCAAGGGGTGCTACAGGGAGAAGTAATGAAAAGCACACATTTTCAATTACCGTTCGCCGATGCACTTCAGTCCGATTTTCCGGAAATTGTTAAAGCAGGAAAGGTCAATACCATCGAAATTTTTGGAGCAGGGAAGCGCGGCTTTAGAATCAATGGGGAACGGGAGAGTACATTTGAGGAGAACTTTATTATTGCGGACCAGGAGGCTTTTGATATTTTGGAAATCAACTTGGAGCAGGGCGACGCAACAACGGCCTTGACCAATCCCAAGAGCCTTGTAATCTCCAAATCCAAAGCAGACAAGTATTTTCCCAACGGAAATGCCTTGCAGCAGACCGTATTTTTGGATAACGATACGTCCAATCCCTATACGGTAACGGGAGTGATGCAAGATGTGCCAAAAAACTCACATTTGGATTTTGATTTTATGCTTCCTGTAGAAGATAACTATGGAGGTTGGACCAATCAGAATTACTTTACCTATGTGCTTGTAAACCCCAATACCAATATTCAGGAGTTGGAACAAAAAATGTCCTTGATCGTTGAAAAATATATCATTCCAGCACAGATAAAACGAGGGCGCTCCGAATCTTTTCTCGATGTGCTGAGAACAGCTGAATATAAACTACAGCCGGTATCTGATATCTATTTAAAGTCCGATCTTAAAATGCAGGATGGCCTTAAGCATGGAGACATCAAATTTGTATGGCTTTTCGCGGCCATAGCCATTTTTGTGTTACTGTTGGCCATTATAAACTTCATTAATCTTTCCACGGCCAAATCGGCCAATAGGGCCAAAGAGGTTGGTCTCAGAAAAACAATTGGTGCCTTCAGGAACAACTTGGTCAACCAGTTTCTTACGGAGTCCGTGATCTTCAGTATCATTTCCTTTGTGTTGGGCATTGTGCTTGCATGGGCCTTACTACCCACCTTTAATGAGATTGCCGACAAGAACATGGTGCTGCCTTGGTCGAATTGGTGGTTTGCCGCGGTATTGTTGATCTCTGCATTACTAGTTGGAGTTTTGGCAGGACTGTACCCTGCGTTTTATTTATCCGCATTTAGGCCGGCAAGTGTACTAAAGGGAAAATTGAGCATCGGCAGCAAGAGCGGAAAGTTGAGGAGCGGGTTGGTGGTTTTTCAGTTTACCACTTCGGTCATTTTGATCATTGGGACCTTGATCATATACCGCCAGATGGATTTTATTGTAAGCAAAGAATTGGGGTATGACAAGGAAAAGGTAGTAGTACTTGAGGGAACCAATGTCCTTGCCGGAAAAATGGAATCGTTTAAAGAACAACTATCCGCCTTGTCACAGGTAAAAAGCGTAACAGCGTCCAATTATTTGCCCGTTGATGGCGGCAGTAGAAATGGAAATACATTTATGGTTGATGGCCAAGATGATGGTGGTAGGGGAATCCCTGCCCAAATTTGGAAGGTGGACTACGATTATATAAAAACCCTGGGCATTCAACTACAGAAAGGGAGAAGTTTCTCCAAAGAATTTGCATTTGATTCTATTAATTCCATAGTCATCAATACCAAAATGGCGTCAGAATTGGGTCTTCTGGACCCCATTGGCAAAAAATTGAACAACAACAGTGAGGTCTTCACCATTATTGGGGTTATCGAGGACTTCCATTTTAAATCCTTGAAAGAAGATATTTCTGCCTTGTCCTTGGTAATCGGTAAGGATATAGGGTCCATTTCGCTAAAATTGGAAAAGGGAAATCCAGCCGATGCCCTGGCATCCATCGAAAAAGTTTGGAACAAAAACATACCCAATCAGGCGCTCAACTATACCTTTTTGGAGCAGGAGTTTGCTCAAATGCACAATGATGTGCGGCGTATGGGAAAAATATTCAACAGTTTTGCACTTTTTGCCATTCTTGTAGCTTGTTTGGGATTGTTTGCACTCTCTGCCTTTATGGTGGAACAACGAAGAAAAGAAATCAGTATTCGAAGAGTACTGGGTGCTCCTTTCAAGAACATCTATCAATTGCTTACCATCGATTTCTTAAAGTTGATATTGATATCCATCTGTATTGCCATACCAATAGGTTGGTATTTAATGAATCGTTGGCTGGAGGATTTTGCATACAGAATTTCCATAGGTTGGGAAATCTTTTTAACAGCGGCGTTTATTGCATTAGGTATTGCCGTACTCACTATAAGTTACCAATCCGTCGGGGCAGCTTTGCTGAAACCAACCAAGGGCTTGCGCACGGAATAAATCAATTAAAAAACCATCAATCATGTTTAAGAATTATCTAAAAATAGCCTGGAGAAACCTTACCAAGAACATGGGCTACACCATCATTAATGTTGGCGGATTGGCCCTGGGAATGGCCGTAACCTTGATTATTGGTCTTTGGATCAATGATGAGTTGAGCCATAACAACTATTTTACCCATAAGGATAAAATTGCCCAAATGTATCAATCCCAGACTTTTAATGGGGAAACCGGGACTGGACCTGCCATGCCCCGCCCATTGGAAAAAGCATTGAGGGAAAGCTATATGGATAATTTTAAGCATTTGGTCATGTCTTCCTGGACTACCTCACAGTACCTTAAGTACAAGGAAACGAGTCTTTCAAGGGATGGAAATTTTATGCAACGAGAAGCTCCTGAAATGTTCGACCTCAATATTTTGAAAGGGGAAAAAGATGGAATTCGGGAAATCAACTCCATAATGCTTTCGGAGTCGACCGCCGATGCTTTGTTCGGGAACGAAGACCCTATTGGAAAAACCATAGAGGTCAATAGCCAATATGATATGATGGTTACTGCGGTGTTCGAAGATATTCCGTTCAACACCTCTTTTAATGACACCGATTTTTTGATGCCTTGGGACAAATATGTTTCCATTAATGAATGGGTCAACAATGCGGAGGACCAATGGGGCAACAACTCGTTCCAAATGTTTGTACAAATTGCCGACAACACATCAATGGAGAGTGTTACCGCCAAGATAAGGAATGTAAAAAAAGACCTTAATGAGGAGACTGTAGAATTTAACCCTCAATTGTTTTTGCTTCCTATGGAAGATTGGTATTTAAGGTCACGATTCGAGAATGGAAAACAAGCAGGGGGCAGAATCAAATATGTTTGGTTGTTCGGGATTATCGGTGTTTTTGTATTGCTTTTGGCCTGTATCAATTTTATGAACTTGAGTACCGCCAGGTCAGAGAAGCGAGCGAAAGAGGTTGGTATTAGAAAATCCATTGGGTCGCAGCGCGGACAATTGATCAATCAATTTTTGGGAGAGTCTTTTTTGGTGGTGCTACTTGCATTTGTTATCGCTGCCGCCATTGTGGTTTTGTCGATTAACGGGTTTAATGATTTGGCCAGGAAAGAGTTGGTGTTTCCATGGGGGTCTATTGGTTTTTGGTCGTCGTCTTTGGTCTTCATTCTGTTTACCGCATTATTGGCAGGAAGTTATCCAGCACTGTACTTATCTTCTTTTAAACCAGTGGATGTTTTAAAAGGCACTTTCAAAACAGGAAAGCATTCAGGATTGCCCCGAAAAATTTTGGTAGTGGTACAGTTTACCGTTTCAGTTGCCTTTATCATTGGAACCGTAATCGTTATGCAACAAATCAACTATGCCAAAAACAGACCTGTTGGTTACGAAAAAGAAGGACTGGTGCAGATTCCAACCATGAGCGAAGATTTTACAGGAAAGTTTGATTTGATGCGAGAGGAATTTATCAATTCCGGGGCGATTACCGAAATGTCGACCTCCAGTGCCCCCACAACCCGAATTTGGTCCAATCGCAGTGGATTTGATTGGGAAGGAAAACCCGAAGGTTTTCAAGAAGATCTGGCCTGGACCGAAGTGTCGCCCGAATATGCCAACAGCCTAAACTTAAAAATTGTAGAAGGAAGGGATTTTTCACGAGAGTTCGCCTCCGACTCCACCGCAGTACTCCTAAACGAAACTGCAGTAAAATACATGGGCTTGGAAAACCCGGTAGGCAAGTTCATCACAGATTCTGATGTGGAAGACCCTTTTGAGCCAATGAAAATTATAGGCGTAGTACAAGACATGATTGCCCAATCCCCATATGAACCTGTAAAACAAGGAATGTACGTGTTCGATAGACATGGCAATGGATCCTACTATAATATGAGATTGAACCCGAACCAAAGCGCAAGTCAAAATATAGCGATAATCGAAAGGGTTTTTAAAGAACATTTTCCCAACATCCCATTTCAATATGATTTTGTGGATGAGGAGTACGGCGAAAAGTTTGCTGCGGAAGAACGTATAGGCAGCCTTTCAGGAATTTTCACCGGTCTTGCCATTTTAATCAGTTGTTTGGGTCTATTTGGGCTGACCTCCTTTGTGGCGGAGCAACGCACCAAGGAAATTGGGGTGCGAAAAGTATTGGGTGCCTCTGTGTTCAATGTATGGAACATGTTGTCCAAAGACTTTTTGAAACTGGTAATTATCTCCTGTTTTATAGCAGTCCCTATAGCCTATTATGTAATGAACGGATGGTTACAAGAGTATCCATATCGTGTGATCTTGAAATGGTGGATTTTTGCTCTGGCCATGATCGGTGCTTTTGCGGTTACCATTATAACGGTAAGCTTTCAGGCCATTAAAGCAGCAAAATCAAATCCAGCACGAAGCCTAAGAACAGAATAACTATCATCATCAAAAAACAAGAATCATGTTTAAGAACAATATTAAAATAGCATGGAGGAGCCTTAAAAAACAGCCATTCTTCACTTTCCTCAACATATTTGGATTAGCTATTGGAATGGCTGGCGGGCTTTTGCTCGGCCTTTACATTCATGATGAGCTTACCCACGATACCATGTTTGCGGACGCAGATCGAATTTATAGATTGAACGCAGATATGAAATTTGGAGGGAAAGAAGAAAAAATGGCCGAGGTATCAGCACCAATGGCAGGAGCCATGATGAATGATTTTCCAGAGGTTGAACTAACCACTCGTTTTAGAAGTCTCGGGAGTGTTTTCATCAAGGAAGAGGGAAAACGAAGTAACGTACGCGAACCTGGAGTAACCTATGCCGACTCTACATTTTTTAAAATGCTGGGGATAAAGCTACTCTATGGTGATGAGAACACCGCCCTGAAAGAGCCCAATACATTGGTAATGACCAAATCCGCAGCAGAAAAACATTTCCCTGTAAATCAAGCTGTTGGAAAGACCGTTCAGTTAAACGATAGGGATATCTTTACTGTTTCAGGTATTGTAGATGATATGCCGGACAATTCCTTTTTGCGAGACAGGGATTTGTTCTTGGCCATGTCTGGATACGAAGACTCTCGTATGGCTGAATGGGGAAGCCATAATTATTACACGCTTATCAAGTTGATTCCTGGGGCTTCCGCAGCAGATTTACAAGAAGAACTGAAGACAATGGTAGGGAAATACCTAATTCCATACGCCCAAAGATTTTTCCCCGGAATAACCGAACAACAGTTCTTGGATTCGGGAAATTACATGAAATACTCCACCATTGCCCTTACCGATATACACCTACATTCTGGTAGAGGCCCCGAATTTAGCCCGGTTAGCGACATTAAAAATGTTTATATACTAGGGGCTATAGCATTAATTCTTCTCGTATTGGCCAGTGTAAACTTTATGAACCTTACCACGGCCCATTCCTTGAAAAGATCAAAAGAAGTGGGCATAAGAAAAACATTGGGCTCACAAAGAAAAAGTTTGATCGGACAATTCCTAACGGAATCCGGATTGATTGCATTGGGGTCATTGGTTTTTGCCATAATCATAGCTGCAGTGGTTATGCCATTTTATAACGATTTAAGCGGTAAAGAACTATCCATTCCATTTTCCAGTCCATCGTTCTGGTTGATTTTGTTGATTGCAACTTTGGCCTTGGGTATACTATCAGGAAGTTATCCAGCCTTTTTTATGTCCCGTTTTGTTGCTGCCAAAGTACTCAAAGGACAAGGGGACAATTCCATTGGTGGTGGAAGAGTAAGGAATGTTCTTGTGGTACTTCAGTTTTCCATTTCTGTATTCCTTATTATGGGAACTCTCACGGTTTTCCAACAATTAAGCTTTATACAAGGAAAGGACCTTGGCTATGCGAAGGATCAAGTTCTGATCATAAGAGGGGTTAATTCTTTGGAAGGAAACAAAAATGCCTTCAAAAATGAAGTAGAGCAACTAAGCCAGGTAAATACGGCCACATTGAGCAGTTATTTACCCACGCCTTCTTCTCGAAGTGATAGTTCGTTTATGAGAAAGGAAGATCGAAGTCAGGAAAAAGCCATTAATATGCAACAATGGCGAGTAGATCAGGATTATATCTCAACCATAGGATTATCTCTGGTCTCGGGTCGAAATTTTGATACTTCCCGTTATTCTAGCGATTCCACTGCGATTATCATAAATGAAAAAGCAGTATCCATATTGGGAAAAACTCCCGAAACCGTATTGGGACAACAGTTCTTGGACAATTTTAATGAAGAGACATTGATTACTGTTATAGGTGTTGTGAAAGACTTTAATTTTGAATCTCTTCGGGATGAGGTAGAGGCACTTTCTCTTTTCTATGGCAGTGAACAAGCTAGCAACTTGGCCATAAAACTTAATCAAGGAGATGTGACCCGAACCATTAGTGACATCGAAAACATTTGGATGGGAATTGCTCCAACACAGCCGTTTGAATATTATTTTATGGACGATTCCTTCAATACCAGTTATGAAGCGGAGCAGCGTTTGGGCAGAATTTTTATGATATTCACCATACTTTCCATCATCATTGCATGTCTAGGACTTTTGGGCCTGGCCACATTCAACGCGCAAAAACGCGTAAAGGAAATTGGAGTAAGAAAGGTTTTGGGCGCAGGTGTTGGGCAGATTGTGTATAGATTATCCGTTGATTTTTTAAAACTAGTAGGTATCTCGGTTCTCATCGCATTGCCCATTGGATGGTTTGCCATGGATAGGTGGCTAGAAGATTTTTCATACCACATCAATATTCCTTGGTGGACATTTGCGTTATCCGCATTTATTGCCGTGGGCATCGCTTTAATCACTGTGAGCTATCAAAGTATAAAAGCAGCCATTGTAAACCCGGTTAAAAGTTTGAGAACTGAATAAATCAACGATTACTGAATTTTTTTTCAGCACTTTAAAAAACGAAAAGCTATGCTCAAAAACTATCTAAAAATTGCTTGGAGAAATTTGATAAAGAACAAGGTGTTTACATTGGCAATCATCATAGGTCTTTCCAGTGCCTTTGCTGTGGCCATACTTCTTGTGATGACGGCACTATTTGAGCTGTCGTTCGACTCTTTCCATGAAAATAAAGCCTCGGTTTATCAATTGTACCTCAGCAACCAAACACCAAGGGGTACAGAGATCGGCACTTCCAACCCAGTACCACTTGCCCCGGCCCTTATGGATGAAGTTTCGGGTATAAAAAGGGCTGTTAGAAGAGTCAGTGAAGATGCTTTGGTCACTTTTAACAACAAAGAACTCAACTTGGATGCCGAGTATGTGGACCCTTCATTTTTTGAAATCTTCACCTTTCCGGCGCTATTGGGAAATACCGAGAGCCCTTTGCCCGATAAAAACAGTGTGTCCCTTTCGGAAGAATCGGCCCAGAAAATTTTTGGCAGCACGGACAATGTCATCGGTAAAACACTCTCCTTGAAGATCGGCAAGGAAGAAAGGCCTTTTACCGTTGCATCGATTTTGCAAAACTCCCCTGCCAATTCCAGTATTGACTTCGATATCGTAATCCCGTTCGAAAACCATCCAGAATATGAAACCGACAAGGATCGTTGGGACTCTCAATTCCTCCCAATTTTTATCCAGTTGGACAAGGGTGTTTCTGTAGCTCAATTCGAGGAAAACACCGTTCCCTTTACCGAACTTCATTACCAGGGGGGTATTGAAAGTGATATCCGCGATGGGGCGGTCCCTGATGCCAATGGGAAATATAAACAATTTCATTTGATGCCTATTTCCAATATGCACTTTGCCACTTATAAATCTGGGGTTGCCATAGTAAACCGTACATTTCCCTATATGATTTTGGGCATCGCATTCGTGATTATTTTTATCGTGAGTGCCAATTTCATTAATATGAGCATTGCGCTCAGTGAAAAACGGTTGAAGGAAATAGGGATGCGAAAAACCCTGGGGGCCGTTAAAAAGCAGCTGTTTATTCAATTTTGGATGGAAAGCCTCTTTGTTTTTGGTATTTCCCTTGTTCTTGGATTGGTGGCGAGCAACATGCTGTTGCAGCCTTTTAAAACCCTTTTCAATACAAAAGCCTCCTTTGCCGATGTCGCACAACCCAACGTAATTTTTTTCTTTGGCATAGCCATTTTCTGTATAACTCTTGTCGCAGGAGGATATCCTGCTCTTTTGATGTCCAAATTGAGTACACTTCGGGCCCTAAAAGGGAAATTGGATTTGGGCAAAAACCGATTGCGGAACAGCTTGATCGTGCTTCAATTTACGATTGCCATTATTTTGATCAGTGGAACTTTGGTCCTTCATGGCCAAATTGAATTTATGCGGAACAAAGATCTTGGGTATAATAAAGAGCAGGTTGTCTCCATTCCCTTAAATGGTAAAAAGGACAGCTATCGAGTAGTGGAACTCTTACGCAATGAACTTAAGGGGAATCCGGATATCTTGAACGTTTCCGGGGCAGACAATAATTTGGGGAAGGGTCGCGATGGTAGCCTTTCCAGCAGTATGATGGGCTTCGATTTTGAAGGACGGGGCGTGGTCACCAACACCATTACCGTAGATTATGATTACGCCAAGACCCTTGATCTGGAATTGGTTGCCGGGCGTATGTTCGACCGGAATTATGCCGCTGATAGTCTGTCACTGGTAATCAATGAGAGCATGGCCAAACAATTGGGAAAAGAAGACCCGCTAGCGGTTAGCATTCCAATGGACGATAGCACTGCGTATTCGGTTGTTGGAGTGGTAAAAGACTATAATTTTCAGGAAATGAGCAGGGAAATTAAACCTCTTACCCTGTTCATGAACAAAGATTGGGACCTCTACTATGCCTACGTCAAAATTGCGCCAAAGAATGTAGCAAAATCATTTGAGGCCATTGAGACAGCTTGGGAAAAAGTGGAGCCACAAGCTGAGTTTTTAGGCTCTTTTTTGGATGAAAATGTCGACCGCACTTTTAGGCGCGAAAAAACAATGACGACTATTGTGACCAGTGGAAGTATTCTTGGTATTTTGTTAAGTTGCATTGGACTCTTTGCCATTTCTATGTTGGTGGTGGCACAACGGACCAAAGAAATAGGAGTGCGAAAAGTGGTCGGCGCCAGTGTATCCTCAGTGGCACTTTTACTGACCAAGGATTTTTTAAAGTTGGTGGGTCTTGCCTTTATCATTGCAACACCGATAGCTTGGTATTTTTTAAACGAATGGCTCCAGAACTATGCTTCGCATGTTGCCCTCAGCCCTTTGTTTTTTGTGGCTGCAGGCCTTACAGCTTGTTGGATTGCTTTTATTACTGTGGGCTCTCGGACCCTTAAAGCAGCATCTGCCAATCCTGTTAGAAGTTTAAGAGACGAATAAATTCATTCCGTAATAAATGAAAACTAAATTTTTGAAGGTCTTATTTCTGGTGTTGACTGTCGGATATACCGTTCTTGCCCAAGAAGATATAAATAACAATAACCTCGAATTTAAAATAGACAATTACTTGAGCAAAAGTGTGGCCAATGGCTATTCTGGAAGTGTTCTAGTGGCCAAAGAAGGTGAAATTGTTTTTTCTAAAGGTTATGGTTGGGCCGATAGATCGTTGAAAATAAGGAATACACCAGCCACTGTGTTTAATATTGGCTCGGTGACGAAGCAATTCACTGCAGCTGCCATATTAAAACTCATGGAAGACCAAAAGCTGGATGTTTCTGATAACATTGAAAAGTATTTTCCACAAGCACCTTTAGATAAAAAGGATATCACAATACATCAATTGCTTACCCATACATCTGGAGTATCACCCAGTACGGGAGGTTTCAGGTATGATAAAGCGAGCAAAGAAACATTCCTGAACGATTTTTTCGAATCAGAATTAATGTATTTGCCTGGCACAAAACATACGTATGCCAATGCCAACTATATCTTGTTGACAGCTATTGTTGAACAAGTTGCTCAACAAGATTACGAGACCTTTTTAAGGAATAACTTTTGGACGCCATTGCAAATGAACCATACGGGATACAAAGGGATTACCTTTGATAGCGAGCAACTTGCCCACGGATACTATTTTCATTACACGGATGGTGAGTGGAGGGACTGGGGAACCACACAAGAACATCTCCCTTATAATAATGAGCATTGGTACAGTATAGGTAAAGGTGACATATATTCCACCGTAGAGGATTTGTATACGTGGCACCGAGCACTCGAAAACAATAAAGTGCTGTCTTCGGAAACAATAAAGTTGATGGAAGAAGACCATGTTCCGGAAAATGAAACACAAACATCTTTTTATGGTTATGGTTGGGCGATATTCAATTCAAAGAACAATTCAAAAATTGTAGCACATAATGGAAGTAATGGGATTTACTTTGCCGATTTTCTCCGGTTCGTGGAAGATGATCTTGTTATCATTGCTTTGTCCAATGTTATTTTAAACCAAAAATCAGAGAATGTGGCATGGGAAATAGCTTCAATGGTGCTGGATGAAGAATATCGCCCCAAAACAATCCCAAAAAACAAGTATGAACTGGTTTTTGACTTTATTAGATCAAACACTCCCGATAAAGCAAATCAATTGCCTCAATTTATTGAGACCAAATCGGGCAGCACAATAAACGACAAGGCACTATTGAACCGAATCGGATTTAAGCAAGTGTCCGAAAACAGGGATACAGATTGGGGCATCTCACTTTTAAAGCTCAATACCCGTCTTTTTCCTGGCGATGGTAACCTTTGGGATTCACTTGGAGAAGGATATTATATAATCAACGACAGGGCAAAAGCAGTTGAAAGTTTTGAGAGAGCTATGGAGTTAGGCCCGGAAACCAATTGCTATTGGTGCGAAAATGCAACAAAAAGATTAGAGGAATTAAACAACAAATAAGATGCTATTACAACTAAACAACATATTTAAATGGGTGCATTCAGGAGGTCAACGCTTCTTTTTGCTCAAGGACATTAACCTGGAAGTGGAAGAAGGAGAATTTATCTCTGTAATGGGACCATCGGGCTCGGGAAAATCGACATTGCTCAACGTTATCGGCATGTTGGACACCTTTGACGAGGGAGAGTATAATTTCTTGGATGAATCCGTTCATTCTTTAAAGGAGAAACACCGATCCAATCTATATAAACAATACATTGGCTTTGTGTTTCAATCCTATCATCTGTTGGATGATCTTACGGTTAAGGAAAACCTGGAGATGCCGTTGATCTATAAAAAAATAAAGGGTTCCGAGAGAAAAGCCATGGTTGCCGATATGCTGGACAGGTTCAACATTGTTGGCAAAAAAGATTTGTTTCCTGCTCAACTAAGTGGAGGCCAACAACAATTGGTCGGGGTGGCGAGAGCCTTGATTGCCAATCCAAAATTGATTTTGGCAGATGAGCCAACGGGTAACCTGAACTCTAAACAAGGTGAGGAGATCATGGAACTGTTTAAACAATTGAACAGTGAGGGCGTAACCATAATTCAGGTGACGCACTCCGAGAAAAATGCCGAGTACGGCTCAAGAGTCATTAATTTATTGGACGGGAGAATGGTTTGACCTCAGGGATTAGTTGTTAGTCTGTGATTCTTGAGCCTGCCGAAGAATCTAAATAAAGCCAGATGGTTGCTAATCTGCAAGTTCAGCCAATTCTTTACCAACAAGGCTACCAAGAGCCACGCCCATACCCCCTAAGCGGACACCACAAAATATGGAATCGGAAACTTGTTTTACTATAGGTGATTTTTGTTTGCCAACACCCATAATACCACTCCATCTTCGTTCAATTTTGACAGGATGATTTGGTAAAATCATATTCCGGAGTATGGCTTCCAGTTTGTCTTGAATAATTTTAGTCTCTCCGAATTCTATGGTTTCCTCAGTTTTAAAATCAAGGTTTCTACCGCCTCCAAACAAGATTCTGTTATCAATGTTTCGGAAATAATAATATCCTTCATCAAAATGAAAGGTGCCTTTTATTTCCAAATTTTTGATGGGTTCCGTAACCAAAACCTGTGCTCGTGCAGGTTTTACGGTTTCTGATTTTAATAGTTTAGAAGCAAAACCATTGGTGGCCACAAATACTTTTTTGGATGAAAACTCAAACCCATCGGTTACGATTGTCGCTCCATTATTCGATTCAACCACATCATTGACCATAACCCCATTTAATATGGGGATTTCCATGGACAAACATTTTTGAATCAAGGAACGCATCATTATACCTGTGTCCAGTTGGCCTTCTAGACGGTGTGTAATGTATTTTTCTTGAATACTGCCAAAACCGAACAGATTGCTACTGGTAACAAATGGTTTTTTGTCAAACACGGGTTCCATCAGTTCATTTAGATATGGAATGGATTCCAAACAGTTTTCATAGAATTGCGGTTTTTCCAAGGGGAAAAGTTCGTGACTGCCGTGCAATTGAAAACCTGTGGCTTCATCGCCTAACAGACTTCGAAGTCGTTGAATGCCATCCCAACGTTTTTGAACCAATCGCACCACTTCTTCCTCGGTATGATGCTCTAGGTCCGATAAAATTTCAGATGCGCTTCCAAAACATGCAAAGCCCGCATTTTTGGTGCTTGCCCCTTGTGGCAAACTACCTTTTTCGAGGATTAAAATATTTGTGTGTGGATATTTTTCCTTCAGTTGAATGGCACAATTTATTCCGACGATGCCGCTGCCGATAACGGTAAAGTCAACATTTGAAAACCAACTTTTATGCTCCCAATAACTTAATTCCATAAAAGAAAAACCCCGATAAAATCGGGGCTATGTTTAATGTTCTTCCTTATATTTTGGGTCCATTTTAAAATCTTCCATGAATTTGGTAGTGTAGTTACCTGCCAAATAATCTGGATGGTCCATTAATTGACGGTGGAATGGAATAGTAGTTTTAACCCCCTCGATTACAAATTCGTCCAAGGCCCTTCTCATTTTATTGATGGCCTCTTCCCTTGTTTGGGCAGTGGTTATCAACTTTGCAATCATGGAATCATAATTTGGAGGAATCATATACCCGCTATACACATGTGTGTCCAATCGTACTCCATGTCCACCGGGCATGTGCAAAGTGGTAATTTTTCCGGGTGAAGGCCTAAAGCCATTATAAGGGTCTTCCGCATTGATTCGGCACTCAATGGAATGTAATTTTGGGAAGTAGTTTTTTCCAGAGATTGGCACACCACCTGCAACCAAAATTTGCTCACGAATCAAGTCGTAGTCCACAACTTGTTCTGTAATAGGATGCTCTACTTGGATACGGGTGTTCATCTCCATAAAGTAGAAGTTTCGGTGTTTGTCCACCAAAAACTCAATGGTTCCCGCACCTTCGTATTTAATATATTCGGCAGCTTTAACGGCAGCTTTACCCATATCTTCACGGAGTTTGTCCGTCATAAACGGTGAAGGGGTCTCCTCGGTAAGCTTCTGGTGTCTTCGCTGAATGGAGCAATCTCTTTCGGACAAGTGACAAGCTTTTCCATACTGGTCTCCCACGATCTGGATTTCGATATGTCGAGGTTCCTCAATCAACTTTTCCATGTACATGCCTCCGTTGCCAAAGGCTGCGGTAGCTTCGGTTACAGCACTGTTGAAGTTTTTCTCCATTTCACCCTCGGACCAAATGGCGCGCATTCCTTTACCTCCACCACCAGCAGTAGCTTTGATCATTACAGGATAGCCCATTTTTTTGGCTTCTTTTCTTGCGTGGTCAACATTTTTCAACAGGCCTTCGGAGCCGGGAACGGTGGGAACGCCCGCTTTTTTCATGGTTAACTTGGCGGTTGCCTTGTCTCCCATTTTATCAATCTGTTCACCCGATGCACCAATAAATTTGATATCGTGCTCAGCACAGATTTTTGAGAATTTGGAGTTTTCGGAAAGAAATCCGTATCCTGGGTGAATGGCATCGGCATTGGTGATTTCCGCTGCTGCTATAATATTTGGAATCTTTAAATAAGATTCACTGCTGGGTGCTGGACCTATACAAACGGCTTCGTCTGCAAAGCGCACATGAAGACTTTCTTCATCCGCTTTAGAGTAAACGGCCACAGTTTTGATGCCCATTTCCTTGCAAGTTCTTATAATTCGCAAGGCAATTTCACCCCTATTTGCAATCAATACTTTTTTAAACATAGAGCACAATCTTAAATTCTGAATTCTAAATTTTAAATGGTTCTAAGCAATAAAACTTGTTACTTAGAATTTATCATTTAAAATTCACTACGATGGGTCTACCAAGAATAAAGGTTGGTCAAACTCAACAGGAGAGGAATCATCAACCAATATCTTAACTATCTTACCTGAAACTTCTGACTCGATATCATTGAAAAGTTTCATTGCCTCGATCACACAAAGAACATCACCTTGGTTAATGGTGCTTCCAACTTCCACAAATGGTGGTTTGTCAGGAGATGGTTTTCTATAGAATGTTCCTATGATGGGGGATTTGATGGTAATATATTTTGAATCTTCATCTGATTTCTTGGAATCAGATGTTGCTGCAGCTTCTTGTGCTGCGGCTGGAGCTTGGGCCGCCGGAGCTGCTGCGGAAGGAGCCTGAGCCACAGGGATCTGTTGCACAATGGTTGTTTCTGGTGTACTGGAACCTGAACTTCCCGTTCGAATGGTGATTTTAATATCCTCCATTTCCAACTTCACCTCGCTGGCACCCGATTTGGCTACAAACTTGATTAAACTTTGAATTTCCTTAATGTCCATGGAATATAATTTAGTTAGTTGTGTGATTAAGAATTATAGGCCCATTTTAAATAAATGGAACCCCATGTAAAACCTCCTCCAAAGGCGGCAAAAATTATGTTGTCTCCCTTTTTCAACTGCTTCTCATAATCGTAAAGCAATAAGGGCAATGTTGCAGAGGTGGTGTTTCCGTACCGGTCAATATTGATCATAACCTTTTCGGGTTCGACACCCATTCTATTGGCAGTGGCATCGATTATTCGTTTGTTGGCCTGATGAGGCGCCAACCATTGCACATCGTCTTTGGTTAGGTTGTTTCGCTCCATAATCAAAGCCGATACATCGGCCATATTGGACACTGCAAATTTAAAAACGGACTTTCCGTCTTGAAAGACGTAATGTTGTTTGTTCTTTACAGTTTCTTCGGATGGGGGCAAAATAGAACCTCCAGCATCAATTTTTAAAAATTGACGACCAATTCCATCCGAACGCAAATATTCATCCTGTAATCCAAGACCTTCTTCATTGGGTTCAAAAAGAACCGCTCCGGCACCATCTCCAAAAATAATACAAGTGGTTCTATCGGTATAGTCTATAATGGACGACATTTTATCGGCACCTATTAGCAATACCTTTTTGTACCTGCCGGATTCAATATAACTAGCTGCGGTCGACATTCCGTATAAAAAACTGGAACAAGCGGCCTGCAGGTCGTAAGCAAAAGCATTGGACGCGCCAATTTCCGAAGCAACATAAGCTGCTGTAGCTGCAACTGGCATATCTGGAGTTGCGGTGGCAACTAGCACAAAATCTATCTGGGAAGCATCAATGCCTCTTTTTTGAAGCAAATCTTCCGCAGCTTTGATTGCCATGTAAGATGTTCCTGCGTTCTCTTCTTTTAAGATTCTTCGTTCCTTGATCCCAGTTCTTGTGGTGATCCACTCGTCGTTGGTATCCACCATGGTTTCCAATACTTTATTGGAAAGAACAAAATCTGGAACGTACCCTCCTACAGCTGTTATTGCTGCTGTTGTTTTCTTCATTTTTAGCCTCTCTTTATTGTCAAAAACCTTGAAATTTGACCCAAAAGCGGTGAAAATTAGTCATTTTATATGACTTTATAGTCAAAATCGAACCGATTTTGGGTGTTAACAGGGGTCCATAAAAAAACTCCCGTTAAAATTGAACGGGAGTTGCTTTATTTTAAGGGATTTGCGGTTATGCCGCAGTTTCCTCTTCTGTTTTGTCAATCAATACCTGACCTCTATAGTACAATTTGCCTTCGTGCCAGTGAGCTCTGTGGAACAAGTGCATTTCACCTGTAGTTGAGTCCTTGGCAATTGTTGGCGCAACTGCTTTGTAGTGGGTTCTTCTTTTGTCCCTTCTGGTTTTTGATGTTTTTCTTTTAGGATGTGCCATTATAAACCTATTTATCCGTTAGTAACTTTTTTAAATCGTCCCATCTGGGATCTGTTTCTTCTGTTGATTTTGTATTCTCTTTTGGCTGTAACTCTTCGAGTTTGTCCAAGATTTCCGATTGTAACGTTCCGTCCTCAACTCCGGGATGAACCCTTTTTTGTGGAACGGCCAGCACTAACATTTCATAAATGTACTGTGCTATATTGAATTGGTACTCTCCATGTGGAATAATCAAGATTTCATCATCTTCATCATTGTACTCCTCGCCAAACTTGACGACTAGCTTTAAATTGGAATCGATGGGCTGGTCGTAAGGCTCACCCGTTAAATCACAATCCACATTTATGGTACCCTTCGCTTGAATCTGAAGTTCCATCATAGTGCTCATTTTTTCCAAAACGGCATCAATGTGCACGGAAGCTCCGTTAAATTCTTGGTAGTCAAAAGATTCAAAGAACGCATCATCAATTTCGTACACAAATTTATGTTTTCCCAACTTCAGACCTGAAAAAGGGATAAAATACTCTTTCAGCTTCATCATTTCTACACTTAAGGTTTGTGTACCAGCCTTTAAAGGCGGGTGCAAAGATACTACTAATTTACAAAACTGCAATTCTTGCTACAACAAATATCGAAATTGCAGTTAACTTTTTATCACCCACGTTTAATTTTCTGCTTTTGTAGGGGGTTTTTGGTCAGTTCCAGATACTCGCTTCTGTTGTTGAACACATGCATTGCGGTAAACACAGCTTCTTTAAAAGAACTCTCATCTGCCTTGCCCTTGCCCGCAATTTCATAAGCGGTTCCATGGTCTGGGGATGTCCGGACCTTGTCCAATCCTGCCGTATAGTTCACCCCTTTGCCAAAAGAAAGGGTCTTAAAGGGTATCAATCCCTGATCGTGATATGCTGCTAAAACAGCATCAAAGTTTTGATGGCTGTTGGAGCCAAAAAAACTATCTGCTGAGTAAGGTCCGTATACCAGTGTGCCTTGGTTGAATAATTCTTTTATGGTTGGTTTTAGGATTTTATCGTCTTCTTCACCAATAGTTCCGCTATCTCCACTATGCGGATTAATGCCAAGGATGGCAATTTTGGGTCTGCGAATACCAAAATCCGTTTTCAGGGATTTCTCCATGATGGCAACCTTGTTCCGAATCAAGGCGGGGGTAATGGCCTTCGCCACATCTTTAACGGCTATATGATCGGTGAGCAAACCAACACGTAAAGAATTCGTAACCATAAACATCAGACTTTCACCATCGAGTTCTTGGGCAAGAAAGTCGGTATGACCTGGAAATTTAAAATCTTCGGACTGGATATTGTTTTTGTTGATGGGTGCCGTGACCAGCACATCAATTTTATCTTCTTTTAGCGCCGCAACTGCAGCTCTCAAGGAGCGAATAGCAAAATCACCCCCCTCTTTGGTGGCTTGGCCGTATTCTATTTTAGGAACTTCCTTCCAAACATTTACAATATTTACCTTGCCCTCGATGGCCTGTTCGGCATCCCTGACACCATTAAACTTTAGGTTAATCTCCAGATCCTTTAACTGTTGGGAGATGGTTTTATTGGATGCAAATATGATTGGAGTACAAAACTCCAACATTCTTGGATCTTCAAATGTTTTGAGCGCTACCTCGCACCCAATACCGTTAATATCCCCTATGGAGATCCCTAACTTTATTTTTTGCTTTTCCTTCATAAAATGAATGCTGATATGGCTACTTTTGCATTACAAAACTAGTCAATTAATAAGACACATGTTCACAGGGATCATAGAGACTTTGGGTAAAGTCGAAAAGCTGGAAAAAGATGGTGGAAATCTGAACATTACCATCGCTTCGGATATTACTTCGGAATTGAAAATAGATCAGAGTGTGGCCCACAATGGGGTATGCCTTACAGCGGTTGCCATTGATGGTGATAGTTATACCGTGACGGCCATTGAAGAGACCCTAAATAAAACCAATTTGGATGATTTAGAGCTGGGTGATACGGTGAACTTGGAGCGGGCCATGGTACTAGGAGCCCGTTTAGATGGACATATTGTTCAAGGGCATGTGGACCAAACAGCGGTTTGTTTATCTGTTGAGGAGAAAGATGGAAGCTGGATCTATAGTTTTGAATATGACCCCAAACTTAATAATGTGACCATTGAAAAAGGTTCCATCACCGTAGATGGAGTGAGTTTAACCGTGGTTGACTCCCAAAAAACCAGTTTTAGCGTAGCGATTATTCCCTACACCCACGCACACACCCGTTTCCATACTTACAAAGCAGGTACAAAGGTGAATTTGGAGTTTGATGTGATTGGGAAATATGTTGCCCGCTTATTGGAGTTGAGAGGGTAAAGACCCGCTAAAATACATTCCGCATTCCGCGCCATACCTTTAACAAAACAAAGGCGGATACGGCTACCACAATAGTAAGAATTATGGCCAGTTGATATTCTCCATAAATCCAATATCCTGTTGCGAACATAATGGAGTAAATCAATACAACACCAGATAACATAGCTTTTATTCCTGATGGCACACCCCACTTTTCATTGGTCTTGACTATTTCCACATGGTCTGCTTTAGCTTCATCTACAACTTTTGACCAACCCGGGCCTCCTGGCTGAATTTTTAAATAAAAGCTTCGAAGCACCTGTTTACTTTCGGGCTGCGTAACAAATGTCGCCGTTAACCATATAATTGTAGTGACCAACATTATAAATGGCAAATCGGCCCATTCTGGAAAAATTCCCGTTTCGGGGGCAAACAAATATTCTCTCAAAGCAGTGGTCTCCAATAAGACCGCCAAGATTCCAGAAGAAAACATTGCCGTAATTTCGCTCCATGCATTGATACGCCACCAAAACCACCTTAAAATAAAGATAAGCCCTGTTCCTGCTCCGAAGGATAAAAGCAAATTGAAGACTCCCATGGCATCCTGCAGGGCCAAGGCCAAAAATGCACTCAAAACCATTAATAGTACAGTAGAGATCCTACCCACATTTACCATTTGTTTTTCTGTGGCCTCTGGATTTATTTGTTGTTTATAAAAATCATACACTATATAGGATGAACCCCAGTTCAATTGGGTAGAAATGGTCGACATATAGGCTGCGACCAGAGAGGCCAGAACCACTCCCAAAAGTCCTGTTGGCAGTTTTGTCATCATAGCGGAATACGCCAAATCATGACCTAGCTTATCTTCCGTTACATTCGGAAAAGCTTCGTGGATACTTGCAATATCGGGATACAGCACCAAGGATGCCAAAGCTACCAGAATCCATGGCCAAGGCCTTAGTGCATAGTGCATTATGTTAAAGAAAAAGGTGGCGCCAATAGCATGATTCTCATTTTTCGCCGCCAACATTCGTTGTGCGATATAGCCGCCTCCACCTGGTTCCCCGCCCGGGTACCACGAACTCCACCATTGCACGGCCAAGGGTATGATAAGGGCAGTGATCAAGGCTTTTTTGTCATTAAAATCGGGAAGTATACTCAACTTATCTTTTACATTTTCGTTCTCCAAAACTGCTTGGAGCCCGCCCACTTCGGGCAAATTAACGAGATAATAGGCAGCTCCTATTGCACCTGCCATTGCCATAAAAAACAGAAAAAAGTCGCTGTAAACAACACCTTTAAATCCACCGAGAGCACTAAAAATTACAGTGATAAGGCCTGCGCTCACAACCGTAACCCAAGGTTCCAGACCCAACATTACGCCACCTATTTTTATGGCTGCCAAAGTCACAGAGGCCATGGTGATCACATTAAACAGTACTCCTAGATATATGGCCCTGAATTTTCTTAGAAAACTTGCAGCCTTTCCTCCATACCTTAATTCGTAAAATTCTAAATCTGTTTTTACATTGGACTTTCTCCAAAGTTTCGCATAGACAAAAACCGTCAACATTCCTGTCAATAAAAAACACCACCAGCCCCAATTTCCGGAAACTCCATTGGAACGAACCAAATTGGTCACCAAGTTGGGTGTATCTGTCGAAAAAGTGGTCGCAACCATGGACAATCCCAAAAGCCACCAGGGCATACTTCGGCCAGATAAAAAATATTCTGTTGAATCTTTACCGGATTTTTTGGAGACATATATCCCTATGAAAAGGACCAAGGCAAAAAATCCAAAGATGATGGTGTAATCTAAAAGTTCTAGTTTCATTTGTTTAGTTTGGCTGGAGCTAAAGATAGCTTTTTTGGGTTACTTTTGTGAACCAGTAAAAAGTCTTTATGTTTCTTTCCACTTTCTCAGATATTTCTGTTGCCGCATGGACGATGGCAGCTACCGCTGTCTTTTTAATGGGGGTTTCCAAAGCGGGGCTGAAAGGAATGTCCATTTTTAATGTGACCCTAATGGCATTGGCTTTTGGCTCTAGAGCTTCTACCGGTCTTTTTATTCCCTTGCTGATTGTGGGCGATATTTTTGCGGTGGTCTATTATAACCGACATACCCAATGGAAGTACATTATTAAGTTTCTTCCTTGGATGATTCTAGGGATTCTTGTGGGAGTTTTAATCGGAAAGGATCTTCCAGAGCGTGAGTTTAAATGGGGCATGGTGGTCGTGATATTCATTAGTTTGGGAATGCTGATTTGGTGGGACCGTAGAAAATCCAAAAAAGTACCGACCCATTGGCTGTTTTCTGGTTCTATGGGAATTTTGGCAGGTATATGCACTATGATTGGAAATTTGGCCGGAGCATTTACCAATATTTTCTTTTTGGCCATGCGGTTGCCCAAAAACGAGTTTGTAGGCACAGCAGCCTGGTTGTTTTTTATCACCAATCTGTTTAAACTCCCCTTCCATGTTTTTGTTTGGAAGACAATTTCTGTGGAAAGCCTTCTAATCAATCTACGATTGTTGCCAGCTATTTTTATTGGTTTGGTTTTAGGTGTTTTCTTGGTGAAGAAAATCAACGAAAAAAATTACAAACGCTTTATTTTGATTGTGACTGCTATTGGTGCAGTGGCGATTCTTTTTAGGTAGGATAAAGTAATTTCCATAAAAAAAAGAGGATATCCAAAATGTCGATTTTCGACAAACTCTCCCTATAGTTGTGGGGGTTGATTCAGGTTCTAATTACGATATGCATACCATCATTATGAGATTCTGAAATAAATTCAGAATGACACGTTTAAATTCTTTATAGATGAAAAAGAGATTTTAAAAGGTGCCACAAACAAAAAAGCCGCATCAATTTGATGCGGCTTTCCTTATACATTAATTATACTTTCTGCTATTCCGAAGCACCGTCGTAAATTGCATTAAAAATCAATTTATAGGTGCCACGAGGCTGTGCTCTAAACTGTGGGCGGAACGCGAACAGGATAGCTGAACCTTTTCCGTATTTGGCTTTTACCATTGCAGGCTTTTTGGCGATAAACTTGTCTTCGCCCATGGCCCAACCACTCATTAAGAGATCTTTTTCAGCATAGGTTACGATCACTTCGACGTCCGGTGCAGGGGCATCCTTTATATCCTCTTCTCCACCTTCGCCTGTTTTTCTTTGCTTGTCAATCGTGAAAGCTCTACTTCTATTAAAGGAAACCGCAACGGTATCTTTCATACCAAAAGCCAATGGGTTGGACGTGTCCACTCCCGCTTTTATCAAAGAACCAGGGATAAAGAAATCATTGCTGCTGGCACCTTCTACGGCATCCCGCAATGGTAATCCAAACTGCTCAATGACAAAATCACTAGCGACATCAAAAGCGATCAATGTTCCGCCTTCTTCCACATAATCGCTCAATGCCATAGAACCTTTTAGGCCAATACCACCAGTAAATTTTTCGGGCATGCTCAAGTTGCTATGTCCATGTAAAATAGAACTTGGTCTCTGTGATGGAATAATAATCGCATCATACTGGGACAAATCTTTGGTTTTGATATCGGCATCATGCAAGGTATCCATATCAAATTCGTATTCGTCCATTACAAAACGGGTCCACCCTTCATCCATGTTCGCCACCCAAGATTTGTATAGTCCAACTTTGGGCAAATGGATTTTTTTCAATTGAACTTCTGGTTTGGCAGACAAACCAGTGAACTCAAGTCCGTATTCATCAGCCAAGGACTCCATCATTTCTTTATCTCCGGAAACAATGTAAGACCCTGCAGGGAAAGTTACTTTTCCAGCTTTGAATTCACCCATACTTTTGTGAGCTGTTCCTCCGGCTTTCAAAATTTTGTTTGTGGCTACTACAGAGGCGTTGGTGTTTACACTTAGGGCATATCCAAATGAACCGTTTCTGTTTACATCGCCTTCGTAGTGTTTTGCCTGGCCTGTAACTTTTTCGGTTGAAGCTTTAAAAGGTTCTGCTATTTTATCTACCTCAATCCCCATTTGCATTGGCAATGTCCATCCAGCTAAATCGTATGGCGTATCCGGAGGACCGCCCGGATATTGGAAACGTGTTGGATAGTTTTGTTTTTCCATAAGGTCCAACAAGTATGGCCTAAAGGCCTGCGCAGTATAAATTACATAGGAACCTTCTTCATACTCTTTTCCATTGACCGTGAAGTCTTTGGTAGCTTTTTCAACTTCAATTCCACCTTGGAGCAATACGTTCACCAAGTTCACGGATTCAAAAGCATCCCATTGTTTTTTGCTGATAATGTAGGCGAACAAATCTTCGGTTGTACCTTTTTCAACAGCAGATTTACCCATTTTGTAAATATTGAGCAAGTAATTGCTCTTGCGGTCGGCAGCAAGGTCCAAGGTGGCCCAAGTGGCTGTCAACATATAATCTACGGCATCCCTAAAGTGGGATTCGCCCCCTTTCCAAGGGTCTGGGTACATAATATCCGTACCATCTGTTGGAGTACCACCAGCAACGGTTTTGGGTAATTTTTCGGGGTCGTAGAACCTTGGCGTAGGGGTTGTATGGCCTGTTTCGGTAAGTATCCCGATCATGTTATGGTAGTAAGGCACTGTGCGTCCTCCGCCGTTCCAGAACATGGTGTAAAAGTTGTCGGCAATGGCACCGGGCATATTTTCCAAAGAAAAACGCTTGGACATGGCAGAACCTACTTCACTAACGCCTGCAGTAATTGCTGGGTGAATTTTCGGGTTTACCGGATCGGCATATGGAGGTATTGAAATTTTGGTCCAAGATGGGGATGATTGATGGTGATTGTAAACAATCTGTGGGTACCATTCGTTATACAATATATTGGTAACATTATACGTCTCGGGCATGTTGTTCATAAACCAATCCCTGTTGTTATCGTGCCCCATGTAATAATGGTAAAGAATCGGAGGGCGAGAAGTCTCATAAGGAGTGCCTAGATTTTTTCGGTACCAGTCCACAACAATGTCCAAGCCATCAGGGTTCATTACGGGCATTAAAAGGGTAATCACGTTTTCCCTTATTTTTTGCATTTCTGCAGTTTCGGATGTGGCAAGGGTATATGCAAGCTCCGAGGTCATCTGCCCATGGGCCAGCTCCGTGGAGTGCATCCCGCCATCCACCCAAACAATGGCTTTTCCTTCTTGGGAAAGTTTAACGGCTTCTTCGTCACTTACTTGAACACGAGCCAGTTTGGTACTAATGTCCTTCCATTTATCAAGTTGTGCCAAGTTTTCTTCTGTGGAGATAAACATTAGGTACATTTTGCGACCCAATACGGTTTCTCCAATTTCAATTTTTTTAACCTTATTGGAGGCTGCATCCAGTTTGGACAAGTAGTCTTCAATTTGGGAATAATCGGCTAGTTTGTAATCGTCTCCCACCCTAAATCCATAAACATCCTTAGGAGAAGGAACTGTTTGTGCTACGGAAACCGTAGCGCAAGACAAAGACATCACTGCGGAGAACAGCAATGTTTTGAGATTTGCAATTTTAGTAATCATTGTTTTGAATTAGTTATAATTTGACTGAAAATTAAGCATTTGTGGGGAGGTAATTAAACCCATAGGTGTTAATTGCACATCTTTTCCTTCTTTTTGAAAAGTTTTAGATAAAACCATCCAATAATCATCAATATACCAATGGTGTCCATGTGTTTTTTCCATTTGGACGTTTTGGTCAATTTGTTGACCCTTACAGACCACCCCGTGCTTTCTTTCCGCTATTTCTTTGCATCATTATTAATCAACAAGTAAAAAACATGAGTACAAAAAAGAAAGTAGTGGTGTTGATCACCAAAGGGTTGGATGACGAAAGGGCATCTGTAGCATGGAGCATTGCCAACGGAGGTATTAAAACAGGACTTGATGTAAGCATCTTCCTAGTAAGTTCGGGTGTGGATTGGGTAAGAAAAGGGGCATTTGAGTATGCGCACCTCAACCCAAAAGATCCCACCATGAAAGCTATGATCGAAACGGTTCTGGAGAACAAAAGTAGGATTATGGTGTGTCCCCCTTGTTCGGTGGTAAGAGGCTATACACCGGAAGACCTTATTGATGGAATTGAATTGGTAGGGTCCCCAGCATTGCACAAGTTGATTCTTGAGGGAGCGGAAACCATTTCCATTTAATCTATTAATTAAAAAATGATTTGATCATGAGCAATACAGTATCAAAAGTCCATTACTCCAAAGAAGTTATTGAACAGATCAAGGTTGATAAACTCGATGGAATCCTCGATGAGGACAACTTTACCATAATCGATGTAAGGTCTCCGCAAGGCATAGAAAGTCAAGGGAATATTCCAGGGGCCATAAACATTCCTTTGGAAGAGGTTAAAACACAAATAGACAATAGAAGCGAAAATCCAGCTTCCATTTTGAACAGTGGTGGTCCTTTCCTGTTTTGCTGCACAGGTGGTGTAATGTCCTACATGGCAGCAATCCATGCACAAGAAAACGGTATCCCCAATGTTTACAATTTGGAAGGGGGGCATTCTGCTTGGAAAAACTTAAAAACAGCTTAGCCAATCCAGTATATTCGGGAAGGAAATATCCATCAACAGTGAAAACATTGTTGGTGGATTTTACTGTTCTAGCTTATCCTACGGCTTGAGATTTACTGCTTCGCCAGTTGTTGGGTGTTATGCCGTATGCCGATTTAAAACTGCGGATAAAATGGGAATCGCTTTCAAATCCACAATCGTAACAGATCTGCTGAATGGTAAAATCGGTATTGAGCATGAGTTTACGTGCTAAATTGAGCCGTTTTGCCATCAACCATTTAGCGGGGGTGGTGTCGTATTCCTTTTTAAAATATCTTTTAAAGGTTGAAATACTTTGGCCGCACAATCGGGCATATTCTTCAACTTTTAAGTTATAAATGTACTGCTCCTCCATAATCTGCTCAACTGTAAACCCAGAATTTTGTGCCAACGTATAAAGAACATTTTTAATGCTGGAGTTTTTTGGGTTCATGCAGATGTTCATTAACATTTCCCTGAACTTTAACTCTATGATTTTCTGAGGGGTTTTCTCTGGTTGTTTTAGGTAAGAAAAAAATGAATGGTAGAGTACGCGCAAACTTTCAGAAACGTCAATACGATACACAAAATTGGGATGCTCCAATTTTTCCATGGGCATAGTTTCTTGACCAATATCATTTTCCATACACCGCTTGATGAAATCATCTTTCATAAAAAACATGAGCACGCAAAAACTTTCCTCAAAATATTGCTGATTCTTAAAAGCACCCTTGCGAACAAAAATGGACTGATTTTCTTTGACCAAATATTCATTGGAGGGCATAATCCATTTTTTCTGACCATTCAAAACATACACAATGCTATGACACTCGGACCAAGCATCAAAAAGCTCTTCTTTTATAGGGCACTTAAACTCAACGATAAGATAGTCCTCACCGATAATTTTATGGTAACCCGGGGTTTCCAGAAAGTGTTTATAAGAATCAAACATTTGTTGTTCAGCATGTTATCACCTTTCAAGGTACGAAAAAATATGATTTGTTTTTGTGTCATAACCTCTATTTAGTGTCCCTATCTGAAGATTAAGGGATCATGCCTTTTTTTGGCTGCAATATGGGGTGGTTAAAAAGATGTTACTGAACATTCAATGTCTAACCTAGATTTGGTTTTTTGCGGGAAGCCTTCTTTTCTGCGGTTATTTTTTTTGATTTTAACCGTTTTTCTTTGGAAGATCTGGTCGGTTTGGTCGGTTTTCGCTTTTTGGGAATAGTAACGGCTTTTTTGAGTATCTCAAAAAAACGTTTTACTACCAAGTCTTTATTTCTATGCTGACTTCGGGCTTCATCACATTGAAGAACTAAAGCACCTTCATTGGTAAGTCGGGATTTTAGCTTTAATTGAATCCGATGCTTTTCCCTATCTGAAAGGCCTTCAGAGGCTGGGATGTTAAAAGTAAGTTCTACTTTGGAGGAAACCTTGTTCACGTGCTGACCTCCAGCCCCGCTGCTGCGCATGGCCTTAAACTTTAGCTCGCTATGTATCTGTTTCTTGTCCAACCTGTAACCTTCTGTTGATGGTTTCCAAAGATACATTAAGAAATATGGTTACTCCTTTTTCCTGCTTTTTCTCGGAATTGAAAAAGATGATGGTTCCGTCTTCTGTAACTCCTTCATTTAAGTGATGGCTGCCTTTAAAAAAAGAGTTGGCCACTTCAACTTTTAGACCAGAGGAATCGGAAAATTTGAACTCATGCGGATATACCAATACCGACTTATCAATTTCGGAATAGGATTTTAAAAGTTTCATAGGAACCTTGTTCACCTGTCCAAACAACGAAGCAGTGTAGTAATTGGGGGGATTGTTATAGAGTTCTTGTGTGTTCTGATTGGCGATGATATGTCCCTTTTCCAAAATCAAAGTGCGTTCTGCAAAAGGCAGTACATCACTCGGGTCATGGCTTGCTGTAAGTACCGTAATCCCTTGTTTTTTAAGGTATAAAAATAGGTTCCGACGGAGAGCATTACGTTTAAAATTATCGATATGGCCAAAGGGCTCGTCCAGGAGCAGAATTTCCGGTTCTTGGGCCAATACTCTGGCCAAGGCTACTCGTTGTTGTTGTCCACCGCTGAGGTACTTTACCTTGGTCTTTGCGTATGCTTTCATCTCGATCAATTCCAGCAGTTCGTTGATTCGTTCTTCGTGTGTATCACGTTCAAAAACGGAAAGGAACTGACCTATGTTCTCTTCCACGGTAATGAAGGGCATCAAATCAAAATCCTGAGCCAAATATTTCATGTAGGGTTCACCTGGAACTAGATTGAAATTGGGCCCCAGTACTTCAATGTCTCCCCAAAAAACAGAACCCTCTTCCACATGGAGCAGTCCGTAAATAATTTTGAGCAAGGTGCTTTTTCCTGACCCACTTTCGCCCATCAAAGCCACGTGCTCCCCTGGGGCCACTTCAAAAGAAATGTCCTTTAAAATGGTTTGGTCTTGGTAACCGAAAGAATCTATTTGAACCTTTAGCATAAACAAGTAAAAAGCTGTTCAGAAAGTATGTTTGTCAACCTGAACGTTTTTCAGGTTCTCACAAAAACTTTTGTCTTAATATATGAGATTCTGAAATAAATTCAGAATGACGTTCAATGTTACTTTCCGAACAGCTTTAGGCTATTTTTAATCTTTAAACTCTTTGAGCACCACCTGATTGGGCAGTTCATTGTAGCCCATATTGAAAAAGGTAAACCCAAAAATATCGGCATATTGCTCAATGGTCTTGCTTACAGGAGTCCCTGCACCGTGACCGGCATTGGTCTCGATTCTAATCAATGTGGGCTGTTCTCCAGTTTGTTTTTCTTGTAGTTCCGCAGCAAACTTAAAGCTGTGTGCAGGAACCACACGGTCATCGTGATCTCCCGTAGTTACCAATGTAGCAGGATATTCTGTGCCTTCTTTTACGTTGTGTACTGGGGAATAGCCCTTGATATAATTGAACATTTCCTCACTGTCTTCGGAAGTTCCATAGTCGTAGGCCCATCCTGCTCCAGCGGTAAAGGTATGGTAGCGCAGCATGTCCATCACTCCAACAGCGGGCAAAGCTACTTGCATTAAATCAGGACGCTGGGTCATAGTGGCACCGACCAATAATCCTCCGTTGGAACCACCGCGGATGGCGAGATATTCTTTGGAGGTGTACTTGTTGTCAATCAAGTATTCGGCAGCAGCGATAAAGTCATCAAATACATTCTGCTTTTGAAGCTTGGTACCCGCTAGGTGCCATTTTTTACCGTATTCACCGCCACCTCTTAGGTTGGGAACGGCATACACACCGCCTTGCTCCATCCAGACTGCATTTACAATGCTGAAAGAGGGCGTTAAACTAATATTGAATCCTCCATAACCATACAGGATGGTCGGGTTTTTTCCGTTGAGTTCTGTTCCTTTTTTATAGGTAATGATCATAGGCACCTTTGTGCCATCTTTTGAATTGTAAAACACCTGTTTTGATTCGTAATCATCGGGATTGAAATCAATTTGAGGTTTCCAGTATTGTTCGTACTCGCCAGTCTCCACATTATATTTGTACAACGAACCGGGCGTGTTGTAATTGGTAAAGGAAAAATAGAATTCCTTGTCCTCTTTTTTGCCGCCAAAACCTCCAGCGCTTCCAACGCCAGGCAGTTCCACTTCACGGATCAAGCTGCCTTCATAATCATATTGAAGTACTTTGGAAATGGCGTCCACCATGTATTCGGTAAAGAAATAACCTCCACCTGTTCCCGCGGTCAATACGTTTTCGGTCTCTGGAATCAAATCTTTCCAATTGTCCGGAGTTGGATTGGCTGCATCCACGACCACTATTTTTTTATTAGGGGCCTCACGGTTGGTGACCAAGTACAGTTTGGAACCTTCATTGTCGATAACGTAGGTGTCAGAATCGGTATCGTCCAAAATCGTGACCAGCTCAGGATTGTCTTGGGAAAGGTCCATCATAAACAATTTGTTGCCCGATGTGGAAACCGATGCCGAAATAAAAAGATACTTCTGGTCTTCGGAAACGGAACCGCCTACATAACGATGCTTTTCTTCGGGTGTTCCACCAAAGATGATCTTGTCCTCGGATTGGGGCGTTCCCAACTTATGATAGTATAGTTTGTGCTGGTCGGTTTTTGCGGAAAGTTCGCTTCCCTCGGGCTTATCATAGCTAGAGTAGAAAAAACCATCATTTCCTTTCCAAGAAACGCCACTGAATTTAATATCGACCAAGGTGTCCTCTACAATTTCTTTGGACTCCGCATCAATGGTAATGGCTTTTCTCCAATCGCTACCTCCTTCTGAAATAAGGTAGGCGGCTTTGGAGCCATCTTTGGTAAAGCTGAGTCCCATTAAGGATGTAGTGCCATCTTCGGAAAATGTGTTGGGGTCCAAAAAGACCTCTTCTTCGCCATCATTCTTTTTACGGTAAACCACATATTGGTTTTGTAGCCCATTGTTTTTGTAATAATAGGTGTAGTCACCTTCCTTGAAAGGGGAGCCTACTTTTTCATAGTTCCAAAGTTTTTCCAATCGGTTTTTTAGGTCCTCACGGAACGGAATCTTGTCCAAATACCCAAAAGTGACCGCGTTTTGTTTTTTTACCCAAGCTTCGGTCTCTTCGCTACGGTCGTCTTCCAACCAGCGATAGGGGTCCGGGACCTCATTTCCAAAATAATTATCTACGGTATCGACTTTTTTGGTAATGGGATAGTTCACAGTTATAGGTTCTCTTTGTTTAGTGTTTTCTTGGCAGGCTGCAAATAAAACCACGGCAGCCAACAGACTTATGTTTTTCATGTTTTCTCGGATTGATTCGGATAAAAATACCACAAAAGGAATGATATTAAAGACTGACATATGGGCTTTAACGATTTTTTTGAAATTGGCGATGTCGCGATGAATATTGCATAACTTTTTTAAAGGTTCTCATGCAAACGGAAATGACAATCCCATAAATGCTAGTCGGATGGAGTTTGTCGAAAAAGTTAATATTGTGTTAAGAAAATTCAACTAAATAACATTATATTATGAGGAAAAGTATTACATTCATCCGGATTAAAATTAAAAACTAATAGAATTATGAAAAAAACTCTTTTAAAAAGTATGGTCCTTTTGGCCAGTACTGGGTTGCTTTTATTCTCCTGTTCGGATGAGAGTCAAACTGAAATCGACAACCTTGAAAATTCAATTGCAGTTCCTGAAAGTGAAGAATCGGTACTGTTTAATCAAGGCAGTTACGTAATTGATGGATCGTATATCATTGTCTTTGACCAAAAGGTTACCGGTGATGTTGGCGCTAAGTTTGGAAGTGACTATAAATCGGCCAAAGGAGCGGTAAAACAATTAGCCACTGAAATTTTGGGTACTCTACAAATGAAGGGAGATATAATTGATCATGTGTATAGCAAAACCCTAATGGGAGTGTCTGCTAGAATGAGTCCTTCGGATGTGGCCAAGCTTTCAGGTGATGATCGCATAGCCTACATAGAAAAAGATCAAATGTTCACATTGGCACCACCTCCAGGCAAAGGTCCAGGTGGAGGAGGAGGTGGATCGACCGCCCAAGAAACTCCTTGGGGAATTGCCAGAGTTAATGGTGGAGCTTCTTATACAGGCAATAATGTAGCTTGGATCATTGATTCAGGTATTGAGTCCACTCACGAAGATTTGAATGTGGATGTAAGTCGAGGGTACAATGCCTTTACCAATGGTCCCGATTCTGATTTGACCGTGGATAACAATGGTCACGGGACACATGTTGCAGGAACGGTAGCAGCCATCAATAATGAAATCGGTGTAGTTGGTGTTGCTGCAGGAGCAACCGTTATTCCAGTGAAGGTTTTGGACCGTCGTGGTAGTGGTTCCTACTCTGGAGTTATTGCGGGAATTGATTTTGTTGCCGCCAATGCTTCCAATGGAGATGTTGCCAATATGAGTTTGGGAGGTGGATTCTCACAAGCCGTTAACGATGCGGTGATCAATGCTTCTTCAGTGGTAAAATTTGCCATTGCAGCAGGTAATGAAAGCTCCGATGCGAATGGGTCTTCGCCAGCTTCTGCAAATGGAAATAATATCTACACTATTTCTGCTATGTCGGAAGGAGATATTTGGGCTTCGTTCTCTAATTACGGAAACCCTCCAGTTGATTATTGTGAGCCCGGTGTAGCCATTAAATCTACATGGCCAGGAGGATACAACACAATCAGCGGAACTTCAATGGCTTCTCCACATGCATGTGGACTGTTGCTTTTGGGTAACATTAGCAATGGTGGTACAGTAAGCGGTGATCCAGACGGAAATGCGGATACTATTGGAGTAAACTAACCCTATCACTATAAAAAGAAGAGGGCCCAATTGGGCCCTTTTTTATTATTAACAAGCAATGACTATTTAAGAGATTGCTTCTGAAGTATTCGAAACCAAATTGTTTTCTACCAAATATTCTGCAATCTGTACGGCATTGGTAGCTGCACCTTTTCTTAAATTGTCCGCAACTATCCACATGTTCAATGTATTGGGTTGTGTTTCATCTCTACGGATTCTCCCCACAAAAATATCGTCCTTGCCATTGGCAAAAGCTGGCATAGGGTAGGTGTTGGTATCTGGGTTGTCCTGCACCACAATTCCAGGAGTTTCACTAAGGAGTTGTCTTACTTCTGACAAATCAAAGTCGTTATGGAACTCTACGTTGACCGATTCCGAGTGTCCACCAGCTGTAGGAATGCGAACGGCCGTAGCGGTAACGGAAAAGGTACGATCATCCAATATTTTTTGTGGCTCACGGGCCAATTTCATTTCTTCTTTGGTATACCCATTTTCCAAGAACACATCGCAATGGGGCAATGCATTTCGGTTAATGGGGTATGGATATGCCATTTCACCCTCTATACCAGCTGCTTCATTTTCCATTTGTTCAACAGCTTTTACCCCAGTTCCAGAAACGGACTGGTAGGTAGAAACTACCACACGTTTCATCTGATATTTTTTGTGCAACGGGTCCAAGGCCAATACCATTTGAATAGTGGAACAGTTTGGGTTTGCTATAATCTTATCTTCAGCAGTCAATTCTGAAGCGTTGATTTCTGGAACCACCAATTTTTTGGTCGGGTCCATACGCCAAGCGGAGGAGTTGTCGATTACCGTGGTTCCCACTTCGGCAAATTTGGGAGCCCACTCCAAAGAAGTATCGCCACCAGCGGAAAAAATAGCGATATCCGGTTGAGCGGCTACAGCATCATCCAAACCGATTACGGTGTATTCTTCATTTTTATATTTGAGTTTTTTGCCTACAGAACGCTCCGAGGCAACCAACAACAATTCTGAAATAGGGAAGTTACGTTCTTCCAACACTTTCAACATAACTTCGCCTACCATTCCGGTGGCTCCAACAACTGCTACTTTCATTATTAAATTTATTTCTTGTCGCAAAGGTACTTTAGTCAATGGGTTATACAAGCTTTTTGCTCACCAATCATTAAAAAATAACAAAATGTTATAAATAAAACAACCATCAACATGTTAGCGAAACACATTGATGGTTTTGAAGGTTATTGTGATGTAGCGGCAGTGTCGAATTTTTTTCGACACTTACGATTTTTATTTCTTCAACAAATCGCGGATCTCTGCCAACAGTTCCTCTTGGGACGGACCCTTTGGAGGTTCTGGTGCAGGCTCCTCTTTTTTCTTGAGCTTGTTCACTCCTTTAACAATAAGGAACATCACAAAGGCCACGATGATAAAGTCGATGACATTGGTAAGGAATGCACCGTACATTACAGCTATTTCCCCGACAATTTCCCCGGCATCATTTGGTGTTCCTTCGGTAATTACATATTTCAAATCGTTGAAATCTGCATTGAACAGCAATCCGATCAAAGGAGAAACAATGCCTCCCGTGAACGATGAAACCACTTCTTTAAAAGCGGCACCCATGACAAAACCTACGGCGATATCCACCAGGTTTCCTTTCATGGCAAACTCTTTAAATTCTTTTAAAAATCCCATTTTTATAGTTGAGTATTGGTTAATCAGAGACAAATTAAGCAAAAAAGTGGTTTGCTCACTTAATAAATGCAGAAATTCAATTGTTTTTCAGCTCTCTTTTAACCCGTTGAGATATGGCTGTTAAGATTTCATAAGAAATGGTATTAGCGGTGGCTGCAAAATTTTCAGCTGATTTTTTAAGGCCAAATACAATTGCCTCATCTCCTTCCTTACAATCAATATCGGTAACGTCCACCATGATCATGTCCATACAAACGTTGCCCAAAATAGGTGCTTTTTTATTGTTGATGGTCACAAATCCTTTGCCCTTCCCATATTGTCTACCTATGCCATCGGCATGTCCGATAGGCAGCGTGGCACTTTTTAGAGGTTTGTTTGATTTAAAAGCTCTATTATAGCCAACGGATTCGTTGATATCTATTTGATGGATTTGGGAGATAATGGTTTTTAATGTTGCAACAGGTCTTAATTGTGCATCCACATTAGCCTGATTGCCATAACCGTAGAGCCCTATTCCACTGCGGACCATCTCGAACTGAGCTTCTGGATAATTGATGATACCCGAAGTGTTAAGCATATGCCGCATGGGTGCATAGTCTAGCTTTTCCGTGAGCTTGTTGCTCAAATTTTCGAAGGAACTGATTTGTTTCAAGCTAAATTCACGCTCATTGACATCTTCGGACGCCGCCAAATGTGAAAGGGCAGAAACTATTATGATGGAACCGTTATTCTTTGTTTTCTTGGCGATATAATCAATATCGGCCTCCGAGAAACCCAAACGATTTAATCCTGTATTGAATTTTATATGAACAGGGTATGCTGTCTTTTTAGTAAGCTTCGCTGTCTCAAGAAATTGGTTAAGAATATTCCGGGAATATATACTGGGCTCCAAATAGTACTCGATCAAATCATCAAAATTGGAAGCCAAGGGATGCAGGACCAAAATGGGAAGCTGAATCCCTGCTTCCCGCAATAAAACCCCTTCACTTACATAGGCAACGGCCAAATAATCGGCACCTAATTGTTCAAGTTTACGGGCAATTACAATCATATCACTTCCATAAGCAAAGGCTTTTACCACTCCTAAAAACTTGGTTTCAGGTCTAATTTGGGACCGCAAATAGTTATAATTGTGCTCCAAGGCCGAAAGGTCCAAGACCAAAGTAGTTTCCCCGACCTTACTCATTGGACTTCTCTTTTTTTGTGCTTACTTCTTCGGAGTCCACATCCATTCCCCTTATTTTTTCTCGCAGCATGGCCTTGTAAAATGCGGCTCTGCTCAGGGGTTCATATTCTTCTGTTTCACCTAAAAGCACCAAATTGTCGTTGAGGGATTTTCTAAAACTATAGTTGGCCAAATTACCGGTTCGGGTACATACGGCATGTACTTTGGTCACATACTCCGCAGTGGCCATTAAAGAGGGCATGGGTCCAAACGGATTTCCCTTAAAGTCCATATCCAGACCAGCGACCACTACACGAACCCCTCGGTTGGCCAAATCGTTGCAGACGGTCACAATTTCATCATCAAAAAATTGGGCCTCGTCGATCCCTACAACATCACAATCATCTGCCAAGAGGCGAATATTGGCTGCGGCAGGCACTGGAGTGGATCTAATTTCGTTGGAGTCGTGGGAGACGACCATTTCCTCATGATAGCGTGTATCCACAATGGGTTTAAAGATTTCCACCTTTTGCTTGGCAAATTGAGCCCGTTTTAGTCGTCGGATGAGCTCTTCGGTCTTTCCAGAAAACATGGAGCCGCAGATAACTTCGATCCATCCGAACTGTTCCTTGGGGTTGACTGTGTTTTCGAGAAACATACCGTATTTTTGAAAGAAATTGTTTGTTTTCCCGTTATATTGGGACAAGCACAAAGCTACTAAAAAATTGCACCCCTGTTTTCAATAAGATTTTAACCTTTTATTGATAGGGTATTAGCAAAATCATTATATTTTTATAACAAAGAAGAAAAGCTATGATACGGAAATTGAGGGAAGAGTTGATCAAGTTGTCCACCGAAATAATTACGGCAAGGGAGGATACCGATCTTGCGGCACTTTATGAGAAGTCCAAGGAGATTTATGAAAAGTTGGCTGTATTGAAATTCATAGATGAAAAATTGAGCGATGTTGAGGTTGATACAAGCAAAAATGTGATTGCCACAAGATTTGAGAAAATCGCAAACGCGGTTTTGAGCGGAAACATTTCCGTACCTGAAAGCAATCCGCACCAAGAAGATATTATGACCCCGGGTATGGACACGATTAAGGACATGGTTTCCGAAATGCCCTCCAATGCTGATTTGGAACAGGTGTTTGCCGAATTTGTGGCCAAGCCAGATTTTATGAAGAACGATAAGGAAAACTTGGCCCCGATGGATGATAGCGCTGTTTCCACTCAACAGAAAAAAGCAAAATCTTTGAACGACACATTGGCCAAGGACCTTCAGGTAGGGCTCAACGATAAACTTGCCTTTGTAAAGCACCTTTTTAACAATAGCATGGAAGATTACACAAGGGTACTTTCCCAACTCAACACTATTGACACCGAGGAACGTTCCATTGCATTTATCAACAATATGGTAAAACCGGAATACAACAATTGGGAGGGTAAAGAAGAATACGAAGCTCGCTTTACCGCTTTAATTGAACGTAGGTTCGCATAAATCCATTTTTCCAATTTTATTTTAGCAGGAAGACCTTAACTTTGGTTTATGGGAAAGCTATATTTGGTTCCAACCCCAATCGGAAATTTGGAGGACATGACCCTCCGTGCCATCAAGGTCCTTAAGGATGTGGATGTGGTCTTGGCTGAAGATACCCGCACCAGTGGCAAACTCCTAAAACATTTCGACATCAACACTCCCTTGCAGAGTCATCATATGCACAACGAGCACAAGCAGGTTGACACCCTAGTGCAAAAAATGAAGGATGGTGCCACCTATGCCCTTATCTCCGATGCGGGCACCCCAGCTATTTCCGATCCGGGATTTTTATTGACCCGGGCCTGTGTGGAAAACGATATTGAAGTGGAATGTTTGCCTGGAGCCACGGCATTTGTTCCTGCTTTGGTAAATAGCGGATTACCCAACGACCGATTTGTTTTTGAAGGATTTTTACCCGTAAAAAAAGGACGCCAGACCCGACTTTTGGAACTTTCCGAAGAGACAAGAACCATGGTTTTTTACGAATCTCCCCATAAGCTCCTTAAAACCTTAACGCATTTCGCCGAGTATTTTGGGGAAGATAGACCCGTTTCCGTATCCAGGGAACTGACCAAATTATATGAAGAGACCATTCGCGGAACTGTTGCGGAGGTATTGGAACATTTCAATAATAAAGCGCCGAAGGGAGAATTTGTAATTGTAGTTGCCGGGAAGAAATAAAGAGTATATTTATTTCTTAAATCCAACCAAATGAAAACCAAGGTCTTCTTTTGTTTCCTGCTAATCTGTGCTACACTTTTAGGTCAGAACAAATCCATTCCGGTTGTTGATCACATTATATTGGAAGATTATGCAATAGGGAAACTCCATAAGGTTTGGCTTACTTTAGGAGAGGACGGGTTCAATGAACCCATAAAAATCCCCGTAATCATTGCGAAAGGAAAAGATAATGGCAAAGTACTTGGGCTTACAGCGGCCATTCACGGCAACGAGTTGAATGGAATTAGGATTATTCAACAAGTGATGAATTCCTTAAACGTCTCCAAGTTAAACGGTACCGTCGTCGCCATACCAGGATTAAACCCCCTTGCCATTGCCAGCAATCAGCGAGAGTATTTAGATCTTCAAGATTTAAACCGATTGTTCCCGGGAAAGGAAAACGGTAATCGCTCGCAACAAATGGCGTATCAAATTGCCCAAAAAGTGATTCCCCTTTTCGACTATCATGTGGATTTTCACACGGCCAGTTTTGGTAGAATCAACAGTTTGTACGGAAGGGGGAATATGGATGATGAGGTATTGGCGAACATGCTACGTGCCCTGGAACCGGATATTATTGTGTCCAACAAGGGGAAGGCCAGTTTTGGGGAGGCAAGTGGTTTAACAATGCGGGCCTTTGCCATTGGTATGGGTGTTAAAAGCATTACCGTGGAGTTTGGAAATCCTCAAGTTTATCAAGAAGAAATGATTGATCGCGGCATTGTTGGAGTTCAGAACCTTTTAAAATGGCTTCAATTTACAGCGGGAGCAATAGAATTGGCAGAAGCTCAAAATGTTTGTTCTAAATCCTATTGGCTTTTCACCAAAAAGGGAGGGTATTTGGAAGTTTTTGTGGAGTTAAAAGAAAAGGTGACCAAAGGTCAGGCCATAGGAGTGCTACGTGATTCTTTTGGAGATATTATCGAGGAGTATATTGCTCCCGAAGCAGGTATCGTTATTGGTAAAAGTACCAATCCTGTGAATATTTCGGGAGGTCGAATTATTCATTTGGGAATTTTGGAGTAACGATATGGAATGGATTCCTTGGCTTATAACTTGTTTCACTGTGGTCTGTGTATATTTTTTAGACCGCTGGGAACAGAAATGGGTAAGGTCTATTTTTGATTGGGTTCCTGCCATTTTACTTTCCTACATAATTCCTGCAATCATAAGTTTTGCTTTTGGGCTCGATTTATCCCAATCCGATATCCATGGGCTGAGTAAGGACTTTTTTATTCCATTGACCATTGTGGCCGTAATGGCAAGTCTGTCGCTCCACCAACTTAAATCGATAGGTTACAAACCTATCGTAGTTTTTTTGACGGGATCATTTTTTATCGCTCTTTTCCCAGTAGTTTTTATAATCCTTTTTGATAGTACGGACTTGGTGTCCAATACCTTCTCTTCGAATGGATATTGGAAAGGCGTTCCACCTATTGTAGGTAGTTGGATTGGTGGTAGTACCAGTCAGTTGGTCTTGAAAGAGCTGGTCGATTGCCCCGAAAATATATTTCTCTCTGTATTGATCATGGACAACATTTTGGTCAATATTTGGACAATTCTCATGTTTCAGACCATAAAAAGGAGCAATGTCCTGAATAAATCATTGAGGATTACCGATCAAGAAATTCCGGAACGTATCAATGTCCGAAATGGGAAGTTGCTATCGCCCTGGGTAACCTTGGTCGTTATGCTAATTATGGTTTTTATCACAGATTCATTATTGGATGCTTTTGTAGTAAAAGTTGTGGTCCTATCATTCGTTGGCTTGGCTTTTGGGAATTTTATTCCAAGATGGAACTTTCGATTTACCCTAAAGCTTGGAGGTATTTTGATTTTAGTGGTAATGTCAATTTTAGGGCTAAAACTGCAGTTTCATATGTTTGGCTTTGATTCGGCTTTTTTTGGCTTTTTACTGATATGGTTGGGCGGTCATTTTGTTTTTATGCTTCTTATAGCCAAACTTTTGAACGTGAACATGGCTTGGGTTCCCATAGCCAGTATGGCCAATGTAGGGGGGATTGCCACGGCACCGGCAGTTACGGCTGCCTATCGTGGAAGCTGGATGCCTCATGCCATAATCCTTGCAATTTTAAGTATGGCAACAGGGACATTTTGGGGCATGTTGACCATTTATCTGTTGGAAAAATTAATGGTTTGATTAATAACGGGAACCATCATGCTTCCCTTTTTCCCAGCCCACTTCAGCCAAATATTTTTCCGCACTTTCCACAGCGCCATCTTCAATGTTGGTCCCCATGGAGTCGTTCCAGCGGTTCAGGTAGCCAAAAAGTGAGATTACCCCCATCATTTCTACAATTTCACCATCGTTCCAATGTTCGTGCAACCGCTTTTTAATATCAGCATTTACGGTATTTGGAACTTGCGAAGCGGCCAAAGCAAAATCCAACGCGGCCTTTTCAGCTTCGGAAAAAGCTTCATGTGTTCTGTACTCCCAAATATTGTCCAATTGTTCCTGTTCGGCACCATATCGCTCTGCGGCCCTTATGGCATGTGCTTGGCAATACCGGCACCCAGTAGCATTACTGCTCACCCAGGCAATCATCCGTTTCAAGGCAGAAGTCACTCTGCCCTCATTGGCCATTACCGCTTTGTTGAGGTTGATGAATGCTTTGGAAATTGCAGGTCTGTGCTGCATGGTCAATACGGAATTGGGACAAAACCCAAGTGTTTCGTTAAAGAACTCCGCGAGTTCTTTTGTTTCTTGGTCATGATTGGGGGAAAGGGGGGTTACTAAGGCCATGTATGAGATTTTATATTGTATTTTTGATATACTTACAAGAAACAAAAATTATATTTCATGACAAATCACGTCACTACTACATGGTTGGGTGGAACCACATTTGAAAGCACGAATCCTTCTGGACACACGATTAAAATTGACACATCTCCGGAGCATGGAGGGGGAAACGAAGGACTACGTCCAAAGGCATTGATGCTTACTTCATTGGCGGGATGTTCAGGGTTGGATGTGGCATCATTAATGAAAAAAATGAAACTTGAAGTGGAAGAATTCAAGATTGAGACCATCGCCAACCTTACAGATGAACATCCCAAATACTACGATTCCGCAGTAATTGAGTATCATTTTACGGGAGCCAATCTAAAGGAGGAGAAACTTAAAAAAGCAGTAGACCTTTCTGTGGAAAAATATTGCGGAGTGATGGAAATGTTCAGAAAATTTGCCAAATTGGACATTAAGATTTTCTATCATAACAAATAGACCGAACACAAAGGACAATAACCTCTAGTTCCTTTTTGATGATATAGGTTTTCTTTTTGGAGCCTATGTTGTTCGCTGTCAACATTAAAACTGAAACAAAATGTGGCTAAAAAAGAATGGGTTATATGTATTATTGGGTGTTTCTGTCATCCTTGCGATTTTAGGGGTTTCCACTGCAAATTTTATTTTTAAGTCCGGCACGGCCGGGATGGGAATTCTCATTATTCTAATAATCAATGCGCAAGCAAAGAAAAGTGTCAAGGATACCTGGTGGATTCTCGCAGCATTTTTGTTTTCCATTATCGGAGATTGGTTTTTATCCAACATGAATGGGGACAGCCTTATGTTCGTAAAGGGAATTGCCCTCTTCTTTTTGGCACACGTAGGGTATTTGCTCTATGCGCTTTTCAATGGTCGTATTAAAGGAATGTTCACAGGCATTTTATTGGCCGTTTATCTCGTGTTTTTCTTTTTGGTACTTTATCCCACCTTTACCGATGTGTCCTTAATGGTAGCTTCTTTGATTTATTTGCTTATCTCCTGTTTTTCATTGGGTGCTGCTATGGGTATGGAAAGAAATACTAAAGAAAAATGGAGCTATATTTTTGGTATCGTTCTCATTATTTTCTCTGATACGATTATTGCGTTCAAAGAGTTTGTGGATTATCATATGTTTGATTTTCTGATTACACCTACCTATTACCTCGCCCATATTTTCATCACATTTTCACTCATTAAAAGATTTGAAAGTATCGCCCCAACATCTAACTAACACCTAAATATGCGCTGGACCGTAAAACCAAAACCTTCACAAGAAAACATCGATAATCTTTCTAAAGCATTGGGTGTTGATGATTTGATAGCCCAATTATTGATTCAAAGAGGAATTACCAATTATGATGAGGCCAAAGCATTCTTTCGCCCCGAATTGAACCAGTTGCACGATCCTTTTTTGATGAAGGATATGCATAAGGCGGTTGAACGGATAGGACAAGCCATGACGAATCATGAAAACATTTTGGTGTATGGGGATTATGATGTGGATGGAACAACTTCCGTGGCTTTGATGAGCTCCTACTTGATGGAAACCTATCCTCAAGTGGCTACCTATATTCCCGATCGTTATTTGGAAGGCTATGGAATATCCTTTCAAGGAATTGATTTTGCAGCGGACAATGATATTAGTTTGATTATTGCCTTGGATTGTGGGATAAAAGCCATTGACCAGATAAAATATGCAAAGGAGAAAGGAATCAAAGTTATTGTATGCGACCACCACAGGCCAGGGAATATTTTGCCAGATGCGGTGGCCATTTTGGACCCTAAACAAAAAGATTGCGAATACCCATATAAAGAACTTTGCGGATGTGGGGTCGGTTTTAAATTGATACAGGCTCTCGCTTCAAAACGAGGCAAAACCATAGATGATTTAATTCTTTATCTGGATTTAGTGGCCACCGCAATTGCTGCTGACATAGTTCCTATCACGGGCGAAAACCGGGCGCTTGCCTATTATGGGTTAATGGTCATCAATGAAAATCCACGAACAGGAATCAAAGCATTGATCGATCAGACCAAAAAACGAGAACTCACCATTACGGATGTGGTTTTTTTCATAGCACCTCGGATCAATGCTGCCGGACGAATGAAGCATGGTCAACATGCCGTTAACTTGCTTACCGAGATCGACTTTAACCAAGCACAGCAGTTTGCTTCTGAAATTGAATTGTTCAATACGGAACGGAGAAGTCTTGATCAAGAAATTACACAGGAAGCCTTGGTTCAGATTCAAGAAAACCAAGAAGAGGATAAATTCACCTCGGTGGTCTACAACGAAAATTGGCACAAGGGAGTTATAGGTATTGTGGCATCACGATTAACGGAGACCTACTATAGGCCTACCTTGGTTTTTACCAAAAGTGGGGACAAATTGGCCGCATCGGCACGCTCGGTAAAAGGGTTTGACATTTATAATGCTTTGGAAGGTTGTTCCGATTGTTTGGAGCAGTTCGGGGGACACATGTATGCTGCAGGACTTACCTTATTGGAAGAGCAGTACGAAGCCTTCAAAACACAGTTCGAAAAAGTAGTATCGGAAACCATCGACCCAAAACTATTGAAACCCGAAATTTCTGTGGACGCCATAATATCCATACATCAGATCACACCAAAATTAATGCGAATCTTAAAGCAATTTGCCCCCTTTGGCCCGGGAAACATGACTCCCATTTTTATGGCAGAAGGATTAAAGGATACAGGGTATGCCCGTGGTGTAGGTGAGGGTGAAAAACATTTAAAATGTAGTCTCTATCAACCAGGTTGCAATCCTATCGGAGGTATTGGGTTTAATTTGGGCGATAAATTGGATATAGTTAAGGGTATAAAACCGTTCGATGCCGTATTTTCGTTGGATGAAAATGAATGGAACGGAACGGTAAGCCTTCAACTAAAACTGAGAGATATTCGCTAGCTATTTATGGACCCCTACGCAGCACTTCGCTATAAAGAATTCAATATATTTTTGATTGTACGTTTTGCCATGGTTTTTGCATGGTCCATGCAATTTATTGTGATTGAATGGCAAGTATATTCATTGACCAAAGACCCGCTTTCATTGGGTATTATCGGATTAATGGAGGTGATTCCAGCGGTGAGCATGGCCCTTTTTGCTGGACATATTGTTGATCAGCGGGAAAAGCGAAACCTTTTGATTACCTGTATTGCGGGATTCTCAGTGATAAGCCTTGGATTATTTTTATTGAGTTGGCCCGGGCTTGAAGATTTATGGGAATCAAAAACCATATTGTACTCCATTTATGGATTGGTGTTTTTGGGTGGATTTGTACGGTCGTTTTTGGGTCCGACCATATTTTCTTTGATTGCGTTGATCGTTCCCAAAAAAATATATCCAAATGCTGCTACGTGGAGCAGTTCCACATGGCAATTGGCATCGGTTTTGGGTCCGGCACTGGCTGGTTTTTCCATTAGCTGGATTGGAGTGCATTGGAGTATGTGCGTTATTTTTGGTTTCTCTTTGTTCGCCTTGATTTTCCTCTTCCAGATTCCCAGAAAACCCATTATGAACCCAAAAATCGGGGAGCCTGTTTTTCAAAGTTTGAAGGATGGACTCAAGTTTGTTTTTGGTAACAAGGCCATTTTTGGGGCATTGACTTTGGATATGATTGCGGTACTTTTTGGTGGCGCCGTGGCACTTTTGCCCGTGTATGCCCAAGACATTCTGCATGTGGGTTCCGAAGGTTTCGGAATTTTAAGGGCAGCCCCGGCCGTGGGAGCGTCCATTACCATGTTGGGCTCCACTAGGTTTCCATTGCATAGAAAAGCTGGCAAAAAATTATTGATGGCAGTATTTGCCTTTGGCGTCTGTATTATCGTGTTTGGATTGTCGGAACTGTTTTGGCTTTCCGTAATTGCCTTGTTCTTGAGTGGTGCCGTTGATGGGGTTTCCATGATCATACGCCAGACTATTTTACAATTAAAGACCCCGGACAATATGCGCGGCAGGGTAGCTTCGGTAAATTCTATGTTCGTGGGGTCGTCCAACGAACTGGGTGCTTTTGAAAGTGGATTGGCAGCCAAATTGTTGGGAACGGTAACCGCCGTGGTTTTCGGTGGATGCATGACGCTCTTGACTGCGGGAACAACGGCTCTAGTTTCTCCTACGTTTAGACGATTGGACCTTCAGGATGATATTGATGAACATGAGAAGGAAGATTAGTTTTCGAGGTTCTCTAAGCTCAACTTCTCTCCATCAAAAACGGCATAAGTAAAATAGGAAATCCAATCCCCAAGATTGGTGTAGGTCGATTTTTCATTGAGTTTAATTTCCATGGGGAGGTGTCGATGACCAAAAATAAAATGGTCATAGTGTTGTTGTTCCAGCTTGCGCTTGGCATATAAAATAAGCCACTCTTTGTCTTCTCCTAGGAATTTGGCATCGGCCTCGCCTGAAATAATTTTGTTATTTACGGATAGGTGTTGCCCTAAACGCACCCCTAAATCGGGGTGCAACCATTTAAAGAACCATTTGGCCAAGGGGTTAGTAAATACCTTTTTCATTCTTTTGAAACCTTTGTCGTGCGGGCCTAATCCATCACCATGGCCAATAAAAAAGGAGGTGCCGTTTATGAGATACTGCTGTGGTTTATGGTGAACAGGAATGTTCAGCTCTTCTTCAAAATAACCGTTCATCCAAAGATCGTGGTTGCCCACAAAATAGTTAATGGGAATGCCCATATCCGATAGTTCGGCCAATTTCCCCAAGGTGCGTGTAAAACCTTTGGGAACCACTGTTTTGTACTCGAACCAAAAGTCAAAAAGGTCGCCCATTAAAAAAATGGCCGCGGCATCGTCCTTGATGGAATCGAGCCAAGCCACAAATTTTTTCTCACGAGGCAAACTATCCTTTCGGGTCGGTGCCCCAAGGTGGTTATCGCTCGCGAAATAGACTTTTTTGCCTTTAGGCAGGGCAATGTTCTTCATTTATCTTTTAAAACGTCTGTTGCTTCGTATTCTGTTGACCACATAAACCACGACAACGAAAAGGGCTAATATGGGGAATAATAGATTTGTCATAATTACGTTTATTTTTTAAACTTTTCCAATGCATTTTTAGTATTCGGGGACAGTGCCAATCTACCAGATGCTTCGGCACGTTCCAATAATAAGTCGTCCCAATGCTCTGTTCCTTCCCAAAGTACTTTTTTCATTTCGGCCAAGGCTTCGGGATTATAGGTCGCTAATTTTTGAATGTGAATGTCCAATTCTTTGTCCATTTCGGAAATGGAATCGTACACCTTGGCGTACAAACCCTGTTCTTTGGCCCAATACGCATTTTTCCACTCTGTGGGATATAGCGTAAGCTCGGCCAAGGCCGCTTTTCCCATTTTGCGTTCCACGGCGGGAGCAATCACAAACGGACCAATTCCTATAGAAATCTCGGAGAGTTTGATGGCCGCTTCGACCGTTGCGTGCACATAGTCACAAGCTGAAGCCAATCCGACACCACCGCCAACAGTTTTACCCTGAACCCGACCGATAATCGGCTTGGGACATTTACGCATAGCATTGATCACATTGGCGAAACCGCTAAAAAACTCTTTGCCTTCTTCCAAGTTGGAAACGGCCACCAATTCATCAAAAGAAGCACCGGCACAAAAGGCGCGTTCTCCTTCGGACTTTAAAACAATAACGGAAACCTCGCTATTTTCGCCAAGTTTGTCAAACTCCTTGGTGAGTCGGGTCAAAAGTTCAGACACAAAGGAATTACTGGCAGGATGACCAAATTCGACGGTCGCCACCTTGTTTTCAATTTTGGTATATAAACTTCCGTTTGCTCTATCAGTAGACATTTAATTTCAGTTATCTGTGTTCTGTGAGCACTAAATTAAGGGTTTTGCACCAAGGGCCTGAACTTTCTTCTAAATTTCCATACAAGGGAGAATCCTCGAATCATCATCCAAACTACGAAAGCAATCCAAATGGCATAAAAACCGAGCCCCAAATACATGCCCAAATACAGACATGGGATAAATCCAAAAAAAGTGGCGGCCAACAGTACATTTCTTAGGTATTTCATTTCGCCCATTCCCTTGAATATTCCATCAAAGATAAAGGCCAAAGTATTCATGGGCAGTCCTAAAATTACGATATAGAAAATGCTGTAGAAGGTGTTGAGCACAATTTCTTCGTTCGAAAAAAGATGGCCAATGGGTCGGTAAAAAACAAACCCGAGGCACATGAGGGCGAGACTTACGATCATCCCATATTTGAATATGGTTTTAGCTAGTTTCCATAACCCATCGTAATCGGATGCCCCCAAAAGTTTTCCTCCCATACTATTGCCTGCAGCAGCATACCCATCTATAAAGAATGCGGCGAACAACCAAAGGTTTACAGCAATGGTATGTGCCCCGATAAAACGGTCCCCCAATGTGGTGGCTTCACGAACGGCCAGCATTAATGCGGCATTGAGTGCCAATGTCCTTACAAAAAGGTTCAGGCTCATAAAAATCAACCGTTTGATTTCTTTGTTCAGCGGAAGGGTCAATTTCATACTGATATCCGTCTTTTTCACCAATAAAATAAGGGATAGGATGGCCATGATGGCCTGTGAAATTAAACTGGCCCAAGCTGCCCCTTCCAAATAGAGCGCCGGGATGAAGCCATCAATTCCATAAACCAGAACAAAATCCAGCAAAATGTTCAGACCTGCACCCAGCATGGCAATCACCATGGGATAGAAGGTGTTCTGAAGTCCGCGGAAGATACCAAAAACAGCAAAAGTGAAAAGGGTCAAAGGAAATCCCCATACCCGAATGGAATAGTATGAAACACAATATTCCAAGATTTTTCCAGATGCATTGAAGAGCTCAAAAATTTCTTCAATTACAAAGATGGTAGTGAGCAGTACCACAATGCTCAATAGTATGTTGAGGAAAATAGCCTGCGCGGGAAGATTTTTTACTTCGTTCAGCCTTCCAGCTCCTAGATACTGGGAAATGATGGCGGAAATGGAACTTCGGGTTTGGCCGAGCACCCAAATTAGCATGGACAAAAACGACCCCACGATTCCCGCAGCAGCCAAGGATTCCAATCCATCCACAGGAATATTGCCCACAATAGCTGTATCCGTAATGGAAAGGATAGGTTCCGCAATACCCGAAATGGTCGCGGGAATTGCCAATTTGTTGATACTCTTATAGTTCACCTGTGTGCTCAAATCGGGCGCAAGTTACAGCACTAATTCATAACAATGAAAAGGATGGTCGCTTTGTTTGGGAAAGAAGATATCTCCTAGTTTTTGGTAGCCTCGTTGTTCGTAAAAACGCTGATTCCTTTTGTTCTGTGAAAAAGTGTCCAAACGTACGGAGACAAATCCGTTTTCCCTGGAATAGGCTTCGGCAAAATCCATCATTTGTTGGGCAAAACCCTTTCCTTGAACTTTTGGATGAACGGAAAGACGATGGATATAGGTGCTGTTTCCATTTGGGGTCAACCATGTAATAGGTTTGTACTCATCATCCATCAATGTTGATATCACAATAGTGCCCTGAACGGTGCTGTTTTCTTCAATCACAAAAAGTTCTTCGCGTTCAATGTCTTTTATAAAAGCTTCTTTGGAAGGGTAGTGCTCATTCCATTGGAAAATACCATTTTCTTCCATTTTTTTGGCACAGGCCCGGGTTATGGTCAAGATATCGGGGATTTCAGATATCTTTGCGCGTCTTATCATTGATTCGTTTTAATTTAATTGTAAATTTAAGGTTTAATCGTAATCACCAAACCATGAACAACATACTTGTACCCATTGGAACTTCTCCAGATTCTTCTAAAACATTGCAATACGCTGTTGACTTTGCCTCAAATTTTGGAGCTCAGGTCTATGTAATGGACGTATTTAATGTAACCACTGCCGTAGGCAGCTTGGCCAATGTGGAAGAAAAGGTGGCTAAGAGCAGCAAGGAACACTTAAAAGAGGTGATAGACCAAGTGGACACCAAAGGTGTTGAGATAAAAATGGCCACTTATAATGGTGACATTATTGATGGCTTAAAAAGCATCCATAAGGAACTTGGAATCGACTTGATCATTATTGCGCCAAGAAGTAACGATATCCAAGAGGAACTGTACTTAGGGAATACTTCTGGTAGAATCATTAAACAAACAGAGATACCTACACTGATTGTTCCAAAAGGGACCACATTTAAACCTGCTAAAAAGATATTAACGGCTTTTGGATCCGGGATTTTAAAGAGAAACAGTATTCTGACCCCATTGATTATGATCAAGAATAAATTTAGGTCGGAAGTAAGCCTTTTATTGGTAAAAAGACCTGGGTATACCGAAGACGACCTAAAGGTGAATACGGCCTTAATGGACCTTAGCTCCCAATTGACGATTACAGAAAATGGCACCACATATTTAGGGGTAACGGAGTATTTCCAGAAGGAGCACCCAGATATGTTATGCGTGTTTAGAAGAAAACGTGGGTTCTTTAAAAAACTATGGGAAAAGAACACGATTCAAAAATCGGAGTTCTTTGTTAAGATACCCGTGCTTGTACTCAGCGTTAAAAAAGATTAAGGAAGCGATGCAATTTTTGATACTTTCGGAAAAAAGTAGTTCCTTTGCGCTCTCTTTGGGGGATTAGCTCAGTTGGCTAGAGCGCTTGCCTGGCAGGCAAGAGGTCACCGGTTCGAATCCGGTATTCTCCACAAAGATTGCAAAAGCACCTCGAACGAGGTGCTTTTTTTGTGACTTGACTTTATGAAAAAATCTTCCCGAACTTCTTTGGCAGATCATCAATTATTTTTATAGACCGATGGGTGAACGGATGCTCAAATTCCAAGGCGTAGGCGTGCAAGTACAAGCCCTTTCCTTTTAAAATTAAGTTTTCCAATGCGTATTCTTTATCTCCAAGTATGGGATGGCCCAAACCAAACAAATGCTTGCGTAATTGGTGTCTTCTGCCCGTTTTAGGATGCAATTGCACCAAATTAAGGGTGCTGAACCGTTCTGAGGGCACGGACTCCATTACTTGATAAGCTGTTTCTGATGGTTTACCATCTATTTTGGATGTTATGGTTCCACCTTGTTCCATTTTGCCAATGGCAATTGCGTAATAGGTTTTTGCAATGGTTTTGTCTTTGAACATTTTGTTCAAGGCTCGGATACTGCCACTTGTTTTTCCAACCAAAACAATACCCGTAGTGGCATAATCCAATCGGTGGACTGGTTGGGGCGTGGTAGCATCCGACAGCTTGCTGGGTTGTAGGTTTTGCGGTAAGGCATAGGCGATGGTTTTGAACTTGTTGCCACTCACTTCAATGCCCGCTGGTTTGTGAATGGCAGCCAAATGCTCATCTTCAAACAATACCTTGAGAGGGAATATGAGTTGCCTTTTAGGTGGAATTTTTTCTGGAACAGTCAAGACAATACGTTCTCCACCTGTAATCATTGTTGCCGTAGTCGCTATGGTCCCATTTACGGTAATGTGCTTTTTCTTGAGGGCTTTTTTAAGCGCTGATTTGGTAGGGATTGCTTCAAAGATTCCTAAACCATACTCCTGTAGTCGCTGGGGTTTGGTGATATCGGGGACGGTATGGGTTTCGGTAGCTTCGATTTATTGGAGAATTGTCTAAAAGTACTATTTTTCAAGAAAGGCCTATTATTTTTCATTCAAACATTAACCATCCTTTAGGATGGAATTTTTGTATTTGGCCTATGCTTTTTTGAACTTTACTTCAAAACAAAATCAACATGAAATTAGAAGGAAAAGTAGCATACATCACAGGAGGAACAAAAGGTATTGGATATGGTATTGCCGAAAGCTTATTGGAGCAGGGCATGAAGGTTGCCGTGAGTGGACGTAGCCAAGAAAGTGCGGACGCCGCGATAAAGGGCTTGAACAACCCTGAGAATGTACTGGGGTTGGTGTCGGATGTATCCAAATTGGAAGATGAGAAAAAGGCCGTAGCCGCCATTCTCGATAAATGGGGGCAATTGGATGTGGTAATGGCCAACGCAGGTGTGGGACATTTTGCTCCGATAGATGAAATGGAAGATGAGAAATGGCACCAAATGATTGATACTAACCTTAATGGAGTATATCACACGCTAAAGGCATCCGTGGATGCACTGAAAAAATCCGAAGGTTATTATATGACCTTGGCAAGTTTGGCGGGTACCAACTTTTTCCCAACGGCAGCGGGTTACAACGCCACAAAATTTGGGGTCGTCGGTTTTACACAGGCAGCTATGCTGGATTTGAGAAAGTACAACATCAAAGTAACCACCATTATGCCCGGTTCCGTGGCCAGTCACTTTAACAACAACGAACCATCGGATAAGGATGCTTGGAAAATACAGCCTGAGGACATTGGTAAGTTGGTCATCGATTTACTTACCATGCACCCACGAACCTTGCCTAGTAAAATTGAGGTGCGTCCTACCCGGCCCGATTTAAAATAATCAATCTATTTTCTCAGTAAGTGGGACCGCTGCATTGCAAATTTCACTTATCAATTCGAATAAATAATTTTCAAAGGTTGCAAGGGTATCCGAATGTATTTGGGTATCCTTGTCTTCTGAAAAGGGGAACAATCCTTGACTCAATTTTTTAAAGGAGATGATTCCCGCCTGTACGTCACTTATGCCATGTTTTTTGGAATAGAGGTAGGCATAGCAAAGCAATTGGAAGGCCTTGCTCTTGTCATAATCCGTAATTAGCGTTTCCCAATCTGTTATTTTCACATTCTTGGCCTCTACTTTGCCGGTTTTGTAATCTATGATTCTGATGGTACCGTCGAACTCATCCACACGGTCCAAAGTTCCTTTTAGTTTGATGGGAAAATCAAGCCCAGGAATGGTGATAAATTCTTCGTAGCGTTCTTCGAGTGCCAATATTTTGATTTGGTGTCGTTTGAGCTGTTTGAGTTCATCTTCCAAGAAGTTGTGCAAATATTTTATGATGACATTGTACACTAACAAAAATTTTCCTTTCGATAAATCCACTCCAGAAAGGTTCATTTCAAAATGATGCTGCACCACTTTGGGAACCTGGGTTTTTAAGGCGATTACATTTTCTTCTGTCAATAGCTGATTGATGAGCGGCTTATAAAGTTGCTCCAAACTATCGTGAATAATGGTTCCGAAGGTATTGGCTGCAATATTTTCTTCCACTTCTTCCAGATCATTGATTTTTAATATGTTTCTGGTGTAAAAATCAATCGGGTTCCGAATGTAGTTGGTTAATGAGGTCGGTGAAAATCCATTTTGGGCAAATGTTTTTAGATCTTCCATAAACTGACCATCCTTTTCAATTTGGATGATTTGCTTCGACTCAATGCTGATTTTAGGTGTAGCAATGGTATGGGTAGTGTGTGATTTTAGATTTTCATCCGTCAGCAATTGCTTTATGAGGCGACTCTTTTCTCCGCCTTCCAACACATCGGGTTCGGTGTTGTAGATGATGTAAATGTTCTTCGCCCGTTGAATCAACCGGTAAAAGTGATACACGTAGATGGCGTCCTTTTCTTTGTAGGTGGGCAGGCCATAATCCCGCTTTACATCAAAAGGAATAAAAGAATTGTTCGATTTACCCGAAGGTAGAATACCCTCGTTCACTGAAGTGATGATGACTGTTTCAAAATCGAGGTTTCGGCTCTCCAACATCCCCATAATTTGAAAACCTGTCAATGGCTGACCTATAAAATCCAAGGTTTCCATATTGACCAATTGCTTAAAGAGATTTTTGATGGATTTGAGATTTCCCATAAAATCCACCTTGTCCAAATACTGCCCTAATTGGTTAAAAAGGGCATAGAACCTATACAGATATTCCAGTTCCAAGGCATTTTTCTCGTCTTGATAAATATTTTTCAATCGCCCGATAAGAAGCAAACAGTTGTTGATCCAATCCATTGGTGAGATTTCACCCGATGGAAATATGATGGATAACAAATCTTTTGCCTTGGGATATTTTGAAAGTGCCTCTGCGTTTAGGTATAACAGGTTTCCTTCCTTGATATCCTTGGACATCCGTTGCGCAAAACTACCTTGATCTTCCGAGGATAGGGTTAAAGCGTATGGATTGGAGATAAATTCTAAAACTCGTTTAAAAAACCAACCTCTATCGGATACATTGAGATGCAGTTCCAGATAGTTTACAAAAAAAGAATACAGCACCGTTTTGTTCAATGGCATTCCCATGGTAATGTTTACCTCTGGAATGTTTTTAGGAACAGCATTGAGCATTGGATTCAGCAAGGTTTCGTCCGCAAGCACCAAAGCCGTTTTGGTAAGGTCAATATTTTCTTGCTGACCTATTTCCCCCAACAATTGACCTACATATTTCGTTTGTGATATGCTTTTGGGCACTCCTGCTATAGTGATGTTCTTTTTCGTCAGAAAGTTGTTTTGCGGTGCTATTTTATGACCATGCTTGTAGTACGGCCAATTGTTTTGATAATCTCGTATAAATAATCCCGCATCGTGTATGGGATCCTTTAAAAAGTAAGCATCGATGTCCCAATAGATATACGCATTGCCCTGTTCCAGATAGTGTTGGATGATGGTAGATTCTGCGGAGTTCAACGCATTAAAACCCACAAATATGATGGGATTGGTATTGGTTTTTTGGTATTTTCCAGTTTGAATGGCCTTTACTGCTTCACGTTGAATCAAGCCTTGATACCCTCTTTTTTGCTTTAGCAAGGCATCATAAAAGTCTTTGTAGATGGTTTCCAGGTTCTTCCAAAGCTGTAGGTAATTCTCAACGAGGTCCGTTTTTTCCTTACTCGCTGACCAATGGTTGATTTCCTTAATGGCAGAGAGGTAATTCAAAATGTCCCCGGCAGGAATTAGATACCCGTCAATCTCGTTAAAATCCTGTAAAAGTGTTTGCCCCCAATTAATAAATGAAGCAAAATCATCCAATTCCTCAATCTGCGATGCCTTGTAAACTTTAAAAAGAAGAAGCAGCAAATCGATATTCGATGCTTGGTTTAAATCTGATAGGTTACCGATAAACTCTTGAATGGATACTACGTCCGGACTGAATATGTTTTTTTTCAGTCGGTTGGAGATGTGTTTTTTTAAAAAGGTGCCTGATCTTTTACTGGGCAGTACAAAGGTACACTTGGTAATATCCAACTGTTTGCTATGGAGGTCATTCAGCACATATTCTAGGAAAGTGTCATGCATGGATTAAAAATAAAAAAGGCCCCGCATTTGCGGAGCCTTTTTCAAGAAAACTTTGTTTCTTATTATTTTACCAAGTTGATTTCAACTCGTCTGTTTTGTGCTCTACCAGCTCTTGTATTGTTAGTGGCGATTGGTTTATCCTCACCATAACCGATAGCAGTCAATCTATCAGAACCGATTCCTTTGTCAATCAAGAAGTCTCTAACAGAGTTAGCTCTTGACTCAGAAAGTTTTTGGTTCAAGCTTGCACTACCTACGCTATCAGTGTGTCCTTCTACAGTAAACTTAGCAGTAGGATACTCGTTCAAGATTTGGATAATGTCAACCATCACAGAAGTAGATTCAGCTTTGATAGAAGATTTACCAGTATCGAACAAGATAGTTCTAGCGTAATCGTTCAATTGCTTCTGAACTTCTTCAGTCACTTCTGGACATCCGTTGTTTGCAACAGTACCAGCAACATCTGGACACTGATCGTCTTTGTCAAGAACTCCGTCACCGTCAGCATCAGGCCAAGGGCATCCGTTGTTTTCAGCAGGACCAGCTTCGTTAGGACACTCATCATCTTTGTCAGCAACACCGTCACCATCAGCATCAGGACAACCAGCTAGTGCAGGAAGACCAGGAGTGCTAGGACAAGCATCATCTTTATCGGCAACACCATCACCGTCAGAATCAGGACATCCGTTCATTTCTTTAGAACCTGCTTCGTTAGGACATGAATCCTTAGCATCTTCGATACCATCACCGTCAGAGTCAGGACATCCGTTGAAAGCTTCAAGACCGGCAACTTCTGGACAAGCATCGTCTTTGTCGTAGATACCATCACCATCAGTGTCAGTACCACCAAACTTAATGCTTATACCTGCCATGTGTTGGAAATGCTTAACCAAGTAATCTTCGAAAGCATGCTTGTATTGTGTTTGAAGTGTAAAACCTAGGTTGTCTGAAAACCAAAAGTTAACACCTACACCACCATTAACAGTACCGGCTCCGATTTCATCGACCCAAGTGTAACCACCACCTACTTCAACGAAAGGATCAACAGTAGTGTTTTTAAGGAAGTTGTACTTAATAGTACCATCAATAGCATAGTGAGAAAGATCATCAACGTCCAAATCTCCTAATTTTTCAATTCTGTTCAAAGAACCTCTTGCTCCTACAGAAAAACCATCACCGATATACTTGGAAACGGCTACATAAGATACAGAAGGTAAAATGTTCCAGTGATCGGATACATTAAAATACTCATCGAACAACGTAGTACTTGAAAAAGGATTGTTACTATCGTTAGTTGGATAAGTATCTATTGCATTCACCCCTATGCTAACCTGCCAGGGATTATTTTCGTCCTGCGCTTGTATGCTGTTGAACCCTACAAATACAAGAGCAACAACTAATAATTTGCTAAGATGTTTCATGCTCAAAATTTTAAGTTTAAGTGTTTATCAGCAGCAAATGTAAGTTGTTAAGAATTATTAACAAAATCTAAATTTCTTTTTTTTGACTCATTTGCCTGAAGATTTGTCGTATTTCATCGAATTTAGATGACATTTAACGACTTTCCTACCTTAATAAATGCATTAATTGCATGGTCCAAGTGTTGTTTGTCGTGGGCTGCGGATAGTTGCACGCGTATTCTCGCCTTATTTTTTGGAACTACAGGATAGAAGAAACCAATCACATAAATTCCTTCTTCCAATAGCATATCGGCCATATTTTGTGAAAGTTTGGCATCGTACAGCATTACCGGGACAATGGCGGAATCACCATCAATAATATCAAAACCGGCTTCTTTCATACCTTTTTTGAAGTATTCCGTGTTACTTTGGAGCTTATCTCGCAACGATGTGTCTGTGTCAAGCATTTCAAACACCTTAATCGAAGCCCCCACAATGGCTGGTGCCAATGAATTGGAGAATAAATATGGTCTTGAGCGTTGGCGGAGCAATTCAATAATCTCTTTTTTACCTGTGGTGTAACCGCCCATGGCACCACCCAAAGCCTTACCGAGTGTACCTGTAATAATATCAATTCGGTCCATTACGCCTTTTTCCTCAAGTGTACCGCGACCTGTTTCGCCAATAAAACCGGTTGCGTGGCATTCATCAATCATTACCATTGCATCATACTTATCTGCCAAATCACAGATTTTGTCCAAGGGAGCCAAAAGACCATCCATGGAGAACACCCCGTCGGTAACTATAATCTTAAAGCGCGCTCCATCAGTGTTACTTTGCTTTAGCTTTTCCTCAAGATCAGCCATGTCATTATTGGTGTAGCGATACCGCTTGGCTTTGCATAAACGAACCCCATCAATAATAGAGGCGTGGTTCAAGGAATCTGAAATAATAGCATCCTCAGCGGTGAGCAAGGGTTCAAAAACCCCTCCGTTTGCATCAAAAGCTGCCGCATATAATATAGTGTCCTCGGTGCCATAAAAATCTGCAATTCTTTGTTCCAGCTCTTTGTGAATATCCTGCGTTCCGCAAATAAATCGAACTGAAGACATTCCAAAGCCGTGTGTGTCCATCGTATCTTTTGCGGCTTGGATCACATCAGGATGGGAGGAGAGACCTAAATAGTTGTTCGCACAAAAATTGATGACTTCTTCCCCTGTGGAGATTTTTATGACAGCTCCCTGTGGAGAAGTAATGATTCGTTCTTTTTTAAATAGGCCAGCTTCTTCTATTTCTTTCAACTCTTTGGCCAAATGATCTTTTATTTTTCCGTACATATCTTTAATTAACTTTATACAAAAATAGGGTCTATTTCTTGGTCTATATAAACAATAATGGATTGTTTGATTTTATAATCCATTGCTTTTAAAATATTGGCATAGTTTGCGATTTGCTCCTTGTGCTTGGGCGAAGGTTTACCTGTTTTGTAGTCTATAATAGTGGCTTTGTTTCCATCTATAATAATTCTGTCGGGGCGAAGGGAATGCCCGTCAGTAGTCAGGATTTCCTTTTCATTCAAAATATCTAGGTTTTCCAAGAATAAGTCTTTCAACTTTGGATGGTTCACAACGGCCATTATTTTTTGTTTGATGTTGCTCGCGGCCTCTTTGGGAAAATGTCCCTCAATTTCCAACCGCTCCAATATACCATCAACATCTTGCGCGGTATCAATTTGGCTCAATGCAAAGTGAATCAAGTTTCCCATTTCGATGGCTTCCATTCGTTCATCGTCCCACATACGGCCCGATTTGGTGGAAATGGTGAATCCAGTATCCAGTTTGGGTCGGGTGACGTAGGAAATATAATTTCCGGTGGATTTCGAAAGTGAAGCCCCTATTTCTTTTGATGGAAAGGTTCCTAAGGTATAGATACCACTTTCATTATCAGGAATATTCTTCTGCTGCACGTACAATTGAAACAGGTCTGAGTAAGAAGTAGCACTTTCAACCGAAGCAGCATCTCTTTTGTTGGTCTCGGTAATCACAAAGAGTCCTTTTACGGGGCGGGTCAGTGCAACGTAAAGGACATTCATGGAATCCAACAAGGTCTTTTGCTCTTCAGCCACATATTTTTGTTGGGCCACCTCATTGTATTCCAACATATCCTTAGTGTTGTTGATTAGGAATTCCTTCAAGCCTAAAGTTTCATCGCTGGCAGTGGCTGGCACCCAAGATTTCTTTTTCTTTCGTTTATCATCCAGAATCGCATTGGCGAACGGAAAAATCACAAATGGGAATTCAAGGCCTTTGGCCTTGTGGATGGTCATGATTTTTACGGCGTCCACACCATCGGGAGCTGCGATGGAAAGCGAATCTTTTTTTACTTCCCAATAATTAAGGAAAGCATATACGCTGGGTCCTTCCCTTTTTTCCATATCGAGCACTTCGTCCATCAAAAATGAGATGTGTGCCACGGAGCCATGATAAAGCTCAAATTGTACAATGGCGGTTTCCAAAATAGTGAGTACAGGTTCGCCTTTTAATTCATTAATATTGAAGTTGTATTCCGAGGCCAAGAAAGTTTCAATGTCATCCAAATGTTTGTTGATGAAGCTGTGCTTGCCATTTTCATCGGAGGATAGATACATTAATATATGGTATGCTGCCTCCCTGTCTTTTACATTTTCAAAAATCCGGAGGATCGATACCAAGAAGATGACTTTCTCATTCTTTGCCAATAAAAGTGCATCCGAAGAAATGATGGGAATGTTCTGCTGCCCCAAAAAATCTGCCAGTAACATTCCTTTTTTATTGTCGCGCACCAACACGCAGATGTCCGAATAAGCATGATTTTCCGAAACTATATGCTGGATGGATTTAAAGGTTTCTTCGCAATAAACATCATCCTTGTCCTCTTCATCAGCATCCAAAAAGGACATCTGAATATAACCTCCAGGTTTGTTGTTTGTTTTTTGATGGGAGTCGTTCAAAAAGAGATTGCGATAATCCTCGTTGTCGAGAACAGGGGCCATTTTGGTGAAAAAGCTGTTGTTGAAGTCCACGATTTCATCATAGCTTCTCCAGTTCGTGTCCAAGGAATATATGCTGGGCTCCACCACGAACGGATGCGATTTTTTATTGATCAAATTGAGGAATTGCTCCGCTCGTCCTCCACGCCAACGATAAATCGCTTGTTTTACATCGCCTACCAAAAAAAGAGATCCTCGTTCTTGCTTTTCGTCCTCGCTTTCCAGGGCGTTTCCAATAAGAGGCACCAGGTTCTCCCATTGCATTTTGGAGGTGTCCTGGAACTCATCAATAAAATAATGGCGGTATTTTTCGCCCATCCGTTCATAAATGAACGGTACGGGTTGGTTCTTGATTTCTTTGGACAGAATCGCATTTAGGGAGGAAATGGGAATGATGTCCCTATCCAGCTCAATATTCTTGATTTCCTTGGCGATTTCGTTCAAAACCGTCATCGGAACGATGTTGCCATAAATGTTTTGCAAATAACTATGCCGATAAATTAGTTGCTTTACAGCAAGATAATGTTGTAAAACGATGATGGCTAAACCGGTGACATCTCTTTTATCGTTTGCCTTGAGCAATTTGCCTTCCACCAGATTGGGCTCAAGAGTTTTGGCGGCGTACAGTTTTTTTGGGTCGAGTTCCCCGTCAATCATTTTTTTAAAATGATTGGGCAATGTTTGTCTGGGGAAATCAGAAAAATCAAACCCTTGACTTTCCATTTCCTGAAGTACATTTTGAGCGAGTTGCTTTACCTTTTCCTCAATGGCCTTGCTTTCTGATGCTATCCGTTTTTGAATGTCCTGAAAATCCCCAATTGATTTTTCACGCAGCGGATTTATATGCTCGGCATGGTTTTCTTGAAAAAGGAGTTTTCCGATTTCTACTAGGTCATAAGTGATGTTCCAACTTTTGTCGCCATCAATTTTTTCAAGGGAAAACGCAATTAGGGCTTCGGTAAGTTTTTCATCATTACCGGCACGCTCCAGCAACCTTCCCACTGCTTCTTCCAACAGTAAATCCAAATTGAGCTCCACTTCAAAATTTTGGGACAGGTGCAGATCGCGGGCAAAGGTTTTTATGATTTTATGGTTGAACTTGTCTATGGTGGAAATCTCAAAAAAGGAGTAGTTGTGGAGAATTCGCTTTAGAATAAGTCGAGACCTTTTTCGCAGTTGTTCCTCTGTCAAAGAAAGTTCATTGCAAAGTGATTGGAAAAGACCCTTCTGTTTTTCGGGAACCGTATCCTGTCCAAAAGCGTAAAGATTGTCCAAGATCCTGGTTTTCATTTCATCCACCGCTTTGTTGGTAAACGTAATGGCCAAAATCTGGCGAAATTTTACCGCGGCATCGTTGGAGAGCAATAATTTAAGGTATGCTTTGGCAAGGGCATAGGTCTTGCCCGAACCTGCAGATGCGCTATATATTTTAAAATTAGACCCCTCCAAGGATGTTTTTCCTGCAAAATAAGGATTCCTTACCTGATGTTAACATGGTTTTAGCGGAATATAAATGTTAAAACTTGTATTTTTACGTGAATAAATTAGTAACCTAAAAAAACAGAATATTATGGCTTTTGAATTACCTAAGTTACCGTATGCATACGATGCATTGGAACCACATATAGATGCAAGAACCATGGAAATCCACCATACCAAGCATCACAATGGCTACACCACTAAATTAAACGCTGCTATTGAAGGAACAGATTTGGCCGGAAAAGGAATTGAAGAAATCCTTACTGGTTTGGATATGTCCAACACCGCAGTTAGAAACAATGGAGGAGGATTTTTTAACCACAGCCTTTTTTGGGAAGTAATGTCACCAAACGGTGGTGGAACTCCATCTGGAGAATTGGCCTCCGCCATTGATGAAGCTTTTGGTTCTTTTGATGCGTTCAAAGAAAAATTCAGTGCCGCTGCGGGGTCAAGATTTGGGTCAGGTTGGGCTTGGTTGTGTGTGCACAAAGGAGGAAAAGTGGAAATTTGCTCCACTCCAAACCAAGACAATCCCATTATGCCAGGAGTAGGTTGTGGAGGTTATCCCATTTTGGGCTTGGATGTTTGGGAACATGCATACTATCTACATTATCAGAATAGAAGACCTGAATATATCTCAGAGTTTTTCAGTGTAATTAACTGGGATAAAGTTTCCGAGAATTACGCAGCAAGCAAATAAGAGTTGGCTTGCCTATAAAATCAAAGCCCTGCACGAAAGTGTGGGGCTTTTTTAGTTTTAGTTTTTTTAAATAGAAAAGGGCGAGGAAGTCCTCACCCTTTTCGTCCCAAATCTTACCATAAACTTAACCTACTTATGCTATGGCGAGACTAAAATACTGGTATTGTGAGAAATAACAAAGGTTTTTAAAAAATATTTTGCTTTTTGAAAGAAAAAGAAAACGTGTAGTTCATCGATAAAAATGTTAAAACCTTGGTAGTCAAATATAAAGAAGCCGGAGCACGCTCCGGCTTCTTTCCCCAAATCTTACCATGAACTTAACCTACTTATGCTATGGTTCTCCAAATGTAAGCTAAGCAGTGTTTTTGTACCTAAGCTTTTAGATGAAACTCCCTTAAATGGGTTGAAGTGTTCAGCGAGGCCTGCTTATTGATAAATGTCAAGAAAACTAGGTGGGCTTTTTTCTGATTGGGAAAAGTGCAGAAAATAAAAAAGGTGGAATAGCTTCCACCTTTTTTGCCCCAAATCTTACCATGAACTTAACCTACTTATGCTATGGCAGATACTAAAGTAGGATTGCGGGTTTCTGGTTGTATAAAAACCCGCTATACTGCTAGTTTCATCGATAAAGTGCACGCTTTGCACTCTTTTTCTATGTAACTGATTAATAAGCTCTTTGGTTCTTTCCCTCAAAAAAGTTGACAAAAGCCTTGTTGACTATTCTGTTTCCGCCGGGTGTTGGATAATTACCTGTGAAATACCAATCTCCCAAGTTGTGGGGGCAGGCACTGTGCAACCCTTCAATGGTCTGATAGATAATCTCAACCTCGGCATTGATACCTTCCGGACTTAAGATCTCACCAATCTTTTTTGAAATCTGTTTCGCCGAAAAAGGCGCATAAAATTCCTTAACATAATTTACCGCATCCTTGTTTGAAGGATCTGTCTGGGTCAAACACTTTTCATAGATTTCCTTGATCAAATGTGTAGTGCCATGATCTTCATGCAATGCCTTAGCGGCCTTAAAAGCAACAAAATCTTCCAGCTTAGCCATATCAATACCGTAGCAATCAGGGTAACGTATTTGCGGAGCTGAGGAAACAACAACAATCTTTTTCGGAGAAAGTCTATCCAATATTTTTAGAATACTTCGTTTTAATGTCGTTCCCCGAACAATACTATCATCGATAATAACAAGGTTGTCCGTGCTCTTTACAGAACCGTATGAAATATCATAAACATGGGTAACCAAATCATCTCTGCTACTATCTTGGGTAATAAAGGTTCTCAGCTTCGCATCTTTGATGGCCACTTTTTCTATGCGTGGCCTAACACTCAATATTTTATGAAGCTGTTCTCCCGTCATATTCGGCCCCAGGGCTAAAATTTGTTCCTCCTTTTTCTTGTTGAGGTAATTTTGAGCCTCTTTTACCATTCCAAAAAAGGAAGTCTCTGCTGTATTGGGGATATAGGAGAAAACCGCGTTCTCCAAATCGTTGTCTATGGACTTCAATATTTCTGGAAATACCAGTTTCCCCAATTTTTTTCTTTCCTGATAGATTTCTTTATCACTACCTCGGGAGAAATAGATGCGTTCAAAAGAACAAGCCTTACGTTCGGTCGGCTCCAAAATCTTTTTCAGGGCCGTGGAACCACTTTTCTTGATGATAACGGCATGTCCGGGATCTAGCTCTTTTACATCTTCAAAATTAACGTTGAATACGGTTTGTATTACAGGACGTTCCGATGCCACCACCACAACTTCATCATCTTGGTAGTAATATGCGGGTCGTATTCCCGCAGGATCCCTCATTACAAAGGCGTCACCATGGCCAATAAGTCCGCTCATGGCATAGCCGCCATCCCAGTTTTTAGAGGCCTTTCTCAAAATCTTTGCCACATTCAAACGTTCTGCAATAAGGGCAGAGGCTTCTCTTTTTGTATATCCTTCTTTTTTGATTTGTTTGTAGAGCTTGGCAACGGCATCATCCAGAAAGTGACCGATTTTTTCCATTACGGTTACCGTATCGGCTTTTTCCTTGGGGTGCTGCCCAAGTTCCACCAGGTTCCCAAAGAGCTCATCAACATTGGTCATGTTAAAGTTACCCGCAACAATAAGGTTACGGTGCATCCAGTTGTTCTGTCTCAAAAAGGGATGTACATTCTCAATACTGTTTTTGCCAAAGGTGCCATAGCGAACGTGCCCCATCAAAAGTTCTCCGATATAGGGAATGTTCTTTTTTTGCCAAGCCACGTCATCCTCATGTTCCGGATGCTCGGTCAAGGCAGTATTGATACGGTTGTTGATTTGGGCAAAAATATCCTGAATGGGCTGTTGTTGGGCCGACCTTACGCGGCTCATGTACCTTTCTCCTGGATCCATGTCCATTTTAATACTTGCAAAACCAGCTCCGTCTTGTCCACGGTTGTGCTGTTTCTCCATCATTAGGTACATCTTATTTACGCCGTAAAATGCAGTGCCGTACTTTTCTTTGTAGTACTCCAGGGGTTTAAGCAAACGGATCAACGATATTCCGCATTCGTGCTTAATGGGATCACTCATAACAAATCAAATAAAAAAGCCCCGAAATTTTCAGGGCAAACATTTACGTTAATTCAATATTGAACTGTGTCAGTTCTTTAAACTGTACCAAGCGGGCATCGACCTCGCTCTTTTCTAAATTTACCATACGTTCGGTTCCAAAGCGTTCCACACAGAACGATGCCAAATTGGAGCCGTGAATAATGGCGTTCTTCATACTTTCAAAAGATATGTTGCCTGCTTCGGTCAAATATCCTGCAAAACCGCCTGCAAAAGTGTCTCCTGCACCGGTTGGGTCAAAAACTTCTTCCAAAGGAAGAGCAGGGGCAAAGAAAATATTGTCTTTATGGAACAAGAGAGCGCCGTGCTCCCCTTTTTTAATCACCACATATTTAGGCCCCATGGCCTCAATCTTTGCAGCAGCTTTTACCAAGGAATATTCGTTGGTCATTTGTCTTGCCTCCTCATCATTAATGGTTATAACATCGATTTTGGAGATTACCGCCATCAATTCATCCCATGTATTGTCCATCCAAAAATTCATGGTATCCAAAACTATAAGTTTTGGTCGTTTTTTCATTTGATTAATTACACTCAACTGGATGTTTGGGTGAAGATTACCCAACATTACGATATCAGCATCGGCATAATCACTGGGTACAACGGGATTAAAATCGGCCAAAGTATTTAGTTCGGTGGCCAAGGTATCTCTTGAATTAAGGTCGTTGTGATATTTTCCTTCCCAAAAGAAGGTTTTGCCACCTTTTACCACTTCAACTCCTGAAAGGTCAATGTCTTTATTTTTAAAAATGTCCATGTAAGATTGTGGAAAATCATCTCCCACTACGGATACAATTGCGGAGTCTATCTTAAATTGTGAAGCTGCCAAGCCGATAAAGGTGCCAGCGCCACCCAAAATCCTTCCTGTTTTCCCGAACGGTGTTTCAATGGCATCAAAGGCCATGGTTCCCACGATCAGTAATTTACCCATTCCCTAATTTTTGCTGCAAATATACGGTTTGATATTCCATATTGGAATCATTGGCATAGGTTTTAAAAAAAAGAGTGGGTAAATACAAGTTCAAGCTATAGTTTTGGGCTTGAGTGCTTGTGCGAAAGGAGGGTGTTTTTCAAGTCTTACATCTAGCGTCTGATTTCCGATTTCTCAGATCTATTTTCTTCCAAAGTCTGCCGGAATTTCACCCCAGGCCTTGGTCTCCCACTTCACGATAGGAGTGTTGAACCTGTTTTTTTTCAGCCATTCCTCGGCCCGTTCAATAAGTTCGAACAATTGAGCATTTTTGGCTGTTTTTTGCAACTTGGTGCCACACTTTTTCTTTCGAACCCACCCAATGGCGATTCTGGAATCGGAATAAAGGATGCGTTCACTTTTTTGTTGCTTTAAAAAGGCAAGACCGTGGACCAAGGCCAAAAATTCCCCGACATTATTTGTTCCTTGCTGAAAAGGACCTTGGTGAAAAAGAACTCGCTTGGTTTTTGTGTCTACCCCGCGGTACTCCATTTTTCCGGGGTTTCCACTGGAAGCAGCATCTACCGCAATAGAATCGTAATTGGGGTCTCCAATTTTTAGTAATTCCTCTGGGGTGAGCTCTGTTTTACCCTTGGATTTGCCTTTATATTCCAAATAATTGCCATTGAAGGCTTTTTTAGCCTCTTCAAAAGTGGCAAAGGATTTGTATTGTGCACCCTTTATTCCATCAATTTGTGCTTTGCAATCGGCCCAAGATTCAAAAATACCGGGGTGCTTGCCTTTCCAGACTACATAGAACTTTTTTTTCTTGGCCATTTAGGATAAAAGTTTTTCAATCACTTTCGGAAAATGTTCATATTCCAATTGATGCACTTTTTTGGCAATGGAATTTGCATCGTCTGAAGGAATCACATCTGTTTTTGCTTGAAAAATGATGGCGCCCTCATCATAATTTTCGTTTACATAATGAATGGTAATACCGGTTTCAGTCTCCTTATTGTCCTTTACAGCTTGATGAACTTTATCCCCGTACATCCCTTTTCCTCCATATTTAGGTAACAAAGCAGGGTGAATATTGATAATTTTATTCGGGAAAGCATCAATAAGGTTGGATGGAATCTTCCAAAGAAAACCGGCAAGTACAATTAAATCCGTGTTAAGTCCTTGTAAAAAATTTACGACCGCATCAGAATCCTTAAATGCGGGCTTATTAAAGTAGAAAGCAGGCACTCCAAGACGGTCGCAACGCTCCAAGACCTTTGCCGAGTTCTTGTTGGTAAGCACCGCAGCCACTGTCACCTCTGGGTTTTCACGAAAAAAGGAAATAATATTTTCTGCATTTGACCCACTGCCCGATGCAAAGATGACAATTCGTTTCATTCGTTAGGAATTCATGTGATTTTGGATTAAATTACGTCGGCTAAAATAATGTACATCATTTTAAGATCCTTAATTTAGAGCACATTTTATCGACAAATAGTGTATTTAATCCAAAGTTTTATATTTTTGCCAACGATTTAAATTTTTAAAACCACAATAATTATGTCAGACATTGCATCAAGAGTAAAGGCTATCATCGTTGATAAACTAGGTGTAGATGAAAATGAAGTAGTTGCAGAAGCTAGCTTTACCAACGACTTAGGAGCGGATTCCTTGGACACTGTTGAACTTATCATGGAGTTTGAGAAAGAATTTGATATTCAGATACCAGATGACCAAGCAGAGAACATTGCTACTGTAGGTCAAGCAATTAGCTATATAGAAGAAGCTAAGTAATTATATGATATATCGCTAGAGATTATAAATTATCCATGTGGTTATTATCACATGGATAATTTTTTTTATAATTTACGTCTAAAGGGTAAAAAAATAGTTCAATGCAGTTAAAGCGAGTTGTAGTTACCGGAATGGGAGCGTTAACACCCATAGGTAACAATTTGGAAGCTTATTGGGAAGGACTACGGACCGGCAAGAGCGGTTCTGCCCCCATTACTTATTTCGATACAGAAAAATTTAAAACAAAGTTTGCCTGCGAGCTCAAAGGGTACGATTCTTCCGATTTTTTTGATCGTAAGGAAGCCAGAAAACTCGACAGGTTTGCCCAATATGCTTTGGTATCCTCAGATGAAGCCATAGCAGATTCTGGAATCGACTTGGACGTTGTTGACAAGTTTAAGGTAGGTGTTATATGGGGTGCAGGAATAGGAGGATTGGAAACTTTTCAAAATGAGGTGATCAATTACGCCAATGGCGATGGAACACCCCGGTTCAATCCATTCTTCATTCCAAAAATGATTGCGGATATAGCACCAGGTAACATCTCCATTAAACATGGATTTATGGGACCAAACTATACTACTGTTTCTGCATGTGCCTCTTCTGCCAATGCCATGATAGACGCACTTAACTATATTAGGTTGGGACATTGCGATGTCGTTGTAACCGGAGGTAGTGAAGCTGCAGTAACTATGGCAGGTATGGGTGGATTTAATGCCATGCATGCGCTTTCCACAAGAAATGAAAGCCCAGAAACCGCTTCCAGACCATTCGATGCTACGCGCGACGGTTTTGTATTGGGAGAAGGAGGAGGAGCACTTATTTTGGAGGAATACGAACATGCGAAAGCAAGAGGTGCCAAGATATATGCTGAAGTTTTAGGTGGCGGACTGTCCAGTGACGCTTATCATATGACCGCACCGCATCCAGAAGGAATTGGAGTAGTACAGGTAATGAAAAATTGCTTGGAAAATGCCGGACTAAAACCCGAAGATGTCGATGCTATAAATACGCACGGAACCTCTACGCCACTTGGTGACGTAGCAGAACTGAAGGCTATTTCTAAAGTATTTGGCGACCATGCCAAAGATATCAACATCAATTCGACCAAATCCATGACCGGACACTTGTTGGGTGCTGCAGGAGCCATTGAGGCCATAGCATCCATTTTGGCCATGGAGCACAATCTAGTACCTCCTACCATTAACCATAGTGTTGTTGATGAACAAATAGATCCATCATTAAACTTGACCTTAAACAAGGCTCAAGAGCGAGAAGTGAAGGTTGCCATGAGCAATACGTTTGGCTTTGGAGGACACAATGCTTGTGTGTTATTCAAAAAATTAGGGTAGTTTTGTAACATGAAACTTACTTCCAAAATATTCAATTCCCATCCGAGCACGGATGGGGATTTTTTTTTGGGAATGAAAAGAATTCTTGGGTTTAAGCCCAAAAACTTGGAAATCTATAAAACAGCGTTCCTTCATAGGTCCATGAATAAAAAGGACAATAAGGGAAACCCGGTCAACTACGAACGTTTGGAATTTTTGGGTGACTCCATGCTTGGAACCATCATCTCTAAATATTTATATAACGAAGTTCCTGAAGGAGATGAAGGCTACTTAACCAAAATGCGCTCCAAAGTAGTTAGCAGAAAGCACCTTAACGAATTAGGGAAGGACTTGGGCTTATTGAAATATGTGGAGAGTAGGATTCCTAAATCACATTTTGGAGAAAACATACACGGAAATGTTTTTGAGGCACTTGTGGGAGCCATTTACTTGGATCGAGGCTATAACTATTGCGAAAAATTTATTGATGAGAGGGTTATAGAACCTTATGTGGACATTGAACAGCTGGAAGGAAAGGTAATCAGTTATAAGAGTTTAGTGATAGAATGGTGTCAAAAGGAAAAGAAACCCTTTAATTATCATGTGTACGAAGATACAGGTAATGATGAGCTCAAGCACTTTGCTGTAAAACTGACCATTGGAGATAGAATGTTGGCAAAAGCAAGGGCCACATCCAAGAAAAAAGCGGAGGAAAAAGCATCCAAACGAGCCTATTTTGCACTACAGAGCAAGATAGAAAATCAGTAACTTTAAATAACGATAAACTCAAACGTTTTCGCTTGTTTTATAAGTGTATTGTTTTGTATTAACTAGGCATTCATTAGGATTAAGCCTATATTTACCGTTCCGTGTTATGGGCATGTTAACAACACACAAGATATCGGCAGACTTATATGATGATTGTTTTTCTCTCATCGCAATTCACAGCAATTTGGAAGATCATGCCATTACTTATGCCATAAATTCCGGTTGTGGGCTATATTTAAAACGGATGAAAAAAGACCTTCATTTAGATGAAAACAAGTCTTTCTCCGTTTTCGATTGGGACGATGAGATTAACGATGTGTATTGGACGCTGATTTCAAACAAATGTGAAGTTGAGGAGGAGACACCATCGGTAGGATTATTTGGGAACAATATTTCCAGAAGAACTGACCATTTAGTAAAAGAACGAAAAGAGGTGGATTACTTTTTGAAAGTTGATACAGCGGATGAAGCTGTGTTTTCTCAAAAAATTAAAGCCATCAATAAGATTTCCAAAGTGATAACAGCATATCCATTGGACACACAAAACTTAAAATCAAAAAGAAATTTAATCTTTTAACAATGCCAACTAGAAAGAAGACTAAAATTGTAGCAACCCTCGGGCCAGCCACCAGTAAAAAGGAAGTCCTAAAGGAAATGATCTTGGCGGGAGTGGATGTTTTTAGAATAAACTTTTCCCACGCCGCTTACGAAGATGTTGCGGAACGAATTAAAATGATAAGGGAACTCAATGAAGAGTTGGATATCAACACCGCCATACTTGCCGATCTTCAAGGTCCTAAATTAAGAGTTGGAGTAATGGGAGGAGAGGCCATAGTTTCTCCAGGTGACGAAATTACCTTTGTTACAGGTGAACCTTTTGAAGGAACTGCAGAGAGGGTATATATGAACTACCAAACCTTTCCTAAGGATGTAAAAGCGGGAGAACGTATCCTTTTGGACGATGGCAAACTTATTTTTGAAGTAAAATCCACCAATGGGAAAGATGAGGTGGTGGCCACAGTTATACAAGGAGGTCCGTTGAAATCGAAAAAAGGGGTAAATCTGCCCAACACAGATATTTCTTTACCAGCCCTTACCGAAAAAGATATTAAGGATGCCATTTTTGCGATAGGGCAAAATGTTGATTGGATAGCCTTGTCCTTTGTGCGCCATGCACAAGACTTGTATGATCTTCATAATTTGATCAAGGAACATACTGAACATAAAATTCCGGTTATCTCTAAAATAGAAAAGCCAGAAGCACTTGAAAACATTGAGGAGATTGTGAAGGCTTCCGATGGACTTATGGTGGCCCGTGGAGATTTGGGTGTAGAGGTTCCAGCACAGGAGGTTCCATTGATTCAGAAAAAATTGGTGCTCAGTGCCAAAAAAGGAAGAATTCCGGTAATCATTGCCACCCAAATGATGGAAACTATGATTACCAGTTTAACCCCAACTCGTGCAGAAGTAAACGATGTGGCCAACTCCGTTATGGATGGTGCAGATGCCGTGATGCTATCAGGAGAAACATCAGTAGGTAATTATCCTGTTCAGGTTATTGAGAAAATGGCCAGTATCGTATCCAGTGTAGAAGGGTCAAGCTTGATTCAAGTACCACAGACTCCTCCACATATCAGAACAAATAGATACATTACAAAATCAGTTTGTTATCACGCAGCGCTTATGGCCAACGAAATTGAGGCAAGGGCTATTTCCACATTGACAAATAGTGGCTATACTGCATTTCAGATTTCTGCTTGGAGACCTGCTGCGCACATACTTGTGTTTACATCAAACAAAAGAATATTGACTCAGCTTAATCTTTTGTGGGGTGTAAAAGCATTTTACTACGATAAGTTTGTTTCTACCGACCAAACTATTGAAGATGTGAACCAAATAGCCTGTCAAAAAGGATTTTTGGATGTTGGCGATATGCTTGTCAGCTTAGCGGCAATGCCGATAAAAGAAAAAGGTATGGTTAACACTTTACGTGTTACCGAAATAGAGAGTTGTAATTTTTAAAAGCTCCAATAAATAATTTTATACAAAGGTGTGCATTGAAAAATGTGCACCTTTTTTGTTTGACTATTTCTTTCGTGATTTTAACTGGGTATGACAAGCTCACATTGTATGTAAGCATAAGCAAAGAAATTGGACTAATTGTTTTGTGACGGAACAATCAAACCAATGAAGCACGAATACAACGATTCCAAATTAGGGGCCATTTTAGGTTTTACGGACGACATCAAAAGAGACCAAGAACGATTTTCCGTTACCTCCAAGACCATTAAGTTTTTGTGGAACAGAAATAATTGTCCATTGGTGATTCAGATAGACGGAATGGATTTGGAATTGTTGCCCGATCAGATTATAACGGTTACTTATCTACAATATGTGTCCTATTCTGAAACAGAACTGCCCCTTTCGGCCATCCTTTTCAACAGGGAATTTTATTGTATTTCTGATCATGATAGCGAAGTTTCCTGCAACGGTATTTTGTTTTTTGGAACGCAGGATATCCCTATTATAACAATTCCCGAGGGTCAGTTGAACAAGTTCAATCTGCTGCACGATATGTTCATCGAGGAATTTTCTACCCCAGACAATATCCAAGGCGATATGCTACAAATGCTCCTAAAAAGGATGATTATTATGAGCACACGTTTGGCAAAGGAACAGCTCATCGTTAAAACACTTGGGAATGATCACATTGACACTATCCGAAAATTCAATTTTTTAGTGGACCTGCACTATAAGACTAAGAGGAAGGTGAGTGATTATGCCGAAATGTTGTACAAATCACCCAAAACACTTTCCAATCTTTTTTCCATTTACAACCAAAAATCACCCCAACAGATCATTCTGGAACGAATTGCGTTGGAGGCGAAGCGTCTCATCAATTTTACCGATAAGCAAAATCAGGAAATTGCCTTTGAACTTGGTTTCAACGACCCTGCCCATTTTAGTCGATTTTTCAAAAAAATGACCCAGATGACCCCATCGGAATACCGCGAAAACCTGCTGTTGACGGCCTAGGGAAAATTGGTCAAGCCATCGGGAAATCCTTCCTAACACCCACCCCTCTTTTCGAAGCATCTTTGCCCTGTAATTAAAAACACAAATAAAAGATGAAACCCACGGAAAAATCCATTTTCAATCTCATTGAGATTTTTAGAACATCACAGAAAACCGAGGTGCAAACCGTAAAGGTTTCCGAACACTGTGAGCAGAAATATCATCACGATTTTTACTGTGATGTGGAAAAACCATTTGTACAGACGTATTAATCCATTCATAAAGATTCAATAAAAAATTTACAATTATGAGCACAATCAATGTACCTAAAAGGGAAGAAGTAAGTGCAGCCAATCAGGCTATTTTTGACAATCTGGAGAAGGCAGTGGGTTTTGTGCCCAACCTTTTTGCCACCTATGCCCACTCAGAAAATGCGTTGGCTAACTATCTTAACTTTTCCAACGCGAAAACCTCATTAAAGGCTAAAGAAAAAGAAGTGGTTAATTTGGCCGTAAGCCAGGTGAACAACTGTATTTATTGTTTGTCCGCACATACTGCCATTGGTCTAATGAACGGATTTACCGATGAGCAGATTCTTGAATTAAGGGCCGGAAAAGCCTCTTTTGATCAAAAATTGGATGCTTTGGCACGCTTGGCCAAAAACATTACTGAAAACAGAGGAGCAACAGATACCCAAGTGTTGGATAATTTCTTTGCGGCCGGATGGACCAAAGAAAATTTGATTGACACAATTGCTTTGGTTGGAGATAAAACAATATCCAACTATATCCATAGCACTACGAAGGTTCCTGTTGATTTTCCTGTAGCGCAGCCTTTGGAAGCCTTAGAAGCCTAAACAAAATACAATTACAAGTTTAAAAGCCCTTTCAATTTTGGAAGGGCTTTTTTTATGCCAGTTCAGCATTAATAAAAAGAGAGGGTGCTATGCTTTTGGCCATAAAAATGGGCCAATCATTTTTAAACAAGTGACTCTCGGTAACGGCACTTTCGTACAAAAGATAGAGACCTCCCGATATTTTTTCAGTTTCTGCTTTTGAAAGGTTGGAAATAGTATCACCAACAATCTCCCCCAAATATAGTAGCAACTCTTTTTTTTGTTGCTGAATAACCGTTAGAATATTTGTTTGATCGGGTGAAAGCTCGCCAAGGGTTTTAAGGGCCCAACAACCCTGAAAATTTTCTTCAAGATACATGTCCCGTAAAAGGTCAAAAATGGCTAGTAATTTGGCCCTACTTCCTTTTCGGTTTTCTACATAACTTTTAAAGCTGTCCATAAAAACACTGTGCCGCTGATTTAGGTAAGCAATGCAGATATCCTCCTTGGATTTAAAATGACTATAAAGGGTAGCTTTGGCTATATCACATTTTTTTATGATTTCGTTTACCCCTGTTGAGTTATATCCTTGGGAATAGAAAAGCTCTCCCGCTGAGGATATAATGTGCTTGTGCAATTCATTTCGTTGCATAAAATGAGTAAGAATATAGTTAATGGTGGTCGATGGTATTACAAAGTAATAAAGAAAAATTGGGTCGAGCAATTAAACCGAGACCCTGGTGATGGTTAAACCAATTTTTTTACCCATAACAAGGTGTTTTCCATGGCGAATGAAATCCTTTTCCTAAGCTAACTGTTTAAAATAGCGTTTGTTGCCAACAATTTCCTATATTGTATTATTCAATTTTATCAATCAAATTAAAACACTATCTAAATGAAAAAGTTACTTCTGGCCGCCATTGTTGGCCTTTTGTCCAGCTCCATGGGTTTTGGACAAGAATTCCAGTTTAAAGCAGATGATATTAACATCGATTACAAAACGTACACCTTAAAAAATGGTCTTACGCTTTTGGTTTATGAAGACCATAAAGCACCCATTGCCGCTGTTAATGTTTGGTATCACGTTGGGTCCAAAAATGAGAAGCCAGGGAAAAGTGGATTTGCGCACTTGTTTGAGCATTTAATGTTCAATGGAAGTGAAAATTATAACACCGATTATTTCCAAGCTTTGGAAAGTATAGGGGGAACCGATTTAAATGGAACCACCAACACGGACCGGACCAACTATTTTCAAAATGTTCCTGTTTCCGCCCTAGATCAAGTTTTGTTTTTAGAGTCGGATCGGATGGGGCATTTGTTAGGCGCCATTGACCAAGAAAGGTTGGATGAGCAACGAGGTGTTGTGCAAAATGAGAAAAGGCAAGGAGAAAATCAACCTTATGGCATGCAATGGGATTACTTGACCAAGGCCATGTACCCTAAGGGACATCCCTATTCTTGGACCGTAATTGGTGAGATGGAAGATTTGAACGCCGCTTCTTTAGAAGATGTACAGGATTGGTTTAAATCCTATTATGGGGCCGCCAATGCCGTTGTTGCCATTGCAGGAGATGTGGATGCTGAGGAAGCACATCAAAAGGTAATCAAGTATTTTGGAGATATTCCTTCGGGCCCTACAGTGGAACGACAAGAGGTCAATATCCCCAATAAAATTTATGATTCCCGTCAAGAATACCAAGATCGTGTTCCTGAGACCAGAGTATTGTTTGCTTGGAATTCCCCTCCATTTGGATTTAAAGAGGATTTGCACTTTGACCTAATCTCGGCTATTCTCACCAGCGGTAAAAATTCAAGACTATATCAAAAATTTATATACCAAGATCAGTCGGCCAGTGCTGCCGTTTCTTTTCAAGCATCGAGTGAGATTGCGAGTCGATTTATTACCTATTTAAATGTAAAAGCGGGAGAAGACCCCGAAAAGTTAGAAAGGGAACTTGAGGCTGAGATAGATAAATTTATTAAAGAAGGCCCAACAGAAGAAGAGCTTAAAAGAGTAAAGGCAAATTACTTTGCCAATTTTATCAAAGGCATGGAACGAATAGGAGGCTTCGGTGGAGTTTCGGATATCCTTGCATCCAATCAGACATATCATGGAGATGCGTCTTACTACAAAACAAAATTGGAATACGTTGAAGAAGCCTCTATAGCAGATCTACAGAAAACCGCTGCCAAATGGCTCACCAAAGGAAAACATATTTTGGTTTGCACACCGTTTCCGGAGTATGATATAGTAGAATCTTCCGTGGATAGAAGCAAGTTGCCTGAACTAGGGGCACCAAAAAGTTCCAAATTCCCAGAACTTCAGCGTACGCAATTGTCCAATGGACTTAATGTAGTTTTGGCCCAGCGGGAAGGAGTTCCCACGGTAGTTATCAATTTAGTTGCCGATGCCGGTTACAAAACCGATTATTTGTCCAGTCCTGGTACGGCGAATTTGGCCATGAACTTGATGGACGAAGGAACCAAAGACAAGACTTCCTTGGAAATCAATGAGCAGCTTCAACTCCTAGGGGCATCTTTGAGCACCTTTTCAAGTCAAGATGAATCCAATGTGTATATGAGCACATTGAAGCCAAGTTTGGATGCCAGTCTGGATTTATTTATGGATGTTGTACTCAACCCTGTTTTCCCCGAAAAGGAATTCGAGAGACTTCAAAAAGAACAGATCAATAACATAAAACAGGAAAAGTCACAGCCCATAACCATGGCTTTGCGGGTGATGAACAAGTACCTTTATGGAGAAGATCATCCTTACAGCAGTCCTTATACGGGAACTGGATATGAAGATACGGTTTCAAAATTGACCAGGGAAGATGTTGTGGAATTTTATAATACATGGTTCAAGCCCAACAATTCTACCTTAATTATTACTGGTGATGTTGATATGGGTGAGTTGAAATCCAAATTGGAAAAAACACTCGGCAAATGGAAAAAGGGTGATGTGCCGAACATTGTATTCAACGAACCCAAAACAAACACTAAGAATACGCTGTATTTGATGAACAGACCAGAATCCCAACAATCCGTTATTTTAGCAGGACATTTGACGGAGAAGTATGGGGGTGTTTCAGAGATAGCTTTGGAGCAAATGGTGAATATTCTTGGGGGTGATTTTACTTCCCGAATCAATATGAATTTAAGGGAAGATAAACATTGGTCCTATGGGGCTGGAGGTTTTGTGCTTGGATCCAAAGAAGAGCGTCCGTTTATTGTTTATGCTCCTGTGCAAACGGATAAGACTGCAGAATCCGTTACCGAAATCAGAAAGGAAATATCCGAATTCACCTCTACCCGTCCTGCAACCAGTGAGGAGTTGGAAAAAGTGAAAACCAATCAAGTGTTGAAGCTTCCGGGCCAATGGGAGACCAACAGTTCTGTTAATAGTTCTGTTAGAAATTTGATCAGATATGATTTACCAGACGATTATTATCAAAAGTATGATCAAAACGTGCGAAACCTTTCTGTGGATGACATTAGAAAGGTAAGTAACCAAGTGGTGCAACCAGAAAAGGTAAATTGGTTTATGGTGGGCGATAGGGCCGAAATCATCACCAAATTGGACGAACTTGGTTTTGATAATATCATAGAAATTGATGCTGACGGTAATCCTAAAAAACCTGTGGTCAAACCTGTTGAAACCGATATCAAAAATTAAAACATGAAGCCTCCCAAAACGGGAGGCTTTTTCTTTAAAAATCAAATTTGAGCTGAACGAGCACCAACTCTTTTTCCTCACTCTTTTTTTCCTTTTCCGTGTTGAGGTTGGCTAAAGAAATCCCTAACAGCCTAACCGAATTTTCCAATGATGATTGGTACAACAGCTCCTTGGCAGTTTCCAATATCAAATCTTTGCTTGCTATAAAATAAGGTAACGTTTTGCTTCGGGTTTGCAAGGTAAAATCGCTGTATTTGATTTTTAACGTGATGGTTTTTCCTGCTATTTTAGATTTTTGAAGTCTTCTTTCCAGTTCTATGGCAATATTCTCTAATTTCTCCAACATAAAGATTTCACTGCTCAGGTTCTCAAAAAACGTACGTTCTGCACCCACAGATTTGGGAATTCGATGAGGTTTTACGCTGCTCAAGTGAATTCCTCGAACCACATGGAAATAGTAACTGCCACTTTTTCCAAAATGGTCCTCCAAAAATTCAAGGGATTTTTTCTTTAGGTCCAGCCCTGTAAAAATCCCCAAACGATACATTTTTTCGGCGGTCACTTTGCCCACACCATAAAACTTTCTAATATCCAAGTTTTCCAAAAATTCAATGACTTCCTCGGGGTTTACTGTTTTTTGTCCGTTGGGCTTGTTATAATCGCTGGCAACCTTGGCAATAAATTTGTTTATGGAGATTCCTGCGGAAGCCGTCATGCCCGTTTTATCAAAAATTTTCCCCCGGATTTCTTGGGCAATCAATGTAGCGGATGGGTTTCCTTTTTTGTTCTCGGTAACATCCAAATACGCCTCGTCCAAAGATAGTGGCTCTACTAAGTCAGTATATTCAAAGAAGATATTTCGAATCTGCATGGAAACCTCTTTGTAGCGATCAAAACGAGGTTTTACAAAAATGAGTTCGGGGCAATTTCTGCGGGCAATAGATCCAGCCATGGCGCTTCTCACCCCAAATTTTCGCGCTTCGTAGCTGGCAGCGGACACTACGCCCCGTTTGGAGCCTCCCCCCACGGCAATGGGTTTTCCTTTAAGTTCAGGATTATCATGCTGTTCTACAGAAGCGTAAAAGGCATCCATATCCACATGAATAATTTTTCTTAGGGGAAAATCAAAGTCCATTTTCAAATTTAGGGTATATTTAGTTTGATGGAACATTTAGAAATAGAACGAAAGTTTTTAGTTAAGTCTGATGGATTCAGGCAAAAGGCTACATCTCAAACTCGAATAGTTCAAGGATTTTTGAACACAGATCCGGACAGAACAGTCAGAGTTAGAATAAAAGGGGATAAAGGCTTTTTGACCGTAAAAGGGGCAAGTAATGAATCAGGAACCACTCGATTTGAATGGGAAACCGAAATTACGGCTTCCGAAGCGGCCAATCTTATTGATCTCTGTGAAGCAGGTATCTTGGAAAAAATAAGGTTTGAACTGCCTTTTGGCAATCATTTGTATGAAGTAGATGAGTTTTTAGGGGAGAATAAAGGTCTCGTTTTGGCAGAAATTGAATTGAACCATGAGGACGAGCGTTTTGAAAAACCTGATTGGTTGGGGGAGGAAGTAACAGGCCAAGTGCAATACTACAATTCTCAGTTAAGTAAAAAACCGTTTAAGCAATGGTAGCCGAGTCACCAAAAACTATACGAACAATCAATCTATTGATTATTATTAGCGCTCTTTTGGCTATATATATGGAGTTTTTGGGCAATAGGACAGTTTATATGGTCTTAAAGCCATTGACCACTATTCTGGTGACTTCTTTATTATTTTTTCTGCCCAAACAAGAGTCTTCCAAGTTTAAAATGTTAATAGTTGCCGCGTTATTATTCTGTTTGTTGGGGGATATACTTTTGTTGTTTCCAGCTTATTTTGTGTTTGGACTCGCCGCTTTTTTGGTAGCACATATACTATTTACAATTGGGTTTATAAACCTTAAAGGATTTCATCCACATTGGACTTCTTTTTTGATTCTTTATGCCATTGGGGCCTCACTGTTCTTTTGGTTGCAGTCAGGCTTGGGTGAATTTGCGGTGCCCGTCGGTGTTTACGTATTGGTTATTTGTTTTATGGCGTGGCAAGGTATTGGGCTTTTCCTAAAGGAAAAAAGAAAGGAATTTCTTTTTATAGCCATAGCTGTCTTGCTCTTCATGTTTTCCGATACCATGATTGCCATATCAAAATTCAAAACTGATTTTGACTATTCCAGTATTGTTATTTTAAGTACATACTGGATGAGCATTGGTTTGATTGCAAATGCTGCTAGAAAGATTACTTTGGCAGGTAACCCCGAATAATCAATCCAACTTCTTATCTAAAGCCAAAATGGAATGTAAAAGCACATTGGCGCCATTGGCCATATCTTCTGCAGAAGTAAACTCTTTGGGTGAATGACTTATTCCTCCTTTGCTCGGAACAAAAATCATTCCCACGGGTGTAAATCTAGATATATCCTGAGCGTCATGGCCAGCGCCGCTGGGCATATATTGATGGCTCAATCCAAGAGCCTGTGCAGATGTCTCTATTTCCTTTTGGATACTTGTATCCGTCAAGGCAGGTTCTGCCGTAGTATCCAACGGTAAGAATTCTACAGACACATTGGATGCTGCTGCGATTTCTTCTGTTTTTTTCTTGATGGCCTGATACACCTTTTTAATAACTTCCAAAGACAAATCACGAATTTCCAGACTAGCAGTTACCTTTCCTGGAATTACATTGGGTGCACCTGGTTGTGCCTTGATTCTACCCACAGTGCCTACTTGAGTTCCTTCAAAACTATTGGTAATCTCATTTACCGTAACAATATATTTGGCAGCAGCCAACAAGGCATCCTGTCTGGCGTTCATGGGAGTGGTACCTGCGTGGTTGGCAAACCCGGTAAAAACCACATCCCACCAATTTAGACCAACGATGCCTTCTACCACACCAATATCCAGATTTTCCTTTTCAAGCTTGCCTCCCTGTTCAATGTGAAGTTCCAAAAAAGCGGCCAAACTCCCTTTTTCGCGTTTGGCTTCATCAAGTTTTGTAGTATCTCCTCCAATTCGCATGATACCTTCACCCATGGAATAGCCTGTTGAATTTACCACCGAAAGCGCTGATTTACCCAAATTTCCTGCCATGGCCCTGCTTCCCATTACCCCACCTTCTTCATTCGGAAAAATGATTACTTCCAGGGGATGTTTGGTTTTAATATTGTTTTCGTTCAGGGTTTCAATCACTTCCAGGGCTGCCATGGAACCTACACAGCCATCATAATTTCCTCCATTGGGCACCCTATCGATATGGGAGCCAAAGGCAATTGGTTTTTTTGATGAATCTGTTCCTTGCCTTGTTCCAATAATGTTTCCTGCGGCATCAACCTTCACCTCCATGCCAAAACCTTTTAGGGTTTTAATCACCCAATTTCGGGCATCGATATCCGCATCACTAAAGGCAACACGCTCCGTTTCTCCATTTTCCTGAAGACCGAATTCGGCAAGATTAAATATCCGATCCTCAAGTCGGTCTTGATTGACTTTTGGTTGCTGAGCAGATAGCACTCCAATGAAGAAAAGGGTCAAAACAGTAGTGAGCAGTTGTTTCATGATTTCCTGGTTTTTTGAAAGTTAGGAATTTAAAAATAACTTTTCTTCGGAAACCTAGGCAGCTTTTTCTGCGGCAGCAGAATTTATTTCATGATCGATTAATTTTTGTCCTGACCACTTTTTTTTGCTGACACCACTGATCAATGGAATCCCAAAACCAACAGCTAAGAGGACAATGGCCATCATGAATATATTGAAAGGGTTCACAAAGAACGAACCGCTGTTCAAAGTTGCCAAGATCAAGATAGTGGACAATGGAAATGATAACGCCAATATGGCAACACCAAAATCACTGCTAAATGTTTTTTTCTTGGATTTTTTGTCCATCTCCATACTATCTACGGCCGCTATATGGGCGTAGGGCCAAAAACTACAGGCACTTAGACCGAAAGCCATGGTGAGCAATATTTCGTTTCGGGCCTCGATTCCTGCTATGGTCACGAAAATTCCTGAAATCAACAAAACCAATCCAGCACGGGTGCACAACAAGGAAAAAATCTGGAAGAATTGTTTCCTTTTAATTTTTACGGCCAAACCAATAAACAGCAATACCAAAGGAGTCATGATCAAGCTTAGCTTCTCAAGGGTTTCACTTAAAAAGAAAGGAAGAGAATTCATGCTAACGCCAAATGCCAAAAAAACCAGAGCTGCTCCGATAAACACGTTTACAGGCTCTGAAACCATCGCTTTGATCAATGGTTTTAATTTGGCCCCTCCATTTCTCTTTTCATTGGATTGCAGGCTGTAGTGCCAGTTCATGGCTACTAAATACAAAAAGAATAGCACAAATACCTTGTTTCCAAGGTCCGACATAGCCGCCTTTGCAAGATATTCGTCTCCCAAAAATTCCAATATAAAAGGGAAGGAAGATAATCCGGGAGCCAAGGAAGGCACCAATAACTTAGCGGTTCTATACTCCGAAGTTCCCTTGCCAATTCCCATTAAGGGCAAAATAAGGGGCATGGCGAAAAACAACAATAGGTTAAGCCCAAGGGCCAATAAGGGCAATATTAATAAATGTAACTCCACATTTATGCCCAACAACGCAATAAATATGGTTGCGGGCAATGCGAGGTTAAGAATTACTTTTTTTATTCCAGTAATCTCCTCCTTGGATTTAAACTTTACTTTAAGTAAAAACCCAATGAAGATGAAAAAAAGAAATACAATGGTTTTTTGAATGCCTACATCCACTATACCAACACTTTATTGAGTGCAGCGGTAAATGTTTTCATTTCGTCCATGGTTCCCATGCTTACACGGCACCAGTTTTGGTCCATAAATTCAAAAGCACGAACCCCCACCTTTAACTCAGTCATTTGCTCTAAGAACGCCTGGCCCTCCATTTCAATAGGGAAAATGATAAAACTTGTTGAAGAGGGAACATAAGAAGTGATGCCCATTTTTTCTAGACTCTTATAGACGTAATCTCGGCACTCGGCATTGAGGCTACGGGATTTTTCAATAAAAGCATTATCATCCATGGCGGCCATGGCAGCATACACGGACGGTAAAGATATTCCCATACCTCCTCTTGTGATTTTTTGTATTCTTCCCAAGGTTTCTTCTTGGGCGACAGCATATCCAACACGTAGTCCTGCCATTCCATGTATTTTGGAGAAGGTTCTGGCAATAATCACATCTTTGCCTTCATTTACTAAGGAAACCATGCTCTTTTTGGCTCCTTCGTCCAAGAACCATAGGTAGGCTTCATCCACAAATACGGGAACTTTCTCCGATACTCTAGAACAGAAATCAACCAACTCTTCGTGGTCCGTCATGGAACCTGTTGGGTTGTTGGGATTACATATGTATACCAATTTGGTTTCATCATCAATAGCTTCTTCCATGGCCTTAAGGTCATGCGACCAATCGTCTTTCAATGGAATAGGCTTCCATGAAGCACCAACAGATTCAGCCACTCTAATAAGAGACATATAAGCTGGATCAGCGGAAACTACATTGCCTCCGTTCATAAAGAATACCATCGCTGTTTTTTCCAACAAATCGGAAGAGCCGGGCCCCATCATAACATTTTTGCTTTCAACACCTTCAAAGTCGGCTATTTTGTCCACTAATTGGAACAATTCCTTCCATGCATATCTGTTTCCACCGGAAGCGGAACTTTTAAAAGCTTCCAAGGCCATTGGTGAAGGTCCGTAGGGATTTTCGTTAGCATTCAATTTTGCAGCCAGTTCTGGAAGGACTGCCTCAGGTTTCGGTAAATATTCTTTAAAGAAAGGACTGTACACTGCATTTCCTTCGGCGTCCAAGGTTAATGGAGCTTTTGGTGTTTCAGCTAATCCTATGTAAGGTAAGGCCATTGCACCGCCTGCGGTAAGCACACTTTTTCTTATCCAATCACGTCTGTTGATGTTAGTTGTAGTTCCCATTGGTTTTTTAGTTTTTTAGAAGATATTAAAAATATGCGATCATTTTGCTAAAAACAACACTAAAAACATAAAAATCAGCTATTTATAAAAGAATATATTAAAATTGAAAGGATTTTTTTAAAGAATTGTTAACCGGACCTGCTATTGAAGGGGGCTTTTTTGAAGATATTCCAACGTGAGAATACCTCTTAGATTATTGATAATGATATGATCTAGCAGTTCATGGATGCTGTATTCATCGAACAAATTGGCCTTGGAATAGACAATTTCTTCCATTCGGGACAAAAAAAGTGTACAAACCAATTCAATATTAACGTTGGTTCTGACTTGTCCCAAAACCTGTGCTTTTTTTAAAAGTGGACATACAACATTCCAAACAATGTCCTTTTTCAATTGGGAATAAATTTGATAGGCCTTTGGGTAATACTTATTGAGCCCATATAGAAAGGAAGGGTTGAGTTCCTGAAAGGAAATCAACCCTCGCTTATATATATAGATTATTGTGGTAAGTGGTTGCTCTTCATTTGGGTTTTGGAGTATGTACACGTCGATATCGTTGCGCACTTTATCCAAATAAAACTGAAAGCTCTCCTTAACCAGTTTTTCCTTGCTGTTAAAATGTTTGTATAGGGTTTTTTTGGAAATACCAAGATTGGTGGCCAATTCATCCATGGAGAACCGTTTGCTCCCAAATTTGGTGAAATTCTCTATGGCGTAGGCCAATATGTCGCTTTTACCCTCAGTCATTTTTATTTCCAGCCTCCGCCCAAAGCTCTGTACAATTCTACTATGGCACTTAATTGTGCATACTGCGAATCCACATAGTTAAGCTCGGAGTTCAAGGCGTTTTGCCTAGCAGTCAATACTTCCAAATAGTTGGCAAGACCATTGTTCAGTAGCTCTTCGGAATAACCTTCTGCTGTTGCATAGGCATCAAGCTCTTTGGAACGAGCTTCCAATTTTTTTGTTTCCGCATCGTAAGTATACAGGGCATCGCTCACTTCTCGTCCAGCGGTCAACAAAGCTTGTTTGTAATTCAATAAAGCTTGTTCTTGTTGGGCTTTGGCCACTTCCATTTGTGTACGCAACCGTCTACCGTTAAAAATGGGTTGAGTCAAGGATCCGATCAAAGATGAAAACAGTGAACTTGCATCCAACCAATTATCAAACTCCAAGCTCTGAAAACCTCCGGAAGCGGATAGACTCAAAGACGGGTATAGACTACTTTTGGCCACATTGGTCAGTTCAAAAGCATTGATAAGACTATATTCTGCTTGCATCACATCTGGACGATTTGCAAGAAGCAAATAAGGTACTCCTGTGCTCAGTTCGGTATCAATGGTTTGATTGTCTAGACTGCCACGTTCAATTTGCTGCGGTGTTTCACCCAAAAGAATGCTAAAGGTATTTTCCAAAAGTTTGATATTGTTCTCCAAGTCGATCACAATTATTTCTGTGGTGTGCACTTGGGCTTCCGTCTGTTTAACGGCAACTTCGGTTACCTGTCCTGCCTCTTTCAAGGCAACGGTAGTTTCTAAACTGTTTTTTCTGGCTTCCAAAGTTTGTTTGGAGACTTTCAACTGTTTGTCCAGCGCCAATAATTGATAGTATGTAGAAGCAATGCTGGCAATCAAGTTTGTTTTTACTGCTTGATGGGCGGAAACACTTTGTAAATAAACCGCACCAAACGCCCTTTTGTTACTTCTGATCTTTCCCCAAACATCAGCTTCCCACGAAAGGGCACCAGATAACTCATATTGCTCTAAGGGACGGGTGAAAAAACTACCAAACTGACTGTTTTGCGAGTTTTTTGTTCTTGTAAAACTAGCTGTTCCAGATAAGGTTGGATAATACCCTGCCTTTCCTTGTTTTACATAAGCTTCTGCGGCTATAACATTCTGAAGGGCAATCCTGATATCGATGTTGTTCTTCAAACCTTCTTGAATATAGGATGTCAATTGTTGGTCATTGAACAAGTCCCTCCATGATACATCTGCCATAGAAATACTGTCCTGTGGCAAATTATCTGTTCGGTAAAGGCTTTCGGTCTCTATTTCCGGTCTTGAATAGTTTTTGGCTACAAAGCAAGATTGCAACAATAACGGGGCCGTTAACACCAAGAGCAGTTTATATGTGGATTTAATTTTCATGGATGATATACTTTGTTTGGTCAAAGGATAATTAGGCATTGTTTTCATTTTGAATTACTTCGGGCTTTCCGGAAATACGTTCCTGTAATGCCTGGAATACTACAAATAGCACGGGTATAATGAATATCCCCAATATGGTACCTACAAGCATTCCCCCAACTGCGCTCACGCCTATAGATTGGTTTCCTATGGCTCCGATACCTGATGAAAGGGCCAAAGGCAACAAACCAAATATGAAGGCAAATGAGGTCATTAAAATAGGACGAAGTCTTGCACGGGCACCATCTGCGGCTGCATCGAAAAGGGATAAACCGGCTCGTCTACGTTGCAAGGCAAATTCCACGATCAAAATGGCATTTTTGGCCAAAAGACCTATCAACATGATCAGAGCGATCTGGAAATAAATATTGTTCTGTAAGCCCGCCAAATTGATGAAAAGAATTGCTCCAGCAATTCCAAAGGGCAATGACAGCAATATGGAAAGTGGCAGAATGTAGCTTTCGTATTGTGCGCTCAATAAGAAGTAAACGAATACCAAGCTCAGGATAAATATTAGGATGGTCTGTGATCCAGCATTGCTTTCCTCTCTTGTAAGGCCCGAGTAGTCGTATGTATACGAAGTTGGCAATACTTGGGCGGACACTTCTTCTATAGCAGCAATGGCATCACCTGTGCTATAACCTGGATTGGGCACCCCTGTTATTTTTACGGAACTCAAAAGGTTGAATCGTTGCACAACTTCTGGGCCATAAATCTTTTTGAGGGTCACAAATTGGCTTACGGCAACAGATTCCCCATTGTTGTTCCTAACAAAAATATGGTTCAAGGATTTTTCGTTGGCACGATCTTCTGGTTTGGCCTGAATCATAACTCGATACTGCTTACCAAACTTGTTAAAATCTGTAGCATAAATACCTCCATAATATCCCTGGAGCGCATTAAAGATGTCGGTTGCCGTGAACCCGGACATTTTTACTTTCTCCATGTCGATGTCCAAATTATACTGTGGAAAACCCGGGTCGAACTGGGAAATTGCGTATTGTATTTCTGGTCTGCCATTAAGTGCTCCCAAAAACTGGTTTTTCACGTCGTTAATGGAGTTCCAGTCCTCACCTGTTTTGCTCTGAAGTTGCACTTCAAAACCGGAGCTGGTTCCAAATCCTTGAATACTCGGAGGAGTAAAGTAAATGATTTCGGCATCATTAAAACCTGAGGTTATTCCGTACAGTTTCTGCATGGTTGCATTTACAGATAAAGAATCAGCCTCTCTATCGCTCCAGTCTTTCAACTTCATAATGGAAAAGGCATAAGATCCAGCACTAACACGACTCAACAAACTGAAACCTGCCACGCTCATCCTCACATCGATTATATCCATGGACTCATAAATGGAATCCAGTTTCATGATGGTTTCCTCGGTTTTTTCGATGGTTGTACCCGGAGGCATACTTACATTAACAAAGATCATTCCCCTATCCTCGTCCGGCACAAAGCCAGAGGGTGTTGATCTGAACAAGAATATGGCCAGAACACTGAAGCCCAATAGTAGTGCAAGGGTTATCCATTTTCTCTTTACCAATGTACCAATAGTATTGGTGTACTTATTGGTCATTACTGTAAACCCAATATTAAAAGCCTTAAAAAAACGGGCCATGAAATTGGATTTTTCGCCTTTTTCTGAACTATGGGGTTTTAAGAACAATGCCGCCAAAGCGGGGCTTAAAGTCAAAGCGTTTACTGCCGAGATTAAAATTGCCACAGCCAAGGTAATACCAAATTGTTGGTAGAAAACTCCCGAAGATCCTTGAATAAAGGATACAGGTATGAATACCGCGGACATTACCAAAGTTATGGAGATAATAGCCCCAGAAATTTCGCCCATGGCATTTCTGGTTGCAGTTTTTGCGGAATCCACTCCTTTTTCCAACTTCGCGTGCACTGCCTCTACCACCACAATGGCGTCATCCACCACAATACCAATAGCCAAAATCATGGCAAAAAGAGTAAGCATGTTTATGGAGTATCCAAACAATTGTAGGAAGAAAAAAGTACCTATAATAGCCACGGGAACGGCAATGGCTGGAATTAATGTGGATCTAAAATCCTGAAGGAAAAGGAACACCACAATGAATACCAAGATAAATGCCTCGATCAGTGTTTGTACAACATGATCAATGGAGGCATCCAAAAAATCCTTGGAGTTAAAAGGAATTACATAATCAAGTCCTGTAGGGAATTCTACTTTTGCTTCTTCTAGAATGGTTTCAATCTCATCGATGATTTCTTTTGCATTGGAACCGGAGGTTTGATACACACCTACGGCAACACCGGGGTTGCCCATACCAGAGTTCTTTCTTACATAGCTTAATGCTCCCAACTCAATTTCGGCGACATCTTTTAATCGAAGAAAGCCTCCATCATCAGTGGTTTTAAGAATAATGTTTTCATATTCTTTTACTTCTGCTAGACGGCCTTTGTATTTCATCACATACTCAAAAATACCATCGGCGTTTTCACCAATTTTACCTGTTGCAGCTTCTCTGTTTTGCTCCCTCAGAGCAGCTTGAATATCAGCGGGAACCAAATTGTAGGCTGCCATCTTATCTGGTGAAATCCAAATACGCATGGAGTAGTCCTTGGAACCAAATACGTTTACGTTTCCAACACCTTTAACCCTTTGTAGTTTCGGCACCAAGTTGATCTTGGCATAGTTTTCTACAAATGTGGCGTCGTAATCCTCATTTTCAGAGAAAATGGAGAAAAACAACAATGCACTGTTCTGGGCTTTTTGGGTAGTGACTCCAGTATTTATTACCTCTTGTGGCAACAAACTGTTCGCTCTGGCTACACGGTTCTGCACGTTTACAGCTGCAATGTCTGGATCAACACCAAGCTCGAAAAATACACTGATGTTGGCCGTACCGTCGTTACTTGCCGATGAGGTCATGTAGGTCATTCCCTCCACACCATTGATTTGTTCTTCCAGGGGAATTACCACACTTTTAAGCACTGTTTCGGCATTGGCACCGGTATAATTGGCGTTAACCTGAACAGTGGGTGGGGCAATCTCTGGATATTGCTCTACGGGCAATGTACCTAGCCCCAGAATACCCAGAATCAAAATAATAACGGATATTACCGTGGAAAGTACAGGACGATCTATAAATTTTTGGAACATATGGTTTTTGCTCTATAAGTGATTGATGGGAATTATTTTTTTATTGGATTGATGGTCTGACCATCCTTTAGTTTGGATACACCTTCGGTTACGATAATGTTTCCTTCCTCCAAATCTTCTTCCACGATAAATTCTTTATCAGTTTGAGCAATTATCTTTAATGGTTTTGTATTGACCGTGTTATCATCATTGAGGACAAAAACCATTTTGGTGCCTTGAAGATCGATAGTAGCAAATTGTGGGATTACAAAAGTATCCTCGTAGGTAGATGGAACCTTTATGGTACCCGTGCTACCAGAGCTCAACAAAAGGTTGGGATTGTCAAAATCTGCCCTAAGGGTAACGCTTCCTGTAGTTGGGTTGATAATATTGTTCACCATCACAATTTTACCTTTCTGTGGATAAGTTTCACCATTTACCATAACCAATTCTACATCTGGGGTATTTTCAGAAGAAGCAGTAGTGCCATCATTGGTCATTTCGGTTTTCATTTGCAATAACTCTTTCTCTGTCATGGAGAAATAAGCACGAATACCGCTGATATCTGAAACCATTGATAGCGGTTGTCCCATGGTGCTACTCACCAAGGCGCCCACTTTGTATGGAATTTCACCAATATACCCATTTACTGGACTTACAATGTTCGAGTAGTCGATGTTCGCCGTAATGCTGCTATAGTTACTTTTTGCTTGTTCCAATTGAGCTTTTGCAGTTTCCAATTGTATCTCGCTAATAATGTTTTTTTCAACTAAGGGAATCAACTTATCTACTTCTACCTGAGCTACATTTACGGCAGCTTTGGCCGCTTCGGCATCTTGCGAAAGAGTTTGGGTTTCCAGTTTAAACAATAACTGGCCCTTTTTCACTTTTTGACCTTCTTCCACATAGATTTTTTGAACAAAGCCGGAAACCTTTGGCCAAATTTCCACATTTTGAACCCCTTGAATGTTGGTGGAGTAGGAATTGTATATGGTAATATCCTGCTTTTCCAGTGTGCCCACTTTAAGTGAGGGTGCCTGAGGTGCGTTGGCTTGTTGCTGATTTTTCCCTCCACAGGATATAATCAAAAGTGCAACTGCTGATACTAAGGTTGATTTGATTGTTTTCATTTAAGAATTTACTTTGCTACGTTTATGGTTGTTGGAGTGATTACTCATTTAATATTGATTCAAGCTTTTTGATTGATTTCTTTAAAATCTTTTCGTTTTCATTGGCATAATCAAGGTACACTTGGGTTCTCACCTGGCCTTCTTCGTACTTTTTTGGACTATGCTTTTTATGATAGTCCAAAACCAAGGTGATTATATTTTTTTCGGTTTCAACACGGTTCAAGTTTTCCTGAAGTTTGGAAAGAAAAAATGTTTTTTTCTTCGCAGTGATAAAATACCTTCTCCGATCACCAGGTTTGGTGAAATATGTGACCAGCCCCATGTTTTGTAATAGATTTAAAGAGGTTGAGGTGGAACTTTTGCTGGCTCCTCTTTTTACCAAACAATCTTCAAAAGTAATTCCATCCTCATCGGTCAATATGAGTATTGCGTATATGCGAGCAGCCAAAGGAGGTAGGTTGTACTCTTTTTCTAAATGGAGCCCTAAAGTTTCAATTATTTCTTCCTTGGTCTTTTCCATAAGGTGATTTTGAAGAGACAAAAATAACGTTGGTTCTGAACAAACCGAACTAACAGGAACTAAATTTTTGTTAAAAGAAAGTTTCCGCTAGCAGAATATACATCAGCCCTCAGAAAGAATTCCTTCCTTATCTATGATCGGGATTGTGGTAAGGTTGTTTTCTGCAATAGTATGTTTAGGAAATAGGAACCTTTTTTCAAATAGTTTGTTTTCGGCAAAAAAGGTAACGAAGAATTCATTGTTGAGTGCAAGTACTTCTTCTTGTATAAATTCGATTTTTTTAAAGGACTTTGGCTCAAGAACCCCAATACCATGCCGCATGGTAGAGGTTTTTGTATCCCCATCAAAACCTTTGGAAACCACAATGGCCATTTCAATGGCATCCGCTCTATTATTAATGAGGTAGGCATTCCAATCTTTGGATAGAAATTCATCGTTCCATTCACGAATTATCGCAACATGGACATCCTTGGCTACGGGAATTTCAATATCCTTTTTCATAAAATGAGTTACAGGGCACTTTTGAACTGCTCCAGAAAACGAACATCATTTTCGCTAAGTAGGCGAATGTCAGAAATTTGATGAAGCAACAGCGCAATACGGTCTATTCCCATACCAAAGGCAAAACCAGAATACACTTCGGGATCTATGCCACAATTTTTAAGGACATTGGGGTCTACCATGCCACAGCCCATAATTTCCAGCCACCCGGTACCCTTGGTCATTCGGTAATCGGTTTCGGTCTCAAGGCCCCAGTAAACATCAACTTCCGCACTAGGCTCTGTAAACGGAAAATAGGAAGGGCGCAACCTAATTTTTGACTTTCCGAACATTTCGGAGGTGAAATATTGCAAGGTCTGTTTCAAATCGGCAAAGGATACATTCTTGTCCACATACAAACCTTCTACCTGATGGAAAAAGCAATGGGAACGGGCCGAAATTGCTTCGTTTCTATATACCCTTCCAGGAGAAATGGTCCTGATTGGAGGCTTGTTGGCTTCCATATATCTCACCTGTACGGATGAGGTATGGGTGCGCAAAAGGATATCTGGATCCGTTTGGATGAAAAAAGTATCCTGCATATCTCGGGCAGGGTGGTATTCCGGAAGATTGAGTGCGGTAAAGTTGTGCCAGTCATCTTCAATCTCCGGTCCTTCAGAAACATTGAACCCGATTCTTGAAAAAATGTCAATGATTTGGTTCTTTACAATGCTTATGGGATGACGGGAGCCAATTTCAACAGGTTCACCAGGTCTGGTCAAATCACCATATTTTCCAGCTGCCTCTGTTTGGTTTTCCAAGGCCTCCTTAAGTTCGTTGACCTTTTCGGTAGCGGCAGTTTTCAATTGATTGACGACTTTGCCAAAATCTTTTTTCTGCTCGTTGGGCACATTTTTAAATTCGGCAAAGAAACTGTTCAAAAGCCCTTTTTTCCCCAAATACTTAATTCGGAAGGCTTCAATTTCTTCTATTGAGGTCGAAGTAAACTTTTCTACTTCGGCGATATGTTCTTTTATGGTTTCAATCATGGTTGCTTGCGCTATTGGCGGACAAATTTAGCAAATTGTCCTTGAATATATAAGCAATAAGAAAATGCACTGCAATTCCTCCCAACAAATGCCACAACCAATGGGTGCCCATGGGGAATAAATTTTGGTGAAGATCAATACTTCTAAAGAAAATGGCGACACTAAATGTTAAGAAGGCAACAACAACGTAGATTACATTTTTGCCTTTGGTTTTGACTACATACCAGAGCAAGGGAACGAGTATAGTTGCTGCTGTGATAATGTAACCTAAAGAAATCCTCAATCCAGATGTAATGGGAAGTATCCGCAACAAGAAAGAAATTCCAAGAAGGATTGTGATTAATAGGAGTCGTTGCCACCACGACTTTACTAGTTTAAAAATAAAGTAGATTACCAAAGCGGCACATAGCAACATTATAGGCATCCAATCCAAACGAAGCCAAAACTCGTGACTGCGCGTTGCGTGGTATACCGTACCGCCCACATAGCTGATTCCGATTATGGGTAATACCCAAGCTAAAAATCGATGTTGTTTTGGATTGCGATATACTTTAATGCCCCAATAGATGATCAATACCAAGAAAATTAAGTTACTATAGGTGTTAAAGGGCTCCACTGGAAACCTTCCTTCAACGGTCTCTAAATATATCGGTCCTGTATCCTGAGGAAACTCTTTTAGGGGCATTACGATATGATCAAACTAATGTTTGTGAATTGAGGTTTTCATCCACCCATTCCAAGCAAGATTTAAAGCTTTTAAAAACGTGGTGTTTTGGGATAAGGTCGGGAATGATATCTATGCGTTCCAGCATATACTTGGGTTGGTCTAAAATATTCACCAAAAGCACAAGAATATCTTTACGTTTTAAGTCCTGTAAAACATCTTCCATGGCATAAAGCCCAGTTTGGTCCATATACTGCATTCTGCCCATTCTTATAATTACAGTGGAAGCATGTTCGGGTATTTGTGATGCCAGTTGTTGAAATTCGTTGGTAGAGCCAAAAAATAGCGGGCCTTTTATGTGTTTAATAAAGACTTCATCTTTAATTTTCTGAGGTAAATTTTTTTCATCGGACCAAGCTTCCTCGCGTAAGGCTCTCACATTTGAGCGTTGAGCGGTCAGGTCTCCTATTTTTTTCATAAACATTAAAGAAGCGATTACGAGTCCTATTCCCACAGCATAAACCAAGTTCCAAATGGATGACAGTACCATTACCACCAACATAATAATAACTTCAGAGCTAAGTTTAAGCGGCCCAATTTTAATGTCTTTTGGTAAGTGGGGAATGGCTTTTAAGCCTCGGTAATCCATCACACCAATACCTACCGTAACCAAAATACCTGCCAATACCGCAGCTGGTATTTGGGATGCGACAGGCCCGAGTGCAAGTAAAATTATGAGCAAAAGTACACCGGCGATCATACCGGATAGTTTTGTTTTTCCTCCCGAGTTTATGTTTACTACTGTTCTTATGGTGGCCCCGGCACCGGGAATACCCCCAAAAATGGCAGCAATGCTATTTCCAATACCCTGGCCCACTAATTCTTTGTTGGGTTTGTGTTTTGTCTGGGTCATATTGTCCGCAACAACCGAGGTAAGCAAAGAATCTATGGCGCCAAGGAGGGCCAAAGTAAGTGCGGTAAAGATGTATGGGGTAATAACATCGAGGTTGAACGCTGTAAAAATATCAAGATTGGGAATGGGCAAACCACTGGGAATCTGTTCAATGGGCCTGTAATCCATTTTAAAACCAAAAGCCAGACCCGAAACAACAATCAAGGCCACTAGGGTACTGGGAATAGCTGCTGTTATTCTTTTAAAACCATAAATGATGATTATAGTAGCCAAGGCCAATCCGAGTTCCAGCCAATTAATATTTCTAAGCGCCCTTGGCAGCACTTTAAATGTCCCGATAACCCCTGATGCTTCCTTGGAAGCTAAGGTACCAGCTTCTTTCAACATATCGGCATGGGCGATTTTTTCAGCTCGTTTTATGGTTTCTGTAAAGTCCTCTAAAACCAAAATCCCCTCACCGGCCTCCTCCTTAAGAATATTTTCTAGAATCTCCTCTTCAGCTTCCGGTATAAATTGATTGACGTATGCTTGGTCCTCTTTAGGATAATATCCAACTGCGGGCAATATTTGGGTGACTAGAATAATAACTCCGATAGCGGTCATAAAGCCGGAAACTACTGGATATGGAATGTACTTTATATACTTGCCCATACCTAAAAGGCCCAAACCGATCTGCATAATTCCTGCCAATAAGAAAATAGTAAGAATAGCGGGGAGTGCTTTATTGATATCACCATCATTGATAGCTATGATTCCTGCAATGACCACCATACTTACGGCTGTCATAGGTGCAGTGGGGCCAGAGATCTGTGTATTGGTTCCTCCAAAAAGAGCAGCAAAAAAACTTATGAAAATAGCTCCATATAACCCAGCACTTGGTCCTAATCCAGAGCTTACACCAAAGGCAAGAGCTAAGGGCAGGGCTACGATGCCTGCAGTAATACCTCCGAACAAATCTCCCTTTAGGTGTTTAAACATGGTATGGGTGTTAATATGCAGTTTGAATATAGCAATATTATAAATACAAAATGCCAGTGGATACAATCCACTGGCATTTATAACATAATGTTATTATTTTATAGAAAAGTTACTTTACCATCTGAGATGTCGTACATGGCACCGACTATAGCAATTTCTCCATTCTCCTCCATCTCTTTTAAGATTACACTTTGGTTTCTAATGTTTTCCAATGCCATCTCAACGTTTTTAATGGAAACGGCGTCTACAAAATCTAAGTTACTGGAATTTCTCTTTGATTCCTCACGGGGCTCTTTTACTGCGTATACTGCCGGTTCTATTTTATTGATCAAGGCGGTTAGGTTGCCGAGACGTGCATGGTCACAAGCTCCTTTGACCGCTCCACAGCTGGTGTGCCCGAGAACTATGATGGCTTTGGTACCTGCCAATTTACAGGCAAATTCCATGCTCCCCAAAATATCTTGGTTTACAAAATTACCAGCTATTCTTATACTAAAAATATCTCCAAGTCCTTGGTCAAAAACAAGTTCAGCAGATACCCTGGAGTCTATGCAGCTTAAAATGGTGGCAAATGGAAATTGACCATCCTTCGTGTCATTGACTTGTTCTAAAAGGTTTCTGTTAGCTTTTAAATTTTGTTGAAAACGCTCATTGCCCTCCTTTAAAAACTGGATGGCCTTTTCCGGGCTCATGGTTGATTGCGTTTCTTTTGTATGTGCTTTCATGTGTATATTTTATGCCGATTTTTTCGGTGTCAGATTAAAAAATTCTATGTAACTATCAGGATTTTCAACCTCACCTTTTTCGGAGATAATTTTTATATCGATTTTTCTGTTTTTTGCTTTTTCGGAGAAATCTTCTAGGATTTCCACGATATCATTATCAAGAAAACGTGTTTTTCTAACGTCCAATTCAAGATAAGAATTTTCAGGAAGACTATCCAGCTCTTTCAGAATAGCTCCTTTATTAAAAAAGGTAACCTCTTCGGCCAATGTCATTTTTATTTTATGGACCCCATTACTTTTATCCTCGATATGTAAAAAATGAGAGTTCTGGTAGCTCTTTATAAGAACAACTACAATACCTACTCCTAAACCTAAGGTTATTCCAACCAAAAGGTCGGTAAAAACAATACCTACCACGGTTACCACAAAGGGAACAAATTGTTTCCACCCTGCTTGGTACATGGTTTTGAACAAGCTGGGCTTCGCCAACTTATATCCCACAATAAATAGTATCGCCGCCAAAACGGATAATGGAATCATATTGAGCAGGGTTGGGATGATAATAACCGAACCCAAAAGTAAAAATCCGTGAATGATGGCAGAGGCCTTTGTTTTACCCCCGGATTGAATGTTGGCCGAACTACGGACGATTACCTGGGTCACCGGAAGACCTCCAACCAGACCGGAAAGGATATTTCCGACTCCTTGGGCTCTAAGCTCACGGTTGGTGGGCGTAGTTCTTTTATCGGGATCTAATTTATCCGTTGCTTCCACACAGAGCAAGGTTTCCAAACTGGCCACCAATGCTATGGTGAAACCTGTTACCCATACATCAGGGTTGGTTATGGCTGAAAAGTTCGGGAAACTAAAAAAGCCCAAGAACGATTCAAGACTATCAGGAACGGGTACCTTTACCAAATGTTCAGTGGAGATGCCCCATGTGCCATCGCCTTGCGTTAATGTAAAATAAACAATCCCAATTACTACGGCGACCAATGGACCTTGAATGAGTTCAAAGATTTTGGACTTTTTTGTCAAAACCTGACTCCATAAAATTAGTATGGCCAAGGCAATAACCGCAATTAGGGTAGCACCTGGACTAATAAAATTGATTGAATTGATAATTTCACTAAAGGTGTTTTCGCCATCTACCTGGAAGAAGGCCCAGTCACCTTCTGGATCGGCATCATATCCAAAAAAATGTGGTATTTGCTTTAAAATGATTATGATACCAATACCGGTAAGCATTCCTTTAATTACCGAAGATGGGAAATAGTAAGCAATAACCCCAGCTTTTAAGAATCCGAAAATAAGTTGGATAATACCCCCTAAAACTACAGCAACCAGAAAGTTTTGATACCCCCCCAAAGTTCCAATAGCTGTAAGAACAATGGCCGCGAGTCCGGCAGCAGGACCGCTCACTCCAATTTGGGAACCACTAAGGGCCCCGACTACGATTCCGCCGATAATACCTGCGATGAGTCCTGAAAACAAAGGTGCTCCACTGGCAAGGGCGATACCCAAACAAAGTGGCAGCGCCACAAAAAAGACCACAATACTGGCAGGCAAGTCATTTTTTAAATACTTGAACATAATAAGTAAGATTGATCCTCTACATTAAATAAATTGTAGTAGAAGACGATGAAAATTTGATTTGAACGTGAGTTTGAGTGTCAAACTAATTTTCTGGGAGGAGGGTCTAAAATTTCAATGGTATAATCAGAGGTTGGGAAAATATACCCTAGAAAATCTATCCCCTGGGTTTTGATAATTTGATAGCTTGCCAATTCCAAAAAGTACTTGAAGTAGGCATCCATTTCGTCAAATTTTTTATCGGATTCCTCGTTTTTACTGCTTTTTTCTTCTTCAGCACTACTAAGAATCATGGTCTTTCCCAACGCTTTATCCAACAAGGGAATAATCGGTGAGGTCGATATGGACAATATCAACAGAAAAGATATAATTGGAAAAAGTAATGCTTTGAGCACAGAATTAATTTTGATTAAAAATAAAGAAATATAAGGAAGGATACGGAATTTTTACTTAAAAGTCCTTGATTTTCTTAACATTGTCGCCTTTAAGCCACCCGGTTTGGCCATCGGCGATACGTATTCTTTTCCAATCGTCAAGTTCATCCAAAACATTCACTTTGGTTCCCTCGTGAATGGTAAAGATAGTACTGCTGTCGGCATTGGGTTCCGAGTTAACATTTACCTCTTTGTCAAAAACTATAGCGGGATCGTTGTTTTTGTATTGTTGAAAGTTAAGATAGGCCATCAAAATACAAATTACTCCTATAACCAAAGAAAAGATACTTGAGATGAAGGCGGCTCTCTTTTGATTGGCAGGTCCTAGGAAGTAATACGCCATGTAACCTAAAACAAACAAAAATGCCAAGGCAACAGCAACATAGGCCCACCCATCGTAAGAGAGCAATCCTATGGTAGATTTGTATATTTTGGAGATTTCTGTCCTTGGAACCACCTCGATTGCATCCAACCTCATGTTTTGTGCAAACCTTAAATTATTTTTGATTTCGGCATTATTTGGACTTAAAAGCAACGCTTTTTCATAATAGTAAATGCTGGGTCCTATGGAATTAAGCTTATAATAGCAATTCCCCAGATTAAAGTATAATGAGGCCGAATGTTCACCATTTTCGATTATCTGCTCATAGTTTTCTATCGCTGCTGAGTACTCTCCGTTATTATAAAGTTCGGTAGCTTCGTTAAAGAGGGCCTTGTTTTGAGAAAACCCAAAAGAGAACGAAAGTAGACATAATAAAAGGATAATCTTCTTCATGCTCATAGGTGCTTATCCAAATTAGAAATTACTTCACTTGCCTTTTCATAATCCTGTTGCATCTGAACATTGGAAAATGGACTATAGCGTGCCATTTCGCAACTGGTCAACAATCCAATAAACCCTTCAATATCAGAATTCTTCACACCCTTGTTGGAAAGTATATGGGTTATTTTATCCTTACTGAATTCAGATGTCTCAATGTGCAACTTGGCCTTTAAATAATTGTGCAGTCCTTTTTCGAGAGCAACATAAAAGGCTTCCTTGTTCCCCAGTTCGTTTTTTGCTGTAGATAGATATTTCCGAGCCAGTTTGTTGGCCTGTCTTATTTTGTTTCCAGCCACATCGCTAGCAATAGCCTCTCTTTTTTTGAAAATCAAAATCGCTATTGGAATCAGTAAAAGGGGGGCAAGCAGTAGAATAAAAAAGAGTCTTGATCCAAAAAAACGATTAACACCAATAGGGCTCAGATTTGGGTTTATATTAATAAAATGAAATTGCTCACCTGTCGGCACTACTAATTGTTTGCTGGCCGAGGGGCTTACATTATTGTCCGAGTTACCCGAAGGTCCCTCTATTACCTCAATATTGATTTCTTCTGAATTTATGGTTTCATATTTACCTGTACTAGGATTGAAATAGCTAAAGGAGATACTTGGAATGGGGTATTTACCCCTAAAAGAGGGTACAATAGTATAATTGTTGGCTACTTTTCCTTCCATGCCGGTACTGTATGTACTGATATCTTCATCATATTCTGGGTCATACACTTCCAATGAGCTTGGAAGTTCCGGTTCTGGAAGTTGGAATAGCTTTAAGTTCCCTTTTCCGGAGACTTCAACTTTGGCTTGGAGTGATTCTGAAGCATTCAATTGTGTTTTACTGGTTGTCACGGAAAAGTCAAAATCCCCAACTGCTCCACTAAAGTCTCCCGGTTTTCCTGCTTCGGGCAATGGTTTTACATTAATGGTTCTGCTACCTGCCGAAACCGTTTTACTAGTTTGGGTATAAATCCGACCACCAAAGAAGTCTCTTCGGTTTGTGGGGACATCAACAAAAATTTCTAGGGAAAGCGGCTCAATATTTAATTGTCCTGATTTCTGCGGATATAGCACCACTCTTTTTAAGATTACATAGCGGTATGGTTTTCCCTGATAAGTTCCATTTTGCGCAGTGTGTTTTGTAACGGGAATGTCTTGGCTCCAAAAATTGTTATACGTTGGATTGTCCAGCGGGCGATAGTTGGTTACGCTTATGTTTGGACTGACGTATAGTTTATAGATAACGGTAACAGCTTCATTGAGATATGGGTTTCCTTTGGAAACCTCGGCAACCAAATGAAGACTTTCATCGGCGACATCATCCACCGTTTTTTGAGAATTGGGTTTGTCGACCGCAGCGGTTACTTCAACCTTTTTAGGTGTTGTTTTATAGGTTTGCCCACCAATCTCTATAGTGGCCTGGTTTATGGTAAAATTACCTCTGGCGGTGGGCACCAAAATATAAGTGTAGGTTTTGGAAAAGCTACGCTTACCATTTACCCAAGAGGAACTTATAGACTGAGAGGGTCCCATAACCACTTTGAAACCTTCAAACTGGGGTGGCTTAAAGTTGTCACCATCTTTGTTCATGGTAAAATCCACGCGAAGACGTTCGTTTAGCCCCAATTCCTCTTTGCTCAAGTTCATGGTAAACGTAATTTCTTCGGCATCGTCTTGGGCATACGAATGTAGTCCTGTTAAAAGGAACATTCCCAAAATAAATAATATGTTGCCCTTCAACACTTTCATTACCAGTCCTTTTCGTTTTTAATTTTTTTACCTCGAACTTTACGGGCCTCCATTTTTTCCTGTACTTTTTTCTCTTCGTTTTGCATGGCCTCTAGTAAATTCTGTATCTGTTGTTCAGAAAGTTGATTAGGCTTGGGCTGTTGTTTTTGGTCTTGGGGTTGATCTCCTTCATTAGGTTTTTTCTCTTGTTCTTTCTTTTCATCCCCATCACCTTTTTGGTTTTCTTCAGGCTTATCTTCTCCATTTTCCCCTTGGTCTCCCTTGTCTTTATTTTCATCTTCTTTCTGCTCGCCTTCGTCCTTTTTCTCGTTGTCCCCTCCTTCGTTGTTCTGGTCCTGATTTTTATCCTTATCCTCGTTTTCCTGGTCTTTTTTGTCTTGGTTGTCCTTGTTTTGGTCGTTCTTTTGCTCGTCCTGTTGTTTTTCCAACATCTTTTTGGCCAAAGCAAGATTATAACGGGTTTCGTCGTCGTTAGGGTTACTGCGGAGTGCTTGTTTATAAGCTTCTACAGCTTTTTCATATTCTTTGTTTTTCATAAACACATTGCCCATGTTATGAAAAGCCTTGTGTTTTTCACCTTTTTCTTCGGCAGCAGCTTCTGCTTGCTTGTACCTTCCAAAGGCTTCTCCAAAACTTCCCCTGTTGTAGTAGGCATTGCCCAAATTGAATCTAGCTGCCGCATTTTTGTTGCTTTTGGAAATGGCCCTTCTGTAATCTGCCTCAGCTGTAACAAAATCGTTGGCGGTAAGTTGCTCGTTGGCCTCATAGGTAAGATTGGTGGAGGCCTGCAATGCTTTTTCCGCTTCTTTGTTCGCTTGTTCGGTTAGGTCGTCCTGCGCTTGGACAAGCCCGAAACATAGCAATAGTCCAAACATCAACTTTATCTTATGCATCATCGTGTTCATTAAAAAGATTCAGTTTTTTCAACCATTGTGTTTTTCTATCCAAAACAAAGATGTCCAAAAATAGAAATAAAAAGCCCGCGGCAAGAAACCATTGAAATTGATCTTTGTACTCCGCAAATTGTTTGGCTTCAAATTCTGTTTTGTCCATTCGGTTCAATTCTTCTTTGATGTATTCCACGGCACTTTCCGTGTTGGAACCATCAATATAATCCCCATTGCCGCTGTTGGCAATCTCTGTCAATACGTTTTCATTCAATTTGGTGATGACTACTTCGCCTTGATTGTCCTTTTTTAAACTTTCCACAATTCCGTTACGTTTTATGGGAATTGGAGCTCCTTTTGACTTGCCTACTCCTATGGTATAAATACGGATACCATTTTGAGTTGCTTTTTCAACGGAGTTGATGGTAGAACTCTCGGAGTGGTCTTCACCATCAGAAACAATAAATAGAACCCTATTGGTCTGTTGGGAATCATCGTAATAAGTGCTGGCTAAATCTATGGCAGCGTTTATTGCGGTTCCCTGTGATGAGAGCATGTCGGTGTTCATACTCTGCAGAAACATTTTGGCCGCGCCATAATCCGTGGTTATCGGTAATTGTGGATAGGCTTGCCCAGCGTATGCGATTATTCCGATACGGTCACTTGCCAATTGGTTGATGATTTCCGAAACAATGCGTTTTGCTTTTTCCAAACGGTTGGGGGCAATATCTTCTGCCAACATACTTTTGGAAACATCAATGGCAAAAACGATATCCACACCTTCACGTTTTACAGTTTCTAGTTTGGTCCCGATTTTAGGGTTTACCAATCCTAAAACCAGAAATACGAGTCCGGCCAATAGAAAGGTCAATTTAACTGTTGATTTAAAACTAGATCTGTTCGGGGCCAATCGCTTTAAAAGGGATGAATCGGCAAAACGTTTCTGAGCCTTTTTTTTCCAGATTTGAAGAAAAAAGAAAGCTAGGGCCATAACGGGTATTATGGCCAAGAGGTAGAAATATATTTTTTCGTCAAACTGAATCATTCGCTAAATAAAACTTTTAAATATGGAATTTCGCAATCCCCATTCCAACAGCAATAAAATTCCGGCCAAAAAAATCAACGGCCTAAATTTTTCCTCGTACTTGTAATATTTGAATTCCTCTATTTCTGTTTTTTCCAATTTGTTGATCTCATCATAAATCTCTTCCAAGGATTCATTGTCGGTAGCACGGAAATATTTCCCTCCGGTTACCTCAGCAATTTCTTCCAGCAATTCTTCATCAATCTCCACTTGTCGCATGCCGTATCTGAAAGAGCCATCCCTGTTATAGGCGATGGGAGATAATGCATTTCCGTTGGTGCCCAAGCCAATAGTGTATGTTTTTATTCCAAACTCTACGGCAAGGTCGGCAGCGGTTCTAGGTTCAATAAAGCCAGAATTATTGACACCGTCCGTTAAAAGAATGATAACTTTACTTACCGCTTTGCTTTCTTTTAAGCGGTTTACCGATGTGGCCAAGCCCATTCCAATGGCCGTACCATCTTCCAGTTCACCATATGTGATTTCTTCCAAAGCTCTCAAAACAATGGTCTTGTCACTTGTTATAGGTGTCTTGGTATAGCTTTCCCCGGCATAACCGACCAATCCAATACGGTCATTGGGTCGTTCTTCTATGAAATTTGCTGCCACGTCCTTAAGAGCGGACAAGCGATTGGGCTTCAGGTCACGTGCCAGCATACTGGACGAAACGTCGATGGCCATTACAATATCGATACCCTTCGTGGTTTTGGTCCTAGTGGATATATCCTCTGTTTGTGGTCGGGCCAATGCAGTGACTATGGCGGCTAAGGCCAACAATCGCATACCAAACAGCACAGGTTTTAATTTTGATGCCCAACTCTTTATCGTAAATCCCTTGATGCTTGAGATACGGAGGGAGGCCATTTCATTTTTTCGTTTGAAAAAATACCATAGCAAAGCCAGTGGCAGCAAAAGGAGCAACCAGAAAAATTCAGGATTTGCAAATTCTATGTTCTCAAACATCTATGCTTGTGTTTTTACGTCTAAACTGGTCAATATTCGCTCTACAATTTGTTCGGCATATTCATCATTTTCTTCCCAAGTGATCACGACTTGCTGTATAAAACCTTTGCCACCAAAGGTGAGGATGTTATACTTTGCTTTTTTGGAATCGCCATTGGGTCTTTCCAAAGTTCCAGTACCAAAGGTTTTCATACCCTTTACGCTGGATTGGGTGACGAACTCTTCTTGTTTGGTGATGATATTTTTCAGTCCCAATTGTTCAAAATTGCTAAGGGTTGAACCAACTATAGCATCAAATTGGGGCTCTTCTTTTTGTTCTTTAAAAGTGATGGAACTGGTACTTACTGAAAATATCCCCACATAACTTCCATATGAGAAAGCCTGAAGCTCTTTGATCAATTCTTTGGTTTCCTTGGGAAGCTCCACATTTTGGCGTACCAAAACATCGGGTGTTTCCAATATAATGGGAGGGAAGCCATAGGAGCTTGCTACCCATTCGCCTTCCAAAAGTTCTTTTGTGGGGTAACCGAATACGGTGTCCCTAACTTGCTTAAAACCAAAGTAGGCTACAGAGAACACACTGCTCAAAACAATGATTCCTGCAAAAATTGCAGCAGCCAAGTAAATTCTTTTTCGTTGTTTTTTCTTTGCCAGCTCTTCCAAGTATTCTTCATCTAGCAATAAATCCTCCTCGGTAGGTTCGGGCAAGGCCTCATGGGTTTTGGTCACAATTTGCTCAACGACCATTCTATCATGCTCCGCAATGGATGTGGCCGGTTTAGATTTGGCAAACTTTACCAAATCCGCGGTCTGTAATATTTTTTGAAATTGTTGCAGCGTATCATCATCTAAATTGAGCTCCCCGGCATCCCTTAACATTTCCAGTTTTGTGATGAGTTCGGATGTAGTACTTTCCATTGCCGAAACGTGCACGTCTTCTTCTAGATAAGAACGAACTATACTGGTAAGTTCCGAGTAATATTGCTTGTACTCGTCTTGGATGAGGTACTTGGAATTCTCCAACTTTTTAAGCTCCATAAGAGCCCGGTCATATGGCGGTAGCAAGGCCACTTTCTCTTCCTCGGTTAAAGGTTTTTTCCTTAAAAAGAACCAATAGACCAATCCTCCGATCACAATCAATCCTAAAAGAATCCAGAGTACGGTTAACCACATATCTGCTGTACTTCGCTCTACCTCAATCAAGGGTTTGATATCGTACATCTTCTGTTTGGTAGTATCCACAACCACATCGGCAACCTTCACTTGAAAAGAATCTGTAAAAAAAGGTTGCTCGTTTATTGCTATTCGCTGTGGTGGAATGGTGTACGCCCCACTATCAAATTGCGTTAGGGAATATATTTTTTGGAGAATGACCTTGTCATTATTTTTGAGGGTATCAGCCATAATGGCCTCTACAGTTTCCAGTGGGGAAAAGGTTTGTCCTTCGGGAAAGAAAACTACATCGGTAGAGTCTGCCTCGACCGTTATTTTGTATTGGATTTGCTCCCCAATTTTGATGGCCAAAGTATCCACTTCGGCATCTACCTTGGGTCCAGTTTGCGAAAAACCAACCGTTGGCAATAGAAATAAAAACAATAAAGCCCCCCATACAGTTTGGAGTCTTATCTTGTTTCTTATTTTATGTAAACCTTCAATTAGCATTATCCTCTTCGTTTAAAATACCCCAATAGTTTTTTCACATAGCTTTCATCCGCTCTACAATTGATCACTCCGCACCCTGATTTGTTAAAGGCATTTGTGAAATAGGCCACTTTGTTTTTATAATGTTGTCCGTAGGCGAACCTCACCTGTTTGGATTGGGTGTTCACCAACTGAATTTCCCCTGTTTCGGCATCTTGCATTTGCACCATGCCCAGGTTTGGGATGGTTTCTTCACGTTCGTCATAAACTCGGATACCAGTTACATCGTGTTTGTTACCAACAATGCGAAGGGTGTTATCGTAATCATCAGCGATAAAATCCGAAAGCACAAAAACAATAGCCTTTTTCTTCATTACGTTGGTAAGGAACTTTAAAGCTTCTGCAAGATTTGTTTCGCTACTTTTTGGATGGAATTCCAACAACTCCCTGATGATTCTCAGTACGTGGCTTTTTCCTTTTTTAGGGGGGATAAAAAGTTCTACCTCATCAGAGAAAAGTATTAGCCCTACTTTATCGTTATTCTGGAGCGCAGAAAAGGCAAGTGTGGCCGATATTTCGGTGATGATTTCTTTTTTGAACTGGTTGGACGTACCGAAAAGTTCCGACCCACTCACATCCACCATCAGCATCATGGTGAGTTCGCGTTCTTCTTCAAAAACCTTTACGTAAGGTTCGTTGTAGCGTGCAGTAACGTTCCAGTCAATACTTCGTACATCATCCCCAAACTGATACTGGCGTACTTCGCTAAATGTCATCCCCCGACCTTTGAACGTAGAATGGTATTCCCCACCAAAAATATGGTCGGAAAGACGTCGGGTCTTTATTTCAATTTTGCGTACTTTTTTTAGTAGTTCCTTTGTATCCATTTGGTTCAAAAAAATAGGTTTTCGGGTTGGTTAAAAGTATTGCTACTTATATTCCGATAAACATTGAACCGCTAAGGCACCTCTACCTCGTTTACAATCTTGTTGATGATTTCTTCGGAAGTAATATTTTCTGCCTCGGCCTCGTAGGTGATTCCGATTCGGTGGCGTAATACATCGTGCACTACGGCTCTTACGTCTTCGGGAACCACATAACCTCTTCTCTTAATAAATGCGTAACACTTGGACGCTTTGGCCAAGTTGATACTACCCCTTGGAGAAGCACCAAAACTGATAAGTGGCTTTAAGCTTTCCAAATTGTATTTTTCTGGGTAACGCGTAGCAAAAATGAGATCGAGTATATATTTTTCGATTTTTTCGTCCATGTAAACTTCACCAACTGTAGCTTGTGCTCTTAAAATTTGCTCCAAGGATACTACAGGCTTTATAGGCTCGGTTTCACCTTTAAGGTTTTGTCGGATGATGAGTTGCTCCTCGTTCAATTTTGGATAGTCAATCACGGTTTTCAGCATAAACCTGTCCACCTGTGCTTCAGGAAGTGGGTAAGTACCTTCTTGTTCTACAGGGTTTTGTGTGGCCATTACCAAAAAAGGGGCATCCAATATAAATGTTTCGTCACCAATGGTTACCTGCTTTTCTTGCATGGCCTCCAAAAGTGCTGATTGTACTTTTGCAGGAGCCCTGTTAATCTCATCAGCCAAAACAAAGTTGGCGAATATAGGCCCTTTTTTAATGGAGAAATCGTTCTCTTTTATATTGTAGATCAGTGTACCGATAACGTCGGCAGGTAAAAGATCGGGCGTAAACTGAATTCTGCTAAAACTTCCTTTTACCGCTTTGGCCAAAGTATTAATCGCCAATGTTTTTGCCAATCCGGGAACACCTTCGAGCAAAATATGGCCTTTTCCTAAAAGACCAATCAACAGACGTTCCACCATGTGGGTCTGCCCCACAATGGATTTGTTCATCTCAACCGTTAAAAGGTCAATAAAAGCGCTTTCCTGGGCGATTTTTTCATTCACAGCACTAATATCAATAGTAGTGTTTTCTTCCATTATATACTTTTATTGTTTGGTGTTAATGTCGGGGTTTTTACTAAGGTGTGCAAAATGAAAATTTATTTAAAACCTCGCTGTTAATTAATGGTTAAAAAAAACGCTAAACCCCTAGTTTTATGAAGGATTTAAGGGTTTAATTTTATACTTTCAGCACTTATGAAACAGACGACGAATTTTTCCCGCATTATATCGGGAGCGATGACATGGGGAAGTTGGGGGGGGAAACTTTCCAAAAACAAAATGATAGATTTGATGCACCATGCCATTGAATGCGGGCTCACAACTTTTGACCATGCCGACATTTACGGAAGTTATTCGACCGAAATGGATTTTGGAGAGGCGTTCGGAGATAGTGGAATAAAAAGAGAGGATATCCAATTGATTACCAAATGTGGTATTCAAATGACTCGGGGCAGGGATAACCGAATCAATCATTACCAGTATGACAAGGACTATATCATCTGGTCCGCTGAAGAGTCTTTGAAAAAATTGAAGACGGATTATTTGGACTTATTTTTAATGCACAGACCAAGTCCGTTAATGGAACCCGAAGAGATGGCGGAAGCTGCACAGCAATTGTTGCAAAGCGGAAAAATAAAGCAGTTTGGGGTGTCGAATTTCACAACATCGCAAGTGGCCATGTTGGAGACAGCCATACCTGTTGAAGGAAATCAGGTCGAATTTTCTTTGACGCACCACAACCCAATGTATGATGGTACATTTGATGATTGTATCGCCAACAAGCGAATGGCCATGGCGTGGAGCCCGTTGGGATCATTTTTTAGGGAAAAGGATGAGCAGGTGACGCGCATAAAAGAGGCTATGGGCCCGTTGATGAAGAAGTATGATGCCGATGAGAGTCAGTTGCTATTGGCTTGGATCTTACAACACCCTGCGAACGTGCATCCAGTGATTGGGACAACCAATAAAAAAAGAATAAAATTGGCCGCAGAGGCCAGCAAAATAGAATTGGAACTTCAGGATTGGTTCGCCCTTTTGGTGGCAAGCCAAGGTCATGATGTTCCGTAAGAAAGCATAAATAATGAAAAAAACAGCACTTATAACTGGAGCAACCAGTGGAATAGGTAAAGCAACAGCTGAGCTTTTTGCCAAGCAAGGGTTCAATTTAGTACTCTGTGGGCGTAGGCAAGAACGCTTGGAAGAACTCAAAAATGAATTGGGAAGGGATACTGCAATTTTCACCCTAAATTTTGATGTGAGAAATCGAGAAGACGTGTTCTCTGCCATTGAAAGTTTACCAAAAGAATTTTCGGAAATAGATATCTTGGTCAACAATGCTGGGAATGCACATGGTTTAGATCCTATCGATAAGGGCAATCCGGATGATTGGGATGCCATGTTGGACATCAACGTTAAAGGGTTGTTGTACATGTCCAAAGCTATTATTCCAAAAATGGTGGAACGCAAATCTGGGCATATCATCAATATTGGTTCTACAGCAGGCAAGGAAGTTTACCCGAACGGAAATGTGTATTGCGCCAGTAAGCACGCAGTGGACGCCATCAACCAAGGCATGCGAATAGATTTGAATGCATATGGTATTCGCGTAGGCGCAGTTAATCCTGGATTGGTGGAAACAGAATTCAGTGATGTTCGTTTTAAGGGTGATACTGAAAAAGCTTCCAAAGTGTACAAGGGTTTTCAGCCCTTAAAACCGGAAGATATTGCGGATATTATTCTGTTTGTAGTCACACGACCCTATCACGTGAACATTGCCGACCTGGTAGTGATGCCCACTGCACAGGCCAGCAGCACAATTGTTAATAAAAACAATTAAGTGTTGCGGGTTTTGTGTTGAAAGTTTAAAATAGCAATTTATGAATGGATTTGAGGAACTGGATGTTTGGAAACTGGCAAGAGAAATTTGTAATGAGGTCTGGATAATAATTGAAAGTACTTCTCTGAGTAATGATTACAGTCTCAAGAATCAAATGAATGCTTCATCTGGGTCAATTATGGATAATATTGCAGAAGGATTTGAGCGAAACGGAAATCGCGAACTCATTCAGTTTTTAAGTATTGCAAAAGCTTCTTGCGGAGAATTGAGGTCTCAATTGTACCGATGTTTAGATAGGGAACATATAACAAAAGCTCAATTCGATAATATTTGTTCGAAAACAATCACCGAAGGAAAAAAGATTGGTGCATTTATGTCTTATCTCAAAAAATCGGAGAGAAAAGGAGCAAATTATGATTAAATCTCGCAACACGCAGCTCAAATCTCGAAACTCTAAACTATGATCAATAAACGCCTACTCGTAAAAAACCTGTTAGCCCACAACGACGAAAATAGTTTTTACGACAAAAAGCGTTTTATATCCATTGGTGAAAAAGAAGGAAAGGCCAAGTTTCTAAAACATGTCTGCGCCTTGGCCAACAGCAATCCAAAAAACAATTCTTTTATTGTAATCGGTGTAGAGGACGAGGATAACACGATTGTAGGGGTCGATTTCTTTGACGACAGCAAAATACAGAACCTTGTAAATGCTTATTTGGATAATCCTCCTTTGATTTCCTATGAAAATATCCCGTTTCCGCATTTGCCCGAAGGCAAGGTAGTAGGTTTGGTCACAATTAGATCCAATGGGAAAGTTTGCGCGCTACGTAAAAATATTTGGAAATATTATGGGGGTGCGGTTTTCTTTAGGGAAGGGAGCATCAGCCTACCTAAAGCATTTGATATTGAGTTAAAGGATATTAACTCCGATAAGGTAGCAACCATTGAACAGCATGCCCGTAACAATATAGAATACACCTTGGATGCTGTTCTAAAGTTTTTTAACACACGACACCCTGACTTAACTAGTGATTACAAAGTTTTCAAGGAGCAATTTGTGGTCTGTTGGGCCGGGAACAAGAAAAAAGTAAAAGGAAAAGTCTATTATTCCAGAGTGGACATAGAGCTCATCAACGAACAGGTAAAATTGTTCTATTCTGCTTTGGATGAAATCACTATTGAGTACGATGAGGATTCATTCAAAACATTTGAATATGTACAATTGGGTTTGGGTTCCCAACAAAAATATTACCCATTGGAAGAAATGGTGATTACATTTTCGGAAAATGGCAAGTACACCATCAACAGTAAATTGATATTTGAACCACCACAGTTTGATAAAAAAACGCTGTACCACGTGTACAACACCAATAATGCACTGCTCAAAAAGTTGGAAAACCATATACCCTTAACGGATTCGGAACATACGGATATGACCCACCTCCCGGCAACGTACCTTATCTGCTACCTGAACGGTTTTGAAGAAGCAAGAGATAAAATGGATAATTCACGGGCTTTAATAAAAGCTTACGATAGCCATGTGTATCAATCCTTAAAAGAATCGCAGCGAATTTTACGTAAAGTACATTACGCTTAACCTTTTAGCAACCACATCATCTGATGAGGCATTAATTCCAGAAGACCACTGTTTAAACTAACTTTTTCATTGGATACTAAATCCAAGGGCTCCCCTTTGCTAAAATACCCTAGCTTTTTGATCCAGCTACTATCGATTACCTGAGGGTTTTCATCGAAATTGCAAATAACAAGCAACCCCTGCTGGTCTTCATTTCTTTCAAATGAAAAAATATGGTCGTTGCCCGTATGGTACAATTCAAGATTATTGCTGTCGGCAAAAACCGTGTTGTTTTTTCTAATTTTGATGAGTTTTTGCAAGGTTTGGAATATTTTGGACTGGGGTAGGTTCTCATTGTCCAATTTTGAAATGGTTTCCCAGTCCTGCATGGGACGATTTACCCAGCGACTATCCCCTTTTTTGGATACATCATTTTGGAAGGAATAATCGTTTAAGGTGCCAATTTCATCACCTGCGTAGATCAAGGGAATACCGCCAAAGGCCAAAGTAATTCCATGCAGCATAATGATTTTCTTCACTGATTCCTCCAGTAAGCCTTGATCTTTAGTTGTCAAAGCCTTTTCCAGTCCCAGTAACGATGCCGCACTTCCAGTGATTCGTCCATCGCCTGTTTTTGGGTTGTACATAAACAGCAATCCCGTTGCTGGAGACCAATCCAATCGTTGGCAATAGTAATCCAATAAAAATTTACGGTGCATCCCGGGGTTCCAACCCAATTCTTCGATGAGGTGGTTTTCGTATCCCAATCCAATATCATCATGGCAACGGATGTAGTTGATCCAAGTACAATCTTTGGGTTTTGGCGGCACGTGCATCAAGCTTTTATAGAGCAATTGAGTTTTTTTAGTAGCAATGGAGTTCCATAAGAGCGCCATCAACGAAGCATTATAGGCCACTTCGCATTCGTTTCCCCGTTTTTCTTCTTCGCCAAAATACTTCACAATGTCCATTGGAGCTACAATGGCCTCTGCCAAAAGTATGGTGCCCGGAGCGACAACTTGTAGGCACATTCGGAACAAGGTGATGAGATTGTGGGCCTCGGGAAGGTTTTGCGAAATGGTGCCGATTCTTTTCCAAAGAAAGGCAAGGGCATCAAAACGGACCACATCCACGCCCATATCCGTTAACTTTACCAAGTTGGTGAGCATCTCTAAAAATACTTCAGGATTGGTATAGTTAAGGTCCCATTGATAACTGTTGAATACCGTCATTACCCATTTTTCCATTTCGGGGATATAGGTAAAATTACCTGGCGATGTTTCGGGAAATACTTCGGGCAGTGTTTTTTCAAATTCGGCCGGAATGGTGTAATCCTCATAGGTGTAGTAGTAGCCCTGGTATTTTTTGTCCCCTTTCTTGGCTTTTTTCGCCCATGAATATTCGTTGGAGGTATGGTTGACCACAAAATCGAGCATCAAATAAATACCATTGTTACGGAACGCTGTGGTCAATTCCAGTAAATCTTCTTTAGAGCCATATTTTTTATCCACCTGAAGATAACTGTTCACGGCATAACCACCATCACTTTCTCCTTTGGGTCTGGTAGTGATGGGCATAAGGTGTAAAAAGTTTATTCCCAATTTTTTAAAGTAGGGTATTTTTTCTTCCAACCCTTTTAGGTCTTTGTTAAAATGCTCTACGTATAATTGCATGCCAACAAGGTCTTCGGACTGATACCAATTGCCCGATTTTAATCTCTCTAGGTCTTGATTCTTTAATTCCTCAGGTCTATCCAAATATAATTTGGTCAGAAGTTTCAATAGTTTTTGAAAATGCTTCTCGTGACGCTCTTCGGAGTATAGAGAAAAGAACTGTTTTTGAATCAAGGTGAGGTTGGTGGCCAACCGAAGACCAAAGAGTCCCTTGCTGTCTTTCCCTTTTTGAGAAAGTAGTATATGTAGTTTGGCTTGGTTCATTTACTTTTCGAGCTGGTCCTTTGTTGGCAGGGCCACAATGGCACCATAATTTGTAGTGGTTATTGCCCCAGCCTTATTGGCCATGGCCACCATATTTTCAACTAAGGAAAAATCCTCAAAGACAGATTCAAAATTACCCAAATCGGAAATTTGATATAACAAACACCCTATAAAAGCGTCCCCCGCTCCTGTAGTGTCAACCGGATTCACAGGAACACTTGGAATTACTTTTTTAGAGCCATTCATACTTAAAAGCGTCCCATCTTTTCCTAAGGTAACAGTAATAATTTTTGTTCCTGCCTTGTGCAGTGTATCACAGGCTTGATTTAAATCTTCTTTACCTGAAATTAATTGTGCCTCTTCCAGGCTAAACTTGCACAAATGTGATTTCTCCACAAAGGGCATGCATTTTTTTATGAATGTTTCTTCATCATCTTTCCAAAGGTCACTTCTAAAATTTGGGTCAAAGCAAATAAACATTTCTTTGGTAAGGCCATCAAAAAGATATTTGGTATATGTTTTTTCCAAAGGGCCACCCAATAGAGCCGTCGCTGCCCCCAAGTGAAGAATGTTTCCTGGGAGATTTTTTCTTAGGTCAGGGTTGTATTTAAGTTCCTTATCCGCACCCCTGCTAAAAACAAAGTCCCGTTCTCCATCTGCTGCGATGGAAACAAAGGCAAGGGTAGTAAAAGTTTTTGATCGTTGGGCCAACGAAATATCTACTCCCTCCGTTTTGAGAGTTTCTAACAGAAATTTACCAAACGGGTCTTCCCCAACACATCCAATAAAGATTCCATTTCCTCCTAATTTGGATATGGCACAGGCCACATTGGCCGGTGCGCCGCCTGCTTTTTTGGTAAATTCATTCGCTTTGGAAAGGTCACTCCCTTGCCGTTCGGCAACAAAATCGATCAACAATTCACCGATACAGTATACTTTCTTCATATTGTTTCGAAATATTCTAAGGTACATAGAAAATTATACCACGTCCAAAAATCAGTTAGGTTTATTTGAATTGTAGGTTAAATACGTGATAAAGCCACTGTGATTTTTCATCAGCCAACCATTTGTGTGTAATATTGCCAAAAACTTTTCTATGCGAACACTGGTTGTGGGCGACATCCATTCAGGGGTGCGGGCTTTGGAACAGTTAATCACCAAAGCCAAGATTACCTCTAGCGATCATATTATTTTTTTGGGAGATTACGTAGATGCCTGGAGCACGGCCGTTGAAACGGTTGATTTTTTGATTCAGCTTAAAAGCGAATACAAATGCACTTTTATCCGTGGAAACCACGATGAACTTTGTAGGGCTTGGCTGGTAACTCAAAAAGAAAATCCACAGTGGTTGGCGCATGGTGGCACCGCCACAAGGAACTCCTATTTAAATGCAGATAGGGATACATGGGATTTGCACCTCAGGTTTTATGAAGAGTTAAAGAACTATTATCTTGCTAATGACAACCGTTTGTATTTGCACGCCGGCTATACAAACCTTAAGGGAATAGACTACGAGTATTTTGAACAATCCTTTTATTGGGACAGAACATTGTGGGAACTAGCTTCGGCCATTAACCCTGAGTTGAAGCCAACGGACCCAGAGTTTCCAAAACGTTTGACCCACTACAAAGAAGTATTTATTGGCCATACACCCTTGTCCAAAAATAAGTTTGTGGAACCCCAAAAAAAGGCCAATGTTTGGAACGTGGATACTGGAGCTGCATTTATGGGCGGGTTAACGATGTTAGACGTAGAAAGCAAAGAATATTGGCAAAGTGACCCTGTACATACATTTTATCCAGGCGAAAGAGGAAGAAATTAACAGAATTCCAATATTTTATGGAGACCTTTGTAAAAAACCCCGTACTATGTCTATTAAAAATGTAAGGTTGGAAGTAATGCAGCAGATTGAACCCAAAGTTGAAGGGTTTATTGACGAATTTCTTATTCCAAGCGAGAAAATATGGCAGCCTACTGATTTCTTGCCAGATTCCCAAAGCGATAAATTTTTTGATGAAATAGAGCAGATTAGAGGTGAAGCCAAGGAATTGGGATATGATTTTTGGGTAACCCTTGTGGCAGATACGATTACCGAAGAAGCACTCCCAACCTATGAATCTTGGTTGATGGATGTGGAAGGTATAGATCAGCATAACGGAAAAGATAATGGATGGAGCAAATGGGTGCGAGCCTGGACTGCAGAGGAGAATCGGCATGGAGATGTTTTGAACAAATATTTGTATCTCTCAGGTCGTGTAAACATGCGGGAGATTGAGATTACCACGCAACATTTAATTTCGGATGGGTTTGATATAGGAACAGATAGGGACCCATACAAAAACTTTGTATATACTTCCTTTCAGGAGCTTGCTACCAATATCTCACACAAAAGGGTGGGAAAAATGGCCAGAAAGAAAGGGAATGCCCTTCTCGCAAAAATGTGTACCATTATTGCTGGTGATGAAATGAGGCACCATTTGGCCTATCGGGAATTTGTAAAGACGATTATGGGACAAGACCCGGATGGGATGGTGTTGGCATTTGCCGATATGATGAAGAAAAAGATTGTAATGCCTGCGCATTTTTTAAGGGAATCTGGAGGGAATATTGGCGAGGCGTTCGAGCAGTTTTCCAATTGTGCCCAACGTTTGGGAGTGTACACCGCACAGGACTACATCGATATCTTGAAAAAACTGAACGATTATTGGGAAATTGGAAACCTTCGAGGACTTTCCGATCAAGCAGAAAAGGCCCGGGTTTATTTAATGAAACTTCCAGAAAGATTACAGCGCATATCCGAGCGCATGCAATTTTCACAAGATCAATACACCTTTAAATGGGTGCAAGCGAACGGAATGTTGTAGAAAGACAAGTCGGTCTTACTTACTAGTATTTGCCGGCACGATGCTTTTCCTGCCATTCAAATAGTTGTTCCCAATGCCCCTCATGTGCCATTTTTGCTTGCATGGGCCATGAGGCAGGATCATGGATGCGATAACGTTTTCCACCAGAGTCCAGCACTTCCTGACATTTATCCGCGGATGTTTCAGCAAGTTCTTTCCAGGTTTTAATGCCGAAATTATGAAATAGGCCTTCAATTTTTGGACCTATGCCCTCAACAAGCTTTAGGTCATTTTCCTTGATGGTTTTTCCAAACGCAGCTTTAGCTTCACCTGAATCAAAAGAGAAAGATTTCCTTTGTAAAGAATTTGTACGGCTATCAAATTCAAGCTGTTTAGTTTTAGTAGTGTAGGATTCAAGCCTTTTACGACAGGTCTCCAAATCGGATTTCAACTTGGCGTTCTGTATTTCCAATGTATTTATTTCAAACGATTTTTCTTGAATTGATGGTGTGTCCGACTTTCCAAAAAAGTATCCAAGGATTCCTGAAATAATTCCTGTGACAGCCAAAATAATCCAATACCATATAGTTGAACTTTCCCAATCCATAATTTAGATATTTGAACAGCAAAAACTGCACATTTAAAATATTAAAAAAATCTTAAAATTCTAAATTAAAGTATCAGAAATTGAGGTATCTGGAAAAAGAAGGGATTAAATGGAAAAATCAAAAAACAGAAAACAGAACAAATGGAACCAATCATACAGTTTTCAGATCCACTTGTAAGATATCTCTTAGATACTTGAATAAATATGATGAGATTTAGGCCAAATATTAGGTAAAGAACCCTATTTCTCCCGACAAAGTTCCGGCATTGGAGTAGGGTTTTAAAGTTAAGTTTGAGTTAGTTAAGTTGGTTTTAAAGACCGCCCAATTCAGTTGGATGCTGAACGGGCGGCTTTTTGTTTTATAAATCAAACTTAATGCCTTGGGCCAATGGCAACTCGGTTGTGTAGTTAATGGTATTGGTTTGTCTGCGCATATAAATTTTCCATGCATCGGAACCACTTTCTCTACCGCCTCCAGTTTCTTTTTCACCACCAAAGGCTCCTCCAATTTCCGCACCAGATGTACCAATGTTCACATTCGCAATTCCGCAATCAGAACCTTCAACGGACAGGAAACGCTCTGCTTCGCGCAGATTGTTGGTCATAATTGCAGATGAAAGACCTTGTCTAACACCGTTTTGCTTTTCTAGGGCATTTTCAATATCCCCACTATACTTCAAAATATAAAGAACAGGACCAAAAGTTTCGTGCTGAACAATTTCAAAGTGATTTTGAGCTTCGGCAATGGCTGGTTTTACGTAGCAACCACTTTCATAGCCCTCACCTTCCAATACACCGCCTTCGACCAAAATGTTTCCGCCTTCGGCCTTAACTTTTTCTAAGGCGTTTAAATAATTTTTTACGGCATCTTTATCGATTAGCGGACCTACATGGTTATTTTCGTCCAATGGGTTGCCAATTCGTATTTGCTTATAGGCGTCTACGATTGCATTTTTTACCTTATCATAAACGTCTTCATGGACAATTAACCTTCTAGTGGAGGTACAACGTTGCCCGCAAGTGCCCACAGCTCCAAAAACTGCACCAATCACCGTGTTTTTAATGTTGGCATCCGGTGTTACGATAATGGCGTTGTTTCCGCCAAGCTCCAATAATGTTTTTCCAAGACGTCCAGCTACTGTCTGTGCTACAATTTTTCCCATGCGGGTGGAGCCAGTAGCCGAAATCAATGGGACTCGTTCGTCTTTTGTCATGAGTTCACCTACGCGGTAGTCGCCTGTAATCAAACAAGAAATACCTTCAGGAACACCATTTTCCGTAAATACACGGGCAGCGATGTTTTGGCAAGCCACGGATGTCATTGGAGTTTTTTCAGAGCCTTTCCAAATACAGGCATCACCACAAACCCAAGCTAGGGCGGTGTTCCAAGACCAAACTGCAACAGGGAAGTTGAAGGCCGAAATAATGCCTACAACACCAAGTGGATGATATTGCTCGTACATGCGGTGACCAGGACGTTCACTGTGCATGGTAAGTCCGTGCAATTGCCTTGATAAACCTACGGCAAAGTCACAGATATCTATCATTTCCTGTACTTCGCCCAATCCCTCTTGGTAGCTTTTCCCCATTTCGTAGGATACCAGTTTGCCCAACGGTTCTTTCAATCTCCGAAGCTCGTCATTAAATTGTCGAACCACCTCACCACGTTGTGGGGCTGGCATGGTTCTCCATTTTTTAAAACCTTCTTGAGCCGTACTAATTACTTTTTCGTAATCCTCCGGAGTTGTTGCTTTGACTTTTCCGATTAGAGCACCATCTACGGGTGAGTAGGACTCGATGATCTCTCCATTGGAGAACCAATCCTTTCCTGTGGAAGTACCATTATTTATTTCGTTTAAGCCAAGTTCTTTTAAGGCTTCTTGTATTCCAAAAGCAGTTGCAATTTTTGACATTTATAACTTTTTAGTGATGTATTGTTATATTTTTACAATATTACGAATATTCTACAAGAGGATAAACGGATTAGAGGAATTGATGGACCAAGAGAAGAAGAATTCCAATTATTGCCGGAAGCCCTTGAACTGCAAATATTTTTTTTGACGCTGTTATTGCGCCATAAATACCGGCAACCGATACGCATCCCAAAAAGAAGAATGCCACATAAATCTGCCACAAGGAATCTTGTATAAGCAACGACCAAATGAGCCCCGCCGCCAAAAAACCATTGTAAAGACCTTGGTTGGCTGCCAATGTTTTTGTGGGTTCGAATAAATCTTCCCGAAAGTTACGGAACACTTTTTTCGCTTTGGTAGTCCAAGCGAACATTTCCAGCCATAGGAAATAGATGTGGAGCAACGCCACGATTCCAATGATGATTTTTGCTAAAAGGAGTATCATTCTTCTTTGGCTATAAAACGTTCGTCAACGGGCATAACGGTACCGCAGTTATCACAAGTGCGCAATTCTTCCGAACCGTAAAAGTGTTTAAAATGGCCAAGAAAGTCCTTCTCAATATCATTTAGTTTAAAATAGACCTCATACAATTTATGATTGCATTTGTCACAGAACCAAAGCAATCCATCTTCAGCATCCAGATCTACACGTTTTCGCTCCACTACTAGCCCAATGGAACCTTCTTGGCGGCCAGGGGAATGTGGTACCTTAGCGGGATGAAGGTACATATCTCCAGGCCCCAATTTCATGGTCCTTTTCTGGCCATTTTCTTGAATGTGTACTTCAATATTGCCTTCTAGCTGATAAAAAAGCTCCTCTGTTTCGTTGTAATGGTAGTCTTTGCGAGCGTTGGGTCCGGCCACGATCATAACAATGTAATCGCCAGACTCTTTGTAAAGATTTCTATTTCCAACTGGAGGTTTTAGGGTTTCCCGGTTTTCCTCAATCCATTGGTTGAGGTTGAAAGGTGCCTGTATTGCCATATTCAAAGATTTTATGAAAGGTAAAAAAAACCTTTCTGGCGACATAGCAATTAACAAAAAAGACCTGACAAGTGGCAGATCTTTTTAAAAGTTATGCTATTGTTTTCTTATTGTACTTTGATGAATATCTGCGTAAAATAAGGTCTTCCATCTTTATCCAATTGAATACTCAAGGTAGTGTGAGTGAAGTCTCCTTCCATAGCTTCCTTGTGTGAAGTGCTTTCCACCCACGCTTCCAAGGTTTTTTCTGCTGATGTATAATATCTTGCCACATTTTCTGAAACACTCACAGCATGGGTCTCTTCGGCAATCTGGGAAGCCCGCGAGTCAAAATTATCGTGACTCAGGACATTGTGTGAAATCATGTAATCTGTATGTTCTTCTGCATATTTATATGCAGGAGCACTGTTTGCCAAAGAATTTAAACCAATTGAAGTTCGGTGTTGGTTTACCAAACCAACCAGTTCTTCCTCCATTTTTTCTGGATCGATGGTTACTTTTTCATTTCCAAGGGTTGCTTCGGTATATCCTTGTTCTTCTTCTTGGGTTGACGTTGTGCTGCAATCACTCAAGGCAATGGCGAGCACTATGACCAACAATGTGCCATATAACTTTTTCATTTTCGGGGTGTTTTCGGGAGTGTTCTAAGTTCCCTTGTGTTCTCACAGCTAAAATAATGGAGACTCCTTTCTTTTCCATGAAATTTCCATATCGAGATGGATTATCACGTTGAAATACAAGAAATAAGGGGTCAACAGTATTTGTAGGGCACCATGCAAATCCTTTTAACGGAAAAAATGCACCGTTTATATGATTTCTTCCTCTGCCTCGACTTCCTCAGTAGGGGAGTTTTCCTCATCATCGAAAACATAGGAAAAAACCAGTGCGCCCAATTCTTTGATAGGCTCATAGAAAATGGATTCCTCTTTGGTTTCCTCATTGATAAATCCTAAGGGAGAGGCAAGCCTTTCGAAGAAAATGAGGAAAGCACCTAAGATAACGGCAACTTTTAAGGCACCGAAAATACCCCCAGCGATTTTGTTCAATAGTCCGAGCATAGCAAAATCAGCAATCTTGGTCAGGAATTTGCCCGCCAAGTTCACCACAATGATAATGGCAAAAAACGTAAAAAAAAATGCAGCAATTTTCAGGTATTGGTCGCTCCAGTCAAAGCGTTCGGCAAGGTAGTTGCCCGTGATGTACGAAAAATGGATTGCACCGTAAATTCCGGCAATGAGCGCTATCAAAGAGGCCAATTCCACAAAAAGACCATTTTTGAGACCTTTGTAAAGGCCCCAAACCAAAAGAATTCCAATGATAATATCCAAAAAGCTCATACGTGGGTTTTAACAAATATAGAATATTGATTTGTACCTTTGGTACTCATATCAAAACACATGTCAAGAGACGAACAATTAAAGGAGCGATGGGAATTTTTGGTAGAAAAACTATCAGCACAATTTTCTGATGGTGACCCGCTGGAATTGGATGGGATTGTTTATTTGGTAGGAGTTCAGGAACTTGGCAATTTTCATCGTAAGTTCAAAAAAGATGAAAAAGTCAATTTGATGCATATTGCCATCTGCAGGCTATTGGAACCTTATGGCTACTACGATTTTGATTTTTTCGACGATGATGGATGGCCTCATTATAAGATAAAAGAACAGTTACCACCATTAAAGGCAGGGGAACAATCCGTTTTAATGAAGGAAGCCTTGGTAAACTACTTCATGGAAAAAGAATACATCACCTAAATGGAGCTAAAAAAACCGTACTACGCCGTAATTTTTACCAGCCTTAGAACTCCTGGTGATGATGGTTATGCGAAAATGGCCGAAGAAATGGAAGCATTGGCCAGCAAACAACCTGGATTTTTGGATTTTGAAAGTGCCCGAGACGGTCTAGGAATTTCTATTAGTTATTGGGAGAGTTTGGAGGCAATCGCTAACTGGAAAGCCCAGTTAGACCATAAAGAAGCCCAAAAAAAAGGAATCCAAAAATGGTACTCTTGGTATAAAGTTAGAGTGTGCCGAGTAGAACGCGAATACGAATTCAACAAATAGAAACATGAGCGAGAACATTGCTTTTTCAAACGTAAACAGAAAAGAAAAGCTGCAAAAAGTTACCAAGGAAGTGTATGACCTTGTGGTAATCGGTGGGGGAATCACGGGAGCTGGAATTGCTTTGGACGCATCTTCTCGTGGCATGAAGGTTTTGTTGCTCGAGAAAGGTGATTTTGCCTCTGGCACCAGTAGTAAATCCACTAAGCTCATTCATGGTGGACTCCGTTATTTAAAGCAATTCGATTTTTGGTTGGTGAAAGAAGTAGGTTCCGAAAGGGCCATCGTACACAAATTGGCTCCCCATTTGGTTCTTCCGGAAAAGATGTTGCTTCCATTGATTGAGGGTGGTTCCTATGGAAAATGGCTGACTTCCATCGGCTTAAAAGTTTATGATATTTTGGCTCAAGTATCAGGTGATGATAAACGCCAGATGCTGGAGAAAAAAGAGGCCATGAAATTGGAGCCACTGTTGCCCAAAAAAATCTTGAATGGTGCGGGCTATTATGCCGAGTACCGAACAGATGATGCCCGACTCACTTTGGAAAATTTAAAGACCAGTCTTCAATTTGGTGCGCAGCTATTCAACTATACCAAGGTCACCGATTTTATTTATGAGGATGAAAAAGTAGCAGGAGTAATATTCACCGATGAAGTCTTTGGAGATGAATACAGGGTTTCATCAAAATATGTAATAAATGCCGCTGGGCCTTGGGTGGATGAACTCAGAAGTGTAAACCAGTCCAAAAAAGGCAAGCGTTTACATTTGACCAAGGGAGTGCATTTGGTGTTTCCAAAGGAAAAACTTCCTGTGAAGCAATCTGTTTATTTTGATATTCCAGACGGCAGGATGATGTTCGCTATTCCCCGTGGAAAGGTCACCTATATAGGCACTACGGATACCAATTTCAACTTGGATAAGGACCATGTGACCACCGATATTGCCGATGCTATTTATTTGGTGTCTGCGGTGAACAATATGTTCCCGGATATTGAATTGGAACTGGACGACATTATTTCCTCGTGGGCGGGCTTGCGTCCTTTGATTCACGAAGAGGGTAAATCGGCCTCAGAACTATCACGAAAAGATGAAATTTTCACATCCGATACCGGTTTGGTAAGCATAGCGGGAGGAAAGCTCACGGGCTACCGAAAAATGGCCGAGCGAACGGTAAATCGCATCGCTAAAAAGATGGAGGAGGACCACGATGTGGAACTGGAGCATTGTACTACGGATAAAATTCCGCTTTGTGGAAACGACTTTAAAAAGTTTAAGCATGTAAAAAAATACATTGGCAAGGTACAAGAGCAATTGCAAGATGATGGATTTGCCAAACATGATGCGTGGTATTTGGTGACCACATATGGTAAACAAAGTGAATCTATTTTGGAGTTATATGCCAAGATAAAGGGTGACAAACCCAAAGAAAGAATGATCAGGGCCGAAGCTCAATTTGCGATAGCCCACGAAATGGCATTGAACCCTTTGGACTTTTTTATTAGAAGAACGGGTCGACTTTATTTTGATATTGACAGCGTTCGAAAATACAAGAAGCCTGTTTTTGAAGAATTCCAGAAAGCGTATAACTATTCAGAAGAAGAAATGGAGGCTTTTTCCAAGGAATTGGACGCTCAACTGACCGAGCATTCCGATTTTTCATTGGAGCGGGATTAATCCAACTTCTCCGTTAACTTCTCAAACACCTTTTTCGGGTTCTTGTTTTTATAAAGTATTTGGTACACGGCATTGATAATGGGTGTTTTGGATTTTTTTTGCAGTTTGTCCATAAGATCATGGGCGCTTTGGGTCGCGTAGTAACCCTCAGCTACCATATTCATTTCCATCATAGCGCTTTTTACGGTATAACCCTTGCCGATCATATTCCCGAACATACGATTTCTACTAAAAGTGGAATAGCCCGTTACCAACAAGTCGCCCAGATAAGCTGAGGCGTTGATGTTACGTTTCATTTTATAAATACGGTCAATAAAACGCTTCATCTCGCGGATGGCATTGCTCATCAGCACACTTTGGAAATTATCTCCGTAGCCAAGTCCGTGCGCAATACCCGCAGCGATGGCATAAATATTTTTTAACATGGCCGCGTATTCGGTACCGATAATGTCATCCGATATTTTGGTTCGGATATAGTCACTTTTTAAATGTTTGGCCACCATTTTGGCCTTCTCCGCATCAGCACAGGCAATGGTAAGGTAAGATAGCCGCTCCAAGGCAACCTCCTCGGCATGGCAAGGTCCCGTGATAACCCCAATATTCTCAAAAGGAATTTCGTATTTCTCGTGAAAATGCTCCCCCACTATTCGTCCGCTTTCGGGAACAATCCCTTTAATGGCGGAAAAAATGATCTTATCCTTTAAGGAAACCGTCAAATTCTGAAGTTCCCTATCCAAAAAGGCGGAAGGAATGGCAAAAATGAGCACATCGGACGCTTCGACCACTTCATTGATATCATGGCTCATGGCAAGTTGGTCCACATCAAACTCAACGGAACTCAAGTAGTTGGGATTGTGCCATTCCTTTTTAATGTGCCGAATTGCCGAATCGCTCCGCATGTACCAGTTGACCTGCTCTAAATTTTCGGTCAACATTTTAACAATGGCCGTTCCCCAACTTCCACCTCCAAATACTCCAAAGGTAAGTTTGTCTTTCATGCATCCAAATTAGGGTGTAAATCTAAAAAATAAATTCATCAGCCTGTTTTAGTTTGATTATCAGATGGTTAAAAAATTTGGCACAGTGCTTGGTTTACGTATAGAGAACTTTAAAACCTCGATTATGAAAAATAGAAAACTACTCTTTGGAATTTTGTTCATTGGTCTCTTGGCCAGTTCTTGTTACACCGAGGTTATTGTGGAAGATGATTTGATTACAGACCCACCGATTAATACCGCCTTGGTTTTGGAATCGCACGACCTTTGGTACGTGGATATCAATGAAACACGCGGAAATGGCGAGGTTCCTTTTTTACAGCGAGCGTTTACCATTTCTTTTGACAGGGGAATCGTTTATGCCAATAACAATCTTTCCGGTTTGGGAAAAATAGGTAACGGATTGGGAATTGATGTGGGTGCTTATGCCACGTATAGCGGTCAAGTAGAAATAGACCACGATGTGGATGGCCTTTGGTTATTGGAAGTTATTGCTTTGGACTATAATACATTGGAAATCTACGACCCACGTTCGAATACTTCCTATATCTTGGAGGGCTATCAAAGAAGCAACTTTGATTACGACTTCGTGTTTTACGATAACATCCATTACTTTTTGCAGGAATATCAGGTTTGGGAGAAAACCTATACAAGTGAGGTGGGTGCCCTAAACGAATTTGATGAAGAAAACTATTTGCAGTTTTTTGGTGATGGAGGTGGGTATTTTAGGTCTTCCGTGGATGCGCAGGGTATACCGTTGTCCAACTTGCAGTGGGATTACGAAGGCGATTATGAAGTATTTGATGTGGCCAACGATGCAACCCTCAAAACTTTAACGCTGGATTATGATTTCTTGGACAATGATTATTTTGAATTGTACGTTATCAATGATAGTACCATAGAGTTGTACCATGTATTCAGCGGAACGGTTTATGAGTTCACAGGAAGAGGATACATCCAATATTTGAAATCAGGCGACGGAACAGGTAAAAAACGTTCAAAAACCAAGAACCCTGTAATGGACGTTACCCGTCAACGAAATATGTAAGGAAGAACAATTTTGTTCGACTATACAAACAGTTTTTTTGGTTGGTTATTTAGTTAAGAATCGCCCCGGGAAGTTTAGCTCGGGGCGATCCTTTTTTAACGGTTTCTGTTTTTATAATCCGAAGGATTTTCGCCACTAATCTTTTTAAAAGTCCGATTAAAATAGGACAAGCTTTCAAAGCCACATTCGTAACAAGTCTCGCCAATATTCCTGCCCGTCAATAGCAATCGTTTGGCTTGGGTAATGCGATATTGATTCAAGAAATTGGTAAATGTGCTCCCCGTATTCTTCTTAAAATATCTGCAAAAAGCCTCTTTCCCTAGGTTGATGGATGCTGCAATATCGTCCAAAGCTATTTTCTTGGAATAGTTCTCATCAATAAAAGAGTACACTTTTTGCAAACGTTCTTGCTGTTTGTTTGCCTTGTCGTTTATGATTGGTTTTTCATGTAACAAGGAATAATCATTACTCTTCGCCAAAATTTTTAGCAACTTTAAAATTTTTAGGAACTGTTCAAACCGGCTCATTCCTTGCAATTCCTTCATTAGGGCGCCCACAGTTTCCTTGGTTTCACCATAAAAAGTGATGCCATGCTGCGATTTGACCAAGAGCTCATAAACATCTTCCAGTTCTTCGATTTCGGTAAAAACCTTTTCTTTGAAAGAAGCACTTATATGCAAAACCTCTTTGTGATATTCTGTTTTAATACCATGGTCAAAATTCAAATGGGGAATATTGGAACCGATCAAAACGAGGTCACTCCCTTTAAAATTGGAGATATGCCTCCCCACGTGCCGCTTACCGTTAGCACCTTCAATATAGACCAGCTCAAACTCGGGATGAAAATGCCAAAAAAAGAGATCGTTCAGCTTGGGGTTGTGCAATAAATGGAAGGAACTCTTATCATTGGGTTGTATGTTTTCAAGTTGAATTTTCATTGTATTGCTCAAATATTTTTAAAAATAAGCATTATAAGTCAAAATAGTTCAAATATTGGTCAATGTTAGAGTGGAAACCACAGAACAGCTCCCATAGTTTTGGGGTATAGATTATTCAACTAAAAAACAGAATAGCATGCAACAAAAAGTAGAAATGGCCAACAAGGCCCACGAAGCTATACCAGGTAACCCATCTACCGCCACAAGTAGTAAAACAAAGCTAAATGATAGATCTAATGGCAAACCACTACGAGTCCTGTCCGAAGAGGACTGGGCATTTTGGATAGAAAATGGATATATCGTAATCAAAAATGCCGTTCCAAAGGAACAAGCCAAAGCTACTGCCGATTTTTTATGGGAGTTTGATGAAAAGGACCCGAAAAACCCAGAAACTTGGTATGCTCCTCCCCGTGCAGAAATGAAAATGAAAGAACTCACTGGGACAGGAATGGTAGAAGTATACAACAATCAACATTTATGGAACAACAGACAAACACAAAAAGTATACGAAGCCTTTGTGGACATTTGGGGAACGGAAAAACTATGGGTGACAATAGACCGAGCCAATCTGAATATGCCCCAACGCCCGGGAGAGAACAAAAAAGGGTTCATTCATTGGGACTACGACCCGGAAACCAAGCCACAAAATGTACAGGGTGTATTGGCCCTTGCCGATCAGACCGATGAAAACATGGGTGGATTCCAATGCATACCTTGGTTGTATCGAAATTATGATACTTGGAAATTGACCCAACCTGAAGACCGTGACCATTTTCAGCCCGACGTAACTGGATTGGAAGACAAAATCGTAAAAGTAAAGCTGGAAGCAGGCGACCTTCTTATTTTTAACAGCACCCAGCCACATGGAATCCGACCCAATAAATCTGGTGATAAGGTTCGCATTGCACAATACATTTCCATGATGCCCGCCGAAGAGGACAATCAAGAAATGCGGGAATGGAGAATCAATTCGTGGAAAAATAGGATTGCTCCCGAAGGCTATGCATTTCCGGGAGATCCCAGAAAATGGGAGCAAACCAAATATGAAACCGCAAAATTAAGTCCACTTGGCGAAAAGTTATTGGGGTTATCTAACTGGTAGATTATCAAATCCTTAAAAATTTCCAGTCGATTAGGGTCTTGCATTTAATAATGCTACTTTTGCGCGCTTCAAGAAAGAAGCCATGAAAAAGTATCTCAACCTTTTTGATTTTTCCCAGAAAGTAAACTATCGTACGGAAATTTTATCGGGCTTAACCGTTGCACTTGCCTTGGTACCCGAAGCCATTGCCTTTGCCTTTATTGCAGGTCTGTCTCCCTTAACCGGTTTATATGCGGCATTTGTGATGGGACTCGTCACTTCCATTTTGGGAGGTAGACCGGGAATGATCTCTGGAGCTACCGGAGCTGTGGCGGTTGTGATCGTTACTTTGGCGCAGCAGTATGGGGTGGAGTATGTTTTTGCCACCGTAATTCTTGCAGGAATTTTGCAAATGCTGGCTGGTGTACTACGTCTCGGTAAATTGATGCGTTTGGTACCACACCCCGTAATATTTGGATTTGTGAACGGCTTGGCCGTGATCATATTCATGTCGCAGATGAGCCAGTTCAAAACTGTAGACGGTGAATGGTTGAGTGGGAGTACACTATATATTTTCTTGGGATTGGTGCTGTTGACGATGGTAGTGATTTGGGGGCTGCCCAAACTTACTAAGGTAATCCCTGCATCTTTGGCCGCTATTCTTTTGGTGTTCGGCATTGTGTTTTTCCTTGGATTGGAGACACGAACCATTGGCGATATTGCTTCCATTCAAGGAACATTCCCTCCTTTTCATATTCCCGATCTTCCTTTTACTTTGGAGACTTTACAGATTATATTTCCCTTCGCCGCAATTATGGCAGGTGTTGGTTTGATCGAAAGTTTGTTAACCTTGAATATTGTGGACGAAATCACAGAAACGCGTGGTAAAGGCAACAAAGAAGCTGTAGCACAGGGTACAGCCAATATCCTCTCAGGTTTTTTCTCAGGAATGGGTGGTTGTGCTATGATCGGACAAAGTTTAATCAACACTTCGAATGGGGCACGAGCAAGACTTTCTGGAATTGTAGCCTCTTTAATGCTATTGGTGTTCATTATGTTTGGATCCAGTTTAATAGAAAGAGTACCCATGGCGGCGCTTACAGGACTAATGATTATGGTAGCTTTGGGAACTTTTGAATGGGCGAGTTTAAAAACCTTCCGTCGTATGCCAAAATCAGATGTTTTGGTAATGGTTCTCGTTACTTTGGTTACGGTGTTCCTTCATAATTTGGCTTTGGCCGTTTTGGTGGGGGTTATTATTTCCGCTTTGGTATTTGCTTGGGACAATGCAAAACGGATACGTGCCCGAAAAAGCATTGATGACGAAGGCGTGAAACATTACGAAATCTATGGTCCATTGTTTTTCGGTAGTACTACCATGTTTGCAGAAAAGTTCGATGTGCTGAACGACCCAGAAGATGTGGTTATTGATTTTGCCGAGAGTAGGTTGGTAGATATGTCTGCGATTGAGGCTGTGAACAAGATTACCGAGCGTTACCGAAAAGTGGGCAAAAAAGTACACCTGAAGCATTTGAGCCGAGATTGTAGAAGATTGTTGGCCAATGCCGACGATATTATCGAAGTAAACGTTCTGGAAGATCCAACCTATAAGGTTGTGGTGGACAATTGAGCGATTTGTTTAATCTCTTGTCTTACCCAAAAATACATTTACATTTGGATTCTGTGGGTTTCCGCTGGCTCGGCGCATCAAAACAATCTGCCCCGTATGGTAAATGCAATCTGAAATCATACCATTGATCATGTTCCAATAGGGAAACTCTGATGTTCTGTCTCCTTGTTTAAAAACCACTTTAAAATCTTCCATTTCTTGGGAGCTTTTACCCAAGATTTTTAGGGTCGCGGCCTTTAAGTTTTGCAATGTTAGTGCACGGAGTTCTTCGTAAGAATATTTTGGTGGATTTTTCGGTCTCTCATATGGCTTCGCGTCGGGAGCCAATAAAATATTGTTGGACATGACATGGATATGTTCCAAAGTTTGCAAGATGGTTCGCCCATCTTCCGAAGGTTTGTAAGCCAAATCTTTTTCGGTCAATCCTTCGGTGGCCCAATAGAACCGATACCCCAATCCATCAATCATTCTGGATACTAAATTGCCTGAGGAATAATCAGAGGGATAGGCAGGTATTTCTTTATAGGGGAGTTCCATTTCTTGTGCTTGAATTTGGTGATGGATCATCAAAATAAAAAAGATGAATAAAAAGGATGGTTTTTTCACAATCAATCTATTTTTTTAAATACTAAGAGGTTTTCTTCAGACCCGTTGGATAGGTGTAGTCTATTGTTCTCTACTTTATATGTTGTACTTCCTTGCAAAGCAGTCAAAAACTCCGATTCCTTTTCCATATTGGGGCAGGCCATTCTTGTTGAGGCTACTTGGGTAAATCGTAGCACATCTTTTTCGTAAAAAAGACTCCCTCTCATTCGATTGCAGCCCGAAAAACCTGAGAATCCATTATTATTGATATTGACTTCCATATTGGGAACATCTTTTCCGTTGAAATCTTCTTTGGATACGGTTGCACCTTTCATTTTTTCCAGCACCCAGATATCGTGAAGCCTATAATCAGTAATGTAAGAACCACAGCCTTCAAAAACTTGGGTTTCGTCCCCTCCAGTTGTTTTATAGGAAATGGTTACCGTATAAGGTGAAACTTCCCCAGACATGGCATTGGTACATTCCTTATGTGCGATGATTATGTCTAACAAAGTGGCCTCGGTTTGAATTCGATACATGGCAATGTTGGAATCCTGAGCTTTTATGGGTTCCGTTGGAGGTGTTTGAATGGTGTCCTCCATGGTCTGAAGCTCTACGCGGTTGTCATAGATTTTGAGTCCCCAAAATGGTTCGGTGCCGGTTGCCTTAAAGTAACTTCCATCAATCTTCATGGCAATGGGTTCCATTTCACGCTTTTTTTCTTCAATTTGAATGGTTTCGGACCTATTTTCTTCTGATGTTTCGGTAGCTTCCGGCTCGGAAGGTTCTTCTTTTTTCTTTTCTACACAGCCGAAAAATAAAAAAACAATACAACTTAAGATGAGTATATTTTTCATGGTTCCACTTTTTTGAATCGCATCATTGGTATTTCTCCAATCAATAGGTTGAGTTTGCCATCTTCTACAGCATAGCCGTCAATTTTCTTCATCATCTCCAAAAACTGACGTTCGCTTCCACCACAGAACATCATGGTTGTTGGTCCAGGTTCTCCAAAAGAAATGGAATCACCTTCCAACTCATAATCTGCCGTGTATCCGTTACAACTATCAGTTCCAAATACTTCACTGGATTCTTTGTTGAAAGCGATTTGTGGTTTTTTATTAGGGAATAGACCTTCAAAAGCAATACGGGGACCAGAAATATATTCCAGTTCCCACGTGGGGCCGTAAAGCGCCTCTTCGCTGGATTTTGGCCCGCCACAGGACTCTGCCAGTAATATGGCAAAGAAAAACAATATGACTGAGGTTTTCATTTTTACAGAAATTAATGGTTAATGTGTCAGTAAAATACTAAAAAAATGGATGAAGTCCCCAATCAGTTGGGTTGTTAAATCAATAAACAATTTTGATTCTATTGAGTTCTTTTACTCCATACCTCGTAAATCGGTTTGCCCTTGCTGCTTAATCCCGAGTGGTGCCAATCACCATCTTTTAACTCATAGTTGAACTCCAAACTTGCACCTACTCTCGAATCATCGCGGGAAAAGAAACCTATGTTTTCGGTGTATTTACCATTAATTGTTGTGTAAGTGCCTCCACCAGTACCCATAAACTCCTTGGTTTCGGTATTAAAAGCAATCCATTGAAAACGGGTTGCCGATAATATTTTCATGGTTTTCCGAGGACCGGAAGTGTCGCGCTGTACAATTTCACCATCTCGTTTTCTGCCAGATATCAGCCATGCTCCGAAAAGGTCACCAGGGGTTCCATTATCAATTTTGGTCCAACTCAATTTTCCCAATTCTAAATTATTTTCAGCTATTGTGAAGGATTCGATTTTTGTGTTACCTACAATTCCAGGACTGCGTGAATCATATTCATAAGTAAGATTCAGATCATCCTCACTTACTGAATAGCTGCCCCCTTTTGTTCCCAAAAACTTTCCACTTGGTTTTTCGAAAATGGCTTCTGAAAAATAACTCTCAGTAAAAATAAGGGTGTGTTCTACTTGGTATCCTTTGTCATCAGACTCAACGGTGGTCCATGCGCCATTTATATCCTGTCCATATAAAAATGGTGTTATCAGCAAACAAAGTGCAATCAGTAATTTTTTCATAAGTGAGAGTTTCCGATTAAGATAAAAAAAAGCTGCTGTTTCACCATAAAACAGCAGCTTTTCAGTATAATAAGGTTGGTATGTTAGAGTGTTCTCAAGTATTCTGCAACGTCCCTTGCTTCGTCTTCCGTCAAATTTTGGTTAAGCATGATCGCATTATTATACTCTTTCAACAATGCTTTAGCGATTGGGTCTTCTTTCAACATTCCATCAGGATTCAAAATCATGTTCATTACCCATTCTGGGCTTCTTCTATCATAAACCCCTTTTAATGCTGGACCAATCATTCTTTGGTCTATCATATGACATGCAACACAAATGGCATCAAATTTAGCTTTACCACGTGCAGCCATCTCATCATTAATATCTTCAGGAAATTCTATGTTGGTTACAGGTCCAACACCTTTGTTGTCCAAATCAACAGGAACTTCTTGTTTGGCTTGTCCTTTAGTATCTTCAGTTTTGGTGCGGCTCACCTCAAAACCATCTTTCTTTTCTTCCTTTTTTCCACCGCAACTTGCTATCAAGGCTCCCAAGGCCAAGACCATTACAATTTTTTTCATTCTGAATTCTATTGAAGTTTGTTTGTGTAAATGTAGCCACTAAGATAGGTAATTAGGCACTAATAATTAGAGTGTTTTTTGTTTTGTCCCTCACAATTAGGCCAAGATTGCCTTATTTAAATGGAATTGAAGAATTCTAAAGCCCTTTCTTCGCTGTAGGTGATATTGTTCTTGCCCCAGAAACCTACGTGACCTCCATAATTGGGTGTTTCCAGATATAAATGAGGGTTTTCGTCGGTTTCTTTTAAAGGATAACATTCAGGACCTAAAAAGGAATCATCCTTGGCATTAATGATTAAACTGGGCACATTTATACTTGGTAAAAATTGTAACGAGCTGGATTGCTCGTAATAGTCCAAGGCATCTTTAAAATGATGTGCTCTACTGGTATAGATATCATCAAAATCTTTTAAGGTTTTAATTTTTTTGATGTCGGCATTGCTTATTTTCTCAGGAAATAGCTGTTGTTTTTCCTTTAGTTTGCCCAATAAATTTCCTTTAAACCGTATGGCATACATTATGTTCTTTGTGCTGAGCAGTTGTTTGCAGGAATCGTAAAGGTTACATGGTACGGATACTGCAACGGCGCCTTTTAGTTCCTTTGGAACCTCGTTGCCTTCACCTAAATATTTGAGCAATAAATTTCCGCCCAAACTGAAGCCTTTTAAATAGATTTCTGAATAACTTCTGGTATTCAAAATGTGGTCGAGCACTTCAATTAAATCCTCCGTGGCCCCGGAATGATAGGAACGGTACATTTTATTGGGTTCGCCACTGCACCCGCGATAGTTCACGGCGCAAGCATCGTACCCATTTTGGTTGAGAATTTTGGCGCTTCCGGTAATGTAGGGACGTTGTGCATCTCCTTCAAGACCGTGCAGCAACACCACTAGTTTTTGGGTCGGGCTTTCTGAATCGCTCCAATCCAAGTCCAAAAAATCCCCGTCGGAAAGGTTGAGTCGCTCCCTTTTTTGAACCACACCGTTCACGGACCGGATAATGCCCGAATAAATGGTGGCAAAATGACCATTTCTAAATAAAAAGGGTGGTGTATAGTTTGAATCAACTTGGGGCATTTGCTATTCCTTTGGATAAGTCTTTAAAAGATTAGCTTGCTCCTCTATAGATGTCTTAAATTCACCTTTGAGGTTTTGAACTAATTTTGATACGGGCAATACATTGTCTATGGTGGTTACTCCCTGGCCTGCCGACCAAATCGTCTTCCAAGCTTTGGCTTCGGTATCCAGTTCCTTACCGAAATCTATTTTTCTGCCTTTTTTCAAGTCTTCTTCCGAAATTCCGGCAGCGTTGAGACTTGCAGCTAAGAAATTGGCGGGAACTCCGGAAATGGCGGCAGTATAAATTACATCGCTGGCTCCGGCATCCATAATCATTTTTCGATATTCTTCAGTGGCCTTACTTTCTTCAGTATTTATAAAACGGGTGCCCATATAAGCAAGATCGGCTCCCATTTGCAATGCAGAGGCAACGTCCCTTCCTGTAGTGATACATCCCGAAAGCAGTATTGTTTTGCTGAAGAATTTTTTCACTTCGGCCACCAAACTCATCGGGTTTATGGTGCCTGCATGGCCACCTGCACCCGCAGATACCAGAATAAGACCGTCTACCCCGGCTTCTGCAGCTTTTTCTGCATGACGCTTTTTGATGATGTCATGAAAAACCAGACCTCCGTAACTGTGAATGGCATCTACAACCTGACTAACAGCTCCAAGAGAAGTGATGACCAAAGGAACTTCATGTTTAATACACAACTTTACATCGGCTTCCAACCGTGGATTGGTAGGGTGGACCACCAGGTTTACACCAAAAGGTGCTGCTTTTTTACCGGTTTCCTCCTCAAATGCTTTTAACTCGGATTTTATTTGAATGAGCCATTCCTCAAAACCCTCGCTGGTACGTTGGTTAAGGGCGGGAAAAGTGCCCACAATTCCATTTTTACAACATTCCACCACTAACTTTGGCCCAGAAATCAAAAACATGGGGGCAGCGATTACAGGAAGTGATAGATTTTTGATGAATTCAGCTTTTTGGCTCATGGGTTTCGTGTTAAACTATGTTTAAAAATAGGAACAATTCTTCTTCCTTATTGGAATCAGTTATCAAAACTATGGTATTTTTACAATTATTATGCATGCATAACAAAATAACCCACTATGTTTTTTAAAGAATTTGAGATTAGATGGAGCGATATAGATGCTAATCGACACTTGGCAAATTCCGCCTATATTAACTTTATGAGTCATACTCGAATGGCCTATTTAGGTCTGCTTGGCTTTAACCATAAAAGTATGGCGGCAAATAACATTGGTCCAGTAGTATTCTACGAGCACGTATATTATTTTAAAGAAGCATTTCCTGGTAGACCGGTAAAGGTTTCGTTGGAGTTTGTCGGTATGAGCGAAGATGGAATGTTTTTTGAATTCAGACACAATTTTTACGATTACAAGGGCAAAAATTTTGCGCGTTGCGAAATGATGGGTGCCTGGATTGATTTAAAAGAGAGGAAACTAACGGGATTGCCCAAAGAATTCTTGGAAGCCTTCGGCACCATGGAAAAATCAGAGGATTTTAAAATATTGACAAAGGCCGATACTCGAAAGCACGTTCAAGTCCCCAAGGATATGGAGGTTATGTAAGCTGGATTTTCATTTTTTTGGATAGCCGAACCAGCTTGGGCAAGTTGTTATCAATTTCCCTGAGATGATTTCATCGAGCCAACGTTCGTACCAGTCCAAAAAGTTTTTATCCTCTGAAAATTTAGGAGGGGATAGTCCCCCCCTGTCCAAGTTCACGACCATGCCCTTATATGGGCCATTTAAAACAAGGGCATGGATAAAGGAGCAACCTTGTGAACCTAAGGGTAATATTCCACCATAAAGTGCACCGTTCAGCTCTTCGTAATTTTCGTCTGAAATGTCGTCTTCGTAAAAAGGGTCCGTCAATTCATCCCATTGTGATTCCGTGATATGTGGATGTAACGTACACTCCTTTTTTAAATGCTGCTCAACATTCTTGTGAATTAGGTCATCCAGATTTTCACCAAAAGGATAAATTCCAAAAAATGGTCCAGCACCAGAGTTCAGATATGACCTTCCGCCATTTCCAATATTCAAAACAAAGCATCGGAAAGATTTCGGTAGCTGGATTCCATAATGCTGTTCGAAAGCATCAATCTCCAAAATACTTGTTGGGGCATTTATTTCATATTTGTGACTTCCAGCTCCAAAAACTTTGAAAAGTTCATCCTTATCTTTTGCTTGCTGTAGCTTCTTTTTAATGCGTAGGATTTGCGGGGTATAATTTGTCATAGTTGTTCTTTAAAAAAGGAAAACTACGTAATCAAAGCTTGAAAAAGCAGGGTGAATTGATGAATAGGCCATACCTTTTGACGTAGGCACACTTCTGAACAATATTAAGAACCTCTTTTAGGCTTTTTACTTGCCAAATACACGCCCACCAATACAAAGGCCATTGCTGCTATTTTAACCAAAGTAAGCTCATCTTTTCCTGAAAAAAGGGCGAAAAGAATGCCTACCAAAGGCTGCATATATACAAAAGCTCCCACGGAAGACGCTTTAAGCTGCGTCAGCGCAAAAATGTTGAACAAGTAAGTCAAAAAAGTGGTTCCGATAACCACAAATGCTATTGAGCCATAAGCCCACAAGGGCAGTGCGGACCATTGTATTTCCAAAGCTTCGGGCAGTGTTAAAGGAAGGTTGATCACTATGGCGACGGTAAAAAGCCATTTCATCAAAGTGAAAGGATGGTATTTTTCTATTAGTTTTTTTACGACGACAAGATAGGCGCCATAGGAGGTTGCATTAATTATAAACAAAAAGTTTCCCAAAGGTATATTGGGAGCATCTTGACGGACTTCGGCGCCAAACAGGATGAGTCCTACCGCTCCTACAAATCCCATAAAAATCCCTAATCCCTTGTTCAGGGTAATTTTTTCACTTAAAAATAAGGCCGAAATAACCACAACAATAATAGGTGTAATGGTTACCAAAACAGCACTGTTGATCGGTGTGGAAAGTTGTAGGCCCTTAAAAAACGATAACATATTTATGGACATTCCCAACAGAGCACAAATTAACATTCTGCCCCAGTCCCGCTTTTCAATTTTTTCTTTTGGTCCAAAAAAGGAAATCAACCAAAATAGAAGGGCAGCTCCTCCCACTCTTAAAAATATAAACCCAAAAGGTTTAACATGCCCGGGCATTACTCCTTTGGCCACAGTATGGTTTATACCATAAATAACGGTGGCACCTATGGCAGCCAATATAGCCAGGGTTCTTTTACTCATGAATGCAAGGCTTCCTTAGCGGCTTGAACCGTTTTTTTGGAATTTCCAACAAAAATCCGGTCATCTAATACAACTACGGGTCTTTTTAAAAAGGTATAGTGCTCTAGAATCAAATCCTTATAATCATTTTCGGAAAGATCTTTCTCATGGAGTCCCCTTTGTCTAAAAAGCATGGCTCTTCTGCTAAAAAGCGATTCGTAGCTTCCGCTCAATGCTGCCATTTGCTCTAGTTGTTCTGGCGTAATGGCTTCGGATTTAATTTCTTGAAGTTCCACCCCATCCAACGGTTCCAATTCCTTGAGAATACGTTTGCAGGTAGAACAACTGCCCAAATGGTATATTTTTTTCATGATCACAATGTTGGATGGACAAAGGAAATCAAAAAACAATCAAATCCCATTACGAACATGCAAATTCAACAGCTTTTAAGGGAGGTGTTTGTTTTTGTTGATTGATTTAAGCCATACCGAAGAGTGCTTTTTCAGATATTAAGGCTAGTTTTACATCAACCAATTGTTATCTTATGGAAAAGACATTTGACATTCTTCTAAAGAATAGAAAAATATTGCACAATTTTTTACAGGACACGCCTAAAGAGGATTTGTTCAAAGTCCCTAAAGGATTCAATAATAATATTTGGTGGAACATTGCACACGTAGTAGTAACTCCCCAATTGTTGATGTATAAATTGAGTGGTCTTGATTTCACCATTGAGGAAGAGTTGATCAACAAATACAAAAAAGGTACTTTTCCGGATGGAGAACCATCAAAGAAAGAACAGGAAAAAATATTAGCCTATCTATTCAGCACAGTAAAGCATATTCAATTGGATTATGAACATGGTAAGTTCAAAAATTTTCAAGAGTATATGACCACACCAAAAATTGGGTTGAACAGTGCGGAGGACGCGCTTTCATTCAATGTATTCCATGAAGGGCTTCACCTAGGAGCGATACTGGCCTTGAAAAGAGCGTTGGCACAAGATTAGGAGCTGCTTTACCTTAACTATCGATTGATTTTGCAGGTTGGAATTCTATTCTGTTTCAACCAAAATGATTCTGAGTGATTTTAACTCAGTGAAAATCAGTTATATTTGTGTGCCAGATTTTAAGAACCCAAATCTTAATCAAAATGAAACACTACCATTTATTCTATGGGCTCTTGTTAGTGGCCTTAATTTTCCCCGTACAACAAAATTTTTCGCAACGCAGCAATTTTTCTGTGGGCGCTGTTCCCAGTTATAAAACGGATGGGTATGGTGTACAGCTCAACTTAAACCATTACCATAGCACTACAGATTATATGCAAGCATCTTTGGTGGCTGCTTTTTCCAAAGAGAAACCCAATTCGGGTGTGGAATTTCCGTACGAGGATTACTTATTCAATTTAGGATACTTCACCACTATTTTAACTTCTCCCAAGCGCGGTATTTCCTTTTATTTTGGAGGAGGACCCTCTGTAGGGTACAAGTATATCAATGATGGGGAAACCGATTTTGCTTTTGATGCCTTGGAGGCTGAAAGTAGTTTTATATATGGGGGATACGCCTCTTTTGAAATGGATTTCTTTATTTCGGATGCCTTTTCCTTGATAATTCCCATTAACGGATATTATCACTTTAATAGTGACCTTAACGATTCCACACTATTGTTGGGTGCAGGACTTCGATATTACCTAAAATAAATTCATGTCCTAAATTTTCACCTTTCGTTTTAGGTACAGATTGATTTCGTTATAAGGCAAAATCAATACGATTGGTCCATCAGCGTAGGATGCCACTTCATATTGGTTGTAAATTAACTGTAACCCATCTTTTGTGTACCCAATGTTGTTTGGTAAGTGAAACGAATCGCCCTCGAACATAAAGCCTGTCGCATTGATGTTCGTCTCTTGGGGTATCTTTTCTTGAATTCGGAACTTGGTTTCGGCAAAATCCTCAAAACCATTCAAATCATCAAAAAGTTCCCAGTTTTCCAGTTCTGTACCTTTTCTTTTGTCAAAGTTTAAAAAAGAAGTGGAAGCATAGCCGTGGGCACCTCCAGTAAAAGAATATGAATTCAGCATGAACGTAATCACATTTTCATCCTCATAAACTACTTCGCCATCTATCGTGGCCTCCCATTGTATTTCGTCAGGGAATTTAACCTTTAATTCTTTGTAGCTATCGGTAAAGGATTGGAGAGCCTTGTCCGCAGTATCAATGGTTTTGTCTTCTGTAAAAGATAAAATACTAATAATTTCCTCCTTAAGCGATCTGTTTATAGCTTCGGAAACTGGTGAATCGTCCAAAGCACTTGGAATATTGATTTCTATTTTAGGGCAACCAGCACAGTTTTCACCTTCTAATTGAATGGGCTCGAAAGTAAGTTTGCTCTCCGTTTGGCAACTTATCAAAAAGCATAAAAAAAGAAAGGAACCAAGGTGCTTTTTCATGGATTGAGGTTTTGGGTCATCAAAAATAATACTTCGGAAAGATAACGATACATTTGTACGAAGATAGTTTCAACATGGGCAAAAAAGAGTTAAAATTCAATAGTAAAGCTATTCACGGTGGGCAGCGACCCGATGCTGCTTACGGAGCCGTAATGCCACCGATATACCAAACCTCTACATACGCACAACCTACTCCGGGCGGACACAAGGGTTATGAATATTCTAGGGGAGCAAACCCAACAAGAACTGCCTTGGAAAATGCTGTGGCCAGTTTGGAAAACGCAAACTTTGGGATGGCTTTTGGCAGTGGAATGGCTGCCATTGATGCTGTAATGAAGCTTTTAAGCCCAGAAGATGAGGTAATTTGCACCAGCGATTTGTATGGTGGAAGCTACCGGCTTTTTAAAGGAGTGTTTGAAAAATTTGGAATCAAGTTTCGGTTTTCTGAGATGGTGGATATGGATGAACTTGCTTCACAAATTACCGACAATACCAAATTGTTGTGGGTGGAAACGCCTACCAACCCCATGATGAACATTATCGATATTGAAGCTGTTTCCAAAGTCACCAAAGCAAATAATTTATTGTTGGCAGTGGATAACACGTTTGCCACACCTTACCTTCAGCAACCGTTGGAACTAGGAGCGGATATTGTGATGCATTCCGCTACTAAATATTTGGGGGGACATAGTGATGTAATCGTGGGGGCCTTGGCGGTAAAGGATGAAAAATTGGCCCAGCAACTTTATTTTATTCAAAAATCTAGTGGAGGAATCTGTGGACCTATGGACAGTTTTTTGACTTTGCGCGGCATAAAAACACTCCATGTGCGTATGCAAAGGCATTGCGAAAACGGAGAATCCATCGCCAAATATTTGGAGAACCACCATAAAATCGATACCGTTTACTGGCCAGGGTTTCAACATCACCCCAGCTACGAAGTTGCCAAAAAGCAAATGAAAGACTTTGGCGGTATGATTTCGTTCGTACCTAAAGGAGGAAGCTACAAGAATGCCATAAAAATTGTGGAGAAACTTGAAATATTTACCCTTGCAGAATCGTTGGGAGGTGTCGAAAGTTTGGTAGGCCATCCAGCCAGTATGTCGCACGGCAGTATTCCGAAGGAAGAACGAGAAAAAAATGGGGTTGTGGATGCCCTAATCAGGTTAAGTGTAGGCATAGAGGACGTGGAAGATTTGATTGCCGATTTGGAACAAGCTCTTAATTAAGATTTTTTGAAAAATTTATAAAAAATAAATGTTCAAATTATTGAAATAATATAATTTTGCCCTCAAATTCATAATTCAATAAAAAAACTCTTTCCGCTAGCGGGAAGACAATTAATTTTAACCCATATATGGAAGAAAAAATAAAGGTGTTTATGGATGAGGTGATTGCCAGAAATGGTCATGAGCCTGAATTCATACAAGCAGTGCAAGAGGTTGCGGAAACCGTAATACCTTATATAGCACAGAACGACATATACCACGGAAAAAATATTTTACTACGAATGGTAGAACCTGAGCGTTTGATTTCATTCCGTGTGGCATGGATAGATGATGATGGTGAAATCCATGTAAACCGTGGGTATCGTGTGCAAATGAACTCTGCCATTGGACCGTACAAAGGAGGACTTCGTTTTCACCCAACCGTAAATGCAAGTGTACTTAAGTTCCTGGCTTTTGAACAAGTCTTTAAAAATAGCCTGACTACCCTGCCCATGGGTGGTGGTAAAGGTGGTTCCGATTTTGACCCAAAAGGTAAATCGGACGATGAGATCATGCGTTTTTGCCATGCTTTTATGACAGAGCTGTGCCGACACATTGGTCCTAACACCGATATCCCTGCTGGAGACATTGGTGTAGGTGCGCGAGAAATCGGATTCCTATTCGGTATGTACAAAAAAATACGCAACGAGTTTACAGGTGTATTGACCGGTAAAGGACTTTCTTGGGGAGGTTCTCTGATTCGTCCGGAAGCAACTGGTTATGGTACCGTTTATTTCGCCGACAGCATGTTAAAGACCAAGAATGAAACCTTTGAAGGTAAAAAGATTGTGATTTCAGGTTCTGGTAATGTGGCCCAATATGCTGCTGAAAAAGTTTTGCACCTTGGTGGAAAAGTATTGACACTTTCAGATTCTGGTGGATTCATTTACGATAAGGACGGTATTGATGAAGAAAAATTGGCCTTTGTAATGGATTTGAAGAACAACAAACGAGGGAGAATCTCCGAGTATGTGGATAAATACCCATCAGCAGAATTCCATAAGGGAGAAACACCTTGGAAAGTTGCTTGTGATATCGCATTGCCGTGTGCCACCCAAAACGAATTGGATGGAGACGATGCAACAACACTGATCAAAAACGGGTGTATTGCTGTGGCAGAAGGGGCAAACATGCCTTCTACACCAGAAGCTGTTCATGCGTTCCACGATGCAAAAATTTTGTTTGCTCCAGGAAAAGCTTCCAACGCAGGTGGTGTGGCCACTTCAGGACTGGAGATGAGCCAGAACTCATTGCGTATTAGCTGGACTAGGGAAGAAGTAGACAAACGATTGAAAGGAATTATGTCCGATATTCATGATTCTTGTGTGGAATATGGAGATGAAGACGGCTATTGTAACTATGTAAAAGGAGCCAATATTGCTGGCTTTGTTAAGGTTGCAGACGCGATGCTGGCCCAAGGGGTGATATAATATAAACCATCTAGAATGGTTTTTGGTTAGCAGTTACCAAGAGGAGTGATTACTTTTACACTTTTGGTAACTGCTTTTTTATTAGCCCATGCAAATTACAACAAAGGCCATAGTTCTCTCCTCCATAAAATATGGGGACACCAGCCTTATTGTTCGAGCATTTACACAATCAGATGGGGTAAAGTCTTATTTGCTCAAAGGTGTTCTTGCCTCCAAAAAAGCTAAGATCAGGCCGGCATATTTTCTTCCGTTGATGCAATTGGAAATTGTTGCCAACCACAAGAATAAAGGAACTTTGGAAAGTATAAGAGACGTTAAGGTGTCCGTTCCCTATCAAACCATGCATACCAATATTGTAAAGAATAGTGTGGTTTTGTTTTTGGCCGAAATGTTGGGGAACAGTATTCAAGAGCAAGAACAGGACGAAAGTCTTTTTAATTATTTGGAGTATGCTTTTCAATGGATGGATGTACATAAACCTTCTCCCAATTTCCACATCCTATTTTTGCTAAATCTTACCAAGTATTTGGGCTTCTATCCCGACACTTCTTATACGAACTCGTCATTTTTTGATCTTTTGGAAGGAAGCTTCTGCAAAACCCCATCGCTCAACCCTTTGATTCAGAACGAAAACCTTGAGAATTTTAAGAAATTTTTAGGCATGGATTTTGAGGCATTACAAGCGACACAACTAACTAAGTCGAACAGGCGAGAACTCTTAAAAACGGTGATTGAATATTATAAATTACATGTGCACGGATTTCGTGAACCAAAGTCCCTCGCCGTATTAAATGCTGTATTTACTTAAAAATGCGAAACCTAAAACCAACCTTAACCTTATTTTTTTTAATCTTTACCTTAACACTCTGTGCTCAAGAAGTAACTGTTTTAGATGCTGATACGGGAATACCCGTGGATAACATTGCCATTTTCAATAAGGACCAATCCAAGTCAACCTTAACGGATGAGAGTGGTAAAACCGAGCTTGATATTTTTTCCCCTAATGAAAAAATCACCTTCAAACATATCAGTTACGAAACCTATACTACAACAAAGGGCCAAATTGCCCGAAGGGGAAATCGCATTTATCTTCAATTAAAAACGGAAGAACTACAAGAAGTGGTAATGTCTGTATCCAAATGGGAGCAGCAGAAAAAGCATATTCCCCAAAAAATAGAAACTTTTGATGCACGAAGTATTTCGTTTACTGCACCGCAGACCTCTGCGGACCTTTTACAGAATAGTGGAAAGGTATTTGTGCAAAAAAGTCAATTGGGCGGTGGAAGCCCTATGATAAGAGGGTTTGCCACCAACCGAATTTTACTATCTGTGGATGGGGTTCGGATGAACAACGCCATATTCCGTGGAGGAAACCTACAAAATGTAATATCCGTTGATCCGTTCACCATAAAAAAAACGGAGGTAACCTTTGGTCCTGGTTCGGTAATCTATGGAAGTGATGCTATAGGGGGTGTGATGAATTTTTATACACAAAAACCCCGATTTTCCTTTGCAGATAGTTTAGCGTTCTCTGGAAATGTGAATTACAGGTATTCATCCGCAAACAACGAGAATACGGCTCATGTAGATTTTAATTTAGGAAAGCAAAATTGGGCATCCTATACCAGTTTCACCTATAATAATTTTGATGATTTAAAGATGGGAGAGCATGGTCCCAACTCCTATTTGCGGAACAACTATGTGATTCGTGAGAATGGGACCGATGTATTGGTCCAAAATAATGACCCCAAAAAACAAGTAAGTTCAGATTACGATCAGATCAATTTTCTTCAAAAGTTCACTTACAAACCTAATAGCACTTGGAACTACGATTTGGGATTATATTATTCTGAAACCTCCAATTATCCCAGATATGATAGGTTGATCAGGCCAAGCCGGGACGGTGATGGTCTTCGCTCCGCAGAATGGTATTATGGTCCACAGAAATGGTTTATGGGAAATTTTCAGATTACCCAAAAAGGGAAAAACAAATTCTACGATGGTGTAAAATTGACCACAGCATACCAGTTTTTTGAAGAGAGCCGTAACGATAGAGGTTTTCAAGATGCTGAATTATATTCTACTCGCGAAAAAGTAGATGCACTATCCGTGAACTTGGATTTTGAGAATAAAAAAATGGGAAGTCTGCACTTGTATTATGGGGCGGAGTATGTCTTTAACAAGGTCGATTCCAAAGGAAGTATGCGAAATATTGAAACAAATGAAGTGTCGGGAACGGCTTCAAGATATCCCGATGGATCCACATGGCAGACCTTGGCTGGATACATTAATGGAGAGTATCAATTAAAGCCTAACCTTACCTTGTTATCGGGAATTCGATATAGCCAAGTGTGGGTAGATGCCACATTTGAGACTACATACTATCCCTTTCCTTTTGAAGAAGCCGATATAGTGACCGGAGCACTTACGGGAAGTTTGGGACTTAGTTGGTTCCCACGGTCCGATTTACAGGTGACCTTGAACGGTTCTACAGGTTTTAGAGCACCTAACATTGATGATATTGGAAAAATATTTGATTCTGAACCAGGTTCCGTAGTAGTGCCCAATCCCGATTTGGAACCTGAATATGCTTATAATGGTGAGTTAGGACTCAGAAAAAACTTTAATGATGTTTTGGTGCTAAAAAGTGCTGCCTACTATACTTATTTGGTAGATGCTTTGGTACGGAGGGATTTCTCTTTCGGTGGGCAAACCGAAATCGAATACAACGGGGAGCCGAGTAATGTGCAAGCTATCCAAAATGCGGCCAAGGCCTATGTTTATGGGTTTGAATTTGGATTGGAGGCCTACTTTAACGACCACCTTTCCTTAAACTCCAATTTAACCTTGACTGAAGGAGTCGAAGAGGACGATAACGGAACCGATAGTCCATCACGGCATGCTGCGCCCACCTTTGGTGATGTGCATTTGATTTGGGAGAACCATAAACTTAAAGCAGATGTATTTGTCAACTACAACGGAGAGGTTAGCAACGATGATTTGGCATTTTCCGAACAGGGGAAAACCTATATGTATGCAAGTGATGTTAATGGAAACCCATATTCTCCTTCATGGTACACGTTAAACTTTAGGTCACAATATCAAATCACCAATGCACTAAAGGCATCCGTGAGTTTGGAGAATATGACGAACCAGCGTTATCGCATGTACTCTTCAGGTATAGTTGCCCCGGGAACTAATTTGGTTTTGGGTGTAGGATACGCATTTTAAAAAAATAAAGGCTCAGATTTTTCCGAGCCTTTTTTATTCTTGACATATTTTGCCATGACCTAGTTCTATATGCTATCTATAGCTTTTTTGGCGGCTTCTTTCATGTCTTGTCCAGCTTTTTCAGCAGCATCCATAGTTTCTTCACCGGCTTTTTTAATGCTGTCCAAAGCCTTTTCGCCAGCTTCTTTCATGGCGTCTGCGGCATCGTCTGCGGCCTCCTTTAAATCTTCACTGGCCTTGTCCAATGTTTCTGCGGCCTCTTCGGTAGCCTCCTCCGCTTTGTCTTTGGTATCCCTACAGGATGTCATAAAGGTCATGGATAAGGTCAATACCATTGCGGCAATTAGTACTTTTTTCATAGTAAAATGGTTAAGTGTTAATAATGTAGTAAGATAATTAAATAAATATAAAGGGTAGGTAAGTTGCTTATCATATTTAGGTTAAGGGAATTATGTGAATTCTAATATCAAAAGGAAGGTTATAATTCCATCTAAATTTATAATTTTGCAAACTTGGAATTCTAGTAGAAGAAGCAGTATATGAAGTTTGCAGAATATAAGGGATTGGATTTACCGAAAGTGTCCGAAGAAATTCTTGACTTTTGGAAAGACAAACAGATTTTTGAAAAGAGCGTTTCCACAAGAGAAGGCAAGGAGAGCTATGTGTTTTACGAAGGCCCACCATCTGCAAACGGAATGCCGGGGATTCACCACGTAATGGCACGTACCATTAAGGATATATTTCCAAGGTACAAAACCATGAAAGGTTTTCAGGTAAAAAGAAAGGCTGGATGGGATACCCATGGCCTGCCTGTTGAGATTGGTGTGGAAAAGGAACTTGGCATCACCAAAGAGGATATCGGAAAGAAAATATCGGTTGAGGAATACAACGCGGCCTGTAAAAAAGCGGTAATGCGCTACACGGACGTTTGGAACGAAATGACCGAAAAAGTTGGCTATTGGGTAGATATGGAAGACCCATATATCACCTACAAGCCCAAATACATGGAATCTGTTTGGTGGCTGTTGAAACAGATTTACGACAAAGGACTTATTTATAAGGGCTATACCATTCAGCCTTATTCACCAAAAGCGGGCACGGGATTAAGCTCCCATGAATTGAACCAGCCAGGGACCTATCAAGATGTAACGGACACCACGGTTACCGCGCAGTTCAAGGCTAAAACCGATTCACTTCCAGAATTTTTGAAGAAGGTTGAGGGAGACATCTTTTTCTTGGCATGGACAACAACTCCTTGGACGCTTCCATCGAACACGGCATTGACCGTTGGGCCTAAAATTGAATATGTACTTGTAAAATCGTTCAACCAATACACTTTTGAGCCCATCAATGTAGTCCTGGCCAAAAATTTGGTCAACTACAATTTTTCTGGTAAGTTCTCCAAAGTTGAGACAGAGGAAGAGCTAAAAGCATTTAAAGAAGGCGATAAAAAAATTCCTTTTTTAGTAGGAGAAACTTTTGTGGGCAAGGATTTGGTTGGCATCCAATACGAACAGCTAATTGATTATGTGCAGCCATACCAAAATCCAGAAAATGCCTTCAGGATAATTTCTGGGGATTTTGTGACTACTGAAGATGGTACGGGAATCGTGCATACAGCCCCCACCTTTGGTGCGGACGATGCCTTGGTAGCAAAACAGGCCACGCCAGAGATTCCCCCAATGTTGGTTTTGGACGAGAACGACAACCCAGTCCCGTTAGTGGACCTTCAAGGGAAGTTTAGACCGGAAATGAAAGAGTTTGGCGGCAAGTATGTAAAGAATGAATATTATGACGAGGGTGAAGCACCCGAAAAGTCCATCGATGTCGAGATTGCCATCAAACTAAAAATAGAGAACAAGGCCTTTAAGGTCGAAAAATACGTGCACAGCTATCCAAACTGCTGGCGTACGGACAAACCCATCCTGTATTATCCCTTAAATTCTTGGTTTATTAAGGTCACCGATGTCAAGGATCGTATGTTCGAGCTGAACCAAACCATTAATTGGAAACCAAAATCCACCGGCGAAGGTCGATTTGGAAATTGGTTGGCCAATGCTAACGATTGGAACTTGTCCCGTTCAAGATATTGGGGCATTCCGTTGCCTATTTGGCGTACCGAAGATGGCAAAGAGGAATTGATGATTGGTTCCGTTGAAGAACTGAAGTCAGAAATGGTCAAAGCCGTTGAGGCAGGTGTGATGGACAAAGACGTTTTTGATGACTTTGTAGTCGGCGATATGTGCGAGGAAAACTACGATAAAATCGACTTGCACAAGAATATCGTGGACGGCATTACCTTGGTTTCACCATCGGGACAGCCTATGAAGCGTGAGGCAGACCTTATCGATGTTTGGTTCGATAGTGGCTCTATGCCCTATGCGCAATGGCATTATCCCTTTGAAAACAGCGAACTGATAGACGATGGAGTGGCGTTCCCTGCAGATTTTATAGCAGAAGGGGTTGACCAAACCCGTGGTTGGTTCTATACCTTACACGCCATCGGGACTATGGTTTTTGATAGTGTTGCTTATAAAAATGTGGTATCCAATGGACTAGTTCTGGACAAGGAAGGTAAAAAAATGTCCAAGCGATTGGGCAATGCGGTGGACCCGTTCGAGGTATTACCGGAACATGGCCCCGATGCCACGCGTTGGTACATGATTTCCAATGCCAACCCATGGGACAACCTTAAGTTTGATATAGAAGGAGTTGTTGAGGTGAAACGAAAGTTCTTTGGAACGCTTTACAACACCTATTCCTTTATGGCACTTTATGCCAATATTGATGAATTTGACTATTCCGAAGCAGATATTCCTTTGGAAGAAAGGCCGGAGATAGATCAATGGATCTTGTCCGAGCTCCATACCTTGATCAAAAACGTGGACGAGGCTTACGGAGATTACGAAGCTACCCGTGCAGCAAGGATGATTTCTGATTATGTACAGGAAAACTTGAGTAACTGGTACGTTCGTTTGAGTAGAAGACGTTTCTGGAAAGGGGATTACCAACAGGATAAAATTTCTGCGTATCAGACTCTTTATACCTGCTTGGCTACCGTAGCCAAATTATCCGCGCCGATTGCTCCATTCTTTATGGACCAGTTGTACAGGGATTTAGATGCTACAACGGGAAAGGATGGATTCGAAAGCGTCCATTTGGCTGAATTCCCTGTTTTTGATGGCAATATGGTGAACAAAGACCTGGAGCGTAAGATGCAGTTGGCCCAAAAAATTTCATCTTTGGCACTTTCCATCCGTCAGAAAGAAAAAATAAAGGTGCGCCAACCACTTCAAAAAATTATGATTCCAGTATTGGACCATGAACAACGAAGCGATATTGAAGCTGTTTCCAATTTGGTGAAATCCGAGGTGAATGTGAAGGAAATACAATTGTTGGACGATGCTTCAGGAATCCTTGTAAAGCAAATAAAGCCCAACTTTAAGGTTTTAGGCCCAAAATTTGGTAAGGATATGAAAGCTATTGCTGCTGAGGTATCAAAATTGGGCCAAGAGGATATTCAGAAAATTGAACGCGAAGGAGAATTATTACTGCAGTTGGAAAATAAAACCGTTAATTTACAGTTAACCGATGTAGAGATAAGTTCACAAGATATTGAAGGTTGGTTGGTTGCAAGTTCCGGTTCCTTGACCGTAGCTTTGGATGTGACCATAGACGAGACCTTAAGAAAAGAAGGTATCGCAAGAGAACTAGTAAACCGAATTCAGAACCTTAGAAAGGAATCAGGATTTGAGGTAACAGATAAAATTGACATTAAAATATTGAAGGACGGCCTAGTTGAAAATGCTGTTTCCAGTAATGAGGATTACATCAAAACGGAAACCTTGACCGCTGAGCTAAACTTTGAAGAAAAACTTGAAGAAGGTGTTGCAATAGCCTTTGATGAGGTGAACACAAAATTGTTTATTCAAAAACATTAAGAAAATGGCAGAAGATTCAAAAGTAAGATACTCCGATAAGGACCTTGCAGAATTCAGGGCTCTAATAGAGGAAAAAATAGAGAAGGCCAAGAAACACTTGGATCTTTTAAAGAGTTCCTACATGAACGATGGTAACAATGGTACGGACGATACCTCACCAACGTTCAAGGCATTCGAAGAAGGTTCCGAGACTATGAGCAAGGAAGCGAACACCCAGTTGGCCATCCGTCAGGAGAAGTTTATACGAGACCTTAAAAACGCTTTGTTGAGAATAGAGAACAAAACTTACGGTATCTGTAGAGTAACCGGAAAGCTCATCAATAAAGAGCGTTTAAAGCTTGTGCCCCATGCTACATTGAGCATCGAGGCGAAGAACATGCAGAAATAATCAAAACGCCTTCGGGCGTTTTTAGTTATGAGGGCGTTATTGTTTTTTGTGGTCTTTTTTGCGCTCGTGAATCTTCACGCGCAAAAATTAGTAAGAAAGGCTTTTATTGATCCACGAACAGAAACCATTCAAATTGATGCCCATTATTGCTACAGAATCGATTTGAAGACCGCATCTTCCAATGAAGTTGAGGTATCTGCAAGTATGGAAGGGGAATATGCCAACGATTTACTTATTTCTATTGAGCAAAGCGGCACTACCGCTATGATAAGTGCAGACTTCCAACCGCTTTTTATTAATCCCAACGATAAACTCAGCGCACACAAAGTTGTTTCCATAGCTTTGGAAATAAGAGTGCCCGAGTACAAAAATGTGGATGTGTTTGGGACCAATACCAACCTATATGCCAAGGGAAAATATGAGAATTTATATATTACCTTGTCCGATGGTCAATGTACTTTGGAAAATGTTTCGGAATCTGTTGAGGTAATCACCCAAAAAGGAGATATTATGGTAATGGCACCAAGTGGCAATATTATTGCAGAGAGCACATACGGGAATGTGGAAAAAGGAATAATACCCTTCGGTTACAATCAATTTATTCTGAAGACGATAGAAGGTGATATCTTCCTTACCAAAACAAAATAATATCCATATTTTTGCAATCCCTTTAATAAAAGCATGAGTTTAAAAAAGTCCCTTATTATTGTCATCTTGATTCTGCTTGTAGATCAAATAAGCAAAATTTATATCAAAACCAGTTTTATACTTGGTGAATCACATGATGTTTTCAGTTGGTTCAAAATTCTCTTTATTGAGAACGAAGGTGCCGCATGGGGAACAAAATTGAGCGATTTATTGCCTATTTCGGAACCAACGGGAAAATTGGTTTTGACCATATTCCGGATTTTTGCCGTTTTTGGAATTGGGTATTGGCTTTGGGATATTATTAAAAAACAATCACCTAGAACGCTGATATTGGCTGTTTCTTTAATATTCGCAGGGGCTGTGGGGAATATTATAGACTCAGTTTTCTATGGAATTATTTTTGACCACAGTAGCGGACAAGTTGCAACACTATTTACTGATGAAGCATACGGCAGTCTATTTCATGGCAAGGTGGTGGATATGCTTTATTTTCCTTTGGTGGATACTACATGGCCAGATTGGGTACCCTCATTGGGAGGTCAACGTTTTCGATTTTTTGAACCAGTATTCAATATCGCTGATACCGCTATTAGTACGGGGGTTGGTATTTTAATTGTGTTCAATAAGAAAGCATTTCCAAAACAGGATGCCGAAAAGAAAGTAACGGTGGCTGATCAGAATTCATAAACCTTTTCCGGGGTAATACAGTAATCCAATTTTACGTCATTTTCATTTACGTCGGTTATTTGCTCATTTTCCGCACCAAAGAACGATAAGCCGATTTTTACAGTTTCCTTCCTACATTTGTTCAAAAAAGTATCGTAATACCCTTTACCATACCCCACTCGATTACCCAAAGTATCAAAAGCCAATAGGGGCACAAAAACTACATCAATTTTAGATTCAGGGATTTCAATGCCATCTATAGGTTCTGGGACTCCCCAAACACTTTTTTTAAGAGGAGTGCTGTCCGTAAGTAAATAATTTTCCATGGAATTTTTGCCGGATACTTTAGGAACAACTATGTTTTTGTCTTTACCTTGAAGGAGAGTTATCAATGGAAGTGTGTCCACTTCGTTTTTTTCTTCGATACTCAAAAATATATGGTAATAAAAAAAATCCCAGATTGGGATTTGGAGTAAACCGTTTGCTAAAACTAAACCTAAATCCGAGGCCTGTGATGGAGTGATATCCGCTCTCAGATTTTTGTATTTTTCTCTTAGTTCAGGTTTCAACATTTAAATGTTGAAGATTTAAGGGTTGTTGGGGGTACTTTATATTTATTCTCCTTTGGTGGCAACAGAAAAAAAGATTTTGAAGAAAAGCATCAAGATCAAGTACATTCCCAAAACGATGATATAGTTTTCCATAGGATTTATTTTATACGGTTAAATGTAAATAAAACAATTGAAAAAATTACTATGAACTGCATGTTTTATCGATGAAATACACAATTTTTAATAACTGTTTAACAATTTAGACTGAATCTTGACCATGAAAACATGGATTTTCCATAGTTTTTTTATGGAAAAACCCCAGTTTGACAATGTGGCGTTATAAATCTGCAAATTTTTGATTTTGCTCGTTTTTTAAAGTTTTGCGGATAGGAATAATCAAATATCAATGCAAAACGGGAATTGATCAAGTTTAACAAGAAACCCGATAATTAAAATATAAATTTGTTGTAATGTCTAAACAGTTCATTTTTTAGAACTTCTATGTCCAAACCAGTATCTTTAAAAGTACAGTTAAGTTCCCTCCCGAACAATCCTGGGGTTTATCAATTTTATGACGCCGATGGTAAGATTCTTTACGTTGGAAAAGCTAAAAACTTAAAAAAGAGGGTTTCCTCTTATTTCAACAAGAAACAAGAGTACGGTAAAACCAGGGTCCTGGTCAAGAAGATTCACTCCATTAAACATATTGTGGTTGCTACCGAATCCGATGCACTTTTGTTGGAGAACAATTTGATCAAAAAATTGTTGCCAAGGTACAATGTGCTGCTAAAGGACGATAAGACATATCCTTGGATTTGTATCAAAAATGAGCGTTTCCCCCGGGTGTTCTCCACACGAAAACTCATTAAGGACGGTTCCGAGTATTTTGGCCCTTACACAAGTATGAAAACTGTGAGGACCCTTTTGGATTTGATTAAAAGTCTGTATCCACTACGTACATGTAATTATGACCTTTCCAAGGAAAAAATAGAAGCCGGAAAGTATAAAGTGTGCCTCGATTATCATTTGGGTAATTGTTTAGGGCCTTGCGAGGGGTTTCAAACCGAGAAGGAATACCATGACCAGATTGAAGATATTAGGCAAATCATAAAAGGTAACCTAAAAAGTTCCATACAGACCTTTAAGCAGCAAATGAAAGATTTTGCTGAAAAAATGGAGTTTGAAAAAGCGCAGCGCGTCAAAGATAAAATTGATGTTCTTGAGAATTATCAGGTAAAATCTACGGTGGTAAATCCAAAAATCAACAATGTAGATGTATTTACCATAATTTCTGATGAGACACATGCCTATGTCAACTTTTTACAGATTTCCCACGGGGCCATAATTCGGTCGCACACCTTAGAAATAAAGAAAAAGCTGGACGAAACCGACGAAGAATTATTACAATTGGGCGTAACAGAGTTAAGACAACGATTTAATTCAAAATCCAATGAGGTGTATTTGCCTTTCCCTGTGATGGTGGATGATGATTTAAAGGTAACCCTCCCCAAGTTGGGGGATAAGCGTAGAATCTTGGACCTCTCGGAACGCAATGCCAGATTTTACAGGCAAGATAGATTGAAGCAAATCAAAATAACAGACCCAGACCGACATATCAAGAGGATAATGGGGCAAATGAAATCGGATCTGCGCCTTTCGGAAGAACCACGTCATATCGAATGTTTCGATAATTCCAATATCCAAGGAAGCAATCCTGTAGCCGCATGTGTTGTTTTTAAGGATGGCAAACCTTCTAAAAAAGAGTATCGTCATTTCAATATAAAAACAGTAGAGGGCCCGGATGATTTTGCCAGTATGGAAGAAGTGGTCTTTAGAAGATATAAAAGGTTGCTCAACGAAGAAGAACCTTTACCGCAACTTATTGTTATTGATGGTGGAAAGGGCCAATTGTCCTCTGCATTAAAAAGTCTGGAAGTTTTGGGACTTCGGGGAAAAATCGCCATTATTGGTATAGCCAAGCGTTTAGAGGAAATCTATTTTCCGGAAGACCCTGTGCCGCTTTATTTGGATAAAAGATCGGAATCTCTAAAAATAATCCAACAGCTCAGGAACGAAGCACACCGGTTTGGCATAACCCATCATAGAAACAAAAGGAGTAAGGGTGCCATTAGTTCAGAATTGGCTAATATTGAAGGAATTGGCGAAAAAACGGCCCAACAGTTGTTAAAAAGCTTTAAATCCGTAAAACGAATTAAGGAAGCATCCCTGGAAAATTTGACGGCATCCGTTGGAGCGTCCAAGGCAAAAAAAATTTATAATACCTTTCATAAGTAAGCAATGAGAAAACAAGCTACCATCTTTACAATTCTGTTTGCCTTGCTTGGTGTTGTGGGCATGGCCCAAAACACTTCAGAAAACAAACCACCCAAAGTGGGCATTGTTTTAAGTGGAGGTGGGGCTAAAGGTTTGGCTCACATTGGCGCACTAAAGGTTATTGAGGAAGCGGGTGTTAAAGTTGATTACATCGGTGGAACAAGTATGGGAGCTATAATAGGTGCGCTGTATGCATCAGGTTATTCCGCCCAGCAATTGGACTCCATTTTTAGGAACACCAATTTAGCCAATTTGATTCAGGACAATGTTCCACGAAGCGCGAAAACATTTTACGAGAAAGAAGATTCAGAGCGGTATGCACTTTCGCTACCCTTTGAAAATTTTAAAATATCTTTTCCTCAGGCAATTTCTGGAGGGCAAAACATCTATAATCTTTTGGTACAGTTACTTTTTCATGTGAAAGATGTACAGGACTTTAGAAAATTGCCCATACCATTTTTGTGTGTAGCCACCAATGTGGAAACTGGGGAAGAAATCCTATTGGACAAAGGGTACCTTCCTGAGGCTATTGTGGCCAGTGGAACGTTCCCATCTTTATTTGAGCCTGCAGAAATAGATGGCCAAATTTTAATTGATGGTGGCGTCGTGAACAACTATCCTATCAATCACGTAAAGGCCATGGGTGCGGATATCATTATTGGGGTCGATGTACAACATGATCTGGCAACCAGAGAATCGCTCTCTTCCGCTACAGAAATTCTTCTTCAGATCAATAATTATCGCACGGTGAACGATATGAAGGAAAAGTCCAAGAAAACAGATATTTATATCCGGCCGGATATTGATGAGTTTTCCGTTATCGACTTTGAAAAAGGCAACCAAATTGTTAAGAGTGGTGAAGTATCTGCCAGGGACAAAATCGATAAGTTAAAACAAATAGCCCTGGCTCAAAATAGAGAAACAAAACAAAGTAAGAGCATCCATATGGTAGATAGTTTAACCGTTAATAGGATGATCATTGAAGGAAACGATAGATATACAAGAGGTTATATAAAAGGTAAATTAAGGTTCAACTTAGCGGAAAAGATTTCTTTCGAGGATTTAAGGCAAGGCATAAACAATCTTTCTGCCACAGGAAATTTTAAGGCGATAAGGTATGATCTTGTATCTAACGGATTGGGAACGGATTTGATTCTGAAGCTCAAAGAAAACCCGACCAAGATGTTCATTAAAATGTCTGCCCACTACGATGATTTGTATAAAAGTGCCGCCCTCATAAACTTGACCAAGAAGAATTTTTTAATGAAAGATGATGTAGCATCTTTTGATTTTATATTGGGAGACCATATTAGGTACAACATGCAGTATTACTTGGACAAAGGCTATTATTGGAGTTTTGGGGTCAATTCCAAATTGACAAATTTTGATGCAGAAACCGATTTTTCATTGATAAGGGGCAATTTTAATGTGCCTAACGACCCTAATATTCAAACAATCAACGTAGATGTAACCGATCTTACCAATCAAGTTTATCTACAAACCGTTCTTCAGGAAGAGTTTGCCTTCACGGTTGGGGCGGAGCATAAATTCTTGAACTATAGCACAAGAACACTGAGTCAAATAGATGTAGATCCTGAAGTAGAAGCCTCTGCCTCAAATCAAAGAACAACTTTTGACAACTCCAATTACTTCAGTGCTTTTTCTCAAATCAAATTGGATACCTATGACGAAAAATATTTCCCTACCAAGGGACTACTGTTCGACGGGGACATTCATTTTTATGCTTTTTCATCGGATTATAACGAAAACTTCTCCCAGTTTGCTGTAGCAAAGGCCAAACTGGGCGGTGTATTTTCTTTATTTCACAATTTAAGTCTAAACCTAGAAGCCGAAGGAGGTGTAAAGTTGGGAACATCACCGGTAGCTTCTTTTGATTTTATTCTGGGAGGTTTTGGAAATAACTTCGTAAATAATTTCGTGCCATTTTTTGGATATGATTTTCTTAGTATTCCCGGTAATAGTTATGTAAAAGGTTCCGCGCGATTGGATTACCGCTTTGCTCCAAAACATCACGCACTTTTTTCGGTCAACTATGCCAATGTTGCCGATGACCTTTTTCGTACAGGGGATTGGTTTGAGGAGCCAAGTTTTTCAGGTTACGGAATAGGCTATGGTTTTGAATCGTTCTTGGGACCTATTCAATTATACTATTCTTGGTCGCCCGAGATAAATGATGGTAATTTTTTTGTTAGTCTTGGGTACTGGTTTTGATGATATCCTCATATCAAAACACCCAATTATCTTAATAATATGTCAAAAAAAATGATGAAACCGATCAATTTACTAGGGGTTTAGTTAAAGTCCGTTAAAAACGCTTTTTCCTACAAAACCTTGACTTATCTTTGACCCACATAAGGGGTGGTTCCCTTATAACTTTAAGTATTGGTTTTTCATAATTTAAAGTTTGGTTGGTTATTTAGGAAAAGCCCAGTCTCAAGACTGGGCTTTTTTTTGTTTATACTATTTTGGAATAAGTTTTGTTTAAGTATATGTGAACAGCGTAACCCCTAAGGTGATTTTACTAATTTTATACCAATAAAATTGCAAATGAAAAAGATAATAATATCCATGTTATTGCTTCTTTTGGCAATGCCGGTTATGGGTCAAAGTTCACGCCCGGCCTTTAAACCAGGGGAATGGCTAAAATTCAGAATCCATTATGGGTTTCTAAATGCAAGCTATGCTACATTGCATTTAACTTCTGAAACATTGAATAATGTTCCGGTTTATCATGTTGTAGGAGAAGGAAAAACCACGGGTTTTGCCAGTATTTTTTTTAAGGTTGATGATACTTACGAAAGTTATTTTGGCCGAGAACATGGTAAACCTTACAAGTTTGTCCGGAAAATAAATGAGGGTGGATATACCAAAGACTTGGAAATTGAATTTAATTATGAAAGGGACAAAGCCGTTCTAATTGATAATAAGAATGGAACAAAACAAGACTTCACAATTCATGATCAAATACAAGACCTTATTTCCGCCTCCTATTTTTTAAGGAGCAACTACAACCATGAAGAGTTTGAAGTCGGGGATTCTATCGATTTGGACATGCTTTTTGATGATGATGGGGTTTTTAGGTTCCAGTTGAAATATTTGGGAAAAGAAATCCTCCGGACAAAGTATGGAAAAGTGGAATGTCTTAAATTTAGGCCGTTGGTTCAGTCCGGTCGTGTTTTTAAAGAAAAAGAGAGTCTAACGCTTTGGGTTTCGAACGATTGGAACAAAATCCCCATCCGAATCAAAGCAGATTTGGCCGTGGGATCTTTAAAAGCAGATTTAGATGGCTATAATGGACTAAAGAACCAGTTTAAAATAATAATGAATTAGTAGATTAGCATTAATGGATAAGGATGCAAAAATCGTTTCCCAAATCAATAAGTTAGAGGAAAAGTACAAAAACTCTGGACAAGATTTAAGTTCTTATTTGGATGGACTTCTTTATCAAAGGTATCTTACATATTGGGATTATATACACTTGGATACCCTACTCAGCCTTCAAGTACCACGGACGCATTTTCCCGATGAGGAAATCTTCATTATGTACCATCAAATCACGGAGCTGCACTTTAAACTCATCCTTCACGAACAAAAACAGATTGTAGAGGACAAATCCCAAGACGTTCAATTTTTTATAGAAAAGGTAAGGCGGGTCAATAGTTATTTCCAGGCGCTCATATCTTCTTTTAGCATTATGATAAAAGGAATGGAGCGGGAACAATTCCTTAGGTACCGCATGGCATTGCTCCCCGCAAGCGGATTCCAATCCGTACAATATAGGATGATAGAATTTTACGCTACCCCTTTGGAAAATATGGTACACTCCTCCGAAAGAGATTCATTTTCTTCGGAAAACAGTATAGAAGAGCTGTTTGAACATGTTTATTGGAAAAAAGGGGCGACCGATATGGCGACTGGTGAAAAGACACTCACTCTTAAACAGTTTGAAGTAAGGTACACGCCAAGGCTTTTACGAATAGCAAACCAAGTGAAGAACAGCACTATATATCATAAATATCTTCAATTGCCCGATGCATCTAAAAACAATGAAGAATTGATTTTAGCGTTAAAAGAGTTAGATTTGAATGCCAATGTAAATTGGCCGTTGATGCATATGGGCTCAGCACACAGATATTTGGCAAAGGAAGGCAAGGATGTTGAGGCAACTGGAGGTACCAATTGGAAGAAGTATTTACCACCAAGTTTCCAGAAAATAATTTTTTTCCCAACTTTGCATACCAAAGAAGAGTTGGATACATGGGGTAAACAATGGGTGGACCATGTTTTTAATCCAGACAAAAAATAAAACAAGGAATAGAAGAACGATGCGGAAAATTATTGGGGCAATTTTGACGCTGGCAGTGCTGGTGTCTTGCAAGCAAGCAAAGGAACCGGTCAATGAAATAGCGAAGGCGGAAACAATTGAAAAACTTCCGGTGCTGCAGTATGGATTTAATCTAGATGAATTTCATGTAGTCCGCGATACGGTTCGACGAGGCGATAGTTTCGGAGAGCTAATGCTCAAAAACAAAGTGGATTACCCCAAAATCGCCACTATTTCAGAAAACTTTAGGGATACTTTTGATGTTCGAAAAATTCAGGTAGGAAAGCCCTATGTGATATTAAAATCCAAAGACACTTCCGAAGTAGCTGAGGTTTTTATTTATCAGAACGACAAAATTAATTACACCGTTGTAGATCTTCGCGATTCTACAAAAGCCTACAAGAGCAGGAAAAAAATAAAATTAGTGGAGCGTGAGATAGGTGGAGTTATCGATCATAGTTTATCCATGTCTATCGATACTTTGGGAGTAGATTATAATCTTACTTTTGCACTTTCAGATATTTATGCATGGACCATCGATTTTGGGCGATTGGATAAAGGAGATAAATTCAAGGTGGTTTTTGAGGAGCGTTATATCAATGATAGCATTTATGCAGGTATTGGTGCTGTGAAAGCAGCTTATTTTGAGCATAAAGGAAAAACCATTTATGCCTTTCCATATATTTCCGATGCTACCCACAACATATTGGAGTATTTTGATCAAGAGGCTAATAATTTACGAAGTACTTTTTTACGGGCACCGGTTAAATTCCAGTATCGATTGTCTTCTCGTTATAACCTAAGAAGAAGGATTGCCTACTACGGTAATAAGGTAAGGCCCCATAAAGGAACTGATTTTGCCGCTGCCATTGGAACGCCTATTGTGGCCACGGCAGATGGAACCGTAACGGAGTCAACTCGTAGAGGAGGCAATGGCAAATACGTAAAAATTAAACACAACGGCACTTATAGTACTCAATATCTACACATGAAAGCCCAAAATGTTAGGCGTGGAGATTTTGTACGCCAAGGTGATGTAATTGGTTGGATCGGTATGACTGGAAATACGGGAGGGCCGCACGTGTGTTACCGTTTTTGGAAAAATGGAAGACAAGTGGATCCATTTAAAGAAGAACTTCCAGCGGCCGAACCTATTGCAGATTCATTGCGCGCCGATTATTTGGCACATATTTCACCGCTAAAAGAACAATTGGACTGTATTGAATTTATAGATTTAACTCCAACAGAACCCGAAGAAACCTTAATATCATACACCCAGTAATGGCGCTACCCACAATCAACCCCACTACAACTAATGCTTGGAAAAAACTTCAGCAACATTACCAAGAAACCAAAGATGTACATTTAAGGGAATTGTTTTCTAAAGAAGAAGATCGTGGAAAAAAGTTATCTATACTTTGGAACGATTTTTTGGTGGACTATTCAAAGAATAGGATTACGGACAAAACCTTGAAATTACTTTTGGAACTGGCTGATGAGGTAGGATTGAAAGATGCCATAAAAAGTTACTTTGACGGGGAGCTCATCAACCAAACCGAAGGCAGAGCCGTATTGCATACCGCATTGCGTGCCAAAAAAGGAGACAAGGTTTTTGTGGACCGCGTCAATATTGTTGATGAGGTTTTTGAAGTAAAGGAAAAAATAAAATCCTTTTCGGAGGCCGTTATTTCTGGAGAACGAAAAGGACATACGGGCAAAACCTTTACCGACATAGTTAATATTGGAATCGGCGGTTCGGATTTAGGGCCTGTAATGGTGACCGAAGCACTCAAATTTTATCAAAATGATTTAAAAACACATTTTGTAAGCAATGTGGACGGTGACTTGGTTCACGAGGTAATGAAGGAGCTTGACCCAGAGACCACATTATTCGTGATTGTTTCAAAATCGTTTACTACTCAAGAAACTTTGAGCAATGCATTGACCATTAAAAAATGGTTCTTGCAAAGTGCATCCGAAAAAGATGTGGCCGACCATTTTGTTGCGGTGTCCTCTAACCTTGAAAAAATCAAGGAGTTCGGTATTGCCGACGATAATGTTTTCCCGATGTGGGATTGGGTTGGAGGTAGGTTCTCCCTTTGGAGTGCTGTTGGATTGTCCATTGCACTTTCTGTTGGGTACGAAAACTTTGAATCTCTTTTAACCGGAGCCAATGAAATGGATATCCACTTCAAGGAAACCCATTTTGAGGAAAATATCCCAGTGATGTTGGCGCTTATCAGTGTTTGGTACAATAATTTTTATGGAGCGGAGACCGAAGCCATCATCCCTTATACACAATACTTGCACCGTTTTCCCGCATACTTGCAGCAAGGGATCATGGAGAGCAATGGAAAAAGCATGGATAGGTCCGGCAATAGAGTAGGTTATGAAACCGGAACCATAATTTGGGGAGAGCCCGGTACCAATTCACAGCACGCCTTTTTTCAGTTGATACACCAAGGAACCAAGTTGATTCCTACGGATTTTATTGGATACAAGAAATCACTGCACGGAGATGTGGATCATCACAATAAGTTGATGGCAAACTACTTTGCCCAGACCGAAGCTTTGATGAACGGTAAAACTGCGGATGAGGTAAAGCATGAGCTCGAATCCCAAGGATTGTCTGGTGAAGAACTACAAAAATTACTTCCTTTTAAAGTATTTGAAGGCAATAAACCCACTAACTCTATTTTAATAGAAAAGCTTACTCCAAAAAGTCTTGGTGCGCTCATTGCACTTTACGAGCATAAGATATTTGTACAGGGCGTGATTTGGAATATCTTCAGCTACGATCAGTGGGGAGTTGAGTTAGGAAAACAATTGGCCAAAAATATTTTGGCTGACATCGAGAATTCAACAATCAGCAAACACGACAGCTCCACATTAAACCTTTTGCATTTTTTTAAGTAGTAAATTGTCATCTTTTCAAATCCAATTAAAAACGCTAAACAATTGTCTGTCAGATAACTTGTTTTGTTAATTTAGTGTTAACTATATTTGCATGATTTTAACTTTGGCTTAATCGCAGAGTGTCAAAAATAAATCACTTTTGCAGGGCTAATTAAACACTTAAACACTGATTAAATGAAAAGAATCTACTTGGCTATTGCGGCTATTTTTGTTTCCGCGATGGCATTTTCACAAGGAACTCTTACTGGTACTGTAGTTGATGGCGAGCTTGGCAGCCCGCTTCCAGGAGCCAGCGTAGTGGTAAAAGGTACCTCAAATGGTACATCCACGGATTTTGATGGAAACTTTACTTTGGAAGTAAGCCAAAGTTCTGGTACCCTGGTAATTTCTTACATCGGATTCATTAGAAAACAAGTTGAATTTAATTCAACTGGAGACCTAGGCTCAATTCAATTGATGCCGGACGCCCAAGAATTGGGAGAAGTTGTAGTAATAGGTTCAGGTATTATTGACCTTGAGGAGGATAGAAGTACTCCAATTGCCGTTACTACCATTAAAAGAGACGAAATACAAGCTGTTTCTGCTGGTAACGTAGAATTTCCAGAAGTAATGAAAAATGTACCTTCGGTATATGTATCCAACCAAACAGGTTTTGGTGATTCTCAGATGTTCTTGAGAGGTTTTGACCAGACCAACACAGCCTTCCTATTGAACGGACAGCCTATCAACGGTATGGAAGATGGAAGAATGTACTGGTCCAACTGGGCAGGTATGGCAGATATCGCCAATGCCGTTCAGGTACAAAGAGGTCTTGGTTCTTCCAAATTGGCCATTTCTTCTGTGGGTGGTACGGTGAACATCGTATCTAAAGCTACTGAAAAAAGAGAAGGTGGTTTCGGTCGTGTCATGGTTGGTAATGACAGTTTCGTTAAAACTACCGCTTCTTACGATTCAGGAATCAATGAGAATGGCTGGGGATTCTCAGTTATGTTGGATCACTGGCAAGGTCAGAGAAAATTTGCTGAAGGAACTAAAGGACAAGGTCAGAACTATTTCTTTTCCGTAGGTAAACTTATTGGGGACCATAACTTTAACTTTTTGATTTTTGGTGCACCACAATGGCACATGCAACGTTGGTCACAACCTTTGGAGGTTGTTGAAGCCAAAAGAAAATATAACCAACACTGGGGATTTGACGAAGGTGAGCTGGAGTCAGAAAGAACAAACTTCTACCATAAACCGGTGATGAACTTGAACTGGGACTGGGATATTTCTGATAAATCAGACCTTTCTACTGTACTTTACGCTTCTTGGGGTCGTGGTGGTGGAACCGGACCAAGAGGAAACGGAAGAGTAAGATTGCCCGATTATCCTGTAGCTGGAGGTATTGATGGTCAAATTGATTATGCTGGAATTAGAGCGAACAATGCACTTGTTGGAGTAGGTGGAGATTACGGAGCGCCTAATGGTGCTGGGTATATCCGTCGTGCTTCCATGAACAACCACCAGTGGTATGGTATGGTTTCCAACTTTAGCCATGATCTTAACGATAACTTGAGCTTTAATGTTGGTGCTGACTTTAGATTCTATACAGGTGATCACTTTAGACAAGTAGCCGATTTTTACGGATTGTCCGGATGGTCTAACGATAGACCGGATGATAGAATCGTAACTGAGTCATTCAGTATCAATCCATGGAGCACATTGACCAAATTTGCTGATGAGGATGAGAGAATCAACTACGATTACTCTGAGGACATCAACTATCAAGGAATGTTTGGTCAAATTGAGTACGCTGAGGATGCATTCTCTGTATTTTTCCAAGGTGCAATATCCAATCAGTCTTATCAAAGAGAAGATAGGTTTGCTACTGATATTAACGGTAACCAAACTACTGAAACATCCGATAAGGCCAATAAGTTTGGATATAACTTAAAAAGTGGTGGAGCTTATAACTTTGACGAAAAGAATATAGTTTATGCCAATGCTGGTTACTATTCACGTCAACCCTTCTTGGACAACGTCTTCTCTGGAACTGCAGAGCTTGCCGATCCAGAAGTTGAGAACGAAGAAATCACTGGTTTGGAAATTGGATATAAATTCAACACTTACGATTTCCAGTTTACTGTGGATTTATACAGAACAGAATGGGCAAACAGATTTATTGCCAATGGTAATACTATTATAGATATTGCTACTGATGCAGAAGTTGATGTAAACCGCGAGCAAACAGATGTTACTCAATTGCACCAAGGTATCGAGCTTACTGCTCGCTGGAGAGCTGCTCAAGGATTGGTTATTGGTGCATATACATCTTATGGAGACTGGGTATTCTCAGGAAGCACTCCTTATAGAACAAGGGACTTTAGAGATAACACATACTTTACCAACGCTGAAATCGGTGATTACACGGACCAAAATGGAGATCCACTTCCAGCAAATTTCTTTGATGGAAATGTAAATCTAGATGGAGTTGAGATCAGCAACGCCCCTCAGTTCACCATGGGTCTTAATGCAGATTACGATTTCGCAAACGGATTCGAGATAGGTTTGGACATGAACCACTTTAGGAACTTGTACGAGTTTGTTGATGTTGCCGATGTGGTTGCAGAAGGAAACTCTTACGAAACTTCAAAGTTGGACGCATATACGTTGCTAGACATGACAGCAGCCTACACATTTGATTTTGGTACAAACAAAATGGAAGTAAGAACAAACGTTTACAACTTGTTCAACAATGCTTATTTGAACCAAACTGATGCGTTCGGTGTATTCTACGGTAACGGACGTACTTGGAACGCTAGTGTGACCTACAGATTCTAATAAGACTTAGAATATATTTTATTAAAAGCCCTTCGCTTTGGCGAGGGGCTTTTTTTATGTTTAAAATTCCGTATTTTTAAACCTTAAACTATACCTAATGGAAATCATCAAGAACCTACACTCTTATTTGGCCTATGTGGTTTTGGCCGTTTTAGTAATCGCAGTTGTCAACGCAATAGCGGGCTGGTTGGGCAAAAAAGACTTTACCATGCAAAAGGACCTTCGTATAAGTCTATTTGCACTTATTTTAAGCCACATTCAGCTATTGGTGGGTCTATTACTGTTCTTTACATCAGCGAACGGACTTAAGGCGATTCAAACCTTGGGAATGGGAGGATTAAATGCTCCTGCACGTTTGTTGGCGGTAGAGCATCCGTTTATCAATATAATAGCTTTGGTGTTGATAACCATAGGTTGGTCCCGTCACAAAAAATTGATGGAAAGCGAGAAAAAATTCAGGACCATCTCCATTTTTTATGGACTAGGTCTATTATTGATTTTGAGCCGCATCCCTTGGGGGCAGTGGTTTGCTTAATTTAAAAAGACGTCATTCCCGCGAAGGCGGGAATATCCCACTCACTCCACCTCCTTCAGCAAAAACAAATACGCAGGAAAGTGGTCGCTGTAACCAGCCGTATAACTGCCGCCAGAGTAGGTGCGTATCGGATATCCTTTAAACCTTCCATTATCTGTTCGGATAAAGGAGGGAGCAAAAATACCTGCTTTCCAGAATGAAAGTGTTGTTCGGTCACCCGTAACTAAATTGGCAGTCATGAATATTTGGTCAAACAAGTTCCATTTGTCACGATAAGCTAGTGAACCCACACCTTTTTTAAACATTCCTTCCATCGGGTTATAAAGACTTAAACTATCCAACTGACGTTTTTTACCCTTGGTTTTCAGTATTTTTTTCAAACTATCGTCAATAGGGTCGTCATTTAAATCGCCCATAGCAATGATTTTTGCATCCAAATCCAGTTCTTGAATGGAATCTATAATGCGTTTGTTCAACAAAGCAGCCCGCACACGTAAAGGCGAACTTTTTGTGGCCCCACCCCTTCGGGACGGCCAATGGTTCACAATAAAATAAATGTCTTCGCGGTCCATAGTGCCACCCACTACCAATTGGTCACGGGTGTATTTCCTTTCGCTCATTTCATCAAATAACAAAAGGCGATGACTTTTAAAGGACGATGGAATAAACGATGCCTTTTTATAAAGCAGCGCAACATCAATGCCCCGCGCATCGGGAGAATCAAAATGGATGATGCCATAATTTTTCTCCCTTAAATTGGGGTGTTGCACTAAATCTTCAAGTACATCCAGGTTTTCAACTTCGCAAAGTCCTACAATGTCGGGCGAGGTTTTGGAAGTATCTTCTCCAATTTCGGAAATAACTTTAGATAGATTTTCAACCTTTTGTAGGTAGCGCTCCTTTGTCCAATGATATCGTCCTTCGGGAGTACGGTCATCATCAAAAGTCAGTGTGTCGTTTACCGTATCGAATAGGTTTTCACAGTTGTAAAAAGCTATTGTTCTTAAGGTGTATGTCTTGGACTTTTGTCCATAAAGTGAGGTCGATATTAATACAAGTAGGCATATTAATAATCGCATTTTATTTTGATTTTGTAGCTAAAATAAGTACAATTGTTCGCTTTTTCGCAGTTTGTACAGCAATTACAACCCCTTTTTTCTTAATTAACCTACAATTAGCTATGAGGCTAGCCATAGTATTGGCCGTGCTTTGTTGTTGTAAATCGCTGTATGCACAACACAGTACTCCCGTTACAGGGAAATTGATGGAAAAGAGTTCGGGTGTACCGATTTCGAATGCCGCAATTACTCTTGAAAGCACTTCTCAAGAATTCACAACATCTATCAATGGGGAGTTTGAAATCAATCTATCCCAAACGGGTGAGCAAATGCTCCAAATTTCTGCTTTGGATTTTGTCCCGAAGCGATTCTCCGTCTATTTGGATGGAAATCCGATTGATTTAGGGATAATTTATTTGGAAAGGGATATTGCCCACGAACAAACGGATAATTTGATTTCACTTACAGATGGGGACCTTTCAGATGATTTTGAATCGGTATCCAGTTCCATGGGATTGTTGCAATCCACACGCGATATTTTCTTGAACCGCGCCGCATTTGATTTTGGGCAGGCCTTTTTTAAGGTTCGGGGTTACGATTCACGAAATGGTAAAGTATTGATAAACGGTGTGCCCATGAACAAATTTTTTGATGGGAGGCCGCAATGGAACAATTGGGGAGGCCTCAATGATGTGGTCCGAAATCAAGAATTTACCAATAGTCTAACATTCAATCCATATACGTTTGGTGGAATTTTGGGCAACACCAATATCAATACCCGACCTTCTGGTTTTCGTCCAGGTTTACGGTTATCCTCATCATTTTCTAATAGAACCTATCGCGGTAGGTTAATGGCGACTTATAATTCAGGAGAAAAACCAAACGGACTTGCGTACTCCATGTCAGCTTCGCGACGGTGGGCCAAGCAAGGTTATGTTGAGGGAACATTGTATGATGCCTATTCGTTTTTTGGCGCGCTGGAGTACCAATTCAATCATCAAAACAGTATCACGTTCACATCAATTTTGGCTCGTAACCGACGGGGACGCTCCTCAGCTTTAACGGAAGAAGTTTTTGATTTGATGGGAGGTCAATACAATCCGTATTGGGGCGAGCAAGATGGTAAAATACGTAACTCACGGGAACGTGAGATTTTTGAGCCTTTATTTCTCCTCAACTACACATTGGATAAGAAAGAAATCAATTGGAATGTTGGTCTGGCCTATCAAACAGGACTTAATAAAAGGAGCCGACTTGGCTATTATAATGCGCCGAATCCAGACCCTACCTATTACAGATATTTACCAAGTTATCATATCAACAGTTCCATCGGGGCAGACTTTATCAACGCAAATTTGGCGGAAGAAGCATTTTTGGAAAGTCCACAACTAAATTGGGAACAACTTTATACCGCTAATGCAAACAATGGAGAAAAAGCAGCCTACTTGATTTATGATGATGTTGCCCAGAACACGACCATTTCCGGCGCTACAAGCCTTAATTACACCTGGAGTGATTTTATAAAACTAGGTTTTGGTGGCAATTTTAGAACCACGACCTCCGAAAACTACGCGGAGATTCAAGATTTGTTGGGAGCCATTTACCACGAGGATATGGACACCTTCTCCAGCACCTTGAACGATCTTAATGGAGAACTACAGAAAAGTGAAGGCGAAAAATTTAACTACCATTACAATTTGGAGGCATCCCAAATGGAAGGTTTTGCACAGGTAAAACTCACCTCCAATAAGTGGGATGGATTTGTATCGGCTTCTTATTCCAGTTTCAATGTACAACGAGATGGGCTCTTCAAAAACGAGCGTTATTTGGAAAATTCCTTAGGAAAAGGTGAAAAGATTTCATTCTCCAACTTATCCTACAAAGGTGGATTCACCTATTTCTTGACAGGGAGACATTGGTTCACCGCCAATGCTGCGATGGTGGAACAGCCACCAATCATTCAGAACATATTTATCAACCCACGTGAGAACAATCAAGTGGTACCTGAGCTCCAAAAGGAGGTTGTGAGTAGTATTGACTTGAGCTATTTTGTTCGTTTGCCCAGCCTAACGGGACGGATCAGTGCTTTCTACACAAGGTTTCAGCATACCACCGATATCAACTTCTTTTTTGTGGATTCAGGTCTGGGCTCCGATTTTGTTCAAGAAGTGATTACAGGTTTGGACAGGCTCCATAAAGGTATTGAGTTTGGATTTGAGTACGAAGCATCATCTAGCGTAAAATTGACCGCTGCCGGAAATGTGGGGCATTATGTGTACGCCAGCGACCCATCTGTTCAAATTAATTTTGATACAGCAGGTGCCGAAGAAGAACTTATAGCTAAAGAAGGAAACATAGATTTGGGTATCGCGGATCTTAAGGATTTAAAATTGGCGCGGGGACCCCAGACTGCACTGGCTTTGGGAGTATCGTACCGAGCTCCAAAGTATTGGTGGATAAGTGGCACGACCAATTATCTCACAAATAATTATAGCAACCTTTCGACCATCACCAGAACTTCCAGTTTTTTGATAGATCCTGATACAGGTGAACCTTTTCCAGATGCTTCTAAAGAGAATGTTTCCAAATTACTAAGGCAAAGTAAACTCGATGATATCTATTTGCTGAATTTGGTCGGGGGCAAATCGTGGTTGATTGATGGAAAGTACATCAGCTTTTTTGCCAGTGTCAACAATGTTTTTGATGCGGTTTTCCGCACAGGAGGCTATGAACAGAGCCGTAACGGGAATTTTGGGCAGTTGAAACAGGACAATCTGAGCGGCTCTCCCTCTTTTGCCCCAAAATATTGGTACAGCTACGGAAGAACCTATTTCTTGAATTTGGCCATAAGCTTTTAAATCCTACTTATGAAAAAAATGATTTTTAAAATTATGGGAACCATCATTCTGATGTCTCTTTTATGTTGTGTCGATGGAAGGGAATTTGATGATATTGAAGGAAATTGTACAACGGATATGGTGGCAAACATCACTTTTGAAGAGCTGGATTCCCTAGTGCAAGATGATGTAATTCAAATTCACGAGGATTTAATTTTAGAAGGTTATGTGATTTCTTCGGATAGAGCTGGGAATATTTTTGGCGTGCTTTACATTCAAGATAAGTTGAACAATCCATCTATGGGGATTCAATTGGAAATGGATTTGAGAGAATCACATTTACAATTTCCAGTAGGCAGCAAAGTCTTGGTAAAGCTAAAAAATCTTTATCTGGGCAAAAGAGGAACCAATATTCGAATTGGAAGTGTTTTTTCTTCTTTTGGAAACCTTTCTATCGGAAGATTGCCCTCGGGAAAAGTATTTGAGCATCTTTTTATTTCTTGCGAAGGTGAAGGTATTCCTGAGCCTTTGGTGGTCAACATTCCTGAAATCGATAGCCTCCCATCAAATATATTGGTGGAATTGGAAAATGTTGAGTTCGCTGAAGAAACTTTGGGCGAAACCTTTGCCGTTCCACAAGAAGAAACTGAAAGAATACTTCGGGATTGTGGAGAAAATGAGATAGCTCTGATAAATAGTGGTTATGCTGATTTTCAAGCTGAACTTTTGCCTGAAACTAATGGAAATCTGACCGCTATTCTAACCAAGGATGGAGATATTCCGCAGTTGCTAATTCGAACGTTGGAAGATATAAATTTTACCGAAGAACGTTGTCCGGAAATCATTATAGAATTCACTTCCAACCAAATTTTTATTTCGGAATTGGCAGATCCCGACAACAATTCCAGTGCCCGTTTTGTTGAACTCTATAATTCGGCATCTGAACCGTTGGATTTAAACCTGTGGACCCTCCGCAGATATACCAACGATAATACGGAAGTAAGTTCTACGATTGATTTGTCAGGATTAATTATTGGTCCAGAAAGCACCTTGGTGATTTCCCCCAATGCGGAAGAATTTGAACTGGTCTATGGTTTTGTTCCCGACTTGGGAGTTTCCACAAATAGCCCTGCAGATTCCAATGGGGATGATAATCTGGAACTGGTCGATCCTTTCGGGAGCGTAATCGATGTTTTTGGAGTGGTTGGAGAAGATGGTTCCGGAACCAATCACGAATTTGAAGATGGCAAGGCTTTTCGTAACCTAGATGTTACGGAAGGGAATCCGGTATATACTTTTATTGAATGGACCATTTTTAATGATACAGGTGATGCGGGCACTATAAATTTACCTCAAAATGCCCCTGGGGATTTTACACCTGGTCAACGGGAGTGAGAATCAGAAGGGATACCAATGTATTGGGTATTTTCCCTTCAGGTCAAAGGAACAGCTTAAAAACGGGCAATAAAAATTATTAAGAATCAGACAATCAGAATGTTGTAATTAATTTTTAAAAATAATACGTAAATTGAACTACAACCTTAAAACTAAAATTATGAGAACACTCGTACTAACGTTGTTATTTGTCTTTGCCCTTGGTTTGCATTGTGAAGCTCAACGGATTTCAAAAAATGCACTTGGAGTGCGAATTGGGGATGATGATGGATTCAATTCTCTTGGCGCGGAAATCAGTTATCAATTGAGTATTTTAGAAAGTAATAGATTGGAATTTGATTTGGGGATTAGAGGAGAAAAAGATGTTTATGATGCTTTTAAATTGGTAGGGTTATTTCAATGGGTAATGCCATTGGACAATTCTTTTCATTGGTATGTGGGAGCAGGAGGAGGAGTCGCAAATGTTGACTATAAAGGTTTTGGCTCCGATACGTTTGTGTTGCTAGCGGGTGGTATTGGAATTGAATATAATTTTAAGATTCCCTTGCTTTTATCTTTGGATGCTAGACCTGAATTTGGTCTAGGGGATGATTCCTACGGAGATGGTTTTGATTTTGATCTGGGGCTAGGTATTCGCTATCAGTTTTAAATAGAGAAAAAAAAAGCGCCCCTTTAAAAAAGGGGCGTAATTTTTAAAAAGCCTTATAACCAAATTTCTGCCCACCAACAGAGGCGTCTGCCATAAGACCGGCCTTAGGAAGTGCAAAAACAGCTACGCCATCCTTGTATTTGGCTTCAAAGGCAATACCCGATTTCAGTGCAACTGCCGAAGTTTCTGCGGCAAATTCGAATTTTCCTTCCGTAAATCTGTCGAGATCGGTCTTTGTTTCAAAAAAGATAACCTCAATAATGGCCTGTCCACCAGCCTGTAGCCCAATGTTCAATTTTTTAAGGTTGGCCATTCCGATGGCAGTGCCATTTTCATAAACAACCCCATTACCAGAGGCACCACCAATTATAAAACCACCTTTACCAACATTGGGAAAAATAACATACCCTGCGGATTCATCAAAGAAGCGCTCTAACCCTTGGCTTGTTTCCAAAAGGGTGGTCTTCGCTTTTTGGGCATCCGCCATTATTTTCTTGTCTTTTTTACTCTGTGCAAATGTACTTGTTCCTAGTAATGCCAAAGTAATTACCAAGATGGATTTTATCGTTTTCATATTATTTATTTTTTGTGTTTACTCAAAGTTAGAAAACCTAGTCGCTGATTTTAGGATAGGCTTTCCCAATAATTGTTAAGAAAGGCATATTAGTTAAGATTTCTCTATTTCGAATCAATCATCGATAGATAGGAACTATGTTTTAATAGTATTTTAATATCAAACCTCTATGATAGGAAAGGTCATTTTTGTAACTTTAGTAACCTGAAAAATCTATTTAAAAACAACTATAATATCATGAGTAAAGAAATGGCAAACGGGGCAGATGCAAGTCAATGCCCATTTTTGAGTGAGGTTGCCGGAGGAGGTACACAAAATGAAGATTGGTGGCCCAACCGACTTAAGTTGGAGCTTTTAAGCCAACATTCTGAAAAATCAAATCCGCTGGGTGAAAACTTCAACTACGCTGAAGAATTTAAGAAACTGGATTACGCAGCACTTAAAAAGGATTTATTGAACGTAATGACCGATTCGCAAGATTGGTGGCCTGCCGATTTTGGTAGTTATGCCGGTTTGTTTATTCGTATGGCATGGCACAGTGCAGGTACTTATCGTGTACAAGATGGCCGTGGAGGTGGAGGACGTGGTCAACAGCGTTTTGCACCACTGAATTCTTGGCCAGACAATGTGAGTTTGGACAAAGCTCGCCGTCTATTATGGCCCATCAAACAAAAATACGGTCAGAAAATATCTTGGGCAGACTTAATGATATTGGCCGGTAACGTTGCTTTGGAATCTACAGGTTTTAAAACCTTTGGTTTTGCAGGTGGCCGTGAAGATGTATGGGAGCCCGACCAAGATGTGTATTGGGGTAACGAAACCGAATGGTTGGCAACGAGTGATACACCAAACAGCCGATATCAACATAATAAAGAAGAACGTGAGATTGAGAATCCATTGGCAGCAGTACAAATGGGATTAATCTACGTAAACCCAGAAGGACCAGATGGTAACCCTGATCCCGTAGCTGCGGCGCATGACATTCGCGAAACATTCGAGCGTATGGCCATGAACGATGAGGAAACCGTTGCGTTGATTGCAGGAGGTCACACCATCGGAAAAACGCATGGTAATGGTGATGCTGATAAAGTAAATATGGACGCAAATCCAGAAGCGGCAGATTTGGCATCGCAAGGCTTTGGATGGGAGAATAAAAATGGTTCAGGAAAAGGGCCTGACGCCTTTACATCTGGACTGGAAGTAATTTGGACATCCACTCCTGTAAAATGGAGCAACGATTTCTTTAAATTCTTGTTCGAATATGATTGGGAACTGACCAAAAGCCCTGCCGGTGCACACCAATGGGTAGCATCAAATGCTGAGGCCATTATTCCCGATCCTTTTGGTGGACCTAACAGAAAACCAACCATGTTGACCACTGACCTATCGCTGCGTTTTGATCCTGCATACGAGAAAATTTCACGTAAATTCTATGAAGACCCAGAGGCGTTTGCCGATGCATATGCCCGCGCATGGTTTAAGTTGACGCACCGTGATATGGGACCACTTTCCCGTTACTTGGGACCAGAGGTGCCCAAAGAAGAACTGATTTGGCAAGACCCAATTCCTGAGGTAGATTATACTTTGGTGGATGCTTCAGATGTAAAGGCATTAAAAGAAAAAGTATTGGATTCTGGCCTTTCAGTTTCTGATTTGGTATATACCGCTTGGTCATCTGCAGCAACCTTCCGTGGTGGAGATAAGCGCGGTGGAGCAAACGGTGCCCGTATCAACCTGGAGCCAATGAAGAGTTGGGAAGTAAACAAAGGAACCGATAAAACCATTACCGTTCTTAAGGGTATTAAAGAGGAATTTAACAGCAATGCTGATGGAGGTAAGAAAATATCCTTGGCCGATATGATTGTTTTGGCAGGTAGTGCCGCAGTTGAAAAAGCAGCTAGCGATGCTGGTGTTCCTACTGAGGTACCATTTACTCCTGGACGTAATGATGCAGGTCAAGAGCAGACCGAAATAGAATCAGTTGACTACTTGAACACACCTTATGATGGATTTAGAAATTATGTAGTTGAAGGCGTAAAAGTGCCAGCAGAGCATTTGTTGGTGGATAAAGCGCAATTATTGACTCTTACTACCCCAGAAATGACTGCTCTAGTAGGTGGTTTGCGTGTGCTTGGTGCCAATTTTGATGGTTCCAGACATGGAGTGTTTACAGACAATATCGGAGTGTTGAGCAACGATTTCTTTGTAAACTTACTCGATATGTCTACCGAATGGAAGGCTGCCAACGAGGAAAAATCCCTTTATGAGGGAGTTGACCGTAAAACAGGTGATTTTAAATGGTCAGGTACACGAGTGGATTTGGTATTTGGTTCCAATTCAATTTTAAGGGCTTTAGCCGAAGTTTATGCCGAGGCGGGATCAGAAACAAAATTTGTAAATGATTTTGTGGCGGCTTGGACCAAGGTGATGAACCTAGATCGTTTTGATTTGGCATAACCACCATTTGATTCAAAAAATAGAAAAAGAAAATTGTTGATGAAGACTGCCATGACCCATTTCGGTTGTGGCAGTTTTTTTATAAATTCAAAATGTCTATGAAAAATAAGGAGAATTTCTTCAACCATATAAGAAGTGGCAATATGGAAGGTATTGCAGATCTTTTGGCCACAGACCCCAAGTTATTGGAGATAAATGATCAAAGAGGTTCGACCCCGTTGCTGCTTGCGGCATATTACGGACACGAAGGGTTGGTTAGATTTTTATTGGAAAAAGGAGCACAGGTCGATGCAAAGGATGGCTCTGGAAGTACTGCCTTGATGGGAGTCTGTTTTAAGGGATATTTGGGCATTGCCGAACAACTGATCAATGCCGGGGCCAATGTCAACCAGAAGAATGCCATGGGTGCAACCTGCCTTATCTACGCGGTGACCTTCAATCGGCAAGATATGGCAGAATTGCTTTTAAAAAATGGTGCAGAAGTCGCCATAAAGGATGCCAAGGGGAAAACAGCCTTAGATCACGCAAAAGACCAAGGAATGGAATCTTTGATTAAATTGCTGGAAACTTACTGAATACTAAAATGTCCCACAAACTCAACATTGCAATAGTCCAGTCCCATTTGCATTGGGAAAACCCAGAAGACAACAGGAAGATGTTTGGTGAAAAAATCAATTCCATGCCAGATAATGTGGATTTGATTGTGCTGCCAGAAATGTTCACTTCAGGATTTACCATGAAACCAGAAAGGTTGGATATGGCCGAAGGAGACCAAACGTTGAACTGGATGAAAAAAATGGCCAAGGAAAGAAACAGTGCTATTTCGGGAAGTACTGTCTACCAAGAAAACAATCATTATTTCAATCGCCTGTTCTTTGTTTATCCTGATGGGACTTTCAAAAGTTATGACAAAAAGCACTCCTTTACCTTGGCAGGAGAGGATGAAGCATATACCGCAGGTAAGGAAAAACTGGTGTTGGAGTATAAAGGATTCCAAGTTTGCCCCCTTATTTGTTATGATCTACGTTTTCCTGTTTGGGCTAGAAATGTAGAGGGGTATGATATCCTATTCTATGTAGCCAATTGGCCAAAACCAAGAATAGCGGCTTGGGACACCCTGCTTAAGGCACGCGCCATTGAAAATATGGCATACTGTATTGGCGTCAATCGTGTGGGAGAGGACGGATTGGGTTATGAATACCCTGGACATTCGGCAGTTTATGATTGTTTGGGTGAACAAATGGGCTATTCCGAAAAAGATGAAATTGTTTACGCTACTTTGAGTAAGGAACACATCGAATCCACCAGAAATAAATTAAGATTTTTGGATGATAGGGACCGTTTTAGTTTGATAGTATAAAGGTTTCTTCCTTTTCCCAGTTGGCCCGAATTTCAATAACACCCGGGTAATAGCTTACCCTCTCAGGTTGTCTTTTTTCAAGATAGTTACCTGTATCCATCTTGCCATTTCCATTTCCATCCAATACGACACGGGCTATATAGTTGCCTGGATTTAAATTATTGAATTCGAAAATTTGGGATTCAGAAGCAAAAATCTCTCGTTGCACCTCTCCTTTTTCGTTGGTCAATTGTACGATTACGGGAAAGGTTACAGCACCACCCAGAACCATTCTTAGATTACCATAATCAGCAAAACTTCCTGTGGACAAATTGAAGTCCAACGTATCATTTTGTACTCCGAAGAAATCGGTAATAGCCCCTGGTAAAAAAGAAAAGGAATATTTTTGATTGGGCTCCAATTCAAAATCAAAATCGATTTTGTTTTTCAAGGTGTCCAATTCATAGGTGTAAGTCGCAGGAATGGAATCGCTGATATTCAAAGATATATTGCTGGTATCCAAAGCAACAATGGGCGTGTTGGACAAAACACTAAATGTATCTTCAAAATTAAGTTTTCCGCTAATCGATGTAGTAAGTTTAAGAGAATCTAAGGGTAGGTTCCGCATTTTTACCGTAAAAGTATCTAAAGCCTGTGCCTTCTCATTCTGTACTATAAAATTAATGGAATCTAAATCGGTTGGAGTGAACCAGTAATTCAAGGTATCCTTGTCCCGTTCTTTTAATATAGTGGTTTTAACAGAGTCGGGAAGCGAAGTCAGGGTTTCAATATTCATATCCCTATAATCTCCTTGATACCCAAAAATAATTTTGTTTTTGGCGACCAAGCTAGGCACGGTAGCTTTATAATTTAACTGTTCCCGAAATAGGTTCAGTAAGTAAATGGAGTCCGTTGGAATTGTAATGGTATCCTCGATAAACGCAATTTTATCTTGCCCTTGGTCGAACATATTGTTCTTGTTTACATCTTTAAGGCCAAACAATGCATATTTTCCAGCTTTCAGGTTTCTCAATTCAAAAAGGGGTAAACTATCTCCAGTGTTGGTAATATACAATGGTGGTTCTTTGTATATGGTGGAATCATTATAGGTGCTGTCTAATTCGTAGAGCGTTACACTTATGAATTCATCTGCTTTTCTGCTAATTGCATCTTTTACCGCGCCCGAAAGAGTGAGTGAATCAAGATAATCTCCTGTGGAGAATACATAACTCAAAAAACTATTGGGATTTCCCTCGTTATTATCCACAATACTTTGTCCAAAATTAATGGTGTAGGTGGTATTTTCCCGAAGCGTATCTTTTATTACTACCTCAATATACTTGCTGGGTGCCCCCATAGGAGTTATTTCGGCCGGGTTCTTAAATGGAGGCGAAACTACTAACTGGTTTTGTACATCTTCCAACTTGATAAGTTCATCAAAATAGAGGCGTATTTTTTTAGCCGTAAAATTTGTAGTATAGTTTTTCGGTTCTGCCTTTATCAGTTCTGGAGGTGTAACATCTTTTGGACCACCGCTGGGAGAACCCCGTTTAGCACATTGCCATAGTGCCAATGCCATAAAAGTGAAAAAAAGAAGTCCCAACAATTTTTTTAAGTACACCATGCCTAAAAATAACGTGGAACAAAGAAACAACTAATTTAAAAACTGGAACACCGCATTAATAAATTTTAACCCTCTGGTACCATGGCCATACTCAATACCGAAACTTCCATATTTTTTTGTTGGAGAAGTGTTTGTGCACAAGATTCAATGGTAGCTCCCGTAGTGATGACATCGTCCACTAAAAGTACATGTTTAAATGTTCGCTCGTTCGAAGTATTTAGTTTGAAAACATCTTTTGAACTTTCCCATCGCCATTGTCGGCCTTTTTTGGTCTGGGTCTTTATGTTTTTTACTTTGATCAGCCAATCATCACAATATTCTGCTCCAATATTTTCTGCAATTTTATGGGCAAATTGAGCCACTTGATTGTAACCCCGTTTTTTTTGTTTTTTGGGATGTAAAGGAACAGGTATCACGGCATCAATATTTTTAAGGTGTCCATCTTCCTTTAAAAGTGCACCGCACCAGTCACCAAAAAAGCTTCCAATTTGCTCCTGATTTTTGTATTTGAGCCAGTGCAACAAATTTTTTACTAGTCCATTTTTAGAGAAAAAAACAAAAGAAGCAGCTTTTTTGATAGGAATTCTACCATAAAATATACGGTCCACCTCATTTTCTTCCAGATAGTTATGATCGGTGAGTGGCAAATCGTGTCGACAAACGGCACACAAAATGTGCTCTCCACTAAATAATTGGGCATTACATCCAAAACATACCCTTGGCAATAGGATGTTGTTAATCTCGTTTATTATCTTAGCCAACCTTTTTGGTGTCAAATCTTTTACATTTTTAGAGTAGACTGTCAACCCCATGAACTCCCAAGATAACAATTTCAACTATAAAATTATCTTTGCCGCAATGGCAGCGGTTATAGTGGGGATTCTTATTGCCTTTTATTACAGCTACGCACAATCCAAAAACCAAATGATTTATTTGGAAGAGGAAAAGGGGCTTTTGGTAAAAGATTTAACCTTGATGAGAGCTGAAGTTGATCGTTTGTCAGGTTTAAACGAAGTCAACGAAATTGAATTGCAAACTTCTCGCTTTCGCGTACAACAATTGCTCGACTCTGTGGGAAGATTAAACTTTAGCATAACCAAGCTGAAGGAGACCAGAAAGGAACTTCGCAAATTGGAGGTGCGTTTTGATAGTCTAAAGCTCAAGAACAACTTTCTTAGGTACAACAATAGCTTATTGGCCAGTAAGTATGACGAAACTTTGAAACAGTTGGAAGAACTTCGAGGGAGGGCCAATAATATGCAACAGACAGAATCTTTGTTGCGCGAAACCAATAAGGAACTTACTAGGGAACTAAGAATAAAAAGCTATCTAAAATTGCAGGATGCCGAAGGTAGCGGATTTAGGTTACGGGCAGGCAGACCCATCAAGACCAATAAGGCTTCGGTAATTGAGAAATTGAGGGGATGTGTCACTATTTTAAACGACCCCAATTCAGATGGCGACATCAAAGTACTGTACTTTCAGTTTTTGGGCCCAAACATGGGGGTAATCGAGGATAATGCCAGTACTATTTCAGTTAGTGGGAACACCTACAGTAAAAAAGTGGAGATTGTATACACTGGAAAGGAAATCAGTATTTGTGATGCTATCACTGTTCCCGAAGGCTCTTTGCCCGAGGGAATTTACACCCTAAATGTCTTTGAAGACGAAAGATTGTTGGCTTCTACTGAATTTCAACTGAAATAGCATACTTCTTTTTGGGTAAAATTCTATTTTTGCCCAATGGCAAATCAGGAAGACATTTTTAAGAAGGTTATCTCCCACGCAAAAGAATACGGATATGTATTCCAATCCAGTGAGATTTATGATGGACTTAGTGCAGTTTACGACTACGGTCAAAACGGTGCTGAGCTAAAAAAGAACATTCGCGAGTATTGGTGGAAAGCTATGGTGCAGCTCAATGAGAATATTGTGGGCATCGATGCGGCAATTTTCATGCATCCTACTACCTGGAAAGCTTCGGGACACGTTGATGCCTTTAATGATCCTTTGATCGATAACAAAGATTCCAAAAAAAGATACCGTGCCGATGTTTTGATTGAGGATCATGTGGCCAAGATTGAAGCTAAAATCGAAAAAGAGGTAACAAAAGCCGCCAAACGATTTGGCGATAGCTTTGATAAAGAACAATTTCTTGCGACCAATAATAGGGTGCTAGGCTATCAGGAAAAAGCCGATAGTATCCTAAAACGCATGGGAAAATCCCTTGAAAATGAGGACTTGGCCGATGTAAAAGCATTGATTGAGGAATTGGAGATTGCTTGTCCACTTTCAGGATCAAAAAACTGGACAGATGTCAAGCAGTTCAACCTAATGTTTGGAACCAAGTTGGGGGCTTCCTCCGATAGTGCCATGGACCTGTACCTTCGTCCTGAAACCGCACAAGGTATATTTGTCAACTTTTTAAACGTTCAGAAAACCGGAAGGATGAAGATTCCGTTTGGGATTGCCCAGACAGGTAAGGCCTTCCGTAACGAGATTGTAGCCCGTCAGTTTATCTTTCGTATGAGAGAATTTGAACAGATGGAAATGCAATTCTTTATAAAACCGGGTACCCAAATGGAGTGGTACGAAGCTTGGAAGGAAAAACGTATGAAGTGGCATCTTTCTTTGGGAATGGGAGAAGATAATTATCGTTTCCACGACCATGAAAAATTGGCCCACTACGCCGATGCGGCCGCCGATATCGAATTCAGGTTCCCATTCGGGTTCAAGGAATTGGAAGGAATCCATTCCCGTACCGATTTCGACTTGAGCAAGCATGAGGAATTCTCAGGTAAAAAACTCCAATATTTCGATCACGAGGAAAATAAGAGTTACACACCTTATGTGTTGGAAACATCCATAGGATTGGACCGTATGTTCTTGGCGGTTTTTTCCAATTCATTACAAGAAGAGGAACTCGAAAATGGTTCAACGCGAACTGTACTTAAGATTCCAGCAGTGCTTGCGCCTAACAAGGTAGCTGTACTTCCATTGTTGAAAAGAGATGGACTTCCTGAAGTTGCCCAAAAATTGGTGGATGAGCTAAAATGGGATTTCAATGTTGATTATGATGAAAAGGATGCTGTAGGTCGCCGTTACCGCCGCCAAGATGCGGCAGGAACACCGTTCTGTGTCACCATTGATCATCAAACATTGGAAGACGACACGGTTACCATCAGGCATAGGGATACCATGGAGCAAAGTCGTGTAAAACTTTCAGAGGTAAAAGATATCATCTCCAAAGAGGTGGATATGCGCTATTGGTTACAGAAAATTTAAGGTTTAGAACAAGCCCGTAATTTCACCATCATCATTAATGTCGATTCCTTCGGAAGCCGGATGCGCAGGCAACCCGGGCATGCGCATGATATTGCCTGTTATCGGAATTAAGAAACCAGCGCCAACGGCAATTTCAATCTCCCGCACCGTAATGATAAAATCTTTTGGCCTTCCCAATAGTTTTGGGTTGTCCGACAGGGATTTTTGCGTCTTTGCAATACAAACGGGTAACTGGTCTAAACCAAGATTAGTAATTTTTCTCAAATCTGCCTTTGCCTTGGATGTATAGTCCACGTATTCGGCACCATAAATTTCTGTTGCGATAGTGGCTATTTTATCTTTTACACTAGACTTCCAATCATAAAGAGGCTTGAATTCTGAAGACCCGGATTCGACTATCTCAATTACTTTTTTCGCCAAATCTTCGCTGCCTTCGCCGCCTTTGGCCCAAACATTGGCAACAGCCAAACGAATGCCTTTCGAAGTCGCCAATTCCTTGATTACTTGAATCTCTTCATCCGTATCCGACACAAATTTATTAATGGCTATCACGGGAACTACTTGGAACTTTGTAATGTTCTCCAAATGTTTTTCCAAATTGGGCAACCCTTTTTTCAAGGCTTCTACATTGGGTTCTGTCAATGATTTTAAATCTGCCCCACCATGGTATTTTAAAGCACGAATGGTTGTGGTAAGGACAACGGCCTTAGGTTTCAGATGGGCACTTTGACATTTGATATCGAAAAATTTTTCGGCTCCCAAATCAAATCCAAACCCTGCTTCTGTTACGGTGTAATCTGAATATGACATCCCCATTAACGTGGCGATTACCGAGTTGGTTCCTTGGGCAATATTGGCAAAAGGACCTCCGTGAATAATGGCGGGGTTCCCTTCAATGGTTTGTACCAAATTGGGTTTAATAGCATCCTTTAGTAAGGCTGCCATGGCACCTTCAGCCTTTAAGTCTTTGGCATAGATAGGTTTTTTGTCATATGTATACCCTACGAATATATTTCCTAATCGCTGTTTGAGGTCTGTAAGGCTTTCGGCCAAGCAGAGTATTGCCATGATTTCCGAAGCGGCTGTAATGTCAAAACCAGTTTCTCGAGGAACTCCCGAAGTGGTTCCACCGAGTCCCACAATTATATGACGAAGGGAACGATCGTTCATGTCCATTACCCTTTTCCAGCCAATGGAACGAGGGTCCAAAAGCAAGGAATTGGTCTTGCTTTGGATATTGTTGTCAATGATAGCGGATAAAAGGTTATGCGCCTTTTCAATGGCTGCAAAATCACCTGTAAAATGTAGGTTGATGTCTTCCATGGGCAATACTTGGGAATAGCCGCCTCCTGTGGCACCCCCTTTTATTCCAAATACAGGGCCAAGGGATGGTTCCCTTAAAACCACAGTTGATTTTTTACCCAAACGGTTCAGTCCTTCGGAAAGTCCGATGGACATGGTTGTTTTTCCTTCCCCAGCTGGGGTTGGAGAAATGGCTGAGACCAAAATAAGATTACTTTCTTGAGCTTTTTCTCGATCTATGGCTTTTAACGGAAGTTTTGCCTTGTATTTACCGAACATTTCAATGTTCTCAGGGTCGATTCCAAATTTTTCTGCAATGGTAGAAATGTGCTTCAAAGAAACACCTTTGGCGATTTGTAAATCGGTCATAGGGTAGTTTTTATATATGTGGTGAGCATAAAAATGCTCCAAAATTGACATACAAGATACTTAAATCGGTTAAGTAATGCTATGACAAATGTTCTTTGGATTTTATTCAATTCTTCTCCCTTGGGTAGTGAAGGAAAGCCCTTGCTGGCCAGATGTAGAAATCATCACGCCTTCAAAATAGGGTTCGTGCGAGGTAGGCTTTATGGACCATTGAAAAAGAAAGTTGGCACCCGTTCCGCCTGACCGGTCTTTTTCATCAATCACGATTTCTACGGTTTCCATGGGCTTGATGTAGATGGGAAAATCAAAATAGGTGCGAATGGAATTTCCATGGGTGTCAAAATACTCTGCTTTGTTGAGGTAAATTGTATCCTGGGAATTGGTGTTGCGCATACTGATGGTACTGGTGAGGTTATGCGTACGGTGTTCTGTTTCGCTGTAAATTTCCGAGTAAACCGACAAATAGGAAGTACCCTGAACCAAAGAATCGGTAACAAATACCTTTGCTTTGCGGTTGTTCCAGTTGATAGGATCCACCGAGCTAACTTCCTTCGGTGCCTTGTCTGTACAGGCAGCGATCAACAATAGCAATACAAAAGGGAAAATTTGCTTTATCATGATTTTGTGGAATACATTAACTAAGATACGGATTACACCCCAAAGGTAGTTTTAGGACAACCACATTTTTAGTTCTTCAAAAAGTTCCTCGTTGGCTGAATAAATGCCATTGAACTCAGAAATTAGATAAAGATCGTTTTCATGCGCAAACTTGAACCGTATAGGTGCCCAAGTATTGTCCATGCCTTTGCTTTTAAGACGCCTAAAAGTGTCGTCATAACCGTAGTACAGTTGTTTCATCTCGTTTTTGGGAATGTTGAACTGGACTTCTTCATCATGGAAGATATCATATCCCACAAATGTTATACCATTGGCATCAAAAGTAACAGCGCCTTTAAAACGAAACGGAGGAGGTGCTAGCATAATTTGGGATTGTATCCAATCCAGCCACGTTCGGTGCTTAAAATCATTTTTAAAGATCAAAAAGCTGTTCTTTATAATCATGGTTCCAATTTAAGGAATTGCCTACCCTAAAATTAGAACATTAAAGTGGCTTTTTATGTTGCTTTTTGTTGTTTTCGATGCAACAGGTATGAATTTTGGATGACGAAGTAGTCAATTGTTTAAAATTGAGTTTAGCGTCATGCTGAACTTGTTTCAGTATCCCAAGTTTAGGATGAATTGGATGAGCCCCTGAACTAAATTCAGGGTCTCATTTTTACATTCTATTTCATTTCATATAACGCCTTGCCAGCCTCCTCATATTTATCGCCAGAGTTCCAAAACAGTTTGTCCGAGGTGTTTGCAATCAAACGCCCAGTGTACACATAGCCTTGGTAAAATTTCAAGAGATACTCATAATCCAAGGAGTCGGCTTCGTCGGCGGCTTGGTGGTAGTATTTAAAGATCTCGTCGTCAAAACTGCTAAACCCGGTGGAGTAGGTAGGTGCGGGAACCCCTTTTTGGGCAAAGCTTACATTATCACTTCGGTCAAAAAGGCCTTGCTCCGGAGCTGGGTCGCCAATGGCCTTTAAGCCAAAAGTGGAAGCTCCTTTCTCAATCAACGGTTGGGCCGATGTACGTTCCAATCCAATAATGGTAGCCAAAGAAGTATCGTTGTATCCGCCACCATCTGTATTAAAACAATACGACATTTGGTTAAGCGGAATCATGGGATGGTCTGCATAGTATTTGCTGCCCAACAAGCCTTTTTCTTCCCCGGTGAACAAAATGAACAGAGCTGAACGCTTGGTAGGGTATTTGCCCAAGTTCTCCAACATGGACAGCACCGCGGTAACCCCAATGGCATTGTCACGTGCCCCATTGTATATGGAATCGCCTTCTGCATTGGGTTGGCCTATGCCAACATGATCGTAATGGGCGGAATAGATTACGTATTCGTTTTTGAGTTTTGGGTCGGTACCTTCCATCATACCCACCACATTTTGGGTAGGCAAGGTGGTTTTGGTCTGTCCATCTGATTTTAGCGTATACGATAACTGCATATCTTGTGTAAACCCGGGGTCTTCGGTCTTGGTATTCACCCAAATATGTGGAATTTCGTCAGCTTCACTCATATCATCCATGTCCTTCACTTCAGTGCTCCCGCCAATGTAGTGCTTTAAACGGCTCCAAATGGCTTCTTCAAATTGTACAAGTTCCAAAAGTCCTTTGGCCCCTGCACTCTTAGCACGTTCAACTTTTTCCCTACTGCTTCGGAACATTTGACCGGGATCTTGCCCCGCTTCGTTGCCCCCTAACACTACAACCATTTTTCCAGACACAGACATACGCTTAAAGTCATTCTCTGTACCGTAGCCTAGAAATACTGCTTCTCCCGACTCGTCAATAACCGGCATGGTGAAGGCCGCCTGCAAAGGGTAGGGAGTTCCGTTCAAACTAAGTTCCACAAAATTGGGGGCACCTGTTTGCACCAAATTAAATTTTTGGTAGTAGGAATCCGTGCCTGAAATGGGTTTTGCTCCATTTCTTCGTAATTCGTTGGCCAAATAACTGGCTGCAATTTTATTGCCCCGAGTTCCCGAAGCCCTACCTTCCAATAAATCGTCGGCCAAAAAGTAGATGTGGCTTTTAATGGTGTTGACATTCACCGTGGCAGCTGCTTTTTCCTCATCAGTTTGTGCGGAAAGGATGCCGATTAACAAAAAAGCAATGCAGAAGGTAAAGAGATTTTTCATGTAGCGTTGTGGATTAGTTATTCTTTTTTAAAGATAGTCAAAAAGCTTATTGACCTGAGGGAACGTTCCCCTGCTCGTTTAAAATCCCTTCCATTTTTAGATGGGTGATTACAGGTTTTTTGGCCATACGAACCAAACTCACATGATCGAAAGCCATCGAATCCTGTGGATTTTGACTGCCTCCAGTTGTGCCCAAAATAGTATAGCTATGTCCTTTTCGTGTTTGGTTGGAAAAGGAGTGGAAATGCCCGTTGATTACGGTGTATTCACGGTCGGCTAACACCTCTTCCAAAGGTCCGAGACCTTTTTTGTCTTCACGCATCCAAAGTGGTTTGTGCATGAGCACGAACGTCCATTTTACATCTGGATTTGTTTCAAGAACATCTGTAAAATAATCCAATTGAGCTTGGCTCATCCCGCCTATACTGCGTTCTGGCATATGATAATATTCAGACTCTTCATAAGTTCCCTCGATTTCCCCATCAATGATTTTTAGCGCTTTGGCCCGGGCCTGATAGATTTCCATCATTCGTTCTTCTTCGTAATCCTCGGAATCCATCATCAAAAACAAAACATCTTCGTATACAAAATGATAGTAGCGGGGTCCAAAACGGTTTTTCCAGAACTCCCTCATGGTGGGGTTGGTGAGGTCGTGGTTACCTCCCAAATGAAAGAAAGGCATGTTGAGTTTAGCCGTGCGGTCATCAAATGAATCCCATTCTTTGGCAAGTTGTTCTTTATCTTCTGTGCCACCATCTATCAAATCCCCCACACTGAGCACAAAAGTGGGGTCGAGCATATTCAATTGTTGAACTGCAGTGGCATAAACCCCTGCTCTTTCCCCGCCATTGAGGTCGGAAATAATGGCAAACGTAAAATCGTCTTCTGTAGGTTCAAATGTTTCGCTTGTCCAAGGTTTGGGCCCTGTGTTTACATCGTGTACGAACTTTGAGACTTCTTTTTTAACCGCAGGTTCTATGTTTTGTTTACATCCAATTAAGGCCAATAAGGCTAGAAAAAAGAGAAGGTTTGTTTTCATTGTTTTTAGTTTTTTCTGTAATCTAATGCAGGCATCCTATCACCTAATAAAGCTTCGTATTTAAAATCGGAACCTCTTCTTTTGTTGAAATCGGCTTTAATATCATCCAAAAGTTTTGGGTTTTTGAACAAGTCCATGGCAGATAAAGCTATGGTTTTGGCAGCTACCATCATTCCTTTAAAACCAATGTCTGTTCCACCGGCGGCAACGGCCTGCCAGCTATGGGCAGGTGTTCCAGGTACCCAAGTGGCCGTATTTACCGCTGCTGTTGGAGCGTTCCAGCTCACATCGCCCGTATCTGCGGAAGCTTTACCATAGGTAAACTCCATGGGTTGAATTTCACCAGCGCTTTCAATGGGTTTTGGTGCTCCAAGCGTTTTCTGGATTTCTTTGGCAAACTCCATGTCTTCTGGAGTGTATTCGACACCACCAACAAGGGTCATGTTATCGTGCATTATTTTGGAAAGCGGTTCATTTGGTAGTTTTTCGTAGGTCCCACCAATAATTTCGTAAGTCATTTCGGTTTCAGTTCCAATAGCAGCACCTTCAGCAGCTTTAACTACACGGTCCCAAACAGCTTTAACTTCTTTTCTGTTGGAGTGGCGAATTACGTAATATACTTCAGCTTCTTTTGGAACAATGTTGGGAGCATCTCCGCCTTTGGTGATGATGTAATGGATACGGGTTGATTCGGTAGTGTGTTCGCGCAACATGTTCACCAAATCGTTCATCCCTTCCACACCGTCCAATGCAGAACGACCCAGTTCTGGGGCCATTGCGGCATGTGAAGATTTTCCTGTAAATCGAAATTTTCCTGAAATAGTGGTCAGATTGGTACTCGGGTTGGAGGCATTTCTGTCTCCCGCATGCCAAGAAACAATGGCATCCACATCATCAAAAAGGCCTGCGCGGACCATGTATACTTTTCCAGAACCGCCTTCTTCAGCGGGTGTCCCATAAAAACGAATAGTTCCTGATTTGCCTGATTCTTTCAAGTAATCTTTGGCAGCGATAGCGGCGGCCATGGAACCGGTTCCAAATAAGTGGTGGCCACAAGCTTGTCCTGGTGCATCGACAACTCTAGCTTTTCTAAAGGGTACTGCATCTTGGGACATGCCAGGAAGGGCATCAAATTCTCCTAGCACTCCAATCACTGGACTTCCTGAACCATAGGTTGCCGTGAATGCCGTTGGGATTCCAGCCACTCCTTTTTCAATGGTAAAGCCTTCTTTTTCAAGTTCACTTTGTAAGAGAGCAGAACTGTTTTCTTCCAAATAGCCCAGCTCGGGATTGGTCCAAAGTTCTTTGGCAATTTCTTTGTAGTGGTCTTTTTTGGCGTCTAGGTCCGCAATGATTTTTTTCTTGTCTTTTTGTGCAAAGCTGACTGTTGCAATCAGAATAAGGGCTAAACTGAATACTAAAGGTTTTTTCATTGTAATAGTTGGTTTTGGTTGGTAATCGCAATTCTCTCAAAGATAACACTTAAACCGAAGAAGACATTGGTGTGGAATCAATCCCTATGGATTATTGCAAAATCTGAAAAATGAATCACTTCTTTTTGATGGGAATCCAGAACTCCTCCTCGGAATCGGGGTGTTCGCCTTTGTATTTATCACCCATTAAAGCAAAGTAGGGCCTTTCATCCATTTCATAATCGGAGTTTGGGAACCATTGCCCATAAATATATTGGAAGGTATCTTTAATCTCACTGGGTTTTCCTTTGTATGGGAACACGGCATAAAGCCCTTCTGGAACGGTCAGGGTTTCCATGCCCTCGGGTATTTCTTCTATTTTGGAAACAGCAATGGCGGCCCACTTTTCAAATTCGCGTGTGGGGTCAAAATTTTGGAAAAACGTAGTGGTCGGATAGATTTCTACTGCGTAGCTATCATTATTGATTGCATGATTTATTTCTTTTTTTCGGGGAGAAAAACTCTGCCAAAGTTCAAGGGTATTGTTGTTGACAATGGAGGTGATTGATTTTTTTCCAACCAAAAGAGTGGTAGGCAAGGTTTGTATTCTTGGGGTCATCAAGCTTTATTTATGGGCGGCATTTTCTTCGACTCTAAACTTAACGATTTCTTCAATAAGGTCATACGGCATGGGCCAATCCAATGGAAACTGCACCGAACCCTTACCTTGTTTATATTGGGACAATTCTGCAGCAAATTGTTCATGTCCCGAAGGGGTGGCATAGAATCCGATATGATTCTTGTAACCAGCAAAATAAACCAAGGGTTTGCCATATGTCTTGTATCCAGGCATGCCATATGCCATAAGTTCCACTGCCTCTGGAGCCGCTACTTTGATGATTTTCCGAATCTTTTGCAAGTGGTGTTGCACTTCTTCGGGAAATTTAGCAATGTATTGCTCTATTTCATTCATGGTCAGCCTGTTTTGATTTTAAAGATAAATGAAACTTTTGAGCACAATTAATCAAAAAACATAGTTTAGTTGCAATCCTCCAAAATAATTCAGGCGATTTCCAGGGTAATAGTATCTGGGTTGTGCCCCACCGAAACCAACCGCATTGATCAATACGGATTGGGCATAATTGGTATTAAAAACATTATTGATTCCGGCATTCAATCCCAAATTGACATGAGATGAAATAGCGGTTCGGAACCCTAGCTTGGCATGGAACACATTAAAGGAATCACTGTGGATTGAATTAGCATCGGTCATTGGAATTTCGTCCACAAATTGGTGCGTCAGGTTAAGCTGCAAACCATTTTTATGTCTGAAATCAATTCCTGAACTCAACCGATGTTTTGGTACTCCCGTGAGCGGATTGCCCGAATAATCGTTGTCCCCATCCACAAAATCCACAAAACTGTGGTCGTTGAGGGTGTAACTGAGATAGGGTGAAAAAGTGATGGATTGGGATAGCTTGTTCCTATATTGTAGGTCAATTTCCAAGCCTTGATGCCTCGTTTTCCCTGCATTTCTACCAATATATTGGTCTTCTCCGACCCGTTGGGCCACTAAAAGGTTTTTTACATCCATTCGGTATAGGGTGAGGTTCATGGATAAGTTATTCTTAAATAACAACCATTCGGTGCCCAATTCATAGTTTGTTCCTGTTTCTTGGGCAATATCTGGATTGATGATGCCATCTGGGGTCAGTGTTTCCTCTAAACTGGGATTGGAAAAACCTCTACTTACGTTTGCATAGACCTTTCCATTTTTTAATTGATAATTAATTCCCAGGTTTGGCAGCAATATGGGATCAAAATCACGTTCTGCTGAAGCGTTGGCATCCCCTTGATTGAACAAATCTCTAAAATCATAATGGGTCTTGTTCAAATTGAGACCCAATTGCGCGGAAAATTTTGGTGTGATGGGGTAGGTAAGCGTTCCAAAAAGATTGAACTGTCTTCTGAATTCTGTATTGTTGTTTAGTTGATTCCCTTGCAAGCTGCCGTTGCCATCATTCTCCTCATAAAGGTTTTCAAATGTGCCCCAGTGGTATTCGTCTTTGTAGTATTCGCCACCAAAGGTGAATTCTGCTTTCGCCCAATTGCCCGAAAATTGAGTTCGAAGGCCGAAGCCATTGGTAAACTCATCCAAAATATTGAAAGGCCTTGGTTCGTAATGATCTAAGTAGGTATAGAAAATACTGGTGGTATTTTGAAGATGTTCGGAAAATTGATAGGTGTGTGATAGTCCCGTCAAAATATATTTGTTCGCTTCGTACCCTTGAGCCGACAACCAGTTTGATGCCGCACGGGTGGGGTCTTCTTCAAAATCTGTTTGGTTGATGGAGCTTGGGATATGTGCCGTGTAGTCTATATAGTTTACCAAAAGAGCAATGCTGCTTTTTTGTCCAGTACGGAACTGTGTGTTCAGCAATAGACCATCTCGCTGAAATTGATTGTTTTGTCGACACCCATCAGTTTCCAGATGATTGTAGCTCAGTGACAGCTTGAAACCATCTTCTGAATGCGAAAAGCTCAGGTTATCCTTGAGCATGTTGTAAGATCCCACCGTGAATGAATTGATAAGCTGGGTCCTGTCTTCAACAGATGCCTTGGTTTCCAAAAGAATAGCTCCACCAAGATTGGAACCATATGCCGTTGCTTTTGGACCTTTAATAACTTCTACAGCACCCAAGTTCTCAAAATCGTAGGCCTCTATAGTTGAGGAGCCCGCACCATTGGTTACAGGAATACCGTTAAAGTACATGCGTAGCTTATTGGTGCCATAGGGCGTCCTTGCCCCAATGCCGCGAACTGTGATTCGATTCGTATTGATGGCTCCCGATAGGATATACACGCCCGAAATCTGATTGATGGCCGAGGGAATATCCGTAGGATTGAACCTTTCAAACGTCCGGCCAGCTATTTTTGATGAAGATGTAATTCCCGTGGCTTTTTTGGGAATAGCATCCTGGGTCAGCACCACTTCGTCCAATTGGGTAATGGAATCAGTTTGTGTATTCTGCGAAAATATTTGAAGTGCAGAGCAAAGTGTAAAAAGTAGGGGGAGTCCTTTTTGTATGAGGTTCATTAAAATAATTTATCAAGTTCGCTCAACAAGGTTTCTGTATCCTTGATGGATGCAAATTCGTCTTGTAAGTTCGCCAATTCTGCATGAAATATAACTTCGGCCGGGTATTTATTTCCATCATACCCCATTTTATCAAATGCGGCAGTTGCATCAGAAACCAAAACAACATTGAAACCCAAGTTTGAAGCCATTCTGACCGATGTGGAAATACAATGCTCGATGGTGAGCCCCGCAATCACCAAATCAGTAATATTTTGTGCTTTTAAACTAGCTTCCAAATTGGTTCCGATGAATGCACTATTTACTGCTTTTTCAAATATAGTTTCGTTGATCATGGGTTGTACAGCTGAATGGAAATCGTTTCCTAGTTTACTGGGGTGCAGGGGTGAGCTAAGGTTCGTGGAATTGTGTTTTACATGAAAAACGGGCAATTGGTTTTTTCTGAAATAATTAAGCAATCGACCACAATTTTCTTCCGCTTCGGGATTGTTTCGCTCGGTACCATAAAATGCAATTTCTTGAAGTCCACGTTGAACATCAATCAGAACAAGTGCGGTCATGAAGATGAATTTTGATCTAAAATTACGGAAAACATCAAGAAAGAAGGCCTTGATTCTTTTCATCGATATATTCATTGGTAAATTCAATTTTAGGGAGCCGTTCACAATAGCTATTTTTGAACAAATTTGAGCGCATGAAAATTGTATCCTATAATGTAAATGGAATAAGGGCAGCCCTAAAAAAAGGGTTTGTAGAATGGTTGGAATCGGTTGGTCCCGATGTAGTGTGTTTGCAAGAAACCAAAGCCATGGAAGAACAGGTGGACACTACGGTTTTTGAAGAAGCGGGATATTCCCATAACTACTGGTTCAGTGCCCAGAAAAAGGGGTATAGTGGTGTAGCTTTACTATGTAAAAATGAGCCTGACCATATTGAGTTTGGAACGGGGATAGATTATATGGACCATGAAGGGAGGAATATCCGCGCCGATTTTGGAGACCTCTCCGTGATGAGCATGTACTTGCCATCTGGCACAAATATGGACCGTCTGGACTTTAAGCTGACCTACATGGACGACTTTCAAAAGTATTCGGAGGAACTTCGAAAAGAACGCCCCAATCTTATTGTTTGCGGGGACTATAATATTTGTCATGAAGCGATCGATATCCATGATCCGGTACGGAACAAAAATGTGTCAGGATTTTTACCCGTGGAACGGGAATGGATAGGTAATTTCATGAAAAGTGGTTTTATTGATAGTTTCAGACATTTTAACAAAGAATCCGACAATTACACATGGTGGAGTTACCGAGCCAACGCTAGGGCCAATAACAAAGGCTGGCGTTTGGATTATGGAATGGTTGCCAAACCCTTGGAAAATAGGCTAAAGCGTTCCGTGATTTTATCCGAAGCCAAACACAGCGACCATTGTCCCATTTTATTGGAGGTTGAAAAATAACATTGGCCTTAGACCGATGTTTTTGTTTCAGTACCTTTGAGCTTCTTTAATTTTAAAAGATGAAATACACCAGAATTCCACATACCGATATCCGAATCAGTAAAATTTGTTTGGGAACCATGACCTGGGGTCGACAGAACAATGAAGATCAGGCCCACGAACAAATGGATTATGCCCTGGATCAAGGTGTCAACTTTTTTGATACGGCTGAGTTGTATCCCGTTCCCGCCAAAAAGGAACTGTACGCGGTAACGGAAGAACTGATTGGAAACTGGTTCAAAAAAACGGGTAATCGGGATAAGGTGGTACTGGCATCCAAAATTGCAGGGCCTGGTCACGCTGCCAACCATATCCGAAGCACTGGATTTAGCAAGGAATCCATTATCAATGCTGTGGATGGTAGCTTAAATCGGTTGCAAACCGATTACATTGATTTGTACCAACTCCACTGGCCAGAACGAAACACGAATTATTTCGGTCAACGGGGCTACAATTCCCATGCTGTTGATGTTTGGGATGATAATATCCATCAAGTTCTGGAAACCTTACGCGATTTGATTGCCGAAGGCAAGATTCGTCACGTAGGATTGTCCAACGAGACCCCTTGGGGCACCATGCGTTTCTTGGAAGAAAGTAAAGTGCACCAGTCCCTGCCTCGAATGCGCACCATCCAAAACCCATACAGTCTATTGAATCGACTTTTTGAGGTTGGTCTTTCCGAGATTTCCATGCGTGAACAGATAGGTTTACTGGCATATTCTCCTCTTGGATTTGGAGTATTGAGCGGCAAATACCTTACGGAAATACCGCCAAGAAAAGCTAGGGTAACCTTGTTTCCGAATTATAACCGATACAGTGGGGAAACTGCTACCCAAGCAACCCAAAGGTATTCGGAACTTGCTAAAGCACATGGTTTGAGTTTGGCACAAATGGCTCTGGCCTTTGTAAACACCAGACCCTTTTTGACCAGTAACATTATCGGAGCAACCAGTATGGAGCAACTAAAGGAAAACATTGGCAGCATCGATGTAAATCTTTCCGATGAGGTCTTGGAGGGTATTGAGGAAATACACAAAGCTATTCCAAATCCAGCGCCCTAAATTATTCTAAAGTATAAGCTCGATATTCATCACCAGAGTCGGTGCCCATTTTACCGCCTCCACAGGAAATCACTACATATTGTTTGCCATCAACTTGGTAAGTAATCGGTGTGGCATAGCCCCCAGCAGGCAGTTGGTCTTCCCAAAGTTGTTTACCTGTCTTCATGTTGAAGGCACGGATTTTTTCATCTTTGGTTGCAGCAATAAAGAGCACTCCACCTTTGGTTACGACGGGTCCACCATAATTTTCAAGCCCAGAGACAGGAATGTTGGGGTCCTGTAAATTTGCTTCGTGCCCTAAAGGTACGGTCCACAGATATTCGCCTGAATTAAGGTCAATGGCATTCAAGGTTCCCCACGGCGGTTTTACAACCGGATACCCTCTGTCATCCTTAAACCTTGCAAAACTCGAAATAGAATAGGGTACATCAATTTTTGTTTTCTCAACCCTATGGTCTTTGGCTTCTTCGATATCCATTAAAAAATCGGTAATGGCATTGGTTTCTTCTTCGGAAAGATTTGGCATGCCTGGCATGGCGCCACGACCTTTTTGGATAATTGTTTTTATGGAGTCTGTTTCCAATCGCAACTTCACATTCTGAAGCTCAGGGATTCCGTTTAGGCCTTGTAGGTCTCCACCGTGGCATCTTGCACAGTGAATTTGAGCCAAACTTTGTCCAACACTTGAACCTTCTGCATCACCCCCAATTTCTTTCATTTTAATGATCCAAGCCATTTCATTGGCATTTACATACATTACACCATCCCTTGGGTCGAGTGCTGCCCCGCCCCATTCAGCACCACCATCTGCCCCTGGAAATAGAATCACACCGGTGGTATCCATTGGAATAAACTGCCCTTTTGATGTAATGGAATTGAATTTCTCCAACACAGTAGGATTGTCTTCAGTTTGATTACCTGAAACCAAATAATCCACAAAAGCAGTTCGGTTTGGGGCATATAAATCATTCTCTGTCAAAACTTGACGGGCAAATGGAGTTGGTTTTAACGGTAACGGCTGAGTTTCAAATGCTTTTTCGCCAAGCAACGTGGAACTTGGATACGCTTTTTCTTCAATAGGAAACAGAGGCTCCCCCGTTATTCGGTTGAATACAAATACATGACCACTTTTGGTTACCTGTGCCACGGCGGGAATGGTTTGTCCGTTCCTAACAATATCTACAAGGTTGGGTGGTGCAGGCAAGTCCCTGTCCCAAATATCGTGGTGTACCATTTGAAAATGCCAAATTCGCTCCCCAGTATTGGCATTGAGCGCCAATAGGGAATTGGCAAACAGGTTGGATCCTTCGCGGTCTCCACCGTACCAATCAAAAGCGGCTGAACCTGTTGGAATGTAAACAATACCTTGCTCATTGTCCAGTGCCATTCCAGGCCAGCTATTAGCGCCACCTACTTTTTTATAAGCTTCAGCGGGCCAAGTGTCGTAACCAAATTCACCTGGTTGTGGAATAGTATGGAAGGTCCAGAGAATTTCACCTGTAAGCACATCATAGGCGCGAATATGCCCTGGAGAGGAACCAGGACCTTCGCCCACTCGGGTACCTTGTATCAATATATTTTTAAAAACCGCGCCAGGAGTGTTGGAGACTACGGATAATTTGCTCGGGTCCCTGCCCAAACCATCTCGAAGGTCAATGCTCCCGTTCTCGCCAAAATCTGTAATGGTTTGTCCTGTTTCAATATTGATGGCATACAGTTTAGGTCCTGAGGAGAAAAAGATGCGACTAGGGCCTGTCCCATTAGATTTCCAATAATTTAATCCGCGGTTGAGTCCTAAACCTGATTCATCTTTGGTTTTTGGGGAAAATTTCCAGATTTCCTCTCCCGTTTTTGCATTTATGGCAAACAATTCGATGGCTGCGTTTACCCCATAAAGCACATTTTCAATCATCAAGGGACTTGTCTGTATCTGTGTAGTTCTTCCTTCTTGTAGGCCTCCACTTTTATAGCTCCAAGCCAGTTTTAATTTAGAAACATTCGTGGTGTCAATTTGCTTGAGGTTGGAGAAATGTGTTCGTTCGGGGTCTCCCAGATAATGTTCCCAAGTGGTGAAATAGGGTTTGTTTACTTTGTTTGAATTTGGGCTGGAACAGGAAGCAAAAATGACTAAAGAAAGAAGGGGTAAATATTTTTTCATGTGCAGTTTGAAAGTTTCTTAAATATAGAAAGAAACTTGCAATCATCGGCTATCCGAACAGATGGGCGACAACATCTTCAATCTTCGACACCTTTTGAATTTGGATGCCGGATTGTTTTAACCCAATCTTGTTGTTTTTGGAGACAAAGATTTTGGAAAAACCCAGTTTCTCGGCTTCAAGAATACGCTGGTCTACCCGTTGTACAGGTCTTATTTCGCCTGCAAGACCAACTTCGGCAGCAAAACAAATGCCTTTTTCAATGGCAATGTCCGAATTACTGGATAGGATGGCGGCCATAACGGCCAAATCAATGGCGGGATCATCCACGGAAATCCCACCTGTGATGTTGAGGAAAACATCCTTTGCTCCCAATTTAAAACCTGCCCGTTTTTCCAAAACGGCCAACAGCATGTTCAGTCTTTTGGCATTGAAACCAGTTGCGGAGCGTTGCGGTGTTCCATAAACGGCGGTGCTTACCAATGCCTGTATTTCAATCAATAGGGGTCGCATACCTTCCACGGTGGCAGCAATTGCCGTGCCGCTGAGGTCTTCGTCATTTTTAGAAATCAATACCTCCGAAGGATTGTTGACTTCGCGAAGGCCACTCCCCTGCATTTCGTAAATGCCCAGTTCTGCGGTTGAACCGAATCGATTTTTAAGGGAACGAAGAATACGGTACACATAGTTTCGGTCTCCTTCAAATTGGAGAACAGTATCTACCATATGCTCCAATATCTTAGGGCCTGCAATGGTGCCATCCTTGGTGATATGTCCAACTAAAATAACGGGGGTGTGGCTTTCTTTGGCAAATTTGATAAGCTCGGCAGTGCATTCACGAATTTGTGAAATGCTTCCAGCTGCAGATTCGATATAATCCGTGTGCAGTGTCTGAATGGAATCAATAATGACCAAATCGGGCTCAATAGTTGAAATCTGCTGAAAAATGTTCTGTGTTTTGGTCTCGGTAAGGATGTAGCAATTTTTGCTGTTCGGTTGAATACGATCGGCACGCATTTTTATCTGCCGTTGACTCTCCTCTCCCGAAACATATAGAATTTTGTAGGGTAGTTTGAGTGCGATTTGAAGCAACAAGGTACTTTTTCCGATACCGGGTTCGCCTCCTAATAAAGTCAGTGATCCTGGCACCAGTCCCCCACCCAAAACACGGTTGAATTCATGATCCAAGGTGTCCAAACGGAGTTCCTTTTCTTGGGTAATCTCAGAAACCCGAAGAGGTTTGTTGGCCTGTTTGGCCGTCTTGTCTGCTTTCCAACTTTTTTTATCCTCTTTCTGGACTACCTCTTCCACAATGGTGTTCCACTCCTTGCAAGAGGAACATTGCCCTACCCACTTGGGGAATTGGGTTCCACAGTTTTGACAAAAAAATGCTGTTTTGGTCTTGGCCATTCAAAATAAATGAGGGGCCTAAAGATATGGATTTAGATAATGGATTGGTTGTTTGGACGGGTAGATAGTTGGATTTTTAGAAGGGAAATCATCTAATAATCTATCCGGCTAGTACCCGAAGTCTGCTTTAAGTGCATCAATTTTATCGAGGGCCATATCCTTGGTCAAAAAGTCGATTTCTTCCAATTGAAATGCTTTTTCAAACGTTTTGAACGCTTTTTTCGGCTCTCCGATAAATTCGTAGTATTCTGCTTCAAAATAAAAGCCCATCATGGTATCTGGGAATTCTTTTTTGCAAAGGTCGGCCAAAGGCTCCAGCGACTCGTAGTCTTCTTTTTTAAGGCAGGCCGCATAAATGGCCATGATATCGTTGAGTTCCACGGGCTTTTCAAACCCGAATAGGTCTTCAATGGTCTGGTAGCGATTCTCCAAATAATTGAAAACAGGTTCTTCCGATGTCAAAATATCCGATTTGTACTCAGCCGGGGTAATCGGTCTGTATATGCTGAAGACGTTGTCAAAAGCTTTGCTTATACCATAGGCGGCAATGGAGGTGTGGTCGGCTTTTTCGTATTCATCAAAAAAATAATGCAATGATTCTCGAGTGATAGAGTTTATGCTAGTGTTCATTTGAAGGACACGTTGCCTATCGTCCGTAGGTTGTTTTTCCACTATCAAATTATAAAAAATGGTCTGGTCCAGTTCAGATAGGCGAGCTGGGACCCTACTTTCCATTTCGGTGGCCAAAACGGGCGAAATACTTATGTAAGAGTTGAACAGGGAACGGTCTTTGAACAAAAAGTAGTTGCCAAAATTGGCAGTGATATCATAACCCACGAACATTTTAAAGGGTGCTACATTATAACTTGTCTCTAAATATGGGATAAGTTCGGTCCCCAAAAATTCGTAGAACATTTTGCCTTTCTCGGTTGGTAATCCAGATATGTCTTCGTAGTCACAATCTTCCCATCTCAAATCATTTTGTAATTGGTCAACTCCCACTACAATGGCTTCGGGCATACGATCAAACTTGCTTTGGAATTTTACGTTGGCAACAACCAGGTCGAACAAGTATTCGGCATCCAAAACCACAATCAACGGATATGATTTTTCTTCGGTGTAGTCTTCGGGAAAATAGTAGGAGACATCTCTTCGTTCTTGCAGTTTGAAGGATTCAAAAATCTCTTTTGTCACTTGAGCGCTGAGGTTCAAGCAAGTAAAGCCTATCAATAGAAATAGACATTTTTTCATTGGTTAAGATTTAGGCGGCTGGGGCTTACCGATTTCTATTCAATAACGGTAATACAATGAAGGATATTGTACCGAAAACCACTACCATCAAGGTTTGCGCAATCCACATGATCCACCCAAAGGCATCTCCGGAAACGGAACTGATGCCATAAATGCCCAATGCTGCGCTTACAGCAATAGGATAAAGGCCTATTCCACCATTAGTGGTTGACATGGCGAAGGCTCCGGCCACAAAGGCAACCAATAACTCCCCTAAGGTCAGTGTGATGGTTTCTTCCACAGTGTGTTTTATAACCCAGAACATGCTAAAATAGGCAACCCAGATAAAAAGTGTGTGGAAGATGAAGAGCCATTTGTTTTTCATTTTGAAAACACTGAGAACACCATCTTGAAGACCATTTAAAAATCCTTTGAGCTTTAGTGCGAAAGGCGACTTTGATTTACGAATGATGTAAGATCCTAAAAACAAACCTACAATGCCCACCAATAAAATTCCAATAGCACCGATAATGTTCACTCCTTTTTCCTCTAAAAAGCCGAGGATAAAATCGGTTTGTAAAAGCAAGGTGATCATGATTATGATCAAAAGCATCAGTAAATCTATGACCCTCTCGGTGACGATGGTGCCGAACCCTTTTTCAAAAGGGACATTTTCGTATGTGGTGAGTGCGGTGGCCCTTAGGATTTCACCGGAACGGGGAATACCCAAATTGGCGAAATAGGAAATCAATACAATAAAAACGTTGTTCGTAATCTTGGGTCTGTACCCAAGGGGTTCCAAAAGATAGTTCCAGCGTATGGCTCTTGAAATATGGCTCAATATTCCAATAATTACCGAAATGGTTACCCAAAATGGGCTTGCATTGGAAATGTAATGGATAATCTGCTTGCGCTCTTCGGGTGTTGTGGAGTTGTAAGAGTACCAAACCAAAAACAACCCAAAGGCTATGGGCACAAATATTTTAAGAATTTTTTTTAGGGAAGCGCCCAAAATTACTTGAGTAGATTGGTTTCCTCGTTGGGGAAAACCAATGCTGGATTAAATGATTTTGCCTCTTCGATATCCATCCAAGCATAGGTAATCAGGATCAATACGTCTCCAACGGCTACTTTTCTGGCGGCGGCACCGTTTAGGGTCAGCTCTCCAGAATTTCGAGGACCTGGAATAGCGTAAGTTTCCAGTCGCTCACCATTGTTGTTGTTCACAATCTGCACTTTTTCGCCCCTAATAATATTGGCGGCATCCATTAGGTCTTCGTCTATGGTAATGCTTCCAATATAGTTAAGGTCTGCTCCGGTAACTTTTACTCGGTGTATTTTAGATTTTACGACTTCTACTTGCATGGTGCAAAATTATCAATTCAATCTTAGATTATCAATTAAGCGTACGCCGTCTGCGTAAACGGCAATAAACGCCCTATATTTTTGGTTGTCCTGTTTTTTTAAAGCTGGAGTCAATGTATTCTCGTCGGCAATTTCGAAATACTCCAGGTCAAACAAAGGATGTTGCTCAAATTCGGATTTTACCCAATCCGTTATATAAGTAGCACTTTTCGTGCCAAATTTAGCTTTTGCAGATTGTAGTGTACTATGAATAAAATCAGCTTGTTCACGGGTGTTTTTTGAGAGTCTTTCGTTGCGTGAACTCATTGCCAAGCCGTGCGGCTCTCTTTCAATGGGGCAACCAATAATGGTGTAGGGCAATTTCTTGATTTCGGCCATTTTTCGGATAATCTGCAATTGCTGGAAATCCTTTTCCCCGAAATAGGCTCTGTCCGGAGCTACTGTTCTTAGCAAAAGCTCCACAATGGTACCGACGCCATCAAAATGACCTGTTCTGAACTCCCCTTCCATTACTTTGTCCAAACCGTCAAACTCGTAAGATTCTGACTCAAGTTTTCCGTCATAGATTTCATCGACCGAGGGTGCGAAAACCACAATCTTGTCCGAAACCTGTTTTAATAGTTCAATATCCTGTTCAAAAGTCCTTGGATATTTCTCCAGATCGTCCTTTTTGTCGAATTGTGTGGGGTTCACAAAAATACTGACCACTACCAGATCATTTTCCGAAAGCGCTTTTTTTACCAAAGAGATATGACCAGTGTGAAGCGCACCCATAGTAGGTACAAGACCAATGGAATGGTCTTTTTTGCGCTCTTCCAAAGTGAAAGCGTTCAGTTCATTTTTACGGTCGAATATCTTCATATACAGGCATAAAAGGGTGCAAAAATACTATAATTACTGCTAATCAGCATAATTTTTGTACTTTTGCAGCTATGTTTTTCGGATAAACAAAAGAAAGTGTTTATGAATGGTAAAAAGGTATTGTTTGTATCTTCTGAATTAGTTCCCTACCTCCCAGAGAATCCTGTTTCCTTAATGTCGTACGAAGCGCCTAGAATGGTGAACAGTAACGGTGGGCAAATACGGATATTTATGCCCAGGTATGGAAATATTAATGAAAGAAGGCATCAATTACATGAGGTAATACGTTTATCGGGGATGAACCTGGTGATTAATGACATGGATATGCCCCTGATTATAAAGGTAGCATCCATTCCAAAGGAACGAATCCAAGTATATTTTATAGACAACGACGAATATTTTAAAAGAAAGGCCACGTTTACTGATGCTGATGGAAACTTGTTTCCGGACAACGACGAGCGTGCCATTTTCTTTGCAAAAGGAGTTGTGGAAACGGTAAAAAAATTGAACTGGTCCCCGGATATAATCCATGTTCACGGCTGGATGGCATCCATGGTACCGCTTTACCTGAGAAAATACTATGCAGATGAACCTTTGTTCTCTGAAAGTAGAATAGTTACTTCGGTGTATGGTAAGGATTTTGAAGGAGAATTAGATAGTGGTATGATCGACAAAATCGCTTTTGATGGCATCGATAAAGAAGAAATTTCATCGTTGGAACACCCCGAATATAATAATTTGTTAAAGGTTGCCGTAGATTATTCCGATGCTGTTATTTTAGCCGCGGAGGAATTGTCAGAGGACTTAAAAAACCATATTGATAATCTTTCCGTACCTGTTTTGCCCTATGTTCCGCTTCAGGAGGCAGAGGAAGCATACACAAATTTCTATAACACAGAGGTTTTAAAATAGATTGAATGAGATTTTCCAAGATTACCAAAGTTTCAGCGCTAGTTGGAACTTTGCTTTTACTACTTGCTTCTTGTGAAGAGGAATTGGATACCATCGGCGAGGGTGTTGTTGCAGGAGAACCCTTCAGTACGGGCAAAGTAGAGTACGACGTTTTTACATACAACAAGGGTATCACTGCGGTACAGACCAATAGACTTCCTTTGTACCAATTGGGAACCTTTGATGATCCAATTTATGGACAAAGAAAAGCAAGTATAATTTCCCAACTGCAACTACCCTCAACATCACCCACATTCGGGGATATTTCTCAAACGAGTGAAGATGAAGCGGATAACGATCAAGAAAATGAAACGGTAAAAGAAGTTATTCTTTACATCCCTTTTCAAACCGCTCCCACACCCGATTCCGATGGTGATGGCATTCCAGATGAATTGGAAAATGGGCAAGATGTGGATGACCCAAATTCGGATTATGATGGTGACGGAGTTACCGATAATCAGGAACGAGTGCTGGGGTCAAACCCTTACGATGCTTCTGAGGATGGGACGGGCGATGATTTTGTGCCGAACATCTATGCCAATAGATTTGATTTGGACAGTATTTATGGGGATAGAAATCAAACTTTTGACCTAGTGGTTTCAAGGTCCAATTATTTTCTTCGCGATCTAGATCCAAATTCCAATTTTGAAGAAGCACAAGAGTATTATTCCAATCAAGATTTTTCTTCTTTTATAGGAGAGGAACTTACCATAGATGGTCAGAAAACCGTGGTAATTGATGATACGGAAATGTTGATTTATGCCGAGGATGATCCAGAAACCGAAGATGTGGATGAGTCAGAAACTGTGGTGGAATCACGGATTGCTCCCGGGATACGCGTACCATTGAATCCAGAGTTTTTTCAAGAGAATATTTTGGACAAAGAAGGTCAGTCCGAGTTGTTGAGCGATTCCAATTTTAGAAACTTTTTTCGAGGAGTGCATTTATCGGGGACTGATATGGACCAGCTGATGTTCTTGCTGGATTTAACAGAGGCAAATATTACCATTACGTACGAGTACGATGATTATGACCCCGAAACTGACGAGACAGTAACCGCTGAAAAGGATTTTGTTCTAAACTTTTTGGAAAGTTCTCAAGCTGGGATTTTTGGAAATGCAGTAAATGTTTTTGAGAATGAAATGTTGCCTCCGGAAATTGAAAATGCCCTTGATACTGGAGAAAATGCCTCACGGATATATGTAAAGGGAGGAAATACCTTGGCTGAAGTAAGGTTGTTCGATGAAGTGGAGAACGGTGGTTCTGCGATAATCAATCAAATAAAACAGAATAATTGGGTAATTAACGAAGCCAATTTGGTATTCTATGTGGATCGCGAAGCATTGGGTACTTCTGTTGTTGAGCCACCAAGGCTTTATTTGTACAATGCGGAAACAAACCGGCCTTTGTTCGATTCATCCAATGAGGACATTACTGCCAACTCCGGTCCAAATTCGTTGAGATATTTTCCAAGTCATGATGGTATACTGGAAACAGACAACGATTTAGGGGTGAAGTATACAATTCGCATTACGGAACATATCAATAATATTATCGTAAGGGATTCTGCAAACGCTAAATTAGGGCTGACGTTGACTCCTAATATTAACCTTATTGGTGTCCAAGAAGCAATCGGCAGCGATATGCAGGGAATCGATTATCCAATAGGAGCTGCAATTAGCCCATTGGGCACGGTCCTCTATGGAAGCAGTGTTGGCCCGGGAGAGGAGTCAAGCAAACTCAAATTGGAGATTTACTACACCGAGGCCAATTAAAATTCGTATTTAACGTTGTTTTTTGAACGTTTATCGTTTTATAGAACCAGAACAGCATATTTTAACGTATACATTTTAAATTTGATGACCAATCCCCCAAATGGTTGTTAACTTAAAAAAAATCTTATGTGTGGAATAGTCGGATATATTGGTCATAGAGAAGCCTATCCAGTTATTATAAAGGGTCTGCAAAGACTGGAGTATAGAGGATACGACAGTGCGGGAGTAACCTTGTTTGATGGAGAAAACATCCATCTTGCCAAAACCAAGGGTAAGGTAGAAGATTTAAAAAACAAGGTCGAAGGCTCCATTCCTACAAATGGAAAGTTAGGTTTGGGCCATACGCGTTGGGCAACCCACGGAGTTCCCAACGATGTCAATTCCCACCCCCATTACTCTAATTCTGGTGATTTGGTCATTATACATAATGGAATCATAGAGAATTATGAATCCATTAAGCAAGCCCTTATCAAAAGAGGCTATACTTTTGATTCTGACACAGATACTGAGGTGCTGATCAACTTAATTGAAGAGGTCAAGAATAAAGAAGGAGTAAAGCTCGGTAAAGCTGTTCAAATAGCATTGAACCAAGTTGTAGGAGCTTATGCCATTGCTGTTTTTGATAAGAACAAGCCGGATGAAATTGTCGTGGCCAAGTTAGGTAGCCCACTTGCTATCGGAATCGGGGAGAATGAATATTTTATCGCCTCTGATGCTTCTCCTTTTATCGAATTCACCAACAATGCCGTGTATCTCGAAGATGAAGAAATGGCAATTGTAAGGATTGGTAAAGAAATCAAGCTACGCAAAATCAAGGATGATGCTATCGCTTATCCCAATATTTTGGAATTGCAGCTCAATCTTGAAGAAATAGAAAAAGGAGGGTACGATCATTTTATGCTCAAGGAAATCTATGAGCAGCCTAAGGCTATACAAGATACTTACAGAGGAAGGTTATTGGCGGATAAGGGTATTATAAAAATGGCTGGAATTGATCAGAACCTGGAAAAGTTCCTTAACGCCAATAGAATTATAATTGTAGCCTGCGGTACATCTTGGCACGCCGGTTTGGTGGCGGAATATATCTTCGAGGATATGGCAAGGATACCTGTTGAGGTTGAGTACGCCTCCGAATTTAGGTATCGAAATCCTGTTATTACCGAAAATGATGTGCTTATAGCCATTTCTCAATCTGGAGAAACGGCTGATACTTTGGCAGCGATTAAACTGGCCAAAGAAAAAGGAGCATTTGTATTTGGTGTTTGTAATGTAGTAGGTTCATCCATTGCCCGAGAAACCCATGCTGGAGCATATACCCATGCTGGCCCAGAAATCGGAGTGGCTTCAACCAAGGCATTTACAACACAAATTACAGTATTGACCTTGATAGCCTTAAAATTGGCACAAGAAAAAGGAACCCTTTCCCAGTCTAAGTATCAAGAATATTTGGCAGAATTAGAAGCGGTTCCTGCAAAGGTTGAAAAAGCATTGTTGTCCAATCCTTTGGTTGAGGAAATATCTGAAACATACAAAGATTCGACTAACTGTTTGTACTTGGGCAGAGGTTACAATTTCCCTGTAGCTTTGGAAGGAGCCCTAAAATTAAAGGAGATTAGCTATATCCATGCGGAAGGCTATCCTGCTGCTGAAATGAAACACGGACCCATTGCTTTGATTGATGAGCAAATGCCTGTTGTAGTAATCGCCACCAAGAAAGGGCACTATGAGAAAGTAGTCAGTAATATTCAAGAGATTAAATCGAGAAAAGGTAGAATTATTGCTATAGTAACCGAGGGAGATGAAACAGTAAAAGAACTGGCAGACCATGTAATCGAGGTCCCGGAAACTTCAGAAAGCCTATCTCCATTACTAACTACAATACCGTTGCAGTTGTTATCATACCATATTGCTGTTATGAGAGGTTGTAATGTTGACCAACCAAGAAACTTGGCGAAGTCGGTTACAGTGGAGTAGCAATTTCAAAACATAGAATTAAATAGAAAAGGTGCTGTTTTCAGCGCCTTTTTTATTGAAAACGTAGATTTAAATACATTTTTTTGCCAAAAAAGTATTATGCATGCATAATTTTTTTCAAATTTGTATAATCGGAATAAAAAAAAATGTATCTTCCCACTTGATACTTAACATGCACAAAAACTAAATTAACTCTAATCCATAGCAAATGAAAAAACTTATGTTTGTTTCCCTAATGCTGTTGGGTTTGGCAACTTATGGTCAGACCACTGTACAGGGAAAGGTAGTTGATGAAAATAATGAACCTATTCCAGGAGCCAACGTAATCTTGGTAGGTAAAGCAGAGGGAACCACTACGGACTTTGATGGAAATTTTACCTTTAATACTGATGAAGAGCCCCCTTTTCAGCTTCAATTTTCCAGCATTGGTTTCTCTGATTTTACAGCGAGTGTGACTTCTAACAACCAGACGCTTACCATTACACTTTCGGAAGCTAATACGTTGTTGGACGAAATCGTAATCTCGGCCTCTAGGACTCCGGAACGAATTTTTGAATCTCCCGTATCTGTTGAAAGATTTGGGCTTAGAGAAATTAAGAATACCACCGCAGAATCTTTTTATGGTGGCCTCCAAAATTTAAAAGGAGTTGACATTAACACCAATAGTTTAACCTTTCAATCCATAAACACCAGAGGTTTTGCCACCTTTGCAAACAATAGATTTTTACAGTTGGTAGACGGAATGGACAACACCGCCCCCGGTCTAAACTTTGTACTGGGTAACCTTGTGGGTATGTCCGAATTGGATGTTCAGAGTGTGGAAATCCTTCCTGGAGCTTCTTCCGCATTATATGGAGCAGGTGCTTTCAACGGTATACTTTTTATGACCAGTAAAAATCCGTTCGATTTTCAAGGAATAAGTGCCTATGCCAAAGGTGGGGTGACCACACAGGATGCGGCAGGGAGCAATTTTTATAAAGATTTTGGAGTAAGGGCCGCTCACGCCTTTAGTGATAAATTGGCCGTTAAGGCCAACCTTTCGGTTTTAACAGGAGAGGACTGGCATGCAAACAGTAGAGTAGATTTGAACAATCCAGGCGCTGACCGTTCCAATCCTGGCTATAATGGGTTAAATGTATATGGAGATGAGGTAGCCAGAACATTTGATTTGGATGCTATTGCAGGATTTCCGAGCGGAACCTTGGGTACTACCTTTATTTCAAGAACGGGATATGATGAAGCGGATTTGGCAAATTATAACGCCGAAAGTGTGAAAGCGGATTTTGCATTGCATTACCGACCGTTTGCGGATGATTTAGAAGTGATTCTGAATAGTAGAATAGGTAGAGGTACCACCATTTATCAAGGAGCTAACCGTTATGCCGTAGCTGGATTTACTATGCAGCAGCACAGGTTGGAAATTAAAAATGACAACTTCTTTGTAAGGGGGTATATTGTTTCCGAAAATTCAGGAGATGCATACGATACCCGTTTCGCAGCTATTAATATAAATAGAGCTTGGAAATCCGATCAAGATTGGTTTGGCGACTATTTTGGTGCGTACATACCAACGTATTTGGGAGGTATTCAAGGGGCTGGACTCTCTCCAGAGCAAGCCTCTGAACAGGCACATATTGCAGGTAGGCAAGCTGCTGACCAAGGAAGATTGATTCCAGGTACTGCTGGATTTGAGAGTACTTTTAATAAAGTGACCAATGATGGTGATTTAACTACGGGCGCTAAATTTATCGATAAAACTAAATTCCGCCACGTGAACGGGAACTATAACATTGCCCATTTGATTGATGATTGGGCGGATATCCAAATAGGAGGCTCTTTCAGGGAGTACGAGTTAAATTCTCAAGGAACTATTTTCACGGATATTGATGGACCTATCAAATACAACGAATACGGAGCCTACCTTCAGGTGCAGAAAAAGTTTTTGGATGACCGTTTAAAATTTACAGGATCTGCTCGTTACGATAAAAATGAATTCTTTGATGGTTTTGTTTCACCAAGAGTATCTTTCGCCTATACTTTGGGCAAAGAAAGAAATCATAATCTTAGGGTTTCGGTGCAGCAAGGTTTTAGGAATCCGACCACTCAGGATTTATTTATTGGATTGAACGCCGGTTCAGCTGTATTAGTGGGGTCTGCTCCAGCAAACCTAGATAGAGATGTAAGGACATATAGTATTAGTCAAGAGGGTCAAGATGAATATGGTCAACCGGCAACCGTGGAGATTGTTGGTCGGGCGGCATATGAAAATGCTTATTCTCTTAGTTCAGTTTTGGCAGGTGCCCCAGAGGCAGTGGAAACTCCTCTGGTGAAACCAGAGGAAATTACCGCTTTTGAAGCAGGGTATAGGGCCCAAGTGGGAAGGTTTACGATTGATTTGAGCGGATACTACAATAGTTACACTGATTTCTTGGCTAACACAGTTGTAGCAGTACCATTATATGGAGAAGCTGGTGATGGAGGTTTGTCTCTAGCCGCTCTTGGCAACTCAGATTACCAATTATATCAAACATACACCAATTCAGAAGCTGACATCAACTCTTATGGAGGTACCGTTGGGGTAGATACAAAACTTGGAAACTTTGATCTTGGGGTAAACTATACATTTGCCGAGTTGGATATTGATGAAGGAAAGTTCCCAGATGTAAGGACAAACTTTAACACACCAAAGCATAAGGTTAAGGCATCGTTTGGTAATGCCGCACTTTTCAAAAACTTTGGCTTTAATGTAAACTACAGATGGAGCGATAGTTATTTCTGGGAAGCCTCTTTTGCTGATGGCGACATTCCGGCATATACAGTCTTGGATGCACAAATAAACTATTCAGTTCCTTCCATTAAATCTATTTTTAAATTGGGTGGATCTAATCTTTTGGGTGATGAATACTACACTGCAATCGGTACAGGATTTATCGGTTCGATATACTATTTGTCTTGGACCATAAATCCTTAAAGAACAGTAAACAAGCAAAACTAAAGGCGTTGGAAAATCCAACGCCTTTTTTCTTTAAAAAAAAGCTGAAATCGGTTTCTGAATAAAAATGTAAAAGCATATCTTTGCAGCCGAAAAAATAGCGGTTATTTTCCGCGTATTCAATTAAAAATAAACACACTAATGTCTAAAGTAACAGGTAAGGTTGCCCAAATTATAGGCCCGGTCATTGATGTTGAGTTTGAATCAGGGGTAGAAATCCCAAGAATTTACGACTCCCTTGAAATTGCAAAAGCTGATGGCTCAAGATTGGTTTTGGAAGTTCAATCACATATTGGTGAGAATACTGTAAGAACTATTTCTATGGACTCTACCGATGGATTGAGCAGAGGAGTAGAGGTTATAGCTACCGGAAATCCAATTCAAATGCCAATTGGAGAAGATGTTTACGGACGTCTATTCAATGTAATCGGTGATGCTATCGATGGTTTGGAGGAACTACCAAAAACTGGAGACAATGGACTTCCAATTCACAGGGAAGCACCAAAATTTGAAGATCTTTCCACTTCAACAGAAGTACTTTTCACAGGTATCAAAGTAATCGACCTTATCGAGCCTTATGCAAAAGGTGGTAAGATTGGATTGTTCGGTGGTGCCGGGGTAGGTAAAACCGTATTGATCCAGGAGTTGATCAACAACATTGCAAAAGGTCACGGTGGTTTGTCCGTGTTCGCAGGTGTTGGAGAGCGTACTCGTGAAGGAAACGATTTGCTTCGTGAGATGTTGGAGTCCGGTATTATAAAATACGGGGACGATTTCTTGCACTCCATGGAAGAAGGAGGATGGGATTTGTCCAAAGTGGATAAAAAAGCAATGAAGGAATCCAAGGCTACCTTCGTGTTCGGTCAGATGAACGAACCACCAGGAGCACGTGCCCGTGTGGCGTTGTCTGGATTGACCATTGCAGAATATTTCCGTGATGGATCAGGAGAAGGGCAAGGAAAAGACGTTCTTTTCTTCGTAGATAACATTTTCCGTTTCACCCAAGCAGGTTCTGAGGTGTCCGCACTTTTAGGTCGTATGCCCTCTGCGGTAGGTTACCAACCAACATTGGCAACAGAAATGGGTGCCATGCAGGAAAGGATCACATCAACAAAAAGAGGTTCCATTACATCTGTACAGGCGGTTTACGTTCCTGCGGATGACTTGACGGATCCAGCACCAGCAACAACATTTGCTCACTTGGATGCGACAACCGTACTTTCCCGTAAAATTGCCGAGTTGGGTATTTATCCTGCGGTGGATCCATTGGATTCCACTTCTAGGATTTTAACTCCTGAGATTTTGGGTAAAGAGCACTACGATTGTGCACAGCGTGTAAAAGAGTTGTTGCAACGTTATAAAGAGCTTCAGGATATTATCGCCATCTTGGGTATGGAAGAACTTTCTGAAGAAGATAAATTGGCCGTAGGTAGAGCAAGACGTGTTCAGCGTTTCTTATCTCAGCCATTCCACGTAGCCGAACAGTTTACTGGTATTCCAGGAGTTTTGGTTGACATTAAAGAGACTATTAAAGGATTTAATATGATTATGGACGGTGAATTAGATCACCTTCCAGAATCTGCCTTCAACCTTAAAGGATCCATCGAGGAAGCTATGGAGGCTGGGGAAAAAATGTTGTCCGAAGCATAGTGTCATTCCTGCGAAGGCAGGAATTTCATTATTGATTAAGTCAAAATTTAAAAGGTTCCCGTTTGCATGGGAATGACAAGAAAAAATATGTTTTTAGAAATAGTATCACCCGAAGCCACTTTATTTTCAGGCGACGTAACTTCAGTTACAGTTCCTGGGGTAAATGGTGAGTTCCAGATGTTGGAGAATCACGCGCCTATTGTGTCTCTATTACAAGCTGGCAACGTAAAAGTGAAAGGTAACATTACCATTGAAGAAGCTTTTGAAGACAAATTTTCCAAAGGAAAGAATGGAGAAACAGTTTTGTCCATTTTAAGTGGAACAGTGGAGATGAAGGACAATAAAATAATCGTCCTAGCCGATTAAAATAAATGAATTCATTCACAAAAAAGCCGCTCCATTGGAGCGGCTTTTTTATTTGCATCACATCAAGTCAATATTCTCTCACCAGTTTAAATGATGTAAGCGCAGATTGCTCCAATCTGATTCTTTTTCGTCAATTCATACGGGGTATCCATCAATTGGTCTCTATTGGAACCACGTAACACTATATATTGAGTTTTCATATGTGAATGAGCTTTATTCTGCAGGCCCGTTCTCCAAAAACTACTTATGAGAGCACTATCCACTAAAGGTCTATATAAGAAGGTACTGACCGTTTTCTGCCTTCTACTCATGGGAATAACAACAGCCCAAATCTACCCGGTACAGGTAACCCCACAAATAGTACCGCCCTACAGTTTTAAACTGTCCGATTACACGACCACCACACAGGAAAAACTGTTTGTCAACCTTTTGCTCACGGATGCCCAAGAATCCGGCAGGCAGGTGCGGTTAAAAATATTCGTGGAAGGCCCTGGCATCAATTTTCAGTCTACGGATTTTGTGAACGGTGCACTGCCCATTGTGCTGGACGGGGGAATCAACCAACGCCTGACGAATCTGGACCTGCAACCCTATTTTAACCTGAACAATTTGGTAGGGATAAGTCCCAAACAATACAGCGAACAATTGCCCGAAGGGCAGTACCGGTTCTGTTTTGAGGTTTACGACCAGTTTTCGGGCCAACGCATATCCAACCGGAGCTGCGCCAACATCTATTTGGTGCTGAACGACCCGCCCCTGCTCAATGTCCCTTTCCGTGGGGACCTTGTCACGGCCCAAAACCCCCAGAACATCATTTTCAACTGGACACCAAGGCACATCAACGCCGGGGCGGTACAATACGAGTTCACCTTAAAGGAGCTTTGGGACACAGGAATGGACCCACAGGCCGCCTTTTTGGCCAGTCCACCGCTGTACCAGACCACCACCTATGCCAATACCCTTCACTATGGTCCTGCACAAATGCAGTTGTTGGAGGGCAAAACCTATGGCTGGCAGGTAAGGGCCTTTGTAAGCGATGGCATTACCACCACAAGCCTGTTCCGGAACAACGGCTTGAGCGAGATCTACCATTTTACCTACCGTGCCGATTGCCCACCGCCCGGTTTTGTGCTCTCCGAGGCCCAGAACTCCCAGACCGTAAAAATCAATTGGCAAATGGGCGAGCACCTGCGCTACAGGGTACAGTACCGTAAAAAAGGCTACGGGGAAGACGACTGGTTCGGGCTATGGTCGCAGACCAACGAGGCCACAATCCGCAATTTGGAAGCGGGCACCGTTTACGAATTCCGTGTGGGCGGAGATTGTGGCCCTCTCCAGACTTCCACCGAAATAGCAGGCGCTGGATTGGCCTATTCGCCCATTCACGAGTTTACCATGCCCACTGAGGACGAAATGGCCTACTACAACTGCGGCATACCGCCCGAAATTGAAATTGCCAACCAAAACCCGTTGCAGCAGCTTGAACCTTATGAAGTTTTTACAGCCGGGGATTTTCCCATTGTGGTCAGAGAAGTATCCGGAAGCAACGGGTATTTTACAGGCTGGGGCTACATTACCCTGCCATTTTTGGAAAAATTCAAGGAGGTCATTGATGTGGCCAACGTTGTGAGCGAAGGCGATATAAATATTGGCAAATTCAGTCGAATACGGGTGGAGTTCGATAACATTAAAATCAACACCGATTACCAAATGACAGAGGGTATGGTGGAGACGAGTTATGATCCGAATTGGAGCAATGTGGAGAGTGTCGATGAATTTATTGAGGATATTGGCCAGCTTGTAGGTTCAATCAAAGAGATTATATCCCAAATATTTGATCGTAGGGATGAGGAGTTGAACCAACTGCAAGAGTTACAGCATCAATTGGCAGAAGGTTACATAACGGAAGAGGAATTCAATGAGCAAGCAGAGGAAAAGGCAAACAATATTGAAAAATTGGACGATTTGCTCGGGGAACAACTTAAAGAAAAAATATCGGAGAGCCCAGTTGTAACCGAAGCGCAAAAAGAGGAAGTTCAAAACCTAGGACCTACTGCGCTTGCCAGTAATGATGATCTTAGCCAAACGGACATCAATAGTATAAAAACAAAAGATGCCGCCGCGAGAAAACGGTTGGAAGATATTGCAGAAGAGGTAGCCTTGGCGGAGGATATGTACTTTGTAAATGAAGCCTACACCTTATTGTCAGAGGATGGTGTGTACCAAGAAGTACTGGAAAAGATAAAAACCATTTCCGAGTATCTGAAAGAATCCACGGAACTGTGCAAGGAGCAAGGGTGGGCAAGCTACAAGGCCCAAGGTGTGTTCCCTTATTGTTTATGGAAGGAGGCCCCTATTGCCGAAGCCTTTTATTATAGCAAAGTGGATATTCCCTTTGTGGCAGGTCTTACGGACGGTCTTTACGGAGAGGTGGAAGGCTTGGTATTGTTGCCCAAGATGTTCTATGACCTTTCCACGGGCATGCAGGAATTTATTTATGCCTACACTTGGGCCAAACTGCAATGCACGCCCAACAAGGTGGCCCTGAACCAGAAACGGATGGGACTGCTGTTGGAAAAACTGGAAAGGGAACAAGCGGAAACCAGTATATGGATCTGGGTAAAGGAGCAGTGGTATGCGGGACAAAAGGAACTGACCGAATATGAGGGCAAACGCTGCGAGGATGCTGAAAAACTGCGCAATGAAGTTGACGAGTTTGTGGATTTTATACAGGAGCGGGAAAACTTAAAGCAACTGATAGCCGATGTAGAGGAAAAATTGGCAAGTTACTGGGTTACGGTGAATGACACCGATAATGAGGCTAGGTATCATCATGGAAAGATATTGGTTTTTGCAGCAACCTTTGTTGTACCTGGTTTAGGCCAACTAACCAAGATCAAAAAGGTAAAAAAGATTTTGGAATGGATAAAGAAAGCTACACCAGATGATTTGTTGAAGCTTAAAAATAAGTATGTCAATTTGATTGTCTATAAAATAGACGATATAAAGCCCTTGTTGAGAACAGAGAAAAATACAGCGTTCTTTTGGTCAGGCAAAACAAATGGAATAGGGGGTGAAACCAAGGCTTTAGAGATAGCAAAAAGTAGGGGAGGTACTACTTTGGAGGGATTGCTTGCAGATAAAGGTGTGAAAATGCCCAATTTTTCAGAAAACCCAAAAATATGGGAAGAAGTTTCCGCAGAGTATTCAAATCAAGTTTCAGGTACTATCCGTGCTGTTATTGGTAAAGAATTAAGAGAAGGGAATGTTTGGGAAAACATAGAGTTGCCTAGATTAAAAGCAAATAATAATGTGACTGAGATTATTAAGATTGATCCTGTTACCTTAGAAGAGAAAGTAATTTTTAAGAGACAATGAAAAAAGATATTGAATATAAAATTCTAACACCTTCCAAAATGGAGGTGAAATATGAAGGTAAGAAGATGTTGGTAACGGGAGAAATAACTATTGCTCCAATATTTTATGCTGATATTTCGTCAATGAAAAATTGGGAACCACCCTACGAGTCCATTTTTATAACCGAATTTGAAAGAGACGAAATTATTGAAGGAATAACTTCCAAGTCCAAGAAAACTAAAATCCCTGTGGTTTTTGACTGAAGATTTTTCAAACAAAAATTAAAAGATGAAAAATATAATAACATTGCTATTGATTGTATTTACAGTAACGGCTTGTAAATGTCAAATTGACGTACACAAATATCAAAAAAAAGGAGTGACCTTAAAGGAGATACAACAGGCTTATGAGTACAACTTAAGTCAAATTAGGATGAATGACCCTGAGTATTATTTTATTCCAACCCCACCACTTACTGCACAGAATCATTTCTATAATTATTTTACTGAAAAGGCCAAAAGGCGTATGGTAGAACTTTTTGAAGGGAAATGGACAGAAGAAGAGATTGAATCAAGGATTAATGCAAGTATGAAGTCTACTTTGGACACCTTAAACCCTAGAAACGGATATTATCAAGATGCTAAAAAGATAGCCAAACGAGATAGCTTGCCTTTACAGCAGGTATGGGATAGTATGGTTGTCGCTAGAAAGAAAGAATGGAGTGAAGATTTGTTGAAAGGGCAATACGTTGATTACAGAGTAATAAGCATTGCTGGATATTTAAAAGACCCACGTTTTTTACCTTATTTAAAGAATATGGATAATGGGAATTATGTTAGTAAGGAGGTAGAATTGGCATTGGCTCGATATGATGAAGAACCATATTTATCTAATGCAATTGAACGTCATTATGATAGAGGAAACTTTGGTAAGCTTGCTTATATATGCTCGAAAAGAGCTATTGATAGAATATATGAGTATGCAATAACAAAAGAAGGGTTAGATTGCGACTCAAATGGCATGTATTGTTATAACTTATTAGCGGAGTCTGCTATGAGTTGGTTAGTAATCTTATTTCGAAGTGAGAATATGGCAAAAGAAATGAAGGAGTTAAAACATGAATATGAATATCCTGAATATAGAGAACCTGATAAATACTACGAAAATAAAATGCGTTCCATCGCAAAAAAATATTATAAGCAATTCAAGGAACAAGAACCTAACTGTGAAAACGTACCTGTGAATGCTTGGTAGTTTAACAAAGGCATAAAGCATTTTATATATAGGAATAAGTTCTTTGACATATTGAAATAAGATTATCCACGGGCTTTTTAAAACGAAGTCCGTGGAAGCAGCGGCTATTATTCGGGCTGGGGCTATATCACCTTGCCGTTCTTGGAAAAATATAAGGAAGCGATAGATGTGGCCAATATTGTAAGCGAAGGGGATATAAATATTGGCAAATTCAGTAGGATTCGGGTGGAGTTCGATAACATTAAAATCAACACCGACTACCAATTGGTTGAGGGAATGGTGGAGACCAGTTACGATGCCAATTGGAGCAATGTGGAGAGTGTGGATGAATTTATCAATGACATTGAGGAGTTGTTCAATGCCATTTCAGAACTGCTCCAGAACTATACGGGAACCGAGGAAGAGGTTTCCCTTTTACAGGAACTGAACCAAAAACGGGACACTTATATCGCTGAACTGATTTCCAGTCCCCATATCACTGCCGAAATCAAAAATGAACTGCTCGCGAACCAAGAGGTTTACAAAACGGTATCCAATGACCTTATTGCGGAATCCACCGGGGACAATGGCTACGATGTGGGCAGTGGGATGGCAGGACAGGTAATGCAAAGGAACAGTGAACTACGGACAAGCATTGCCAAGGCGGAGGATGAGATTTTTCTGGGAGAGGCCCAAAGAATTCTCAACAACCCCGAAAACAGTGTTGCATTTTGGGAGACCATAGAAAAACTGGAGGAGATTCATGAATTTCTACAACAGTGCAACAGTGAAGATTGGGAAAGCTATCAAGACAAGGGAATTGTTCCCTATTGCTTGTGGCGGGATGCCGAGGTTGCCAACGAAAATCTATACTCAGGGGGCGATATTCCCTATCTGTCTGGTTTGGTGGACGGGGTGTACATTGAGGTAAATGGGGTTTTGAAACTCCCGCAGTTATTAAAAGATCTAGGAAGTGGCATGCACCAACTCCTTTATTCATTTACAGTGGCCTATATAGAGTGCAACCCCATGGCCATGAAGGTGAATAGGGAACGGTTGAACAAACTATTGGAGACCGTTGAAGTACCTGATGAACGAAAAGGGCTTTTGGACTGGATGAAGGAGGAACTGGACAAGTTCACCGTGGATGATGAGGAAAGGCAGGAGCAAATACAACAGTATTTGGACAAGTGCAAGGGATATGCGGACACCAGACAGGCCGTAGAGGATTTTTTCGAGTTTATAACGGATTGGGAGGAGTTAAAAACCCTTTTTGACCAAGTATCCGAGAAGCTGCGGGAAACCTTGGAGGTCTATTCCTCCTATTCTTTTGTTAACGAGGAACGATACGAGAAGGCTGTGCTCGATGTGCAGATACTTTCTATTGCAACTGGAATAGGTGCCGTGACCAAGATTAAGAAGGTTAAGGATATTTTAATTGGCCTGCGTAACTTTACCAAAGCGCAGTGGGATGATTTGGGCAGAAGGTTTGGGAGGAATGGAAATTTATTTAGCAAATTTGGCCAAAAACTTGATGAAATAGGTGAACTCCTTGAAAATGGCTTGGTTAAGGGGAAATATTCAGGAAGAGTTTTTAATCCTAATAATGCTGGCGGGGCTATTAAATCTTTGGATTGGGAAAACGCTATATTCACAAAATCAAATATAGAGATTGTTAAAAAGCATTTAGGAAGACTTGAATCAGATCCTTGGAATGATGCAATGATAAAAAGATTAGAAGATATTGAAGGAGGTAAGATTGTGCCCACGAATTATGATAAAAAATTTATCAATCATGAAATTGGGGAGTTTGAGAGGTATAAAGAACTTGGTTATGAAAATACACATTACTCCCAAATACCTGAAGAGGTTTGGAATAATGCACATTCTGCTACATTAGAAGATTATTCAATTAGTGATTATATTATAAAACCAGATGGTATGAGGGACTATCAACTATACCACCCCGATGTACAACAAATACCCGAATAATAATGGATAAATATGATACTCAAATATTAGAAATAATCAGAGATTACGAAGAATTCAATGGTTCAGGGATAGGTATGTCAGTATTAGACAGAAAGTTCTACGGGGTATTTAATTTTTCAGAAGCCCATTTGACTGAGCGGGTAATTAAGTTAAAAGAGTATGGTTTTATAAAAAAGAGCAGGCCTTACTCTTTATCAGAAAAGGGAAAAAATTACCTTCAATCACTAGAATAAACCTTCCTTGATTTTCAAAATTAAAATATAAAATAATGAAAATCAATAAAATAGATTTGGAAGCCCTAAAAATCATACGTGATAATACAGAAAAACAAGAATACATGGATTTATCAATTTTGGAAAGAATTTTATTTGAAAAAATTGGTTTTGAATATGCGTTACAACAAAATATAAGGATTATTGAGATTACAAGACGTCTTTCTAAAAGTGGCTTAATAGAAAAAAAGGGATTAGGTAACATCACCATCAAAAAGGGAAAAAAATTCTTAAATCAAATTGACATGGGTACTTAGGTTATGATGTACATTCTGCAAGTTTAGAAGATTACTCTATTAATGAACAAATAGATAAATTATATCATCCTAGTGTACAGAATAGATATTAAATTAAATAAATATGAACTGGTATTGTTAAAAGTTATTTTGGATTATAACCAAGGTAGAGGTATTGGAACACCGACTCTGGATAGGTTATTTTATAAGGAATTAGAACAAATAACAGATTTAGAAAACATTTACGATGTAAGGTGGATTCCCTTGATTAATAATTTACTCGATTTGGGTTTAGTAGAAAAAGTTGAAAGCGGAAAAGGAACTGCCATTACAACAAAAGGGAAAGATATATTATCAAAATCTAACCTTATATAATCCAATGAAAGCCTTGACCTTAATTGTTTTACAAGGTCAAGAAGGTAAAGGAAATTTTAACTGGCCTGCGTAATTTTACCAAAGCGCAGTGGGACGATCTGGGCAGAAGGTTTGGAGATGAACAGAATAGTATGGAGATAGTGCCAATAATTGCTGAAATAAAAAAGTGATATAAATACGAGTAAGAAGCTCGCTTCAGTTTGTGAATCAATTGGAATGTTTTTTTTATTTTAAGGCTACGAGGTGCCATTCCTTACCATCTGAATGGTATATGGCTAGGGTTTTAAACCCAATGGCCGCATGAGCTGCCAATGACCTTGGATTTTTACCATCCACTTCGGTGATAATCATATCAAAACCTTTGGGCAATTTCTCTTTCATGGTTTGATACAGTTTTCGGAAAATGCCTTGTCCTCGATGGGTTTTCGCCACACAAATTTGTCCCATGGCCATATAGTTGACCTTGCCTTCAAGAGCTTTATCGATTTCATGGAACATAGGGCGAAGCACTTCTATATCCTCTGCAAATTTTGGATGCATGCACAGGGCATAACCCACAATTTGATCCTCATCCACGGCAATAATGTGTCCACATACCTCATTCATGGCTTGAAGCACATCCATGGTGTGTTCCACGGTCACAAAACCTTCTTTTGTGCTTTCTTCTTGACTTATGTTTTTAGGTAAATTACGCTGCTGCAGGTCCAGAATTTGTTCTAGTTCCTGTAAAGTGTCCGCTTGCTTGTAAACAACCATTTATTCCACTTTAAGCCATTCTTTTCGCTCTTCCAGCATCTTTTCTGATGGTTGTTGCTCTTTATCCTCCATCAAACTAAACGCATAATCCGGACTTGGGGCCAAAACCATTTCCGTGGTTTTTTCCTTTCCGTATCTCTTGAATTTTACTTGCAATGGTTCCCCTAAGTCGAATTGCTTCAAATAATCATCAAAGGATTGATCCTCAGCAAAAGCTTTGTCGTTAATACTTAAAATCACATCTCCATTGTCGAGACCAGCCTTATAGGCAGGACTGTCCATTTTCGTGTTTCTCAGAATCATGTAACCTGATTTATCAGCACTCATGGAAACATATGCCCCAAAATAGGCCGAAGCTTCAGGTTGCTCCAAAACAACCCCCACTGATTCCATCAGCGTTTTGTAATCGGGCATATTGCTTTTGTATATGTAGCTGTTAAAGAAATCATCCCCGAACGTATCCCCTGCATATTCTTTTAATGCATCATGAAGATTTTGAATGGTATACGGAATTTCCGTCGCTCCATATTTCTTCCAGACGAGCTTCATAAAATCATCCAAGTTCAATCCATTTTCCCGAAGCGATAGGTCTAAAGCCAAGCCCAAAACACTTCCGTAGGAGTAATAGGAAATAAACATATTTTCGCGGTTCACTGGGTCTACTGAGGTGGCCGCATCCACAAAAGGAGCTTGAAAACTCATTTCAATCGGGTTGAAGAATTGTCTAGCTGGAGAGTTCCAAACGTAGTTAAAAGTCCCGGCCAATCCTTCAATGTAATCTTTCGGTGAGGAAAGTCCGGCTCTGCATAAAATCAATCCAGTGTAGTAGCTTGTAAAGCCTTCGGCAAACCATAGTGCCCCGCTCATGTTGGCTGCTTCAAAATCAAAAGGCTCCAATGTTTTGGGTCGGATACGCTCTACGTTCCAGGCATGAAAAAATTCGTGGGATACTGTCCCGATGTTACGTTCCATGCCTCCATTGGCCAAACTACGGGTACTTGTCAATATGGTAGAGTTGCGGTGCTCCATGCCGTCGCCAGAGGCATTTGGAATGTAGCAGGCCAAGAATGTATAGTTGCCATAATCAAAATCGGGCAATTCGTCATAGACTTCCTTTTCTGCCAGCACCACTTTTTTGACTTTTTCAAAATATTCATCGGCTTCCGCTTCGGTACCATTATGGTGGAGTGCAAGATTGATGGTTTTCCCATCCACCTCAAAAGAGCGAAGCATAAAATTGCTGATTTCCGTAGGGCTGTCCATAAAATAATAGAGGTTCGGAGCTGAATACGTGGTGCCCGAGACCAAAGGAAGTTGTGTAGCCACTTTCCAATCCAAATCTTCGCGAACGTCAAAAGTCACTTCGATTTTACGCTCGCTCAATTCAGGAGCGAACATAAAGGTTGCAGGAATATTCAGGTGGGCATGTGTTTCGTCCACTTGGGAGTAGGTTCCCCCGCCCCGATTGGCGAACAAAATGTATTTTATGTTGATGGTTCCATCGTGTCCCCTTACCTCCCAAGCATAGGGGTTGGGTCTAGTAACCGTTAAAGCTTTTCCTCTACTGTCCGTGGCCTCAAAACCATAAACATTTTTGGCAAATTCGTGCAGCGCATAACGTCCTGGAGAGGTTCTGCTCATTCGGAATTCAACGGTATCTTCGGTCAAATTCGGAAAAGTAGCTTCAATAATCGCTTCGTGATGAATGGCATTATCAAAAGAGATTTGATATGTATTGGTCTGGGCAGTAATAAACAACCCTGTGAACAGTGCTAAAATGGAAAAGATAAATTTCATTTTTGGAATAGGTTTAAGAACGACTAAGATACTGTTTAATCACCGTAAGTGCTAGATTTGTGGGATTAAGAAATTTTTCGGAGCTATTTGAAAATATCGACTATTTTAACAAGAAATTGAGCGATTGCGATTTTGTTTGCACCCCTTTAATACAAAAGGAGAAATTTCAAGCGTTTTGCAAACCCTCAAAAATATTTGGAAGGATGAAAACTGAATTTTATACTTTGGGAAGCTTTGAGTTTCCAGCGGATGCCGTAGTCATTAAAGGCAAGTTGGAAGCAGAGGGCATTCCTGTTTTTTTAAGGGATGAAGCTACCATCAATTCAGACCCTTTGATTAGTGCTGCTTTGGGTGGTGTTAAGCTACAAGTGTATTCAAGTGATAGGGAAAGGGCCAAGGAAATTTTTGATGAGGTCCGTAATTATGCCACCGATAATTTTGGAAATCCGGTAGTCTGCCCCAATTGCAAGGCCACCAAATCCGAAATTTATTACTCCAGGAGTACTGTCTTCTATAAACTGTTTCCTTTCTTTGAGCCCAGAAAGTACCGATGCATGCAGTGCAATTTTATTACAAGACCTGCTCAATGAAATTATTTATTACTGGAATTATTCTAGCCGTTGGTAAATAAGCCCTCTTCCCACCGTTGCAGTGAGCTTATAGTGCTTCTCTAGATAAGCATCGATATAGGCATTGTAGTCCAACAGTTTTTTATCAAAGATTTCTTTCCCTTTTCTGGCCACCAAGGTTTTGGGCTGAACAACTTCCATAATGTATTGGAGTTCTTCCATACCTGTTTTTCTTGGGTTGTCCATATACGGAAACAATTCTTCGCGTGTAATGCTACTGGGGTGTGTTGCTGCTTTTGTAGGAGGGTTTACACCCAAAATCCAATATCCGATATGGTATTCGGTAAAAAAGATATTGTTGGTCTCAAGGCCATGTTCAGTAATGTAGGCAGGCACTTCAATGCCTTCACCGTTGAAAAAAGTTCCCTTCTTTATTTTATTTGATATGATATTTCCATATTCCAGATAGGATTCCATTGGAATCAAAATAAGGAGGATAACAATTATCGGCATATATTTTTTTTGGACTGATGGAAGCTTGGCAACGGCTATGCCTAAAGGAATCAGAATAAAAGGGTATAACTGAATAAGGTAATGTCCGTTTACCTTTCCTGCCTGCATAAAGGATAACAGGATTCCTAAAATAACTACTGATAATATTTGAAGCTTTTTGTCCTTCCAATCAATTGTTTTTAAAGTAAATCCTGTTGTTAGAAGGCCTAAAATGACGATTACGAATGGTAAAGTCTTTAATGGGGAATGCAATTTGCCTTCTGAATAAGCAAGAGGTGCTTCAAAAATGGATTCCCAGCAAATTTGGATATCCCCTTGAAGTAAATAGGGCATTATGGTCAGTAATATGGATACAATAAAACCTATACCCATAAAAACTAAGTGGATAATCTTCTTTGAAAGTTGTTTGGTGCGAAAACCTTCCCATAAAAAATACAATCCCAAAACCAATACGGGATAGGCCATGTTTAGTTTGGTCATTACAGACAACCCCAAAAGGAGACCGGAGGTGAAAAACCATTTGCCATCTTCTTTTAAAAACAAAATAAAAAGGGCGGCCACGAAAAAGAACGTGCAAATATGTTCCGACATTACGCCTTGTAAACTCCCGAACAAGCTTTGAAAAAAGACACAGAAAACACCAACCCAAAATGCAATTTTTTTCGAAGTGATTTTTGTAGCGATACCATAGGTGAATAAACTGGTAATGGCCACCATAACGGCACCAAAAAAACGAATGGCAAAAAAGCTTTTTCCAAAAATTTTGATAATAATGGCAAAATAGAGAAAAGTAATCGGGGGTTTAAGATCCCATAATTGGGTATAGGGCAAATATCCATTGGCCCAGGATTGACCCATAATGATAAAAGTGCTCTCGTCCCGATCAATATAGTCCCTAAAAAAGAAAGGGAAACGGATAAAAACGGAGACTATGACCAAAACAAAAAGGACCGTTTTCCAGTCCAAATCTTCATACCTTAAAGAACGTAATTTTTTAAGCACAGCGGTATTCAGCTTTTTGGTCATTGATTATCACTTTTGCAATATAGATAAATTTGAATGTTTTGAGAGACCATTTAAAATGGTCTCTTTTTATTTTAAGCAGCTACCAACAGTAGGTACGCTTGTTTTAACTTTTCAATTACGATTTTAAGTTCCTCCTCGTTTAAATTCCCATAACCAAAACGTATGGCGCAGGTATCTTTATCTTGATAGAGAATGGTTTTTGGCAGGAACAAATCCAGTTTTTCAGCTTCCTTCGCTAGTTTCACCAAGGAAATGGGATTTTTAAAACGCAACCACAAGGCAAGCCCTCCAGAAGGTATTTGCCATTCAAGTATGTTGTCAAAATATTCATTTAAAAATGCGCATAAAGCATCCCTGCGTTGTTTGTAGGTTACTATATTTTTTTTCTTGAGTCGGTATATTTCACCTTCCGATATTAGTTCAGATAGCATTTGTTCTTGTATGAGATCTCCTTGAGCATCCAATAATTGCAAGTAATTATTGGCTTCGGTAATTACCTGTTCCGGCGCAACGACAAACCCAGTATGAAAACTTGGAAATAAAGACTGCCCCATTTTGCCCAAGTAAATAATATTTCCATTAGCATCTGCACTTGCCATGGGCAACATGGAAGACCCTTCAAACTGAAAATCATGGTCAAAATCGTCCTCAATTATGGCAAAACCATGCGTTTTGGCCAATTCCAATAATTGCAGTCTTCTTTTGGTGCTCAATGTTGTGGTTGTTGGATAGTCCCTGTTGGAGCAAACATAAATACAACGAATGCGCTCGTGTATCAAATGCTTCTTAATATATCCAATGTCCAATCCCTCATCATCAACAGGCACTGTTTTTATTTTTGCTCCAGCTTGTTGGAATATCATGTTAGCCAAATAATTACTTAGTTGTCCAACCAGCACCAAATCGCCCAGATTTATTAATACCTGCGAAACAATATAGAGGCTCATTTCAGTACTACGGGTATTCAATAAATTGGTTGGTTTTATATGGAAGCCCCTGGTGGCATTTAAGTAGTTACAAAGTTGTGTGCTAAAAACGGAAGGGACCAAGGCACTTGTTCTATTCCATTTGTTGATCAAAGGCTTTCTTTTCATTGCAGCACTATACCACCTCGAAAATTGGTGCACGGGATGTAACCTTAAATCGGGTTTACCATCACTTATAGAATATTTGGCGGTAGTCTCCTCTTTGGTAGATGCTAGATTAAAGGATTGTTGAAACGGGAACCCTGGAATTTTTGGATATTCGTAAACTTGATCGATATGCTGCGTGGGCGCTTTGATTTTTACTTTGGAATCTTCTGGAACTACCACAAAAGTTCCCTTGTTGGGTATGATGTTTACCCAACCTTGCGAGGCCAATTCATCATAGATGGCCACAGCTGTATTGCGATGAACGTTCAATAACTCACTTAAACCACGTGTTCCGGGCAACTTACTGCCTTTTTCCAAATAACCACGTTGAATGGCGTTCGTGATTTGTTGTGCCACCTGTACATATGCAGGTTGTACAATAGACTTGTCTATGGATACTAGCTTAACTAACAAATCAAAAACCGGACTATTCATTGTTTTAAAACTGGACTAGTTTAATCGTCCGGAAAGTTAGGACTTTTGCAGCATATTATTAATTGACTTAAAAACTTACCTTTTACAAGCTTAAATAATGAAGAAATCAATTTTATTTTCTGTGATATTACTGGCAGTTGCTTTTCAGGTAAAAGCGCAACAAGACGATGCTATTGTAAAGGTTGATTCGTTAAGCGAAGTTGTGGTGACGGCAAACCGAATTAACCTTCCTTTCAAGGAAAATTCAAGAACCATTAATATCATCACTTCCAATGATATTAAAAACAGTGCTGCTGTAAATGTGGCAGATTTACTACAACAAGTTGCGGGTGTTGATATTAGAAGACGTGGTACCGGTGGTAGCCAAGCAGATTTGTACATAAGAGGAGGTGGTTTTGACCAAACCTTATTATTAATAGATGGCGTTAAAATGGATGATGCACAAACGGGGCACCATACCATGAACGCAGCTTTGCCATTGGAGGTTATAGAAAGAATAGAAATTATAAAAGGTCCGGCAGCGCGGGTCTTTGGACAAAATGCATTTGCTGGTGCTATTAATATCATTACCAAGAAGAATTTGGATAATGCTGTTTCCTTAAATGTGGAAGCGGGTTCTTTTGGACAATTGAATGGGAGTGTAACTGCTGGTGTTGATAAGGAAAACTCGACTCATATACTACATGTGGGAAGGATGACATCTGAGGGGTATAGGAATAACTCGGATTACGATAATGGTAATTACTTTTTAAAAAGCATTTTCAATAAAAATGCGCAGCCTATTGAAATGACTGCTTCTTTCTTGGAGCGTAATTTTGGGGCTGAGAATTTTTATACCACTAACCCAACATTTAATGAGTATGAAGAAACCCAAAACAGCCTTTTGGCGTTTTCTACCACCTTTAAGAAAAACAAACTGAAAATACAGCCAAGAATCTATTGGAAACGTAATCAAGATTTGTTTCTCTTGAGGCGAAATGAGCCTGGTTTTTATAGGAACATGCATATTTCTAACAAGATTGGGGTAGAAACCAATGCATCTTATGCCTCTAAATTGGGAATTACGGGATTTGGAGTGGAGTTTTCTAAAATTTATCTAAGAAGTAATAACCTTGGTAACCAAAACCGTTTCATGTCCAATGTATTTTTAGAGCACCGTTTTAGTGTAGCGGATAACAAGTTGGATATTACCCCAGGTGTAGCGCTAACTTACTTTTCTGACTTTAAGTTTAAAGCATTCCCTGGATTGGATATAGGTTATAGCCTTACCAACACTTTTAAAGTATATGGTAATATTGGCTATACCTACCGTATACCGACTTACACAGATTTGTTCTACAATGACCCAGTTACCAGTGGTAACGCAGATTTGGAGCCAGAAGAAGCCTTTGCGCAAGAATTGGGCTTAAAGTACACCACTCCTGAATTTAACGCCAGCGTTGCGGTTTTTAACAGAGATGCAGACAATCTAATAGATTATATTAGAAACGATGTTTCTGAAGATGTATTTGTAGCTACAAACATTACGGAAGTAAATACTAAAGGTTTGGAGTTGGATGCCGCTTATAATTTTAAGTTCAAAGACTTTACGCAAACCTTAAGTGTAGGCTATGCGTTTTTAGATGACAATATTTTAGACCAAAACGAAGAACTGTCCCGCTACTCTTTAAACACGCTAAAACACCAATATACAACGCGCTTAAGCACCCAATTGTTCAAAAATGTACGTCAGAATATAATTTATAAGTATGCAGAACGTACTACGGGACAAACATATAATGTTTGGGATGCATCATTGGCCGTAAAAGTAAAACAGGCGGAGTTTACCATCACAGCAAGTAATATTTTCGATGCAGATTATATAGAGTCTGGTTTTGTACCAATGCCACCAAGCAATGTGCTTTTCGGTCTGCGTTATAGTTTTAAATAGAACGAAATGAGGCTGCCAAAGAAAAGAGAAAAATAGCACCCAAGAACTAGGTTTTGTTTGTATTTAAAACCTTTTATTAATTTAGGGGTTCAAATTCCTTGAAATTTTGAAGCTGAATCTTGAACAGATACCTCGGGAGAAAACCCTGACCAAGAAGGAGTTTATCCAAAAATATTTCAAGCCTCAAAAGCCTGTTGTAATTGAGCGCTTTATTGAGGATTGGCCGGCATATACCAAATGGAGCTTGGATTATGTGAAAGAGGTTGCTGGCCACAAAGAGGTTCCTTTATATGACGACCGTCCAGTAAAACACGATGAAGGATTCAATGAGCCGCATGCCAAAATGAAGATGTCTGACTACGTAGACCTTTTAAAAAATGGCCCTACTAAATACCGGATTTTTCTTTGGAACATTTTAAAAGAGGTTCCGGAATTACAAAAAGATTTCAAGTATCCAGATTTTGGGTTGCATCTTATGAAAGGGCTGCCCATGCTCTTTTTTGGGGGAGAGGATTCGCACACTTTTATGCATTACGATATTGATCTGGCCAATATTTTTCACTTTCATTTTGAGGGAAAGAAGCAATGTATCCTGTTTTCCCAATCTGAAACCAAGTTTTTGTACAAGGTTCCCCATTCTTTGATTACCCGAGAAGATATTGATTTTGCCGACCCTGACCTTAAAAAATGGCCAGCTTTACAACACGCTAAAGGGCATATTGCACATTTGGAACATGGAAATGTTCTTTATATACCGGAAGGGTATTGGCACCACATGAAATATATAAGCCCTGGATTTTCTATGAGCTTAAGGGCGATTGCCAGAAAACCGAAAAATTTTGGAAAAGCAGTTTATAATATTTTTGTGATGCGCCATTTTGATAATCTAATGCGTAGGCTAAGGGGTCAAAAATGGATTGATTGGAAAAATGAAAGGGCTGTGGAACGGACACAAAAATTATTATTGCAGGAGTAGTTTATTTGATAAGTTCGTTGGCTTTTTCGTACACCAAATGGCTTTCCCAACCTCGATATATAAGGTAATCAGCTAATTTTTTCTTTTTCTTAAAACTGTTGGTTTCCTTGATTTGATTCAACCGTTTTCTGGCCAGCTCATCAAAGGTCTTTAGGTAATCCTCATTCGTAATTTCAGCAAGCGCACTTTTAATGTTATAAGAGGAAATATCGCGAAACTTGAGTTCTCTTGTTATTCGTTTTGTCCCCCACTTTTTTATATTGAATTTACCTCTGGCAAAGGCTTTTGCAAAACGTTCTTCGTTGAGGTAATTTTCTTGAATCAGATGTCCCACTATTTGATCTATGGCCTCAGGTATCATGTTCATGCCCTTTAGCTTGTCCGTAACTTCTTTATGGCAGCGTTCTTGATAGGCACAGTAACGCTCCATTTTTTTTGTTGCTTCTTGGATAGAGTGAAATTTTTGGGGAGAAAACCCTGAACTCATTTTTGTTTATTTTTTTGTTACCAAGATCAATTTGTCAGTGAATGTGAGTATCGTTTTATCATTTTCGGTTCTCGATGCAGGTTTGCCTTCTGTTACCATATAGTCCCCTTTAGGTAAAATGAGTTCAATTTTCCAGTCGGTTTTTGCTTGCTGGATTTTAATTTGATGGGATTCTTTTGATTTTGTGTGCCATATGGAGACCATGTTATCTCCTACTTTTACATCTTCCAATGAAGCGTTGCCCCATTCCGATGGCATTTGTGGTTCAATAACAATGGTTTTTTTGTGTGCCAAGGGTTTGATCCCGAAAAACTGATTTATTATTGGGACCGCAAAGGCATAAATGTTCCATGCTTGGGTCATCATTCCATAGTCCGGGGAAACTTCGTAAATACTTCCAGGAAGTGCATAACTAAAGGAACGGGACATTCTTTTTAGATAATCCAATGCTTGATCGGGTCGGCCATAATTATTTTCTGCGACCGCTTGTACCCCCGTGGGCAAGGTCATCACCGCACCGGTATAGGAAAACACCTTACTTCCTTTAAAAGATCCATCATCATTACCAGCGGTATCATCGCGATCGATTCCAGTAACAAACACCCCAAACGGATTTGTAAATTTCTTTGCATTGTCCAAGGCCAATATTGCCTTGGTGGAATCGGCTATTCCCATTTCCATTGGGGTGTTCACTACCCAATTATGATAAAGTACAAAAGGCCGTGCTGCAGCTGATGGATTTTGTAAAATTTGCTGTTTGGTGACGTTCAATTCTTCTACGGCCCATGGTTTGTTCAAGGTATCGGCCCTGACCAAGGCATCCTCTATCAAATGAAGCGCTTGTTCGTCGGTGCCGATAAAATCTGCATAGGACCCAAAAGTTTCAGACCAAAAATCCGTATTTATTTTTTCCTTCAGTTCATCTGCTATGTCTTGATATTGCTGAACCAATTCGGTTTCGCCCAGTTCTTCGGCCATAAGCGCGGCATCGGCAAAAGCCCGCTGGGTGTAGGCGGCGACATCAATCATTTCACTGTCAAGTCCATGTATTTCCATCATGCCAAAACCATCTGGAAATAAATTTTGGTTCGCATCATTTTCTTCCAATAGCCATTTCAATCCTTTTTTGATGGTTGGAAAATATTTTGCGAGAAATTCTTCATTGCCGTTCCATTTATAGATTTCCCATATCAACGATGCAAATTGGGGAGTTTCATTAATATTTCCTTTGTTGAAAACAACACCGTTGGTGGACATTTCATGAAGTATCCTACCGTTATTGTTAACTGCCATGGAAACACTGTCCAAAAGTTTGATGGTTTGTTTCACCACTTCTTCCTGACCAATTGCCATGTAGCCCTTCAATGCATACTCACTATCAACACCAAAGTACCATGGATAATCCGGGATTCCGGCACCAATACCCGTTCCTATCTCGGGAACAGTCCGCACAAGCCAGTCACAGTTATATTTTAACCATTCGTATGTTTCTTGCAAGTCCTTGTCGGGAATGGTAAGTTTAGACTGTTTTGCAAGTTCCATGTAGCGGGCTTTTTTGGCGCGGGCCAATGGAATAAAGTTCTCTAAAATAGAATGGTGGGCATTAGTCGCCTCTTCTTTGGAAATATAGGAACCAGTTATGGCAAAGTTTAGGGTTTTCTCGGATTTGGCGGGAATTTCAACAAGGTATTCCAATGCATCGGATGTACCGTTGATCTTGTCGGGCTCCTCCATCGTTTTGGATGAAATAGGTGCTCGGTCGGACCCAAAAATGGTATACCATGGATTGAGACTGTCCTTAACCACCCAATAATCTTCTTCGAATTTTGACACATCTTTGGAGTCGATCATATTTGAACGCTCTCCCAACCATGTGGGGCGCAAGTTGGAATGACCAACAAAATTCACGTTACTTTCAACAGTCTCTTGGGTGTTGTTCCTGATTATGAATTGAACTAAAATACCTTGGATATTATCGGGAACAAATTGAATCCGTTCAATTATAAGTCCTTCTTCTTCAAATTGGAATATGTGTTTGTTGGCATATGGGTAGTTTACAAACTGGGAAGCCTTGTTCAATGGTAAAATCTTCCCATTTACCGTCACATTTACTTCAAAGCCATCCATTAGTTTGATGGGGTGGTTCCAAATCCCGCCCATTTCACCTTTTATGTGCCAGCCCAATGCTGGAAACGTACCATCTTGATTGCCAACCATGTACAATCTATCCCCGGCGGTTACATAAGGCGAGCTTAAGTATGCATCCTTTCCTTGAATATTTGGAGAGTTATCCAAGATAATGGATAACTGTTCTTCTGACCCTGAGGTACACCCAAGGAGTAAAAAAATAAACAGAACCAGCGTGGTTGTTTTCATTTTTCGGGATATTTGGATATCAAAAATACTGTTTTGCAAAATATTGATGAAAACAAAAAAAGCGACCCCATTTCTGGAGTCGCTTTATATTAGGGTCGTATTGTTTTGCCGTCTTTGTCCTTAAAACGATATTCAAGGTACTTGTAGGCATCCCGAGGTTGGATTTTGATCCATTTCTTATAGGTTTTGAACCATTTGGATCTGATAGAAGGAAATCCCTTAGTAAGGTAAGCTGCGATAAACGGATGAATGTTCAATACAATTCCGTTGTTTTTGCTCTTTTGCTTTAGGATTCGCTCTAAATCCACTTGAATTTTATCAATCAAGACGATGGGAGCTTCCACTTCAGTGCCCGATACGTTCGGGTTTTCCTCACTGGTTTTAATATTCATTTCTGGACGAACCCTTTGTCTTGTAATCTGTACAAGACCAAATTTACTGGGAGGCAAAATTTTATGCTTTGCCCGATCATCCTTCATTTCGTCCCTAAGATGGTCATACAACTTTCGTCTGTGGTCACCCTTGGTCATATCAATAAAATCTACCACGATGATTCCGCCCATGTCGCGCAAACGTAATTGTCTTGCAATTTCGGTTGCAGCCAATAGGTTTACTTCCAGTGCGGTATCCTCTTGGTTTTTTGCCTTGTTGGAGCGGTTACCACTGTTTACATCTATTACGTGTAACGCTTCGGTATGCTCTATAACAAGGTAAGCCCCGCGGCTCATGGATGCTGTTCGGCCAAAAGAGGTTTTGATTTGACGCTCTATCCCAAATTTTTCAAAAATTGGTGCCGGACCGGTGTACAACTTTACAATGGATTCTTTTTGTGGTGCAATTTCGTGCAAATAATCCTTGATTTGGTTGTAGAGTGTTTCTTCATCAACATGAATTCCGGTAAAGGAATCGTTGAAGACATCCCTAAGGATGGATGACGCCCTGTTCAGTTCCACCAAAACTTTGGATGGATGCGACGCCCTTTGCAATTTCTTGCACATGTTTGTCCATTTGGAAAACAAGTTCTGAAGATCTTTATCCAGCTCTGCAACCTTTTTGCCTTCTGCTACGGTACGTATAATTACTCCAAATCCCTTGGGCTTAATACTTTTTACAAGTCTAATAAGTCTGTCCTTTTCCTCTTTGCTCGCTATTTTTTGGGATACCGAGACTCTATCGGAAAAAGGTACCATGACCAGAAAGCGGCCGGCTATGGAAAGCTCGGAGCTGATTCTTGGTCCCTTTGTTGATATGGGTTCTTTTACTATTTGTACCAGTAGTGACTGATTGGCTTTTAGTACATCATTGATGCTGCCATTCTTGTCAATGTCTTTTTCAAATGGAAAATTTTTCAGGGAGTAATCTTTTAATTTCCCTGTTCTAGCTTGTTTAATGAATTTCAACATGGAAGACAGTTGCGGGCCCAGGTCGTGGTAGTGCAGGAATGCATCTTTTTCATAACCTACATTTACAAATGCTGCATTTAGGCCTGTAACGGGTTTTCTGATCTTGGCTAGGAAGATATCCCCTACGGAAAAGTTATTATTGTCTTCTTCTTTGTGTAATTCTACTAATTTTCCATCCTTTAGTAAGGCAAAATCGACTGCATCCGGCGTAGATCTTACTATTAATTCTCTATTCACCTGAATCGATTTTTATTTATCCCACATGAATTTTGGGATAAATGATTAAACAATATATAGAATCGGTTGTTTTTCGAACCGATTGAAATTCTTTTCTTGAATCTCTATGTCAAAGAACGTTATAGGGTAAAACGAAAAAGTAGTTGAAACAACTACTTTTTCTTGTGTCGGTTAGCTCTTCTGCGTTTCTTACGCTTGTGCGTGGCTACCTTATGTCTTTTTCTTTTCTTTCCACTCGGCATATGGCTCTTGCTTTAGTGTTGTTAATTATATTATTTTACTTGTACATTGGTCTTTACGCCTTCCACAAATACTTTGGCCGGCTTGAATGCAGGAATATTGTGTGCAGGAATTTTGATGGTAGTGTTCTTAGAGATATTTCTACCTGTTTTTTCCGCTCTGGTCTTGATGATAAAACTACCAAAACCTCTTAAATAAACATTATCACCATTTTCCAAGGATGATTTTACTTCTTCCATAAAGGATTCTACTGTCGCTTGCACATCTCCTTTTTCAATACCTAGTTTTTCTGAGATCCTAGTTACAATATCTGCTTTCGTCATTTCGTCTTATTAATTTTCAAATTTTTTTCGGCTTGCAAATATAAACATTATAATTAATCTTTCCCTTTAACCCTTTAATTTTAAGTATATAAACTGATACATTTGAGCATTATTATTTTGTATAATGAATTTTGCCCAAAAAATCTTGACTTGGTATCGTGAACACCAACGTGATCTTCCTTGGAGACAAACACGTGAACCTTATAAAGTTTGGCTATCCGAAATTATACTTCAACAGACACGTGTAGCACAAGGTATGCCTTATTATACGAGGTTTGTGGAAGCTTTTCCCACAGTTTATGATCTTGCGAACTCACCGGAAGAGGAGGTGTTGAAACTTTGGCAAGGACTGGGTTATTACTCCCGAGCACGCAATTTGCACGCAACGGCCAAAATGGTAGTGGAGGATTTTCACGGAGAATTTCCAAAGACCTATAAAGGATTGAAATCGTTAAAAGGTATCGGGGATTATACGGCCAGTGCCATTGCTTCATTTTGTTTTGATGTCCCTGAGCCCGTGGTGGATGGCAATGTGTATCGTGTATTATCAAGATATTTTGGGGTTGATATACCTATTAATGGTACCAAGGGCATCAAATATTTTAAAGAGTTGGCCCGCGAAGTGATGGACGCAGCCAATATACGCGACTATAATCAGGGTATTATGGAGTTTGGTGCCATACAGTGCTCTCCTAAAAAACCTTCCTGTTTATTGTGCCCGCTTCAAGAAAGCTGTGTGGCCTTTAAAGAAAACAAGACAGACATTCTCCCGGTGAAACAAAACAAAACCAAGGTGAGAAATCGTTACTTTAATTATTTAGTGTTGATGGATAACGATGAAAACACTGTCTTGGAACAACGCAAAGGCAAGGGCATTTGGCAGAATTTGTATCAGTTTCCATTGATCGAGTCGGAGAAAAAGCTTCAGTCCGAAGAATTGAGGCCATTGGTCAAGGAAAAAGAAGATGTTCCAGAATTGGAATCTCTATCATTATATAATAATGAGCCCATCGTACACAAACTATCACATCAACATTTACATACACAATTTTGGATCCTAAAAACTTCTCATATATTAGAGAAAGGAACACAGTGGAATGAAATAGGTAATTTTCCAGTTCCAGTTTTGATAGCAGATTTTATTAAGACATTGAAAATTTAGTACTTTTGATTAATTAAAGAGATATGAGCGGAACATTGAATAAAGTAATGCTGATCGGGCATTTGGGAGACGAAGTGAAAATGCACTATTTTGAAGGAGGAAACTGTATCGGTAGATTCCCTTTGGCCACTAACGAAACCTATACCAATAGGCAAACGGGTGAAAGGGTGACCAATACGGATTGGCACAATATAGTTGTGCGCAATAAGGCCGCTGAAATTTGCGAAAAGTACCTTAGTAAGGGTGACAAGGTTTATGTGGAGGGCCGTTTAAAAAACAGGCAATGGCAAGGTGAGGACGGTAATACGAGATACACCACCGAAGTGCACGTTCAGGACTTTACTTTTTTGTCCACAAAGAAAGAAAGTATGGCCAACGCACAATCTTCAGATGCTCCCGCCAATCAGCAACCTTCGCAGCCTCAGACTCCGGCAGCACCTATGGATAACACCGAAGAGGATGATGACCTACCATTCTAAAACAAACATTTAAAAAGCAATATTAAATTGGATCCCGAGCCCTATTGTTTGGCATTTTTCTTTACTGCATTTAGTGGAATTTTCACTTTAAAAATTGTCATGCTTGTATTGCTGTTGGCAGGATCAGGCCTGATTTCGGCCGCAGAAGTTGCACTTTTTGGTCTATCGCAGACGGATTTGAACGAAATGCAAGAGAGCAATTCTTCTCGTGGCAAGTTGATTGTGGAGTTGCTGGCAAAGCCCAAAAAGTTATTGGCCACCATTCTCATAACCAATAATGCAATCAATATAGGTATTGTACTCTTGTTCAGTTCCATCGGCGATTCAATTTTTGCCGATATCGATGGAACCTTCCGTTTTTTGTTGGAGGTAGTGGTAGCAACCTTTTTAATATTGATGTTTGGGGAAATCCTGCCAAAAATTTATGCTAACCGTAACCGGGTACAGTTCTCACATTTTATGGCGATTCCTTTAAAAGGACTGAATTATCTGTTTACACCATTGAGTTCTCCGATGCGCTCCGTTACACTTTTTATGGAGGATAAATTAGGGAGGCAAAAATCCAACTTGAGCATAAACCACCTTTCCCAAGCACTGGAATTGGCTTCGGAAGGGGATACCACCAAGGAAGAACAAAAAATACTGGAAGGAATCGTAACCTTTGGAAATACGGATACAAAACAGGTAATGCGACCACGTATTGACATATTTGCACTTAATGAGAAAATGAAGTTTCCCGAAGTGCTCCAAGAGATTAAAAGGAACGGATACTCTAGAATTCCAGTTTTTTCGGAGAATATGGACAACGTAATGGGTGTTCTTTATGTGAAGGACCTATTGCCTTATATTGAAAGGAAAAGCTTTAACTGGATGTCGCTAATCCGTGAGCCCTACTTTGTACCAGAAAACAAAAAACTGGATGATTTGTTGTTGGAGTTTCAGGACAAGAAGAACCATTTGGCCGTTGTGGTGGATGAATATGGTGGAACATCTGGAATTGTGACCCTTGAAGATATCATAGAAGAAATTGTGGGTGACATTAGCGATGAGTTTGATGATGAAGACCTAGTTTTCTCCAAATTGGACGACTATAATTATGTGTTCGATGGCAAAACGGCCCTGAAGGACTTTTACCGTGTGGTAAAAATTGAAGAGGAAGAGGAGTTTGAAAATCAAAAAGGGGAATCGGAAACGATAGCAGGCTTTGTACTGGAAATATCAGGAAGTTTTCCTAAAATAGGAGAGAAAGTATTGTTCAAGGACTACCAATTTATTGTGGAAAGCATGGACAAAAAAAGGTTGAAACGTGTAAAAGTAACATTGCCCCATGAAGCATAGTTTTTTGTTTTTCATAGTTGTAGCAGCACTTTTTGCAAGTTGTAAAGATGAGGTTTTGCCCAAACCCAAGGCCATGTTGCGATTAGATTATCCTACAGCGGAGTATACGCAAGCTGGTTCTGACTGTGTTTACACTTTTGACCAAAATATGCTCTCCAACATTAAAGAGAACGAAGATTGTTCGTTGGTTTTGGACTACCCCATGATGAACGGGTCAATCTACCTTACTTACAAACCGGTTCATGGTAATTTGGACACACTATTAGTGGATGCACAAAAACTGTCTTATGAACATGTGGTCAAAGCGGATAATATTGTGGAACAGCCGTTTATAAATCAAGAAAATGGTGTTTACGGAATGTTCTACGAAGTAAGTGGTAACGCGGCATCACAATCGCAATTTTATGTAACCGATAGCATCAATCACTTTGTGACAGGTTCGCTATATTTCTACGCAAAACCCAATTACGATTCCATTCTTCCTGCAGCGATGTACCTACAGAATGACATTAGAAGAATTATGGAAAGTATGCGTTGGAAAAAATGATTATTGTACTGAATCCTTGGCAAGCAGAGCTTCGGCACGAGCAATACTACCGTTGATTTTTTCCTTCACCTCTTTTACCTTTTCTTCTTCCTCATCCAGCCATTGCTGTTTTTCTTCGGTAAGTTCTTTGCCTTCCAATATTTCTTCGTGATTAAATCGATCACCAAAATCCTTCATCCAATCCATCATGGCCGTATTGGCATCTTGAAGGTCTTTCATGGCAACTTCATACTTCTGACCCATTTCTGTAGTGTCCACTTTTGCTTTCAGATCACCGACCAATTTGCCGATTGTTCCCATTTTAGGCATAACCTCATCATGGATGGCCATTACCTCTTCCATTTGAGATGAACCTTCAGGTGCTTTTTTTTCCTCTTTGCAGGAGAAACTCAAAAACAAAACAGTACAGATAAGGATTGAAAAAACTTTTTTCATAGTGTATAAAATTATGTCTTCAAATTTAACTATTTGGGACAGTAAAAATGGGAGGTTAAAGCTAAATATTCAAATAAATAATAAAAGTGACTTTGGTCACACAATAGAACCTTTGGTATTCTTAAATTCGCTGATTGTTTTGGATAAGAACTAAGAAAGTATTGGATAAATCTTCACATACTTTACCCAGGCGGGTTGGATTTTCTTCGCTTTTCATTCTTTTGATAATGATAAGCAACCTGCGCTTTTCTTCCATGTATGTTTATTATAGCCTCGATAGGGAGGGGTTTATAGAACAGCTCTGTGAAAACAAGGACAAACCGGAACTTAATTGTAACGGTAAATGTATGTTGATGCAAATGCTCCGTGCCCAAGCGGAAGACGATGAACCCCTGCCGGTGATTGGTTGGGAGGAAGTCTTGGTGTTTTTTATGGAGTTACCTAGTTACAATTTACCAAGTAGCAACGAGAATGAGACTAACCCATTCTATTACACAGATTTTTATTCGTATCACTTTAGTGATACGCTTATAAAGCCACCCATGGTTTAAGGTTTACAATAAACGGCAAACGCCCATTGCCGAACATGTATAATCTTAAACATAAAATCAAAAATGAATAAAAGTGCACTGGCAAAACTTTGTGTTTTGCTTTTAGGGACCACTGTGTCCTACGCGCAAGTTTCGAATGCGCAAGATTCCCTAGCAAAAAAACCGGTACAATTGGATGAGGTTCTGGTAGAGGGAATACGAAAAACAGACCCAGTTTTTTCCACATTCAAAAGTGAGCCGGAGAAGAAAATTGTCCAATCGAAAAATGTGGCCGATCTTTTTAAAGATATCAATGGATTTAACCTGATCAAACGTGGTAATTATGCCATAGACCCTTCTTTTCGGGCTTCTCAATATGAGCAGCTCAATGTTCAGTTTAATGGAGGGACCAAGGTGATGCACGCCTGCCCTAATCGGATGGATCCTATTACTACTCATGTTACCCCAGAAGAGATAGAGCGCGTAGAAGTGGTTAAAGGACCATATACCTTTAGGTATGGCCCCACCTTTGGTGGCATTGTGAATTTGGTGACTCAAGAAGTGGAAAAACAAGAAAAAGGATATCATGGCAAGGTTAATTTTGGTGGTGAGAATAACGGGAATGCCATCACTAGTTTTGCTAACCTGAAGTATGTTGGTGATCAGTTTGATGCGAACCTCAATTTCGGATTTCGTGATTTTGGGAATTATGAAGATGGTGATGGAAACGAAGTGCCTTCCTCATTCAAAAGCACCGATTATGGAGTTCAGATAGGCTATAATCCAACGGAGAACCAAAGAATCCAACTTGGGTTTCGACAATCTTTTGGAAGGGATGTATTGCATGCCGGATTACCTATGGATACGGAAATAGATGATAGCAATGTGCTTTCTGTGGATTATAAGTTGGATAATATTTCTGATGGATTACGAGCATTGAGTGCAAAAGTATATCGTTCTAAAGTAGACCATGTAATGACCAACGAACTTAGGCCGTCTTTTATGATGACAGAGGCCGTTTCCGAAGTTGATGCCCTTACTGTTGGTGGTAGGGTCGAACTCGAGTGGAGACCTATTGACGACTTAAAACTCTATACTGGTTTGGATGCATTTTCAGTAGGAAGAACGGGAAATAGGACACGTTTGGTGAAAAGGAATATGAGCGGCGATTTGTTGCCCACGCCCATGGAGTTTGTTGATGAGGTATGGCAAGATTCCCAAATTGATGATTATGGAGCCTTTGTGGAAGGGAAATACCCGTTGTCGGAAAAGTTTTTGTTGAATGTTGGGGCGAGATACGATATGGTGCGATCTAAAACGGATGCGCCAGCTGAAGATTTTGTTGCCGAATATCCCGATTTGGATACAAGAACGGAGCATAATTTTAGTACAACAGCATCATTTAAATATATGGCCACATCCAATCTTTTGTTTGAATTGGCCTATGGTAGAGGAGTGCGTTCCGCGAATATGATTGAAAGATTCATCAATCATTTTACGGTTGGGCAAGATCCTTACGAATATGTGGGCAACCCCTATTTGGATGCTGAGATAAACAACCAATTTGAGTTGGGTGTTAAAGCAAATACCAGTTTTGAGGGATATGCTTTCAACCGATTGGATTATGGGGCTTCTGTCTATTATTCTATATATGACAATTATATTGTTCCTGTGATAGACCCATCATTGAATAAAAAGTATATGCCGATGGCTGAGCCTACCGACGTAAAAAGATTCACCAACTTGAATGATGCCTACAAAACGGGGTTTGAAGTTTTTGGAGAATTGGCCTTCTTGGAAGATTTTGCGTTTAAAACAGAGGTGTCGTATGTGTATACAAAGAATCAAGATCTTGATGAATCCCTGCCGTTGACCCCACCTTTGGTGACCCGTTTCAATTTAAGTTTTGAAAGGGAAACTGTGTGGGCTAGGGCAACCTATACCCTTACTTCGAAACAATCCGATATTGCACTTTCCTTTGGAGAGCAAACTACCGATGGTTATGGAGTAATGGATTTGCGGTTTGGGGCAAAGCCCTTTGAACATTTAACGGTTGGAATTGCAGCGTCCAATATTTTTGATGAGACCTACAATAACCATTTGAACTTCTCTTTTGTGAACCAAGCGGATTATGGCAGGGTTCCTATCAATGATCCTGGAAGAAACCTATCTGCTTTTATACAGTACAGTTTTTAGCAAATTGATGAACAATAAAAAGGGCGCTCCGAATAGAGCGCCTTTTACGTTATTTAAAACCCTTTTTTATTTAAAGTCTGATGCTTCTACCCCTTCGTTTACTTTAATTTCTTTTACAATAAACTCCATGTTCTGAGGTCCCATGCTTTGCACTAATTTAAATGGGAATTTAATACCGGATACTTCTTGGTAATCACCATAGCCCATTGTACTTGTCATTTGTTGACCTTGAACCTCTTGGATGTTTATTTCCTGCACCTTAAGTCCAGTCTCTACATCGTAAAAAGCGGTTTTGCTATCGCTGATCTTCAACTTATATGCTTTTGTGTCACCCACAGGCTCAACGCCTTCTAGTGAAACATCTCCTGCTGCCAAGTAATTTAATTCTGGAAAAGCGGCAGATTCTTCTTTGATTTTTGCAATCTCTTCTGGAGAAAGGTCTTTGCGCTGACCTTGAACCACCATATATCCTGCATCACCATCCAAAACCTGCTTTTGCATGGAGTTGCCTTGTACTTTTACGTCTTGCATAAATTGGTCTTTGGTAGTCTTCTTCATCTCAAGTTCCAATTTCATGCCTTGCATTTCGGCTTCGGCCATCATGGAGTAAGAATCCACACCTTCCAGTTTTGACTTCCCTCCAACAGCTTCAATATACTTTTCCAATACGGTATTGGCATCCATGCCTTCTGGTACCGCGGCAGTGTAATCAGGTTTTTCCGCTTTACTGGCATACTTGTCGTAGTAAAGTACCGGAACATCTTTTCCGTTAAAGGACACTTTTTCCAAGTTTTCCAAAACATCGCTCCCCTTTCCCGTTACAACCACACGGGCGTTGGAAGTTGAAAAATGTTTTTGAGCAGCTTTCTGAACATCCTCCTTGGTAATGGCATCCAATCGTTCCAAATAGGTTTGGTAAAAATCTTTTGGAAGATTTTCGGTTTCTATATTCAAAGCATAATTCGCGACCGTTTCTGGTTTTTCGAGGGCCATCACGAAGCTTCCGGCATATTTTGCCTTGGCATTTGCCAATTCTTCATCGGATACGGGTTCGGAAGTAATTTCATTTATCTCTTTTAATATTTCTACCACAGAGCTATCGGTAACTGCGTTACGTACTTGCGCGTAGGCGTTGAATCGCATCGGACTATACTTATTGGCCCTGATTCCAGAATAGGAACCATAAGTGTATCCTTTGTCCTCTCTTAGGTTTTTAAATAAGCGTGCTTGAGAACCTCCTCCCAAAATCCTGTTTGCCAAAAGGGCATCCAGATAATCTTCATCTTTCATTTTCAAATCGGTGATGTTCTCTACCGCAACTTCAGACTGCACGGCATTAGGTACATCAACAAAGTTGATTTGCGTATACTGCACATCTTTTGGGTCGGAGTAACTGAACGATGGTGGTGCCGCTTTGGACCATGGTGTAAAGGCTTTGGTGACCAGTTCTTTAACTGTATCAAAGTCAACATCACCAATTACAACCAAATAAGCGTTGGCCGGTACAAAATAGGAACGATAAAACTGCTCCACATCCAATAAGGTAACATTGTTCACCGTTTCTTCGGTCATAAACTCACCATACGGGTGGTTTTTGCCATAGGCCAAAGCTAGCTGAACCCTATCTGCAATAGCGGAAACATCTTTTTCTTCTGATTTGATGCCAGTGATTACCTTCTCTTTTTCCTTTTCAAATTCCTCTTGGGTAAAGTTTGGATTGAGTGCGGCATCGGCCATCAACTCCAAAATTCTTGGGAAATATTTGGATAGCGAACTGGCAAAGGCACTTTGATCGCCTATAAAGATATTGGCACCCAAAAAATCCACCTCTTCATAAAACTCATCTTTGGAAATGTTTTTGGATCCTTTTCCCAACATACTTCCGGTAAGCGCAGAGACCCCTGCTTTATCCCCTTCCATAATGGGTGGGTTGTCAATGGAGAGTTGAATGCGTACCCTTGGTAACTTATGGTTTTCGACCACCAGTACTTTTAAACCGTTTTTGAGTTCAAAACGGGCAGGCTCCTTTAAATTGATTTTGGGAGCTGGACCCGGTTCAGGTTGTGTACTCCTATCTATTTGTGCGTAAGACGCTGTCATAAATAACGACAGCGAAGCTAAAACTATGTACTTTTTCATTTTAATTAGCGTCTTTTTGTTCTGGCAAATACTCCAATTCGATGCGTTGGTTCACCTTCAAATATTTTTTGGCCACTTCCATGATTTCCTCACGGGTTATGGAACGGTAAATGTCTATTTCTGTGTTGATGAGGTTGGTATCATCCTTCAGCATATAATTTTCGGCCAAAGAATTGGCAATACCCTCAACACCGCTGTTGGCATTCACAAATTGGTTTTCGAACTTATTCTGAAGTTTTTGGTAATCCTTTTCGGAAATCAATTCCATTTGGAGTTTTAAAATTTCTTCATCAATTTCTTTTTTGATGTCTTGAATGGAATTGTCTCCTACAGGAAGTCCTCCAACAATGTAAGAACTGTAATCTTCCGCATCAATAGGTACAGAAAGTATTTGTAGTGCCATTTTTTTCTCGTCCACCAATTTCTTGTAGAGTTTGGAACTCTCTCCACTACTTAAATAGGTAGAAATCATGTTGATGACATAAGAATCCCGCTGTCCTTGCCCAGGTGTTCTATATGCCAATAAAATCGCAGGAATTTGGATGTTGGGGTCATGGTATCCAGCGAAGACTGTTTTTGTAATGGGCTCTTCCTTTACATTTGGTCTTTGTATTTCAGCTCCTCTCGGGATAGGGCCAAAATAGTCTTCGATCATCTTTTTGGTTTTAGCGGTTTCAAAGTCACCTGCTACGACCAACACAGCATTGTTGGGAACGTAATAGGTTTTATTGAACTTTTTGAAATCGTCTAAAGTAGCACTGGCCAAATGTTCCAAAGAACCAATAACTCCCCATCGGTAGGGGTGTTCAGTGTAAAGATTTTTGAGAATTTCATTGAAAAAGGCGCCATAGGGGGAGTTGTCTACTCTAAGCCTTCTTTCTTCTTGTACTACTTCTTTTTGGGTGTCCACTCCAACTTGTCCAATAATGGGGTGCATCAACCGTTCGGATTCCAACCAAAGACCAACTTCTAAACTGTTAGAAGGGAAAACCTCATAATAATAAGTGCGGTCTAAAAAGGTGTTGGCATTGTTTCTTCCTCCGTTTGCCGCGGTTATTTGGTCCCATTCGCCCCTTTCAATGTTTTTGGTGCCTTCGAACAATAAGTGTTCAAAAAAGTGGGCGAAACCTGTTTTGTCCGGGTCTTCGTCTTTAGATCCCACATGGTACATTACGGATGTAGTGACTACTGGAGCCGAGTTGTCCTGGTGCAGGATAACATGGAGCCCATTGTCCAGATCATACTCTTCAAAAGCTACTTCCTGTGCAGAAAGCAGAGTAATTGCAAAGAGCATTGTAAATGCAGAAAACAATTGTTTTTTCATCGTAATATTCAGTATTTAAAAATTGATGTTGCTAAGAGGTTGGTGTCGATTTTCCAATCGATGTTACGCTAAATATAGAATATTTTTCGGAAGGCCATCAGATTTATAAAAGTCTTAGGGTTTAAAATGTGGCATAATTCGCAAACATTCAGTAAATTATACAATAAAACCAAAAAACAATCATATGAAAAATTTAACCCTTCCAATACGATTCGGGATAGTTACCAGTGCTGTACTGATAGCGTATTTTTTGATTTTGTCCTTAGTGGGAAAACATACCAATGTATTCTATAGTTTATTCAATGGAGTTATTACAGGTTTTGGTATTTACGAGACCATTAAGTACACCAAAATTAAGCAAGGCAAAGATTTTAGTTATGGAAAGGGATTTACAGCGGGCGTTACCACTGGGTTTGTAGCCACGCTTTTATTTACCATTTTCTTCGCATTCTATGCGACAGAATTGGATAGTGCTTTTTTGGACAAGCTTTCCTCGGCATGGTCCGGCGACTATAAGAATTTCCAAGGTATTGTATTTTTTACCGTGGCCATTATGGGATTTGCCACAACCTTGGTTTTGACACTTTCTTTTATGCAGCTTTTTAAAACAAGTAACAATTCTAAAAAAATTATGGGCTAAATCAAGGAGGAATACTTGTAGATTAAGGATTTAGCAGTATATTTGCACCCGCTAATTTTGATAAAGCGCAATAATTTTAATCTAATTAACGCATTATGTACGCAATTGTAGAGATGGCAGGGCAGCAATTTAAAGTTGCAAAAGACCAAAAAGTGTACGTTCACCGTTTGCAAGAAGACGAAGGTAAAAAAGTTACTTTCGATAAAGTTCTTCTTTTGGAAGATGGTGGCAACGTAACTATTGGCGCCCCGGTCATAGAAGGTGCGGCTGTAGAGGCCAAAGTTGTTAAGCACCTTAAAGGAGATAAGGTAATCGTCTTTAAAAAGAAAAGACGTAAAGGTTACCGTAAGAAAAACGGTCACAGACAATATTTGACTGAAATCGTTGTTGAAGGTATTGTAGCTAAAGGAGCAAAGAAAGCGGCTCCAGCAAAAGCTAAAGCTGAAGCAAAACCAGCTGCCGAACCAAAAAAGGCAGAGAAAAAAGCAGCAGCTCCTAAAAAGGAAGCTCCAAAGGCAACTGAGGACTTGAGTTCCAAAACTGTTGCTGAATTGAAGGAAATGGCGAAAGCCAAGGAAATTACCGGTTACTCTTCCATGAAGAAAGCCGAGTTGATTGAAGCGTTAAGCAAATAAAGAAAAGAACTAAAATTTATATATCATGGCTCACAAGAAAGGTGTAGGTAGTTCAAAAAACGGTAGAGAATCAGAATCGAAACGCTTAGGTGTCAAGATTTTTGGTGGTCAGGCAGCAAGTGCAGGTAACATTATTGTAAGACAACGAGGTACCAAACACAACCCTGGCGAAAATGTATACGCAGGAAAAGACCATACTTTGCATGCCAAAGTGGATGGCTTAGTTAAGTTTGAGAAAAAAGTGGGTGGTAAATCTTATGTTTCCATCGAACCTTTTGAAGCTTAGGAAGCAACAATAATATAATGATTTATAAAAAGTCCCGCCATGGCGGGACTTTTTTATTTTAACTAGGTGATAATCTTAAAATCGAAGTTTCCGTTTTCGAGCGGTAATTTCCCAAGTATCCACCTTTTTACCTTTTTCAATCACAGAAACTTCATCATGAAGATTGATGGTAGGGCAAATATGATAAGGAATTCCATATAGAACATCTCCAACTTTGCATTTGTCCCAATCTTTTACTTTTATTACACCGTGCTCTTCACTTTGTGAAAGCAATTCATAGCTATCAAGATTTAGGAATTTAACCCGTTTGTCAATAGGATTTTCTGCTGCAACAGATTTATGGCCCAGATCAACGGTTATAATTCCTTCGGTAGGTTTTGAAATAATTCGTGTTATCACAAGGGCGGCATGTTTAAAGTTTTGTTCCGTTAATTTTTCACCGTAGCCCCAATCCCAAAGTACACATGTACCCGGACTGGTAATCCTTTTTTCTTGTAATGCGTGCGAGGTAAAGGAGGGAGTCCCCCCGCATATTAATTCAGCTGCTGGATAGTCGATCCTTAGGGCTTCAAAATAAGTTTCAACATCTTTTACGCCTTTTTCTATCTTTTCTTGTCTCGTTGTAAAATCAGTATCCCTTAAATGACCGTCATAAGCATGCAGTCCCTTAAAAACCAAAGAATCACATATTTTTAAATACGCCATCAATTCATCTAAACCTGAACCAACTTCAATACCGGAACGGTTCATTCCATTGTTGATGTCAATATAAATATTGAGTGTGATTTCATGTTCCAAAGCTTTTTGATTTAAAAGCTCAGCGCTGTCCATATTGTCCAAAATGGAAGAAAACTTTGTGTTTGGAAAGTGCTTTGTCAAATTTACGAGACGGTCAACTTTTGGCCCGACAAGTTGGTGGGCAATCAAAACAGATTTGGCACCAGCTTCAGCGGCAATCTCTGCTTCAGAAATGGTGGATGCTTTAAAATGTGAGATTCCCGAAGACAACAATAATTCCATAACCTTGGGCATTTTGTTGGTTTTGATATGTGGCATCAATCTTTCAGTTTTTCCCTCAACGAGAGAAACCATCTCATTTATATTATGTTTAAGACGATCAGTGTACAATGCTATTGATGGCGAATCCACCGTTTCAATATTTTGAATGATATACCAATTGCTTCCCATGATTTTTCTTTTTTGAACGAATAAAGGTAACAATCACGTTGGGATGGTGCAGATTTTTCCATACCTAAATCTGAATGTGTTTCATAGGTACGTTGCTAATAAAAATCTTTTCGTAGCTTTAATAGCATTAACTATAAATCTTATATCATGAAAAAAGGAATTATTTCATCTTTACTGGCCTGCTCTATTTTATTCACTAGTTGCTTAGGTTCTTTCAGTGCCTTCAATAATTTAAAAGATTGGAACCAAGGATTAACAGACAGCAAGTTTTTGGACAACCTAATTTTTTGGGGATTGAATATAGTACCTGTTTATGGGTTGTTCTTTTTGGGAGACGCCATTATCTTCAATGTTATTGAATTCTGGTCCGGATCTAATCCAATTGCTATGAAAGATGGAGAATCCGAAACTCAGATGGTAGAACATGATGGCAATACTTTTGAAATGATTGCGACCAAGAACAGAATTCAGGTTACTGTTGTCGATGGTCCCAAAAAAGGAAAGAAAATTGATTTGGTATACAAGCCAGATGAGAAATCTTGGAATGCTATACGTCCAAATGGGGAAATTATCAAACTATCATCTTTTGAAGAAGGCTTCTACATTGTTTATATGCCCAATGGTGAAGAAATTAAAATCGACCCAATGAGCACTAGGGAAGAAGGATTGGCTTTACTACAGGAAAGCAAGACCTGCTACTATGGTGAAACCTTATTGGCCGACTAATAAAAATTATACCCAATAAAAAAACCCATGGTTTTGCCATGGGTTTTTTTATTTATAAAGCTTTTTGCTTAGTATCGGTAGTATTCTGGTTTAAATGGTCCTTCTACTTTTACACCAATATAGTCTGCTTGCTCTTCCTTAAGCTCGGTCAATTCAGCACCTAAACGGGACAAGTGCAACTTAGCTACTTTCTCATCCAAATGCTTGGGAAGCATATATACTTCGTTGGCATACTTGTCGCTATGTTTCCAAAGTTCAATTTGTGCCAAGGTCTGGTTGGTAAAGGAGTTGCTCATCACAAAACTGGGGTGCCCTGTGGCACACCCTAAATTCACCAGTCTGCCTTCTGCTAAAATTATTACATCCTTACCATCAATGGTGTATTTATCCACTTGTGGTTTTATTTCATCTTTGGTGTCGCCATAGGTCCCATTTAACCAAGCCATATCAATCTCATTGTCAAAATGACCAATGTTACAAACAATGGCTTTGTCTTTTAATGCTCTAAAGTGCTCTTCACGGATGATGTCTTTGTTTCCTGTAGTGGTGATTACAATATCAGCATTGGAAATGACAGTTTCCAGTTTTTTCACTTCAAAACCGTCCATGCAGGCTTGTAGGGCACAAATAGGGTCAATTTCCGTAACGGTAATAATGGAGCCAGCACCGCGGAAAGAGGCAGCAGTTCCTTTTCCAACATCACCATAACCCGCCACAACCACACGCTTCCCTGCTAACATGGTGTCCGTAGCTCTACGAATTGCATCCACAGCACTCTCGCGACATCCATATTTGTTGTCAAATTTGGATTTGGTCACGGAATCGTTCACATTGATGGCCGGCATTGGGAGAGTCCCTTTCTTCATTCTTTCGTACAGGCGATGTACTCCCGTAGTGGTTTCTTCTGAAAGACCTTTTACACCTCCGGCCAATTCTGGATATTGGTCCAACACCATGTTGGTGAGGTCGCCTCCATCATCCAAGATCATGTTCAATGGCTTCCTGTCTTCACCAAAGAAAAGAGTTTGCTCAATGCACCAGTCAAATTCCTCTTCGTTCATTCCCTTCCATGCATAAACAGGAATGCCAGCAGCCGCTATTGCAGCAGCGGCTTGGTCTTGAGTGGAGAATATATTACAAGAACTCCAAGTTACCTCTGCTCCAAGGGCCACTAAAGTCTCGATTAAAACGGCGGTTTGGATTGTCATGTGAAGACAACCGGCAATCCTTGCACCTTTTAAAGGTTGTTGGCTCCCATATTCTTCACGCAATGCCATAAGCCCAGGCATTTCGGCCTCAGCAAGCTCAATTTCTTTCCTTCCCCAATCTGCAAGAGAGATATCCTTTACCTTATAAGGTACATATGGAATTGTCTTTGTGCTCATACTTTTTATAAATTTACTTTTGTAGCTTCGCTTAAATAGTCCGACAAAGATACAAATTCACTTAATTTTTGTTAATGTCCGTTTACAAAACAATAACAGTTTCCCCGAATACAAAAGTGTATATCTGGAAGGTTACCGAACCTGAGGCCGAACTTTCCAAAGATGTGGAGCTTACACGGCATTGTCAGAACCGAATGGATGGGATGAAATCAGAGGCTCATAGAAGGGCTTTTTTGAGTATTCGCCACCTCATGGCGGAAGCAGGTTATGTGGATCATGACCTGTATTATGATGATTTTGGCAAGCCCCATCTTAAAGATGGAAAGTTTATCTCCATTACCCATTCGCATAATTTTACTGGAATTATCATCAGCGACACCGAGGAAGTGGGTATTGATATTGAGATGCAGCGGGATAAAATTTTGAGGATTGCCCATAAATTCACGCCGATAGAAGAGTATAGAACTTTGGCAAATTCAGAAGCTTTGATACGGAAACTAACTATTGTTTGGGGGGCTAAGGAATCACTCTACAAAATATATGCACAACAGGGATTAAGTTTTTTAAGACATATCAATGTCATTGATTTTTCTTTTGACGATACGAGAACAGTGGCGGAAATCATGTATCAAGGCAAAAAATCACATTATGAAGTTCAATTTTTGGAGTTTGAAGGATTTACTTGTGTGTATGCCTTGAAAATGATGGGGGGATGATGATTCCTTTTTGTAGTTTTGTCCTGAAACCATAACTGCCCATGAAAATATCCGTTGAACTTACCTTATCTCCTCTTCAGGATGATTTTGAAGCACCAATAATTAGTTTTATAAAAAAAATGCGTGATTCGGGACTTGCCGTTTTAGAAAATCCATTAAGTACACAGGTATTTGGCGATTATGATAAAGTAATGGCGTTGTTAAATTCAGAAATCAAGGAAAGTTTTGAGAATTTGGACCATGTGGTACTGACCATGAAAATGGTAAAATCCGACCGAAGCGAGTATGAACCCCATTTTTGATTTTTTTCTCGGCCCCTACGAGGACCGAGAACTATCCCTGATCATTTTAGAGGCTACCGCTTTTTTCTTTGGAATCGCTAGTGTGGTCTATGCCAAAAAAGAAGATATTTTGGTGTACCCTACGGGCTTGGTGGCAACAGTAATCACCACCTATATCTTTTTTACCGATCGCTTATTTGGGGATATGATGATGAACTTCTACTACTCCATTATGAGTATTTATGGATGGTGGAACTGGGCAAGAAGAAAGAATGATCGAGAATTTGTGGTACATATTACGAGAACCAATATCAAGGAGAAATGGATTGGATTTGGCTTCTTTTTACTTACCATGTTGGTTACTTATGGTGTGTACAGGGTATTTGGCGCAAAAATAGGACCGACGAATTATGTTGACATTTTTACCTCTGGCATCTTCTTTACAGCTATGTGGTATATGGCCAATAAAAAATTGGAAAACTGGACCCTTTGGATTTTGGGTGACTTAATAACTGTACCTTTGTACGCATATAGAGGATGGGGAATGTTCTCTTTACAATACCTCATTTTTACTGTATTGGCAATACAGGGATATATAGCATGGAAAAAAAACTTGAGCAACAGCCTTCAAACCTCATAAAAGTAGTCCTTTTTGGACCTGAATCCACGGGCAAAACAACTTTGTCCAAACAATTGGCCGAGCATTACAATACGGAATGGGTACCCGAATATGCCCGTGAATATCTTCAAGATAAATGGGACAGAGAGCATAAAACTTGCGAGCCGCACGACTTGCTCCCGATTGCATACGGACAAATGAGATTAGAAAACGAATTGGCAAAAAAGGCAGATAAAGTACTTATTTGCGATACCGATCTTTTGGAGACCAAGGTGTACTCAGAAGCTTATTACAATAGCACCTGTGACCCACTTATAGAGAAGTATGCACTGCAAAACACCTATGATCTATACTTCTTAACTTACATAGACACCCCTTGGGTGGCAGACGATTTAAGGGATAAACCTGACGAAAGAGAACGAATGTTTGCACATTTCAAGGACGCATTGGAGAAAAGTAACAGGAAATTCATTAATTTAAGGGGGGATAAAGCGTCAAGGCTTTCCAAAGCAGTAGAACACATAGATAAACTTCTCCAAAAACATGATCGAATTAAGTCCTAAAGACTTGGAACAACTGGATTCCAAAGGAATTTCAAAAGAAAAAGTAGAAAACCAAATACAAACATTTAAAGAAGGCATCCCTTTTGTGCAACTAGCGCAGGCTGCGGTCGTAGGTAATGGTATACTCCGGTTCTCTGAAAAGGAGCAGCTGGACCTGCTTCAATATTTTGAAGATTATAGGGTCGAGCTCGACCTATTAAAGTTTGTTCCCGCTTCTGGTGCTGCATCCCGAATGTTCAAGGCAATGTTCAATTTTCTGGACAGCTTCGACCCATCAAAAGAAAAACTATCCGAATACATAGAACGGACAGGCGATGCGGATGCACAAAAATTTACAGATAATCTCCCTGACTTTCCTTTTTACGATGTGATAATGTCAAGAATAGAGGGCAAAGCATCCAGCAAAGATGAAGAAGCCTATCTTTTTGTAAAGGAAATGTTGACGGAAAGTGGTCTTAACTATGGTTTTTATCCTAAAGGTCTTTTGCCTTTTCATAAATATGAAACAGGCGCGGCAACACCATTTGAAGAGCACTTGAAAGAAGCTGCGCTTTATGCCAAAACAAAGGGCAAGGCCAATCTTCATTTTACCGTGTCGGAACAGCACGACGAGATGTTTGCCAAAGAAGAAGCGTTGGTAGGTCCAAAAGTTTCAAAGAAAACGGATACCAAATTCGAAATATCCTACTCCAATCAAAAACCGTCCACGGATACCATAGCTGTGGATATGGATAACAAGCCTTTCAAAAACAGCGACGGTTCCATTTTATTCCGACCCGGAGGGCATGGAGCCCTTATCGAAAACCTGAACGATCAAGATGCCGATATTATCTTCATTAAGAATATTGATAATGTGGTGATTGATAAGAACTTGGAAACGGTTTCCAATAGTAAAAAAATGTTGGCAGGTGTTCTGAAAAAGGTTCAGGATAAGGCCTTTGCTTATGCTGGACTTTTGGAAGAAAGTGATGTTTCAGTCGAAAAGGCAGATGAGATAAAAGCATTTTTAGAAAAAGACCTCAATGTTCGCATGCCCAATAATTATGATGATTTAAGCGTAGTCGAACAAAAATCGATTTTGAAGGATAGTATCAACCGTCCCATCCGAGTTTGTGGGATGGTTAAAAACGAAGGTGAACCCGGAGGTGGTCCTTTTTGGATCAAGGATGCCGAAGGAAATGTATCACTTCAAATAATTGAGTCGGCCCAGATAGATATGGACGATAAGGACCAAGCTGCGATTCTTCAAAATGCGACACATTTTAACCCAGTAGATTTAGTATGCGGTGTTCGGAACCATAAAGGGGAAAAGTTCAATTTATTGGATTATGTAGACCCAAAGCAAGGTTTTATCACAGGAAAAACAAAAGAAGGAAAAGAGCTGAAAGCTTTGGAGCTTCCCGGTTTATGGAATGGTGCCATGGCCTTTTGGAATACCATTTTTGTTGAGGTGCCATTGGTAACTTTCAATCCTGTAAAGACAGTCAACGATCTTTTAAAACCAACCCATCAAGCATAATAGCTTTATAAAAAACATAGTAAACCCGCTCTTTTTAAAAAGAGCGGGTTTTTTTGTGAATAGATGTGACCTGTCTACAAAAAGTGTGTCTTAAAAGTATACTCGAAATTGTTTTCGATGACATGATTAAATTTTGATAACCCCAATGGGTTATTGCAACTAGGTTGGTTGATTTGGTAAGAGGCCGTGCATTTTGTGCGGCTTTCTTTTAATGGGATTCGGAAACAATTGCAACGATGAAAACATGTTTTATAAAATAATTTTGTTCTTTAATATGGTATCGTTGGCGTTAGCTGCTTATATCTTGATATCGTATCTAAAACACAGAAAAAAGAATAATAATATGAAAAATCAGGGTGATGCTATGTAAACACTAGCCATGTATTATCCATTTCTGCCAATCTGTACCATGGTCTTTTTTCCTTGTGACCATTTATTGGCAATAATGAGAGGCTGCTTCGGCAGCCTTTCTTTTTTTAGTTGATTTTTTATGAAAATCAATATTCGCATCTTACATTTGCGGTATCTCAAAGGGGTGCTTTTTTTAAAAAGGCTGAGATTATACCCAATGAACCTGGGCGGGTAATGCTGCCAAGGGAATGCGTAAACCGCATCTTGGAATTTCTGTGTTTCTTTTAGAAACAAAAATCAATTACTAACTAAGAATAATGACCCCTTTTATTCGTAACATTTTTACGAATGAAAACTTTATTCACAACATTGGCCCTTTTCGGGCTGGCACTTTCCATAAGTGCACAAGAAGAACAAATCGATTCACTGGAAGGAAAAAAAGTGGTCTTGGACGAAGTATTGGTCCAAGCCGTAAGGGTGACCAAGGAGTTTCCCATTACTTTTTCCGATTTGGACGAAGTGGAACTGGCACCACGCAATTTGGGACAGGACATTCCCATATTAATGAACTTTATGCCGGCCGTGGTCACCACCTCAGATGCTGGAGCAGGTGTGGGCTATACCAGTATCCGGGTTCGCGGAAGCGATGCTACTAGAGTGAACGTTACCATTAATGGAGTTCCGTACAACGATGCCGAATCGCAGGGGACCTTTTGGGTGAATATGCCCGATTTTGCTTCTTCCACCCAAAGTTTGCAATTGCAACGTGGTGTGGGCACATCCACAAATGGAGCTGGTGCTTTCGGAGCGAGTTTGAATATGCTCACCGATGCTTTTTCAGAAGAAGCGTATGCAAGAATTTCATCCTCTGTGGGGAGCTTTAGCACCCTAAGGAACAATGTGAAGTTCAGTACAGGATTAATGAACGATCATTTTGAATTTTCGGGAAGGTTGTCACGAGTTACCTCAGATGGATACGTAGACCGTGCAGCTTCGGAATTGGATGGCTATTTTCTTCAAGGAGTTTATAATGATGACAATACTTTGATCAAAGCCTTGCTTTTTGGAGGTCATGAAGTTACCTATCAAGCTTGGAATGGTATAACAGCGGATCAGTTGGAAAATGATCGTACCTACAATTCTGCTGGAGCATATACCGATAACAATGGTAACACTCAATTTTACAATAACGAAGTCGATGATTACAAGCAAGACCACTTTCAATTGCACTGGTATGAAACTTGGAATTCTGCTTGGGATACCCACTTAGCAGTACACTATACTCGTGGCCGAGGTTTTTTTGAACAATACAGGGAGAACGATGACTTTGCAACCTACGGATTGGAGCCGATTACGGTAAACGGTGATTTAGTAGAAAATACGGATTTGATTCGTCGCAGATGGTTGGACAATGACTTTTATGGAACCATATTTTCCGCAACCTACAGCAACGATAATCTGGAGTTGATCATGGGAGGTGGTTATAATGAATACAAAGGAGATCACTTTGGTGAAATTATATGGGCCGAATATGCCAGCAACAGCGAAATTCGTGACAGGTATTACGACGACAATTCCACCAAAACCGATTTCAATATATACACTAAAGCCAATTATAAGCTAACCGATCAATGGTCTTTGTTCGGTGATGTGCAATACCGCGGAGTAACCTACCAAGCCAATGGTGATGATACGGGTCTGGTAGATGACTCCTTCAACTTTTTCAATCCAAAGGCCGGTATTACATTCGATTTAAACCGTAACAACAATTTCTATCTTTCTTACGCAAGGGCCAATAGGGAACCAAACCGTAACGACTACGAAAGTGGAAGTCCAAAACCGGAAAAACTCAACGATTTTGAGCTCGGTTGGAGATATGTTTCACCAAGTTTTCAATTGAATACTAATGTATATTACATGCGATATAAAGATCAGTTGGTGTTGACAGGTGAGTTGAACGATGTTGGAGCTCCTCTTAGGTCCAATGTTGGGGACAGTTACCGTTTAGGTTTGGAAATCGATGCGAATGTTAGATTATCCAACTCATTTAACTGGAGGCCAAATATTGCTCTGAGCGACAATAGAAATATTGATTTCTTTTTTGAGCGTGATGGAGCGCTTCAAAATTTGGGAAATACCAATATTGCCTATTCACCAAAATTAATTGCAGGAAATATTATCTCCTATCAACCTAATGATGACTTTCAGGTTTCCTTGTTGTCCAAATTTGTAGGCAAGCAGTACATGGGGAATATCGATTCTGAAGGTTCTGTTTTGGACAGTTACACGCAGACGGATTTTAATATTCAATACACCATCAATACCAATTCATTTGTAAAAAGTATTGTGCTATCTGGTTTGGTGAATAATATTTTTGATGCCGACATTGTCTCCAACGGTTATTTCTACACTTTTGACGATGATTATTCCAACCCTGGCATCATCACTACTATTGAAGGTGCTGGATATTACCCACAAGCTGGTGTCAATTTCCTCGTGGGGGCAACAGTCAATTTTTAAGAAGTTAAGTTAAAAAGGAGTCAGTTCGAGTAAAATCCAGAAGGGATTGTGTATCGAGACCTGTGTTTTAGCTCAATTTCTTTAACGGGATTCTGTAATTTTAACCCAATGACAGAATCCCGTTTTCATTTTTCGGAAGAAGCACCCCTTCGATGGGGAGTAATTGGCTGCGGTAGCGTTGCAGAAAAGAAAAGCGTTCCCGCTTATAAAAGCACTACTGGCTTTAGAGTCGACATGGTGATGAGGCGTGATGCACAAAAAGCTGAGGACTATGCCAAAAGACATCATATTCCAAAATGGACCACCAATGCAGATGAGATTATCAATAATCCGAATATTGATGCTGTTTATGTGGCCACACCACCTGATACACATAAATTTTATGCGTTAAAAGTAGCCGCAGCGGGCAAAGTTTGTTGTGTGGAAAAGCCGATGGCTCCAACCTATGAGGATAGTTTGGTTATTTATGAAGCCTTTCAGGCTAAGAATATTCCACTTTTTATAGCGTACTATCGTCGCTCCTTGCCCCGTTTTCTAAAGATTAAACACTGGCTGGATAATGGTTTGATAGGTGAAGTCCGACATATCCATTGGCAAAAGACCAAAGCGCCCAACGAGATTGATTTGAGCAAAAAATACAATTGGCGTACCGATGCAACCATAGCCAGAGGTGGATATTTTGATGATTTGGCCAGTCATGGCTTGGATTTGTTTGTATTTCTTTTGGGAAATATCAAAAATGCCAACGGTTTGGGAACCAATCAACTTGACTTATATTCCGCTTTTGATGCAGTAGCTGCAAATTGGATACACGAGAATGGCATTACGGGCACAGGCAGTTGGAATTTCGGAACGTATCACCGAACGGACAAAGTCGAAATTTTCGGCTCCATGGGTAGCATTCGCTTTGCTGTTTTGGACGAGGCTCCCATTGAACTTGAAAATGCATCGGGACTGCAAGTGCTTGAAATTCCACATCCAGCGCATATCCAGGAATTTCATGTGGAGAATATCAAAAATTATCTTTTGCAGGAGTCCAAACATCCATCAACGGGAAAGACCAGTCTGCATACCAGTTGGGTGATGGAGAAAATTTTAGAAAGAAGCTGAAGCCGATCAGTTGGAAATTACTACCGTATTCCCGCCTTGTACCGCACTGTAAAACAGGAGGTCGTGATATCGGTTTCCATCATCTGGCCTGTCAAGTTGCTGTCCTGTAAATAGACTGTAGGTATATCCTTCGCAACTACAAACCACATTTTGCCCGTCTATCGTCATAGTGGAGCATTCATTGGGTACATGGTTGGGGCAACTCGCTTCCCATGCCATAAAACCGGACCCTGTATTGATGACAAACGCACCTCTTGTGCCCACACCATTGTTGTCAACAAAGACTGCGTTTCCAGTAAACTGAAGTTCATTATAAAGTGGTAGATTCAAGTTAATTTCAAAGCGAAACCGCACCTCTTGTAGGTATGGATTTCGGTTGGATGTGTCCGAGCTACAGGATAAAACAATTGCCATAAGAACAATGGTCCAGAAATGCTTCATAGTCAATGTTTGAAAACGGTTCTGAAACAAAGTTGAGCAAAAATTGTCTATATTTGCGTTAAATCCTCGCAAAAATACCATGCAGGTCATGGGTATAGTTGAGGATTTTTTGTATTTGTAAAGAAAGGAGACCATTGGGGAAATTTTTTGATTTTCTTCGATGCCTCTTTGCATTAAAAATTAACGATATGAGCAACGTTTCATACTATACACCCGAAGGATTAAAGAAATTGAGGGACGAGTTGAATTACTTGAAAGATGTAGAGCGTCCCAAAGCCTCACAAGCTATTGCGGAGGCTAGAGACAAAGGAGATCTTTCCGAGAACGCAGAATATGATGCTGCAAAAGAAGCCCAGGGTCTTTTGGAAATGAAAATTTCCAAAATGGAAGAAACCTTGGCCAATGCCCGTTTGATAGATGAATCACAATTGGATACCTCCAAAATTTTGGTCCTTTCTACCGTTAAGCTTAAAAATCAGGCCAATGGCATGGAAATGAAGTATACCTTGGTTGCAGAGAGCGAAGCGGATTTAAAAACAGGTAAAATTTCGGTAACATCACCTATAGGAAAAGGATTGTTGGGAAAAAAAGTTGGTGATGTAGCAGAGATCAAGGTGCCCAATGGAACCTTGAAATTTGAGATTTTAGAGATTACTCGAGAGTAACAGCAACAAAATTGGTTATATTTAATCCCGTTGTAAAACGGGATTTTTTATTTTAAAATGGAATCAGAATGGCCAGTATCTTCACAAAAATCATTAATGGGGAAATACCTTCCTATAAAATTGCGGAGGATGATGACAATTACGCATTTTTGGACATCAACCCAAACTCCAAAGGGCATACGTTGTGTGTTCCGAAAAAAGAGGTCGACAAGATTATGGACCTTGATGAGGAATCCTACATGAAGCTTATGGCTTTTTCAAGAAAGGTGGGGCTTGCCATTGAAAAAGCGGTGCCCTGCAAACGTGTGGGAATGTCCGTTATTGGTTTAGAAGTGCCCCATGTGCACGTACACCTCATTCCACTCCAAAGTATGGCGAATGCCACTTTTCAACACAAAGAGAGTCTTACTGCCAAAGAATTTGAAAGTGTTGCAACGGAAATCCGGTCTTTTCTTAATTAAGACCTTCTAGGTAAAAATAAACTCCAGCTGCTACCAAGCACAGCATCAATACCAAAATAACAAAAAACATCATGGTAAACCGCACGGCCGGCCGGTCTGGTTTAACCAGTTTATTATAATAATCAAAAACCCGCTCAATATCTGGGGTCCAATTTACGGGATAAATAATCGAGTTACACTTCTTGCATTTGATTTCATGAGTCACAACACCTGTGGTCCTGTGGTAGAGTGCATTAAAAGTGTGTTTTTGGTAAAATGTAATCTTAAGTTCCTGATTAAAACATTCGGGGCAGTTGTTGGTGATATCAGCTTCTTGTATTACAAGTTGTTTTTCCTTGGCCATAGTTCAATTTTCATTTGCTCGTAGGGAAATTTGCATGATAGTTCCTTCTTTACTGGACGAAAATACTTTAATTTTTCCTTTATGATACTCCTCAACAATTCTTTTTACCAACGAAAGTCCTAATCCCCAGCCTCTTTGTTTGGAAGTAACCCCAGGGTTGAAAATGTTATGAAAGTCGCTTTTTGGGATGCCATGGCCGGTATCTGAAACCAAAATGTTGATGGTTTGTCCCTTTTTTTCAATTTGAATGGCAATATTCCCTTTCCCTTTCATGGCATCGATACCGTTCTTTACCAAATTCTCAATGCTCCAGTTATATAAGGGAGGATTCATTAAAACAAGGGCCTCATCTACATTGGAGCTAAAAGAAAAGTGGACAAGCTTTGAACTACGCTGTTTTAGATAATCATAAGCTTTTTTGGTTTCCGCAACAATATTGTGCTCTCTTAATTCCGGAACAGACCCAATTTTGGAAAAACGTTCCGTAATGGTCTCCAAGCGGTCAATATCCTTTGCAATTTCTTGTGTTACTTCCGGGTTGATGTCCTCCGATTTTAAGAGTTCGTTCCAACCCAACAGTGAGGTAAGTGGTGTCCCGATTTGATGAGCGGTTTCCTTTGCCATTCCTGCCCAAAGTTTGTTCTGTTCCGAAGCTTTGTTGGTTCTAAAGAAAAAGAAGATGACTGCACCGAACAAGAAAATGATCAACAACAGGGCCAGTGGATAGTACTTTAACTTGTTCAAGACTTCCGAGTTGCCATAATACAACGTTTCCAACAATTCATCCTCTTGAATAATCTGTATGGGCTCATTTTCATTTATGAACTGTGCAATCTTTTTTCGAATATACACACTGTCCGTTATTTTGTCCTCTGGTATATTGTGTGTTTTGTAGGAACCCTCTTCGTTCATCAAAATCATTGGGGTGGAGGTGTTGTTTCCCAACACTTTAAGGGTAAGGTTTCCCAGTTCTTGATTTACAGAGGATTGGATGAGTTCCAATTGGGCCGTGGCCCAAATTTCCATTTTTAAACGCTCTTCCTCTTTAAATTTTCTAAAAAAACTATTGGTGTTCCACAAAATTAGGCTCACAATAATAAATGCTGAGATCAGCATTATAATGTTGGAGGTTTTCCTTTTGGGGCTAAAGTTCATTGGAAGTCAATTTCTTTTTAAAGATAGTAAATGGAAAACATGTTGATAGTTCGTTAAAATAACGTCTGCCATTGGAATTCATTTTATGTACTTTTGAGTTTTCAACAAAAATTAACATTGCATGGAAGTTCAGGGAAGAATCAAAATGATAGATGAAACCAAAACATATGGTAACAATGGTTTCAGAAAAAGAGAAGTGGTCGTGACTACGGAAGAGCAATATCCACAACATATATTGGTTGAGTTTGTTCAGGACAAGTGTGATTTGCTAAACAATTATAGTGTTGGGCAAATGGTTAAAATCAGTATAAACCTAAGAGGTAGGGAGTGGGTGAACCCTCAAGGAGAGACCAAGTATTTCAACTCCATTCAAGGGTGGCGAATTGAAAATCTACAACAGGAACAAGGTTCGGACAATATGCCTCCCGTTCCTCCAATGGAGGCTTTTGAGCCAGCGGACGATCTGAATGAGGAAGACCATGACGACTTGCCTTTCTAAAAAAGGTTTTTTAATAGAATCAATTGTGAAAATCTGGGCCTTGGGTTCGGATTTTCTTTTTTTTAGGCCGATTTGTATTTTTAGGAAAAATTGCTTGTGGAAAATACTCCCTTACATTTTTTGAGCAAAAGGTTGGAGTTTCCTCCGGTTGACTCCGCCAGTGAGGACGGGTTGCTTGCCGTTGGAGGGGACTTGTCCCCAGAAAGATTGTTGTTGGCCTACAAAAATGGAATTTTTCCGTGGTTCAATAATGATTCTCTTATTCTTTGGTGGACCCCAGACCCGCGAATGGTGCTTTTCCCGGAAAAGGTTAAAGTGTCCAAAAGTATGCGGAAGGTGATTACTGATGGAATATTTACCCTAACCCAAAACACTTGTTTTGAGACGGTTATGGACTATTGTGCACAAATTGATCGGAAAGGACAGGACGGTACATGGATTACCCCTGAAATGAAAACCGCCTATATGAATCTATATAGAAAAGGATATGCAAAGTCGTTCGAGGTTTGGGAAGATGGGGAGCTGGTTGGTGGTTTGTACGGGGTGGATCTTGGTCATGTATTCTGCGGGGAAAGTATGTTCAGTTTAAGGTCCAATGCATCCAAGTTTGCTTTTATAAAAATGGCGCAGGAATTAGGCGAAAAAGGATACGAACTCATCGATTGTCAAGTACATACCAACCACTTGGAGAGTTTGGGGGCCAAATTGATTCCTAGAAAAGAGTTTGTAAAGATCTTACAGGGACAATTGCGCACTGGTCAATAAAAACAAAACATTCTGTGGTAGACCAGAGCTGTAATCCTCTATTCTATATTCCACTCCCATCTGAAATTTTATGCCATCGTTCAGTTGCCAACCCACTTGGCCAGAAAGTCGCGTATCGTATTGCGGGGCATTATTTTTTGCCACACTCAAAAGATTTTCAAAAGCTCCAATAAAGTAGGGTTCGCCAGGATCTAGTTTTTCTCCAATTAAAGGAAAGTCAACCGCAAATCGGTAGCGAAACCTGTGTATTGTCATCGAATTGGTTATGCGTTGTTCTGTTCGCACCCGGTGACCATAACGAATGGCAAAGGGCTTATTGGTAATGTTATATTGTTGGGTAAGGCGCAGTTCGTTCTCCTTGCCTTCAAAATTGTTGCGGAAACGGTATTGAACACCGAGTGCAACACTCTGGTTGTCCTGGATTTTTAACTTGGAAAAATGAGCCAAGTCCAATTGCCTTCCTTTTAGAGTGAATTCTTCGTCATCATAAATATAGTTTCGGTTCGCAACAGAAAAATTATGAAAATACGACCCGGCAACCTGATAGTTCACCGCAAATTGTGGTTGCCAATAACCTGTCAAATTTTCTTGGGCTTGAACGGTACCCATCAGCATTGGGAAAATAAAAAATAAAAACCACTTAGTAAAGGACATGGTCATAGCTTGGCGGAAAGGATTTACGGATCAGTATGAGTTGTCCTTCGGAATTAAACAAGGCTTCATATTCTTGGAACCCATAGCTTTCTTTGGCCGAAAATACCAGCTCATAGTTTACTTCGGGCAGAATAAGATTTTGAAAGGCGTTGTGCAACGTTTTTTCGGTAGACTGTCCTTTTTGAACAGGATATTGCTGCTGCATCTTTTTTATCCTGTGCTTGTCGTGGTTTTCATTCAAATAAAATTGGATAGTACTCCATGTATCATTGGGAATATCCCTTTCTTTTATTTTGAATTCCACATCCTCTAGCGCACCATCTTTGTCGAATTCAACGCTGTAGTGTAATCGACCCTTTTTAAACTTGGCTTCGTAACTTTTTTTGGTGCTGTCTGTTTCCTGGTAAAATCGCACTCTTTTTGCATCTTTCAAATAGTCTTGGATAAGGGAATAAGACTTGATGGGAAACTCGTCCAGATCTATTCTTGATTCGCTTTCATATTTGTTCTGGGCCAAAGTAATTTGAGCGATACCAAGCATAAAAAAGGAGAAATAGTTAAACTTCATGATACCTGAAACAATTTATTTCGTGGTCGTTTACCATACCTGTGGCCTGCATGTGGGCATAAATTACCGTGCTTCCCACAAATTTGAAGCCTCGTTGTTTTAAATCTTTACTGATGGCATTTGATAGTTCCGTAGTTGCCGGAGCGTCCTTATAGTTTTTCCATTCATTTTTAATGGGCCTACCATCTACAAAATCCCAAATATATTCACTGAAACTACCAAATTCTTTTTGAACCTCCATAAATGCAATTGCATTGGAGACCGTGGCGTTTACTTTTAACTTGTTTCTGATAATGCCAGCATCTTGCAAGAGGCTATCAATCTTGGTTTGGTTATAGTTGGCAATCTTTTTGTAGTCAAAATGGTCAAAAGCTTTTCTGAAATTGTCCCGTTTTCTCAATATGGTAATCCAACTTAATCCAGCCTGAAAGGTCTCTAGGATCAAAAATTCAAATAGGGTTTCATCGTCTTTTACGGGCACGCCCCATTCCTCGTCATGGTAGGCTTCATATAAGGGGTCGCCCTCGCACCAACCACATCTGTGTTTCTTCATAACCGTTCGTTTAAATCAAAAGTAGTGAAAATAAGAAATCGTTAAGTGAAAGTTAAAGTATTAGAGTATGATAGTATTACTATTATATTTGCGAGAAGTTATTTTAAAAATTGGATGGAATGGATATTTTAATGAAATCCGTGAAATTGGAAATGAACGGTAAGCTCTACGTCAAGGACCCGGAATCTTCGGATTTGGGTAGAAAAATTATAGAGCATAGCATTCTGTTGATTGATGAAATTGGTTTTGAATGCTTTACATTTAAAAAGCTCGGTGCTCGGATTCACTCAAACGAGAGCTCGATTTACCGGTATTTTGAAAATAAACACAAACTATTGCTCTATTTGGCCTCATGGTATTGGGGCTGGATGGAATATCGCATGGTTTTTGCTACCAATGGTATTTCCGATCCAGTGAAAAAACTTAAAAAAGCAATAGAGGTGCTTACACAAAATGTGGAGGAGGACAGTTCCTTTTCACATGTGAACGAGGTGGTTCTAAATAAATTGATCATCAATGAATATTCTAAATCCTACTTGGTAAAAGAGGTGGATCAAGAGAACAAGGATGGTTACTTTACAATTAGTAAGAGAATAGTAAGCCGTATCAGTAAAATGATTCAAGTTGTGGATGAGAATTATCCTTATCCACTGAGTTTGGCAAGCACTATTTTGGAGGGTACTTTGCATCAATATTTTTTGGCAGAGCACTTTCCAAAGCTTACCAATTGTAACGAAAAAATTACTCCAACCCAATTTTTTACGGACCTAATATTCCGCACGCTAAACCTTAAACTTAATGGCTAAAAATATACTAACCGCTTGGCAACGTTTAATGGGTCTATTGACTCTGGATAAAAAGGATATTTTTCAAATATTTTACTACGCTATTTTTGCGGGTTTGGTAAACCTTTCCCTTCCTTTGGGAATCCAGGCCATTATCAATCTTATACAAGGTGCTAGAGTAAGCACCTCTTGGATCGTACTTGTGGTATTGGTTACTTTAGGAGTTGCTTTTGTCGGGGTTCTTCAGTTGATGCAGATTCGAATTATTGAAAACCTCCAACAGAAAATTTTCACAAGGTCGTCTTTTGAGTTTGCGTATCGTTTTCCAAAAATAAAAATGAGCGAGCTCCGGTACTATTATCCACCAGAACTGGCAAATCGTTTTTTTGATACGCTTACAGTTCAAAAATCGCTCTCGAAAATACTTATCGATTTTCCAGCAGCTTTGTTGCAGATAGTTTTTGGATTATTGTTGCTTTCTTTTTATCACCCTTTCTTTATCATCTACGGATTATTGTTGCTCTTGCTCATTTATATTGTGTTCAAGTTTACAGCGCAAAGGGGATTGGATACCAGTTTGGAAGAATCCAAGATCAAGTATAAAGTAGCACATTGGGTACAAGAAATTGCCCGCTCCATTGTTAGTTTTAAGCTTTCGGGAAAAACTTCGCATGCATTGGATAAGAACGACATGCTGGTAGAGGATTATTTAGAGGCAAGGGAAAACCACTTTAAGGTTCTGGTCCTGCAATTTATTCAAATGATTGGCTTTAAGGTCTTGGTAACGGCCGGTTTGTTATTGATTGGGGGGTTGTTGGTGTTGGAGCAGCAAATGAATATAGGTCAGTTTGTGGCAGCAGAAATTATTATTCTATTGGTAATCAGTTCTGTAGAGAAATTAATTTTAGGTCTCGAAACGTTTTATGACCTATTGACCTCTTTAGAGAAAATGGGTCAGGTCGTGGACAAAAAACTAGAGCCAAGAGATGGAGAAACGCCATTTAAAGATAACGAAGGCCTAACAGTGGAGCTTGAAGATATAGTTTATAAAGTTCCTGGGCTGGAAAAGAAAATTATAGACCATTTGTCTTTGACCGTTCGTCCAGATACTCGATTGTTGATACAGGGAAAGAGTGGTTCAGGACGTTCTACCTTGTTACGAATGATGGCAGGAATACTGGAGCCAGATTCAGGTAAAATATATGTGAACAATGTTGCATTGCAGGGAGTAAAATTAAGCCAGTATCGCTCCTATTTAGGGCATTCACTTAAGGAGGAATATCCATTTGAGGGAACACTGTTGGACAATATAACTTTTGGAAACAAAGATATTCCGATTGAAGATGTATACTGGGCCTTGGAAAAAGTAAGTCTTACACAGTTTGTAAAAGAACAGCCCCAAGGACTCAAGACCATTTTGTATCCCGAAGGAAAGAAGATTCCCGATTTTATTTCAAGAAAGATTGTGTTGGCCCGAAGTATAGTGACAAGGCCCAAACTTATGATCCTAAAAGATCCTTTGGAGCAATATGATGAAGAAGGAACAGAAAGGATGATGGATTTTCTTTCCGACCCGGCCAATGGATGGGCCTTGGTGGTCGTAAGTGAAAACCCAAAATGGCAAAGTCGATGCAATCAAATAATTCGTATGGACAAAGGTAAATTGACTAACGTAAAATAAAGCTCATGCTGAATATTTCTTCAAATAATAAGTTGAATGAGAAGGTAGATCTTACCGGTTATGAGGCAGGCAAAAAAGTGTTTCATAAAAGGCATTATAAACATTTTAATCGCTTTCTGTCATCCTTTTCCATTGCAGTGCTTTTTATGATGTTTTTGCCGTGGACCCAGAATATTTCCGGCAGAGGGTACCTCACCACGTTAACCCCTGACCAACGGCCACAAACCATTCAATCCCCAATTCCAGGGCGAATTGAAAAGTGGTATGTTAGGGAAGGTGATTATGTAGAAAAGGGGGACACCATTCTTTTCATCTCGGAGGTGAAAAGTGAATATTTTGATCCAAATCTTGTAGAACGAACAGGAAAACAGATTAAGGCCAAAAACATGTCTGTTACCTCCTATCAAGAAAAAGTGAAGGCATTGAACCAGCAAATCAAAGCGTTGGATCAGGAACGTAGGTTAAAGTTGGAACAGGCCAAGAATAAACTTATGCAGTCCAAGTTAAAGGTAAAGAGCGACAGTATTGACCTTGAAGCTGCAAAGACCAATATCGCTATAGCCGAGCGTCAGTACGGTCGGGTGGAGAAGCTACAGGAAGAAGGGTTAAAAGCAATCACGGATTTGGAGGAAAAAAGGCTCAAACTTCAAGAAACACAGGCCAAGCTAATAAGTCAAGAAAATAAATTGTTGGCGAGTAAAAACGAGGTAATCAATGCACAGGTAGAAATTAATAGGGTGCAAGCCGAGTATACGGATAAGATTTCAAAGGCCCAAAGCGACCTTTACACCGCACAATCCAATCAATTTGATTCCGAAGCCCAGGTCACCAAATTGGAGAACCAGTACACCAATTATGAAATGAGGAACAATATGCTCTATATTCGAGCGCCTCAAAATGGTTATATCACCAAGGCCATCCAATCCGGAATTGGGGAAACTTTTAAAGAAGGAGCACGCTTGGTGGGAATAATGCCTTCAGATTATGACATAGCCGTTGAAACTTATGTAGACCCTATCGACCTACCATTGATTCATTTGGATGAAAAGGTGCGTATCCAGTTTGATGGCTGGCCAGCTATCGTATTTAGCGGTTGGCCCAATGTTTCCTATGGAACCTTTGGGGGTAAAGTGGTTGCCATTGAGAATTTCATCAGTCCAAATGGAAAGTATCGTATACTATTGGCCCCAGATGGGGAAGAGGCCCCATGGCCCAAGGATATTCGTGTAGGCTCCGGCGCAAGTACCATGGCCCTATTGGAAGATGTTCCTATTTGGTTTGAATTGTGGAGACAGCTGAACGGTTTCCCACCGAATTATTATCAACCTCAAAACACCAGCGCAGATGCCACAAAGAAATAGAAGATTACTTTTATTCTGTACCCTCTTTTTCTTTTACGTAAGTTCTTTTTATGCTCAACAAGATTCCTTGGTGCTTGGGTTTAAAGAGTATTTGGGCTATGTAAAAAAATATCACCCCATTGCCAAGCAGGCCCAGTTGAATATAGCCATGGGGCAAGCCAATCTTATGAAAGCCCGTGGTGGCTTTGACCCTAAGGTGGAAGTAGATTACTCTACAAAGGAGTTTAAAGGAACCGAATACTGGGACCGTCTTAACGCAACATTTAAAATCCCCACATGGTTTGGTATTGAGCTTAAAGGAAATTTTCAGCAGAATGAAGGCGCCTATATAAATCCCGATGAAACCCTCCCCGAGGATGGTTTGTACAGCGCAGGGGTGTCGATGTCCGTTTTACAAGGATTCTGGATCAATGAGCGTATGGCCACTTTGAGGAAGGCCAAATTTTTTAGGGAGCAGACAAAAGCTGATCAGGACTTGCAGGTCAACCAAGTGTTGTACAATGCTTCACTTGCCTATTTTGATTGGTTGAAAGCTTATAGGGATGCCGAGGTATACAATGATTTTTTGGAGAATGCCGAAGTACGTTTTCAAGGGATAAAAGAGAGGGCATTGGCAGGTGATATTGCCATGATCGATACCGTAGAGGCCAAAATCACTGTTCGTAATAGAGATTTGGGTTATCAGCAGGCGAAAGTCAAATTGATGAAAAAATCATTGGAGCTCAGTAACTTTTTGTGGATTGAAGATGTACCCGTGGAACTTCAATCAGGAATACAACCGAATTTGGAACCCGAAATGGATATCAATACAACCTTGGAAATAGAAGGGGTGCCATTGGATAGTTTCAATTTGCAGACGCATCCGAAACTAATGTCCTTGGAGTATAAAATTGAAGGATTGACGGTGGATAAGCGTTTAAAGGCAAATAAGTTACTCCCCAAGCTAAAGGCGGAGTATAACTTCGTCACCGAAACGCCCGAATTGATGAATTCTTTCATTACCGAGAACTACAAAGCTGGATTAAGTTTTCAAATGCCGATTTTCCTGCGTAAAGAGCGCGGAGACTTAAAACTGGCCAAGTTTAAGCTTAGAGATGCAGAATACGAAAGGGACAATGCCCAAGTGGAAATACAGAACAAGGTAATTGCTATTTACAATGAACTGGATTCTTTTACGGAGCAGAATCAGCTAATCGAGGATATTGTGAACGACTACTCAACCTTGTTAAATGCTGAAGAGCGAAAATTCAGTTTTGGGGAGAGTTCCCTTTTCTTGATCAATTCCAGAGAGAGTAAACTCATTGATGCTTACTTAAAGCAGAACGAAATGCAGAACAAGTTTTTCTATACCAAGGCCATGTTGTTCAAGAGTTTGGCCATAAACCCCAAAACATTGTAAGAACCCGTTGCGCATTATTATTGAAGTTCTGGTTACAAAATTCCTTTGGAATTTCACTCGGTTTGACGGTTTTTGGTATATGAAGCCTTTAAAATGCAAAGCAGGCATGTAAGGATTAGGGTGTAGAAACAACCAATGACAAAAGTCAACAAATGGGCCAACTGCCCTATGTACTTTTGAAAAAAATTATTTTTATGGAAGTTTTGGAAAAAAATAGATTGGAAATTGTTCAGGAGTACATTTCAAATGGAATGGATTATGCAAGATATCTCGAGTTGGTAAGCCAATTGGCGAAAAATGGGAAAACTACAGGGAATGAACAATCCGAGGCTATGGTCAACTATACCAAACTGGGCGATCGCAGAATGGTTCGTTGGGAGAAAACCTTTAAGATTCCTGAAGCAATTCAACAAAAATTGGAATCCTTAGATAGAGAACTAGTGTTCTTGGCATTGACCGAAAGCTGGTGTGGAGATGCCGCAGCGAGTTTGCCAATAATCAATAAAATAGCCGAAGCGAATCCAAACATCACCTTAAAAGTTGTTTTGAGAGATGAAAGTCTCGATTTAATGGATACGTTCCTTACCAATGGTGCCCGTTCCATTCCCAAAGTAATTATTTTGGATAAATCCAATAATGAAATAATGGGAGAGTGGGGTCCCAGACCAAGCATTGCTACTCAAATGGTAGCTGACTTCAAAAGAGAGCATGGAAAATTGACCGCTGAGTTCAAGCAAGACCTTCAGGTGTGGTACAACAAAAACAAAGGTCAAAATATTCTGGAAGATATCTTGGAGTTACTTGCTTTGGAATAGATAAGTGATCGTGCCTATCTGAGAATCTTTGGAATCTGGGCTAAAACGTGCCTTAAGGGCATATGCAATGGCGTTGTCTACCAAACAGCCGTTACTGGTTCCAGAACTTTTGTCGTTAAAACTAGCTTCGGTAACATAGCCTTTATCATCTACTGTAATATTTACAACGACTTTTCCTCCTTCAATACAAGTATAAATTGGTGGTGGGAGATAATAGGCATTTCGTTCGACCAAAGAGTAAGAGATGGAAGTGCGTCTGTCCTTTAAGTAATTGGTGTATTCTTCTTTTTGGGCATCGCGTTCGCCCAATTTCTCTTTTTTCTCATCGCGTTGCGCCTTCAATTGTTTTAGCTGCTCCTCAAAACCAGAGTTATCGGCGTATTCGCCAGTTTCGCTGCTCAAGGCTCTTTCTTCCATGAGCTCCTCCAATGTTTTTAAGGGTTCTGGGTTTCCAATGCTTGGTTTTGCAGTTTCATTAAGGGCCATATGACTTTTAATGGGATCACTATTGGCCTGCATTTCTTCCAATCGTTCCTCTTCTTCCTCGAGAAGTTTCTCAATGTCTTCATCGGCCAAGCTCATTTCAATCACATATTCATCCTCTTGTATGCTCCCTAAGTGGATATTGAACAACAATAAAACCACTATGGACATAGAAAAGAAAGTGATCAAAAGTGATAACTGGCTCTTGTTTAAGTTCATGGTTTAACTATAACCTCTTTTTTGCAAAATTATTTTGTCCCAACCCTTTAGGTTTAGGCGTTTACTTCAAGATTTTCCTTGAAAACATTGGGGCTTGTAGCATTATCTACGTTGAAATCCCCTATTTTGGTTCTTCTTAGCTTGGATAAATGGGCTCCGGAGTCCAAAGCCTTCCCAAAATCATGTGCTAAGGAACGGATATAGGTTCCTTTGCTACACACCACCCGAAAGTCCACTTCGGGGAGCGAAATTCGGGTAATCTCAAACCCAAGAATTTCTATTTTACGGGATTTTATTTCTACTTGTTTGCCTTCGCGGGCAAGCTCGTACAATCGCTTGCCATCTTTTTTTAATGCTGAAAAGATGGGTGGTACTTGGTCAATCTCGCCCAAGAACTGTTTGGCAGCCTCTTTGATGGAGGTGTCCGTGATATGGTCTGTTGGAAAGGTCTCATTCACTTCGGTCTCCAAATCATAAGATGGTGTAGTGGCACCCAAGGTAAAGGTTCCGGTGTATTCTTTTAGCTGTCCTTGAAGCTCAGGGATCTTTTTAGTGAATTTCCCTGTGCAGATGATCAACAAGCCAGTGGCCAAAGGGTCCAAGGTACCTGCATGACCGATTTTTATCTTTTTAAGGCTGAATTTTTTTCGAATGGCCCATTTTAGCGCATTCACCGCTTGGAAAGAAGTCCATTCCAGTGGTTTATCGATCAATAAAATCTGACCGTTTAAAAAATCTTCTTTGGTGTTCAAAAACTTGGGGTTTTGGAGCAAATATACTGATCTATCCCCAAACGCTCCAAGCAAGGGCAATCAACCCTACGATTAAACAGTAAATGGCAAAATAAGTGAGTTTGCTTTGTCGTACCAATTTAATCATCCACGTACAGGCAGCAAGTCCAGCGATAAAGGCAGCGGCAAACCCTGCTCCCATGGCCACAGCCTGATCCCCCTGGAAAGTGATATCACCGCCCATCACATCTTTGGCCACTTTACCCAAGATCAGCGGAACCACCATCAAAAAGGAAAAACGAGCCGATTTTGTCTTGTCTACTCCTAAAAGTACGGCAGCGGATATGGTAGCCCCACTTCTTGAAATACCCGGAAGAATGGCAACGGCCTGTGCCATGCCTATAGCAAAAGAACTTCGGAACGATACATTTTTATCGGTGGTCTTGGCCAAATCTGCCAAATACAACAAAAAAGCCGTGATTACGAGCATGATGCCTACAATGACGATGGCGCCATCAAAAAACACCTCGATAAAGTCATTTAAAAACAGCCCTACCAAAGCGGCAGGAATCATGGAGATGATGATTTTCAATGAAAATTGGGTTTCCTCGTTCCACTTAAATTGAAATAGGCCTTTTAAAATTTCAAAAACATCTTTTCGGAACACCACCAAGGTACTTAATGCGGTTGCAAAGTGTAGCACTACGGTGAACAATAGACTCTCTTCAGGAACGGCTTGCGCTCCTAAAATGGCTTTTCCCAATTCTAAATGACCGCTGGAGGAAACAGGTAAAAATTCGGTCAACCCTTGAATAATACCAAGGATTATAGCATCAATTAATTCCAAATTACTCCTTGTTTTTCTTGTTGGGGTTTAACAAAATGGCATACACTTGAATACCAAGGCCAATAAGAATCAAGGTAGGCGCGAGGCGAATTCTTCTAAAGTTGTATATCTCGGGATTGAATACTTCGGGGTCGTCACTTCCACCACCGCTCATCAAAATAAACCCGAGGGCTATAAAGGCAATACCTATAAAAAGGAAGAGGTAGTTCTTCTTTTGGAAGACAAACTCCTTGACAGGTTTTTGACCGTTGTTGTTTTTCTTGCTCATGTCGCAAAGTTAATAATAAAGATCGTCCGTTCTCAAATTCAAAAAGCGTTGGGTGGCAAAATGGGTGCTGGCCCATGAAATAATTACGCCCAAACCAAATACACTAACGAACAAAATGATAAGTACAATATAATCTTGCAAAAGATTAAGCTCAGGAAAATTCTTGTCAATATAGTACACCAAAACCCCAAGTCCGATCAGGGCGACAAAGGCTCCTGCCATTCCCAGTTTAATGTTCGTCCAAATAAAAGGTCTTCGGATAAAAGTTTTGGTGGCACCCACCATCTGCATGGTTTTGATAATAAAACGTTTGGAATAAATGGACAGTCGGATGGAACTATTGATCAGCAAAACGGCGATTACCGTAAAAATGGCGCTGGCCACTAGAATCCAAAGGCTAATTTTTCGAGCATTATTATTGAGGAGGGAAATCAGCGGTTTATCGTAACTCACTTCATCCACATAAGCTTTGGCCGCGAGTTCCTCCGCAATCTCATCAATCTGTTGGGAGGATACAAAATCTGCTTTCAAATTCACATCAATGGAATTTTTTAACGGATTATAGCCCAAGAACTCTTCAAAATTTTCGCCAATATCCTCGCTGTATTGTTCGGCAGCATCCTCTTTCGAAATATATACCGCCGATTTGGTGTATTCTGCTAGTGTTAAACTTTTTTGCAGTTGATCTATTTCCACAGGTTTTGCATTGTCCTTCAAAAACACCGAAATGGTGATTTGCTCCTTAAAATGGTCCGCCAATTTTTTGGTATTCAGCACCAAAAGGCCCAAAACCCCTAAAAGAAATAGAACCAGGGCAATGCTCAAAGCCACGGAAAAGTAAGAGGAAATCAGTTTTCGTCGCTGATATCGTTCAATATATTGGCTCATATAGTAGAATCAGTACGTAAAAATAGAAAAGTAAATTGTATTTAGGGGATTAAACCTATTTTTGCACACGAAAATAGATTCAAAATTTTGTCATTTCGAGTCCTTTGGTGAAGGGCGAGAAATCTCTTTTTTCTTGGAGACATCTCGACCAGAGTTTACCCTGAGCGGAGTCGAAGGGCTCGATGTGACATAAATTGACCATGAAATACGAATGATGAATTACGACTTCCAAAAGATTGAAGCCAAATGGCAGAAGTATTGGGCAGAAAATGAAACTTTTAAGGCATCCAACGATTCCGATAAACCTAAATTTTATGCTTTGTCGATGTTCCCTTACCCATCAGGGGCAGGGTTGCACGTAGGGCACCCGCTGGGTTATATTGCCACGGATATCTATTCGCGTTACAAAAGACATAAGGGATTCAATGTATTGCATCCCATGGGCTACGATTCCTTCGGGTTGCCCGCGGAGCAGTATGCGATTCAAACGGGGCAGCACCCGGCCATTACCACGGAGAAGAATATCAATAGATACCGTGAGCAGCTAGATCAGCTTGGTTTTTCTTTTGATTGGAGCCGCGAAGTGCGCACATCCAACCCGCAATATTATAAATGGACGCAATGGATCTTTATCCAATTGTTCAATGCGTGGTACAACAAGAAATCGGATAAAGCGGAAAACATTTCCAGTTTGATTTCCATTTTTGAAAAAGAAGGAAATGTCAATGTTGAGGCCACTTGTGATGATGATACACCAAGTTTTAGTGCAGCCGATTGGAATGCATTTTCTGAAAAGGAAAAGCAAGAAATCCTTTTAAAATATAGATTGACCTATTTGGCGGATACCGAAGTGAACTGGTGTCCTGCCCTTGGAACCGTTTTGGCCAATGATGAAATCGTGAACGGTGTTTCCGAACGTGGAGGTCATCCCGTTGTTCGCAAAAAAATGACGCAATGGAGCATGCGCATTACTGCTTATGCTCAGCGTTTATTGGACGGATTGGACAAAATTGATTGGCCTCAGCCACTAAAAGATTCCCAGACCAACTGGATTGGACGTTCCGTGGGAGCCTCCGTTACTTTTAATGTATTGGACGCTGAGCGTAGTCGAAGCGATGAAAATGTGATTTCGACTTCGCTCAATCACCCAGATCAAATTGAGGTTTTCACCACCCGCCCTGATACCATTTTCGGAGTAAGCTTTATGACCTTGGCTCCAGAACACGAATTGGTGGCCAAAATCACTACGCCTGAACAAAAAGCTGAGGTTGATGCTTACGTGGAAGCTACGGCAAAACGTTCCGAACGTGACCGTATGGCCGATGTAAAAACCATTTCTGGCGTGTTTACGGGAGCCTATGCAGAGCATCCGTTCACCAAGGAGTCCATTCCCATTTGGATTGGCGACTACGTGCTGGCCAGTTACGGAACGGGAGCGGTAATGGCCGTGCCCTGTGGCGACCAACGCGATTATGATTTTGCCAAACATTACAATATAGCTATCCCCAACATTTTTGAAGGGGTTGATATTTCCGAAGAGGCATTTGCCGACAAGGAAAATACCGTTATTGCCAATTCTGATTTTCTAAATGGTCTTTCTTATAAGGATGCCATGAAGAAAGCCATTGCCGAGTTGGAAAAGATCGGACATGGCGAAGGAAAAGTGAATTACCGTCTGCGCGATGCCGTATTTAGCCGTCAGCGGTATTGGGGAGAACCCTTCCCCGTGTATTATGTGGATGGTATGCCGCAGATGATTGATGTGGAGCATTTGCCCTTGCAATTGCCCGAAGTGGAAAAATACCTCCCTACGGAAACAGGCGAGCCACCACTGGGCAATGCCACTGAGTGGGCCTGGGATACCGATAAGAATGAAGTCGTTTCCAACGATTTGATTGACCATAAGACCGTTTTTCCTTTGGAGTTGAACACCATGCCGGGTTGGGCAGGAAGCTCCCAATACTTTAATAGGTATATGGATCCACGGAATGATGACGCTATTTTCTCTCCCGAGGCCATCAACTATTGGCAAGATGTGGACTTATATATAGGAGGCAGCGAACACGCTACGGGCCACTTGTTGTACTCTCGCTTTTGGCAGAAGTTTATGTTCGATATGGGTTATGTGCCCAAAGACGAGTTTGCCCAAAAGTTGATTAACCAAGGGATGATTACGGGAGAAAGTGCATTTTTTCAAGATTTAAATGTTGGAATAAATGAGGATGACATTGTTAAAAACCAACTAAAAGCAGATGAATTAAACCAGTTGGAGGAGTTTGTCAGAAGGTTACCAAAAATTATTGTCTCCGTAGGATTATTTGATAATTTAAAAGCTGAGGATGGCCAGTTGATTGTTAATTCACCTGATGAATTGTTTGATATAGAGCCTCGGTTGAAAGAAATATTAGATCGATTCAATCAAGCAAGTATTGGATATTCAAGTTTAAGATTTTGGCTTTATGGAAATAGAGTTGATGTGAATTATGTTGATATCCATAATAATTTGGAATTGAATCAGTTCATTTCAGATAAAAAATACGAGTATTTTAAGGATGCGGAGGTATTGACAAAGGATAATAAGCTTGTAGTCAAAAGGGAAATCGAAAAAATGTCCAAATCCAAATACAATGTCGTTAACCCCGATGCCATTTGTGAGGAGTACGGAGCGGATTCCCTTCGTTTGTACGAAATGTTCCTTGGGCCATTGGAGCAATCCAAACCATGGAACACGGCGGGCATTACGGGAGTACATTCCTTCCTTAAAAAATTATGGAAGTTGTATGCACCATATACAAATGGGTCGCTGAGCGGAGTCGAAGCGGAACCCACTGCTGAAAATTTAAAAACGCTTCACAAAACCATCAAAAAAGTAGAAGAAGATATCGAGAACTTCTCGTTCAATACTTCGGTTTCCACTTTTATGATCTGTGTCAACGAATTGACATCTCAAAAATGTACCAGCAAAGCTGTTTTGGAACCTTTGGCCATATTGGTGTCGCCTTATGCTCCTCATATAGCCGAGGAACTTTGGGAGCGTTTGGGTAACATAGGTTCTATTGCCGAAGCGCCATTCCCAAAATTTGAAGAGAAATTTTTGGTAGAAAGTAGCAAAGAATACCCTATTTCCTTTAATGGTAAAATGCGCTTTAAAATGGAATTACCGTTGGATATGAGCAAGGATGATATTGAAGCCGCTGTTTTGGCCCACGAAAAAACAAAAGAGCAATTACAGGGTCGTGACCCTAAAAAGGTAATCGTAGTGCCTGGAAAGATTGTGAACATCGTAGGGTAACCGCAATATATAGTTTGCCGTCATTCCGAACTAGTTTCGGAATCCTATCTCATTTTTATGAGAACCTGAAACAAGTTCAGGTTGGTGAAATCCTTGTTTTACGATAAAATCAATAAGAATAGTATAGAAATAGCCCATTAAAGCATGCCAATCGGCATGCTTTAATGTTTTAAATAGTTTTAACCCCTAAAAAATTAGGGGGTGTAAAATTTAAATAATAATAAAAATATTCTTACCCATATTAAAAATAGGGTATAAAGGTTAAAAAATGTATATTTTAACTAATACCCCCTGTTTTTTATCGATTTTTTGTGTTTTAATCTAATTTTTTTGCCCAACTTTGACCCATCAACCATTAAAAACAACATTATGACTGTTGGGATACCTAAAGAAATCAAGAACAACGAGAGCCGGGTAGGCATGACACCAGCCGGTGTATTTGAATTGGTAAAGAACAACCACACCGTATATGTGCAATCTGGAGCGGGAGAAGGAAGTGGTTTTTTTAATCAGGATTACCAACAGGTAGGTGCCACTATTTTGGACACTATTGGTCAGGTGTACGCAATGAGCGATATGATTGTTAAGGTAAAGGAGCCTATCACTGAAGAATACAATCTAATCCAAGAAGGTCAGATTGTGTTCACTTATTTTCACTTTGCCTCTAGCGAAGCTTTGACCAAGGCCATGATAAAAAGTAAAGCCATCTGTATAGCTTATGAAACGGTGGAAGATGAGGATGGTACATTACCATTGCTGACGCCAATGTCCGAAGTTGCCGGTAGAATGGCGATTCAACAAGGAGCGAAATATTTGGAGAAACCCGTAAAAGGCAAGGGAGTGCTTTTGGGCGGGGTTCCAGGAGTGTCCCCAGGCCGTGTTTTGGTTCTAGGAGCGGGCACCGTGGGTATTCAAGCTGCTAAAATGGCAGCAGGTTTGGGCGCCCAGGTAACTATTTTGGACGTAAACATGAAACGACTCAGATATGTGAACGATATTATGCCCAGTCATGTAGTGACCGGTTTTTCGAATGAGTTCAATATCAGAAAACATATAAAAACAAACGATTTGATTATCGGTGGTGTCCTTTTAAAAGGAGCAAAAGCCCCTAACTTGATTACTAGGGACATGCTCAAGGAAATGCATCCGGGAACCGTTATTGTTGATGTGGCTGTTGACCAAGGAGGGTGTGTAGAAACCACCAAACCAACAACCCATGAGGATCCCATTTATATTATAGATGATGTGGTCCATTACTGTGTAGCCAATATGCCAGGGGCAGTGCCTTATACTTCTACAGTTGCCTTGACGAATGTAACACTGCCCTATGTGCTAAAATTGGCCAACTTGGGTTGGCGAAGTGCCTGCAAATTGGATAGATCCTTGGAAAAAGGATTAAATGTTGTTGAAGGTGAAATAGTTTACAAAGAAATAGCAGAGACTTTTCACTTAGAGCCCGTTTTGGTGTAACAAACTAACATTTTGACAGTAAATGAGCCCTGCCATTATTTGGCGGGGTTTTTGCTTTTATATGGTATATTTATATTCAATTAAAAGAGATAAGGCTATGATGACATATTATATATTGATTGGTGGAATTGCCCTGATCAGTTGGTTGGTGAGCAATCAATTGAAGAGTAAGTTCAAAAAATATTCCAAGGTTCATTTGCGTAATGGGATGAGCGGTGCGGAGATAGCACAGAAAATGCTCGATGACCATGGGATTCGAGATGTTAAGGTAATTTCCACCCCTGGAATGTTAACAGACCACTATAATCCAAAAAACAAAACGGTAAACTTGAGTGAAGGAGTGTACAATCAACGCAATGCTTCGGCTGCAGCGGTAGCCGCTCACGAGTGTGGACACGCCGTACAACATGCCCAAGCGTATGAATGGTTGACGATGCGCTCTAAATTGGTTCCCGTTGTTAGTGTAACCTCCGGAATGTCCACTTGGGTGGTATTTGGTGGTATTATGTTGATGGCGGCCACAGGTGTAGCCGGTGGTATTGGTTTTTATATCGCGGTAGCGGGATTGATTATGATGGGGTTTGCTACTTTGTTCAGCTTTATTACCCTACCAGTGGAATATGATGCCAGTAAAAGGGCTTTAGTATGGTTAAAGCAAAAGAACATGGTATCCCAAGAAGAATACTCAGGTGCGGAAGATGCGCTTAAATGGGCCGCAAGGACCTATTTGGTGGCAGCATTGGGTGCTTTGGCATCCCTGCTTTACTGGGCGCTACAGATTTTTGGAGGAAGAGATTAAGAAATTATAAAATTGTGAAACAAAAAAGGGAGCCGATCGGCTCCCTTTTTTACTTGTATGTGTTGAAAAGTCGTCATTCTGAATTCATTTCAGAATCTCATCAAAATCTTAAAGAATTCACCATGAGAACCTGAAACAAGTTCAGGTTGACGAAAATTCATATTTGTAATAGTCTCTTTTTAGTTATTGTAATTGAATCTATTTACTCAATCCAATTGGCAACCTGATTATCGATCATTTGGAGACCTACGCCTTCGGTTCCGGTCACTTCGATCATATCCAAGATATCCCTAATCGTATTTTCTTCTTCAACTTGCTCCATGACAAACCAATCCAAGAAACGTTCGGTAGTGATATCTCCCAATTCTCGCGCTTTTTTTACAATGTTGTGAATGGATTTCGTCACCTTGATTTCATGTTCCAAGGTAGATTCAAAAACATCCACTATGGAAGAATAGTCATGATTAATATTGGTAACCTCTGGGGAAATTGGGTTGCCGCCGGTGTCAATCAAAAAGTTGAAAATCTTCATCATGTGCTCGCGTTCCTCTTCGGTTTGTTTAAAGAAAAACTTGGCACTTGTAAAAAAGCCATTTTGCTCACACCAAGAGGCCATGGCCAAATAGAGTGCTGAAGCGTGGGCTTCCATTTTTATTTGTGCGTTGAGCATGTCCATGGACTCCACTTTAATGCTCATACTTTGTCTTGCAATATCTTTCATAATAATAATCTCTAAGGTGATTGTATATAAAATTACAGAATTTTATCTGTTTATTATAAATCAACACTTTATTTAAAAAGCAACTAAGACTGGATTAAAATAAGTGTTCTAGTAAGTTTGAAGCTCTTTTTGAGCAGAGAGACCAATGGCCAAAAAACCATGCTCTACAAGGTTTTTTAAATCTAAAATCTCTAAAGTATTTAGAATAAAGAGATGCTCTTTATTGCAAAGCGTGAGAACTTCAAGCCCATGTGTGTTCAAATCACTATCAAAATGGTCTGCAATGTCAATGCTCATCACTTTATGGCGTAGTGAAAGTAGTTGGCAAAAAGGCATGCGAATTTTTTTCTGACCGAAATCAATATAAAAACAACGCTCGTTTGTCGCCTGATAAAGGGTGTAATATGTAGACTGAAATATTACATTCATGGGGTCAAATGTAATATTTATTTAGATTGAATACAAATATCAAATCTGTATTTGACGGTCAATTTGTTGGTCTAAGGATATAAAAGTTTCCGTTCTGGATACTCCTTCAATCTGTTGTATTTTTTTGTTGAGCACTTGCATTAGGTGTTCGTTGTCCCTGCAGAGCACCTTTATGAGTATGGACCAGTTTCCTGTAGTATAATGGCATTCCAATACTTCTGGAATTTCTTCCAATTGTTTTACTGCTCTTGGATTGGTCATGGCCTTGTCCAAATAAATGCCAATGTAGGCCATTGTGGAATAGCCCAAAACCTTCGGGTTGATAACGAATTTAGAGCCAGCAATTAGTCCTGAGCTTTCCAGTTTGCGAAGTCTCTGGTGAATGGCCGCCCCGGAAATCCCAATATTTCTAGCGATTTCAAGGATGGGTTTACGAGCATCCTCCATGAGGTACCTTAGGATTTTCTTGTCAATACCATCAATCTTCACTGAATTGTTATTGTTTTTCACAACTTCGATTTTAATTTGAAGCTAAAGATATTGAAAATAAAAAAGGTGCTAGCTGGCCACAGAATCGGGGTTATACCCTAAATAGGGCGCCTCATATTCCTTAAACTCGATACCGTTGGTATGAAGCTCCGATAAAATGGGTTCATATACTTCTTTGTTAATTGGGATTTGAACACCTGGAGTTTTAATCTCACCATTCAATATTTTAAGCGTAGCGATTGCCACGGGAAGACCAACAGTTTTAGACATAGCGGTATATCTTCGATTTTCACCAGTAACTACCATATTGGCATCAATCTGCTTCTTTTCCCCATTTAATTCGTAACCAAACTTGTGGTACATCACGATCATGTCCTTTTCGTTCTCTTGTAACGTCCAACTATCTTCAAGGATATATTGGAGCATTTGTGCTGGGGATGCATTTTTCAGCGGTATTTTCTTGGAATCGTCAAAAAGGTTTAGCTCCAGTAATTTTCCCCACATAATGTCATCTTGATCTATTTTAAGGTAATGTCTCATTTTTAGTTCTACAGAATCGGTAGGGGAATAGGGGAGAAACAGATTGACAAATTCTCGATATGACATTCCTTCGGAATTTTCGATGCTATAACTATCGTCTGTCATTCCAAGAATGACGAACATTTGCCATGCCTTGGAAAAACCAACCCTGCGCATGGTTCCTCGAAACAAAGTCAGGGCATCCTCCAGACCATAAGCCTCACGGTATTTTAAAGAATCACGATTGGCGTAAGCTTCAAAGGTGCCGTAACCCTCAATATCCATAAACTCGGTTCTTCTAAACAGCTTTTGATATGGGATGTACTTGTAGGTTCCTTCCTGAATGAATTTGGCAGCACCCCCTTGACCTGCCAGAACTACATTTCTGGGATTCCATGTAAACTTGTAATGCCAAAGATTGGTGTCGCTCTCGGGAGCCACTAATCCTCCCGTAAAGGATTCGAACAACAGCATTTTCCCACCTGCATCTCGAATTCTATCGATAACCTCCATGGCGCTCATATGGTCAATACCTGGGTCTAGACCTATTTCGTTCATAAAAACAAGACCTTTCTTCTTTACTTCTTCGTCCAAGGCCTTTAACTCGTCGCTCACATAAGAAGCTGTAATAAAATGTTTTTCAAATTCAATACAATCATGGGCTACATTAATGTGTAAACGGGCCGGGAGCATGGAAACCACGATAGAGGCTTCCGAAACAGCCTTTTTCCTATCCTCTTCATTAAAGATATCTAAGGAGAAGACGGTACAATTTGGGTGTTCGGCAAATTCATCTGGGATATTCTCAGGATGGATATCACCAATCTTGAGATGAATATTTTCTTCGTTTGATTTTTTAAGGAGATAATCTAGAAGGTATGAGGTTGATTTACCTGCTCCAACAACTAAAATAGTACGGACCATGTGTTTTGTTTACTTTTGAATTGAACGGTCACTAAGGTATTAAAATGTTATATTTTTAAAAAAATAGCAGATAAAAGTTATGAACAGAACAATTTTATTGGTTGGAACAGCAATGGGAATGCTGGCGATTGTTTTAGGTGCTTTCGCAGCTCATGGACTGGAAAAATTAGTGGATGCTCAGGCAATCGATACTTTTGAAACTGGGGTAAAGTATCAGATGTACCATGCCCTGTTTCTTTTGTTTTTGGGAATATGGGATGGCTTGCCCTCAAAGCCAAAAAAAATTGTTTTCACCCTAATACTTTTGGGTGTTGTTCTGTTCTCCTTTTCTATTTATTTACTGGCTTTGAACAGCTTAACCTCTTTTGATTTTAAAATCATTGGGTTTTTAACACCTATTGGAGGTGTTTTGATGATCATGGGGTGGATTTATTTGGGATATCACATTTTAACCCAAAAAGCAATCAATTAAGCAGGTTTTAAAAGGACAAAAAGCTAATATTTTCTAGTTTTGCACCAACAATTAAAACAAAACTATGAAGGATTCTGCTTCAGTTACGAAATCGATTTCGTTAAAATCGTATGGGATAAACCATGATAATGTGAATTATCAACTTTCACCGGACGAACTTCATGACATCACCATTGAGTTAGGAATGGGTAAAGAAGCCTCCTCGGGAGCTTTGGCTGTCAATACAGGCGAGTTTACAGGGCGCTCGCCGATGGACCGCTTTATTGTTAAAGACGATATCACTTCTGATAAAGTTTGGTGGGGAGATATCAACATTCCTTTTGATAGTGAAAAATTTGATAAGCTTTACGACAAGGTGATTGCATATCTCAATGAAAAGGAATTGTTCGTAAGAGATTCTTATGCATGCGCCGATCCAGATTATAAATTGAACATAAGGGTGATCAATGAATATCCTTGGTCCAATATGTTTGCGTATAATATGTTCCTTCGCCCTTCAGAAGAAGAACTCGAGGACTTCGATCCAGAATGGACAGTTGTCAATGCACCTGGTTTCATGGCAGATTCAAATGTGGATGGAACTCGCCAACACAACTTTGCCATTCTCAACTTTGGTAGAAAAATTGCCCTTATCGGCGGAACGGGCTATACTGGGGAGATAAAAAAAGGAATATTCTCTGCGCTTAACTTTATCCTTCCCGTTTATAAAAATACGTTGCCCATGCATTGCTCCGCCAATGTTGGAGAATCTGACGACACTGCTATTTTCTTTGGATTGTCTGGCACCGGAAAGACTACCTTATCCACAGACCCCAACAGAAAATTGATCGGAGATGATGAGCATGGCTGGACACCCAATAATACCGTGTTTAATTTTGAAGGAGGTTGCTACGCAAAAGTAATAGACTTGTCCCAAGAAAAGGAACCGGAAATTTATGGGGCCATAAAAAAGGGTGCCATACTGGAAAATGTGGTTATGGATGAAAATGGCGTAGTTGATTTTTCAGACACTTCCATTACCCAAAATACTAGGGTCAGTTATCCCATCCATCATATAGAAAACATACAACAACCATCCATCGGGGAAAATGTGAAGAACATCTTTTTTCTAACTGCCGATGCATTCGGTGTTTTGCCTCCTATCTCTAAATTGACACCTGCCCAAGCAGCGTATCATTTCATTTCAGGATATACCGCCAAAGTTGCAGGAACGGAAGCTGGTGTTGTGGAGCCACAACCATCATTCTCAGCCTGTTTTGGAGCACCTTTTATGCCTTTGCATCCAACTAAATATGCGGAGGTATTGAGTAGAAAAATGAAGGAATCCGGTGTGGACGTTTGGTTGGTGAATACGGGATGGACCGGAGGACCCTACGGAGTGGGGACAAGAATGAAACTGAAATACACTCGTGCGATGATCAGTGCTGCTCTGAGTGGTGAACTTGGGCTTTATAATTATGAGAAGTACCATATCCACTCTGTCTTTGGAGTGGCACAGCCAAGGGAGTGTCCAGGTGTTCCAACAAAGGTGCTCAGCCCAAGGGCAACATGGAACAACGACGAGGCCTATTATAAAACTGCCTTTAAATTGACCAATGCTTTTAGGGAAAACTTTAAAAAGTTTGAATCGTATGCCAGTGAGGAAATTCGAAGAGGAGGACCACAACGGTATGCTTTCTAAAAATAAAAAAGCCCCGATTCACGGGGCTTTTTTATTTTTAAACCGGTGTGTTTTTATTTATTCACGCTGGTAATGTATTTCTGTAATGCCATGGTCATGGATGGAGTTTCGGGCGTTGGAGCCTGAATGTCTATCCTAAGTCCTGCACTTGTTGCAGCTTTGACGGTACTGTTGCCGAAAACGGCTATTCTAGTATCATTTTGTTCAAAATCCGGGAAGTTCTTCATTAGGGATTCGATGCCTGAAGGGCTGAAGAATACCAAAATGTCATAAACCACATTTCTAAGGTCTGAAAGATCACTAATTACCGTTTTGTAAAAGATTCCGCGTGTCCAGTTCACGCTGATTTCGTCCAACAATTCTGGAACACTGGGTTTTAAAGAATCCGAAGACGGCAATAAGAATTTTTCATCCTTGTATTTCTTAATCAAAGGAATTAACTCGTTAAAAGTTCTTTTCCCAACATAAATCTTTCTTTTTCTGTACACCACATATTTCTGCAAGTAGTAGGCTACTGCCTCTGACTGACAAAAATATTTCATGGAATCCGGAACTTTGAAGCGCATTTCGTCGGCAATCCTAAAAAAGTGATCTACCGAATTTCTGCTGGTCAGGATAATTGCCGTAAAGTTATTCAAGTCGATTTTCTGTTGTCTCACATTTTTGGCTTCTACACCTTCAACGTGGATGAAAGGAATAAAATCGACCTTAACTTTCTCTTTTTCAATTAATCTTGAGTAAGGTGAGTTTTCGACTTTGGGTTCCGGCTGGGAAACCAAAATTGTTTTTACTTTCATAAGCTTTCAACCTTTTAAATAGCTTCCAATTAACACCAAGGGCGCAATTTCGAGTGTGCAAAGGTACAAAATAAAATACATAAAATAGGGGAACAGTGCTTTTTGATAGTTCTTCAGCAGCTTGGCAATACCAATGGCATTTATAAGGAGAATTAGTGCAAAAGCCACATATATTGTTGTTTTTGAGTTCGTTGTAATGTATATCAATAATATGTTGGCAACGCAAGTTATTAGGCTACTGTAGTTGAGATACGATATTTTACTGAAAATAAGCCCGCTCACAAGCTCCAAGTTGTTAAAAACAAACCCTGTAAACATTTGAAGCAGGAATTTTGCTAGTTCAAACAATGCTATAAACCCTAATATTAAAAAATATGTGATGAGCGACCCTTCTTTTGGTAATAGGGCAAAAGAATTCATTATTAGAAACACAAACAAGGAAATATTGAGCAGTTGAAACAATGTTAAAAGTAGATGGAACCAATGTGCAAATTGCCCTTTTTTATTGTGGAGAAGGATGTATTTATCATTGAAAGGAAGAATGATGAAATTTAAAAACTTCTTGTGGTATAGATATTTGCCCAATGCCAAAACAACCATTCCTATGAACAACGTAATTGTCATCCAATCCAGGGAAATAAATGTTTTTTTAATGGGGTCCATTACTGAATTTTAATAGGTTTGCCGTTAAGTCCCGGAGGTAAATTATTTTCGGAAATACCTATTCTAAAGTATGACGGATTTTCCATAGAGGATAGCGGTAGTTGAAAAGTATAGCTTATGGTATCCCTTGACTTTAACAAAGTTTGCTGCGGACTTGTGTTTTCAACCTTCAGAGAACGCATTTGTTTGACCTGCTTGTGCTTATTGGAATAGGAAATTGTATATTTTAATTGTTCCAGGGGGATGTCAAACGGATATGGATTGTATACTTTTAGCGAGTACTTAATACCTGTTTGCGGTTTGTCCACGATGCATTGCAATTTTCTATAGGATTGAAAGTTTTCTATGTACATTCCATGAAAAACAGTGCTATCTAAATGCATATAGGTAACATCACCGCTTTTTCTGTATTTTGAGACATACAAAACCTTTTTGCCTCGCACCCGTTCCTCCGAACCATTAATCGAATATTGGTTTTTCCGGTATATATAGTTATTCAAGGATATGGCAGGCATCCCTGAGTAAAACTCATACATTGGGGCCCGCCGGTAAGAGTTTTCAAAAATAACGGGCACATCGCCCGACTTTGATTTAAGTTCTTTTACCCATTCCTTATTGCCATGAGTTTCATAGAGCATGGGAAATAGCGGATAATATATCAGCCACGCTCTTGCATACATCAACAGAATTACACTTACAATACCGATTCTATACATCCATTTCCTGCTTTTGGTATTTTGTAAAAGATGATTAAAAGCGATTATGGCCAAAGGAATTGAAATAACGATAGCCCATTGTGCTTGCACCCTTCGGTTAAAACTGGAGATAAAAAAGAAAATCAATACCCCGTAAACCAAATAGACCAATGCTTTTGAAAACTTGTCCGTGGCTTTAAACTTGAAAAATGAACTGTAGATCCAATAGAACAAAAGACCTATGATTACAATGATGTTCAAGAAATACCCCAAGGTAAACTCATCAAAAGAATAGGCCTGGTTGGGACGTTCATATAAATGGAAGGTAATGGAAACAAAATCGTTTTGATATAACCAAACAAAATGTGGGGTATAACAAATGAGTGCCAAAATTACTGCCACCCATGCTTTTTTATTGAAAATGAGCTTGTAGTTTGATAGAAAAACAAATAAAATCACCAGCACGGCATGGTACTTACTGTACATTAGCGCTGCCATTACCAATCCAAGATAAACAGCGGTCATGATACCTTCGTTTTTCAAGAAACGTTTATAAAGCCATAGGAACAGAGCGGTAAAAAACAAAAGAGAGGTGTCCGGTAGGGTTAAAAACCCATAGGCGTTCATCAAGGTAAAAGAGAACACCAACAAGAAAAAATGGACCACATAATCCTTTTTCTTTGGATTGTCGACCAATAACCAAAGTAAAATGTAAGTCCCGGCCGAAAGCACAGTGCTCATAAATCTGACCCCGAGTTCGCCATCAAAAAAGAAACTGCTGACTTTTATTAAGAAAGCAACCATAGAGGGATGATCAAAATATCCCCAAGCCATGTTTTGAGCATAGTACCAATAGTACGCCTCATCATAGATTAGCTCGGTAAACGATGCTTGAAAAAGATTAAGGGCAAAAAGAACCGCCAAGAGAATAAAAAAAAGTCTGGGAAACTTTTGAGACATCAAAATGAGATTTTAAAAGGGCAAAGTTACAAATATTGGGTTAGTGCCAATTCGACTTGTTAATAGTAACTTGTGCAGGCAAGTTAGAAAACCGTATTTTTGACATTCTAATCTAGTGAGAATGGCAGACGGCTTGGTCATTATACCCACATTCAATGAAATCGAAAATATCGAGGCCATAGTTAAAACGGTTTTCGACCTTAAAAAGGATTTCCATGTTCTAGTAGTAGATGACAATTCTCCCGATGGCACAGCAGATTGCGTAAGAAACCTACAAAAAGAATTTACAGAAAGACTCTTTCTGGAGGTCCGAAAGGAAAAATCGGGTTTGGGGACAGCTTACATCCATGGTTTTAAATGGGCGTTGAAAAACGGTTATGATTACATTTTTGAGATGGATGCAGATTTTTCACATCGGCCAGCCGACCTTTCCCGTTTGCATAGAGCATGCCTTAACGGGGCCGATGTTGCCGTTGGTTCACGATACAAAAAAGGAGTCAATGTGGTCAACTGGCCATTAGCTAGGATTTTACTTTCCTATGGGGCGTCGTTTTATGTAAAATTGATAACGGGAATGAAGGTGCACGATCCCACTGCGGGTTTTGTCTGCTATAAAAGAAAGGTTTTGGAAACCATCAATTTGGATAATGTTCGTTTTATTGGATATGCCTTTCAAATCGAAATGAAGTACAGGGCCTATCTCAAAAAATTCAAGATTGAAGAAGTCTCAATTATATTTACTGATAGGGTGCATGGAAAATCAAAAATGAACTCTGCGATTATAAGGGAAGCAATTTTTGGAGTTATAGCCATGAAGTTTAGGAGTATATTTTTTAAAAAGAACTTTTAGTTATGTCAAAAATTCTGTTGAAGAACGCGAAAATTGTAAATGAGAACAGCATTTTTGAATCTGATGTGCTGCTGGAAGGCGATTTTATTGCCCGAATAGACACAGATATTTCCGATCCCAATGCAAAGGTGATTGACTTGGAAGGGGATCTTTTGTTGCCAGGAATCATTGATGACCAAGTACATTTTAGGGAACCGGGCCTCACCCATAAAGGTACCATTGCAACCGAAAGCAGGGCGGCGATTGCAGGGGGCATCACTACTTACATGGAGCAGCCCAATACAAATCCGCAGACAACCACTATTCAGAAGTTGGAAGATAAATTTGCAATTGCGGCAAAGGATTCTTTCGCGAACTATTCTTTTCTTTTTGGAGGAACAAACGATAATTTGGAAGAACTGAAACGATTGGACAAAAATGCCTGTTCCGGGGTTAAATTGTTCTTGGGTTCTTCCACTGGAAATATGTTGGTGGACGATGAGAAAGTCTTGGAACAGATTTTTAGGAATACTGAAATGGTCATATCTGCCCATTGTGAGGACGAAGGTACCATTAGGGCCAATTTGGCCAAGTACAAAGAAATGTACGGGGACAATATTCCTATGGAGATGCATCCTATAATCCGTAGTGCGGAGGCCTGTTACCTTTCCTCCTCAAAAGCCATTGATCTGGCCAAAAAAACAGGAGCAAGATTACATGTATTTCATGTGTCAACAGGAATTGAAACAGAACTCTTCACGAATAAAATTCCTTTAGAAGAAAAAAAGATTACTGCTGAGGTATGTATTCACCATTTATGGTTTTCTGACGAGGATTATGCAAGAAAAGGTACACTGATCAAATGGAACCCTGCTGTTAAGACCAAAAACGATAGGGAAAAACTTTGGGAAGCACTTTTGGATGACCGATTCGATGTAGTTGCCACGGACCATGCACCCCATACCCTCGAAGAAAAAGACAACCCATATACTAAGGCACCATCAGGAGGGCCGTTGGTGCAACATGCCCTATTGGCAATGCTCCAAAAAGAAAAAGAGGGAGTTATAAGTTTGGAAAAGATGGTCGAAAAAATGTGCCACAACCCTGCTAAGCTTTTTGATATTGACCGAAGAGGGTTTATTCGTGAAGGCTATTATGCGGATTTGGTACAGGTGAGCCGGAATTCTAAAAATGAGGTTAAAAAAGCCAATATTTTCTATAAATGTGGATGGTCACCCTTTGAAGGTGTTACTTTTGATTCTGAGGTGAAACGAACCTTTGTAAATGGTCTGTTGGCCTATGAAAATGGAACATTTAGTGATGAAAAGAATTCAAAAAGACTCACGTTTAATCGTTAGAGGATGAAATATATCATTACATTATTTTTTGGTATGATTTTGTTGATTTCATGTGCTGAAAAGTTGGTGGAGGAACCTGACAACCTGATTCCTAAAGAAAAAATGACAAAGATTCTTCATGATTTGGCCATTTTGAACGCTTCAAAATCCTTGACAGGTAATAAGTTTAAAGATTCTGGTATAGAGGTTATGGAGTTTCTTTATGAAAAATATGACATAGATAGCACACAGTTTGCCCAAAGTGATCTATATTATGCATCGATTCCTTTAGAATATCAGTCTATTTACGAGCATCTTGAAAGACGGATACAAGTGCAAAAAGATACGATGGAGGCTATTGGTAAGCGAAGAAACGATAGCATTAGGGAAGCCAACAAAATACGAAGCGATTCTTTAAAGGCAATTAAGGAAGCAAAGGAGAACGAGTCTACACCTTCTCCATAAATTTATCACAGCAAAATACTATGGATTTGTCCAAGTCTTCAAATGTAAAATCCAAGCTTGATTTTATTTTGTTATTGCTGTAGTTTTCTTGATGATACAATCCTTTCGCCATGGCCCTGGACAGCTTTCTTCTTTTGCCTAAAATATTGCTACGTACCCAATCCCAACGCCAAAAACATTCCAACATAAATTTCGAGACTTTTTTTGTTGGTGGTGCTACACCCAGTTTTGGTGCTATTTTTTGGAACAGCTGTTCGTAGGTCATATTTTGACTGACCAAAATAAAACGTTCGGTTTGGATGTTGGAATCCATCAACTTCGTCATCGCATTTATAACATCGTTTACGGATACAAACCCAGTTCCACCAGGTATAAAATACGTTTTACCTTTTGAGGCATAGCTAAAAAAGGTTCCGCTTCCCGATTTCCAAAACCCTGGGCCAATGACCACTCCCGGATTAACTATCACGATGGAAAGCCCTTCCTGCGAACCACGCCAAACCTCGAGTTCTGCTTCATATTTGGTAATCCCGTAAACAGAAGCTTTGGCTTCGTTCCATTCGTTTTCCTCAGTGGACTCTTTTCCTTTTAGACTAGGGCCTATAGCGGCAATGGAACTTACATAACATAGTTTTTTGACACCATATTTTAGGGAAAGGTTCACAATATTGGCGGTACCTTCAACATTGGTCTGTTCCAAGGATTTAAAATCTTTTGGGTCAAAGGAAATTAAAGCGGCACAATGGTACACTTGTTCAATACCATCAAAAAGGCATTCCAAACCAGCTATGTCGGTAATATCTGCTTGTACCCAGTCAATTTTTTCAATCAAAAGGGATGGGTCCTCCGTGTAATACCCAAAAATTTTATGGACTTTCTCTATGGACTCTTTTGTCCTAAAATTGCTCCTGACCCTGTTTCCATTGCTAATTAAATGGTATAGCAAGTGGGAACCGATCAGTCCAGTGCCTCCCGTAACCAAAATCATACAGTAAAAGTACCTATTTGTGGTGGAAATATTCAGCGAAATGCCAACTTCATTTTATATTTGCAGCTATTCCAAAAAACTGATCATGACGAAGAACTTTGTTCAAGAACTGCAATGGAGGGGAATGGTACACGATGTGATGCCTGGAGCCGAGGAACACCTTATGGAAGAAATGCGGGCTGCATACGTGGGAATAGACCCAACAGCGGACTCTTTGCATATAGGCCATTTGGTGGGTGTAATGATGCTCAAACATTTTCAATTGGCCGGGCATAAGCCTTATGCATTGGTCGGAGGTGCCACGGGAATGATTGGAGACCCATCCGGTAAATCCGCGGAGCGAAACCTTTTGGACGAAAAAACACTTCGACATAACGAGGATGCCCTTAAAGAACAATTGAGCCGTTTTTTGGATTTTGAAAGTGGTGAGGCCAACGCAGCGGTTTTGGTGAACAATTACGATTGGATGAAAAACTTTTCGTTCTTGGAATTCATCCGCGATGTTGGAAAGCATATCACGGTAAACTACATGATGGCCAAGGACTCCGTGAAAAAGCGTCTTTCTTCAGATGCCAAGGAAGGCATGTCCTTTACCGAGTTTACCTATCAGTTGGTGCAGGGGTATGATTTTTTATACCTCTACCAAAACCATAATTGCAGTCTTCAAATGGGAGGTAGTGATCAATGGGGGAATATTACCACGGGAACCGAACTTATCAGAAGGATCGGCGGAGGAAAAGGCTACGCGCTTACATGTCCATTGATCACCAAAGCTGATGGAACCAAATTTGGGAAAACAGAAGGGGGTAATATCTGGTTGGATGCAGAAAGAACCTCCCCATATAAATTCTACCAATACTGGTTGAATACATCAGACGAAGATGCTGAGAAATACATCAAGATATTTACGTTTTTAACTAAAGAGGAAATCGAAAACTTGGTGGCAGAACATAAAGATGCTCCACACATGAGGGCGCTTCAAAAGAGGCTGGCAGAAGAGGTCACTGTAATGGTACATTCCCAAGAGGACTTGGACAATGCGATAACGGCCAGTAATATTCTTTTCGGGAAATCGACTTCTGAAGACTTGAAACAACTGAACGAGAAAACATTTTTGGATGTTTTTGATGGGGTTCCCCAAGCCACTATTGCAAAGGACGAGCTTGACGCAGGTTTGGATATGATCGGAGCTTTGGCGGCCAAAACAGGGTTTTTAGGCTCTAACGGTGAAGCAAGAAGGGAATTGAAACAAAACTCCATTTCCGTAAACAAGGAAAAGGTAAAGGAGGATTACTTGATAACGGCATCAGATTTGATCAACGATAAATTTGTGCTGCTCCAACGGGGTAAGAAGAATTATTTTGTTCTTGTAGTGGAATAGAAGTCGACTGTGTGAAAAAGGGCTTAGGTGTCATTTTGAGCGAAGGCGAAAAATCTCAATAAATTTAACGCCGGAGCATTGCACTTTTAAAAGATTCTTCAATTCATTCAGAATGACACTCTTAAGACCGCCCTTTGTTTTTTACGCTAAAAATGAGATGCCGTATCTACCACAAATTTCGCTCACTTTGGCGAAATCCGGTGGCCCAGGGGGCAGGTTTCCCAATTCTTCGAACATTAATTCCAGGCCTGCAGGAAAAACGCTCAGTATGGTTTTGCAATCTTGATCCCCGACAACTTTCCAAGTATGAGGAACATTTTTTGGGGCAAAAGCCAAGTCTCCTGCTTTTAAAATTGTGGTTTCGTCACCTACGGTAACTTCCAGCTCCCCTTCCAAAACTTTGAATATTTCGTCTTCGTTGGTGTGCACATGTGGGGGAATCATGGTACCTGGCGGATTCACCTCTTCAATTAAGGTAAAAAGGCCGTTGGTGTCCTCACTGGTCAATTTAAAGGTTTGTTTGTCACCGATTACATTTACTTGTTTCCCTTCGCCGCTCCTTACAATTTTTGGCTCAAGAGGTTTGTCGCCTTTCCCTTCTTTTGAAGAAAAATGTGCAAATGCCGGCAGCGAAGCAAGTGCAGCAGCAGATAGGGCACTTCTTTATAAAAATACATTTCTATTCATCTTATGTTTGTTTGGTTTCGTAAATAAATTACGTATAACACTGATAACATGATGCTTGTAAATATATAAAAGGTATCTTTTTTTGTGTAAATGGGATAAAACCCTCTCTTTCGCCTTTAAAGAACCATTAAATTGCATCCTCTGATGTCGGAATCATCAAACCTACCCAGTACTTCAAAAGTTCCGTTGGGATAGGTTTTTCCTAAATCTTGTGTAGCGATAAAGGAGCAGGAATAGATGTTGGCCAGATCAATAACGTTGATTCCCCCAGTTTTTCCGTTGGATTGTATGGTCAGAGGGTCTTCGGTATCACGTGTGATTATTTTCATCCAAGATGGAGTTTTAAAAATCCCGTCGCCTTTCGAATATCCTTGGGACAAAAGTTCCGTCATTCCATATTCTGAATGTATTTTATTCACTCCCAATCCCTTTTTTAAGATTTGGTGCAGCTCTTCTCGAATAAGCTCTTTACGACGGCCCTTCATACCGCCAGTTTCCATAACAATGGTATTTTTTAAATGCATGGGAAATTGCTCGGCCAAATCCAGTAGGGCAAAGGACACACCTATCAAAAGTGTTTTTGTGCGATTTCTATCGAGTTCCTGAAGTTTTTGATGAAGTTCTTCAAGATTGTGGAGATAAAACCCGCTATTTGCGTGTTTAGATTTATCAATTAGATTATTCACCATATAAATCAACGATGAACCTTCTCTTTCCAGATAAGATGGTAAGAGGGCCAGAATGCACAACTCTTCTGGCGAACCATAGAAAGTTTTAAAGGCTTTCAAAAAACTTTCTTCGTAAATTTTTATGTCTGGAACAAAGTGTTTACTGGTAATGCTTTGTGTAGTGCCACTGCTGGTGAAAATAGTTCTTGCTTCCTTTTGGGTTGACAGTACCTTGTAGGATTTAAAAAATGAAATGGGTAAAAAAGGGATTTGCAGATGATCGGAAACATTTTGGGGAGTCTTTTTTAGATGGTCGCAAAATTGTTGGTAAACCTTGTTGTTTTCATATTGAAACCGGAAAACGTCCAATGCCAAAGTATCAAATTCATCCGCATTGCTGATATTGAAAATCCGATGGGTATCAAATTGTTTCATTCAGTTCCAAAAGTACCTAAAAATAAAAAAGCCCTTCGCGAAAAGGGCTTTAAAAATGTTGAATGCTTTTATTTGACGACCAGCTTTCGGGTCATGGTTTTTTTAAGTTCTGTTACTTGGAGTACATAAACGCCTGGAACCAATCTGGATATGTCCAAAGTATTGGTTGTAATTCTTTTGGTCAGTACAACTTCACCAAAAACATCATAAACTTTAATTTCTTTGGTTCCGTTGGATTCTGTAGTAATATATACTTCATTCCCATAAGCTGGGTTAGGGTACATTTTAAAACCCTTGAGCTCTTGAACGGGCTCATTGTTCACTGTGACCAGGTCTTGACCGAAAGAAAGTAATGGTAAAGCCATAAGTAAAACAAAGTAGATTTTCTTCATAAAAGCAGATTTGGGGTATATGTGCAATATAAAAGTAGGTAAACAGTATAATGTTGACCATATTATGTTGTGAAAGCACTAAAACAGGTGGTAAAGCGTTGAAAATTGTTGTTTAGGATTGTGGGAGGGGAATAAAAAGTAGTGAACTACTTCACAATGAGCTTTCTAGTAGCTACTTTGTTTTGCTCAAAAACCCTTAGAATGTAGACGCCTTTGTCCAATTCCGAAAGGTTGAGTTCCTTTCCTAAAATAGTAGTCTCAAGTACTTTTGTGCCCAAAACATCAAAAACCAGAATTTTTTTGGGAGAATTTAGCGTGGTCTCGATATATACTTTTCCTTGAGTAACTGGGTTGGGATACAGCTTAAACCCGTCAATATCTGATGTGCTCTTGGCATTTTCCTGAGAAAATCCTAGAGAACAAACAAATAAGAGAATGACTAGGTAAAAGTGCTTCATACGTTAATGGATACAAACGGTATGCCACAAATATATAAAAATTGCATTGCGAAAACGGAACCGTTTGACGAATAGGGGGTTACTTTTCGATGAAATGCAAAAAAAAAGCCCTCGATAAGTCGAGGGCCCTTTATATTTTATGGAATATTCTACTAGTTTATACCAACGGTCCAACCAGCTCCCCAAGTAGCTATATCGGTACCTGTACCGTTACCTTCACCTGTAATGAAATCAGCTTCGTCGAATACAAAACCAGTATCGTTTTTCATGTTAGTGGTAACGTTGTTGAAGGTTGCATCAACAGCATTCAATAGGTCGTCCAATACACCTTGACCCGTTGGGTTGTCACCTGCATCACCATCCAAATCAAATGCTTCGTCGAAATCGTTGAAAACAATATTGTTGAAAGTACCTTGAGTACCAGCTCTAAGTCTTATAGCTTCGCTAGTTCCATCGTTTGCACCAACAATAGTAACATTAGTTACGGTAGGTGCAGAGAAGTAACCACCTACGTTGCTAAAGTCTGTGTTGTAACCGTCACATTCGAAAGCTTTGTCATGGCTAGTACCGTGCTGAACATAAGCATCAGTAATGGAACCAATAAAGCCTTCAGTCCAGTCGATGGAATCATCTTCAGAGTTTACCACAACCAAGTGGCTTGCTTCAACAGTACCACCAAAGAATTCGAAGCCATCATCAGAGCCTTCATAGGCCTCAACGTAATCAATAACGGTACCAGTACCTACAGCGTATACGGAAAGGCTGTTCAGCTCAGCGTTACCATCAATGGCACCACCTGCATACTCGATACGAACATATTGAATGCTTCCAGAATCATCATCAGAAACATTTCCACCATAAGAAAGACCACCAACCTCAGTAGTTGCAGTATCGGTAGAACCATCTGCAGTGGAGTTGATAGGAGCCCTACCACAAAGAACAATACCTCCCCAGTTACCAGAACTAGGAGCAGCAGCATTCGAAGTAAATACAATTGGATTGGCTGCAGTACCGTTAGCTTCGATTTTCGCACCTTGTTGAATAGCAATGTAAGCATTTACACCAACGGGCTCAGCTTTAATAGTCATACCAGCAGGAACCGTAAAAGTTGCTCCACTTGCAATAAGAACGGGACCAGTAACAATGTATTCAATGTCCGGATTCAAAGTCAAATCTGTGGTATAAACACCACTAAGGTTTACAGTAGTGGTCTCTGAGCCACCTCCGGTCGTATTGTTGGTGGTATTGTTTGTAACACTGCTATCGTTGATAACAATATCAGAGGTATCGTCAGCTTCACATGCAATGAATAGTGCAGCGGCTATACCTAAAAATAAAAACTTGTTTTTCATTTGTCAGAAATTTAGAAAGAATTAAAATTTATATTTAAGGGTTAGCCCAACGTTAACCCCAAGGTTATACTCACGTATGATAACATCTCCGATTCCGGTTCCTTCCCTAACCAAGGAGATGTCCGGATCTAAAATGTTTTTTGCAGAAAGGTTGGCTTCGAAGTGTTCTCCGATAGCATTCTGCCACACAAAATTTAATGTAGGTACGGCCCTTTCTACAATATTTCCCAAACTACCTGCTCCCAAGGAGAAGATTCGGTCAGAGAAATAAGAGAAAGCTACCGTAGCTTTTGGTCTATAGTTTCCGAATACCGGGCTATAGTTCAAGTCGGCGTTTACAATAAATGGTGATGCGCCTTCCAGTTCATCTGAATCCCTATCGAAAGAAGTTCCGAAGGTGTTTTCGGATCCTGCAGGAATATCTCTTAAGTCTTGTTCTGTATGGGTATAGGCTGCATTAAGTCCAGCAGATAGAATTGCATTTTCGTCGGCATCCATAAGCAGATTTTTACGCAATTCCAGCTCAACTCCATACACATCGGCTTGTTCCCCAGTTCTAAAATAACGTTGTGTACCCGTTGCATCGGCTGCAACCACTCGGTTAACCGGGTCTTTGATGGTTTTGGCAAAAGCGGCCAAAGAGATAATTTCACCTCTTTCCAAGAACCATTCATATTTAAGGTCGTAGTTGTAGATATCCGAATATGTTGGTCCATTTCCGTCAAGACCTCCCAAAAGGTCTGGGTTACCACCAACTCTTTGTGTTACGGACTCGTAAACAAATGGGGCGGCTTCCTTGAACTCAGGGAAAGATGCTGTTTTACTGAAACTCGCCCTAAGGTTGGAGTTTTCGGTAAGGGAATACTTGGCATTTAAACTAGGTAAGAAGATGTTTTCATAAACTTCCCTAAACCCTGGATCGGTAGCACTGATGTTGATTACGTCATAAACTACTTTTTGACTATATGATTCGACGCGCAAACCAGGAACAATGCTCAATTTATCGGTAAGACCTAATTCGGCAGTTGCATAAAGTGCATGGATATCCAAGTTCCCTTTATAGGTATTTTCAGGAAGTCCAGGTCTGTTGGTATTTCCGATTTCGTTGCTAATTGGATTCAAAACCAAAGTGTTCCACAATCCTTCCCCATCAGGAATGTTGATGTTGGTATAATGGAAAATAGAATTAAAGTTGTTGACATCTGTAATAGGTGTGTTATCTCTGTCTTGGATATCATAACCATACCTTATACTGTTGAACCTACGTTCTTTTCTTCTTCCGTTGTATCCAAAGTTGAATTTCACTTTTTCCGAAGCTTGATAGCCAAGGTTCATAAAGCTGTTCAATTCATCGTCTTCTATGCTTTGGAAAAACCTTTGGTTGTCAAATGGAATGTTTGTGTAGAAAACTGGATTTGTTGTATTGTCGTTATCCAGAGCGAACTGGTAGTTCTCCAAAGTGATACGCTTTCTGTCCGGTTCATCAGAGAAGACTTTGTTGAAACCTACGCCCCAATCAAAAGTCAATTTTTCATCAAAAATGTGCTGACCTGTCAACTGGTTTACAAAAATCATATCCTGATTGAACTGAACGTTCATCACATAGAAACCTTCATCCGTATTCAATATGGCATCCCTATTGGTGCCTTGTCCATTTACACCGTAGTATCCAACACGGTCGGCGGCACTATTTACAAAAAGGGAGTTGAACTTGATCTTGTTTTCGCTGTTGATTCTGTACGATACATTTGCTAATGCGGTTGTAGTTGTTTTGTAAGCGTACTCACGAACATTTGGAAAATCAATCTTCAAAACATTGGTGAAATCACGTGCAGGACCTTCCCAGATTTCGAATCCATTGGAGAAACTTGCCGCTCCAAAAAAGCTTAATCTTGATTTGTCATCGTTAAAATTGAAAGAATACCCACCCTCAATGGCACCGGAAACATTTATAGGCTCCCAAGTGGATTCTGGATCTACACCGTGGGATAGCACAACTGCAAACGGGTCGTTATCATATCTGTTGTAAAAACCAAAGTCACTGGTTCCCTCGCTCTTCAAGAATTCTTCACCAGCGGCGTTGGTGTTGATTCCTCCGCCAAGAGCTACTTCAAGGTATCCATCTCCCGTGTATTCCTTGGAATCCACATTTACGTTACCTGCGGCAAAATCCCCATAAAAAGTTGGACTATATGCTTTGCTAACGGCTACATTTTCAATAATACTGGAACCAAAAAGATCTAGGTTGATGTTCTTTTTGTTTACATCGTTGGATGGTAGGGACAATCCGTTCATGGTAGTGTTTTGGTAACGGTCGCCCAAACCTCTTACATAAACGTTACTGGAACCTTGTTGTTTGGAAATACCTGAAATTTGAGCTACGGCAGCAGCGGCATCGTCTATACCTTTTAAGGTAAGGGCCTCGGCACTAATGGCCTCCTGCATTACCAAAGCATTTTTTTGCTGTAGCAATAAGGCAATCTCAGAGTCTTTACTTGCCGTAGTGGTCACTACAACTTCATCCAGTCCCACGCTACTGGCCCCAAGACCAGCATTTATTTCGGTAACTTTTCCGGCCTCGACCACAACATTTGGGATTTCCAAAGTTTCATATCCCAAGAAACTAAATACTAAAGTGTAGGTTCCTGGTTCAACATCTGCAATCTGGAAAAGGCCATCAAAATCCGAAGTAGTACCCATAGTGGTTCCTTTTATCAAGACATTGGCAAAAGGTAGCGGATCGTCATTAAGTTCCTTATCTGTAAGTTTTCCAACAACGCTACCATTCTGCTGTGCCGATAGCATTAAAGTGAAAAAAGAAAAGGCCAATATTAAATATGTTTTCATACGTTGCTCTGTAGGATTAATTTTGGGGCAAAGAAACGGGGGAGGTGTAAAAGCGGTGTTAGTTATATGTTAAGTGTTTATTTCAGTTCTGTTACAATAATGTTACTAGATTAAATGAACGTTAAGTGTTTATCCCGTAAGTGTATTATCTTTACATTTGGGTGATTAACATAGAAATACCATCCCATGAAAAACAAGGACATTAAGATTCTACTGGTTGACGATGAACCTGATATTCTGGAAATTATAAGCTATAATCTTTCCTCTGAGGGTTATGAAGTCTTTACCGCCAAAAACGGTGTGGAAGGTGTGGCCAAGGCCAAAAAGAAGAGCCCGCACCTGATTATTATGGATGTTATGATGCCGGAAATGGATGGTATTGAAGCATGCGAAGTTATCCGGAATACACCTGGATTGGATAATACCATTATTGCATTTTTAACTGCCCGTGGGGAAGATTATTCCCAAGTGGCCGGATTTGATGCCGGTGCGGACGATTATATTACCAAGCCTATAAAGCCCAAAGTATTGGTGAGCAAGGTAAAAGCCTTGTTGCGAAGGTTGAAGGATGACAAGAAAGAGGTGGAAGATATAGTTAAGGTGGGTGAGATAGTCATTAACAGGGAGGAATACAAAATTGTGAATGATGGGCAGGAAATGGTACTTCCCAGAAAAGAATTTGAATTACTGTCCCTATTGACCTCAAAACCCAACAAAGTGTTTAAACGCGAAGTAATTTTGGACAAAGTTTGGGGCAACGAAGTAGTTGTTGGAGGCCGGACCATAGATGTTCATATTAGAAAATTGCGCGAGAAAATAGGTGATCACCACTTTAAAACCGTAAAAGGCGTGGGGTATAAGTTTGTACTCTAATGGCCATTAAGTTAAGGAAATCATACAAGTTTGCCTTAAGGTCTTCGTTAGTTATTACGCTTTTGGTCACAGCCGTGTTCGTGGGGTTCCATATGGACCTTGAACATATAGACTGGCCACATACCATACTTTTTGCACTCATTTGTTTTGCCATTTGTTTTGTCATCATCCAAATACGAGTGGAACGGTTTATCTACCGACGTATCAAAAGAATTTATGATGATGTGTCCCTTTTGGAATCATCATCCTTTTCTTCCAAACCCGTAACCACCGATATGAGGACTTTGGTAGAAGAAATAGAAAAGTTTGCCGAAGGAAAGAAAATAGAAATTGATACCCTTAAAATTCGGGAAGAGTACAGAAAGGATTTTTTGGGCAATGTTTCCCATGAACTAAAAACACCACTCTTTACAGTGCAGGGTTATATTCTGACTTTGTTGGATGGGGCCATGAAGGATAAAAAGCTTCGAAAAAAATACCTCCAACGTGCCAGCAAAGGGGTGGAACGTTTAATTTATATTGTAAAAGACCTTGACCTGATCACCAAACTTGAAGCTGGTGAATTAAAGTTGGAACGAGAGGATTTTGATATCATTGAGTTGATTCAAAATACATTTGACCTTTTGGAGATGAAAGCTGCTAAAAAGGAAATTTCGCTCACTTTTGATATGGAGTATCCCGAACCTATTTATGTGAATGCGGATAAGGATAAAATACAACAGGTGATCAGTAATTTATTGGTCAATTCCATCAAGTATGGCCTACCTAAAGGAACTACCGAAGTAAGTGTAGAGAATCTTATCAAAAACAAAGTGATTGTGCGGGTTACTGACAATGGTGGCGGAATCCCAAAGCAGCACATCCCGAGGCTTTTTGAACGGTTTTACCGTGTAGACCAAAGTGGTAGCCGAACGGAAGGCGGTTCAGGTCTTGGGCTCTCCATTGTGAAGCACATTGTGGAGGCACATGGCGAAAAAATCTACGTAGAGAGTGAAGTGGATGTAGGTTCCGAGTTCTCCTTTACTTTAGAAAAAGCTTCTGCCACGGAGAAAACTTCGAATAACGAAGAAAAATCCACAACCGATTCAAATTGAGTTAAGCCGTCAAACTCATCTATTCTGGATAAATAGTTTAATTTGAAGTCTTCCTGATTGCTATATGGAACAAGACCTTGCTTTTGCATCCGTTTGGCTAAATATTCTTGTTCGTACTGACCGGGAGTAGGTATGAAAAATGCCTTCTTTTCTAACTTCGCGAGATCCATTACGGTGGTGTACCCCGACCTGCAGAGTACTTTGTCACTTTGGTTCAAAGCTTGCTCTAGTTCATCGGATTTCATGAAATTATAGTGTAGAATTTTACCATGGGGTATTTCGATTTCTTCCCGTACCTGGTCTTCTTCAATCTTCCCCTTAACAAAAAGGATGTTGCCTTCGAACTCATGAAGTTCTTCCAGCAGTTTTTCTTCCAGCATTGTCCGTTGCGGTTCAGGACCGGAGAGCAACACCATCAAATCATTGATTATTGGAGCCTCTTTTTTCTCAAATCGGCTCAAAGGTCCCAAATACGCAATGTACAACTTGGATTTTTTTAGATGGCCCAACTTTCCCGTTAAATTCGGTTTTTCCTTTACATCCGGAACCCAGCAAGCATCAAACTTTTTTATGATCTTTTGATGGGCTTTGGAGCTCATCCAAGTTGTATTTCCAGAGAGCACATTGAGTTGGTGGGTGATGAATACACAAGGGACTTTTTTGTAATAAGCACCCAATCGGTTATCCGAAATAATCCCCTCTAAATCATGCTCTTTTACCAGACGCTTCACTGCTTTCTTTTCCTTGGCAATGGCTTTGAGTACCTTGGGTGAATCCCAAATCATTTTGATTTTAAAATTCTTGCCCTTTTCCGCATATGATATTTTGTAGGAGGGCAGTTCAAAAGCCGGCAAATCGGGAAATTCTTTTTTGAGCAGAGTTAGGGCCACCCCATCTGAAGCAATAAACGGCCGATGCCCTTGATGCAATAATTCACGAATAATCGGTATGCACCTAGTGGCATGCCCAAGCCCCCAATTTAATGGAGCAACCAGAATACGTTTGGAAGAATTCATGACAGCAAAAAAACAAAATGCGAATTGCTTTTAGATTTCCTTAGTTTTGCCAAATCATTAATTTTTTGCTCAATTAGATACGAAAGTGGGAAGTAAGAACAAACTGAAAAGGTTCAAAGAGAACGAAACATTTGCGAATGTGGTGCAGCCCGAACGCGAAGATGTTATGGCTGGTTTCAAGTATAAGGGTAATTGGGCATCCTTTTTTGGCAACTACAATCCAATTGTATTGGAATTAGGTTGCGGCAAGGGCGAATACACGGTAGGGCTAGCCCAAATGAACCCGAACAGAAACTATATTGGAATAGATATAAAAGGAGCACGATTTTGGCGAGGTGCAAAGACTGCTGTGGAGCAAGAATTGGACAACGTTGCATTTTTACGCACCCAAATTGAACTGGTGGACCATCTTTTTGGAGAAGGAGAAGTGAGCGAAATCTGGATAACCTTCCCCGATCCACAAATAAAGTACAAACGTACCAAGCATAGGATGACAAATCCTGTGTTTTTGGAACGGTATAAAAAAATTCTGAAACCCAACGGCATTATAAACCTAAAGACCGATAGCGAGTACATGCACGGCTATACACTAGGGCTTTTACAAGGTTTGGGGCACGAAATTTTATATGCCAATCACGACGTCTATAAAAACGAGGGAAGTCCTTCCGAAGTTCTTGAGATTCAGACTTTCTATGAAAATCAGTATCTTGAAAACGGAAAACCAATTACCTATATCCAATTTAGGATCAACTAACCAATGACCCACGTACTCATTCTCTTTTTCGCCACATTTTCGGCAGCCTTTATGGCCACTGTGCCACCGGGCCTGCTCAATATGAATGCGGCCAAAGTTAGCGTGGAAAAAGGAAAATTGAATGGTGTTATTTTTAGCCTGGGAGTTTCAAGTACCATTATGGTGCAAGCCTATATTGCTGTTTATATCTCTAAATTTTTATACAAAAACCCTGAGGTAATAGATATTTTGTTCAAAATAGCGATAGCTGTTTTCGCCTTTTTCGCCATTTACTTCTTCATTATGGCAAAGCGAAACAAAATGCAGACCCAAACGATAAAAGAGGTCAACCTCAGTAAAAAGAATAGTTTTTTTAAAGGGGTTTTATTGGCCGCCCTCAATTTATTGACCATTCCTTATTACAGTGGGTTAAATGCCATGTGGAACGAAGCGGGGTGGATAAAGTTTGAGGCCAAGGACATTACAACTTTTGTGGTTGCAGCGGGGGCAGGTACATTTTCTGTATTGTACCTCTACACTTTTTATTTTGATAAAATGGAGACCAAAACCAACCGATTTTCAAAGAATTCCAATTATATTTTGAGTGCCTTGATGTTGTTGTTGCTTATCATTACCCTTATTCGAATTATGTACCGCTAGCATGGAGCAAAAAAATTTCTTTGACAAAGTGTACGAAGTGGCCAAACAAATCCCCTATGGAAGAGTAACCTCTTACGGAGCCATTGCAAAATATTTAGGAGCCGCCCGAAGTGCACGTATGGTTGGTTGGGCCATGAACAATTCATTGGCAAAAGATGTTCCCGCACACCGTGTTGTTAATCGAGTTGGTGTGTTAACGGGCAAACACCATTTTGATGGAAGCAATATTATGCAACAACTCCTCGAAAATGAGGGAATACCGGTAAAAGAAAATCAAATCGTAGACTTTCAAAAGTATTTTTGGGACCCGGCTTCGGAGCTTTAATCAATATATCCCGGAGGATGCAATTCGTCAAACGATGTGTCATCCTGAAATGCTTTTGCCAGCAATAAAATGCTTGCTTCATCATACAAATTGCCCACAAATGTCATGCTCGTGGGGTGATTTTTCTTATCAAGACCAGTTGGAACTGCAATTACGGGATGTCCAGTAAGGTTGGTTGCTAAAAGTTGGTCATTTCCAAAGGTGGGAGAAATAAGCACATCGTAATCTTTCATCAAATCCTGCATTTTTTGAATTAGTACCTGGCGCTGTCTATTCGCCTGAAGGTATTCCACAGCAGGAATAAATCTACTCTGTCTTAACGAATTAGCTCTGGAACGCTGGTCTTGCTCCACCATAACATCAACTCCTCCCGAACGTACAAGTTCATCAAAAAAAGTTCCTGCCTCAGCTCTAAGAATAATATCAAAGCCCCGGTAAGGCACATCTTTGGGCATTTCCACAGCAGTGGGCTCAATGCCCAATCCTTTGATTGATTTGAGTGCATTTCTAAGATTTTCACCGCTTTCCGTAGTATCTTTTTCAATATCATTTTTTAGATAGGCTACCCGTAGATTTTTGATGTCTTTTTTCCAATCCACCCCAAAAGGAAGGTCAATTGTCGTCAAATCATTTTTATCTTTTCCTTGAATTGCTTCAAATACAATGGCACAATCCTCAGCATTTCTGCCCAATGGACCCACTTTGTCCATAGACCAGCTTAAGCTCATCACCCCATGGCGGCTTACCCTACCGTAAGTTGGGCGTAGACCTGTAACTCCGTTTCGTGTACTTGGAGACGTAATGGAACCCAAAGTTTCAGTTCCCAAAGCAAAAGGTACAAGTCCTGCCGATGTTGCTGAACCTGAACCAGCTGAAGAACCGCTAGCTCCCTGGGTGGTATCCCAGGGATTTTTTGTTTTCCCATTAAACCAAACATCGCCCCGGGCCAATGCTCCAGAAACCAATTTGGCCACTAAAATTGCACCAGCATCCTCCAGTTTTTTAACAACCGTTGCAGTTTGGTTGATCATTTGGTCTTTATATGGAGCAGCACCCCATGTTGTTGGATAACCCGGAACGGCCATAAGATCTTTGGTTCCGTAAGGGATTCCATGTAAAATCCCACGATATTTTCCATTTTTGATTTCGTTATCGGCACGTTTGGCCTGTTCCAATGCCAAGCTATCTGTAATGCTGATACTACATTGCAATGCAGGTTGGTGCTTTTTCAATCGGGCCAAGAAAAATTTTGTCAGCTCCGTAGCGGTTATTTTTTGATTTTTAATTAAAGAAGCCAATTGCGGAATGGTGTAAAAAGCCAACAAATCATAAGGCTCTGGGATTTCCACATTATCGGGTATGTTCCATTCGGTTCCACTTTGTTGTTCTGGTATGGTAAAGCCAAAAGGAGTGGGGTCAAAACGGATTGCAGGGAATACATCATTTCCCAAAGGATATTTTCTTAAAGAATCGAACCCACTTCGGTTACGTTTTAAATAGGGATAAAGGGTATCGATATCTTTGTTGGAAAACTGTAGCCCGATCAGTTTTTCTGACTTTTTTACATCTCTTTTGCTAAAGGTATTTTTATTGGTGGAACATGAGAGCCATGTCAACGAGATAAACAATAAAATAAAGTGGGGAATTCTGGTTTTTGGTAGCATGTTGGTTGATAATTTTGAATAGCAGCTTCTAAGCTACAGTTTTTCAAAAAAACGAACATAATAATCCATCTGTTTTGTGTCTGTCAAGGCTATTTATTCCGATCCCCGTAACTCAACATGTGATTTTTTTGAAATTCAGCATTGCAACTTCTTAATCTAACACCAACACCGTATCTTTGTAGTTTAGAATCAGTTCAAACTGCTGGTTAAAATTTGGATTCATGAAGTTGAAAAAAACAGATATTCTAAAGGCATTGGAAAAAATATCCGCCCCCGGTGAAGGCCAAAATTTGGTCGAGAGCGGTTCGGTGACCAATGTTCAAGTATTCGGTGATGAGGTTGAAGTGGATGTGACCATTAAAAACCCTAGTCTACAAGCCAAAAAGAAGACAGAGGTAGAAATTTTGAAGATTATCCACAGTGACGTCTATGAAAAGGCCAAAATAAAGGTCAACTTAAAAGTTGATGCTCCTGCAAAACAAAAGGTGAACCAGATAAAAGGGAACCCGATTCCGGGTATTCAAAATATTATAGCGGTTGCATCCGGTAAAGGAGGTGTTGGTAAATCTACCGTGACTGCTAACTTAGCTGTGACTTTGGCCAAAATGGGCTTTAAAGTAGGGTTGTTGGATACCGATATCTACGGACCATCCATGCCCATTATGTTTGATGTGGCTTCGGAAAAACCATTGTCCATCAATGTAGATGGGAAAGCCAAGATGAAGCCAATCGAAAACTATGGAGTAAAGCTGCTTTCCATCGGATTTTTCACCCAACCCAACCAAGCCGTAATTTGGAGGGGACCCATGGCCGCAAAAGCATTGAACCAAATGATTTTTGATGCACATTGGGGTGAATTGGACTTCCTTTTGTTGGATTTGCCACCAGGAACCGGGGATATACATTTAAGTATTATGCAATCCTTGCCCGTAACTGGTGCTGTGGTAGTAAGTACCCCTCAGGAAATAGCTTTGGCAGACGCTAGAAAGGGAGTTGCAATGTTCCAGCAAGAAGCGATTAATGTGCCCGTATTGGGAATCGTGGAGAATATGGCGTATTTTACACCAGCGGAACTACCAGACAATAAGTACCATATTTTTGGTGAAAACGGCGCAAAAAACCTATCGGAAGATTTAGAAGTTCCATTTTTGGGAGAGATTCCATTGGTGCAGAGCATCAGGGAGGCAGGTGATGTGGGAAGACCGGCTGCTTTACAAACAGCTACCCCAACAGAGGAAGCCTTTGAAGAGCTTACGAAAAATGTGGTTCAAGAGTTGGTGAGAAGAAATACAGACCTTCCCCCGACCGAAGCAATTAAAATTACAACAATGGCAGGTTGTTCCGCTGTTAAAAAGAAATGAGCATGACAACAATGACATCAGAAGAAACAAGGAGCAATGTGGAAAAGGCGTTGGAAGAGATTCGTCCATTTTTACAGAGTGACGGAGGCGATATTACTTTGATTTCCATTGAGGACAATACCGTGAAGGTTCGTTTGGAAGGGAATTGCATTGGGTGCAGTGTCAATCAAATGACATTGAAGAGTGGCGTGGAAATGACGATTAAAAAATACGCTCCCCAAATTGAAGAGGTAGTCAATATCAGCTAACTGATAAAAATCATGAATCCTTTTTTGGGCAAGCGGTAAGTTGCGTGCCAAAATTTCTAGTATATGATCAAAACCGATATTCTGATAATTGGAGCGGGACCTACGGGTCTCTTTGCTGTTTTTGAAGCAGGTCTTTTACAACTCAAATGTCATTTAATCGATGCATTGCCGCAAGCAGGCGGTCAATGTTCTGAGATATATCCCAAAAAACCCATTTACGATATTCCTGGATTCCCGGAAGTGTTGGCGGGGGATTTGGTGGATAACCTAATGGAACAGATCAAACCGTTCCAACCTGGTTTTACTTTGGGTGAACGCGCAGAGACCATTGAAAAATTGGATGACGGGACTTTTATTGTAACAACCAATAAAGGAACAAAGCACCATGCTCCCATTGTTGCCATAGCGGGAGGTCTTGGTAGTTTTGAGCCAAGAAAACCATTATTGGAAAACTTGGAAAAATATGAGGACAACGGAGTGGCCTACATGATCAAAGAACCCGAAATATATCGAGGAAAAAAAGTATTGATCGCAGGTGGAGGTGATTCCGCTTTGGATTGGTCCATCTTTTTAGCGGATGTTGCCGATGAGGTCACTTTGGTGCACCGCAGAAATGAGTTCAGGGGTGCTTTGGATTCGGTAGAAAAAGTACAGCAACTCAAAAATGAGGGCAAAATCAATTTGATTACTCCGGCTGAAGTAGTCGCGCTTAAAGGGGAAGACCACTTGGAGAGAGTAACTGTTAAGAATACTTCCACTTCGGAAGAAAGGAATGTAGAGGTTGATAATTTTATCCCATTGTTCGGATTGTCACCCAAGTTGGGGCCAATTTCCGATTGGGGATTGGAGATAGAAAAAAATGCCATTAAAGTGGATAATACATACGATTACCAGACTAACATTCCTGGAATCTATGCCATTGGTGATGTCAATACGTATCCAGGTAAACTAAAATTGATTCTTTGTGGTTTTCACGAAGCGACTTTGATGTGCCAAAGTGCTTATCAAAAAATATTCCCGGACAAAAAATACGTGATGAAATACACAACCGTTGGCGGCGTTACAGGATTTGATGGAAGTAAAAAAGAGGCGCCTAAGGCTGTGGTAAAAGCCATTGATTAAAAAATCAATTGAGCCTTGATGTAAAACTATCCCCTAAATACTAATTCCTATTTCCTTAGAAATATAATGAGTGATATCAAGCTAAAGATTATAGACCGTGAAGGCGAACTACACGAAGTTGATGCCCCAACCGATATGAACATGAACCTGATGGAAGTGGTACGTTCCTATGAACTTGCCCCAGAAGGAACTATTGGAATTTGTGGAGGAATGGCTATGTGTGCTTCTTGCCAATGCTACGTAAAATCCGACCATCAACTTCCTGAAAAGTCTGATGATGAAGAGGCCATGTTGGCCGAAGCCTTCTTTGTGAAGGACAATAGTCGTTTGGGTTGCCAGATTCACATTACGGAGAACTTGGACGGTCTGGAAGTTGAATTGGCCCCGGAAGAACCTTAAATCCTCGCTTGGTAGGTAAATAGATTGTAATATCTTCCTTCGGAAGCTATCAATTTTTCGTGCGTTCCCTGTTCCAGAATATGACCGTTTTCAATAACTAAAATTTGGTCTGCTTTGCGAATGGTGCTCAAACGGTGTGCGATGACAAAGGTGGTTCTTCCTTTGGTAAGCTCTCCCAAACTCTTTTGAATAAGCGCTTCGGATTCCGTGTCCAAGCTTGAGGTGGCCTCGTCCAAAACCAAGATCTTAGGGTCTGCCAAAATAGCCCGCGCAATGGCAATTCGCTGGCGTTGACCACCTGAAAGTTTTACGCCACGTTCCCCAATTAGCGTGTCCAGACCTTTATCAAAGCGGTCGGTGAATTCATCGACGTAAGCTGCTTTTACGGCTTCCAATAATTTTTCTTCGCTGGCATCGGGTCGTGGGAAAAGTATGTTTTCCCGAATAGTGCCCTCAAACAAAAAGTCATCTTGCAGCACAACGCCCAAGTGTTGACGGAAACTGTTCAAATTTACTTTGGAAAGATCGTGCCCATCAATAATGATTGTTCCTGAATCAGGATTTAAAAAACTGGCGGCCAATCCTGCTATGGTGGATTTTCCCGAACCTGAACTACCTACAAGGGCAATCACTTGGCCTGGTTCTACATCAAAACTAATGTTGTGCAGCACTTCTTTATCTTCTTCATAAGAAAAACTAACATCGGAAAATGACATACGCCCCACAACTTTGTCCAATTCAATGGTGCGGTTTTCCTCATCCGATTCTTCTTCCAGATTCATCAGTTCCTCGGTACGATCAAGACCTGCCAAGGCTTCGGTTAATTGACTTCCCACGCTGCTCATTTGTACAATAGGGGCAATCATAAGTCCCAATAAAACCGTGAACTCCACAAATTCACCCACAGTAAGGCTGTCTTGGATGATTTTGTAACCACCAAAGCCCATAACACTAGTTGTCGCGACACCCAATAAAAAGGTGGATGAGCTCGTCATAAAAGCGGTGGTCGTTAAACTCTTTTTTACATTTTGGTATAGTCGTTCCACGCCAACCTCAAAAACTTCTTCCTCTTGCTTTTCGGCATTAAAACCTTTGATTACGCGAATGCCCCCCAAAGTTTCCGTCAATCTACCTTTTACTTCGGCATTTATTTTACCTCGATTCCTGAAAATAGGTCGAATTATTTTAAATGCCTTTAAGGCAATTATGGCAAAGATGGTCAGTGGGATAAAGGTGAAGAGCGTCATGAAAACACTTATTTCCATCAACAATATCAAAGAGACCACTGCGGTAATAATTCCCCCCACCAATTGTACCAAACCAGTTCCGATGAGGTTACGGACCCCTTCAACATCCGACATAATCCGTGATACCAAAGCGCCTGATTTCGCATTGTCGAAAAAACGAACGGGCAGAGCCAACACTTTTTTCTGTACCTGAGCCCGTAGTTCAGAAATCAGGTATTGCGCCTGAACACTTAAAATCTTGGTCAATAAAAAGGAAGTGACGGCTTGTACCAGTATCGCCAACATTACCCCGGCAACCAGATATTTGAGCATGTCAATATCCTTGTTTACGATAACATCATCTATCAAATATTTGGAGGCAATCGGCGCAACAAAACTGGCTGCTTTGCTAATAGCAATTAAAAAGAGGCCTAGAAACACTAGTTTTCGTTTGGGCCAAATAATAGTTTTAAAGGCGGTGAGGATGCTTACTTTTTTATCGGGCATAATAATTTATAGAAAGAGCCTGCAAGTTACATCAATTTAAAAGGATGTCTAATCGATGGGTTTTGATCTCAAAAAAGATTACAAACACTATATTTAAGTGTTGGAATTATATAGTTGGGTATGTTAAAAGTACAATGGTTCAGTTTTTTGTTTATGATGTCCTCCTTGTGTGTGGCACAAGGACAATACCCTAAACTGACCGAGATTGTTACCGACAATGCCCAAATATTTAGCGAGTCACAGCTAAATTCCCTGCGTGGTAAACTATATCAATTCGAATTGGAGACCACCAATCAATTGGTGGTGTTGACCATAAACGATCTGGAAGGCGAAACCATTGAGCAATATGCTTTCCAAGTTTTCAATCAAAACAAACTGGGTCAAGAAGAGAAGGACAATGGAATTTTGATCCTGTTCTCAAAACTGGATAGGGAGGTCCGTATAGAAGTAGGTTATGGTCTGGAACCGTATATTACGGATGCCGTGGCTTCACGGATTATCCGAAATACCATGATTCCAAGATTTAAGGAGGAGGAATATTTTGGTGGATTGGACGCTGCAACGGACCAAATCATTGAATTCTTGAACAATCCTGAAGCTTTGGAAGAATTTAAAGCTGAGATAGAGGCAGAAAGTGAAATGCCTTGGTGGCTGGTAGGCGTAATAGGTTTGTTCCTTATGATGTTTGTTGCCGCAGGTGGGTTTGTCTTTTACAAAGGGTATTCCACGTTAATTGAAATACTCCGAGGAATGTTTATTGGTAAACTAGCAGTGTTTAGAGGTGTTTTCATGGCGGCTTTTATGATGCTCCCTTTGGTTTTTGGATTGGTTTTTATGGGGATGCCTTTGTTTTTTATAACACTATTGCTCGGTTTCGATGATGAATTGACGCTACTGGCCAAGGATTTTACTTGGGTCTTGTTTTTTGTTATGGCATTCATTGTGCTCACCATAGTACTCGTCATAAGAAAATTGAAGGCTAAAGGTGATGAAGAGCTTAAACTTTCATTTTTTAAATCCGATAAGGATTATATGAGCAAAACTTTTTCTTCCACCGGAACACATTCTTTTGGTTCTGGTTCCAGCAGTGGGTCTTCCAGCAGTTTTTCCGGGGGCGGTGGCAGTTCCGGTGGAGGAGGGGCCAGCGGAAGTTGGTAATTGTTTCGGAATTCCCGTATTTTCACCAAACTAACTAAACCGATTCCTGAAATGAGAATTACGATCCTTGCAGCGCTCTTTTTGTTTATTTCCTGTTCCGTGCAACCTCAGACCGAGCAGGAAAAATGGGAAGCACAGGCTGAAAACATCACCATTATCCGAGATGATTTTGGGGTACCACATATTTATGGGAAAACTGATGCTGATGCAGTATTTGGATTGCTCTATGCGCAGTGCGAGGACGATTTTAATCGTGTGGAACAGAATTATATTTGGGCCACCGGGCGATTGGCCGAAGTGGAAGGAGAGGATGCATTGTACAGTGACCTTCGTGCCAAGCTTTTTATGATGGAAGAAGAGGCAAAGGCCAACTATGAAAATAGCCCTGAGTGGTTAAAGGAACTTTGTGATGCCTTCGCAGATGGAATCAATTACTACCTGCACACCCATCCTGAAGTTGAGCCAAAACTATTGACCCATTTTGAGCCTTGGATGCCAATGTATTTTAGTGAAGGATCTATCGGAGGCGATATTGAGCGAATATCCACTCGAAAAATCAAAAGTTTTTATGAAAGTGGTATGGAATTGCCCGAAATGGAGGCCCTTCAGCTCAAAAAAGAAAAAGAAATGGCCGAGCCACAAGGTTCCAATGGAATCGCTATTTCTGGAGAATTGACGGAATCCGGGAACGCGATGCTTTTGATCAACCCCCATACTTCATTCTATTTTAGGGGGGAGGTTCATGTGGTCAGCGAAGAAGGTTTAAACGCATACGGGGCTGTTACCTGGGGCCAGTTTTTTGTATATCAGGGCTTTAATGAGAAAACGGGATGGATGCATACTTCTACGTATACCGATGTGATGGATGAGTTCAAGGAAACCATTGTTAAAAATGATGGAAAACTGTTCTATCAGTACGGGGAGGAATTGCGACCTGTGGATTCAAGTACAGTAACCTTGAAATATAAAGACGGAGATAGTTTAAAAGAGAAAACCTTCCCGATGTACCGAACGCACCATGGACCCATTACACATCAAGTGGGTGATCAATGGACCGCTTCCGCCATGATGTGGGAACCTGTAAAGGCCTTGGAGCAATCCTACATCCGAACCAAACAGGATGGTTATGATGGTTTCAAGAAAATGATGGATATCCGAACCAATTCATCCAATAATACGGTTTACGCCGATGCCGAAGGGAACATTGCTTATTTTCATGGAAATTTTGTACCAAAACGCGATACCATTTTTGATTATACGGATCCTGTGGATGGCAGCAACCCTAAAACCGATTGGCAAGGATTACATACCGTGGATGAAAATATTTTGGTGCTGAATCCAGAAAATGGTTGGATTCAAAACTGTAATTCCACACCCTATACTTCAGCACTGGAGTTTAGCCCAAAGCGTGAAGATTATCCAAATTATATGTCCAGGGACCAAGAAAACTTTAGGGGCATCCACGCCATTAAGTTGCTGACTGGTCGAAGTGGATATACTTTGGATGGACTCATTGAAATGGCGCATGATCCATATCTACCTGCCTTTGAAGCATTGATTCCAGGATTGGTAAAAGCGTATGATGCTAATCCAACCCCAGAATTAGAGGAGGCCATTGAAGTTTTGCGTATTTGGGACTTTACCACATCCAAGGAATCCATCGCTATGACTTTATCACATTATTATGGAACCCTTTGCTATTCAAAGGCGGAAAGACCCGAAGGGATGTATTCGATGCAATGGGTGGAATATTGGGGAGATGATTGGGACAATCAGAAAAAATTAAAATTTCTAAAGGAAACATTGGATAAGTTGGAATCTGATTTTGGAACTTGGAAAATACCTTGGGGCGAGGTTAACCGTTACCAACGTTTAAATGGGGACATTCGTCAAGCTTTTGATGATGCCAAACCCAGTATTCCAATCGGTTTTGCCAGTGGACGATGGGGTGCATTGGCTGCTTATGGCGCTCGTTACGATAATAATACCAAAAAGATTTACGGCACACGTGGCAACAGTTTTGTAGCTGCTGTGGAATTTGGTGATAAAGTGAAGGCGAAGACCATGTTAGCTGGAGGTCAAAGCGGTGATCCGGATTCACCACATTTTAATGATCAGGCACAACGCTACGCCGATAAGGAATTTAAAGATGCTGCTTTTTACAAGGAGGATGTTTTAAAACGTGCCGAAGTGACCTATTCACCGGGCGAAAAATATTGAGGAAACTGTTTAGTTGTTTTTTTCTATGCCGCTATCCTCTTCTTTAACAATAATCAGACTTGCTCTAGAACCTGTGGAAAGGTTCCAGCGGTTGTTGTGAATGACTACGCCTTTATCATCGGTTACAATGACCTGCGCTGTATTTGGCCCAGAAGAGCCTTGGTTTAGCGCCTCGAACTCTATGCGGTTAAAACCTTTTACCAAGTCGAGATTAATACCTTTAAAAGAGCCACCGAGCAACAGATTATACTCGGCCACTTCGCCATTTACATAGATTTTGATTCGGTCACCATCCACATATTCGTGGTCTCTGGCTACAATACCGACAAATTTGGCCGTGGTTTTAAAATCACCTAAATATTGGTCTCCAAAATGCTCGTTGGCACCTTTTTCTCTTTTTTCAATCACTTTAGGGTCGATGACCATATCATGGCCAGCTTGAAGCAATTCTCGGTCCGGCAACATTTTAACTCCGGGTTTTTCATTTTTGGAAGTTAGATTTTCATCTAATACCGAAGGCATGCGAAGTAATGTGCCTTGATTACTTGCTTTTACATCAAGTTTATTGTTGTTGCCAATTTTCAATGGTCGTGTAGTAGGTAAGTCCGACGATTGTGCGAATGTCGAAACCAACCCAAAAGTAATTCCCATTAAGGTGAAAATCAGTCTTTTCATAATAAGAGTAAGCAAGTGTCTTCATATAAAATTAGCAAATACCTTGCCACCAACATGATAAATTGTAGTTAAATCGTTAATCTGCAGGCTTTTTTTTGTCTTTCCCTTTCAAACCAAATAGTGGATGCAATATTGGAATACGCAAAATAATCAAGTCGTAAATCAACCAACTTATTCCAAATGTCCCCACAATTAGTATCATCGCTTTTGGAAAAAGCCCCCAATCAAGGTTCATCAAATAGTAGGCAATGCCAACGGTAATGGTCTGGTGCAAGATGTAGAATGGATAAACGGCCCTGTTCGCGTAGGCAAGTCCAGAACTAGGCTTGTTGAGGTATTTAGCGGCGAAGGCAAAGAGCGCTAATATCCACGACCAAATGTTTACCACTTTCAGAAGTGCTTCTGTGAAATGAATTACATAACCGTCTTCAAAAAATAGCCATATAATTGTCTGGCCCGAGAACCCAATGATTCCTAAAATCAAAGCTTTATACTTTATGTTGGCAATTGTTTGCCAAAACACATCTCCCGTAGCTATCAATACAAAACCATAAAAGAAGAGGATAATACTGAATGTAAAATTGAACCAATCATCTACCAAAGCGTGGGTGATAGGAAAGAAAGGTTGGATCAATGATTCTGCAAAGTAGAGCGGAATCACAAATATATATATGCCCCAAGTTTTTTGAATCGTCCTTTTTACCCAATCAATAAATCGGGTTTGGTGTTTTCTTAGGTAGACGAAAAGTGGTGCTAGTATCCACGAGAAAACCAAAAGGTAAGGCAAAAACCAGAGGTGGTGCCAACTCGTGTTTCCTTCGGGGTAGATGCCATCAAAAGCAACCGTGGTAAAATATTCCCAGTAAGAACCTGAGAATGCACCCTCGACCACTCGTTCAAAATATATTTGCGGAGGTACTATTAAAATTATTCCCACTACCAATGGGATGCCCAATCGAAGAAAACGCTCCCATGCAAATTTGCCCATGCTTCTTTTGCCCAAAGCATAGTAGGTTCCCATGCCCGATATTACAAAAAGAATAGGCAGTCGCCATTGGTTCAAGAACAACATGGGCCAGCGGAGCCAATCGTAAATCACATTGTTTTTGATATGCCAACCCCAAGGAACAAAGAACATCCCAACATGGTAAAAAATAAGTAGCCCGAATACAATGACCCTTAGCCAATCCAAATCGTAACGCCTGATAGTAGTTTTCATCCTAAAATTTTTTCCAAAGATGAAAAGTGTCGTTTAGATACAAGTTTTTTTTGAACTGGTAAACGTCCTGAATTGCAATAATGGAGAAATTATACTCTTTTTTGCTTCATAAATGCGGATGGCGATTGGCCGGAATGTTTTTTAAATGCATTGTAAAAGGCCGATTTGGATTTGAAACCAACGGATTGGCCAATGGCCTCCACGGTAAGATGCTTGAATTCGGGATCCAACAGTCTTTGTTGGGACAGTGCAATCCTTTTTTGGTTGATGTAGTCATTGAAGTTTACTCCTGTTTTGGAATTGATCAGTTTGGAAATGGCATTGCCATTGGTTTCCAATTTTTCCGCTACCTTTTTAAGTGTCACATCTTGTTGGGAATAATATTGTGATTCCATCATGAAGTTTTCTATGTTTTCGAATTCAATGGAATTGCTGGCCAAGGTCTCATATTTTTCTGCAATCCACGATTTTTCAAAAAAGCGAGATTCTGAAAGAATGAAAAAGGAGGTAAGGAAAATTGTTACTGTCTGTATTATTCCAATAATATGATCTCCACCATCATCATCATAATTCAAGTAAATAATGAATAAGGATAGCATCAGTACAAAAAAGAAAATAACTGTATTTCTCGAAAAAATATACTTGTCCACTTTAATATTCTTTGGGGAGACCCAACCCTTTTTTCTTGTTTTTATCACCAATAGGAGTGAAAGCACTAAGTAAAATGCGAAACTGAACAGGACCAACCACCTAAACTGATTTTTGATGAAATGATAGGAATAATTCATATCTCCAGGGACCTCCACAAAACCCAAGTCTCGGTGGTAAGCACCCAAATAGGCATTAAGTTTTACCTCAATGGGGCTTAAATAGTAGTTGATTTGAGAAATAGCGTACAGTATGGGCAATACAAAATGTGGCCAATGTTTTTTTAGGGTGATGGGTTTCCGTTCCAATAAAGTGAATAGAAAAAAATACAATGTCGGAGTAATCAGGAGCACCAAAAATTCCGTGGAATCATTTAAATGGATCACATGTTTCATGAGACCCGTATAGCACAGATATACATCCAAAAAAACCAAGCATTGCACCAAAAGCGACCAGCCAAACAAATTGATGGCCGATTTCCATTTGGCCCTCAAAAAAATAACTAAAGCCAAGAAAAATCCTTGAACAATGCCCAATAGCATAATATGCGAAGCAAGGTCGTAGTGAATGGGAATTTGATCAAATATAATCTTTACATCATCCATTTTATGGGTGTAAGTTGTATCTTGAAGACAAAGTAAAATCGAAAAGTACTATTCTTTTTTTAATCAAACCTTCGCCAACATGAAAAAGCGACAATTCTTACGTCATCTAGGCAATGCTGCTATCGCTGCCCCACTTTTTCCAATTACGCTCGATACCGGATCTATTGATGAAACCCCTTATCCAGATAAAAATAGCGAGGAGTTTTGGGAACGAATTAGGAAAGATTACAAACTGAAGCCAGAATACATTAACCTCGAAAGTGGCTACTATAATATTGTTCCAACCCCAATACTGAATAAATACATGGAGCATGTGCAACATGTGAATTATGAAGGCTCTTATTACATGCGTACTGTGCAATGGGATAACAAGAAAAAGGCAGCAGCTCGAGTAGCAGAGCTTGTTAATTGTTCGGAAACGGAATTGATTATTACAAGAAACACAACGGAATCCTTGGATATGATTATTGGGGGGTATCCATGGGAAAAGGGTGATGAGGTGATATTTGCGGTTCAGGATTATGGGGCAATGCAAGTTCATTTTGAACAGATGGTAGAGCGCTACGGAATTGTTTGTAAAAAAGTGTCCTTGCCCAACCACCCTGAGTCTGACGAAGAAATTATATCCCTCTATGAATCGCAAATAACACCAAAGACCAAGTTATTGATGATTTGCCATATGGTTAACGTTACGGGGCAAATTTTACCAGTTCGAAAAATATGTGACATGGCACATTCACATGGTGTTGAGGTAATGGTTGATGGTGCCCATTGTGTTGGTCATATAAAGGTTGATTTGGCCGAATTGGATTGCGATTACTACGGTTGCAGTTTGCACAAATGGTTATGTGCCCCTTTAGGGGCGGGCATGCTGTATGTGGCAAAAAAGAACATTCCGACAATTTGGCCTTTACTGGCAGAACACGAAAATGATAAGACCAAAATACGTAGGCTCAACCATACGGGAACACATCCTGTGCATACGGACTTAACCATAAACGACGCTGTGGATTATTTGGAAATGATAGGAATGGAGCGAAAGGAAAACCGCATGCGCTATTTGCAACGGTATTGGAGTGATCAATTACGGGATGTGGAAAATGTGGTGATAAACACTCCTATTGAACCGCATCGGAGTTGCGGAATTGCTAACGTGGGTCTCAAGAACCTGAAGCCAAGCGAAATGGCCAAAACCTTGCTGGATGAGTTTAATGTGTGGACTGTGGCGATAGATTTTGAAAACGTGCATGGATGTAGGATTACTCCAAACGTTTTTACTACTACTGAAGAGTTAGATCAATTTGTAGATGCCATTAAAACAATGGCGAAACGAGCTTAATGGTCTATATAATCTTGGAGCTTTTCCGGTCCTTCCAACAATACTCGCACAATTTGAAGCGTGCCATCCGGTTTGGTGTCTATGTGCCATTTGATCAGTGATATTTGTCCACCTTCAATCTCAATACCCGTGATGCTCCTTGGGTGAACACAGCTCCCATCATTAAAAAAAGGAATTTGACCAGGTTCTGGGAACCGAGGTCTATGCGTGTGTCCTGCAAGGGTAATGAGCAAGCCTTTCTTTAAAATCCAACGTTTGATACGCTTTTCAATGCGAATAAGCTCTTTATAATTTTTGGCAGGGCTTGTTGGGTCGGCGATGCCTACCACTTGGAGCGGTTTCCATAAAATCCGAACCAAAAATCGGCCGATACGCCAACACACATAATTCCACCAATCCGCTTGATGGCCGTGGACACAAAAAATTTCTTGACCAGTATCGGTATGTTTTAAAATGAGTGCTTCATGATAGGTGATGCCTTCGAAAAGTTCTTTGTCCGAGCCATCAATGGGTTCAAAATAATGGGAAAGATGCTTGTCCACATAATCAGGGTTTCTATACACCATATCGTGATTGCCCCAGAGCATGTGGAGCCGCTTTTCCAAATGGAATCGTCGTAAAAGTTGATACACATTTTTATGCGCCTCAATAATAGAATCAAAACTTAGATTTTCCCAAAGTTCATCTCCATCACCAAGCTCAATATAGGTAAAACCCTCTCTATAATAATGATTGAGGGCATGGAAATAGATGTTTCGGTTGTTGGCAAAGTCATCAGCAAAACTATTATCCCCGCGGTGGCAATCACTAAAAAAGATGAATTTGGAATCCTCATCGAATGGGATCGTCATCGCGTTTTTGTAGGCTCTTTCTAATCGGGTTGAAGAGGACATGGAAAAGTTTTTGCTAATTATCCTTAAAAATGGTGATTTGCCCATAAAGATATCTATTAATGGGCATGCATTCCTACTTTTTGTAACTTTGACGGCTAAACCGCGACTAACTAAGGAATGAAGCACGACTACAATTCGGAAAGTCCCCTTGTTCAATTGGTGAGTTTCAATAAATTATTGGAACATTACGATGAACAACTCAATAGTTCCAACGCATATATTGCCCAAAAGGCAAAATATGTATTGGATGCACAAGCTCCGTACCCGGAATTGAGAGAAGGCTTTTCTGATTTGTCTTTGTTGGAAAAACACAAGGATGTGATTCGAGTGATTTTGGAGGACTCTTTTTCTCCAATTTTAACCAAGAATGAAATCAAGACTGCATCCACACCTTTTGAAAATTTGGTATTCAATTCTTCTGAGCGGTTTCGTCAAATCTTGAAAGATGCAGGGGAAGATTTTGACTTGGAGATAACCAATATACCTTACGAGTTCGGATACATTATGAGATGTACCGTAATCTTAAAGTTCTATTACGGCTATAATTTAGATTTTAGGCGTCCTTTCTTTTATGATATACCGGATACCAATGGAGTGATGCGTAGGTACCGTATTTTGTACAATGCGGATTTTATGGAAATTATTCCAACCGACAAAGCCAAGGAGATTACACAAGATGATGTGGATGAGTTGTTGGACAACTTTTACAATCTGGATTTGTGGAAGGAAAAAATACCACCAAATAGTTTTACCGCCAAAGGCTTTGTAATATCCAATATGTTCGATGTAACTGCGGAGCATTCCGTTTCGGAAATAAAGTCAACCTTGATAGGTAAGACCCAAAAGGGCAAAGAGTCCTTTATGGAAAGTTTCGAAGATACCTTTAGGTCGTTTTTTAAACTAAATGACATTAAAGTAGGGTTCGCAGGATATGATTCAAGAGCCAATCACTTTTTTAAGATATATGGTAAGGGAATGGACAGTTATATCCTTAATGGTAAGGATACAGAGATATGTGATTCTACTTTTTGTAATTACTCCCATGGAAAACTGTTCAAAGAGAATAAGTATTTCGCTATCTCCAACGTGGAGCAATATTATAAAAAAACAGAGGGTAAGGTTCAGCCCTATAAAAACTTAATGGACCAAGGCATTAAAAGTGCCATTTTGGCGCCAATTTCTGTCAATGGAGAGCTGTTGGGTGTACTTGAGCTGGTTTCTGGTAAAGTGAACGAGCTGAATAGTGTTAACGCAAACAAGTTGGACGATGTAATGCCGTACATTATCGCGGCCGTAATGCGAACCATCGAGGAAGAAGAGAACTTAATTGATGCGGTTATCCAGCATGAGTGTACCTCTGTGCATCCATCGGTATATTGGAAGTTCCAGGAAGAAGCCAAACGGTTTATGGCAGATGAGTTGGCTGGCAACGAACCCATGTTCGAAGAAATTGTTTTCAAAGATGTATACCCATTATATGGTCAAATTGATATAAAGGATTCTGCAAAGGAACGTAATCTTGCCATCCAAAGAGATTTAATGATCCAGCTTTCTGAAATCAACGATGTTTTGGAGATCGCTTTCAAAAAATACAAGCTTCCGATTTATGAAGAGTTGATGTTCAGAGTAAACAATTATTTGAATGAGGTTAAGGAGGCATTGTTTACCCATACGGAACAAGCCGTCTTTGATTTTGTGAAAGAAGAAGTGGACCCCGTATTCAATCACCTTCAAAAAGAAGATGATGAAATTGCTGTGCTTTTGGATAAATATGGCGAGAAAATAGACAAGGCCACCGAAAGCTATTACGATCATCGCAGAAATTACGATAATAGCGTAATGGAAGCCAATATGAAACTGGCTGCTCTTTTGGACAAAAAACAAGAGGAAGCCCAAGAGATGTTCCCTCATTATTTTGAGCGCTATAAAACCGATGGGGTGGAGCATAATATGTACATAGGCAGCTCAATCGCAAAGGACCAAGAATTCAACGAACTTTTCTTGAGTAATCTAAGGTTATGGCAGCTTCAGGTTATGTGCGAAATGGAAAATAAGTACTACGCCCTAAAACCACATCTTCCAGTTAAATTGGATGTGGCATCCTTGGTATTGGTATATAGCACTTCTCTGGCCATCCGTTTTAGAATGGATGAAAAACGATTTGATGTAGATGGCACCTACAACGCCAGATATGAAGTCATTAAAAAACGAATAGATAAATCCTTTATTAAGGGGACCAACGAGCGCCTTACACAAAAAGGAAAACTGGCCATTGTGTACTCGCAACGCAAGGACGAGAAAGAATATCTGCGTTATATTAGTTTTTTAAAGGCCAAAGGATACTTTACCAACAACATTGAGATTGTTGAATTGGAAGGTGTTCAAGGTATATCTGGATTAAAAGCGATAAGGGCCGAGATTTTATATCAAAAGGACAAAAAATCAGAGCGTTCCTATACTTATGATGACCTTATGGAGGAATTAAGCTCTTGAGTTAGAAAATCAATCTCTCCGGGCCAAAAAACCGAAAGGCAATACCAAAAGCAATAACAGATATAATGATACCGAACATAAAAATGTTGTAGGTTAAACGCAGTATCTTATATTTTCTATTTAAAACAATACCCAAATAGTAGAGGTCCTTTGTAAGTGAGGAGTACACATAGTCTTTATCCTTTACCAGTTCTTGTACCGCTGACTGGTATTCCTCAAGACCCATTTGGTGGAAGTTCCCGAAGAACAATAGGTTCACCCTTCTTTTTTCCACGTCTTCCTTGGTGAATTTACCGCTTGTGATATTGGGCCGGGTAGCTAACACGGATAGGACCATAGAAACAACGCTGAACAGGATTAATATGAATGTGGGATAAATCATATAGGTGTTGGATGGATTGTCCAATTTGGTAAGTAAATTGGCCAATACCAGTGAAATAATAATGGCATTCACGGACAGCAATATATTTGCCTTTGTGTCTGCAATATCACTAAGCTTTAAGTGATTTCTCAAAGTTACTCGATACAAGGTCTGTACACTTCTATCGGGGCTTTCACTTTTGTATTTTGCTTTTAAAGCTTCCTTTTTGGCAATCTTTTTTTCGGCCTTTTTCTCTTTGAGCAGTTTTTTTAGATTCTGTTGTTTTCCCTCTTCCCAATTCTCTTTAGCATAGTCCGTGAAAAAATTATGCTTTGTTCGGAACATTTTAATGTTCTTGTCCCGCCATTCTTTGGCGGAATAATCAGCAACTCCTAATTCTTTGAGCTCCTCTTTTAAAAAATCGGTGGTTTCCCAATAACTTTTCTTGGCAAAATGGGATATATCCGCATCCCTAATGATTCCTTCCAAGAGATTGGAGGGCTCCTTGCACATTTTTGTTGCCATAATCAACGAACATACTTGCTCGATACCTTTAGGGTCGTAGCCATTTTTATCGAGAAAGTCTCTGGCAATTACACAGCTACTTTCTTCATGGTCTTCCCAACCTTTTATATGGCCAACATCGTGGAACCATGAGGCTAGCAATAATCTCTCGTTTTCAACCTCTTCAAGATTATAATAATTGAGCAATTCTTTAGTACTTTTAACCACTCGTTGGGTATGTCGCAAGTTGTGGTACAAGAACCTGGAATCAAGCTTTTCCGTTAACAGTTTAGAAACGAAGTGTTTAGTTTTTTCAACAATTTCCGACATATATCCAAATTAGGACATCCAAATTACAAAATTTTGGAATCAACCTTGTCGGATATGAAGAAACATTACCTACTACTTTTATTGATTATTTTGGTGCATGGTTGTGCTACCTATGAAACTAAATACGCCGAGCCTTTTTCTGTAACTACTGGATTGGTTGAAAGGGAGTTGGAACATACTTTTTATTTGATTGGTGACGCGGGTAAATCCCCAATGGGTGACTTGAACCCTACCTTAAAAAGGTTTAAAAATGTTCTTGATGTTGCCGATAACAACAGTACTGCAATTTTCTTGGGAGATAACATATATCCGGTAGGGTTCGTAGATAAGGATGCTGACCGTGATGGTTATGAACGTTCCAAACACTATTTGGATGCGCAGTTGGCCACCTTGGAAAATTTCAAGGGTAATACCATTTTTATTCCAGGTAATCACGATTGGTACAGCAATGGCTTAAAAGGTCTTAAAAGGGAGGAAGAATATGTTGAGGATGTATTGGATGATAATGAAGCATTTCAACCAGAAAATGGTTGTCCTATCGAAGACATTGAAATAAATGAAAATACAATGGTCATTGCCATAGATACAGAATGGTATCTGGTTGATTGGGACAAACACCCGACCATGAACGATGAGTGTGAAATAAAGGATAGGAGTCGCTTTTTTGAAGAACTGGAGAGTTTGATTAAAAAGAACAGGGATAAAACGGTAATCATTGCTATGCACCATCCAATGTTTTCCTATGGTTCCCATGGTGGTCAATTTTCCTTTAAACAAGGCATGTATCCCAGTGGAGGAAAGGTGCCATTGCCCATTTTAGGGTCCGCAGTCAATCTATTGAGAAAAACTTCTGGTGCCACAGCGGAGGACTTATCCAATAAAAGGTACAATGAGTTAAAAAATAGGATACTCACCCTTTCACAATACTCGGATAAGATAATTTTTGCCTCTGGGCACGAACATACCCTCCAATACATCGAGGAGTATGGAAAACCTCAGATCGTAAGTGGTTCTGGAGCAAAAACGGGAGCAACCCGACTGTTGAACGGTAGTAAATTTTCAACCGGAAGAAATGGCTATGCCATATTAAAAGTATATAAAGATGGCTCATCCCAAGTTGAGTTTTATGGTGCTAACACCCATTCAATAGCCTTGTTATATCAAACGGAAGTGCTTCCACCCGATAGGTCAAATAAAAAAGTAGAACTTCCTGATGATTTTCCTGCATACAAAATGGCATCCGTTTATTCTTCCGAAGAGATTGATAAAAGTGGATTCCATAAATGGTTGTGGGGTCAACGATATAGAAAGTATTATGCTACCAAAGTTAAAGCTCCTACCGTACGTTTAGACACCCTTTTCGGTGGCTTGACCGTTGTTCGCAAGGGTGGTGGTAACCAATCCAACTCTTTGCGACTGGCAGATCGGGAAGGTAGGGAATATGTGATGAGGGGTTTGCGAAAAAGTGCTGAAAGATACTTGCAGGCCATTGCCTTCCAAGATCAATACATTATTGGCCAATTTGAGGATACCTACACGGAAAAATTGTTGTTGGACCTTTATACGGGGGCACATCCCTACGCTCCTTTTACTATGGGTAAACTATCGGATGCTCTTGGAATGTTCCATACCAACCCAAAGTTGTATTACGTTCCCAAGCAATCTGTTTTGGGGGATTTTAATAAGAAGTTTGGAGATGAGCTGTATATGATAGAAGAGCACGTTTCCGATGATCATGATAATTTGGAAAGCTTTGGTTACACCAAAAAAATCGAGAGCACTTACGACCTTATGGACAAACTCCGGGAAGATGAGGAGTGCAGCATAGACCAAAAGGAATATGTTAAAGCTCGTCTTTTTGACATTCTTGTCGGAGATTGGGATAGGCATGTAGATCAATGGAGGTGGGCGGAATTTGAGACTGAAGATGGAAACAAAGTGTACAAACCAATCGCCAGGGACAGAGATCAGGTGTTTTCCCGATGGGGTGATGGCCTTATCATGAAATTTGGGTCCAGGACGGTTCCTGCACTTCGTATTTTTGAAGGGTTTCATGAGAAAATAAGGAGCGTAAAAGGATTTACGTCCTCACCAAGAACGTTTGCCCTGGATATGGCCCTGCTATCGGAAACGGATTTGAAGATGTGGATAGATCAGGCCAAGTTTATTCAGCAAAAATTAAATGAAGAAATTATAGATGATGCGTTTTTGGCCTTCCCCGAAGAAGTTAGGGATGAAACTTTGGTCGAAATCAAAAATATACTTCTGGCCAGAAAGAAAAACCTGGTCCAAACAGCCATGGACTACTATGCAGTTTTGAATAAGTATAGTGTTGTCACCGGAACGGATAAAGACGATTATTTTAATATTGTTTCCCTTCCCAATGGGGACATTGAAGTAAGCGCCTATAGAATTAAAGGGGGTGACTATACGGATTTGTTCTTCAATAAAGTATATAGCCCGGATTATACCAAAGAGATCTGGATCTATGGTTTGGATGATGATGATGTGTTCAATGCAAAAACAGAAACGTCAAAAATAAAAGTGCGCATTGTTGGTGGACAGAACAATGATGTTTATGAAATTTCCGAAAACTCCAAAAAACTGCTGGCCTATGATTTCAAGTCCAAGAAAAATACCTTGGATAGTGCTTATGGGGGAGAAATCAATTTGATAAATGATTACAATACCAATACTTATGAGTTTTTAAATATTAAAGCGAGTAATAACCAAGTACTGCCTACAATTGGTTTTAATCCAGATGACGGGGTTAGGGTAGGGTTGATCGATACCTATACATTTAATGGGTTCAGAAAAAATCCGTTTACACAACAACATACGTTTAATGCGGCCTATTATTTTGCAACCAATGGTTTTGACCTAGGATATCGGGGGGAGTTTGCCCACGTGTTTAATAAGGTAAACTTAGAGCTACATGCCCTATTTACCAGTCCCAATTTTACCAGAAATTTTTTCGGTTTCGGAAATGAAACTGTTAATAATGACGATGATGAACCTCAGGGATTGGATTACAACAGGGTCCGAATACGAACCCTTAAGTTTGCACCTTCCTTGGTATGGCGTGGATTTTTAGGTTCCAAAGTGCGTTTGGGCGTTGCTTACGAGAATATTGAGATTGAAGAAACTGAGGATAGGTTTATCAATGAGTTTTATTTGGAGAATGGAGAGGAAAATCATTTGAGTTTCTTTGGCGTTGATGCTGAATACAGCTATTCAAACACCGATAACGAGGCATTTCCAACGTTGGGAATGGCGTTTGCTTTGGAAGGTGGTTTTAAGACCAATCTAGATGAATCATCACGGTCGTTTGGGTATGTAATTCCATCATTTTCCTTGGACCATAAAATCACTGCAGATGGTCGATTCGTCTTGGCCACTAAGTTCAAAGGGCATTTTACTATTGGGAATGGCTACGAATTTTATCAAGCTGCCAGCATTGGTGGTGACAACGGTCTTCGAGGCTTCCGTTTCCAACGGTTCTCAGGTAAAACGGCCTATTTTCAAAATACAGATTTACGATATAGTTTTAGGCGTACAAAGACAGGTGTTCTTCCTGTAACCCCAGGTGTTTATGGAGGGTTCGATTATGGTCGTGTTTGGTTTCCTGGCGAAGATTCAGACAAATGGCACAATTCTTATGGAGGTGGATTTTTCCTGAACGGTGCAGATGTGTTGTCTGCTAATTTTGGATTATTTAATAGTACGGATGGCCTACGTTTTGCCTTTGGCCTTGGATTTGGATTTTAATCCAATTTCAACTCATAAAGTTTTCGGCCCCCGAATCTGTTCTCTTCATCGGCGATCAAGAGTGTGTTGTTGTTCGCAAAACAAATCGATTCAACCTGAGTGTCAGTTTTTAAATCAATTATTTTTATTGATGCTTTGGTCAAGTCCGGAACCTTAAAATCCGTTAGTAAAAATACGAACCCATAGCTTAATAAGGCTATGGTATTGCCATTCGGAGAAATATCGGCGCTGGTCACCGAGCAATGGTCTTGGTCGGCACATAAGAACAACGAGCCCAAAAATTCTGCCTCGTATTTCCCTTCCTTGTCCGGTACACGATAAATCAAGGTGTTTCCGGAGTATGGCCTTGTCCGATTTTTAGTGAAGATATATAGATGGTCATTTAGGTGAAAAAACCCTTCTGTATCAAAATAAAGACTGTCTTTTTTGGGTGGGAAATCTTTTTGTTCCGGGTAATTGAACTCAATCTTGTCGGCATTGGGCTGTTTTTTGCCCATTTCATCTTTGGGCACTTTGTATATGACCAAATCCTCACGCTCATTACCATTATTACCAAAATCACCAATATATAGGTTGCCATCAACATCCAAGGTCAAATCTTCCCAATCCTTATTTTTGGCATGGTCAACTTTTAATGATTCATTGATTTCACCATCTTTATTGACCCTATATATCCGATCCTTGTTACCACTGTCTTCAATTACCCATATGTTTCCATTTGGGCCAACTTCCATCCCTGATACTTCCTCAAGTTTGGGAGGAAATTTGCCCAACTTGTGTAATTCGCCCAAATAGGTTCTTTGGGCACAGGCTTGCACTGTTATCAATAAAAAAGCTAAGGCAAATTTATTCATTGGATTCTTTGATGGGCATAAATATCTCTGTAGTCCATTCCAACTCATTTCCACCCATATTGGGGTTGTTGTAGAAAATTTCCAGTGGTTTTTTCTCTATGGGAATATTTTTCTTTTTAGCGTAATCCATTATGGCATACCATGCTCGGTCCGAGGTAATATAATTTCCGTGGTAGGTGGCCTTGATGGCATTTTTACTAAAGATACGTTTGTATTCAATATCGGGATGGTCGGGAAGTCTTTCGGAGCGAATAATCGGGTTGCAGAAATTATAGGAAAGACTGTTGTTTTCCAAATCCCAATCCAAAACTTCCACAAAAGGAGGGCCATTCAAATTAATTTTTTTCTCCAATAGAATGGCATTTAGAAAATTATAGTTGGCCATCATGCCCTTGGCCTTATCTTCTGGTGATGTTTTGAGTTGAATGCAGGCGCAAAATGAGGAAAAAGTTTCTTCTTCCCCTTCAATGGAAACGTTGAAACCTTTTATATGTTCATTCAAAAAATCATTAAAGTCCAGGAGCAGTTTTCTAGAACCTTTTTCAAAATCCGTGTCCGAAAAAGGAACGGCCAAGCGGTTGTTAAGCGAATGATCTTGATCTTTGATATTGACCTGAACTTCGCTCAAAGAATCATGAACCGGATTTATTTCCCATTCATACACATGAACGGAATCGTTCACGAAAATGGTTTGCTTAAAATGGCTTGGGCTTATATAATTCACAGGTACTATGGAGTCGAAGCTCTTGTTCCAAGCCTTTACGGTTTCGAATATGGTTCCGGGAATTGCCTTCGCCTTAAAATTCACTTGATAATCTTGGGGCTTTAAAAACAGGTACCACAAAATCACTCCCACCACAAGGGCCAGGATTATTGAAATAATCTTCCTCATAACTTTGGAGCAAAAATACGGATTAGCCTTTTGTCATGTCCAATTTATCCACTACAAATTTCCCAAGGTCCCTACCTTGTTTAATTCCAACTTCGATGGCCGCACGATAATGGATACCGCCATACATTCGACTTAATGCAGCTTCGTCAGATGCCTGGTTAAAAGAGGCATAGGAACGTACAGGCAAGCCATAAGCTACTTCGGTATCATCGTCAAAGGCAAAATTATCCCCAAAAATATCTGTTAGCGCTATGGCCGCGGCACCGGATACCACGCTGTGTCCACTTGTGTATTCTGGGAATGGAGGCGTTTGCAGCACAGGCTCCCAACTGTCGTCTATATACTCGTTGATAACCGTTTCTGGACGTATTAAGTTACTTCTGTATTTTTCATCCCAACAGCTTATGAAAGCATCAGCTATAGCTATTGAGGTCTTGGTATAGGCGTACACAGTTTTGGCAAAGTCAGCATCTGTTTTTCTTGATGCTATTTTGGCAATGCCTATCCAATGCGCCCCGGGTGTAATTTTTTTGGTGGCGAACATTAAGTGTCCTCTGGTAACAGATACATAAGGATTACAATCCCAAAACTGGGCAATGGCTATTTCGTCCGATTTATCGCCTTTACCGATCATATCTTTTCTCACTTCATATACTTCCATTACTTCTTTGTAAAAATCAGAATCTTTTTCCATGGAAAATTCTGGTGGAGGAATAGGCTTGAATTGTTGGGCGGAATCAATGGCAAAAGGACGTATTTTTTCCCAGTGCGGCTCAATACCGTTCATATAGGCTGGGGGAGTGGGCTGCCAGCGGGATGGATCGTCGGAGTCCACGGAGAATTTCGGCATGGTACGTGTTTCCTTGTAGTTATCCTTGTCCATCCATTCGCCAATAAAGTTGGCCACCTCGAGACCATATTCTTTGGAGGCATTAAAAGTTGCCTCGTTCTTTTTTGTCCATACCATATAAAGACTATCCCGAAAGCTTTCCATTTTTTCTTCAGAAAAGATAAGTCTTTTGCTAAGTTCCATTTGGGCAATCAATGAGGCCATTTCGTAATTGATATTTTCATCATTTTTCGGATCAGGAATACTTTCCAGACCAGTTACCTGTCCTGCCAATGATTTATAGGTGTCGTTATTCTTGGCTATTATCTCATAAGCCGCAATATTTGGGTAGGCAAATATCCTACTTGCCACTGGCGGTGAGAAAATATCGTGAATCATTATCTCGATTACCTTGTCCACAGAAGCGTGGTATTCTTCGGAAGTGATTTCAATAGGTTCCTGTTTTTTTTGACATGATGCCAGAACCAATAATAGTACTGCGATTAAACTTATTCTTTTTTTCATGGCCTTGCTGTTACTTATTGATTTTATAGACTTGTGCTTTGTCATTATTAAATACGGCTAACAAATATTTTTGATTGTTAAGCTCGATTGTTTTTAAATGGCGAATTGATTTTTTGGTAAAATCCAACCCTATTTGGTTGCCCAAAACAATGTTGCCCTCACTTTTTAGCAGAGCCCCGGGAAATGAATCGAGTCTTCCGTGATAGGGTTTTACGCCAAAATAATTTCCACCCACCAATACCTCGGTTTTGCCATCACCATCGAAATCGTCTACCAAAAATGACATGATAGGGGCGACTTGGAGTTCGTTTTTAAATGGTACAAAAACAAAATTATCGTTATCGTTTCTTAGATAACCCGATTTAAGTGTATTGACTTCCAGCTTAGTAGAGGCTTCCAATACGTCTTCACCAAATATTTCTTCGATGGTATTCCCGGCAAACGATCTGTATGTAGTGTATTTCTTTTTTAGATAAACCATTTGTGAGGCCAATCCGTCCAAAGTTTCCAAAGGATAGTAGTTGCCATTTTTTTCCATGGCGGTTACTGTTTCTGTCTGGCCATTATTATCAAAATCGTTGAAATATAATTTCATCGGACTTTCCTTAGAGGCATTGAATTTGGAATTGGTTCCCCAATTGCCCAAAAGGTAATCCGTATCACCATCATGATCAATATCGAAGGCTTCTATTGTTTGCCAAAGTCCAGTTATTTTTTCCTGTTCTATCTCGGTGAAAGCGCCATTTTGATATTTCAAGAACTTGGGAGACATCCATTCCCCCACCAAAATCAAATCGGTAGTGTTATCTTGATCAAAATCACTCCAAATAGCATCGGTGACCATTCCATTGCCTAGGCCATCAAATTTTTTATACACTTTAAATGTCCCACCGTCGTTTTCCAATAAAAATGAAGTAGCTGGTTTTCCAAATTTTGCCGTAATGGTATGTCCTCCAATAAAAATATCCAAATCACCATCATTGTCAAAATCAAAAGGCCTTACAACTGAAGAATTTTGATAGAATTCCGGAAGCTCCGCACTATTAAAAATAGTATCTTTTTGAACATAGTAGGCGTCCAATAAAGGAGTGGATTTTCCATAGAAGTCCCCACCCCCAGAGCTCACAATCAAATCATTCTTTCCATCATTGTTAAGGTCGGCAATGGTTGCCGAGATGTTTTCGCGGATGGAATCTGTTTGAATGCTATCGAATTTTTGATTTACAAAGGATGAATCTTGCTGAATATAGATTTGTGATGGTTCGTATTTGGAACCTCCTAAAAAAACATCTTCTTTGTCATCGCCATTAAGGTCGCCAATGGCAAGGGCTGGTCCTCTATCGGAAATTTGATAGGGAATCAATTTCTCACGGTTAAAATCGGTGTAGTTGTCCTCTATGTGCTCAAAATCCAAGCCCAGATTGTTTTCCACCAAAGTGAAGCGTGGCTTTTTTGCTTTGCGAAGAGTGTTATAGTCAAAAGGTTTGGTGTTCTCCGGCTTTACCGTGATTGTTTGGTTTACGGGAACATTTTGTAAAACTTGATAGGTCCTATTGGGCCATATAATTTTTATGGAATCGATTTGCTCCGCATTCCGGTATCCAAAATGTATCATTGGTTCTGATGATGCCTGAAAACCTCTTGTTGGGAACAGCTCCTTGAACTGAAGATCTCCATTGGTATAGGAATACACTTTGGTTCCAATTCCCAGTGTATTCTTTTTAAGGAATCTAAACTTAAGTTTTAGGTAATTTCCCTTGTCATTTGTCTTATTAATGTACAAAGATGCAGGTTGATTGAGATTGTTTGTCACTAAATCAAGGTCTCCATCACCATCAAGGTCGGCCATTGCGGTCGCTCCGGAAATCAAGGTATCCTTTGTAATCCATTTTTCGGACATATCCTCGAACTGTAACTCCTCACTTCCTTTAAAAACATAGTTGTGCACATTTCCTGAGGGCATTAAATCCAAAGCTTTTTGGTCAACAAGTTTAGTATTGTCCATTTTTTGCTGGATTTGTTCACTGGAAACAAATTTGATAAAATCCAGATCGTTCGGTCTTTTTGGAATTCCATTGGAAATAAACACATCTTGCTTGCCATCGAGGTCGTAATCACCAAAAAGTGCACTCCAGCTCCAATCGGTCGCAGCAATACCGCTCATCAAAGCAGTTTCCATGAAATTGCCATCGGGCTGGTTTACAAACAACATATTTCGTGTAAACTGATAATGGTACCCAAAACGATCAATCCTCATTTTTTGTGTTTGGATGTTATCGTCCCCTTCGGAAGATTTTAATGCAACTTCATCTTGCGGTAACATGTCCAACGAGAGGAAATCCGGTCGTCCATCATTGTTGATATCGGCTACATCGTTCCCCATGGAGAAGCGCGAGGTATGTCCGAAGTATTCTTTCAAACTCTCTGTAAAAGTACCATCGCCGTTGTTGAGGTAATAATAGTCATCTTCATGAAAATCGTTCCCTACGTATATGTCCGGATATCCATCTTGATTAAAATCAGCAATGGCCAAACCTAGTCCATAACCATTTATACCCCCATAAATACCTGCATCTTCACTTACATTGGTAAATCTACCATTGTCGTTGCGTAAAAGTTTATCACCTGTTTCATAACGGCGTTCGTATCTTAAATCAAAACGGCCAAAAGAATTTTGGGTATGTACGGCATGGTTGAGCAAATAAAGGTCAAGATCTCCATCGAGATCATAATCAAAAAAAGCTGCGTTAGAACTGTAGGAATCAAAATCTAGCCCATATTTGGCAGCACTTTCGGTAAAGGTATTGTCTCCGTTATTGATAAATAGCTCATTAAACCCATTGAAGCCATTGATGCCTACTACGGCACAAACATAGATATCCAAGAGGCCATCACCGTTTACATCGGCCATGGTAGTTCCTGTATTCCAACTACTATTGCCTTCAACTCCTGCAGAGCTTGAGATATCTTCAAACTTAAGATTGCCTTTATTTAGGTATAATTTGTTTTTTACTTGATTTCCCGTAAAGAAAATATCTGGCAAACCATCATTGTTGATGTCGCCAATGGATACACCTCCCCCATTATAAAAATAGAGGTAGTCCAAAATGCTTAAGTCATCAGTTTCGGTTAGGGTATTGGTAAACTCCACCCCGGTATTTTGTGCTTTGGGGTTTTCAAAAAGACTTCCTCCCTTTTTGCAGGAAACAACTAATGTTGTTGCTAGTAATATGATTAGTAACCTATTCATTTAGGGCGAAAATCTTTGGTTTATTATTGTTAATGGCGGCAACAACGTATGTTTTACCATTTTTATCCTTGAACTGTTTTAGGTATTTTACTTCTTCCCTGATCTTGAAACCACTAGTCTCATAATCTTGCCAGGTGAAGTTTAGGTTACCATCTCCCAATAATAGGTTTCCTTGGCTGGCATCCAAGCGGGAAAATTGTGGTTTAAACTCATAGTTGTTACCTGCCATGATCAAATCCAAGTTACCATCATTGTTGACATCGGTGCAGGTGATATCGCACACACAAGAAAGCTGTACTCTTGGCGGTAAATTTTTAATGGTGAATTTGCCACCACCTTCGTTTATTGCGATAACCGATGCAGAGGTTTCCACTTTTTTTACAATCGATTTGTCCATGACTTCTTTGGGGAAAAGTTGCTGAATGGTGCGGTGGGCATAATCGGATGCCTTTAGGTTTTGCTTTTTAAGTGAAGGTAACTGCTCTGTAAGCTCCCTTTTTTGATGGATGGGATAATCGCCACCGTTTTCCTGCATGGTCATGATTTGTTCAATGGTACCATTATTATCGTAATCGTTGATGTACATTTTCATGGGGGCATATTCTGTTGGTTTATAATGGAGGTTTAAACCTTGGTTACCCAAAATTAGGTCTTGGTCACCATCACCATCGAGGTCAGCTGTTTCCACGGTATTCCACCATCCGTAAAGACTATCCAACGAACTGTTCATTTTTGACAACCTTCTACCTGTATTCTTATAAATTTTTGGCGTATCCCATTCAGCACTTACGATTAAATCTTTTTTTCCGTCTCCATCGATATCCTCCCATTTGGAATCGGTTACCATTCCGGCATTTTTTAGGTCATACCCCAAACGTTCCGTTACGTTGTTAAAGGTGCCATCTCCCATATTTTCCAAGAGTAGATGGTCTGGAGATATGCCATAAACACCTACTACGCTTCGGGAGCCTATAAATAGGTCTACGTCGCCATCGTTGTCATAGTCGTACGGGGATATTGTGGAAATATTCTTAAATGTTGATGGTAGCTCATTTTCGGATTTTGAAAAATTACCCCTACCATCATTAAAATATAATCGTGCTCCATAATTACGTTGCATACTTACATCATTGCCACCAGAACCCACTACTAAATCAAGGTCTCCATCGCCATCGGCATCGAAAAAGGCGGCAGCGACATCTTCGAACTCTTTGTCCTCATCAAAAACAGAGGATTTTTTTGGAACAATTTTTCCATTTCCTCTATGAATATAGATTGCCCCGGATTGATTTTTTGCTCCTCCAATAAAAATATCTTCGTTACCGTCACCATTTATATCTGCAATTGCCAATGAAGGACCTTCCTGAGAAAGCTTGTGGGCAATAAGACCTTCATAATCAAAATCATTGTAATTATCTTCTTTGTGCGCGGTGACCACATCGGTCTTCAACTCCGTTAAGAAGGATTTTTTAGCGTCTTTCTTAGGTAATTTATACGTTTCTTTTGCGTTGGAGTGCTTAACCGTTAATACTTGATTGACTGCTACATTTTCCAATTTTTGGGTGAGGTTGTCCGGCCATACAATACGAATGGAATCTAGTTTATTGGATTGACCCAATCCAAAAGTCATGTCATATTGAATGGAAGACTGGAATCCTCTCGAAGGAATCAATTCTTGGTTTACAATGTTGCCATCAAAATAGAGCTTGGCCAATGTACCTACCGCAAAAGGGTTGGTTTCCGGCCCTTTGAACTTAAGTTGGATATAATTGTTGTTTAACTGGGAATCGGTGTTGTTTTTATAAATAAAGGCGGGAGTGTTCACATTATTTATTACCAAGTCCAAATCACCATCATTATCCAAATCCGCGTAGGCAGCACCATTGGAACGGGAGGGGAGTTCGAATCCCCATTCCTTATTGGCGTTTTTAAATGAGATATCCCCATTGTTTTTATAAGCGTAGTTCGGTTGCGGCTTTATCGGCATTTTGCTTATTATGGAATCAATAGACTCCTTTTTACCGGTCAGTGCCATTTTTTGGACAATCTCATTGGCAAAAAAGTCAACGAAGTCCAAATCGGTAAGATCATGATTAATGCCATTGGTAATGAAAATGTCCTTAAGGCCATCGTTATCCATGTCGAACATAAGCCCCGCCCAGCTCCAGTCTGTCGCGTCAATACCGCTATAATAGGCAATCTCGGAGAATGTGCCATTACCGTTGTTGAGCTGTAAGGTATTCTGGATATACTGCTGACCAAAATCTTTACTTTGTTTCAGGTCGAAAATATTGTATCCCTCAAACTCCATTACAGATTTTACCCTATGTTCCTCTTCCGGTAACATATCTGTAATAAAAATATCATTGTGCCCATCGTTGTTGATGTCGGCGATATCGATTCCCATGGCAGAAAGACTTAAATGTGATGTCCAATCTGTGATCTCTTCGTTGAAAGTGCCATCTTGTTGATTGATGTAGAGGTAGTCCCTTTCATAAAAATCGTTGGAGACATAAATGTCGGGGTAAAGGTCACCGTTAAAGTCTGTTACCAGTACACCAAGACCAAAACCGATAAGACTCCCATAGATTCCGGCATCTTCACTTACGTCCACAAATTTACCGTTATCATTTCTTAAGAGCATATCACCTACACCCTTAAAAATATCTGGGACTCCTTCCCAATCCTGGGCCCTTACTTCCCGTTGCTCTGCATATCCAAGGCTGCTTACTGGAATGTTACTATTATTAAGAATATATGCATCAAGATCGCCATCCTTGTCATAGTCAAAAAAGGAAGCGTGTGTGGTAAAACCCGTTTTAGCAAGATTGTATTCCTCTGCTTTTTCGGAAAAAGTCAAATCTCCATTATTGATGTAGAGGTCGTTGTCATGGTTGTTGCCTTCCATGTTTCCTGCGTTACATACATAAATGTCCAGTAACCCATCGTGATTGATATCGACCATAACTACGCCTGTGGACCATGGTTTGTTACCTAAAACACCTGCGTTTTCAGAAATATCCTCGAACTTCATATCTCCTTTATTTAGGTAAAGTCTGTTGGGTTCCATGTTGCCGGTAAGGTAAATATCCTGCAACCCATCGTTGTTGATATCACCGATAGCAACACCACCACCATTATAGAAGTTTCGGTATTTAAATATGTTGAAGTTTTTCTTGTTCGCGACCTTATTGATAAACGTAACGCCTGTTTCCTCAGGCTCCAACAACGTAAAAAGTGTCTCCGTTTTTTTTTCTTCCTCTGTTTGGTTTTCTTCTTTGTCTTTGCAGGAAACTAGTCCCATTAAAAGAAGGAATACAGTTATATATTTCAATTTCATTTATCGTTTTGTTTTTTTACCAAAAAAATGGGAGCCTCATTGTTCATTGTTATAATGAAACCGTCATTCCCATTATTGTTTATTTTTTCAATTTTTCTGGCTGCTCCGGAAATCCCAAGGCTTTGCTTCCAGCTAATATCTCCTTTCTCGTCATTTGTCAATAAAAATCCGTGCGAAGCATCCAATCTACCAAGTTGGGTGCTTATCTCAAAATTATTGCCCACCATTAATATTTCATTAATCTTTTCTTTATTGTTTTTTACCAAGTAAATATCGTTAACAGATGAGGATTGCACTAAATAGGGCAATTCTCTCATTTGGAAGTGATTATTGCCGTCATTTTCAAAATAAGAGGTAGCAAGTAGGAACACCTTTCTTTTGGTCGCTTCCTCCAATTTATCTTCGCCAAATAGTTCTTCCAAAGATGCCTTTGCAAAATCTTTATAGAACAAGAACTTTTTGTTTAAAAAGGGCATTTGCTTGGCAAGTTCATCTTTGGATGCAAAAGCTGTTTCTCGTTCTCCATGAAAATGTGTTACTACAGTTTCTATGGAGCCGTTATCGTCAAAATCGTTAATGTAAAGGGTGACGGGCTTTTCAATCGATGCACTAAACTTTGTGTTGAGTCCCCAATTGCCAGCTAGGATATCCATATCTCCGTCGTTGTCCAAATCAGCAAGTTCAATGGTGTTCCACCAGCCATTTGTATTATCTAAACCGTTTTCTTTTTGTGCTGTAAGTTGTTCTCCGTTATTCAAGAAAATTGTCACCGCAGTCCAATGGCCTGCTACCACAAGGTCTCGAAACCCGTTTCCGTCGATATCTTTCCATGTAAAATCCTTTATGTTGCCTATATTTTTCAATTCTGGGGCATACGAATTGGTTATTTCTTTGAATTTGCCCGTTCCGTCATTTTCTAATAGAAATTGTTCGCTTTTTACACCGAATTTTATTGGAACTGCGTTGGATGCTATGTAAAGGTCTAAATCACCGTCATTATCAAAGTCGACAGCATCCACTTTTGATGCGTTTACTTCAATTGTTGCGAAACTTTTCTCATCTTTTGTGAACTTTCCATTCGTATTACGATACAGTCTTGGACGCAACGGTTCGCCATTGGTAAATTCGTTTCCGGCACTGACCACGATCAAGTCTTGGTCACCGTCATTATCTATATCTGCGAATATTTGATCTACATCTTCATTGATGGCATCTTCTTCAAAAATTTCGGCTTGATGTACTTGGAAGTTTCCTTTATTGTCTTGTAAATATAGTTTTGAAGCTTGTTTCTTGCCGCCACAAATAAAGAGATCATCTAGGCCATCGTTGTTTATATCTTTAACTGCTGTTGAAGGACCTTCATTGGAATAGGCGAATGGAATAAGCGGGTTTCTGTCAAAATCCAATGTTGGATATTCTTTATGGATATAATCCAAGCCTATTGATGAGGTATGGTAATGGGATTTTATTTTGGAGTCTCTTTGAGCAAAATAGTTGCCCGATGCATTTGAATGGACAACTTTCAATACTTGATTGGCCTTGATTTTGCGTAAAGTTTCGAATTTTCCCTTGGCCCATATAATTTGAATGGAATCGATGATCGAATCTTTGCCAACACCAAAGTTTAGGCTATTATCGGTTGCCGACATAAATCCTCGGGTAGCCATGTTTTCTTGAACTGATTTGCCTTTGTTGTTAAATACAATTGCTTTTGCTCCTATACCGAATTTGTTTTTGGGATTTCCTTCGAAGTTGATTTTTAAATAGTTTCCACCTTTTAAGGTGTTCTCCATTACAAATGCTTCTTGGTTTACGTTGTTCACCACTAAATCCAAATCTCCATCGTTATCCAAATCGGCGTATACACATCCGTTGCTATAAGAATCTATCTGAGGTCCCCAAATTTCAGTGATATTTTTGAAATTGGCCCCTCCTTTATTTTGGTAAAAATAGTTCTGTACTTTTTTCTTTGGCAATCGGTCAATGAGTTCCATGTCCTTATCGGATAGACCCGTCTCTATGTTTCGTTGGATTTCTTCATTGGATATGTAATTGATGTAATCCATATCATTGGTAACTCCTTGTATGCCATTGGAAATGAACAAGTCTTTGTAACCGTCGTTGTCATAGTCTGCAAAAAGTGCTCCCCAAGACCATTCTGTGGCATCTATGCCACTTAAATTGGCAATTTCCCCGAAGTTTTCACCGTCCAAGTTCAAATGGAGCGCATTTTGCATGTATTGTGGAGCAAATCCATTTTTAAGGTATTGTTGGTAAACAGGGTAGGCATATTCCAAGCCCGATGTTTTGTATGTTTCTAAATCTTCCGGAAGCATATCCAAGGATAAAATATCGGATAGCCCATCATTGTTAATGTCGGCAATGTCATTGCCCATCGAAAAGTGGGTGGTATGGCCAAGTTTTTTGTCATTATTGGAAATGGTTTCTTTAAAGGTGCCATCCCGTTGGTTAATGTAGAGATAATCGTTTTCAAAAAAATCATTACCAATATAGATATCTGGGTAACCGTCGTTATTGATGTCACTTATTGCGAGGCCTAGGCCGTAACCTATGGTTCCTTGATAGATGCCCGCTTCTTTGGACACATCAATATATTGACCGTTTTCATTTTTAAAAAGAATATCGCCGGACATGGAATCAACAATTTTGCGTTTGCCGCCCTTGCCATAGGAACGATTCGGATTTACCGAATGGTTCATAAGGTACATGTCCAAATCCCCATCCAAATCATAATCAAAAAATGCCGCTTGCGTGGAATACCCTATAAAATCCAAACCATATTTTGAGGCTTCTTCTTTGAAAGTTGGAATACCTTTCCCGTTGTTTCCTTGGTTGATGTAGAGAAGGTTTTGCCCCTGTATAGAACCATGATCGCCAACTTTACAGACATAAATATCCAAAAGGCCATCATTGTTTACATCGGCATGCGTAACGCCCGTTGTCCAGCCTGTTTCGTTAATAAGTTTTGATGGGATGGTCGCGTCTTCAAATTTAAATCCGCCTTGGTTTATATAAAACTTATCCGATTCTTGGTTGGAAGTGAAGTATAGGTCAACCAGGCCGTCACCATTAAAATCTCCTGCAGCAACGCCAGCGCCGTTATAAAAATATAAATAATTTAAGATGTTAAGTTCTGGGGTTTGCTCTAATCGATTGCTGAATTGGATTCCTGTATCGTTTGAATCTTTTAGAACAAACAGCGTGTTTGATTTACTCTTGCTACATCCTGTTAAGGCTAATGCAAACCCAAAAATAATCCATAGTGTTGCTCTCATTTTCATTTATCAATAGCAGGGGGTAATATAAATAATTACTTTTTGCACTGGGCTGCAAAACAATTAATGTTTTACTAATAAATGATTAATATTTGATTAATGGACGCTATGCTAAAAAGAAAAGACCACCGATCGGTGGTCTTTTCATATTTAACAGCTTAAACTTTGAATTGTTAGTAGCCTGGGTTCTGTACCAAATTAGGGTTAAGAATAAGTTGGGCAGATGGTATTGGGAATAGTTGACGATTTGCGTCTCCAACAGCATCAGCTTCCTTAAACTCCCAGTCTTTTGTGTATTGTCCAAAACGAACCATATCGTTTCTTCTCCAACCTTCAGTGTACAATTCACGAGCTCTTTCATCCAAAAGATCTTGCTCAGTTACTGATCCAAGTGGGGCAGCACCTCTTGTAGTACGCAAATCATTAATCATTGCGGTTGGGTCTCCACCACTTCTTAGCATGGCTTCCGCTTTCATCAAATATGCATCTGAATATCTGAAGAAAATGATGTGGTTGGCAAATGCTCCATTTCTTGGATTGTATTTAATAACACGAATACCAGTTACCTCATTGTTATCCACAAGACTTGGTTGGTTGTCAACAGCACTGAAGAACTCTCTTGTAAAGGAAAGGGGATTACCACCTCTGTCTTCCAAAGCAGCCCCGTTAGGACCATATTGTTGACCAATTAGGAATCCAAAACCTACATTTGAGCCATCAACGATACCATCATCATTGTCGTCGGTACCAAAGCTTCCATCATATGCTATTCCTCCTTCGGTAGGAACAAAGCCTCTGCGCTCTTCTTGGCCATCACTCAAGGTTCCATTGTTAAGTCCGCGGTTATTGTTCGCATCTCCTTCAAATAAGTCATAGAACTCGGCCAAAGTACTGAAGCCATTCCAGCCACCACCACCAAGCTCAGTAGAGTTGTAGTGCAAGGTGTTAAAAATTCTAGTACCAGCCGATGTTTGTGCATACCAAATAGTTTCTGTGTCTCCACCAGGAACAAATATATCGAAGTAATCGTCCGCTAATTCATATCCATCATTTTCAATGGCATCAACAAGGGAAATTATTTCATTCATGTCACCGGATGCAGCTGATCCAGAACCGTTGTAAATATGTCTGTTCAAAAGAACTTTGGCTTTTAGGAAACGAGCTGCTGCTTTGGTGCCTCTAAAGTTATCATCACCAGCAGATGACGTCGGGAGGTTTGCAATCGCGTTATCCAAATCACTTATTATAAAGGTAACAGCATCTTCTCCAGTAAGTACATCTGGATCAGCCAATGGATCTGCGGCTTCTGTATCTCTGTAAGGCACTTGACCAAAATTGTCCAAAATTATAAACATGGCCAATCCTCTTAAAAAGGAAGCATGTCCTATAGCTTCAGAGGAAGAAGCAGATCTGGAATCCAATACTTCACTAGCACTCAATTGAAGCCCGTTCCATTCGTTCCATACACCTAAAATGTATGAGTGTTCAGGCGTCCAAGAGTGTTGGTGCAATTGCCTCCAAATACCGTTATCTCCCCAGTCGGAACCTCTAGTGGGCACCAAAAGGGCATCGGTAGTTACTTCGTTAAGGGCGTACAAGTTAGCTTGCGTTCCAAAATAACCATTTACATCATTGTACATTGCGGTTATTTGACTGGAAGCTGCTTCAGCAGTTTGAATACCAGTAAACCCATCATCTAGTAGCGAGTCCGTTGGCTCTACCTCCAAATCCGTACAGGATGCCAGCAGAATACCTACGCACAAGCTGAGCGAGAAATATCTGTTTGTTTGTTTAATAAAATTTTTCATTGCTTTTTTTTTTAAAATTTAGCGTTGATACCCAATGTTACAGTTCTTGGCCTTGGGAAAGCAGTGTAGTCTATACTAGCACTAGGAATACCGGTACCAAGGTCACCAGTACTTGAAGATACTTCAGGGTCTAGACCACTGTAATCTGTAATCAAGAACAAGTTTTGTCCTGTAAGTGATAATCTTAAACTTTTAATTGCTCCATCTCCACTAACAGGTACATTGTAACCAACACTTGCATTTTGAAGTCTTACAAAATCACCGCTCTCCAGGTATAATGTTGAAACTTCTTGACTTACGTTCGTGTCCAAAGCTCTTTGGGTAACGTTTCTTGTTGTCTCAAAAGTTGGACGGTTTAAGAATGCATTTGCTGTGTTGTTATATACAGAGAATCCAAACTGACCAGTGAAGTATGCAGATGCATCCCAATTTTTAACCCTAAGGTTAAGGGAAAGACCGGCATTCACATCAGGAAGACCATCTTCGTCAACAAAATCCTTTTGATCAGGATTAAAGTTTGGATTTCCATTGCTATCCTCAGAGTACTCAGCCATGTAGTAAGAGAAAAGAGATCTACCTTCTCCTAATCGTTGAGCAAAAGCATCTGTTAGACCAGGACCGTTCAAAGCACCAAAGTTGGCAGTAACCCCATTCAATCCTTCAACTGTGTTCTTGTTATAAGCAATATTGAAAGAAGATGAGAAGGTTACGTCTTCAGATTGAATAAAATCATAGTTCAAAGCAACTTCAACACCTTGGTTGATTATAGTTCCGTCTTCCAAGTTTTTGAATACAAAAGGATCAGCAGCTGGAGCTGCAGCACCTTGTCTGAACAATAGGTCGTTTGTTTCTTTTCTATAGAAATCAACCGAACCACTGAAACGGTCAAGATTGAAACCAAAATCCAAACCAACGTTCAAATCCAAAGTGGACTCCCATTTTAGGTCTGGGTTTTGTACAGCCACAGTTTGTGCACCTGGTCTCAAAATTTCACCACTGTCACTAATACTTGGTTCAGAAAAACGAACCCTTCTCAAGAAGTTGGCATATCCTAAACCTTCCTGGTTACCAGTTACACCAGCACCAATTCTAAGTTTAAGAGTAGAGATGTTATCCCCTATAAAATCCTCTTCGTTGATTTTCCAGGCAAATGCACCTGATGGGAAATAACCATATCTGTTATCTTCACTAAATCTTGAAGATCCATCCGCTCTAACAGTCGCAGTAAATAAGAATTTATCGTTTAAACTATAGTTGGCTCTAGCAAAGAATGATTGAAGCTCGTCTGTATTGTCAAAAGTGTCGACCCATACCGAAGCATAACCTCCTGAAGAAATACCAAGAGTATTTGTATCCTCGAATGGATTGATGCTATTGACAAAAGTTCCGTTGGAAGCAAAACCTGCTTGTTGGTATGGCCCATCAATACTAGATCGTATGTTGTTAACATCTTCAATCAAAATTTCACCCATCTCATTAAGATCGGTTGTTGGTGCCTTCCAACCTTGAGAGTTGAAACCTACTCTTTGGAAATCCTGGAAGGAGTACCCTACTATAACATCTAAAGATGAGTTGTCAAAATCTTTCCTGTAGTTTAAGGTACCTTCCAACAATTTACTTTTAGCGTTCAAAGTATTGTAGGCTGACTGACCATTTCCGGTAACTCTGTTAAAGTTGTTGGCATTTCCGGAAATAGAAGATACTGCTGTCGCATCAGAATCATCATAACCCACGCTAACTTTTGCGGTCAATTCAGGAGTTAAATCGTACTCAGCGGAGAAATTGATCAATGCACGGTCTGTATTGGTTACCGATTGAAAGTTGTCAAGATAGTTTGCAGGGTTCAATTGGTTTCCTTCCAAGAAGAAATTTGAACTAGCTGGCCATGTCGGGTTAGCCGAATAGGCAGCACCTATCAAGTTTCCACTTGCTCCTGATGTACCACTAATTGGTGGTGCATCATCGTTAACACGGGAAATGGAAGCCTGAAGTGTAAATCTTAATTTGTCATCTAAAAAACGTTGACTAGCATTGATTCTTCCAGTGATACGTTCTTGGGCTGATTTTTCTATAACACCAAATTGTTTTCCATAAGAAAAAGTGGCTCTAACATTACCGCTACCATAATTTCTTGAATAAGAGAGGTTTTGGTTTTGAGAAGCTACTGTCCTTGTGATATAATCTTGCCAATTGGTATTGTATCCATAATCACTAGCATCTGCAATTGCTTGGCTCCTTACGGAAGCGGTTGTTGACAAGAATTCATCTCTATCAAAAAGATCATAGTCATTTGCAGGTGTAGAGATACTCAAATTAGAGCTAAACTCCCAAACACCACCTTGTCCGGTCTTACCACTTTTAGTTGTGATGATTACAACACCGTTGGCACCACGTGAACCATATATGGCCGTTGCGGAAGCATCTTTCAAAATCGACATACTTTCGATGTCGTTAGGGTTGATGAAGTTTAATGGGTTACGCGTAGCATTACTACCATTAATTACATCACCACCAGATGGTGTAGTTGATTCTCCTGATAACGGCACACCATCTACAACAAAAAGAGGATTGTTGTTAGAGCGGATGGAATTCGAACCCCTAATTCTTAGGTTCATCCCAGCTCCCGGTTCACCACTTGCCTGAGTAATCTGAACACCAGCAGTTTTACCTTGAATCAATTGTTCAGGGGAAGCGATAACACCTCCATTAAAATCTTCGGAGGTAACTGCGGCAACAGATCCGGTTGCGTCCTTAACCGTGGTTTGACCATAACCAATAATAACCACCTCATCCAATGCTTGTGCATCTTCTTCTAGGGTGACATTGATACTTGTTTGGCCATTAACCGCAATTTCTGCGGTTTTGTAACCAATGTAACTGAAAACCAATGTTGCGGAATCCTCTACATCGTTTAGCGTGAAGTTACCGTCAAAATCGGTTTGCGTACCATTGGTAGTTCCTTTTACCAATACGCTCGCCCCCGGCAACGGCCCGTTTGCATCCGAAACGGTACCTGATACTGTCTGAGCTTTCACCAACCCAAAGCATAAAAATGCTCCAAGCAACAAAAAGCTTTTTAGTAGCGTAATCTTCATAAATAATTAATTTTAAGTTTAGTTAATTTAAATTCAAATGTTAAACATATATAAAAAAAAGGTTAATCTAAATTTAAGTATATTGCAAAATATAACGAAAACGGTTTCGTGTTAATAACTTTCGGAAGTGTTGATTTCACAGATATAAATAAGTCAGTTTGTTTAAATCCCAGTAAAAGGAGTAATAATTAAGAATACAGCAAAAACAGCTCTAATATAGCAATTTTATTTTTTGAACCATATCATCAAGGATTACAAGTGGGTACATTTGTTCTCTTTTTGTTAAAAAAGTAGGATTTCTATACGGCCTTATACCTTAATTGAGTAATTTTCCGTTCAAAATCATTTCGCTTTAAACTTTTCATCATTGAAAGCCAAGATTACCTTAAAAGATATAGCCCGTGAGCTTGAGGTGTCCATATCCACCGTTTCCAAGGCACTTAAGAATAGTGAGGAAATAAGCAGGGATACCAAAGATAAGGTGCAAGCCTTCGCCAAACTTTACAATTACAAGCCCAATAACATTGCGATTAGTCTAAAAAATAAAAGAACCAAGAATATTGGGGTCGTAATTCCAGATATTGTTCATCATTTTTTCACCACCGTTATTAGGGGTATTGAGAAATATGCAAATGCTAGAGGTTACAATGTAATTGTTTGTCTTTCCGAGGAATCTTTTGATAAAGAGGTAATCAACATGGAAATGCTGGCCAATGGAAGTATTGATGGGTTTATAATGTCACTTTCTTCGGAAACACAGGAAAAATCCGATTATAACCACCTTAAGGAAGTAACTGAACAGGGTATTCCCGTAGTGCTTTTTGATAGGATAACCAATGAAGTGGACTGCGATAAAGTGATCATTGATGATGAACTTGGAGCTTATCAAGCTACCAATAAATTCATAGATCAAGGAAAAAGGAAAATAGCACTTATCACGACAGACGATTATCTCAGTGTAAGTAAGGCCCGAACCAAAGGGTATAGAAAAGCGCTAGAAGAGAGCAATCTTGGAATTGATGAATCCATGATCCTAAAAATGCCATCGATGGAAATGGATGAATTGGCCATCAAAACTTTTTTAAACGAAAAAGAGCCTGATGCCGTATTGTGCGTAAATGAAATCTTTGCGGTCTACAGCATGCGATTGGTTCAAGAAAAAGGCCTTAAAATTCCCGAGGATATCGCATTTATTGGGTTTACTGATGGTGTTTTGTCAAAATATGCGAACCCTAGCCTTACCGTTGTGGCACAACATGGAGAAAAAATGGGAGAGGTGTCTGCAAAAATGTTGATAGATAAAGTAGAAAGTGAAGCCGAGGAAGAAACCTATCAAACCAAAATATTGGAACCTACTTTGGTGATCAGGGATTCTATTGCACACTAATTAAGTTTACACTTCTCATTCATGGTAGCATGAAAACTATAAAATCCCTCACTTTTTTAATAATTCTCGTGACCGTATCTTCGTGCAAGCACGAACGCAATCCAAATCCGACCACCCCGCCAATGAAGAAGAAAGAAGTAGTCTATCAAGTATTTACCCGCTTATTTGGAAACACAAATACGACCAATAAACCTTGGGGTACCATTGAAGAAAATGGCGTGGGCAAGTTTGCGGATTTCTCAGATAAAGCCTTGTCCAAAATAAAGGATTTGGGAGTAACCCATGTTTGGTATACAGGTGTGCCGCACCATGCAGTTATAAATGATTATACGGGCTATGGCATTTCCAACGACGACCCCGATGTGGTGAAAGGAAGAGCAGGGTCACCCTATGCCGTTAAGGATTATTACAATGTAAACCCTGATTTGGCGACTGACCCTTCAAAAAGATTGGAAGAGTTCAAAGAACTTATACAACGAACACATAATGCGGGCTTAAAAGTAATTATCGATATAGTTCCCAACCATGTGGCAAGAAATTATGAGGGGATGACCAACCCCAAAGGTGTCGAGGATTTTGGTGCTTCGGATGACACAAGTAAAGAATATGATGTAAACAACAATTTTTACTACATCCCTGACGAACCATTCAAAGTTCCAGAATGGAAAGATGGATATTTACCCTTGGGAGGTGATGAAAACAGGTTGGTCGATGCAAAATTTGAAGAAGTCCCTGCAAAATGGACAGGAAACGGATCCCGATTGGCACAACCTCATTTTAATGATTGGTACGAAACCGTAAAAATCAATTATGGCGTGCGTCCAGATGGCACAAAAGATTTTGAGGAACTGCCCGAAGAATACCGTAATAAAGATTATAAAGCGCATTTTGAGTTTTGGAAAGATAAAACCCTCCCGGATTCCTGGCATAAATTTAGGGACATAACACAGTATTGGTTGGATTTTGGCGTAGATGGCTTCCGTTTTGATATGGCCGAAATGGTACCGGTGGAATTTTGGAGCTACCTCAATTCCAATATTAAAATAAAAAACCCAAAAGCTTTTTTATTGGCCGAAGTATACAATCCAGACTTGTACCGTGATTATATCCACCAAGGTAAAATGGATTACCTATATGATAAGGTAGAGCTTTACGATAGCATTAAGCACATTATGAAGGGTTATGGATGGACGGACCACATTCCCGTAGTGCAAAAAGGGATGGCGGACATCGAACATCATATGCTCCACTTTTTGGAAAATCATGATGAGCAACGTATAGCCAGCCCCGATTTTGTGGGCAATGCCCAATTGGGGAAGCCCGCCATGGTAGTTTCTGCAACAATTAGTACCTCGCCTACTATGATCTATTTTGGGCAGGAAGTTGGAGAACCAGGAGCTGAGAATGCAGGTTTCGGAAAATCCACACGCACTTCCATTTTTGATTATATCGGAGTACCCCACCACCAAAGATGGGTCAACAATAAAAAGTTTGATGGCGGTCAATTATCCGAAAAGGAAAAAGGCTTACGGGATTTCTACAAACGACTCTTAAACTTCACCATAAATAGTGAAGCGTTGATGGGCGAGTACCAAGAAATTCACTTTTATAATAAAGATAATACTGAAGGCTACGATCATAGGGTGCTCTCCTACGTAAGATGGTCAAGTGATGAAAAGCTAATTGTCCTGTCCAATTTTGATGCACATAAAACCTATTCCTTTAGCTTAAAAGTTCCTGAGGAGGTAATTTCCAAATGGCAGTTGAAGGATGGAAAATATCCATTGACCGAAGCATTGTACGGCGAGCTTAAAACAAATATGGACATAAACAATGGTCAAGGTCAAATCCAAGTGGAATTGGAGCCATTGCAGTCCTATATTTTTAAGATTACAGAATAAAGCGTATCAAAAGAACAATAGTTCCATTGCTGCAATTGCGTACGGTTTCCTTCCAACAGGAAATGATAAGGTTTTTTCATTTTCAAATTGTATTTTTAACCTTCAAAACCCAACCAGAATGAAGAAGAATTTATTTGTAGCTCTTGTAGCTATTTTGCTTTTAACAAGTTGTGAGATGACAAAATCAAAACCTTTGGTAATTGGACACCGAGGTGCCATGGGCCATGAGACCGAGAACACCTTGGCGTCGGTGCAGAAAGCTTTAGATCTTGGAGTGGACATGATTGAAATAGACGTGTTTAGGATCCAAAGTGGTGAAATAGTCGTTTTTCATGATGAAAAAGTGGATAGACTAGCCAATTCAGGGGGAAATATTGAGGAATATAATATTGTTCAATTAAGACAGCTCACTTTGAATGGGGGACATAAAATCCCGATGCTCCAGAGTGTGTTGAAACTAATTAATAATCAGGTGGCTTTGAATATTGAGCTTAAAGGAGCTGGAACTGCAGATAAAGTCAATCAAATAGTAAACTATTATGCAGAAAAACAAGGTTGGAGCCCAGACAATTTTATCATTTCCAGCTTTAAATGGGATGAGCTAAAAGATTTGAGAAACCTTAACAAGGATATAAAAATTGCAGTATTAACGGAGGAAGACCCAACCAAAGCCATCGCTATTGCAAAAGAACTAAATGCAGTCGCCATAAACCCCAACTTTAAAAGACTTACCAAAGAAAACACCGCAAAAATTCAGGAAGAGGGATTTAAGGTATACACATGGACGGTAAACGAACCCGAAGACATTCAAAAAATGGTTGAGTTCGGGGTTGATGGAATTATTACCAATTATCCTGAACGTGTGAATTAATGTTCGACGTCATAATAGTAGGAGGCGGAGCTGCAGGATTTTATGCAGCTGTTCAAATCGCGGAACTATCGCCCGACTTAAATATTGCCATCTTTGAAAGAGGCAAAACCGTACTTTCCAAAGTAAAGGTTTCTGGAGGAGGAAGATGCAATGTGACACACGGTGAATTTTCACCAAAAGAATTGGCGACCAATTACCCAAGAGGTGAAAAAGAACTTTTGGGACCTTTCCATAAATATGCCCCCATGGATGTGATGTCCTTTTTTGAAGAACGTGGGGTGCCCCTCAAAATTGAAGAAGATGGTCGTGTATTTCCGAAAAGTGATTCCTCTCAAAGTATAATAGATTGTTTGGTCGGTGAAGCCGACCGATTGGGGGTTCATGTTTTAAAAAATAGTTCTGTAAAAGACATCAACAAAACTGATGGGGGATGGCAAGTTACCACCATGAACAAGCACTACCAGACCAAAAAATTGATGTTGGCTACAGGCAGCAACCCCAAAATCTGGAAGCAGTTGGAAAATTTGGGACATCATATTGTTTCTCCGGTGCCTTCCCTGTTTACTTTTAATATCAATGATAAAAGGATACAAGGCATTCAAGGCATAAGCACTTATGCTATTGTTGAGGTTGTTTCCAAGAAAACTTTCCAGACAAATAAACAAGCACTTAACCTTAAAAGTAAGGTCAAGGATGATACGGTCCTTTATGCTGATGGCCCACTTTTGATAACACACTGGGGATTGAGCGGCCCCGCTATTCTGAAACTTTCCGCTTGGGGAGCTAACATCCTGCACGATTATAAATACTCTTTTAGAATAAAAGTGAACTGGTTGCCCGATTACAGCACTGAATCCATGGAGGCCTATCTAAAAGAATTAAAAGGATTCGAAGCTAAAAAAACCGTTATGCGCACCAACGTTACCGAACTTCCAAAGCGTCTGTGGAAGCGTTTGGTGGAAGCGGCCAATATTGCACCTGAAGAACGCTGGGGAGACATCAATAAAGAGCAGCTTCAAGGACTTTCCGAACAATTGACAGCCTCATCATTTAAGGTAGAGGGGAAAAGTACCTTCAAAGAGGAGTTCGTTACGGCTGGTGGGGTGGATCTAAAAGAAATCAATTTTAAGACATTTGAGAGCAAATTACATTCCAACCTCTACTTTGCTGGCGAAATCATCAACGTAGATGCCATTACTGGGGGGTTTAACTTTCAAAATGCATGGACTGGCGCCTATACTGCTGCTCAGGCTATAGTTTCCTGAAAATTATTGCAATGCTAAAGCAACCCAAGCCGCTATTGATGCTCCCAAAATAGGTCCTACAATGGGTATCCAAGCATAGTTCCAACCATTACTCCCCTTATTTTTTAAGGGCAATAGCGCATGAACAATACGTGGTCCTAAATCCCTGGCTGGGTTTATTGCATAGCCAGTGGTGCCCCCCAAAGAAAGCCCAATGCTCCAAACGATTAGGGAGACAGGTAAGGCTCCCAAAGAACCCAATCCGATAATCGCATTGTCGGTGGATAACACCGCATCCGTAAAATAAAGTACTGAAAACACCAGTACAAACGTGCCTAATATCTCGGAAAAAAGATTGGAAAAAGTATTGGGTATAGCAGGAGCGGTGCAAAAGACACCTCTTTTGGTACCGCCATCCTCTGTGGCATCAAAATGTTTTTTGTTCACGAGCCAAACGCAGAATGCGGCAAACATGGCCCCGATAAACTGGGCCAAAACATAACTGGGAACTTCACTCCATGGAAATTCACCAGCAACAGCGAGCCCAATGCTTACTGCAGGGTTTATATGTGCACCGCTATGGGGTCCCGCAACAACAACACCGGTGTAAACGGCAAATGCCCAGCCGGTAGTAATTACAATCCAGCCAGAGCCATTACCGTAGGTTTTTTGTAGTGAGACATTGGCATTTACGCCACATCCGAGTACCATCAACAAAAAAGTACCTACAATTTCAGATACAAAAGGAGTCATATAAATGGAATGTTAGTGTTTAAATTGTTTTGAAATTTTTAAGGGTTCTCCGTCCAAAATTCAAGTGCTTTGATGGCTTTGTACCAACCTTTGATACCTTCATTTATGGCTTCTCGCTCTTTGGTTGGATTAAAATGCACATCGGTTTGCCAAATATCTTGAATTTCCTCCGGGCTTTCCCAATAACCAACGGCCAGCCCCGCCAAATATGCAGCACCCATTACCGTTGTTTCCACAACTTTTGGCCGAACTGTAACGGTATTCAATACATCGGCCTGAAACTGCATCAGCATATCGTTTACAGTAGCCCCTCCATCAACTCGTAATTCTTTGATGGAAATTCCGGAATCAGCCTCCATCGCCTTGAGGATATCCATAGTTTGGTAAGCAATGGACTCTAGAGCTGCACGTGCAATGTGGGCATCGGTGCTGCCTCTGGTCAATCCAAAAATGGTTCCTTGTGCTTTTTGGTTCCAATGTGGAGCACCCAAACCCGCAAAAGCCGGAACAAAAACTACCCCCTCCGAACTATCAACGGAACCAGCTAGTATTTCTACTTCCGAAGAGGTTTTTATAATGTTTAAACTGTCCCGTAGCCATTGCACCACTGCACCGGCTATAAAGATACTTCCTTCTAGTGCGTAATGGGTTTTTCCGTTGATTTTCCAAGCCACCGTGGTAAGAAGATTATTTTTGGAAACAATAGGTTTTTCACCAATGTTCATCAGCATAAAACAACCTGTGCCATAAGTGTTTTTGACCATTCCTTGTTTGGTGCACATTTGACCGAACAATGCGGCTTGTTGGTCACCCGCAATTCCTGCAATTGGAATTGGAGTAGCAAACAAATTAGGACTGGTATGGCCATAGACCTCGCTGGACTGTTTTACTTTAGGGAGCATGGTTTTGGGAATGCTCAACAATTCCAAAAGTTCATCATCCCAATCCATGGTGTTGATGTTGAACAGCATGGTACGGCAGGCATTCGTTACATCCGAAATGTGAAGTCCTCCATCTGTCATTTTCCAAATAAGCCAAGAATCGATGGTGCCCAGCACCAAATCACCAGCTTCTGCTTTCTCTCTGGCACCTTCAACATTATCCAATATCCACTTTACTTTGGTGCCCGAGAAATAGGAATCTATGACCAATCCGGTTTTTTCACGAATCATTTCTGATTTACCTTCTTTCTTTAATGCATCACAATAATCTGCGGTACGTTTGTCTTGCCAGACAATGGCATTGTAAACTGGTTCTCCAGTGTTTTTGTCCCAGACTACAACGGTTTCACGCTGGTTGGTAATGCCAATGGCAGCCAATTGCGATGCCTTGAGTCCTTTTTTGCTCACAGCCTCTGCAGCCATCCCAGCTTGGGTCGACCAAATTTCATCCGGATCATGTTCTACCCATCCTGGTTTTGGAAAAATTTGGGTGAATTCTTTTTGTGCAACGGAGATTATTGTTCCCTTCTTGTCGAAGACCACGGCACGGGAACTTGTGGTGCCTTGATCCAAAGCAAGGATATATTGATTCATTTTGTTAATTTAAATGCGTCTGAATTTAATAAAATTAATCAGAGTAAAGAACCAATTAACATGTCAAAAACCTTCATCGCCCTTTTGAGGGGAATAAATGTAAGTGGTCAAAAGAAGATTAAAATGGCCAGGTTGAGAGTCGTTTTGGAAGATTCAGGACTTCAAAATGTCCAAACATATATTCAGAGTGGAAATATTGTTTTTGAAAGTGAGCATGCCGATAAGGAGGAACTTCAGCGAATAATTGTGACTGCCATCCGCCAGCATTTTGGATTTGATGTGCCGACTTTGGTAATTGAGGAAAAAGATATCGGACAAATTCTAGATGCTAATCCGTTTGCCCATGAAGGTGATGAGAACAAATTGTACTATGTTTTGCTTAAAAATCCACCGGAAAAAGAATTGGTAAAACAGTTTAAGCAGCTTCATTTTCAAAATGAAGATTTCCTTATTACCGATACCTGTGTGTATTTACTTTGTAAAAATGGGTACGGAAGGGCAAAACTCAATAATAATCTTGTTGAAAAGAAGCTGAGAGTGGAAGCAACAACACGAAATCAGAAAACCATGAAAAAATTACTGGAAATAATTTCGAATTAACCGTTAAGCTCCCAAATTTTATAATTCAGTGCAGAGGCAAAGGCAACCCAAAGCACATAGGGAATCATTAATAGTGCAGCGGGCTTGCTGATTACCTTGAACCATTTTATGGTAAGGATGATCGTTGTTAATAGAGCCAAAATAACTATCATTCCTCCAAGTGGATTTTTAAGTCCAAAGAAGACAATACTCCAAAGCGCATTGAGCAATAACTGAAAAACAAAATGATAAAGCGCTGTCTTTACCCAAATATGATGATAACCTTTGGACCAAACGATTCCGGCGGCAACCCCCATCATAATATATAGGGCTGTCCAAACAGGTGCAAAAAGGTAGTTAGGTGGGGTGAACGATGGTTTGTTCAGCGCAACATACCAGTCGTTAACAGAGCTTTGGGTCGCTATGCTGGAAAGGAATCCAATGGCGAGGCAGACCAAAACGCTTAGGGTTATGTAAAGAATTCTTTTTTTCATGGTTGGCGCAACTTCGACTAAAATAAGAATTTATTTCAATCCGATTTCCAGTAAGTTTGCCGCTGCTTATATTTGCTCAAATATCCACGCCCAATGACGGAAAAAGATTTTTTGCCCGGCGCTTACCAAAAATTCCCCGAAAATGGTAAAGTAACATGGAAAGCACCCAGCAATATTGCCCTTGTAAAATATTGGGGAAAAAGACCGGTTCAGATTCCGGCCAATCCATCCCTAAGTTTTACTTTGGATACTTGTGCGACCACAACTTCCGTTTACTTTGAGAAAAAGGATGCCAATGATACACTTTCCTTTGATTTGTTTTTTGAGGGAAAGCCCAAGAACGATTTTAAACCCAAAATCCGGACATTTTTGGAGCGGATTGAGATGTATGTGCCTTTTTTGAAGAAGTACCATTTTACTATCGAGACATCCAATTCTTTTCCCCACAGCAGCGGAATTGCTTCATCTGCCAGTGGAATGGCAGCCCTTTCCTTGTGTTTAATGGATATTGAAAAACAACTGAACCCAACTATGGATGAAGCACTGTTTTATGCTAAGGCGTCATATTTGGCCCGTTTGGGTTCGGGAAGTGCCTGTCGAAGTATCAAAAGCAATCTGGTGCAATGGGGTGAACATGGGAACATTCCCAATAGTTCCGACCTGTATGGCATTGAATATCCGTTTGATGTGGATCCAGTTTTTAAAAGCTATTGTGATACCATTTTATTGGTGCACAAAGGACAGAAACAAGTGAGCAGCACGGTGGGACATCAATTGATGCACGGACACCCTTATGCCGAAAATAGATTTCAACAGGCATTTTCCAATTTAGATAAGCTAAAGCCTATTTTGGCAAGTGGTGATTTGGAAGAATTCATCAAACTTGTGGAGAGTGAAGCGTTGACCTTGCATGCCATGATGATGACCAGCATGCCTTATTTTATATTGATGAAACCGGATACGCTGGAAATTATCAATAAAATCTGGAAGTTTAGAGAAGAAACCAAAACGCCTGTTTGTTTTACGCTCGATGCTGGAGCCAACGTACATATGCTTTACCCTTCATCAGCGAAGGAAAAAGTATTGGGTTTTATTCAGGATAAATTGATTGAACATTGTGAAAATGGCCAGTATATTCATGATCGAGTGGGGGTGGGTGCAATCAAAATAAACGGTTAAAAATGAACAGCTAAGCTGTTTTTTTACGTTATTTGCCTAGATTTTAGACCACGTAAAACAGGTTTTAAAGATAAAATCGATTTGTTCATCGAATTTTATCAAAAATTAAACAAAATTTGTTTGTATCTTAGCAGTACCATATGAAAGGTCCATTATTTTATTCCAAGATTTTATTGTTCGGTGAGTACGGCATTATTAAAGACTCCAAAGGACTTTCCATACCCTATAATTTCTTCAAAGGAGCGCTTAAATGGGACAGGAACCATTCCGAAATGGCGCAAGAATCCAATAAAAGTCTAAAGGCTTATGCAAAGTATTTAAAAGTACTTGAGCTCAAAGAAGAGGGCTTGGTTTCTTTTGATATCGAAGCGTTGGAAAAGGATGTGGCCGATGGAATGTATTTTGACAGTTCAATTCCGCAAGGATACGGAATTGGAAGTAGTGGTGCTTTGGTTGCTGCTATATACGACCGGTATGCTACGGACAAAATCACGGTTTTGGAAAATTTGACCCGCGAAAAATTGCTTCAGTTAAAGAAGATTTTCGGGAAAATGGAATCTTTCTTCCATGGGAAATCCTCGGGATTGGATCCATTGAACAGTTATTTGAGCTTACCGATTCTTATTAATTCCAAGGACAATATCGAATCTACCAGTATTCCTTCACAAAATACTGAAGGGAAAGGTGCCGTCTTTCTATTGGACAGTGGGATGACGGGTGAAACCGCACCCATGGTTCAATTGTTCATGGAGAACATGAAGCAGGAAGGTTTCCGGAATATGATCAAGGATCAGTTTATAAAACATACAGATGCCTGTGTTGAGGACTTCTTGAACGGCAATGTAAAATCGTTGTTTGGTAATTTAAAGCAACTTTCGCACGTGGTTTTTGATCATTTCAAGCCAATGATTCCATCTAAGTTCCACCAACTTTGGCAAAGGGGAATAGAAACCAATGATTACTACCTTAAACTTTGTGGTTCTGGTGGTGGAGGATATATTTTAGGCTTTACCCAGGATCTGGAAAAGGCCAAAAAGTCACTTGAAGGCCATACTTTGGAAGTAGTGTACAACTTCTAAAACAAACTCATGCTTAGTAGAAAAAACAAACTCTTGCTTTTTAAGCTGTTGAGTCTGTTTTCTGTGGTTCGAGGTTATAATATTTTGGTGATTACCTTGGCGCAGTACTTGGCATCCATCTACATTTTGGCCCCCAATATTCCATTACGGAATGTTATTCTGGATCTAAATCTGTTTTTAATCGTCACCGCTTCTGCACTTACGATTGCCAGCGGGTATATCATCAATAATTTTTACGATGCCGAAAAAGATCTGATCAACAAGCCTACCAAAAGCATGCTGGATCGTTTAGTGAGCCAACGATTTAAACTCACCACCTATTTTATACTCAATTTTTTAGCGGCTTTTGCGGCTAGTTATATTTCGTTTAGGGCAGTTTTGTTTTTCTCGGCCTATATTTTTGGTATCTGGATTTACTCCCATAAACTAAAGCGTATACCTTTTGTGGGCAATTTGGTGTCTTCTACTTTGGCCATTGCCCCGTTTTTTGTGGTATTTGTATATTATAAAAACTTCCAAACGGTAATTTTTGTGCATGCCATTTTTCTTTTCTTATTGATTTTGGCCCGCGAAATGATCAAAGATTTGGAAACCATGCCAGGTGATATGGCCCAGAACTACAAGACCATTCCCATTATTTATGGTCCGAACGTATCAAAATCCATCATTACCTTGTTAATTACGTTAACCTTGATTCCTGCCCTTTTGCTTATCAGAATCTTTGATGTTGGTTATATGTACCTGTATTTTATGGCATGTATTGCGCTTTTGATTTTTTTCTTGGTTTTATTGTGGAAAGCAGGTGCAAAAAGGCATTACGTTTGGCTACACAACATTATCAAATTTATTATTGTGGCTGGGGTTATCAGTATCCTTTTAATCGATGTGAATGTTGTGCTGAACCGAATTTTGTAATTCTTTGTTCTCTAGGTTTTTTGGAACTTAAAAAGACTACATTTGCAAAAAAATCGACTGATGGCGAAATCAGACAACAACAGAGGTAGAAGACCTTCCAAAAACTTCAAGGGCGGTGACAGAAAGAAACCGTTTGACAAAAAATTTTCTTCAAAGCCAAAGCAGAGCGAACCTCATAAAAAATCCAACCCTGATGAAATTCGGTTGAACCGCTATATTGCCAATGCCGGTATCTGTTCCCGAAGGGAGGCGGATACCTTTATTGCGGCTGGGAGTGTTACGGTAAACGGGAAAACGGTAACCGAAATGGGCTTTAAGGTAAAACGTTCCGATGATGTCCGTTTTGATGGCAAACGACTCAATTTGGAGAAGAAGGAGTACATTCTGCTAAACAAACCCAAGAATTTTATCACTACCACGAGTGATGAAAAAGGGCGTCGTACTGTAATGGAACTAATATCCAGCGCCTCGAACAATCGTTTGTTGCCCGTAGGTCGTTTAGATAGGAATACTACTGGACTTTTACTATTCACCAACGACGGTGACCTAACCAAAAAATTGACTCATCCCAAGCATAATGTGCGCAAAATTTACCATGTACATTTGGACAATAATCTAAGTTTGGCGGATCTGCACAAAATAGAGGCTGGCCTCGAATTAGAAGATGGACCAATTGCCGTAGATGGTGTTAGTTTTATACAAGGGGCACCCAAACGCGAGGTGGGAGTGGAGATCCATAGCGGGCGTAACCGTATTGTACGTCGTATCTTTGAACATTTGGGCTACAACGTTACCAAATTGGACCGTGTTATTTTTGCAGGACTTACCAAAAAAGATCTCCCACGTGGCCATTGGAGACATTTAACCGAGCAGGAGGTGATTAATTTGAAGAATATAAAGTGATTTCTTTAGGGATTGATTGTTAAAGGGAGGCTTATTGGTTTTGTATAACCCCCAGTTGCGGTTATATATTGTTTAAGTTTAATCCATTAGGATTTGATTTTGCCTCAATACTATTTCATATCAAGATGCACGGCTTGAAGTAGAAAATCAAGTAAGTTTTCCCAGTCTAGGATTGCCCAGAGGATGGGAAAAACAAATAGTAAGTAAATTAGTATGTTACCTACCCTGGTCCTTTTTAGGAAGCTAATGAGGAAATATACAAGAAGATAATACAGAAACAGGAAGCCAAAAGCAATACTAAAAATTGGCATAAACCCACCTAAGAATAGTGAGGCAAGAGTACTTGCCAGAAGCAGTATCAGTATTATTTTGGTTGTAGCTTTTATTTTGTTCATTATCCTAGCCCAATGGTTCTGTTTCGAGGAATGCGCCCGGTCAAGATCGATAATTTATTTTGATAGTACTATTGATAATTGATAAATACACCTTTCGGGTTGATGGATTGAAGTTTACAGGTGGGTTTTAATACTCACCGATTAAACCAATACGTAAATTTGAGCGTCAACGACCATAAATTACCTTCGAGCGGCGATAATTGTTCGTTGTTGTTGAAAACCAAAAACAGGTCGGATGCAGGGGCATAACGCCATTGTAATCTGGAGTTGACGCCAAAATTATTACTCTGTTCGTTGTATTGGAACAGCGTATTCCAAAACAGTTTATTGGTAAAGGTAATGTCCGCCTCGGTACCTACGAGCCAAAAATCGGTGGTGTACCAGGGTTCAGGTAAATCCAAATTATTGTAGCTCAGGTTGGCACCCAAACTCACGTAGGGTTGAAAACGGTAGCCCAATTGTGCATTTATATTGGTTCGGTATCCACCAGAAAAGTAACGTCCCAGTCTAGTGGTCATATTATAAGTAAACAGACTTTTAGGACGGGAATTGTATTGCAAATAAACCCCGTTCCAATGATGTTGCGTACCTGCCGCCAATTCCTCTTTTCCAGTATTGGTAGGGTCAAAAGGGGCCAAGAGCTGTACGTATTCGTTAAAAACATCAACCCCCAAAGAGCTACGATCGATAAAATTTACCGCATACCCTACAATGGATACGTAGTCGGTGGAGTTCATGCTGGGGTCGAAATAATAAAACCCGGTGTACTGTGGACCATGGCTAACCACTTTTTCACTCGCGGGCAGAAATAGATGACCTACGGAACCTTCCAATTTGATGTAATTATTCCGTGGCACAAAACCCACTTCGGAGGTAAAGTTTTCGGAAATATATTCTTGTTGTACCCGCCAATTCCATTTTCTGCTCCTATATTCCAAATGCGCACCTTGCGCAAAACCATTGTAAGATGAATCCGGCCCAAATGATTTGAGCATAAATGCCTTACCGTTGTATTTGTTATCGGCAGAGGCCAAATTGTATTCCAATCCAAGGTTTCTGTTAAACTTCGTGTATTCGGTTTTTAGACTATCCGCTAAAGCATTATAATCCAATGACTCCTTGTTTACGAACATTAAACCTATATTGGAACGGGAGAACACTTTTTGTTGCAGCGATAGTACCGCAAAGTTTTGACTGGGCAAACCCGTTTCATCCACATTGTCGGTCTGCATATCCATCAAACCCAAACGGAGATTTCGGTTGAGGTTTCCGCTCACACGGGCACCTGCTACAATAGGAACACCAAGACCGATACGGCGGGAAAAAAAAGGACGAATGGCATCGTAACCGAAATTGGCAAAGAGGTCGGCATTTTCAAGGAAAAACTGTCGTCTTTCAGGGAAAAAGAGCTCAAACCGGGTTAAATTGGCCACTTGCCTGTCTGCTTCAACTTGTGAAAAATCTGGATTTAAGGTCAAGTCTAAATTCAAAGATGAGGTGAGCCCCAATTTTACATCGCCTCCCACCTTAAATTCATTGTCATAGGTAATATCATCTATACTTGAATTCCCCACCGTACCCAACACGTAGGGAATAAGAGAGTAGTTGAGCCCCTGTTTGGGTGGAGGATTGTCCCAGACCATAGTGCCCGTATAGGCCAAGGAGGCCGTTGGAAACTGCCTTGGAATAGGGGTCCAGCTCGATTTTTCGTTGGTACTCAAATCCAATCTTGAAAAATTGATGCCCCATTCCTTTACATCTTTTTCGTATCGAATGGATTTAAAGGGTATGGCCATTTCCACCACCCATTTATCTTCATAATTCTGTACTTCGGATACCCATTTGCTGTCCCAATTGAGGTCTATGCTCCCTCCGTTGGACATGGTACCATCCCACTGCGCTCCATAAGCGTTTGCCCCAAAGCTAAAGCCAGTGGTCTGGTTGTTGAACGGGTCCATAAACAACAGGAAATTATCGTTCCCTCCAAAGGAGAAATCCCTTCGAAGCGATTCCACAACATAAGTATTCCCTGGGGTCTTAAAAAAAGTGGCCAAAAGGTAGAGCTGTTTGTCGTCATAGGCCATTTTTACCTCGGAAGGCTGGGTGGCCTTTCGGTCGTCCATGGGCAATACCATAAAAAAGTCATTGGCAGCTTCTGCTTTTTGCCATGTAGCCTCATCCCCCTTACCATCTATGATAAAGGTTTCGTCGGTTTTGAACAAATGTATTTTGTAATCGGCATTTTTCTTTTGGGCATACGAAAACGCGCAAAAGAACATAGCAAAAGCTATGAAAACGGGGGGTAAAAAGGCTCGGTAGATCATTGTTTGTTTAGTGCAGCAAAAGTAATGATTTACTTTCATTTTTAACAATAGATCATAATTGTCCCTCTTGAATTAGTAAATAAATATTTTTAAGGTTGATAATTGCTTATTTGGATGTAAAAAGGTGCAACATCAATCCTCCAAACTACTGAATTCGACAAATTCATATTGAGGAGAAGCCTCCAATAATTGGCGTAAAATGGCCGCATGCCCATTGCCAAAAATCACCAAGATACGTTCTTCGGGACTTTGGGTGATATTGATGAGCTTGGAAAAGATTCGAACATTGCGGTTGTACCACCAAATGGATAAAAAATCCGCCCCTTGCCCGTCACCCGTTGCAATGGAGCCTGTAAGGTAAAGTCCAAAATTAAAATTGTGACCTTCCCGTGTATTCATGGCTTTGATAAAGTCCAATAAGTGCACATCCTTCATTTTTTTATCCCGATAGTCAAAATAGTCCTCGGCGTAATCCCAAAATGGGTCATTTACCTTCCAATTTACCTTGTTCGTAAGTTTATTTAAGAATGTGGAATCCTGTTTCTCCAGATCACTTTGTAACGAAGAGGTATCTATTCCATAAATTGAATCCAACCCTAGATCGGAGGCGATACGCATTCCCAATTGGTAACGCTCATCTCGGCTACTACGATGTTTTCTGTTTTTATATTCCTCAAACTTTTGCATGGTGTTCCAAGATGGTCTTGCCTCAATGGCAATTTTGGTGGGTTTAAATTTTTTGATGTAAGCCACCAACTCCTCTAATTCGGATTTTTTGGGCTCTTTTAAAACATCGATTTTATCCTCATCGGCTGTTTTCACCTCGTCCAACCCCGGAAAATTAAAATGAAAGGTACCTACGACCAGTACTTTGGTTTTTTGGGCTGGGTAGAATTCGGAAGGTGATTTTAATTGAGCTTGACCAAAGGAAAAAGTTGAAACTAAAATGAGTAGAAGAGAAAACTGACGCATGGTTAATGTTTTCTTTTAAGGATGATGTGGAGAGCGTATTGTTACAGTTTCAACTTGAGAATTAAACATTCCATTTACTTCCACTTGATGTGAACTCAATATTTTTTGAAGCAAACATTGAAATCAATTTATTGGCTTCAGTTTGTTTTATGGAAAATTAGTAGCCTTATATATTTGGACTAAAACCAATAATCTTAGTATTTCATATCCTCAAACAACGTCCATTCGTTGGGGTCGAAAACAATGGAATCGGGTCGGTCTTTGCTTTCGATGGCTATGTTTTGGTTACGCTGATCTATTTTAATGGTTTTGATGGTCATTCTACCATCTTTCACTATACCTATTTCCAAAGGAAATTCAAATACGTGATGGTCTTGTATTTGCTGTACTTTTAGGTTGACCTTTCCGTTGCTATGATCCCAATTCCATTTGATTTGAGGATGTCCTTTTACAAATAGCCATTGCTCAAAAAAGGAATTTAAATCCTTGCCATATACTTCTTCTATTGCATCTCTAAAATTGAGGGTAAGTATGGATAGTGATTATTTTCCTTAACATGAAGGAAGGATTAGATAATCTATTTTTTTTAAATAATTAATTTAAATTGAATTCAAACCCTTTCATGTTCAATTCATTGGGTATGGTTTCTAAAATGTTGCCATTTTGGGTATCCACAATCGTAATCCCAAGATTGGTGCCAACAATATATCTGTGTGTCTCACTGTCAAATGTGCTCTGACCTGCAGATAATGTGACAACCCCTTCCAGTACCGCTAAATCATCGAAGGATTTGTCCGATAGATCCAAAGTGGCGAAGATTTCCTGGTTTCCATTCCAATAAGAGCCGAATATTTGGTTTGATGCGGAATCATATTCCAAGCCTTTCATATTCAATTCATTGGGTATGGTTTCTAAAATATTGCCATTTTGGGCATCCACAATCGTAATTCCAAGATTGGTGCCAATAATATATCTGTGTGTCTCACTGTCAAATGTGCTCTGTCCTGCAGATAATGTGACAACCCCTTCCAGTACTGCTAAATCTACGAAGGAATTGTCCGATAGATCCATAGCGGCGAAGATTTCTTGGTCTCCATTCCAATAAGTAACCAATAGATTTGTGATATCATCTACGTAATCATTTTGTTCTTCTTCATTCTCCTCGCTTTCTTCTTCTTGGTTTTCTGTAACTTCCTCCTCTTCAGATTCTTGGCTTTCTTCCTCTTCCATGGATTCCTCGCTTTCTTTTGCCGTTGCTTCTTGTTCAGATGAATTAGACATATTGATAGTAATATTGGAATTATCTTCATAGCATCCAACAAGAAATGAAATCAATAATGAAATGGGCAAAAGTTTTTTGGTCAAGTTTAAGCACATGATGTCTAGAATTTAATCAAAACAAAACTCTAGAAAAGCTAGAAAATACATAAAGCTAATTGACGAATGGCCTTTATGAATTGATGAATCCGGCTATTATGTCTTTTTGTGTAGCAATCTAACTACATTAACCGAAGTTATTTATTACTTTGTTTCGAACAAGGTCCATTCGTTGGGGTCCAAAACAATGGAATCGGGTCGGTCTTTGCTTTCGATTGCTATGTTTTGGTTACGCTGATCTACTTTAATGGTTTTGATGGTCATTTTACCATCTTTCACTATACCTATTTCCAAAGGAAATTCAAATACGTGATGGTCTTGTATTTGCTGTACTTTTAGGTTGACCTTTCCGTTGCTATGATCCCAATTCCATTTGATCTGAGGGTGGCCCTTTATAAATAGCCATTGCTCAAAAAAGGATGTTAGATCTTCGCCTGATACTTTTTCCATCACTTGACGAAAATCCTCGGTCAGTACATTGCTGTTTTGGTAGGTGGCGTAGTAGTTTCGGATGCCTTCCCAAAATATACCATCTTCCAATTTGTGACGGAGCATGTTCAACACCCATCCCCCTTTTTGGTAGGTGTTGGTGCTCAATACCTTCATAGGGTCTTTTATGCTGAGGTCTACGATAGGCGCAGGATTTTTTCGGTAGTAATCAAAGATTTGTTGTTTATCAATGGCCAGTTCCTCTTTTCGACGCTCTTCCCCATATACACTTTCCAAATACAGGATACAGAAATAGGTGGCAAAACCTTCGCTCAACCAAACATGGTTCCAGCTTTTCTCCGTGGCGGAATTTCCGAACCATTGATGGGCAATTTCATGGGCAATCAACGGTTCTACCGTTTTGTTGCCCGTTACCGAATTTTCAAAATAGGCTATGGTGCCTGCATTTTCAAGTCCACCCCATTGGGTCTTTGCCTGCATATTGGCCAGTTTGGCGTACGAATATGGCCCAATGTGATCAATAAAATACTCAAGTACGTTTCCTGCAACGCTGTAATCACCGAATCCTTCCAATCGATTTTGTGGATACACCCATGCCGAAACCTCAATACCGTCAATGTTATCCACCAATCGAGAAGCAAATTCGGTGACCCCAATGGTCATCACTTTGGTGGCTACGGGAGCTGGTTCCTTGTAAATAGTCAGTTTATATCCGTTTTCCAGATTGCTTTCTTCCACTTTTTTGCCTGTGGCCACCACATCGTAATAATCTGGCGCGGTGATCTGGAATTCCACACTGGCCTTATCATATGGATGGTCCACCGATGGCAACCAATGTCTGGCCAAGTTGGGCCAATTGTCACCAAAAAAGGAGCGTTTTCCAAATTTTGTGGTGTCAATAACCAAACCTCTTTCTGGAATCCCTTGATATTTGATAGTGTAGGTTTGGGTGGTTTCCGTAGAAGATTTTGGAATTATGTTGATTTGGTTATTGGTAAAGGAATAATTGGCATTGGAATCCCCATCCAGCACCTCGGTCACCTCCATGCCGAATTCACCCAATTTTTGAATTAAATCCAAAGCAAAAGGAACAGCATTTTTTTTGAAAAGAACAGTTACCTGAGCTTCTCCTTTAATTTCGTTGGATCTATCATTTAAATGAAGACCAAAAACATAGTTTTGGATATCAACGTTTTCATTTTTGGGATATTGCTCTTGGGCATTTACAGTAAGCCAAGCTAAGGTAAAAGTCAATACAGCGGTTACAGCTCGTAGTTGCATAAATTAATCATTATAGTTGATGGTTCAAGATACAATTTTGGAAAAGAGCCTAGGTAACTTTTTGCAGGGAACCGAAAAATTAAAAAAAGGAGTTTTTGGAATGGCACTTATCGGTCTCGGCTATGAGTAGCATGGTTTTAGTACTAAACTTAGCAAATACACACCTACTTCTGAAAATCCACAAGGATTTTCAGAAGTAGGTGAGAACAAGCAATTACTTATAGCCATTGTGCCTGTTGCACAAGTTAA